>Ga0207969_100002_pt1 | contig 462379 bp, 417 predicted proteins | sample LakWasMet25_LOW6_2_FD_183869 | JGI IMG/M metagenome (GOLD analysis project Ga0207969, IMG submission 183869) | Freshwater sediment methanotrophic microbial communities from Lake Washington under simulated oxygen tension - Sediment Metagenome... | ecosystem: Environmental > Aquatic > Freshwater...
ACTTTGCCGTATTCAGAAAATAAAGCCTGTACAGTTTCTTCAGTGGCTTCGCTAGGTAAGTTTCCTACAAAAATTCGTTTCAAAAGACATGTCCTAAATTAGGGGGTGAGTTGATTGGCCGGATGAACCGGATATGCCACAACCCCGCTAATTATCAAAGACGGGGTTGGGTATTGAAAAGTAAGGCGGGTTTTAAGCTGCGCTTACTTGTGATGCTTGTGGGCCTTTAGGGCCTGATTCTACGTCAAACTTAACTGCTTGGCCTTCGGCCAATGTGCGGTAGCCGCCGTCGCTTGCGATTGCAGAAAAGTGTACGAACACATCTGCACTACCATCGCTAGGAGAAATAAAACCAAAACCTTTTGCTTCGTTAAACCACTTAACAGTACCTGTTGCCATATAAATTACCTATATAAATCAATGAAAATGTTTGATTGCAAATCATGCCGGGCAATTTAAAAAGAAAAGCGAATGGAATTTCTGAAAAGTGCTGAATAACATGAAAATTTAGCAGAAGCCTCTCATTTGTGCGGAGTGCTGTCTACTGGCTATCATTATAGAGGCTAATTCCCAGTATAGCCATTGATAATTTAGAGCGAGTGCTTTACAACAAAAATAAAAACCTAAACCAAAGTGGACGTTTATTGACAGCCAAATCAGTCATGATAGCCCCTGCGGTAGAAACTGTTGTGGTGCCGGTCGTCGCCATCATTATGAGAGCGACTGTTTCCGTATTTAAGGCGGTTGTTATCATTCGAAGAGTGATCATGATCCCTGTCACGCTGATGCCGGAGGGCTTGATAATTACTGCCCCAGCGTGGCCTGACATTGTATTGATCATGATGGTGAGGATGTGGAGAATAGGTGTTTTCATGACGATAGCCATTATCATAGTGATCCGGCCTTTCGCCGTAATAGTTTCTGTGCATAATGGTATAGCCGCTGCTATAGGCAGTGTTACTAGGATAATACGCGTATTGATGTGAATCATGGGCGCAAGCGCAGAGCAGTAGCGTAGAACCGATGAGCAGCATTTTTTTAGTGATTGAATTCATTTTTATAGCCCATGATAGTTAACCCAAACTAAAGAGTATCTGTAGGTCGCTGAATGCTAAATGAACCGACATTGTTACCGCTAAATACAGCCGGTAATCACACCGACACAATCAAAAGGAACATAATGGACTACCAAGTAGTTGACGCACGCATCACTCCTGTAGGCCGTCTGGATGTGCTGTCCAAGGCCGAAGTAACCAAATTGCTCGACACCAGTCAGGGCGGGTTGTACCGGTTGTTCCGCAATTGCTCGCTTGCGGTACTGAATAGCGGCAGCACTATAGATGACGGCAAAGAGCTGTTGGAACGCTATCCCGATTTTGAGATATGCGTCGTTCAGGAACAGCGCGGAATTAAGCTTGATGTGAAATCGGCTCCGGCTCATGCTTTTGTCGACGGCATAATGATCAAAGGCATCAATGAGCATTTGTTTGCAGTGCTGCGCGACATTATTTATGTCAGTGATGAGATCAATAATAATCCGATATTTAATCTGGACACTTCGGACGGCATTAGCAGCGCTGTATTCCACATTTTGCGCAATGCCAAGATTTTACGCCCGATGACTAACCCAAACATGGTGGTATGTTGGGGCGGGCATTCAATCAGCCGTAAAGAGTACGATTACAGTAAGACGGTCGGTCACGAAATAGGGCTGCGCGGCCTTGATATCTGCACCGGCTGCGGGCCGGGTGCGATGAAGGGGCCGATGAAAGGCGCGGCCGTTGGCCATGCCAAGCAGCGCATAAAAAACGGCCAATATTTAGGCATCAGCGAACCCGGCATCATTGCGGCCGAATCGCCCAATCCTATCGTCAACGAGTTGGTGATTCTGCCGGATATTGAAAAGCGTCTGGAAGCTTTTGTCCGTACCGGGCATGGCATTGTGGTGTTTCCCGGCGGCGTGGGTACCGCAGAAGAAATACTTTATATCCTCGGTATTTTGTTGCATCCTGAAAATAAAGACATGCCGTTTCCGTTGATATTTACGGGCCCGGATTGTTCGAAGAATTACTTCAAGGAAATAGACAAATTTATCGCCAGCACCTTGGGTGAATCCGCGCAGCAACGATACAAAATCATCATTGACGATCCTGTGCTGGTCGCTAAGGAAATGCTGGCAGGCATTCAGCAGGTTCGCCAGTTCCGTAAAGAAACCGGGGACGCCTATTATTTCAACTGGCTGCTTAAGGTCGACCTCGTGTTTCAACAGCCGTTCACACCTACCCACGCCAACATGAGCAGTCTGGCTTTGCACAAAGACCAGGAACCCCATCGTCTGGCAGCCAACCTGCGCCGCGCGTTTTCCGGTATTGTCGCGGGTAACGTAAAAGATGAGGGCATACGCGCCATTGAGAAACACGGGCTTTTTGAAATTCACGGCGATGAAGATATTATGGCCTTGATGGATTCCTTATTGGCCTCATTTGTCGCGCAACATCGCATGAAACTGCCGGGCAAAAAATATACGCCGTGTTATAAAATCATCAAATAATTTTTTACCACGGAGGACACAGAGAACACGGAGATAATGAGAGAGCGCGGAATGGAGAGGTAATCGATGCTGTTGAGCATCGTATCCCCGGATTCCGCAAGCTCCATCCGGGCTACGCCATTGTGAGGCCGCGATAAACCAAATCTCCGTGTTCTCTGTGTCCTCCGTGGTTCACTAATCAATCCGCATTATGAAAGTTATCCTGACCGAAAAGCCCTCCGTCGCTCGCGATATAGCCAAATGCCTGAACATCAACGCCAAGCGCGACGGCTATTTCGAGGGCAACGGCTATCAAATTACCTGGGCGTTCGGTCATCTGGTCGAATTAAAGGAACCGGACGACTATGACAAATCATGGAAGCGCTGGTCGTTGGATTCCCTGCCCATCATTCCTGAGCAATTCGGCTTAAAAGCCAAGGGCGACGCCTCGGCGCAAAAACAGCTGAACACCATCAAACGTTTATTCAAAGCTGCCGACGAAATCATCTGCGCGACCGACGCGGGACGGGAAGGGGAGCTGATTTTCAGGTATATCTTGGCCTGGAGCGGGTGTCTGAAAAAACCGTTTAAACGCTTGTGGATCAGCTCCTTGACTGACGATGCGATACGTAGCGGTTTTACAAAATTGCAAGAAGGCCATACTTACGACGGCCTGTATCGCGCCGCCAAATGCCGTAGCGAGTCGGACTGGATCGTCGGACTGAATGCCACGCGGCTTTACACGCTTAAGTTCGGCGGGCAAGGCAGCTTATGGACGATAGGCCGGGTGCAAACGCCGGTGCTGGCGCTGATCGTGCAAAAAGATGCGGAAATCAGCAATTTCAAGCCCAAGGATTTCTGGGAATTGCACACCTTGTACCGGGAGGCCGATTTTCAATATGTCGGCGGACGATTTGATAATAAAGCCGATGCAGAAGCCCTGCTAAGCCAAATCGTGGAACGGGATTTCCGGATTACCGATATAAAGGGCAAGAAGGAAACCCTCAGTCCGCCGTTATTGTACGATCTGACCGATCTGCAAAAAGACATGAGCATTCGCTACGGCCTGACCGCCGATCAAACCTTAAGCTGCGCCCAGCAGTTGTACGAGAAAAAACATATCACTTATCCGCGTACCGATAGCCGTTATCTAAGCAATGACATGAAGCCGGGCATGAAGCCCTTGCTGGCGAAATTGCGCATTAAATTCGAGCAGCACATCGAGCCGATCGATCTGGACAAACTGGCGCTGAGCAGCCGTATCTTCAATGACGCCAAAGTAAGCGATCACCATGCGATCATCCCCACAACCGCATTGCCGGGTTCGCTATCGGGCAATGAGGCCAAAGTCTACGAGGCGATAGCCCAGCGCTTTATTGCCGCTTTTTATCCGCCGTGCATCAAGCAGATTACTACCGTTCTGGGCGAGGTTTGTGGAGTCGCCCCTACAACAGTCAAATTCAAAACCACCGGCACGATTATCGAATCGCCCGGCTGGCAGGCCTTGTACAAAAACGATACGCCAAATCAGCAGGATAAAACCCAAAAAATTCTGCCAAACTTTGTAAAAGGCGAAAACGGACCGCAAAAGCCCTCGATTAATCAGGGCAAAACCACGCCGCCCAAGCCTTATAACGAAGCAAGCTTGCTGAGCATTATGGAATCGGCCGGCAAGACTTGCGATGACGAACATCTCAAGGAAGCGTTAAAAGAAAAAGGCCTTGGAACGCCGGCAACAAGGGCTTCAATCATTGAGGTGTTAATCAAGCGCAACTATATCCAGCGGCAAAAAAAGACCTTGGTCAGCACCGAGTCCGGACGGCATTTGATCTCGATTATCGCCGACGACAGACTAAAGTCAGCGGCCATGACCGGCGAATGGGAAGCCAAACTCAAAAAAATAGAATATAACGATTACGACCCCGACCGGTTCATGGCCGAAATCATCCAGTTTACGCAAAAAATCAAGGATGAGTCGGATAAGCCGCTTTATGACCAGAGCCGCTTGGGCGATTGTCCTCTGTGCGGACACCACGTGATCGAAGGCAGGAAAGGCTATGGTTGCAGTGCTTGGAAAGCCGGTTGCCAATTTGTATTATGGAAGGAAATATACGGCGTGCCTATTTCGAAGGACATGGCTTCTCAATTACTGCAAAACGGCAGAACCTTGCAAAGTTACGCAATTAAGCCGGACAATGAAGTGTTTAACGCACAACTGACCCTCAATAAACAGGGCGAAATCCGTTATGTCAAAGCCGAAAAGGCGCCGTTGCGATCAGCCGTAAAAGAAGCCATTGCCGATTGCCCGCTATGCAACGGCAAAATCATTGAAACCGCAAAAGCCTATAGTTGTAGCGAATGGCGCAACGGCTGCAAGATGACAATTTGGAAAACCGTCGCACATAAAAAAATCACCGCAACGATGGCTAAAAAATTACTCAGCAATGGCGAGACGGGCATGATAAAAGGCTTTAAGTCCGGCAAAGGCACGGAGTTTGAAGCCAACCTGAAACTGGTCGGCGGTAGGATTGAAATGGCTTTTGGCGAGCGTTAACAGCCTCGCAATCTTGAGTTTTTTCCTATTTTAAAACAGCTTCGGAAGGACGAATGTAATATATACTTATTGCAGATCAATGACGGCATCTTTTTCCTCCCTAGCAGGGAGAAGCAATATAAAACGGGTTTTGAAGTCGACAGCCCATCAATTAACAGGAGCCCTCCATGGCTATATCAACCGCCATTCTCCCCGGCCCACTCTGCAAGGCCGCCACTTCTGGTTTTGCTTCCTTCTATACCAACAGATTACCGCCTATTATCGGCATAGGCGCTTCGGCCGGTGGGTTTGAAGCGCTCGAACAGTTTTTTCATCATGTGCCTGATAACATGGGGGTTGCCTTCGTCGTCATTCAGCATCTCGACCCCAATCAAAAAGGCATGATGCCTGAATTACTGCAACGCACAACGGCGATGACAGTATTGGAAGCCCAGAATCTTATGAAGGTAAGACCGGATTGCATTTATGTAAATCCTCCGAATAAAGAGCTGTCCATCCTGCAAGGCGTGCTTCATTTGCACGACCTGATCGAACCGCGCGGGTTGCGGCTGCCTATTGACAGTTTTTTCTGTAGTCTGGCTGAAGACCGGCGCGATCAAAGCATCGGTATCCTGCTTTCCGGCATGGGGTCTGACGGTACACAAGGCTTGCGCATCATCAAGGAAAAATCCGGCTTAGTGATGGTGCAGAATCCTGCCGAAGCCAAATTTGACAGTATGCCGCGCAGTGTTATTGACGCCAATTTAGCCGACGTTATCGGCACTGCGGCAGAACTGGGAGCCTATATCGGCCATTATTTCCAGCAATCGCCCAAAGATCTTTTTGCCGGCTCAGGACAGATATTGGAAGATTCTTCTCTGAGCGCTTTGGACAAAATTATTGTTTTGCTACGCGTCCGGACCGGGAATGATTTTTCGTTATATAAAAAAAGCATGCTTTATCGTCGTATTGAAAGGCGTATGGGGCTGCACCAGATCGAGCATATATCCACTTACATCCATTATTTGCGCGAAAACCCGCAAGAGCAGGATTTATTATTCAAGGAGTTATTGATCGGTGTGTCCAGCTTTTTCCGTAGTCCGGCGATATGGAATACTCTAAAGGCTGACGCCATGCCTGAGTTGTTGGCAAACTATCCTGACGGTAAGACAATAAGGGTCTGGATACCGGCCTGTTCCACCGGAGAGGAAGCCTATACCTTGGCAATGATCTTTATCGAAGCGATCGAACAAACCAAGCCTCATGCTCTCTATTCGTTACAGATTTTTGCTACCGACCTTGATGCCGATGCGATAGCTCACGCACGCAAGGGAATATACTCGGACCATAGCGTTGCCGATGTTTCATCGGAGCGCCTGGCTCGCTTCTTTTACGTTGAAAACAGCGGCTATCGGGTAAAAAATGAAATCTGCGAAATGATTATTTTTGCGCAGCATAATATTATCAATGATCCGCCGTTTACTCGGCTGGATATAATAAGCTGCCGTAACCTGCTCATTTATTTTTCCGTTGAGTTACAGGAAAAACTGTTGCCGCTGTTTCATTACGCGCTAAATCCGCATGGCTTGCTGTTATTGGGTTCTGCTGAAAACACCGGTAATTTCAGTCATCTTTTTACTCCGTTAACGGTTAAAGCACGGATTTACCGGCGTATTGACAATCCTTTACCGAAGCCTGAAGTGGATTTTCCGAATAAGCATTCTGCCGCTGTGCCTGCTGCCAAGCAGGCACAGCAGGCCGAGCAGGCGGTTGATCATGCCAATCTGCAACAACTGATGGATCAATTGTTGCTTACGCATTATGTCCCGGCAGCGGTGCTGGCTAACGCCGATGGCGACATCCTTTATTTTAGCGGCCATACCGGCAAGTATCTGGAGCCTTCTACCGGAAAAGCCAATCTGAACATCTACGCGATGGCGCGCGATGGATTGCGCCAAGCACTGACAGGGTCGATCCGTCTGGCCTTGCAGAACAATAAAGCGGTACATCTGGACGGCCTGCAAATAACCGGCGAAGGCGATAAGGTGCATACCGTTAATGTGATTGTGCAAGCTATCGAGCAGGTGCAGTCATTACGCGGCAAGGTCATTATTGTGTTTAAAGATGTCGCAACTACACCCATCCGCAAACGCATCGCTCAGCTACCCCAGTCGGAGGTACTGCAGCAGGCCCTGCTGGAAGTACAGACTTTGCGTGATGAAACGTTTTTCTTGCGGGAAGAAATCAAAGCCAGCCATGAAGAGCGTCAGTCGGCCATTCAGGAAATGCTTATTTCCAAAGAAGAAATGCAGTCAGTGAACGAGGAAATACTGACTGTGAACGCGGAACTGCAAACCAAACTGGATACGTTGCAGTGGGCGAACAACGACATGCAGAATTTGCTGAACAGCACCGAAATTGCCACGGTGTTTCTCAACAATAAACTGCATTTACGGCGCTTTACTGCTCATACCACGCAGATATTCAGACTGTTGCCTCAAGACGAAGGGCGACCGTTATCCGATATCGTGACCGATCTGGACTATCCGTTGTTACAAAAAGACGCAATAGAGGTGTTGCGAACGTTGGTGGTTTCGGATAAACAAATCCAGACTCATGACGGACGCTGGTTTGATGTGCGCATCATGCCATACCTCACGATGAACAATATAATAGATGGCGTGGTGATCACCTTTGTTGATATTAGTCTGACCAAAAACCTTGAGTTGGCACTGAATGAGCATGCGATTGTAGCGATTACAGACCGGAAAGGCGCGATCACCTATGTGAATGACAAGTTCTGCGCTATCTCCAAATATTCGCGCGAGGAACTGATCGGGCAGGATCACCGGCTCATCAATTCTGGCTATCATCCCAAGGAGTTCATGCACAATCTATGGCGAACTATTGGACATGGGCATGTCTGGAAAGGAGAAATCCGTAATCGCGCCAAAGACGGTTCTCTTTATTGGGTAGACACCACTATCGTTCCTTTTCTTAATGAGAAAGGCAAACCGTATCAGTATGTGGTTATCCGCACAGTCATTACGCGCCATAAGATAAAAGTTGGCTCTGCGCAGCAGGAAAATTTGGATACAGATAATAATTCCGATTCCGGAATATATTTGTAGTTTCCTGCGTTAGTTGCCAGAACCGCAAGCCATCGAAAAATTTTATGTTATCAAGAAATGGTAATTATTCAGCCACACATGCAGATTGAAGAGAGGTAAAGGGCGAAGGGCGAAGGGCGAAAAAAGCTTGCATTTGGACTTAAGGAGCGCTGCAATTTTTAGCCTTTAGCCTTTAGCCTTTAGCCTTTAGCCTCATCTGCTTAATCCGTGCTATCTGTGGTCTGTTTTCTCTATGTGCTGAATAGTTAAAAGAAATGTTTTATTTTTACCCTTCATGTTTAAAGCTCCTTAGCGAGAGTGACTTCAGTTAAAATGTTGGCTATTTATGATGTGCAGAGATAACGAGTGACAAAAAAAACCAAGCCTTTTATCGACACCAACAACTTACGCCGACAGGCAGAACAACAGCTTGCCCAACAACAGTCAACAGTAGCCTATGTTGAAATAGATGCAAAAAAACTGCTGCACGAATTACAGGTTCATCAGATCGAGCTGGAAATGCAAAACGAGGAGTTGCTCCTAGCACGAGCTGAGGCGGAAGTGAGACTGGAGCGTTACACCGAACTCTATGATATGGCGCCGGTCGGTTATCTTTCGCTGGCGCGCGACGGTACTATCCATCAGCTCAATCTCAAGGCTGCCAGACAGCTGGGAATATTCCGCGCACAGTTAAAACAGCAACGCTTTTCAAGTTTCATCAGTGTCGATTCCTTGCCTGTTTTCAACGACTTCCTATCCGCCGTATTTACCGATAAGACAATTCAAAGCTGTGAGCTGACTTTACTTCCTGCCGGCCGGAGCCCAACGCTGGTTGTACATATCGAAGCCATTGCCAATGAGGACGAACAGATATGCCGAGCGGTACTCGTCGATATTACCGAGCGTAAAGGTAATGAAGAAAAGCTGAAACTGGCCAATCTGGTCTATCAGGCGATTGGCGAGGCCATTATGGTGGCCGATGCCGATAACCGGATCGTTACCGTTAATCCGGCCTTCACGGAACTGACCGGTTACTCATTGCGGGAGGTTATAGGCCAATCCACAGCATTGCTGAAGTCAGGACATCAAAACGAAGTGTTTTACCAGATTATGTGGCATGCCCTGGAAACAACCGGGCATTGGCAGGGTGAAATATGGAACCAGCGTAAGAACGGCGAAAAATACTTGGAATGGTTAACGATTAATACTATTTACGATGAGCAAGATAATGTACGACACAGAGTTGCAACATTCTCGGATATCACCGATCAGAAACATGCGGAACAAACCATCTGGCAGCAGGCCAACTTCGACTCATTGACCGGATTACCCAACCGCCATATGTTTTACGAGCGGCTGGCGCAGGAGATGAAAAAATCCAGGCGCATGGGCCTGCCGCTGGCATTGCTGTTTCTCGATCTCGATCATTTTAAGGATGTTAATGATACGATGGGACATGGCAAAGGCGATCTGCTGCTCAAAGAGATGTCGCAACGGCTGCTCAGTTGCGTGCGGAGCACCGACACAGTCGCACGCTTGGGCGGCGATGAATTCACTATTATTCTGTCTGAATTACAAGAGCAAGACAGTATTGAACGTCTCGCTCAGGACATCCAGTGCCAGCTTACTAAACCCTTCGAATTAGCGGGCGAAATTGCTTATGTATCAGTCAGTATCGGGATCACCTTATTTCCGGAAGATACCGATGACATCGACACGCTGATAAAAAATGCCGATCAAGCTATGTATGCGGCAAAGGATCAAGGCCGTAACTGCCGCCATTATTTCACCATTTCAATGCAGGAAGCCGCACTGGCTAGAATGCGGTTGATCAATGATCTGCGCAGTGCACTGTCTGAATCCCAGTTTTGGCTTGCTTACCAACCGATTGTAGAGTTAGGTATCGGTACTATCCATAAAGCAGAGGCGCTGATTCGCTGGCAACATCCGACTCGAGGTTTAATCAACCCGGCTGAATTTATTCCGGTCGCCGAAGCAACCGGTATGATTGTCGACATTGGTGAATGGGTATTTCGAGAGGCGGCGAGACAAGCGGTGCAATGGTGCACGGAGCACCATCACGATTTTCAGATCAGCATTAATAAATCGCCTGTGCAATTCCAAAAAGAGGGGGCCGGGCATTTTGCCTGGTTCGAGCATCTGAGCGAACTCGGTCTGTCTGGACAAAATATAGTCGTAGAAATCACCGAGGGTTTACTGATGGACGCCGGTCCTATAATTACAAGCCAGCTGTTGGCTCTCCGCGATGCCGGTGTTCAGGTATCGCTGGATGACTTCGGTACCGGCTATTCTTCATTATCTTATTTACAAAAATTCGACATCGACTATCTCAAAATTGACCAATCGTTTACCCGTAACCTCAGCCCCACTGCCAATGACCTGGCGCTGTGCGAAGCTATCATTGTGATGGCTCATAAATTGGGCATCAAGGTTATCGCAGAAGGCATAGAAACGCAGGAGCAGTGCGATTTACTGATTGCCGCCGGTTGCGATTATGGACAAGGTTACTTGTTTTCAAAACCGTTAGCCGCTGATGAATTTGAGAAGCTACTGATTGCCTCCTGAGACTAGAGCAATTCTCGGTTATCTAAGATCACTGCCATTGTTAAACGCTATCTACTGAGCAGTAGGAACTTGCAGTGGCACGGACTGGGTCCCGTTTGCCGCGCCGAGCACCGGAGCTTTTGCCGAGCATAGCCCGTGAGGGGGGCGGCAGGGCATATGCGCCAACTTAAGACAAATCCATTTGTCCTCGTTGCGTCACTGCCATTAGAAATAATGTTTTTTTCGATGATATAACTGCGCGGTAGGGCGCGCCGTGCGCGCCTTTTCCGATATTTAAAATTTGTTGCTATCTCTTTGGCGCGCACGGCGCGCCCTACTCGATTAACATTTTATTTGTTACTCATTTTTTCTTAAGTTGGCGCGTATGGGGCGGCAGAGAGGCCGCGCGTTAACGAAGGGACAGGATCTCTTTCGTCAACCCCCAGTGAAAGCGAGGAACGCAGGAGAAATAAATCGGTAGGATAGCCGATTTGCATGCAGCGCACCCGAAGGGCGAGGCACAAGGATGTGCCGAGTGACCAAAGCGGCAACGGGCCGCCTTTTCTTTGGATACTTTCTTTTCGACTTGGATGCAGGAGGTAGAATCGCGTCTGGAACAGCGATCGAGAGCAACGCAGGAGCCGTTGCCGAGGCGGCGCACAAATTCGCCTGGAGCGAATTTGAACAGCTGATAAGGCTGGCCCGTGGGGCGAAAACAAGGGAGGGTTTTCGTAACGAAAAGTATCTCGCCCTCGGGGGCGAGACCCTGATTCAAGCAAGCGTCGCGGCAGCGACTCCCTAGCAACGTAACGCATCAAGACGGGAAGCTAGAGCTTCCGATACTGAATTCCCAAGCTGGAGAGCTCTCGTCGTTATACACAACGCTGTTCAAGAGCCTTCATGCCGATGTGGTACCAGACCGCCAACGTAGGGCGTGCCGTGCGCGCCTTATACCCAGAGGGCATAAGTTTCGTTTGAGCAGGCAAGCTGCTCAACTCAGCTTTATAACGCGCATGAAATCAGGCTTGAACTGTTCAACGTCCACTGGGCAAAAGTTAAATCCTGCCGGTCTCTGAGCTCTCTAAGGCGCGCACGGCACGCCCTACGCGAAACCTTCCCGGCGGACACTTGTGTATAACGACGAGAACTGGAGCTTGGGAACTAGCGAAAAAGACGGGACGTGGCACCTCTCAGACGACATTCCCACGTAGCGCAGGGGAACGAGACAAGTGTTTTTAAAAACTCGGGCTATGTTTCTAACTAACGAAGACATGCTCTAATTCTGCATTACCGCGTTCCACGTGTTTTAAGTTAAGCGTTGCCAGGACCGGTAACGCTGCAAATCGCATACACAAAAATCACCCCATTACCACCAAGACCTGATGGGCTTGCCCATCCTGCAGAAGCGGAATACCGTCTTCCACTGAATATGCTGTTCCGTCCAATTCAACCGACACTATGCCTTTCGAGACTCCGTCGGGGTTGTGGATAGTAATTTCATAGCGAGTTTCTTCATGCCGGTAACTTAACGTATAACTGCGCCATTCACGCGGAATACAGGGATTGAAACGCATCTTGTCGGCGCGGATATTCAGGCCCAGCAGCCATTCCAGGCCGGCACGGTAAAACCATCCCGCAGCACCGGTGTACCAGGTCCAGCCTCCGCGCCGCACATGAGGCGGTACGGCATAAATATCGGCAGCAATGGCGTAAGGTTCGACTTTGTAAGCATAGACTCCGGTACGGTTAACGGTGCGATTGATCGGGTTCATCATATGCAGGAGTTCTCCCGCCTGATCGCCGTCTCCCAGCATCGCGTAAGCAATAATGCACCAGACCGCCGCGTGGGTATATTGGCCGCCGTTTTCCCGTACGCCGGGCAAATAGCCTTTGATATAGCCCGGATCGAGCGGGGTTTTATCGAAGGGCGGCGTAAACAACAGCACCAAGCCATCGCCGTATTGGATGAGATATTCCCGAACCGAATTCATCGCCAGCCGTGCCCGTTCGGGGTCGGCGGCGCCCGAAATCACACCCCAGGTTTGGGCCAGCGAATCGATGCGGCATTCGGTATTAGAAGCGGATCCGAGCGGCGTTCCGTCATCGAAAAAGGCGCGTCGGTACCAGGACACATCCCATCCTTCGGCTTCGACAGCGGCTTTTAAGTTGGCAATGTGTTCGTTCCAGCGCAAGGCGCGCTCAGTCTCGCCGCGCGCTTCGGCTATACCTGCAAATTCCGACAGCGTAGCAATCAGGAACCAGGCGAGCCAGACGCTCTCTCCCTTGCCTTGATGGCCAACCCGGTTCATGCCGTCATTCCAGTCGCCGCAACCCATCAGCGGCAGGCCATGGGTGCCGACTTTTAAACTCGCGTCCAGCGTTCTCGCACAGTGCTCAAACAGGCTCGCTTGTTGTTCCGATTGGGTCGGTTCGAAATAGGCATCTTCCTGTTCCTGGGTGAGGAGCGGCCCTTCCAGGAACGGCGTCATTTCATCGAGTACCGCCGTATCGCCGCTGACCTTGACATAGTGGGACACCACATACGGCAACCAAATAAGATCATCGGAAAAATGAGTGCGCACGCCGCGATTGGAAGGCGGATGCCACCAATGTTGCACATCGCCTTCGACAAATTGATGCGTCGCCGCGCGGATAATATGGGCGCGGACCAGATCGGGCCGTGCCACCGCGAGCGCCATGCTGTCCTGTAATTGATCGCGGAAACCGAAGGCTCCGCCTGCCTGATAAAACGCGGCTCGCGCCCAAATACGGCAGCTCAGGGTTTGATACAGCAGCCAGCCGTTCAACATCAGGTCCAGCGATCGGTCCGGCGTCTTGACCTGAATTTTTCCGAGAGTCTGAGACCATGACTGTTTCACGGCAGAAAAAGTTTTTTGTATATCCGCAGTTTTATAACGTTTGACGATCTCGCCGGCATGGTCGCGGTCATTGCCTTGCCCCAGCAGAAAAACAATCTCGATGCTGGCATCGGCTGCAAGTTCAACCTGCGTCGTCAATGCCGCGCAGGGATCAAGACCCGCGCCGATACGATTCTTAAGCGCTTTGGATTGACGTAAGGCTAGCGGCGCATTCAGGCTACCATTGCGACCGATAAATTCAGTCCTGTTGCATGTCCAGGCAGTCTGTTGGCCGGACAGATAGACAAAGGCGATGCGCCGGCCAAAGTCTACGTCCATGTTGTTATACGCAAACAAGGCGCCAGTCGCCTGATCCAGCTCGGAAATAACATAAGGCGCAGTGACGGTTCGGGAAGCTCCGAGTACCCATTCTACATAAGCGGCAACCGTCAATTTGCGGGGACGGCCGGAAATGTTTTTTAAAGTCAGCGATGAGATTTTGACCGGGTCGTCTTCACTGACAAATTGCAGCAGCTCGCTGTGAATACCATGAGAAACATGCTCGAAACGGCTGTAGCCATGACCGTGGCGAACGACATAAACGGCGTTACTAATTCGAATAGGTAACGCAGTCGGACTCCATAAGTCGCCGGTATCATCATCCCGTAAATAAAATATCTCGCCCGGAGGGTCGCCGACAGGATCGTTCGACCACGGCGTCAACTGGTTCAAGCGACTGTTAAGGCACCAGCTGTAGCCACTGCCGAGCTCCGATGCGGTAAAGCCGATTTCGGCATTGGCGATTACGTTAATCCAGGGGGCAGGGGTGCACTGGCCCTTGTCCATGACGATGACATATTCGCGGCCGTCATCGGCAAACCCGCCCAGGCCGTTGAAATATTCAAGACCGGTCGGGACGATTGAAGGCTCTTGGTCGTTGATGGCGCGTTTGGATAAGGCCTTGGGCGGGATGAACTTCGGCGCAGGCTTGGGATGGCGCATCAATTGTTCAGCCAAGGTGCCGCGGCCGCTCAAAATCACTACGCGAGCGGTGGTTTGCAACAACACGCACTCCTCTTCGCTGAGCTGGTCGGCACGGAGCACAAAGACTTCACCCTGTTCGCCGTATTCATGCAGGGTCGAAAACGCCTTGCTTTCCCGAACCATGTTGCCCATTAAAATCTGTAGTTCATTGGCATAGGTCACTTCTTTTTCATTCAGAATCACCAAATCGGCCGACAGACGCTTCATGCGCCAATATTCATGGGCGCGTATTAACTGGTCGGCAATAACCCTGTCCTCTGTCGACGATACCCGCAACAACACAATCGGACGGTCGCCGGAAATGCTGAACCGCCACAAGCCTGTGACATTTAATTGGTTCATGTGCATCAGTTTGGCGTTGGCCCGCAGTGAAGGATCGGCGTACAGCAAGCGGTTAGCCAGGGCCTGGAATAATTGCGCTTCATCGGATTTGATGCGCAGATGGCGTAATTGAATATGCGCATGAGTCCAGGCAAGATCGGAAACCCGGTCGAAAGTGGCCGCGTTGTGATACTTGTCGGCTAAATCTTCAGTGGCCTGCCGCGTCGGGGCAATTAAGGTCGTAAAGGTCACATGCACGGTCGAGCCCGGTTCGATGCTGACCCGTGTGCGCAGGCTGAATATCGGATCAAGTACCGCGCCGACTGTATTGCTGAGCGGGTGCCCGTCAGTTACCGAGGCGGGCGCCTGCAATGTTTGTCCGCGGCCTATAAAGCGTACCCGGTCGGTTTCATACTGGAGCCCGGCACAGCTGCCGGTACAGGCCAGCACATGGGCTGCCCAGACCTGCGGATCCTTTTCCGACCGAGGTCGCCGTTGCGCGATTAACGCAGACGCCTGAGGCAGGAATTCGGTCTGTATAAATAAATTTGAGAATGCCGGATGAGCCATGTCAGCCATCTGGGACGTCAGCACAATTTCCGAGTAGGAAGTCAGTTCAATTTCCCGGGTGTGCGTCCCGTTATTGATTAAGCTCAAATGCCTGATTTCTGCGTTATCCTCAGGAGAGACAATAATTTCCAAGTTGCTGGTGATGGCGCCGTCTTCGCGAGAGATGCGCGCCCGGTCTTCGTGGAAAGCCACTTCGTATTTATCCGGCACTGCCGTGGTCGGCTGGTACCCGGCCGACCAAATTTTGCCGCTCGCCAAATCGCGTAAATAAATAAAGCTGCCCCAGCAATCACGGGTCACATCTTCACGCCAGCGGGTAACCGCCAGCTTTTCGCAAACGCTGTATCCTGATCCGGCGGCGGTGATCATCACGCCATAACGGCCATTGGACAGCAAATGCGCCGAAGGCACTATCGACATCGGTGAAAGCAAGCGGCGTATGGGCGGCTGTATGATTTCCTTCACTTCGGCCTCGGCATGGGTAAAGTGAGGAATGCCCCTGTCAAAACCACGCGGAACACGTTCCTGCAACAGCAATTCAGCGCCCTGGATCATCGGTACGCGATGGAAACGGCGGCGCATGACTTCATTGAGGGTGACGTTTGCCAAAGACACCAACGACATACCTTGATGATGGGCCATATAGCAGCGCACAAAGGCCACCTTTTGATTTTCCGCCAGCCGCGATGGCGTGAAATCGAGCGCTTCAAAAAATCCGTAACGGCCCAAAGCGCCAAGCTTCTCCAGACGCTGGAAATTTTCCGCTGCCGCATGAGTATGGTACATAGCTGCCAGGGCCGTGGCATAAGGAGCGATCACCAAGTCGTAAGCAAGTCCGCGTTTCATGCCCAAACCCGGTACGCCGAAAGCGGAATATTGATAGGTGAACCAGCGATCGCGGCCGTTAAATGCCGATTCGGAAACACCCCACGGCACTCTGCGTTGCTCTCCGTAATCAATCTGACTCTGCACTGCCAAACGACAGGTTTGATCCAGCAGGCTGTAGCGTGGCGTATAAGTCACCAAGGACGGCATCAGGTATTCAAACATCGAGCCTGACCAGGATAACAACACGGTGCCGTTCGCCGTGCGCGTCAACCTGCGTCCCAAATGAAACCAGTGAGCGCTCGGCACTTCCCGCTTGGCGATAGCGATCAAGCTGGTCAGGCGGGCTTCCGAGGCCAGCAGGTCGTAATAGCTGTCATCGATAACGCCTTTTTCAACGCGATACCCGAGCGAAAACAAGTGCCGGTTAGGATCGTACAGAAAACGAAAATCCATCTCAACGAACAATTGCTCCGCCAGTTCAGCCAAGGCATTGACGCGTCGAGTCAGCATTTCCCAAGGTTTGGCTTCAAGCTGTTGGCTGTCGTTAATAGGCAGATCGAAATGTATCGACGAGCCGAAATTTTCTATGTCACGCTGGTGAGAAGCGATATCGTCGTGCAGCAACGTAGCCCAGGCCAGCATTTCGCCAGTGTCTACAGGGTCGCCGCGCTCAGTGGCATAAGCGCGAGCTAAATCCAGCAGGTTATCGGCGCAGGGTTTTATCAGCCGCCACAAACGCACGCATTCCTCCGGAGTGGAAGGCGTACAGGCCAATAAACTGCCCAGTTTATCCGACTTCTTTTGCAGATCATCCAGCGTCACCAGCTGCATGCGCTGAGTCTCGGCGATTTTGGCAAACGCGGATTCGAGCAGCCGGTGGCTGTCGGCAATGCCGTTCAACAGCGTGGAAAACGGGTACGGTTGCTGTGTTAACTCTTTACATCCCTGACCCAGCACCAACAGATGCGCGGCCAAATTGCCGCTGTCCACAGTCGAGACATATTTAGGCTCCAATGGATGCAAATCACAGGTGTCGTACCAGTTATAAAAATGCCCATGCAATTTCGGCATCTTGTTCATCGTGGTTAAAGTGGCCTCCAACCGGTCAACGGTATCGATAAGGCCAATCCAACCCATATCGTGGGCGGCAAGCGTCGATATCAGATAAAGACCGAAATTGGTCGGCGAACTGCGATGGGCAATTTCCGGATTAGGGTCTTCCTGAAAATTATCCGGAGGCAGATAATTTTCCTGTTCCGTGACGAAGGTGGTAAAAAACCGCCATGTCCGCCTCGCGACTTCCCGCAGCTGCAAAGCATCCTCAGGAAGTAATGATTCAGCCGGATCCGGTTTCGGGGGCAAGCTCAGGATATGGGCGGCAACCGGTGACAATAGCCACAGCAACAGGAACGGCGCGGCAATTCCAAGCGAAGCGGGATTAAATGCCAGCACGATCAAACCGGCGACAAACAACACAAGGCTCACGCTGCCCATCGGTTTGATGAGCTCTTTCATGGTGTGTCCCGTTTCGGTTTTTACTTGAAGTGCGGTGACCCACTTGAGCAATTTTCGTTTGGTGATATACAGCCGCACCAAAGTGGTGACGATGGCATCAGTCATCAGCATAGCGTTTTGCACCAGCAGCGTCAGCGTGACCAGGCTGGTATTCAAGCCTTGAATGACATTTTCTGCGGTGTCGCGCAACTGGTTACGCAACGGGATATGGCTGCGAATCCTCATTCCGCCGACAAAAGAATGGAAAGCCGGGTAAGCTAATGCTACCAGTACCAGCCCCATCAGGATAAATTGCGGTGCGCCCGGAATCGCCCAGGCTGCCAGCAGGGTCAAAAAGGCGCCGGGTGCGGAAAGAGTTCGACGCAAATTATCGATCATTTTCCAGCGTCCGATTAACGGCATGCCCTTGCCGCGCGGACCGAAGATCCAGGGCAGCAGCTGCCAATCGCCGCGCGCCCAGCGATGCGAACGGGACGCGGCAACTTCCGTGTGGGAGGGAAATTCTTCATACAGCTCAATGTCGCTGACAAAAGCGCAACGGGCGTACACGCTCTCGAATAAGTCATGGCTGAGCAAGGCGTTTTCGGGAACTCGTCCCGCCAACGTGGCCTCAAACGAGTCGACTTCATACAGGCCCTTGCCGCTGTAGGTCCCAAGCCCGAACAGGTCCTGGTAGACTTCGGACACGGAGGTCGAATAGGCGTCTACGCCGCAGGCGCCGGAAAAAAGTTGGTGGTATAACGAATGCTCTCGTCTTTGCGGCAAGGTTGGTGTAACCCTGGGCTGGAGGATGCTGTAGCCGCTGGTAACACAGCGCGTGACCGGATCCATGATCGGCCAATTGAGCGGATGGGCGGCGGTTCCGACTAGATGCTGAACTGCGCCGATAGGCAGTTTAGTGTCGGAATCCAATGTAATCACATAGCGAACGCCTGGCGGAGCAGTCACGGGTCGTCCATCAAGCGACACATAGGTCGTATCGTTTGCTCCGCGCAGCAGCCGGTTAAACTCATGCAGCTTGCCGCGCTTGCGTTCCCAGCCCATCCATTTGTCTTCGCTGGGGTTCCAGCAACGCTTGCGGTGATATAGGAAAAAGCGCTGATCTCCGTACTTATCATTGAGTGCGTTTATTCCGTTAACGGCGATGTTTAATAATTCATCATCTTCAGGCAGGGTTTCATAGTCGGCATCAACGCAATCGGATAATAACGCAAAATAAACATTGCTGACCGGATTGGACAAATATTGAACCTCCAACTCATCGATTTGCTTTTTTACCGTGTATTCGCTGATAAACAGGGTCGGTACCACGACAAAAGTCCGCAGTTCATCGGAAATGCCGTCCTTTAGGTCAAGCCTTGGCAAATGACGCGGCGGCACCGCTGAAACGACAAATCGATTGACCAAAGCCGTGGCAATATCCGAGGCGGGAAATAATGCCAATAGCGTAATCAGGGCAATCTGGAAACCGCCAAGTCCGGCGTTGGCAGCGGCATTCACGATCAAAGCCAGCAAAAGCAACGTACCCAAGCCAATACTGGCCAAATAAGCGAACGCCGCATGGGCGATATAAGCACGCAACAGCTTTTGAGCGAAGGTGGGCTGAAAACCGACTTCTTGCTCGAACTCGGTTCGTCCGGCGCCGATCAGGTAATAGCCGGGCTCTTGTTGTTGCAGACTGGTATCCGGCTCCTTAGCGATACGATCAATCTTGTCGACGACTTTATGGGCGATGTCCACCTCGGAATGCGGCGAACGTTTGGCAAGATCCTCAATCGCATGCCGGTAGCGATCGCGGGTCAGAAAATCCATGGCACTGTATGAACCATGGTTGCGCAGATGCTTATCGACCAGACTCGAATCTTCGACAAATTGCGGCCAATCGTATGCCGATAGCGCGCGCATGCTGGTAATGATATTGCGTACGGTCAGGTTGGCGGCAATTTGGGCGACGTGTTCACGATGTACTATTTCATCCAGACTGATGCCTTGTTCGGCCAGCCAATCATTTAGAAAATCAAGTGCCGGAGCAGGGCCAGGATGCGGTTCATGCAAACGCTGTACGAGCTGAACCACAAAGGCTTGGCGGAAAGGCGGGTCAGGTAAAGCGGCAATCTGGGTCGAAAGATCAAGCTTATCCGCTTGATCGATAAAGTCGTCAGCGAGCCGTCGCCCGACTTGCGAACGCATGACTTTCAGCGCCAGCCTCCGCAAATTCTCAATCATCACAATGCGTAACGTGATCGGTATTGCCCAAAGCTCGCCGATGCTGAGCGGCTGGACTTCCTGGTATGCCCGCATGAAGAGATTTAGCTGTTCCGGAGAAAAACGGCTATCGGTATGGGCGACCAGTGCCCAGGCAATGCCGTAAACACGCGGATAACCGGTAAGAAAGCCGGTGGTTAGTTTGGGTAATTGCCTATAAAATTTTTCCGGCATATAGACATTGATGTCATTGATTTGCTCTTCAATGACATGGAAGTTATCGAGCAACCATTCGGCGGCCGGAGTAATGGCCCGGTGTTCCCGCGCCGATTTGCCTATGGCTTTGTAAGCCTCAACCAACAACCGGGAGTTTTCTCGGACTCGCGGCATCAGATCGAGTCCTTTAGGAATAACGCGGGCTTTTTGTTCTTTGGCTAAGCTGGCGGCATGTTGCGCCATTCGTTCATCGCTGAACAACTCAAACCGAATCGGTTCTTCTTCACCGCCCGGATCGGCAATCCTGATATTTCGTCTCTGCTCCTGTAGTTTCATTATCATCTGTATTCCCCCGTTTGGGCTTTCGCTCTGTCAACCGAGTGTTTTCGGTCATTTATATGTTTTATATGAAATACAGTGGGTAATTAACCCTGTCTCCCGCAAGATAAATAGGTTTACACCGAGAATATTGCTTTCTGCATATCAGCAGATTAGAGAAGTTAAGGTCTTGAGACAATAAGTAAGATTACCGACAAGGCAAGCTGAGGAGCAGGCAATTACCAAACAGGCCGCCAGTACACAGCACGAAATCCGTTTAAATCTATTGTTCGTTTTAATATAAAATCAGCCTATTGCTGTAGTAACAGCTCCACAATAGTGCAAGTCAATGGCGAAAATTCGAAAAGTTATTTTATATATCGGTCTGGCACTGACGTGTTTGGCGGTTATGGCCTTTGGCGGAGGTTATTGGTTTCTGTATAGATCCATGCCGCAACTGGACGGCACGATAAAGCTGGACCGGCTTACGGCGGAGGTTCGCGTACGGACCGATGCGCATGGCATGCCGGTGATCGATGCCGTTAACCGTGCCGATGCGGTTCGGGCCTTGGGTTACGTTACTGCGCGCGACCGCCTGTTTCAGATGGATCTGATGCGGCGTAAAAGCGCCGGGCGACTGGCGGAAATTTTCGGCGACGTGGCACTGGATAACGACATCAAAGCCCGAACCTACGGTTTTCATCGCGTGGCCAAAGCGGTGCTGGCAAAACTGCCGGCGGGCCATCAACATTACCTGCAAACCTATGCCGACGGCGTCAACAGCTTTATTGCCGAGTCCGGCAAGCTGCCGTTCGAATTTAAGGTGTTGGGCTATCCACCGGAACCCTGGACTCCCGAGGATACGCTGCTGGTGGTATTAGGCATGTTCGAAACCTTGACTGCCGGGGAGGAGCGCGGCGAACGGATGCTGAGCGTGATGGAAAAAACCTTGCCGGAGGAGGTGGTGCGCTTTCTGACGCCGGATACCGATACTTACACCGAGCAATTACAGAAACAGGCTGAATCGCTGCGTCCGGCGCAACCGGTTCCCGTCGAGGCTTTGGCTATGGCATTAGCCCGCCAGCCGGCGAATAAAACGGCGTTGGCGCAGCTGGTTCAGCAGTCCGATCTCATGGTCGGCTCCAATGCCTGGGCGATCAGCGGCAAAAAAGCCCAGGACGGGCGGGCGATTCTGGCTAACGACATGCATTTGGGTCTTTCGGTACCCAACGTCTGGTATCGCGTTGAGTTGAATTATGCCGATAAGCAAGCCGCAGGCCTGACCTTGCCCGGCACGCCGCTGCTGGTTGCCGGCAGCAACCGGCATATCGCGTGGGGAGAAACCAATTTGACCGGCGATTTCCTGGATCTGGTCCGGCTCGACATCAATCCCGATCATCCCGATCAATACCGGGTAGGCGATCAATGGCAGCGCTTCGAGGAATACCCGGAAACCATCCGGATAAAAGATAGCGAAGCCAAGCAAATAGTAGTCAAGCAAACGCGCTGGGGACCGGTTGCAGGCCAGCCGTTGCTGGGGCAGCCGGTGGCCATTCATTGGGCGGCGCTGGATGCCGATGCCGTCAACTTCAACCTGTTCGATTTGGAGCAAGCCGAAACCCTGGAACAGGCGGTAAAAATCGTCAACAGCACCGGCGGCCCGCAGCTGAACGTGTTGCTGGCCGACGACCGGGGCCGCATCGCCTGGACGTTGATGGGAAAAATCCCCAAACGCTTCGGCAATGACGGTTTGGTCAGCCGCTCCTGGGCGGACGGCGGCGTAGGCTGGAACGGTTATGTCGAGCCTGAGAATTTGCCGCGGATCATCGATCCGTCCGAGGGCCTGTTGGTGTCGGCCAACGACCGCCGATTCGGCAAAAACTATCCGTACGTGATCGGCCACCAGTTCGGCAACGGTTACCGCGCCTTTAGAATTACCCAACAACTTGGGCAGATGCCGCAGTTTAACGAATCGGCCATGTTCAATCTGCAACTGGATACCGGCAGCGAGTTTTATGCTTTTTATCAGCAGTTGGCTTTGCACGTTCTGTCCGGCGAAGTGATTGCGGCACAGCCGGATTTGGCCGAAGCGCGCGACTATCTATTGGCTTGGGACGGCCGGGCCGATGTCGGCAGCTTGGGATTTGCGTTGCTGGTCGAATTCAGAAAGCAATTGGCCGAATCGGTATTTACGCCGTTTTTATCGGCCAGTCGGCAGGCTGATAAAAACTTCAGCTATGCCTGGACTTATATCGATACGCCGTTGCAAGCGCTGTTGAATGAAAAGCCGTTGCAGTTATTGCCCGATACCGCAAATTATCGAAATTGGGACGACTTTATCCTGGGACAGTTAAAGCACAGCCTACAGCGGCTGAAGGCCCGGCATCCGGACGTTGAGTTAATGGCATTGAACTGGGGCAGGCACAACAAAGTCCATCAGGCGCATCCGTTTTCCAAGGCGTTGCCGATACTGAGCGAATGGCTGAACATGCCGGATGAGGCACTGCCGGGGTGCGCTTTTTGCGTTCGCGCCGCCGCTCCCGGTTTCGGCGCCAGCGAGCGGCTGGTGGTTTCACCGAATCATTTTGAAGACGCTATATTACATATGCCCGGCGGCCAATCGGGACATCCGATGTCGCCTTATTACCGGGATCAGCAGAATTACTGGCTAGAGGGCTTACCGATGGCATTGATGGCAGGAAAGTCGGAACACCTGCTGTTGCTGCAAGCGCATGGCGATTAAAACGTCATTTACCACAGAGAACACGAAGAACACGAAGGAAAATTTAAAACTTCGTGTTCTCGGCAACTGCTCCTTGCGTTGCTCTACCTCCTGCGTCCGTGCAGTCGTCGGCAACCGCTCCCTGCGTCGCCTAAAGCGCCTACTATTGGTGCTCTACCTCCTGCGTCCGTGCAGTCGTCCCCCATCCGTGGGGTCGTACCTCCTGCATGACCCACAGGGATGTGGAGACCGCGATTGCTCCCTGCAATCTTGCGGCATTCCCTCCATCCCTGGAGATCAATGCAGCCGTTCGTGTCTTCGTGGTGAATTCTTTAATTTTCTAAAAACGAATATTTTCACAGCCTCGTACCCTACATCGGCTATCCTATCGATTCATCCCGGCGAAAGCTGCAACACTCTGTGCGGCATACGGGAGAAAATCTCCGTGCAACATCAATTATTCAGAACAAAATTAATCGGTACGACTACCGAACTGGATACCGGCGTATCGCCCTGTTTGGCGGGGATAAAATTCCATCTTTCAACCGCTTCGATAGCGGCTTCGTCAAGCACATCATGGCCGCTGCTGTGTTGCACGGTAACTTCCTCGCTATCGCCTTCGGCGGACACTTTTACCAGTAAGCGCACCGTGCCTTCCCAGCCCCGGCTGGTGGCAATACCTGGATATTTCGGTTTGGGATTGGTGCCGTAATTGGCGTTAAAATTCGCTTCAGTAAAAGGTGCAGTGTCTGCCGTTGCCTTGCCGGCTATATTCGTAGCGGCGCTAGCGGCTGCGGGAACGGGCGCAGATTCGACCTTTGACGGCGCGGGCAACGCTTCATCGGCCATAGCCAGCGGTTTGGGGAGTTCCATTTGCTTGTGAATAACCGGCTGCTTTTTCTTGGCCGGCGTTTTGTCAGCCGTTTTTTGGAGTTCTACCGGTTTAGATTGAACAACCGGCGCGGCAGCCGCCTTTTGATTTGGCGCCGCAATCAGCGACACCTCCATGATCATCGGTTGGGCTTTGGTAACGGGGTCGCTAGGCCGCAACATCCAAACAACCGCCCATAAATGAAGGGACAGCACTAACACCAATAACAAACCACCCATTGAGCGCGGCTCTTCATCCGGTAAAGCTTTATATAGCGACCGCATCAGCACTGCAGGACTATTTAAAGGCGTTAGCGCTCGAACGGCTACGTGACCTTCCAATAAATACATAGGAAATTGTCTTTCCTATGAAAGGACATGTTCGGGAGAACGGCTTAATAACTCCATTAAACGATCAAGTTTTTCATCGACTTTAGCCACATAATTTCTAAGCTGAACCAGTTCTCCTTGAAGATCATGGACATTTTCATGAACATGCTGAAAATGCACTTGGAAATATCGGCTTTGAGGAAACAAACCGATTAAGTCGTCCTCCGCCTTTAGACAACGGTTTGTTTTAGGGTGATTTTCATTTTTGAATTTTTGTACTAGCTTTAAAGTTTCCATATCTTGATTCCTTATCTCGTTAATTTGTTTTGTATCAGTCTTTACTTTTAAAGATGAAATTAAGTGCTATAAATTATTGCTCACATATAAGCAGAACTATTTTTGCAATTAAGTCTTCAATCATCAGATCGTAAAAAACCTCCCTGAACTCGATCGCCATATATGACAAATTAATGGGAAGACAAAGAAGCTCGGAACTTGCGGCGTTTAATACAACCGGTTTTGGGGGCGAAAAATAACAAATGACGAGCTTCTACTATAAGACGTTTCAGCTGCAAGAAATCCTCACCAAAATATAAAAATTATAAATGGCCGAATTAGGCGATAGTCCTTCATTCGGGGCTAACCACAATTTTTCCTCCCGACATAACAAGAATCGGATATTCAAGAATTTTCAAGTTATGCATCGGGTCGCCCGGCACGGCAATAATATCGGCAGGGGCTTCCGGTTGCAGACTGCCCAGCAGAGGTATACCGAGTTGGCGGCCTGCTTTTGATGTGGCGGCTTTCAGTGCGTCGATGGGTTGCAGGTGGGCCATATTTACCATAGCCATTAATTCCTGAGCGTCGATACCCCAGGGAATATCGGGATGTGCGATTTCAGCGCCGTATAAAAAATCTGCTCTCAGTTCGGCTAGCGCTTGCATATTATGCGCAACGCCGGGGCATTGAGACAGGGTATCGATGGTCGTGATAATTTTGACCTGCTGCGCGACCGCTTTTTTTAGCAATGATTCGGGGATGGCCGCGCAAGGGACATGCGCCCACTCATCGATATGGGCATTGACGGCTAATTCCGCGCCTTTGGTTTCGCCTATATGAGCCGTCACTTTTCGCCCTAATTTATGTGCTTCGTCGACTACGGCTTTCAGCGTCTCTTCGGATAACAAAGGCCATGGCCGATGCAAGACGGTATTGGCATGATGATGCGCGGATACATGGACATGACCATGCGCTGTACACCAAGGCGCGCCCGATTCGCCTCCCGGTTCCAAAGCGACTTTAATCACTGCGGCGCCGTTTGCAACCAGGTTGCGAACGGCTTCCCGCGCCTTTTCTACAGTCGAGACTGGGATGGCAATATCCGCTTCACCAAGGCTGGGTATGGGATAGCCGCCGGGAGCGGTGATAATCGGCCCGGAAGTCAACACGCGCAGACTGCCGTCGCCGCCGTAAGGCTGGTGTATCGGCCCGCCGACATCGCGTACCGTAGTAATGCCATGTTTCAGCACAATGTCGGCGGGAATATGCTGGTAGCTTAGGTGTGCATGCAGTTCGATAAATCCGGGCAACAGCGTTGCGTCGCCCAAGTCGATTTCATTTGCGATGCCGGACTGGAATGACTCGCGGCTGCCGATTCGGGTGATCTTGCCGTTTTCGACTAATACCGATGTATTCGTTTTGAATGTGTTGCCGTCAAACACTCTGGCGGCATGTAACAGAATGGAATAGGTATCCGGTTTGTGTTGGGGGGCTACGCAGCCAGTGAGCGTGAGCAGCACTATCGGCAGGCATTTACATAATTGCTTGCTAAAAAAATTTATCGGCACGATTGGAAACCTTTGTTGCAGAGGAACGTGTTTGAGCCAAGACCTTCCAGGTTTTGAAAACCTGGAAGGTCTGATTGCGAGAGTGTTAAAAACTGATTTCTATGCCGCCATAAAAAGACAGCGGCGCGCCGGCGTTCAGCATCGCACTGGTTGCCGTCGCGGTGTTCATGATATTGGTATTGGCGACATATTGGGTATCCAGCAAATTCCGGCCTTCGAGGAACACTTTATAATTCTTGTTGGACCAGCCGGTACGCATGCCCAGCAGGCCGTAAGAATCGACTTTGTAAGTGTTCGCATAGTCGCCCCAGCGCCTGCCGACGACATCGAAAGTAGGCCCGATAAAATAGCCGCTCGCATGGTGATACATCGCCTCGCCCTTCAAGAAATATCTAGGCGCTGCAGGTAACGCATTGTTGCCATAAGTGCGGTCGTTATCGAAGTTGAAATGGTTGATCGTAAAGTTCAGCATGGGTTTAATGGTATGCGTGCCTTTGTCGTCCAGGGCAAAGCTGCCGCCGATCAGGCCTTCAACACCCGCGTGAATGGTATTGTCAAAATTGGTTGCCACTGCCACGCCGTTTGGCGGAGTTGTCGACAGGATTTCATGGTTAAGCCAGGAATAATACAGCGACAGGTCCCACAGCACATTGTTCAGGTTGCCGACTTGTTGGTTGCCGCGCGTGCCTATTTCGACCGACGTGCCTTCCATTGCCTTCAGGTTGGTCGTATTTGAACCGGCGGTGATGTTATCGGCGATATTGTAGTTGGTCGGCGGCGCGTACAAACGGCTGACATTGCCGTAAAGACTGGCGCTTTGGGTCAGGTCGTACATCAAGCCCAGGCTGGGGTTGATGCCTGAATAGTCATTAGCGGCATTGCCGCCTTGTGAATAAACATTGAAGTTGGCGTCCTGCGGAATGGGCAAGCGTTTATTGTCGATTTCCCGGTGCGCAAACACGCCTTGCAAGGCGGGCGTCAGCGTCCACTTATCGGCAAAATGCCAGTGATCCTGGGCAAAAATTTCGACATTATCGGCTTGCTTGGTGATTTGGTTGGTCATCGGCCCGCGCACGCCGCCGTAATTCGTATAGTTGCCGCCTTTATCCGAGTTGGTGCCGTAGTTTACGCCCAGCAATAAGTCGTGCTTGTCCAGGCGCAGGTTGTAGCGCGCCATTGTGCCCCAGTCCTGCTGCACGGAATCGACCAGCAAGCTAAACCTGTCCGCCGTATCGCCGGGGAAAAAATGCACCGTATCCACGATCGGATGATAAAGGTGCTGGTTTTCAAAAGAAAAGCCAATATCGAACGAGCTTTTATCGTCGATAGTCCAGCTGGTTTTATTGGTGACGCGCTCGGTCTCGGTGTTTAACTGATAATTGCCGCCGACAGCCTGGGCACTGGCTTGATAAGGGTCGGCCTCGAATTGCGCTCGGGTCAGCTGGCCGGGCAACTGCTGATTGTTTTTAATGTAACTGACAAACGTGCGGTTAACGAGAGCGTCGGAGATTTGCCAGCCGAAGTTGCCGTAAATGCCGACGCGATCCTGCTTATTGTGGGCGCGGTAACCGTCCCATTCCTTGCCTTCGACCGTCAACAAGCCGTCGAAACTGTCGTTGAATACCTTGCTGACTGTGCCCCGGCCGAGAAACTGGCCGAAACTGCCGCCGCTCAGAGCAAGCCTGGCGGTAGGACTGTCATGGGCGGTTGGCGAAGTAAAATCGATAGCGCCGCCTAAGGTGCTGGCGCCATACTTAAAAGCATTGCCGCCGCGAGCGACGGTGGCAAAACTCGAAGCTAAAGGATCGATCATGCGATTGTGGTTGTTGCCGTCGGCGGCAGTGACCGGCAGGCCGTCTTGCAGCAACTTGACGCCGCTGCCTGCGTAGTTGTTGGCATCCAGGTTCGAGCCGCGGCTGCTGATAAATACTTCGTCATTGCCGCTTTGGCTGGGCGCCCAAACGCCGGGCACATAGCGGAAAAAATCCGCGATGCTGGACACATTGCGGTCATGCAGGTCATTAATGTCAACCAGACTGACCCCGCCAGGGGAAAGTGCAACCTCTGCATTGGCAGCGGCAAGTTCCTGATTTTTTCTTTCCGTAACCACCATGGTATTAAGCTCGACGCTTGACTGTTTTTTCTCTGCGCTTTGCTCCGCTTTGGTTTTTCTGGGCTGCTCCTTTGCCATAGCGATAGAACTGGAATTAACCAGTAGAAAAGGAACAAGTAAGGGGCCGCTTAACTGTAAAAACGTAACAGGTCGATTGTGGGGTAGGTGTTTCATGATATTTCAGCCTGGTAGCCATTTAATGAGTGGAAAATAAAGCTCAGCAATTGGCCGAGATTTTTTGTTCGATATCCGGGCCAATAACGAATGGCCCGCATGTTTAATCGCAAAAAATTTTATCCAATAATGCGAATAGAACAGGGCCTCATTCATATGGCAAAGGTATTGTTTTGTATGGCAAACGTAGCGGACAGATAAAATGTGTCATTTGCCCTGTTTTTGGTGGAAATGTGTGTGAAATGTCCCGGTTTTATTAATCTTTCGGGCTTTTCTATGTCGGTTCGGCAAGTTAGGCCATTAAATCTATTGAAAAATACAATTCGGGCGCGGTTTGTGCTTTGTCATTGTTTTTATGTGAAAGGAAAAACTGAAAATGCCGCCCCTTAGTATCAGAAACGAAGAGCTGTCAACCGAATACCTGCCTGTAGAGCAATGCCTGCAACAATCGCTGCCCGATAAGTTAGGCGTTGGATATTCAAAGGCTTATCAATTGGAGCAGGACTTTAGTTATATAGAAACCCGTTACACACCGCGAAAGGATGTCGCCGTATTAAGCAGCATTGAGCAACAGGAGCCGCGTCTGGTGGTAACGCTCGGGATAAAAGGCCATTCCCGCTTTATAAACAGCAAAGGGACTGAACTCTTTTTTAAGCAGGGCTACGCATCGATAACAACGTTTGGATCAATCAGGGGAGAGCGTCAGTATGAAGCAGGAAAAGACATGTTTCAGCTGCGGTTTTCGATGGGTAAAAACTGGCTTGATCGAGTTTTTGGCGAACCTAAAACAGCCAGGTTGTTTAATGGCACGGATATGCGTTTGCTAAGTTGCCAGCCTATATCGGCGCAAGGCGTTTTGGCGGTGCAGTTGTTAACGGCTTGCAATGTGGCCGATGAAGTTAAGCCGGTTTTCAGGCGTGGTCTGGCTACGACTGTTTTAGCCGCTGAATTGAATCATCTTTTTCAGGATGAGCAGCAAAATTATTCAAGGTTTTCTCAACAAGACCAGGCCAAAGCGATGCTGGCCCGCGATATTTTGTTTAATGAGTTCAGGCAACCGCCTTCGGTAGCCGATCTGGCCAGACGCGCCGGAACAAACCAGCTTAAATTAAAGCAATTGTTCCATCGCTATTTTAACAACACGCCTTACGGCTTGCTGCTGGAAATCAGGATGAATCACGCCTATCAATTACTGAAAACCGGGCAATATCACGTTAGCATTGCAGCTGACATGGTGGGGTATCAGCATGCCAGCAACTTTAGCGCCGCGTTTATTAAATATTTTGGCGTGTCTCCAAAAGAAATCGCCAAGCAGCACTGATGCTTGGTTAAAGGAGGAGACTTGCCAAAGCCATTCAAGAGAATACGCAGTAGTGTAGGTTTAAGGCGAAATGTGGGTCGGAATATCCACAGAGTCCCAGTAAGGCTGCCCTCGCGTTAAGCTCAGGACGGGCGCTGCCGACATTTCGATTGCTGTCGATTAGACCTTCCAGGTTTCTAAAACCTGGAAAGTCTGCTTATCGGGCGACTTCCTGCGTAACACCAGTTCCGGCTGTCTACGACGGCATGGATGCAGGCACAGCCTGCACTCCGGCTTAGAACAAACCCTGAAATTTATATGCCGGTACTTACCTATGCGTTTAGCGAGTATTTCACCAAGATGTCTTGCCATAACTCACTAAATTGCCCGCCTGAAACTCTCGATCAGAGGCGTCATGATGCCTTTAAGATTATCTCTAACGAATGGATCGGCCTTTTCAGGTGAGCCTGAATCATAAGGCGGGGCCGGATCGTACTCTGCCTCAAGCTGAATCGTTTGGGCATATGTTTTTCCTCGCAGTCCGGCGACAACTTCTAAACCAAAATCAATGCCCGCAGTGACGCCGCCGCCGGTAACCAGGTTGCCGTCCCAAACCACCCGCTGTTTTACCGGGATGGCGCCGAATTCCGGCAATAGCTCCAATGTCGTCCAATGCGAAGTGGCTTTTTTTCCTTTCAACAAACCGGCCTTGCCCAGCAGCAAGCTGCCGGTACAAACGCTAGTCACGTACTTGGACGAAGCTGCCCTGTCGGCGATGAAGTCGATTAACTTGGCGTTTTTCATTGCCTCCACCGTGCCGCTGGCGCCGCCGGGCACAAAGAAAATATCCAGTGCTTCTGGGCAATCGCTTGGGGTATGGGTCGGCACAATCGCCAAGCCTTCGCCGCTGGTCACCGGCTTCAGGTCATTGGCGGGAGATATCAGGTAGATCTTTGCTCCCATCATTGCCGCAAACAGGTATTGAGGGCCGACCAGATCCAAGGCCGCAAAGCCGGGGTATAAGAGCATGGCGATGTGTTCCTCGCCGTGCATCTTAAAATCGTCCTTAAGGCCCATAAGTTTTTCATGGGCATTACGGGATATCGCAGCCGCCTGGTCCGGGCTTAATGCTGTTGTCCGCACGGCTTGGGCTGCTTGACGTTCGCCAAGCGATGAACAGCCCGATAACAAGGGCGCAAGACCGCCGCCCAGTATAGCCAGCTTGTTAAATTGACGACGATCCATACCCATGCCCCCTAAAATTTGACCGATGCGGTGACATAAGCGGATGTACCTTCTGAAGGTATGACGCGCCCGCCAAAATAGTTGTAAGGCTGAAAATAATGCTCATCGGTCAGGTTTTTCACCGTCGCCGTGAGTTTGAACTGCTGGCGCTCATAGCCGATGCTGGCATCGAAGCTATGGTAGCCGTCGCTTTTGAACGTGTTGTTGTTGGATAGGTACGCTTGCCCTTGCGCATAGAGTCCGCCGCCGATACTGAATCCTCTGAGCATCGGTTGCTGAAAGCGGTAGTTTGCCCACAGCCGGCCGGAGTCTGCGGGCACCGTCGCCAGTTTGTTGCCTTCGGGAACACCGGCCAAATTGTCGGTGAATTTGGCATCGGTATGGGCATAGTTGGCAAGAATGCTCAAAGCGTCCGTGGCTTGCCAGGTCAGGTCGGTCTCAACGCCGCGTGAACGCTGCCGGCCTGCGGCTTTCGAGCGGCGGCGCAGGTCGGTATTGTCGGTGACCGCGACATTGGTGCGCTCGATTTCATAAACCGCAACCTGCCCGGTGAGTTGATGCGCGATATTGAATTTAAGCCCGCCTTCAAGCGTGGTCGATTCCTCCGGCTGAGGTGCGCCGACAAAATTGACGAAAGGCTGGCCGCGCATGCCTTCGCTGTAGTTGATAAACAACGAGTATTCGTCAGTCAGGTCGAAAACGCCGCCCGCGCGGGGCAAAAAACGAGTCTTGTCGCCGCTGGTGTCCAGGTTTTGTGTCGTGTTTCTGTAATCGATGCCGACATGGCCGACTCTGAGACTGGTCAATAAATGCAGCCGATCGTAAAGCGTGCTTTGCAACTGGGTGTAGCCGCCGTAAGTGGTGTTGGTGACAAACTGGTTATCGATACCCGCGCCGGCCGGGCCGTAAGCCGCCGTAAACGAAGGCCTGCTTAGGTCAACGGTGCCCGCGCCAAAACCGAACCGGCCCATATCGACATCCATAAAGCCTTTATCATCGAATTCGCTATGATCCGCGCCGATCAGCACGGTATTTTTAGTCGGGCCGTAGTCGAATTTTGCCGTGACGTTGCCTAGAAAACTCAGCTCCTCTTGTTTTTGAGATAACTCGGCATTGAACAGAGCCCATGTGTTGGCGAAAAACGGCCGATCGGCGATAAATCCGTCTGCCCCCGCCAGGGACTGAACTTTCTCATTGAATTCCGATTCCGCATGGCGGGCCTTTAGATTGAGTGACCACATATCGTTGAACTTGTGATCCAGCGTACCCCAAACGCCGCTAAATTCACTAGAGCTATCGGGTATGTCGGCAGGGCCTACGAATGTGGTCCGGGGCGTCGGAAACCGCCCCGTTATTGTTCCGGTAGCCGGCAAGCCTTGGTATTCAGGCTGTTCCCACCGCGATACCTTGCCTTGTACTGTGAACGTGGTCGTGTCGTTGTTGGTAAACGTGATGGTCGGGTTGAGGTTGTAGCGCTGCGTTTTCACGACATCCAGATAACTGCCGGCATCGGTATATTCGCCGGTAAAGCGGGTCAAAATATTCTTCGTCAACGGCTGGTTAATATCGAGGTAAGGCTGGTAATAATTGTTGGTGCCGATTTTAAAGCCCAATTCGCGGGATGCCTCGGCTTGGGGCAGCTTGGAAACGATATTGACCAGGCCGCCGACCGGCGAGCCGGAGCCGCCGCTGTACAGTACGCCGTTGGTGCCTTTCAGGACTTCAATCCGTTCAATATTAACCGTACTTTCCCGGTCGCCCGGATTGTAATACTGGGTAAAACCGTCAATCACTTGTTCGGATGCAAAGCCGCGGATGAGGGTAAGATCTTTAACGGGCGAGAACACTGGGCTCGTAGGAACCACGCCGCTGACGTTGCGCAGGCTTTCGCTGACGGTGATGTTTTGTTGGTCGTCCATCAATGAGCGCTTGATGACCTGAATGGACTGAGGCGTCTCCATAATCGGCGTGTCGGTCTTGGTGGCGGAGGTTGTCCTGGTAGCGGTGTAAGATTTTGGATCATCCTCGTTATCCGTTTTACCGGTCACTGTCATTGGTTTTAAGGTAACAGCGTCTGTGCTTGGAGCGGGCTTAACCGTCACCGTGCCGTCCGCGGCGACGCTGTGGACAAGGCCGCTGCTTGCGAGCAGTTTATTCGCTGCTTCGGCAGTCGTGTAGTCGCCGCTCAAGCGAGGGCTTTTTTTGCCTGCCGTCGTCTGCTCGGCATAAAGCATCGGTGCGCCGGATTGTGTAGCGAGCGTTTGCAGTGCCGAACCCAACGCTTGCGCAGGGATGTCGAAGTGATGTTTTTGTTGTTGCTCTGCGTAGGCCGTGCTGGCCATGGCAGCCAAAATAGCTGCGGTAAGCCGGTTCATTTTTACTGACATGTATCCGTTTCTCCTTTGTTATTGTGTGTTGTTAAGGAGTAGACGCACGACTGTTGAAAAATCGTCAGGGTTTTTGAATTTATTTCGATTTAGCGCAGAGATTTAAGTAACCGAGCAAAAGTTCTCCGGTTTTTGGAGTGCAAGCTCCGCTTGCAAAGCAGGCAGAGCCTGCACTCCGACTTTGAACTTTAGCTGAAAATTTATAGCCCAGTACTTATCTGTAACTGGATGCCGCCGATTTCAGCACGATTTCATGTTCACCGATGTGGTCGATATTAACCGGCAATAAGGTGGCGATCGCGGCGAGCGTGCTGTCGAGCTCAGCGGTATGGAAGGTGCCGCTAATTCGCAGTTTGCCCAAGGTTTCATTTTGCAGGCGGATGCGGACGTCGTGGTAACGTCCTACTTCGGCGAGCACGTCGTCGAGCCGCCGGTCGCGGAATACCAAATTGCCTTGCCGCCAGGCAATAAGGCTTGCTACGTCCTGGCCTTGTACGGCCTGAAATTCGCCGTTGCCGTTAAAGGCCAGTTGATGCCCGGCGGTCAGTTCGCGTTTTCCGGAGGTTTGCACTTCGACGATGCCTTCCTGTACGGCGACGATGACTTGTTCGGGTTTGATATAGATCTCAAACGCAGTGCCGATGTCGCGGATGCGTCCGCCGTTGGCGCGTACTTCAAAAGGCCGTTCGGCATCGTGGCTTACGGTAAAAAAAGCTTCGCCCTTTACCATTTCGACGTTGCGACGCCAACGATTGAAATGGACGCGCACCTCGCTGTCGGTATTGAGTTCGATACTGGAACCGTCGGCCAAACTAATGGTTTGGCGCTCGCCTTTCCCGGCAATATAGGTATGGGGGAGCCCTAGCCAGCCGTTCGGCATGAAGGCGGTTAAGCCCAACGCCAGCAACAATGAGGCGGCGGCGCTGTATTTAAGCATGCGGCGGGGCGGTTTTTTACGGTAGCGCAAGGCCGCATCCCGTGCAGGAAAATCCATGCTTTTAAATTGCTCCAGCCATTGCCATTGCGACTGCGCCGTCTCAAACGCCTGACGGTGGCCGGCATCTTCTTCCAGCCAGGCATTGAAAGCACGGCGTTCCGTCTCAGTGCAATGTTCCGAACGGATGCGCAGCAGCCAATCGATGGCCTGTGTATGCGCTGAATCGGAGGAGGGTGGGGTGGTTTTCACGCGGAATTATAGCCTTTGGGTTTAGGAAAAGTCGGTTCTGTCTACCGTAATCATACTATAGACGTTTGACCGCGCAATTATCGTCACGGTTTTAACCATGCAGAGCGTTAAGCCGCCCACCGATATGCTGCATAGCGTATTTTACGTAGCGTTCGGAAGTGCTTACGGAAATGCCAAGGCGCACGGCGATTTCAGCATGCGGACAACCTTCAATGCGATATAAGACAAAAGCATGCCGGTGCAGCTCCGGCAGCTCATCCAGCCATTGGGTAAAGTGCTCAAGCGCTTGCTGGGCTTCGGAATGGCGATCGGGAGACAAAGGATTGCTCGCCAGATTTTCAAAGTCCTCTTCCGGCTCATCATAACAATAACGCTCGCGGGTTTTCCGGCGGCGGTGGCGGTCCACGGCCATGTTGGAGGCGGTCGTAAACAGGAAGGCCCGCGGGTTAAGGATGGTCTCGGGATTGGGGACCTGCGACAGGCGCAAAAAAGACTCTTGCATAATGTCATCGACATCTTGCTCCCTGGGCCAGCGCCCGCGAATAAAGGCGCTGACCTCGTGGGCGTGTTTCAGGAACAGGTCATGTAGGAATCTGCGTTTGGGCATCGTTGCATAAAACAGGAGTGGCGTCAGAACATTAGAGCAATATCCATGCCTGCTTGAGCAGATATAAATATCAACAACTTGATGATGATGGCGAACAAGATTGTGTCATTTGCCGTAGTTTAATAGGGGATATGGCACGGCTCTTAGCGTTAAGCAAAGCTTTTTCAGGAAGGACTTTGGAAAAGGATGCCCCACAACGTAACGCAACCTGGGCTATGTTGCTAACTAACGAAGAAATGCGCTAATCCATCAGCTGACAATTTTGTAGAATCCTGCCATTAGCGTATTATCTTTTCTTTCTTTCAGCCATAGAACTTCATAGGTCATAACTTCTTGGGCAAAATGAATTTAGTTCAAGCGCTTATTAGGGACATGGTTTTTATCTTATTGAACTTTAATCTCTGGGCATTTAATGGATCAAAAGCCTGAAAGAATGCGAGCCAAATGTCTCTGTATTGACATAGAGACAGCCCGTCAAGACAAGCTAAAACTGAAAGAAATTGGAGCCTACAGGCCCGATCTCGACGTTAGGTTACTGCTAAACGGCAAAGCCGCAGATATTGTATCTAAACTGGATCAAATTACTGAAGGCGCGGCGTTTATATTGGGCCATAATGTCATAGCGTTCGATCAGCCGGCATTATCGCTGTTACACCCTGATTTGGCTCTGCATCGGTTACCGATGATCGATACGTTAGAGCTATCACCGGTAGCTTTTCCGCAAAACCCTTATCATCGATTGGTTAAGGATTACAAACTTTGCACTACTACTCGCAATGATCCCGTTCGAGATGCTGAATTAGCTTATGAGTTGTTTTTAGATCAAGCTGATGCCTTACGTCAGCGAGTCTCTGAGCAATCGGATGAAGCATTGTGTTTACATTTCTTATTGGCCCCTGAAAACGGCAAGGGAGTAGCCAATTTCTTTGCGACGTTGCGGGCGACCCTTCGGCCATCGCTACAAGAAGCTCAAGCAGCCTGGCAACGCGCAACAGATGGAAAGGTTTGCAAGATAGGGCAACAAAAGATTGTTAATGAATTTCTGGCCGATCTTGAATGGCGTAAGCCGCTCGCTTATGTACTCGCTTGGCTTAGAGTATCAGGCGGGAACTCGGTATTGCCGCCTTGGGTGAGTTTGTCGTTTCCTAAAACGCGCGAGCTCATTGCCATTTTACGGGATGTGCCTTGCGATGATCCTGACTGCAGATGGTGTCAGGAACAGCATGACTTAATGAAGTTGCTGCCGAGATATTTTCCCGGCATTAGCCGGTTTCGGCCAACGCCAGCCACTGACGATGGCCGTTCGCTACAACAAGCCATAGTCGAAAACGGCTTTGCCGGTACGCCGACCCTTGCCATTCTGCCAACCGGCGGCGGTAAATCGCTGTGTTACCAATTGCCGGCTTTGGCCCGTTTTTACCGTAACGGTAGCTTAACGGTGATTATTTCGCCGCTACAGTCCCTGATGAAAGACCAGGTTGATAATCTGGAGTCAAGGGGGATTACGTGTGCCGGTTATTTGAATAGCCTGCTGAATCCGATGGAACGACGCATCATGTTGGACAAGTTGCGCCTCGGCGATTTAGGCTTAATTTTCGTCGCACCTGAACAATTTAGAAGTATCGCGTTTACCAATGCATTGACCCACCGTGAAATTGGCGCTTGGGTTTTCGATGAGGCGCACTGCCTTTCCAAATGGGGGCATGATTTCCGTCCTGATTATTTATACGTCTCCCGCTTCATTAAAAACCGGCAAAAGGATAGGCCGTCACCTGTATTTTGCTTTACCGCAACGGCTAAGCCGGATGTGGTGCAGGATATTGTCGATCATTTTAAAAATCGCCTAGGCATTACCCTGCAACCTTTGACCGGGGGAGTTAAGCGGGAAAATCTCCTGTACGAAGTCTATGCCGTACCGGCACAAGCCAAATATCCTGAAGTGCTGCGCTTATTGCAAGAAGCCCTTCGCGATGAGGGCGGGGCTATTGTGTTTTGCGCTCGGCAGAAGACCGTCGAAGAAATGGCCGAATTCCTGAAACAAGCCGGGCTCGATTGCGGCTATTTCCACGGTGGTATGTTGTCCCAGGAAAAACGCCAGGTCCAAGAAGCCTTCATTGCCGGCGAATTGCGGGTGATTGCTGCGACTAACGCGTTCGGCATGGGCGTTGATAAAGCGGATGTGCGCTTGGTGATTCATTTGGATACGCCAGGTTCCTTGGAGAATTACCTACAGGAAGCCGGGCGCGCGGGGCGCGATCAAGAGTCGGCTCGATGTGTATTGCTCTATGACGATTCGGACCTGGATGTACAATTTCGTTTGTTGCGTAATTCTAAGCTAACCCAGCACGATATTCATGCCATTTTAAAAGCCCTCAGAAGCATCGAGAAGAAGGATCGTAGTGAAGGTTCCGTGGTCGTGACGAGCGGCGAAATTCTGTTGGAAATTCCCGATAAACATGGCATCGATCTTGATTCCGCCGATGCGGATACCAAGGTTCGCATCGCCGTGGCATGGCTGGAAGAGGCCCGTTTATTGGAACGTCAAGAAAACCATACTCGCGTGTTTCCAGGCAGTTTGCAAGTCGCCAGCCTTGATGAAGCGCGCGCAATACTTGAGAAAAAGCTTGGGCCTAATACTGATATCGAACCCTATATCGCGCTACTTTCGCAGTTGTTTTACAGTGAGGATGACGAAGGCATCAGTACGGACGATCTGATGTTGGCAACAGGTCGCGATTCGCATCAAGTTATGAGGCTGTTGCGCGATCTAGACCGTTTTAAGTTGGTCTCAAACGATACTGAAATTGGCGTAACACTCTACCGCGACCCTGATACGGCGGATCGACTGGAAGCGTTGCGTAAACTGGAAAACGCACTGATTGCCTGCTTGCGCGAAGAAGCTCCCGATGCGGATCAGGAACAATGGCAAACCCTAAATGTGCGTCGTTTATGCGACACATTACGTCGCGAGTCCGGCGTCGATTTAGAACCCGACCGTTTGTCGAGGTTGATGAAGTCGTTCGCGGAGGCCTTTGGCAGCGGTGCCGGTCAACGCGGTTTTTTTGCCATGCGTCCTGCCGGCCAGGATAACCGTTCTCTGAAGCTTCTACGTAATTGGAATGAAATAGAAATGATCCGTGAAAAACGGATGCGATTGGCGCAAGCCTTGGTCAATTATTTTGTCAGTAAGCGTCAAGGCAATAATTTGCTGGTGACTTGTAGGCAGGGTGATTTGGAAACAGCTTTACAAGCCGATCTGACTTTACAGGATCTAGACATACACGATTGGAGCGTTGCGTTGGCAGCGACCCTAATCTATCTCGATACCAATGAAGTGCTGCATCTGGCGCGTGGAAAAGCCGTATTTCGTGCGGCAATGAGCATTCAACTCAATGCGGAAGCTCGGCGTCGGCAATTCAAGAAATCCGATTATGCTGAGCTGGCTTTGCATTACAAGGACAAGATCATTCAAGTCCATGTGATGGCGGAATATGCGCGTCTCGCTTTAGGTAAGATTCAAGCAGCCATGGCCTTTATTGTCGATTATTTCGGCATGGACCGGGATGAATTCGTCCGGCGTTATTTTACCGGCCGGCAAGATATTCTGGAGATAGCGACCACCGAGGCTGCGCATCGCCGCATTCTGACTGATCTGAAGAATCCCGAGCAGCAAGCCATCGTCGCCGCACCTATGGATGGTAATCATCTGGTCTTGGCCGGCCCAGGTTCCGGCAAAACCAAAGTCCTTGTTCACCGAGTCGCTTGGTTGCTGCGCGAGTGTATGGTGTTGCCGGAAGACATCATGGTACTGAGCTATAACCGCTCGGCGGCGATCGAGATACGCCGCCGTCTGTGGGCTTTGGTGGGCGCCGATGCCGCCGGCGTGACTGTGCAAACGCTTCATGGTTTAGCGATGCGGTTAACAGGCACCAGTTATGCCGTTGCCGCTGAACACGGAGAAAAAATCGATTTTTCCGATGTCATCAAAACTGCCACGGCTTATTTGAAAAAAGCTGAAATGGGTGATGACTTAGGACCGTCGGTACAGCGTGACCGATTATTGTCCGGTTTGCGTTATTTGCTAGTGGATGAATACCAAGATATCAATGCCGAACATTATGAATTGATCAGCGCCTTGGCTGGGCGAACAATCAATAGTGAAGAAGACAAACTCTCTATCATGGCGGTTGGCGATGACGATCAAAACATCTATGCTTTCGGCGGTGCCAGTGTCCGCTTCATCAAGCAATTCAGCCTTGATTACCAAGCTAAAACCTATTACCTGATCGAAAACTATCGGTCTACCGCGCACATTATTCATTGCGCCAATCGAGTGATTGGAGTGGCGCGGGATCGGATGAAGACTGAGCAAACCCTACGCATTAACTATGCTCGAAAGGATTTGCCAGACGGAGGGGAGTGGGCCAGCTTGGACGGCTTGACTCAGGGGCGCGTGCATATCCTGGAAACACCGGCCCACGTTGATGCTGAAGTAGAAGCCGCAATGGCGGAATTGATGCGTTTGAATCAGTTGCTGACTGGAAATAAAACAGGCCATTGGGGGCAATTTGCGGTCATTGCCAGACATTGGGAAGCCTTGGAGCCTATGGCGATGCTGTGCCGTCAATCGGGAATACCCGTTCGATTGATGCGGGACGAGTACTTGCTTGATCTCCACAGCACTCGCGAAGGTCATGCCTTAATTTCCCTGTTGAACAACCAGCGTGGAGGAACACGTAAATCGCGTGTCTTAATCCGGTGGGGCGCGCTATCACGTTGGTTTCGTAGACGTTATCGGCAGAATGTTGTGGAATCTATCGACCCTCCTTATAGGGCTATGCTGGCGCAATTCATATCGGAAGCGGAATCGGTTGCGCCTGGTAGTCAGCATGTTGTTAGTAATCTTCTGGAATCAATCTACGAATTCCGCTCCGGCAGCCAATCAGTAAATAACCATGCCAATTCCCCGTTGCTATTGCTCACCGCACACCGAGCGAAAGGCTTGGAGTTCGATCATGTTTTAGTTCTTGATGCCGGAGGCTGGCAAAATGCTAGCGACGAAGAACGTCGCTTATTTTATGTGGCGATGACCAGAGCCCGTAAGACCCTGACTTTGTGCGCACGACAGGGATTTCTCCACGCTTTTATTCGAGACTGTGAGCCGCTGTGCCTGAAATCCCGGCCGCCGTTAGATCGTGAAATACAACCTTTGGTTGAGCGGGTTTGGGCAGCGAGCCCAGCCCATGTCGTGTTGTCCTGGCCGGGTTATTTTTCTGCTGACAGCCCTATCCATCGTGCGATCGCCGAACTGGATTATGGCAGCGAATTGGCATTACGCAATCGAAGTGATGGCAAGCCGGGATGGGAACTAGCAAATGAAAAAGGCGTGGTTGTCTCAAGGATGGCGCAGTCTTTTGTGCCGCCAAAGGGTGAAATTATTTCCGTCAAAGTTGGTGCAATACTGACTCGTTTTAAAAAGCCCGCGGACTCGGACGCTCTTAGAAAGGATTATTGGGAAGTTGTTTTGCCCGAGATATTATATTTGCCCACCAGATAAACAGCGATGACTTCTTCATCGGTAAAGCTTTAATCCGCGTAGTGGCTCATGCTTTGGCTATAAGCCCGTAGCTTGTCCTGATAATGCTTGCAAATATAGCGATAAATCGTTACTAATGGCTCTTGCCAGTTCATGAGTTACTAAACTTATTGCGGGTGAATGAGGTCTTCTTCAACAGTTTGACGTTATGAACTGGCTTTTATTCAGTTCTTAATTCGTATTCAAACAGACAGATGCTTTGGAGGAAAAACGATGGCGAACGATAGTTATCAAGAGCCCACTCATGAACTGAGTGATGAAACCCGAGACATGCACCGGGCGATAATTTCGCTCAGGGAGGAATTGGAAGCGGTGGATTTTTATAACCAGCGAGTCAATGCTTGCAAGAATCCTGAGTTAAAGGCAATTCTGGCGCATAACCGCGATGAAGAAAAAGAACATGCGGCAATGCTATTAGAATGGATTCGGCGCCAAGATCCAAGTTTCGACCATGAATTGAGAGATTATCTGTTTACCGATAAAACCATAGCCCACGGTTAGCACGGCTTTAACCAGAGGGCGTCTCCCTCAAATATGTCGGGCACAGCAATATTTGAGGGAGACAAAAATACTCATTATAGTGAATTCAGCGTAACAAACGCAGCCAATCCAAGAGAGGTCAGCCCCAAGCCTGCCATGAGAAGACGCGAGCCATGCAGTTTGGTCCACAATAGCAGGCCGGTCAGGGACAGAAACACCAAACCGCCGGCCAGTGTATCGGCCAGTAGTATCCAGGCTGTGCCCATGCCAACCCCCATATGCAAGCGGGTAATGAAGGCGAAGATATTGGCATCCTGGCGCTTTATCGAAACAAATGCATTACCTACCCAGTATTCGGCACTAAAGGATTGCTGCGGATTGTGGAAATCCACCCGCCACAGGCCGGGCTGCTGGAAATCCTGACCAGCCCAGGTTACGGTTTTTGCCGGTTCGGTGATTACTTTACTGGGTTCCCGGTCGATGTTTAATTGTGTTTGCAGCCATTCCGCCAAGGTTTTGGCATCGGCTGGAAGCGGCGTGGGCAAGGCCAGTTCGACTTGCGATTTTTCCATTTTCGCCGCCGGGATTTTCATGATCGCCCGGTGGTTAAGTAAAATGCCGCTAAAGCCGAATAACAAACCCAACGCGGCGCCCCACAATCCGACCCAGGCATGGGTGCGGCGCAGCCATTTAAGCCATGGCAGCCGTTTAGGCTGGCGGATCAAAATCGCCGGGTTTGGTACATTTATCATTATGATGGTCTTCTTTATGTTAAATGTCCGCCCACATACGCAGCAGGTTGTGATAGGTAGCGACCAGCGGCACAATCTCGGGGCTTTCCGGGGCACGGGCTCGAAGGCTCTGGATACCGGCATCAAGCTGAAACAAAAGGCAGCGCTGGGCGACGTCGCGAATCATACTCTGTACCCAGAACACTGCAACGTCGCGGTGGCCGCCGGTGATGGCTTCCACCTTGTGCAAGCTGCTTGACGGGTAGAGCACCAGACTGCCGGCAGTCAGTTTAATTTGCTGCACGCCGTAAGTGTCTTCGATGACCAATTCCCCGCCTTCATATTCGTCCGGCTCGGACAGGAACAGCGTTCCCGATACATCAGTGCGGAAAGTTGTCGCGCCGACACGGATCGCATTATCGACATGGATGCCAAACTCCATGCTTGGAACATAGCGGTTAAACAGCGGCGGACAGACCACTTTCGGCAAGGCCGCGGAAACGAACAACGGATTGCGATGCAAGGCATTATGAACAATGTCTGTCAGCGCCCGCGTTTCCGCCGCATTCGCAGGCAGTTGCAGGTTGTTTTTTACCCTGGCAGCCAACTCGCCTGCGGTGACTCGGCCATCGACGAATTGCGCTTTGGCGAATAGTTCACGGGCACCGGCGAGTTCTTCGCCGGTTAAAACATTGTCAATGGCAAGTAGCATGGTGGTCCTTTATCTATGATATGACTGTAATCGGGTACGTACGGCAACGCGTCAGCCGAAAAGACTGGTAGGGTACACATCGCGTACCGTTCTCAACTGGATCAAATCCCCAAAAAGGTACGCAATGCGTACGGTGTTGTAATCGAATACTGGTTCCGTTGCTATGGCTGGACGTGCCAGCGCGTAGACATTCCGGCCATCATGTGATCATTGACGTGGCAGTGCAGGAGCCAGTCGCCGACCGCACGCGGAACCATCGTGACCGAGTTCATGCTGGCGGGCAGCACTTCGACTACGTCGGTTCTGCGCCCGTGATCGAGCACCGTTTGCCCATGCCAATGTACGGTATGGTTATCGACCTCATTGCCCAGCGCGACCAGATGCCAGCGTACGCGTTTGCCTACATTAGTCTCATAGCCTTCGAGATTGCCGAACAGGCGGCCGTTGATAGCATGTTTCAGGCCTTTTTCCTTGTCGTTCTCTTCGTTGAAAATCATGAACAGGGAAGTAAATTCCTGATCCACGTCTTTAGGCGAAGGATCGGCGGCAGAACGTTCCATGCCTTTGCGGGTTACGACAAGAGTACCGATTAGGCCGAGGTTCATTTCTTCCTCCGCCATGACGTGGGAGTGATAGAGCCAGACGATAGACGATGGATCGCTCGGACCGGGGCCGGCGTCTTCGTCCACAATCCAGGTATAGGTAAAGGTCTCATTCGGCTGCACGCTCGCCCCGGCGCCATCCATGTCCGCGCCTTCATTGTCCTTGTCGTAAAGCACGCCGTGCGGATGCATGGACAGCGGCCGATCGGTTTTATTCAGGAAATTAACCTTGATGGTATCGCCGACCACGGCTTGCAACTGCGGACCTAATATTCCCATCCATTCCGGTTGCGGCAGGGGCGTCGACCAGCTGCCGTCGGTGTAGCCGATATAGCGGTATTTGCTATAGACCTGCGTTTTTCCCCACACGCCGAGACCGTCTTCGGGATGAATCAGGTTCTGGCCGGAAGGCGCGTAATTCCAGGATACTTTTTCCGCCGCTACCCAATATTCTCTTACTGCCGATTGCGCCGGGGATGAGGCCCAGATGCCTGTTGCCAAGATCAACATGACGAGATTTTTAATAATATTCATGATTTCCTCCAATGTATATTTATTGTTTTTACGTAAGTACTAGAAAACAGTGGCTCCTAGTATTTCACCCGTAACGTGATTTGCCCTGAAAGCGGTGTCCCCGGTAGGGCTGAATTGGTCTGTCCGGACTCGTAATAAACTTTATCAAGCAAATTGAACGCATTGGCCTGGATGTCCAGGTATTTGGTCGGATGATAAGCTACGGTCGCATCGAGACGCGCATAGCCGGGCAACGTCACTTCATTGACGGAATCGGTGAAGCGCGAGCCCGACATAAATACCCCGCCGCCGACTTCCCATTGCGGGGTAATGTTGTAACTGGTCCAGACCACCCCGCTGTTTTCCGGGACATTCACGGCGTTTTTACCTTGGAGCGACTTGGATTGTCCGCTGACCGTGCCTGTTGCAAAGGTATTCGATTTAGTCACTTCAGCATCAAGATAGGCGTAAGTGGCTGAAAGGCTCCAATCAGGCAATAGTTCTCCGGCTAAGCCCAATTCAAAGCCATCGGTTTTTTGCTCGCCTGCCAGGATATTCCGGGTCGGATCGGTAGGATCGGCTGTCCGCGCGTTGGTTTTTTCCAGCCTGAACAGCGCGCCGGTGGCACTGAGCCGCCCGTCGAAGAAATCCAGTTTCGCGCCGACTTCCAGATTCTGGTTCTGCTCCGGTTTAAGGTTGGCGGTATTGCTGGCGAGGGAAAAAGTTTCAGCGGAAGGGTTGAACGAAGTGCCGTAGCTGAAATAGTAAGCCTGCCAATCTTTGGGTTGCCAAACCAGGCCGGCACGCGGGTTCCACTGCCGGTCGGTGCGTTCGAAGTCGTTGGTGTTCGCCAGCTTATCGTCCTGCTTGGCCTGGAACACGTCGTAACGCGTGCCGGCCAGCAGCTTCCACTCGGGTGTAATCTCGAACTGATCAAGCACGTAACCGGCGACAGTTTCAGTTTTGGTGGTTCTGTCGGTTGCCAGCACGCCGGAAAAGTCGTTGGCGCGCCCTACACCTACGGTTGACGCTGATCTGGGGTTATAGATCGACACTCGACTGACGCCGGTCGAGTTTTTGGACCGGAAAGTATAATCTTCCCAGCCAACTTCCGCGCCGAACAACAAGGTATTGTTAAAACCGAACAATGGTTTCTTGAAGGTGAAGTCGGTCTGGTTGTAATAATTCTCTTGCGGGCTGGTCCGGAGCGCCTGGGTTCGCGCAATCGTTGCCGTCGGTCCGGTACCGGAGGCTGCCCCTGAAAATAACATAGAGCGGTAGTCGCGATCGTAATTGCCGTAGCGGAACGTGTTGCGTACTGAAAAATCCGAGTTAAAGCGGTGGTTGGCTATCGCGGTAACTACCGTGGTGTCATAGGTTTGCAGCAAGTCATCCTTGAAACCGTAGAATTGGTTGACAGGCACATTGGCGGGCTTTCCGCCAATCATCGGCACGCCATAATCGAACACGCTGTCTTCTTCCTGATGCAACAGCATTAAGGTCAGGTCGGTATCCTTGCTAACGTCGAATTTTATCGACGGCGCGACGCCCCAACGGTTGGTGTAATTGTAATCACGGAAGGAATCGGCATCCTGGTATAGCGCGTTGAGCCGCACGGCTATGTTATCGGTCAGTTTTGTCCCGGCATCCAACGTGGTGCGTTTGAAGTCGTAGTTGCCGTAAGTAAAGTCCGCGGTGGCGAATGACTTGCCCATGACCGGCTTTTTGGCGATCGGATTGATGACGCCGCCGGTCGATCCGCGCCCGAACAGTACCGAAGACGCGCCTTTGAGCACTTCGACGCGGTCCAGGAAAAAAGTATCGCGGACGTATTGGCCGTTTTCTTTTATGCCATCAAGGTAAGTGTCGGAATTCGCTGAAAATCCGCGCAAGGTGATCGAGTCGCCGGTGCGCCCGCCTTCGCCGGCGGCAATGGTCAGTCCGCTGACATTCTTCAGCGCATCGCGCAGGTTGAAGGCATTTTGCGATTTGACCAACTCCTCTTTAACTACGCTGACGGATTGCGGAATATCGCGTATGGCGGCCTCAAACTTCAGTCCTGTGCTGGAGGTGTTCGCTTTGTAAGCGGGTTCTTTTTCAGCGGCGGCTTTCACCTTAACTTCAGGTAATACAGACTTTGCAATCTCTGCTCCCTCAGTATGCGATGCGTTCAGTAATGCGGCAATAGCCATCATGAGCGGCCGATTCTTGTTCTTGTGATTTTTCATAAATAATCTTGTTTGTAATGTATAGCTTGTTGTTGGCTGGCTATACAAGCAACAAGGGCTTGTTGGCTGGCTTGGGTATGAGGTTGAATTAGGCATCATTTGCGAGACAAGTTCCGCATCTTCAAAATGAGAAATCATCAGTCTTTTTCTCTTTGATAAGCATCGCGATGCTATCCGGATTTTTTACTGTTTTTCTTTATAGCTTGAATTCAGAAGGTTGAATAAAATCATTAAGCTGGTGTTGCATTGTTCGGGAATGCCTTGGGTTGTTTATATAGCAAGTAATCCATGCCCTGGCATACTTTGCGTACTTTGCATACTTTTTCTGTTGGCTTTTAGTAACATTGAAATTTACAAGTAAGCGGTAATATCGGGAAATGAGCAGGGCAATACAGGGGCTTTGCACAGATTTATACTGATTTTTCAAATGTTCAATCGCCATTAATATTGTCTCTTGCTGATCTTTTTCAGACATGGTAGTTCTCCTGATGTCCGGAGTTATTTATTGTTAATTTCACAGTGGATAAGAATAATTTCCAGACCGTTTTTTTCGAGTCAATATCCAGGCACTTAAAATCCACGGCATGAATACATCCGCTTTCAATGAGTGAAGCTAAGGTATTTACGGGAATCGCTACGCGTACCAAGTTATTTTTCATATCAAAACCGGATCAAGTATTATTTGATGCTAATGATAATGATTCTTATTTGAGTGTCAAGTGAATTTCTTTTTATCTATGGTTTTATGGGCGATGTGATCTTATCCGTCAGGGGAAATACATATGATTTAAGTGGATTTGAATGGCAGTCCTTAGGTAAGCTCTAACAATTGCTTTCTTTATATGCACGAATGTAAGTAATTGAAATGCTAAACCCCGTTTTTCAAATTGAATTATTAGAGGCTACCTTTTTGCATAAACTGACTTGGGTGCTGGAATACCCTGTCTGCATGTCGGCAATCAGCATATTTGGCCTGAATTGCATGGTATTATCTTCTAAAGCGTAGCGGTCCCCTCATAGACGGCACTGCCGATGGGGAAACCATCCCCTAGCGCGGAAGGGCGGTTATCGACAGAACTGCGTGATACGAACTCTATTTAGCGTGTAGCTACCGAAAACCCCCAGCCCGGCAGTATTTTGTTCGGATCCCCAACGACTACATTGCACCGGGTAATCTGGTTAAGGACGACAGTCGGTTGTCAGCCATTCGCTTTTGTTGCGACATCATATTGCAAGGATTCGAATGGCTTGATCCCGGCCAAATCCGACTCATTAAAAAAAGTCATTGGCGGCCGGTTGGAAATAAACGGCTGACGCTGCCGTACAAGGCATGCGCCTCGCTGGCCTAATAAACGATGCCCCTTTGCTAGAAATCCATCGTTGTCCGATTCGGTCGAGACATGCGTTATCAGAATCAATTCTATGTTACGTATCAGTTTTCCTTATAGATCCATTTGAACGCTGAGCATCACTGAGCGCCCCGGTCCCGGCATTCGGCCCAGGCTGGTATCCACGCCACGGAAGTAGTAGTCTTGGTTGAACAGGTTGTTGCCGGCAAGACCGACCCGCAGGTTGGCTTTATCGACACGGAAATCTTTGGTAATTTGGGTGTTCCACAGCCAATAGCCCGGTATTTTGCCTCTGTCGCCAATGGCGTTTTCCAGCACGGTGTTGGCCGCATCGGTATAGGCGGAACTCAGGTACGAACCGTTGATGTTGAAATTGACGGTGTTGATGCGGTAATTGCCTTGCAGGCTGATTTGATGGTGCGAGCTGAACGGCACTTCATTGTTTCTAAAGGCGACTTGTGTCGCACCGCTGAACAGGTTGTTTAACTGCTCTGTATCGACATAGGTATAGCCCGCTTTGAGGTCGAGGCCGGCTAGGAAGGACGGGCGCCAGTCCAGTTCGGTTTCGTAGCCTTGATGCTGGGCTTGGCCGAGGTTGCGGAATCTGGTGGTGCCGTTTTCCACGACGCCGACGATTTGATTGTCGAAGTCGATATGAAAATAACTGAATGTGGCGTCGAGCTCCGATAGCGGCGACACACGCAAGCCTGCTTCGTAGTTCCAGGCTTTTTCCACACCGGTATCGCCTCCCAGGGTAATTTGGGTAAATTGCACCGGCTGCAAGGATTTATGCATATTACCGAACAGGAATACTCTATCCGGCCACAGTTTGATGCCTACGTCGAGGCCGGGCAGCAATTCGTTGCTGCTGCTATTGACCGCTACGCCGGTCAACTGGTTGTGGCTGGATTGATCGATCCATTCCGAGCGTAAGCCAGGCGTGATGTTAAGCCGATCATTCCATACGCTCAACGTATCGCTGGCATAGAGTGCAAAGGCGTCTGTGCCGAAGTGGAAGTCCTGGGCGGTGAGGACGCTGCCGGTGCTCAGGCGGGTTCGGTCAACGCCTTGGTCGACGGCTTCGCTGACGTAACGACCGCCCAACGTGAATTTGTGGTCCAGCCAGCCGGTCTTGGCACCTACGGTAAGACGCGGTTCGGTGCCGTAAACGGTGAAGGTGCGCGGGCTGGTTTGCACCCCGTCGGATACTCTTGAGGGATCGAGGTTACATGAGGTAGCGGCAGCGTTGAGCAAACAGCCGACGGTGAATTCCCTGTCGCTGGTGTGGGCGAAATTGGCCCAGTTGAACTCCGCAGGGCTGCCGAAAAGGTCGAAATTTTGGTTGTAGACCAAATGTCCCCGCACTGTATCGCCCTGGAATTTGTCGTACGGCCGTTGCGACTGAAAACGGTCCTGGGCATAGGCTTGGGGCGACAGGCTGCCCGGCAGCTCGGTATCGGTATTGTAATATTGTATGCCGGCCTTGATGTCGGCGTTGTCGGTGACGAACCAATGAGCATCCAACGCCAGGTTTTCCACTTCCGTGTCCGAATGGGCGCGAGACGAATCGCCCATCACCGTGTTGGCCTGGAATTGCAGGCCCAGCCTGTCGTTGACGAAGCCGCCTGCGCGCAGGTAGCTGTCGGTCAGCACGTTGCCGGTCTCGGTGGAAATGGTTAGCGCCTCTCTAATAGTCGCGCTGAATTTATCCTGGATCGGTTTACTGATGAAATTGATAACGCCGCCGACATTGTTCGGTCCATAGCGCACAGCCGCGCCGCCACGCGCCACATCGACGCTTTCTACGGTTTGCATGGTCAGCGGAAACATCGACAAGCCTGTTTGTCCGTAAGGCGCCAAGGCTATCGGAATACCATCGACCAGTACCAGCGTGCGCGAGCTGCGCCTGGGGTCTAATCCGCGCACGCCGATATTCGGCAGAATGCCGGTGCCGGTTTCATCCTGGGCGCGGACACCCGGCACCAATCGTAAAGCATCTTCCAGAGTACGGGCGCCGGCCTGTTGCAATTCGATGTCGGTGACTACAGAGCGTCCTCCTGGATAGGTGCGAACGTTGTCCTTGGTCGGCGGCCCCAGCCAGTCGCCTTTGACTGTCATTTCTTCCAATACGGTAGTGTCTTGGGTTGGCTCCGCAGCAGCCAACGGCAATGAAGCTAAATAAGTACTACCAGCTAAGGTAACGGCTAAGCGAGTGGTCGCTCGTTTCATGATAAGGCTCCTTAATAATATAGTTGTTCGTATGGAGTAGGAATGCTTCAGCACATGACTATGACGAGGTGACTAACCTTTGTGATGTCATGAATGATGGCCGCATAGTTAATATTGATTTGATAAAGTCGGACATGATGAGTTACAGGCCTGACATTGCGAAGTTGGTTGGGCCGCCGTTGTAGAAGACGGGCAGGCGCTCATCCTCCAGGCCCGGAATATTGAAAGCAGCGTTGACGAAACGGTGTAGCTCGCGGCCAACCCCCACATTCGGCTCGCCGCGGAACAGGTCGGACTCATCGCCCGGCAAACGCCGGTTCAATGTGCGACGATCCAGAGTAACAACGTTAGCCGGAACATCGTTAACGGCGGCTTCGCTACGGGGCGCAGTTACCGTGACTTCTTTAAGCGTAGCTGACTGTTTCGTTGCGGCGGCTTTTGCCTTTACAACAGGACGTTGCGGCGGAGAGGTTTTGACAACCTCGGAATACGGTGCATACAGCATCGTGGCAATGGCCAGCAGCAGTAATTGATTGGGTGAGCACATAGACACCTTCTTGTTGTGGTTAGCTTTGTTTCTGGCTGGCTATTCACACAAGGCGATGGCTGGCTAAAGGGGATACTTTTATTTATTTAATGTTTGCCTGTTAGCGCTACGGCAAATTCGCACCTGCAAAGGTCAGGATGCTCATGGTCTAGCCAAGCGCAAGTCGCTTTGCGGCGTCACGCAGCAGCTAAGGATTTCATCTTCGGCCAATGCTCTCTCCTTCGGCAATAGCCAGCGGACATTTTTACCCAGAATTTTGACCCGGCAAACGCTTGCAACCGCGATTTTTGCCTGCTCCAGTCCGTGTAGCAGTGCGTCGTTGAAGTCTCGGCGCTACAGGACGGATAAATTGATGGGCATTTCAAGCCGCAGGCGCATCGCCCCAAGAATTGCCGCAATAATGAACGTTACCACCCTAGCGAAGCTAAAGCCTTGCGCCGGCTCCTGCTGATCTTTTTCATGCGTAGTAATTCCCCTGATATTCGGATTTATTCTTTTTTTGTTAATTTCACAGTGGATAAGAATAATTTCCAGACCGTTTTTTTCGAGTCAATATCCGGGCACTTAAAATCCACGGCATGAATACATCCGCTTTCAATGAGTGAAGCTAAGGTATTTACGGGAATTGCTACGTGTACTAAGTTATTCTTATATCGAAACCGGATCAATTTTACTTGGTGCTAATGATAATGATTCTTATTTGAGTGTCAAGTGGATTTCTTCTTCCCGCTAGTTTTATGGATCAAGTGATCTCAACCGTCAGGGAGAAATACACATGATTGAAGCGGATTTTGAATGGCAGTCTTTATGCATAAGCTAAATCAATGCACGGATATTCTTTCAACATACCGGTCTTTAGGTTTTATCGGCGTCTTGGTTTCATCCTGAAACCGGCCGACCCGCCCGGCTTTTCGATTTACGCTTTCTATTCCAGATCCGTAATCCCGTTATCGACAACATAACCGTCGCCAGCCCGGTAATGCAGATAACAATCCGTCCCGGCAGGCCGAGAACTTGGCCGGAATGCAGCGGAAACTGCCAGGCGAGGAATTTGTCGGCCGGGGTGCCGCTGCCGTAGCCGCGCCGACCTCTGAGTTGACCCGTGCCGGCATCCACAAATACCTGTTCAAAACCGACAATGAAGGCTGCTTCGCCGCGCGCGGGTTCCTGAAAACCCACTCGATAAACGCCCTGTGCCGGCATGTAGCCGACGAAGTCGGGCTGCATGCCGCGCGCCTGCTCAGGCAACAGGGCTCGCGCGCGTTCGATGGCGGCCTCGAACGACAGTTGCGGCGCGGGCCGTACGCCGGAGCGCTTGGGCAGCGCCTGTACCGGGTTGGGGCTCAGCGTGCCGAACAGGCTCACCACGGGCCGGAACACTTCCTGAGCCAGGTTGAAATACACGCCGCTCATGGCAAGCGTGAACAGCAGGCCCCAAAGCCACAAGCCGCCGGCACGGTGCAAATCGAAATTGAGACGGGACGCTCCGGCGCCGCGCTTGATTAGCCAGGCCGGTTTCCAGCGTTGCCGCCAATTCCTTTCGGTCGGGTTGCCTGCTGCTTGGCAAGCCGATGTTTTGGGGTTCCGATAGCTCGGCAGCGTCAAATAAAATCCTACCAAGCAATCGATCATCCATGCCAGCGCCACCAGTCCCATCAACCAGACTCCCCAGCGTTCCGGCAAATGCAGCGAACGGTGCAGGCCATAGAGGAAGGGCATCAGGTGTAGCCTATCCACACGCAATGCGTCCGTTTTGCGGCCACCCAGTATCCGGCCATCGTAGGGGTCGAGATAGACCTCGTCGATGTCCGGCGCATTCGGCTTGCCGTCGGCGGATTTGTTGCCCGGACTCAAACGCACATGCACGCTCTCCCGGTCCGCGCGGTGCAGCGCGAGAAAGCTGACCTGGGTATCCGGATACGCTTTCTGTACGGCGGCAACCAGCGCATTCGGCCCGAGTGCCTCAGTCCCGCGCTCCTGCGTATGAAACAGGCCGGGATTCAACGCTTGGTCCAGCTCATGATAAAAAGCCAGCAACGCCCCGGTGAGTCCGTTTGCAATCAAAAACAAAGCCATGCCCAGGCCGGCATAGCGATGAACTTTGGCAAGGAAGGGACGCGCCCGCCAACCGCGCGCAGTCATGAGCCTCTCGCCGGCGCAACCGACAGCCGGCTTGCGGGGCAAGTAACGCCGTCTGTCCAGCGCCTGAGTAATACGCGAACATAGCACCGCTAAGGCCGGGAGACAGGATTGAAAAACAGCGGATTTCATGGGTGTTTTTCCTTCTTGGATTGTAGAAATCATGGTAATTATTCAGCCGCAGATCAATATGGATTAAACAGATTGCTTTGTAAGGCGCAAGGCAAAAAGGCAAATGGGGCGCCTTTCGCCCTTTGCCTTTAATCTTTATCCAAACTGTTCCATCCTTGGCTGTCCGGGCTCCCGCAACGTGGTGTCAAAATTCGACCTTGGCCGCGAGCTTTAGCGAAATCGGCGCGCCGACCCCCAGCAAGCCGTTACCTGCGGTGCTCCAGTAATCATTGTTGGTTGCATTGTCGAGCACCGCCTGAACCGTGGTCAGCTTGCCCGCCACGCGGGTCGCATAGCGCGCGCCTAGCGACAGCACCGCATAGTCGCTGACGAAGGCCTGGTTTTCGTTGTTGACCGGACGCTTGCCCACGTAATGCACCCCGCTGCTGAGCGCCAGTCCCGGCACGCTTTGCAGGCGATACTCGGCGAACAGGCTGGCGGTTTGCTCCGGCGTGTTATCGGGCGTCTTGCCGAAGGTTGCCGTATTGGCGGCGTTCAGCTGCTTGGCGTCCATGAACATGGCCGACCCGATCAGCGACAGTTGCGGAGTCACTTCGCCGGAGGCCGACAATTCCACCCCCCTGTACTGCGCCATGCCGTTCAGTACAAAGCGGTTGGCCGAGTCTATCGTGGTCGATGCGCGCTTGATGTCGAAATATGCCGCCTGCAGCAATATCCCTTTTCCAAGCTCCGCCTTCACGCCGGCTTCCTTCTGCTCCGACACAGCCGGGGCCAATATCTCGCCGTTATTGGCCCGGTTGGCCGGCGCCTGCCCGCTTTCCTCAACCCCTTCGATGTAACTGCCGTAGATCGACACGTTAGTGAGAGGCTTATACATCAGCGCCAGCGATGGATTGATGGTGTCCGCCTTATAACGCGAGGTAGCCCCGACGCTCTCATAGTCGCTGCCGCGCACTCCCAGCATGGCTTGCCATTTCTCGCCAAGCAAAACGTGATCGGACAAATAGGCGCCCAGGTCCGTTATTTTCGAGGGATTTGAAGTGAAGGGAACGGTCGGAGATCGTTGCGCGATATTAACCGGATTGTACAGGTTTTGCGCCGTATCGAAGGTGGAGGAAGAGCGAGGATCCTGGCGGCGCTCATTGCCGGTAACGCCCAGCGACACTTCATGCGTGATCCACTCGCCCGGAAAACGGGCGAACACTTCGCCGCGAATATTCTCGTTATCCCACTCCGCTCCACGCTGGAAGAAAGTGCGCAAAGTACCTTGGCCTGTGGCGAGATTATAATTCTGGAACGAGGAGAAATTACGGTCGCGCAGGGTTTCCGCCTTGCCGGCTTCGACTAACAGCGACCAATCGTCATTGATCGCATAATCGGCCCGCAGCAGCAGATTAGTGGCTTCGGCGTCGTATTTCTGCCATTCGCCGGCGAGATTGCGGCTCGCGTCCGGCACGCCGGGCAAAGTGATAACGCCGTTGACCGCCGCGGGCACCTGGATCGCAGCCTGCTCGGAGACTTCCTTGCGGTAATGTTCGATATCGAATTTCAGGGAAAGTTTATCGGTGGCCACCCAGTCGAAAGCGCCCGAGGTCAGCGCACGGTAACCGGAAAAATTGTCGATGCCGATGTCCTCGCGGCCGCCGAGCAGGTTGACGCGCGCGCCGAATTGCTGCCGGTCGCCGAAGCGCCGGCCTGCATCGATGTGGCCATTTGTCCCGCCGTATTGGTTGGCCTGCACCGACACATTGGTAATAGGGTCCTTGCCGGCGCGTTTGGTGACCATGTTGACGATACCGGAGGGCGGCACGAAGCCATAGTAAAGCGACGAAGCGCCTTTGAGCACTTCGACGCGCTCCTTGTTCTCCAGCGGAATGTCGATCAGGTTGATGACCGGCAATGATCCGTTCAGCCGGTAATTGCTGCGGTTTTCCACCAGAATGCCGCGTATCGAAATATTGTCGTAAGTCGAACCGTTCAATTGCGCACGGGTAACGCCCGCGGTATTACGCAAGGCGCCGAACAGCGTGCTCGCCGCCTGCGCATCGAGCACCTCGCGCGTGACCACGTTGCTGGTTTGCGGAACATCGAGCGGCGCCATGTCCCGGAACGTGCCGACTTGAATGACATTGGACTTGAAGCTCTTGGTTTGCCCGGCGGTCACATTCACTGTGGAGAGCTGCGTGGCCGGTTCGGCCTGGTCCGGCGTCTGGGCGTTGGCCTGGGGTAGTAAAAATGCCAGCGTAAGTCCGCTTGCCAAGGTGGGTAAATGATATTGCATGGATGATACCTCTAGGTTGATTGAATATAAAAAATAAGAATCGATACACAGCGTGTAGGGCAGGAGTAGCCGGTCAACGCTTTCCTGCCGATGCCATTGCGCGGTTAATGATGGGGCCGTTAGGGAGGCTGCCTAGGCTGGCTAACCCGAACGGTATTGCCCATTGGTCGGCAGTCATCCCCATCATGCCGTCCGGACCCGATCAATGGCTCGAACCGTGGCCGTGGAGAACGGCAATACGGCCTGGTCTTGCAGCAGCCATAAGGAAATATTGCAGGCGGGCAGCGGCGACGGAAACCGATGGCGGGTGGTTTTGGGCGGGTATAAGTCGCCGCTCCGGGCGCGGCGCACGATTTCTTCGGGCGTGACGACATAGCCTTGGCGCGTGGCGATTACCTCGACCTGATCGTAGTCGAGGAGCAGACAAGGGACATAGTGCAGCTTGAGCCGCCGCGCCGCCTCGAAGCGGTGATGGCCGTCCATGACGGCCAAGCTGTTGCGTTCGAGCGTAATCGGAACGCGCCAGAGCTGCTCGCGCATTATCGTATCGGCCAGGGTCGCAGCATGTTCGGCATGGTGGCGCTCATTCGGGCGAATAAGGTCTATGCGCACGAAACGGATGGGAATTGAACAGAGCATGGTCAGGTCCTTTCTATATCGTTATCCAGATACACCCGTTCGGGGTGCGGGTGACTCAAGAAGTCGTGATGAGATATGTGCCAGCCGTAAGCGCCGGCCAGCGAGAAGGCAACGCAGTCGCCTGCGCGCAGGTCATCGACGTGGACATCGCGCGCCAGGACGTCCTTGGGCGTGCAGAGTTCGCCGCACAGCGTGACTGGCGCGTCGTGTACGCCTGGACGTGAAAACGGGTAAGGCCAAGCGTCGCGCGCCAGGATCACGAACGGATGGTTGTGCTGCCAGGACACCGGTAACCGGAAATGGTGCGAGCCGCCGCGCAAAACGGCGAAGTGCTTGCCGTGGTTGCTCTTCACGTCGGTGACTTCGGCCAGGTAACAGCCGCAGTCGGCGGTCAAAAAGCGGCCGCATTCGAAGATAATCCCGAAACCGGGCCGACGCGCGGCGATCAGCGCCGACAGTCCGGCGCAGAAACCTTCCCAGTCGAATTGAGCGAGCGGCTCGGCGTAGTTCACGCCGATGCCGCCGCCGGCATTGAGCCAATCGAACGCCAGCCCGTAGCGGCGCTGCCAGGCTTCCGCCAAATCGAAGTAGTGTTCGAGCAGGGCCAGATGGGCCTTGGCATCCAGATTATTGGAAATGGCGTGGATATGCAGGCCTTTCAGGCGCACGCCCGGCAGGGTTAGCGCCAACTCGATCAGCGCCGGTATCCGCGCCTCTTCGATACCGAATTGGCTGGCTTGTCCGCCCATGCGCAAGGTGGCTTGCTGCGGCACGTGCGCCGGATTGACCCGCAGCAGGATGTCCGCAACCCGGTTGCGGCGGCGCGCGATCCAATCGAGACGCCGCAACTGGTGTTCGCTTTCCACGTGGATTAGCATGACCTTTTGCTCAAGGGCGCCTTCCAGTTCGGCATCGGTCTTGCCGGGGCCGCCGAACACAATCGGCACGGCGCTGTCGACGGCGCGCACGCGCTGGATTTCGCCCAGCGACGCCACCTCAAAGCCGTCGCTGCGCTGCAACAGCGACTCCAGGACCGGCGCGTCGCTGTTGGCCTTGATGGCGTAGAACAGCTTGCACTGCGAAGGCAGGCTACGGCGTAGCGTGTCGACGCGCCGCCGCAAATGCGCCAGATCGTACAGGTAGGCGCACACCGGTTCGGTGCGGCCTGTCAGGTAATTATGTAAATGTTGCAGGTTCATTGTTCGATGTCCTTCGGTTGATGTTGGGCCAGCTGCGCCGCCATGGCGCGGCGGGCGATGCCGCGGTCGTCGCCGAGGATGAACATGCGAACTTGGTTCCTGCGCCAGTCCTGAAAATCCTCCGGCGCGCGCGGCAACGCGCAAAAGACCTTGCCGTGCTGGAGAGCCGCCGCGTGTATGCGCGACACCGCCGCGCAGACGTCCGGGTGGCGGGTCTGCCAGGGCAGTCCGAGCGACTGCGAGAGGTCGGCCGCGCCTTCCAGCAGCACGTCGATTCCGTCCACCGCGGCGATGGCATCGGCTTGCTCGACGCCTTCACGGTCTTCGATCATTGCCACGACCAGCGTGTGCTCGCGCTCAGTCGCCATGGCAGCGGCCAAGTCGTCGCGGCCGTAGCCGTTGCGCCAGGTGGCGTTCAGACTACGGCCGCCGCGCGGGGAAAAATGACAAAGCCCCACCGCCTCCCGCGCAGCTTGCGCCGAACGGATGCAGGGAAACACGATGCCTTCGGCCCCGGCGTCCAGCGCCTGCAACGCTTGATGCGGAGCCGCCACCCGGACCAGCGCGGCTATGCCGCTGGCGCGCGCCGCCAGCAACATGGCGGCAAGCTGTTCGGGGCCGAGCAGCGTATGTTCCAGGTCGATCACCGCGAAGTCGTAACCGGCCGCCGCGATCAGTTCGACGGTGAGCGCCGCCGGCGTCGAGCAAAACAGTCCGTATAACGGATCGTGCAGCTGTAAACGGGCTTTCAGGCGCATGGCGGTTTGCCCTCTTGCGCCAACGGGTTAGGCGCGAGCCGCGTGCGCAAACGGATTTCCTGCCGGAACCGGCGGCTGGCGAGCAGTTCAATCGAGACCTGATCGGCAAAGCAGTCGAATAGCGCATGACGCGCCGCCTGCCGGGGATGACGCTGTTGATGGGCGCGCAGCGCCTCGCCGGTGATCCGCCAGAACCGCGCCTCGTCCATGTCGTAGAAACGCTGGAACAGCCAAGCCAATTCAGCCAAGTTGACGAAAAACAGCGCATCGAAAGTGAAATCGCGCAGCTCGTCGGCGTCGTCGGTTTCCAGGAAAGAGTTGGGGTTGATGCGGGCATGCTCGGCGGGCGGCGCTGACAGCACCGGTGCGGGACCGGACAGCAGTGCCTTGCTGAAGCGCACGCCATCGTGAAAATCCTTGAGCGCCACGCGCGCCGGAAATCCGTCTTCGTGCAGCAGGATCATGTTTTGCGCATGCGATTCCAGTGCCGTGCCGTGTTCCCACAGCAGATGCAACACCGGCAGCCAGGCTCGCTCGATCAACCGCTTCAGCCACGCTTCGGAGCCGTGGCGCTTTACCCACGGGTCGATAAAAGGCCGCCCATCGGCGTCCACATGCAGCAAGGCCGTCATCGGAATTGCGGCCTCACCCGGCTGCAAATGGTTATGCACGCTTTCGCGCCAGATGCAGGCCAATGCCCCGTACTGTCCGTGCGCCGGAGCCGACGAGGTGAAACTCACGCCGGCCACTTCACGCAACAGCACCGGCCGCGCCATCGGCTCAGGCCAGTCGGTGCGATCCACAAGCGCCAGCAGCCAGTCGCTGATGACAGCGGCATTTTGCACGGTGTGGGGCGCCAGCACGCGCGACGTGGAGGTATTGACAAGGTTCATCGCCAGCTTGAGCGACAGGCGGCTGGGGTCGCTCAGGTTGCTCAGGGTGCGGATCGATTGCTGCGGCAGGTAACGATCCGTCAGCGGCCCGATCGGCAGCAATTCGCCGCGCGCCATAGCCTGATGGTAGCCGGGCAGGACCACCTCGGCCCATTGCCAGGGATGAACCGGCAGCGGCAGGTAGTCTTCGGGCCGTAAGCCGCGCCGGATCAGTTCGCCGGAAAAAAGCCGCCCGTCCGCTTCGCCCAGCAATGGCAGGTCCTGCGCGGCGCTGACCGTGCTGCGGCTGCAATCCCGGCGCACCGCCAGCAGCAACGGCGTCACAGCCGGCGCGAACTCCGGCGCATAGGCGTTGTTGTCAGCCAGCGTGAAGCCGAGGCGCGATTTATAGCTCGGGTGGTACGGGTGGCTATCGGTCAGCCGGGCTTCAACCGTATCGTAATCGGCGCCGCGCAATACCTGAGAGCCGCGCGCATGCAGGGCTTGGGCATCCTTGATTTGGGTCGCCGTCAGTTCCGCAGCAAACCGGCTGAGCAGGATTGGGTCGGCGTCCAGCCATGGCGCGATTTCCGCCAGGAACAGCGCGGGATCGGTCGCGTCTTCGCTAACGCCGTCGGCATTGCGCAGCAGCGGCTCAGTGATGCGTATGCGACCGAAACTGAAGGTATGTTGCGCGCGGCACCGGTAGCTGACCGGCGCGTTGCCGGCACTGCGGCCGGGCACCATCAGGATTTCACCCTGCCATTCGCAATGCGGCAACGCGTTTTCGAAAAGCAATGCTTCCAATAATTGGCGCAGCACGCGGCGGCTGGCTTGCCGGTAAAAAGAACTGTCGATCAGGTTTTGATAGTCGTAGGGTTGCATGAAATTACCTTTGGATCAGCATAGGGTTGGGGATTTCGACCCAGGCCGGACATTCGCCGTGTTGATAAAAACTGCTGAGCATATTGGCTTTTGCCGGCAGCGTAGATTGGCGGAGTAACTGCTTCGCCAGCGGATACCCGGTCGCATCAAGCCGCTCGGCGGTGTCTTGCCACAACGCAGCTTCCGTGTTCAGTCCGGTGCGCGCCAGACAGGCAATGACATGGCCTATGTGATTGACCAGCACGTAATACTGGAAGCGATGCCATGCCTGATCTTCCTCATACAGCGCGGGGCTGTCGGGATTTAGCCGGTCGAGAAACGGAAAGCGCGCGCGGCTGATGCTGGCGCCTTCCATGTCGCGCGCATAGCCTCGCACCGGCCAGCCGCCCAGGAAAGCCACCATGGTGTTTTGCAGATGGGCTTCCAGGCTGATGCCGTAATCGGAAAACAGCCGCAGCAACGGCAGCAGCGTGACGTCGAGGTAGCGGGTCCACCATGTTCGAACCAGCGATGCGCCGAGTGCCGGTCCGCCGGCTGCTTGCCGCAATAGGGCCAGCAGCGGGATGTCGCCATCGGCTGCTTCCTCCAGCACCGACGCGAGCACCTGAATATGTTCGGCCTCCTCAGGCGGCATCGCTTGCCGGTATACCACCGCGCAAGCGGCGCGCAGCGCGTCGTTCGGCAACTTTAAAGTTTGGCTTCCCAATTCCGGAAGAATGCGGAACGCGGCTTGTTCGAGTACCTGCCGCGGCAGAAAGGACAGCGCAAGGCTGGCGTCCAGCGCCCGTTCGACCTGCTCGGGCGGGTTGTTGCGGATGAAATTGGTGATGCGGATATCGAGCGATAGCTTGAGAAACAGACTTTGGCCGGGCAGCCACACTGTGCGAACCGAAGACGTGGGCCAGGCCACTTCGCCCAACGGCCCCAGCGAGATCAGCGAACGGTTTTTTACCAACGCATCGATTTCAGGCAGGCTCAGTAAATAATTGGCTTGCCAGGGATGGCAAGGCAACAGCCGATAATCGCCGCCGGCGAGCAAGTTTTCGGCGAAGCAGGCCGCCTCAGGATCGATCGGCAAACAGTCTCCGTCCAGCACGCGCGCATCGAGCAGACCGGACGCTACCGCGAAGTAGTGCAGGCGGAACGAGGCTCCCAGTTCCGGCGCGTAGCGCTGCAAGTCTTCGTCGCTAAAGCCTTCCGAGGCTTTGGAAGTCACATGGAAAATATGGCCGAAACGCAAGCCTTGCTCAGCTGTTAAAAAAGGCGAGCGCAGCCCATTGGGCTTATACCCGTGGAAGCGATGTACCTTATCGATACTGTTGTACATCAGTGCTTTCAGGCGCTGTCGACAGCGATCCGCGATCTCGGCAGGTTCATTGCCGACTTTAGCAAGCGCATCGACGATCAGGTCGGCCAGGGGCTTGGCATTGTCGGTTAGAGGCGTCCAGTCGCCGTCCCGCCCGATCCAGGCGAAAGGCGACACTCGGTGGTAGCCGATCGGCGAAAAATAGCTTAGTGCGCCGACCCACTGACACCCGGTTTGGGCAAACGACACCCAATAAGGCATCAGTCCGGCGGCCCGCCAGGCTTCAATCTGCGCATGCAGTTCGGCCGGCCCCGGCTCGGCAGGCGCAAGGCGGGGATCGAAACAAGCGGTTTCCCGGCAATACGTATTGAGGTACTGTTCCACCAGGCGCCGTTCTATTGCGGCAAGTTGCGGTAGGTGAGGGGACATCTGAGTTTTTCCTTTAATTTTGTTTACAGGGAGTTAAAGCGGTATGTCGGCCGCTATGGACCAGCAGCCCGGCGGCCAGGAACAACGCCGCCACCGGCCAAATGAGGTTGACTTGGTCGAGGCGCGGCATCAGGACCATGATCAGCAGCGGTCCCAGCAGTTGACCGGCGACCATGAAGCTCCTGCTTAAGCCCGTCACATGCCCATAAGCCGAGGCGGGCAGTCGACGGCTGCAGGCCAACAGCATCGATTGCGCCAGCGCTGCGTAACACGCGCCCTGAACTATCCGCAGCAGGGCAACGAGCCAGATCCGGTCAACCAGGGTCAACAATCCGATCGACAAGGCGCAACCAACGGCGGCCAGCGCAAAATGGCGCCGCGGTTCGCCTCGGTCGTTGAGACGGCCCCACAGCGGACCGGCCAGCATGGCGGCGAGCCAGCCCAGCGCGTGCAGCAGCCCGATCTTGCCGGCGGTAGCGTCGGCAGCGGGGAAACGAGCCGTCACGTAAAGCGCAAAGACATTGACCAGCGCGAACGCGGCGGCCTGAATCAGACAGGCGGCGAACATCCATTGGCGCAAATCGGCATCGGCGAGTACGGTGCGCAAGCCGGCGAACTGCGGAACATCGGGAGAAGGCTTTGTTTTCGGCGGTTCGCTGAGCCGGCTCCACAGCAGCCCGCCGGCGATGCCGGTCAGCAGCGCGCTGGCCGTCAGCAGCGGCTTGAGCGACCAATGCTCCAGCATGATGCCGCCGAGAACCGGCCCCGCCAGCGAACCGCAGGCGATTGCACTTTCCTGCAAGCCCAGCGAGCGCCCGCGCGATGCGTCGTCGCTGACGTAACCGATGAAGGCGGTCAGCACCACGCCAAGAGTGCTGATGCCTTGCAGCAGTCGGCCCAGCATGAAACCGTAAATATCCGGGCTCAAGGCCATCAGCAGCATGCTGGCAATAAACACGGTCAGCGATAGCAACAGCATGCGGCGGTAACCGAAGCGGTCGCACCATCGGCCGGCGTAGGGGGCTAAGCACAACATGCCCAAGGCCGGCGCGGCCAGGGCAAGACTGCTCCAGCGCGCTGCGCCGACCGTATCCGTCTGCGCCAGCGTCGCCACGTACAGCGGCATGATCGGCACCAGCACCATCATGCCGAGCGTGGTTACGGCCTGGCAGCTCAGCAGCAACAGAAGGTTGCCGGAATTCGGCAGCACGGCGCTCATACGGGACCCTCGACGGCTAACAACGGATTGACCAATCGTCCCATCGCGCTGGGCATGCCGGTGCCGAAGCTCGGGCGACCGAGCAGCGGCGCGAGCACCTGCTTGAACGGCCAAGCGGTTTCATCCAACAGCAGACTCTTCGTCTGAGCGGCGATTTCATCCGGCAGCGGCACGCATGCCAGACAGGCTTCCAGTTCCGTACGGACGATATGCCAGCCAAGCTCTTCTTCCCGGCCGTAGCGCTCGGACAGCGCGGCGAGAATGGCGTACAGGTTGACTTCGATGGCCAAGGTTTGCAGATAGGCCAGCAGCTCGCGCGGGTTGTCCAGTTCCAGCGTATTGGGCGTGCCGCGGTCGATGACGTAATCGGGCACCGCCACGCCTTGGAGCTGCATCAGAGGCTGGCAGACGCGCAAGGTGTCGTGGTCGCGCAGCACCAGCGCGGCGATACGCCGGCCTTGGAAAGCCAGCAGCACGTTCTGCCCGTGCAGCTCCGGCATTACGCCTTGCGCGAAGCAGCGCAAGCCCAACTCCAGCAAAGCGCGGGCGATGTCGGCGAACAGCATCCAGGCCTCTTCTTCATGCGCCGCGTAGCCCAGTAGATGGTCGAACGCAGGCAGTGCGCCGTCGGCGGTTGTTACCGGCAACGCCGCCATCGGGACCAGCCGGGTTCCCGGCAGCGCCGGGTATTGGCGGATCAGGCAGGCCAGTTCGCCCGGATCGGTTTCGAGCGTGTCGCACTGTCGTAGCGCCCACCATTGACTCTCATCGCACAGCCGCAGGTTCGATGCCAGCCAAGCGTCCTTCCGGCGCAGGCTTTCCAGGCAGGCTCCGGCGAGCACGCCATTATGCAGATAGCGCGGCGGCAGGGTGCGGACAGCGCCCAGCGCGTTGACGGAAAGCGACACTTTAAGGTGGGTATCGGAATCTCCTTCGATGGCGAGCGAGCGTAACGAAGCGGTCGGGATCGCCGATCCCGGCCCCGTACCCAAGTCGATATACGCCGCCGTTGCCGACAGCCCGGTCCAGTCGAACCGCGCCCATTGCCACGGATGGAGCGGCAACCACAGCCAGCCATCGCCATCGGCGCCGCGAGCGCGGGCGGCCGCGCTCAGCGTATCCCGTTCCATCGGGTCGAGCAGGTACTCGGCAAGGGGCTGGCCGGCAATGGCGCTCCCTCTTATCCTGTCCCGTAATAGCGCCACCCAGTGCAGCAGGAACGATGGCCTGGTTTCAGGCGAGTAGGCGGTGGCGTCGCTTCCGTTCCAGTCCTTGGCGCGGGCCAGCGGATGGAACGGCCGGTCTTTCAGGCAGCTTAGCGCTTCCCATGACAGCAAGTCGTCCGGGCCCGCTGCAAGTTTGGCGACGATGCTGCGTTCATGCCCTGCCGAGAACGCGGCCTGAGCATGGGCGAACAGGAAGAACCGGGCAAAGCGGCCGCTCCGGTCGTTCCACCAGTCGGCCGATTGCAATGCCTCGACGGTCTGGACGATATTCAAGTCTGCCGGGTGCGTAGCGTTATGCAAAACAACGGGACGGTCCGAAACCCGGAATGGGCGCAAACCGCCGGCCCTGCGGCCTTGCCAGTGCAGCGACCGCAATTCGTCGAGCGCGACTTTCAGCACCGTTTCGCCGTCGGCGGCCGAATCGAACGTACAGTGTTTGCGAAAGCCGTAAAGATCTTCCAGCCAGAGCGCGTCGAACAGGTCTTGAGCTAAGCGCCGCGCATACGGATGATGAGTGTTGGGCTCCATCAGTTTCAACCGTACAGCGGCAGTTGCGTGCCGATTCCGCGCGCTCGCGCCAGATGATAGAAGTGTCTTGCGCAGACAATGTCGTCGAGCGCCATGCCCATCGGGTTGAGCAGGATGATTTCTTCATCGTTTTCCCGCCCCGGTTTGTCGCCGGCCACGATTTCGCCCAATTCGGCATGCAGGCGCTCGCGGCTGAAACGTCCCTCCAGCACCAGTTGGTTGATGATTTTTTTCTCGCGGTTGGACTGCTCCCAATCGTCAACCACCACCTTGTCGGCTTGTTCGTAGACTTCCTTATGCACGTCCATGATCGATACGTTGCTGACGAAAGCGCCGGGTTTGAGCCAGTCGTAGCGCAAATAAGGCGCGTCGGCCACCGTGCAGGTAACGATTACATCGCCTGAGCGCACCGCGGCTTCGGCAGAATCGGCCTGAACGAAGGCGATGCCCGGGAAACGCCCGGCCAGTCCGTCGATGAAGGCATCGGCGGCAGCGGAGGACAAGTCGAACAGATGCAGGCGTTCGATCGACGGGAACTGCTCCAGCAAGGTTTGCATCTGCATCCGCGCAATCGGACCGCAACCGATGCCGGCGACATCGGTGAATCCGATACGCGCCAGATGACGCGCGGCGACGGCGGTGATGGCGGCGGTGCGCATGCCGCTGATCAGTCCGCCTTCCATGATCGCAATCGGATAGTTGGTTTGCGCGTCGTTCAACACCACGACCGCGCTGGCGCGCTCCAAGCCGAACCGGGCCGGATTGTGCTGCCGGCTGCCGATCCACTTGAGCCCGGCGATGGCCTGCTCGCCGCCCAGATAACAAGGCATCGCGATGATGCGGTCGGCGATATGGTCGGCGCCCGGCCAGCGCAGGTACGGTTTGAGCGGCTGCACATAGTCGCGGCGCAGGTGGGCGGCAAGCCCGTCTATGATCGCGTCGACATAGGGCTGTGAGTGGCCGCCGCCCAATTCGAGCAGGTCGTTGCGGCTGAGATAAAGCAAATCCGGTGAGAGGGTTGGTGTAGTCATGCTATTTGTCCAAGTAAGTGTGAGGTGTGGTCCAGGTGCCGATTTTTCATGCGCGACAGCCATTCGTCGTCGTAGACGGAATCCAGGTAGCGCTCGCCCCGGTCCGGCAGGACGGTCAGGATGCGTGCGCCGTGCGGCACCTGCTTGACGAGGCGCTGTATGGCCGAGATAACCGAGCCGGACGAGCCCCCGGCGAAAATGCCTTCGTGCTTGACCAGCTCCCGGCAAGCGACGGCCGATTCATAGTCGTCGATATGAATAGCCTGGTCGATTTCGCCGTGCTGCAACAGCTCCGGTATGCGGCTGGCGCCGATTCCGGGCAACTCGCGCGGATACGGCGCTGTGCCGAACAGTACCGAACCGACGGCATCCACCGCCACAACCTTCAGGTCCGGCCACGCTTCCCGCAGCCGCCGGGAGATGCCGTGCACGGTACCGGAAGTGCTGACTCCCAGCACCAAGTAATCCACCGGCCGGTCCAGAGACTTCAGAATCTCTTCTCCTTCACCGTGGTAGTGGCTTTGCCAGTTACGTTCGTTGGCATACTGGTTGATCCATACCGCATCCGCCTGCTCGAGCAACAGGTGTTTGACACGCTCGATACGGGTTTCCAGATAGCCGTTTTGGCTGTCTTTCTCGGTCACCAGTTCGATATTGCCGCCATAGCATCGAATGATCTTTAAATTGATCGGCGAGATTTTCGGATCGACCACTGCGGTAAAACGCAAGCCGTGGATCCGGCACGTCATCGCTAAGGCAATGGCGAGGTTGCCCGACGAGCTTTCGATGATATGCGAGTCCGGCCGGATGGTGCCTTCGGCCAGGCCGCGTTCGACAATGTAGCGCGCCGGTCTGTCCTTGACGCTGCCGCCGGGATTGAGCATCTCCAGCTTGGCGAGAACCTCGCATGGCGAATTGCGGAACAAACGTGACAGGCGGACGATAGGCGTTTCCCCTATGCCGTTAAGAATGCTGTGATGGATCATTGGGCCGCCTCGCTACGTGATGCATTGAGGTTGCGCACGCCGCCGGCCGTTTGCGCGATACGGGCAAGCACCGCTTCCGGCAGCTTACGGAAGAAGTCAGCCTCCTCAGCCGGCAAGCGTCGGTTTAATACGCGATGATTTCGTGCGCTCATGGCGAGCGGAATATCGTTAACGGCGGTTACCGCTGTTTTTTTATGACAGGTTGGTTCTTGCATTGCGGCAAAAGTAACTGCGCTTTTCGCTTTGATAGCGGGACACGGCTGCGGGGTAATCTCCGCGGCTTCGGAACAGGGTGGGTCCGTTAATGTAGCGATGGTTAGCGGCAGTACTTGATTTTGGTAATAGCGCATAAACATTTTCCTCGTTGAGGTTGGTTTGTTTCTGGCTGGCTACTCACACCAAAGTGATGGCTGGCTAAATGAGGGGCGGCTTATACATTGCTGCATAAGCCAGATTTACAAGTTTTATCCTTGCTTCAAGGCGATTAAGTTAAAACAACAGCCGGATAGATAGGCTAAGCCCAATGAATACGGCCGATTAATACAGGGCATCAGTTTGCTGAAAATACTGCGTTCTGCCTTTCGCTTTCTAGCCCGAGTCGGGGCCGCACGATTTAATGCAGATTCTAAACCTTCCTGAACCAGTCGTTCCCTGACGAGCTTAACTGTGCATGTCGGTCGAGATGTGAGTCAGCAGATCAATTCAAGAACAAGATGCTCATGGTCTAGCCAAGCGCAAGTCGCTTTGCGGCGTCACGCAGCAGCTAAGGATTTCATCCTCGGCCAATTCCGTCTCCTTCGGCGATAGCCAGCGGACGTTTCCATCCAGCACCTTGAATCGGCAAACGCCGCAATGCCCGGCGCGGCAATCGCTTTCAACCGCGATTTTTGCCTGCTCAAGCCCGTGCAGCAGGGTCGGCGCGCCTTTAAATTCAAACGCTTCGTGTCCCTCCAGAGTAATCCGATAGGCCGTATCGTCGGCGTTGAATTCACCGGGATTGAATCGCTCGGAATGAATGCGTTCGGCCATGATTCCGGATTCTTGCAAGCCAGTGCTAATAGCATCCATCATCGAGGAACCGGCACAGAGATAAAAATCCGTTTGCGAAAAATCATCCAGCCGGTGCAGCACGGTTTGCGCATCGAGCCGTCCGCATTGCTCCTGCCAGTCCGGCAGGGGCTTGGAAAGGATCGGCAGGTAGCTGAAGTTTGCATGCAATACAAGCGACAAAAGCTTATTGGCTGGCGGGGTTTAATATTGAAAGTGAATTAAGGCTTTTGATTGGGGTCTGTGACGAATCCGAGTTTTTCTATTCCCGCTGTTTGTGCGGCGGACATCACCATGGCTAATTGTTGATAGTTTGTTTTCTTGTCGGCGCGCAAATGTAATTCGGGTTGAGGCTTTTTCTGTGCCGCTGTCGCCAGCCGTGAGTCAAGTTCGGCCTGTTCAAACGGCGCATCGTTCCAAAACAGTTTGCCTTCCGCATTCATCGATAAGGTGACGATGTCGGGTTTTTCCGGATTAGCTTGGCTGCCTGCTTGCGGCAGGTCGATTTTGATTGAGTGGGTCAGCAGCGGTGCGGTAATGATGAAAATCACCAGCAGCACCAGCATGACGTCTACCATCGGCGTGGTGTTGATTTCTGCCATCGGTTGGGTATGACGATTGTCGCCGCCGAAGCCGCCTGAGCCGATCATAATGACACCTCCGCTTGGAGAGGATTTTCCTGCGAGGCGCCTGATGAGGGCCGGGCAGGGGCGGTGTGGCTTGGAATCTCCGCCGGTACCGTTTCGTTAATTTGCACAGCTGCCAGCGGTATGCCGGTGGTCAGGTAGGTATGTAGATCGTGGGCGAACGTTTCCAATTCACCCATTAACAGGCGATTGTCACGCACCAAGGTGTTATAGGCGAGAACCGCCGGGATGGCGACTGCTAGGCCGAATGCGGTCATGATCAATGCTTCGCCAACCGGGCCGGCCACTTTGTCTACAGTTGCTTGGCCGCCGACGGCGATGGTGCCGAGCGCATGATAAATGCCCCAGACGGTGCCGAACAAGCCGATGAAAGGAGCGATACTGCCTACTGAAGCCAATAAGGTCAGTCCTGTTTCCATCTGCATGGCTTCCTGGCCGATAACGCGACGTAGCGCCTGGGCAATGAATTCATCATGCCGCGAATGTTCCTGCAACGTGGTATTTCCGTCATTCTTTACCCGTTGCGCGGTGTAGCGCTTGTGGTGGTCGGCAGCGCTGATGCCTTGCAGTGCAAGGCGCGCAAACGGGTTTTCCGCTTTTTTAAAATCCTCGCTCATGACTGTCGCCATTGATGACAGGGTTGACGACGAGGCCTGCCAAAATCGCGTTAAAAAAGCCGCACTGCTGTTTTTTAAACGCCGTGCCTGTATGGCTTTGATGACCATTAAACTCCAACTGCCTATGGACATGGCTAACAGGCCTGCCGCGACGGTAATAGAAACTGCGCCGCCCTCAGTGATGAATTTCAGGTTGTCTAGTAGATATGCTTGCATGATGACTTATCCTTCTAATGAAAATCTGATCGGCACTACGACCGATGCACTAACCGATTGTTCGCCACGTTTGGCTGGAATAAATTGCCATTTTTTGACAGCTTCCAGTGCGGCCTGATCAAGGCGGCTTGAGCCGCTGCCGGTTTGCAGTTCTACGGATTCGGCGATGCCGTCCGCTGTGACCTGTACGCGTAATAGCACTAAGCCTTGTTCACCCAGTCGCCGCGACACTGACGGATATTTCGGGGCAGGGTTATTTAGATAAGCGGCATTGAAGCTTGGCGACTGATAGGTCTGTGTATCCGCGGCTTTGGTATTCGATGGTTTCGCTTGCGCTTCGGCAGCTGGAGCGCTTGCCGGAATTGCAGGCATGGGGGGCTGCTCCATAGACGGGGCGGCTGGCAGACTGGCCGGTTTTATGGCCGGTACAGCGGGTTTATTGATCGGTGTTTTGATTTGCTTCTTGACTGGTTTTTGCTTCTGTTCTACCGGCTTGGCGGGTGGCAACGCCGGCTTTTGCGCTGCCGCCTGCGGTGCGCTCAGCAAATTGACCATGATCGGTTCCGGCATGGTCTCAAGCGGCAAGGACTGCTGTTGTCCTGTCAATGCCGCCAAGACCGCCAGATGCGCGCACAGCACCAGGCCTATCGCAAGCCATGGGCGGTCGCTGATATGCTTGGCGCCACCATAGCTGATATTTCCTAGCGCCGGAGCAGGGCGGTTTTCCAGAAAATTAAAGGTGGCTATCGGGAAGAGCATTTTAATGTACACGGCCGACCCTTGTTTCAGTCTTGTCATTTGCCAATGACCCATTTTGAATCTGGGCAAGCCGAACTTTGGCGTGGTTTAAGACTGAGCTAAGCAAGTGTAACGATTCGTAATTGGTGCGTATCGTCGATGCGCCCAAATTTATCTCCAGTGTGCCGCAGTCCGGGCAAAATGCCACGCGGCAATCGCCGTTACCGGAAAGGCTCACTTTCTTATGTCGTTTATTTGAGTTCATCGATTTCACCATCCGAATGTAAGGCAGCATAAAATCTGCCGAAGCTGTTATGCATAGCGTTAAACGTCACTGGATAATCGCAGTGCGCGGCTTTTAACATTGGCTGGCTACCAATATCTGACTGTATTGGATGGCTGGCTATTTATTTTTAATCTTTGCACTTTATTGTCGACATGCTCATTCCTCACTATCGGAAGGAGAGAGAACCGCAGTAGAGAAAAAATCTGCCGACAATAAAGTGCAATAACTAAATTATTTGGTCAGGATCAGCTTTCCCTGACGGGTCAAACGCAAGCGGTATTCCTCGCCGGCATGTTCTATAACAACCTCGCGCGCTGTGCCAAATAGCTCTGCGCTGTGAAAACGCTGGCGCAAAGTCGGCGTGTCCTGCTTTGTAGGAAGCGCTGTATCTAATGGTTCGAGTGTGGGTAAAGGTTGTTTGTCCATGACTAAATAATAATCATTATCATTTGTCGAGTCAACACTTGTTGATAATTATTCTTATTTAGGCAGGGAAGGTAATCACTTCCCGGTACTTAGACATTGATTTTATTTAATGTTGAATTAAGAGAAGATGGTTAATTATTATCGATGGACATACTTGAGTTAATTAGCTCGCAGCAATGCGTCTTGGCTTAATCATTTCAGGAAATTTGTGCGTTGATGTATAAATGTCGCTTCAAGCAAGTGATTACTCTGCATTGCTAATCGGCTGTTATACAGATGATACAGTGAACGGGCTCTACAACGAGAGTTAACTATTTAACTGGAGGCGGCAAAGTGAGCTACTCGATTCTTACCATCAACAGCGGCTCATCGTCAGTCAAGGCGAGCCTGTTTTCCGTTGACGGATCGCGGCGTAATTTTCGCTATGAGCATGTGCATGATCCCGGGGAAGCCTTCGGCCGGTTGCTTCACGATCTGGCGGGCGAGAAGCCGGAGCGGGTGGGGCATCGTTTTGTCCATGGCGGCGATATCAGCGATCCGGCAAGGCTGGTGGATGCGGCGGAACGCTCTCGATTGGAAGAGCTGATTCCTCTTGCCCCACTGCATTTACCGGGCAATCTGCTGGGCCTGGATTTGTGCCGGCAACGTTTTGATGTGCCGCAAATCGTCTGCTTTGATACGGCTTTTCATGTCACCATGCCCGAGTTGTCCAAGCGACTGCCGATTCCGGACGAGCTTGGTTTACGCCGCTTTGGATTTCATGGGCTCAATTACGCCTATATTGCCGAAACCCTGCCCGGGATTTTAGGCAACATGGCTTATAAAAAAATTGTCGTCGCGCACCTGGGCAGCGGTGCAAGCCTTTGCCTGATGGAAAACCTGAAATCTGTAGATACCACGATGGGTTATACTCCGGCAGGCGGCATTCCGATGGGAACGCGGAGCGGCGACCTCGATCCCGGCGTGATGCTGGAACTAGCGAAACGGTATGATCAGGATGCGTTGGACGATTTGGTATTCCACAAGATGGGGCTGCTGGCCTTGTCTTCGGGAGAAAGCTCGGAGATGAGCAAGCTGCTTTCCAGCCCCAGCGAAAACGCAAAATTTGCTGTCGAGTATTTTTGCCGTCAGGTGAGGGCGGCCATAGGCGGCTTTGCAGCCAAGGCGGGCGGTATTGATGCGCTGGTTTTTACTGGCGGCATCGGCGAGAACTCTGTCGAAGTTCGGAAAAAAGTCTGCACGCCTTTGGCCTTTCTTGGCTTTGCCCTGCATCAGGGAGCCAATATTTTAGGGAATCAGCAAATTGGCCGCATAGGTTACAAGCCGGTGCTGATCATCCCGGCTGACGAGGAAATCATGATTCGCAAGCTTTGCTTAAGCATTGTATAAATCTGAAAGCCCAAAGCTATAGCCAGTTTTTTTAATTCCACAACCATGGAACAGTCTGGATTACCGGCGGCACAATATAGCCCTGAAAATATCCGCATTTATTCTTGTCGACTATTGGAACCTCCGGCCTTCTCGAGTCTCGATAGGCTTTAATTTTTGCCGCTGACTAAATGCGTTACACTTGCTTTAGCCATAGCGCATCATTACAGGCGCTACGGTATATGCGACACGCCGACTAATCAATTACGGAGATTCTTATGAAATTAAAAATTTTTGCTGTATTAATAGGTACCCTGGTTCTTGGCTTAAGTTCCCAGGCAAATGCTACCGAACATCATACAGCGCAAGCGCTGGAGCATTCGGCTATGGCTACGGCTCATGGGCAAGACGGTCATGCCGACCGACTGCTTAAGCATGCGGAAGAAGGTTTAAAACATGCAGAAGCGGCTGAAAAAGAACATGCGGAAGCGCATGTGCATATGACTGAAGCCGTTAAACATTTAAAAGAAGCGATTGATCATGCTAAAAAAGGTCATGCTGATGCCGGTACTAAGCATACCGAAGAAGCCATGGTCCACATGCGTCAATCCATCGGCCAATAACAAAGACCGATAATATTAGCGGTGGCCGGAAATTTTCCGTCTACCGCTTTATGTTGTCGTTGCCTGTCCTTATCCGAAGACTGAAGTCGCCATTCAAGCCGCTTTGCTTAAAAGCTAGAACTTTTGTTTAATCCGGTACTTTGTTTTTAGAGAATCAACTCTTTGCCGCAGTTCTTTGCCCGGTTTAAAATACGGCGAGTACCGAGCCGGCAAGTTTAATTCAGCTCCGGTTCTGGGATTACGACCGGTAAAAGGCGGATGATAATGCATGGAAAAACTGCCGAATCCCCTGATTTCCACTCTGCCGTTTTCTATCAGTGCTTTAGTCATGTGTTCGAGAATACAGCCAACCGCCAACTCCACATCTTTCCGGTCCAAGTGAGAGCGCTTTGTAGCCAAAATATCGATGAGTTCCGATTTATTCATATTAGATCCTGCGCCTGTCTGAAAGTCATTTGTCCATCCAAATCGAGTTATGTGTCATATGCCCTATTTTTCCTGTGTCAAATGCCTGAATGAGTGATGTAATGATTTGTTTAAGTCCAGTTATCATGCGGTTTTGATGCAATTCTTATTGCGCAAACCAAGATATTTAGCACATACCGTGCCATTAGGCGCGGCTAATTGCCGCGCGGCAATTAGCCGCATTTTCAAGGGTAACTCGATTTATTAGACTAGCAGTAGCTCTTGTGTCGCCTCACAAAAGAGGCTAGAGTTTATCTACCCTTCCTCTTAAATGCGGTCAGCAAGTTTCTGGCCGCATCTTTTTAGCTCACAGGTGGAATTATGAAACGGAATTATCAGACAGATGTATGCAGTACCATTGACGATCAAGATTTGCTCAGGCAAATCGCTTTTCATGAGGCTGGCCATGCGACCGCCATTTATTTTTACAATAAACTCAAACAACTGCCGCCGGTGTATTTCCAAATCACCATTAAGGGGCTGAACCGTCTGACAGACAATCCTTTTGATACCGACTTGGTTTATGATAATTTTGCCGCTGCCGTAGAAGGCGGTCGTTTGATTCACAGCCTGCCGATTGCATTGATCGAAAGCGCCTATTATTTCTCAGCCGTGGAGAACGATGCGTACCAGACTGCTTTTGAAGCGGATATGATCAATCTGTTGATCGGGCCATTGGCGGAAGCAAAACACGTGGCTTTACGTGATAATGAGCAGTTCAACGCCCGTCTGGTTAATATTGATGCCTTACGCTATTACGGCGGCACCTCCGATCTTGAAAAAGTGTATGAATACCTGGATATCTTTATCGCAGCTGGAAACAGGCATGAAGAAAAGTTAGTGGAGCTGTTTGACAAAGCCTACCAATTTATCAGTTCATCGGTTCATTGGATGGCGATTGAGCGCTTGGCTGACTATATTCTCAGCAACCGGGAAAATGTAATCAGCTGTGAGGAAGCGATTGCGGTGTTGGATCAAAAACCAAAGCGCTATATTTAAAGTGTTAGTGTCTTTCCCGGCAAAAGACGTGGTAACTTTACGTAAGCTGTAAATAACGGGCTACTGCTCGACGTGCAAAACTTCCACCGTATTCCAGATATTTTCAATAAAATCCGCGTCCATTTTCGGCATACCGTCCTGTATCCACTGCACCAGCACTTTGGCAACATTGGGATAGGTAATATGGATAGCATGGTTGTCATGTAGCCAATGATCAATAGCTGCTGCATCCATATCATGCATGACATGGCCGTAACCCAACTGCTGCAATGCGGCGGCATTGGAGATCTGTTCCATCTGCGCATGTAATGGTTTAGCCAGGATTTTTTTGCCCAGTTGCAGCGATTCACTGGCCAGTTCGAATCCGGCATTGCTAATGATGCCTGCACAGTCGTATAAATCTTTCCGGAAACCGTCGCACGACAGCGGTTTGCCGGCGATATGCTCGAATTTTGATGGCACCGGTTCCGGCGAGTAAACATGAAACTGGAAGTTCTCAAACTGCGATAAAAGCCGACTGATTTCATGCGGGTCTTCGAAAGGCAGATACACAATAATCTTGTTTTTGATGATAGTTTTCGGCGTTTCGGGCGTATCGATAATGGGCGGCAAAATCGGCTGGCCGAAATGATGCCAGTGCAAACCGACCCCATTATCTACAGGGGCAAAATATTTTATGACTTTATCGGCGATAGGGTCCGACCCCTCTCTGGGTATTTTATGATTAAAGGCATATTGATGCCCGATACCCAAAACCGGCTTTTTTTGAGTTTTTGCCGCCCAGGCGGTGACCGGCTCAAAGTCGCTGATAACCAGGTCATAGCCGCTTAAGTCTAATGATTTTACATCTTTGATAAAGGTAATGGGTTTGGCTTCACGCGCTGTTTTCAGGTAATCGACCTGACCCTTTTCGGTATGAAAAGTCAGGCCGGTACGTACTTGATAGCCATTAAAGACTTCCATATCGAAATACTTATCCGCAGGGCGGCCGGTAAACTGAAAGTGAACATCAATGCCTGCGGCATAAAGTTCTTTCGCCATAAGCCGTGCGCGTGTAATGTGGCCGTTACCGGTGCCCTGTACACCATAAAAAATCTTCATATGAATTGCCCCAAACTAAAAAGTGCTGTACCGATGCCTAAAATAGCGCCGACTAACGTATCGGTCGGAAAATGCACGCCCAATACCACACGGGAGAAGCCGACCAATGCCGCCCAGCAATAAAGCGGGATCATTAACAGAGTGCAGTAAAAGCCAAGCAAAGTCGCCATCATGAACGCGGCAGAGGTATGGCCGGACGGGAAACTGAATTTATCCGAGGGTGTGATCGTGCTGCGGAAGTTTTGTAAAGCGGCTTGCGGACGGTTGCGTCTTAGGCTGTTTTTTAATACAAAATAAACCGGTCTTTCGATTGCAAAGGCCAACAAAATGGCTTGCAGGAACGGGCTTTCAAAGCCTTCATGCCAATAGAGCAAGCCGATGACGACCACATACGGCGGGCCGTCGCCGGTTTTGGAAATATAACGGCAAATCTTGGTTAAGGTGGAATGCATCCTGGCATTGATCAGCCAAGTGAACAGGCTTACGTCGTATTTATGGATGGAATAGAGCAGTTTCATATCTTTATCCTCCAGAGGAAAGTTCTGAAAGCATTAGCCTTCCGGATAAAGAATAAAACGCTTGTATGACAAGGAAATGAAGGTTTGTTTAAGGTTTTGTGACAGCGGAGCAGGGTGTGTCTTATGCGTTAATGATTAGATTGGGCGAGATTGAAAAGGCGCGCACGGCGCGCCCTACCGGATAGTCCGGTTTCGTGATAAGTCCAATGCCGGACGCGCCGTTGCTGCCGTTGTCGAAACATTGCAATGAATTCAAGTAGGGCGCGCCGTGCGCGCCTTTTCGCAAGTGGAGCGTGAGCCTTATTCGCCGAATTTATCGTTATCGTCAAAAGCAATATCTTCGCCCCAATTTTCAGCATACCACCCGCTACGCACCAGCCGGTGGAAACTCGAATACGGCCAATCCGCGACATTGACCGCAAATTCATGTTTAACCGGGTTCCAGTGAATATAATCCATGTGCCGGTTGAAATCGTCCTCATCGCGGATCAAATGATCCCAGTAGCGGTGTTGCCAGAGAGTACCTTGTTGCCTTTGGCGTCGCCGTGCTGTCAGCCATTCCGGACGATTCAAACGCTCCCCGCAACATTGCGTCACGGTTCGTTTAATGATGCTCCAGCGGGCGGAAAAATCCGCATCGCCGGATGGTAACCGCCAAATGCAATGCAAGTGATTGGGCAACAGCACCCAGGCAACAATATCGAAAGGCTTGCTTTGCCGGGTGAATTGAATCCCCTCGCGCAATGCCGCTCGGACATCGTCATCGGTCAGAAAGTGTTGATTGCGGAATGTTTTCACCGTGAAAAAATACAACCCGCCCGGCACATAAACCCGTCGATAATTAGACATAACAACCTCGAAGGGCGTGCCGCGCGCGCCAAGATAGCAAAATATAGAAATATCCACGCCACGAAAAGGCGCGCATGGCACGCCCTACGGAATTAACCCGCTAACCATGAAACAGGTAGGGCGCGCCGTGCGCGCCGGAATATCGCGCAACCTTCGTAAACTAAACGATGTCTCCAGGCTTATTGGTTACAAGCCAGAGCGCCGCCGCTGGCATTGGTTGCACATGCCTGATTGGCGTGTCTGTTACAAAAATCCTCGGCTTCGGCTGTGGTTTTGCAGTTGCCAATGCCGTTCCAGCTGTAATCCAGGCGCGCTCTTACGCAAAGGGCGGCTTGATTGGCAGGCGGTATCACGGGCGAGTTCCACAATGTGGTGCATTGGGCTTTAACGGCATTCGGATCGGCCGCCGGGTTGGTTGCGAGTCCCTGTTCAATACACGCCACCATCAGGTCGGTTTGTTCGTCAGGTATCAGCTTGTCGGAAGCGGGGTAAGTGCCATTCGCTTGACAGTCTTTGGATGAGTCGCCGGGGCAGCATTGATAGGATGTGACGTTGGGATGGTTGCCTGCTACCCAGGCAGTTTTTTTACCGGGTGAAATAACGGTGGTGACGCCGACATCTCCCGGTTTTACGCTAGACACATTGATAACTTTCGCCCAGTCTTGACCGGCAGGCGCGCCAAGCACTGTAACCGGCAGGGTGTAGCCTGCTGTGCTGGATTGGGATAACAGCGAAATCATCGGCGTAACATAGTCATTACCCGGTGAGTTGAAGTAAGTTGTAATATCCGGCAACGGCTTTTTCAGATTGCTGCCTGCCGCCGCAATAGGCCGCCCATCAACTATCGTTTCATAGAGTACCGGATTTTGTATGCCGACGGCTTGCAGCACGCCGGACCAGCGCTTCATCGTGTTATTGTTCAGATAGTCTTTCTGCTCCAGGGAAACCGCCGGCGGGTAGTTCATGAAGTTGACTAGCGCCTGGTTGGTCATCGCCATGCCCAGCGGAAGGAAAAACGCCCAAGGGTAGGTTTGGGTGGTATTGGTATCCCAGCAGTTGGAGGTATTTTGGCAGTTGGTGACGCCTTGCAGTCCCTGAACTGCGTCGCTTTGATTTAAAAAGGCTTGCTGTACTCCGGCAAATGCCTGCATCGCCGCCAAGTCATCCGAACCTGTCAACGTGATGCTGGGGCTGCCGTCTGAGCCAATGCTGACGCTAGCTTTAGTATTGGCTAATTCGCCGCGCAATAACGATTGCTGGGTATATTCTTGAATGGTGGCGGCTAAATCGGGGTAGTACTTTTTATAAGTATCCGGCAGCCAACTGGCGTCGGGGTAAAGCGACGAGCTGTTTGACGGTAGGTTATAAGTATAAGTGTTGGTTGGTATGGTCTCTCTTACCGTACACGATAGATTAATACATAGCAGTAAACCTAAAACGACCGACCGAACCGGCAGTCTTTTAGAAAAAAATGTTTTATGTCGCATCTCGTTCTCCGTAAAGTTATTTTTATTATTTGTTGGGTATGACGGACTAAATCTTGTTTAGGATATGGTCAGCAATAACTCCCTGAAACTTCATCGTTCCCACTCTCTGCATCATACACAACGTTGTTCAAGAACCGTCATGGATAGCTGACGTAGGGCGTGCCGTGCGCGCCTTATACCCAGAGGGCATAAGTTTCGTTTGAGCAGGCAAGCTGCTCAACTCAGCTTTATAACGCGCATGAAATCAGTTGAGCCGCTTGAGCAATTCAACGTCCATCGAGCAAAAGTTAATCCTGCTGGTCTCTAAGCTTCCCAAGGCGCGCATGGCACGCCCTACTCGAAGATCTTCCGCGCTTGCTGAGGTGACAACGTTTCGCGGACACTTGATTTATAAAGAGCGTGGGAACCATAAAACGATTTAGTGCATCCGGGATCAAGCAGTGTAGGCTACAAACATAGCCTCAGCTGTTGTTATATTTTTGTCGCTCTCTTTTTTCCTCTCTTGGTTAATATCGAAATTTTCCTTCATAAAGATTCAGCGGCCATGACCTTTGGAATGCTCTGCTAAGAGCATCGCCAAATTCCAGAATAGTCACAAAATCTTTATGCGTATATCTTACGCCCAAGCTAGGCGTTATGTCAGGTGGGTTCTTTAATCTCAATATCGAGATTTATATAAACGAGCAAGACTTAAGCGTATTCCGTTCGCCCTGAGTCCTACCTAAGAACTCAGTACAACTTACGCTTAACTGATTTTATTTGGATAATGATGAGGGATTTTACGAGGGGGTATAAACAGGCGTTACTCTAATGGTCGTATGCAGGTTGGCTAAAACCGCTTCAAACATCATGTGCGAGAAATGTCTAATTCCTGCATGACGTCACCGGCGGGGAGAACTACACTCAAGTTTAGAGTGCTGTAAGAAAGTTGCAGACTTGGTTAAGCCGCTTCTGCATATTCGGGTTGCGTCTCCAACTGCTGATCCAGCAACTGGTGACTTTCTTCCAGCCAGCGGAGAATCGACAACTGTCCGGTTTCATCTTCAACCAATGCGGTGCAGCTTTCCACCCAGTCGCCGCAATTGCAGTAGGTTTTGCCGAATTCCATATCAGTGATGTCAGCATGATGGATATGCCCGCAAATGACGCCGTCGACATGCCGTTTTTGCGCTTCCAGGCTCAGGATATGCTGATAGTTATCCATGAAACTGATGATATTTTTGACCTTGTGTTTTAAGAATGCAGAAATGGACCAGTATTTGTAGCCCATTTTCGAGCGCAGGATATTCAGCCAGCGGTTGATATATAACAAGACCTCATAAGCTTCGCCGCCGATGTAAGCCAGGTTTTTGTTGTGGCAGACGATGCTGTCGAATTCATCGCCGTGCAGTACTAAAAACTTGCGGCCGTCCCGGGTGGTATGAACAGCATTCAGCTGTATATCGACGCCATTGAAATGCATGCCGACATGTTTCCGAAACTGCGCATCGTGATTGCCGGGTATATAAATGACACGAGTACCTTTTTTAGCTTTGTCGATAACCCGTTGTACGATGTCGCTGTGCAAGGCCGGCCAATAAAAGCCGGACCTGAATTTCCATAAATCGATAATATCGCCGACCAGGTACAAGTAGTCGCACTCTACGTTATCAAGAAAATCCCTGAGCTGTTCGGCCTTGCAGCCTTTAGTGCCAAGATGAGTGTCTGAGATCCAGATTGAACGATATTTCAATGACATGGTCCGCCTCCAACAAATTACGATGAAGGCTAAAATACGCCTGGATTATTACAGGAAGTTAACTGTTTGATGACATTTTCATTAAGTTTCAGTGACCTGCTTTAATAATCCGTCAGCCCACCGGGTAGGGCGCGCCGTGCGCGCCTTCTTCGCAGCTTAGAATTAAACCAATGCTGAATCTTAACTCCATCTCTGGCGCGCACGGCGCGCCCTACGTCAACGCTAGAGGCTCATGACGAATTTGGTAATCAGCTTGGTATTTTTGATCCAGCCAATCTTTCAACTGCAACACCACCCATGCACCATCATCCAGGGTCAGGTCGTGGCCCGCCCAGAGATGGCGGCGAAGTTCCAGTTGCCATTTTTTGCGTATCGATTCCGAGCAGGATGGCGCTACCAGACGGTCGCCCAATCCGTTTAACAATAAAACCGGCTGTCTGGGTTTTAGGTCGCCGGGCCGATACGTTGCAGCCGCTATCATCTGGCGAACGCTGTTTTTAAGGCTGATCGGACGTTCGGTTTGTATTCTTTCCCAAGCATGAGTTATTTGCTTAGTATGATTTCGACGGTTGCTGGTCAGCTGTAAAACTCTTGACTCCCGCTTATGCAGGTTGCGCGTCATCGCCAAGGCAATAAAGTCCCTGTAACTTTGCCAGCTTAGCCGTTGATAAAAAGGACTCACATCGGCAAAGCTGGTATTCATCAGCACTGCGCCGCAAATATCCTCAGGATATCGGTGCATCCATTCCCAAGCGACCATCGCCCCCAGCGAGAGCGCCAGAATCGTTACCGGTTGTTGTAAAAGTCCGTTATCAAGAGCATGACGGCGTACGCTGTCGGTGATGGCCTTGATCGAGCTTGGGCTTTTTTCCTGATAAAAACAGCCGGTGCCGGGCAAATCCAGCAATGTTATCCGAGCCTCCGGAAATGCCGATTGCAAGAGCGGAATAAAATCTCCCCAATGTCCCGACTCGCGCGCCAGGCCTCTCAGCAACAGCCAGTTTTGTCCTAGCGCTTTATTCATACCAAAGACCTAAGGCTTTTTTTTCATAAGCCGCTTTTTGTTTTGGCTTAAGTTGCGTCCATTGCTGGGGATATAAAAGGCTTCGGTGTAAAAAGTCGAACAGCATGAAATGCCGACGGAAAATCCGTTGCTGGCGGTGCGGCAGCAACGGATGAAACAAACCGTGCCGGGAGAAAAGATGCATCGGGCTCTTGCGCAGCCAAAGCCATGAACCCATTTCCAGCGTCAGCGGCAAAAAAACACGTTCGGCTTCAAAGCGCTGCACGAAAATATCGAACAGATAATCCCACAGGTCGCCGTTAATTACATACTCCAGGCAAGTCGGTTCAATCCTGTAGATATGATGTCGATAACAACGGTCAAACAGCTCTTTTAAGGCTAGTGTTTCGGCAATAAAAGCAAACGGGGTAAGGCGTGAAGCATACGGAAACCATATCCGGTCCTGAATGCCGAACCCTGAGTGCAAATCCAGCGCAATGGATAAGGACGAATTGAACAGGTGCTGCTCGACAACACGGCACAGCGCTTGCGCTTCTTTCTCCATGTTGGCTGCATCGCCGCGATACCAGGGCAGGCGAGGCGTGATGCGGTGGCCGCTGAAAATTCGAGTCGCACCCACGCTTTCGACGGGCGAATTGCGCATTAAATCGACGCCATTGCAACGCGTGCCCAGATAAACGCCGACAGGGTTAACGATGGGCATAAAAACCAGCCGGGATTTTTCAAGCCGGGATAATAACTCCCCATCCCAGTCCAGCAACTGGCTGATGGTTTCCATATAGGACAGGATCACTTCAGAGCCTATCTTTTCCAAACCATGCACGCCGCCGAAAAAGGCCAACACAGGCACATCCGGCCGGGTTGAACCCAGCGTGATGCAATGAATGGGAAATTCAAGGTCTTGGTATTGGATCCGTTCAACCACCTCAGTTTGTGCCCGGTCTCCTAATTGCTCAATAATGCGTTCAAGCTGCTCAAGTTCAGGGAATTTAATAGGGGTCATAAAAAATAATCAGCCGTTTTTGTCCATAAAAATAGCTACATCCTTATACCCGGAAAACAGGCTGCTACAGCATTTTTTATTGGTTTTGTCGGTGTAAGAGGCAAGGAAATAAATCAGAATATCCGCGATACTTTTAAAGTTGAAATCATCAGCAAACCCTGAATTAAAAAAACTACCGGCCAATAATTCAGGCTTTGCGGAAAACTGCCAAAAAGTAGAAAAAGCACAGGAAACAGCACGCCATTGACAGTTATAGGCACACCTTCGAAACCTGTCCCGTCGGAAATATTGTAACGGGCAAGCCGAAGCATGCCGCAGGCGACAAAAAACAACGCGACGGCGATGCCTAAAACACCGGGGGAGCTCAATGAGTAAAACAGCAGGGCAGGAGCTACGCCAAAAGAGACCAGGTCAGACATGGAGTCGATCTGCTTACCGAAAAGGTTTTTTTGATGCAGCAGCCCCGCTATTTTTCCGTCAAGCACATCAAATACCACGGCCAAAAACAGCAGCCCGGCACTCAAATCAAACAGGCCGTCGATTGCCAGCAAAATCGAGACAATGCCGCAGCACAGATTTCCAACAGTAAAAATATCAGCAATTTTCATTAGACTTAGAATTTTCATGTCGCACCTTGTGGTTAACGTTAACACTGTTGCAAGCCTATGACAGCCTCTGCAGGATATATGGCATGTGCATGCCGCTACGATTATGCACGCTAAGGGTTTACACGATTTCCCGCTGGATAATTTCAAAACACTGCCGGTCAGAATTATCTTCTGCTGAGCATTTGGTAATTTCCTTCCGGATCATATCTCTTGCCTCAAGGCTGATGGAATGGCGGTTTTTTCCTGAACTGTTCATGACAGGAAGAAAGCTAAGTTGCACCTCGATCTTGTCCAATGACAGCATCTTGATTAAATGCGGAACAAAGGCATCATCACCGACAAAAGGTGCGAGTTCTTGAGCTGCACCTTGGTATTGAATAGCTACGGGCTGGACAGCCGATCTGGTTAACAATGCAGGTTGAAATAAAGAGGCGTGAAAGTGTAGAACCTCATCGCCATTGGTCGTGGTTCCTTCAGGGAAGGCAATGATGTATCTGTTTTGTTTTAACAGCCAGACCATTTTTTCGGTAGTAGTCTTGATATGCTGTTTATTGCCGCGACGGATAAAAATAGTACCGCCCTGTCTGGCTAGGTAACCGATGACGGGCCAGCTTGAAATATCGCTCTTAGCAACAAAATAGGCCGGCAGATATTGGCCGATAACGATGATGTCCAGCCAGGAGATGTGATTGCTGACTAGAATGGCGCGTCCTTCCGGCAGCTCGCCTTCCTTGATGATATGCAGGTTAACGATGGCGCTGAACCATCGCAGCCAGTGTGTTTTGAGCGCATCCTTTTTGATTTTGGCATCGCGAGCCGAATATAAAAAACCAAGTGCGGGAAAAATACCGGTGACGATAATTAGCCCGTTGATAAACAGGAAGATGATCTGAAAAAGTTTATAGTACAGCCGTATTTTCGATTTCATTACCAACCTGCGCCGTGCATTGCTTCCGGCACGCTTGCAGCATGCGCATCATCCCGCGTGGCCACCACACCAATTCCAGACTGACCTTTGGCATACACTCCATCCCTGGAGATATAATTTCTCATGTAGTGTTTGCTATAACGGGCTTGCAGCTGGTCCAGCGGCAGTAACATGAACAAATCCATGCAGTTGAAGTCTTCATCCCAGCAAGGCTCGCCGCAGACCGTAGCGCCGAAACGAAAATAAGCTTTCAGCAATGGAGGAATGCCCGATTCGTCCCGCTCGCATCTTAATTCATCCGGTACTGCGATGCTGGGGGTGACCTGAAGAGAGGAGGGGGCAATATTTTTGGCATCGATATTCCGATAAACTTCATTAACCGCAAAGCCGTTGGGGCCCGGAGTAATGCTGGCGCAGCCGATTAAATAATTAAACTGTCCTTCTAGTGCGTACTGAACCAGCGAAGACCAGAGTGTCGTTAAAACTGTGCTGCCGCGATAAGCAGGATCAACGCAAGTTCGGCCTATTTCCAGAAAGCGGCCGGGCAATGTTAATACCTGGTCCAAATGGAATTCGCTTTGAGAATAAAACCGGCCCAGACGTTCAGCTTGATCCTGATTAAGCAAACGCGTGTAGCCGACTATTTTTTTATCGGCGTTGTCATACACAATCAAGTGATCGCAATAGCTATCGACTTCATCGTAATCCAGGCCTTCAGATTCGGTTTTAAGCTTGGCGCCCATTTCCTTGGCAAACACACGGAAACGCAAGGCCAGGGCTTCTTTTATTAAGTGCCCTGGATCTGTCGCCGCGCCAGTTCCTGACTGGCCTGTGGCATTGGAGATTGCCGAACCTGTTCCAGACAGGTTTTCGGCATACACTCCATCCCTGGAGATAACAAAACATTCCAGTCGTTTGGGCAGCTTGACCAGTATGGGGGTATCTGTTCTTTTCATGGGTATCCGCATGGTTAAATAAAGATGTGGATACCTTAATAAACAAAGATGTCAGTTACGTGTCGAGTTCATGAATATCGAATGACAGAATCGTTAAGTTTTGATGACAGGCGGATTGTGGCTGAGCCGTGATTGTGTGTTGCAGAGATAAATGGTTTGAAGATCGATTAGAATATCAACTTTAACAATAATAATCCGAGATGAGGAATAGCATGACACAAGCACCGATCGGCGCAATCGGCCTGGAATCCATGATGAGCAGGGCTAATATTTTGTTCACCAGCGGCTATCGTTTTAGAGGCGAGTTGAACCTGGAACATCTGGAGGCTAGTTTTGTTGCCGTCGTAGGTTGCATCGTCAAATTCGAATACCGGATGCATTTTGAGACTCAGGGTAATTTCCACTGGCAGCCAGCCGGTGCCTATGAAAAGCCCATTAACGTTATCGACAGCGACGATATTGATGAAGAGTTTCGGCAACTATGCCGTCACAGTTTGTCGTTGGTAGCGGATGGCCGGCATTGCCCGGTACAATTAACGGTTATCCGTAACGCAAACAGCAGCGAATTTATCATTGCCCAGACCAGTGAACACACCTATTTGGATGCTCGCAGTTCCGAAGTCATTTTTGACTGGATTGTCGATTATTACAACGCGTTATCGCAGGGCAACGCTGAGCGTTTGGGCGAAATTGTTGCCGAGGTAAAAAACCTTAAAACACTTCATAGCGACGAAATAATGAAGATTTTAAGCGCCGACGGACACGACCGCGAGGCCAACATCGAAAGCTTAACGGCCTATCCCATTGCCGATGTCGGCGAATATGCCATTCCTCTGGATAAGGTGCCGGCTTGCCTGGAAGGTTACAAAAAACAGCGTTTCGCGCCGATCATGCAGTTTTTTGATGTGAATCAACTGCTGAATCTGTGCCGTGCTCAATATCCTGAAGTCAGCCGAAATAGTGTGATTTGCGCGGCCTTGGCCAAAGGTTTTTATAACCTGAACCTGAATGTAAAGAACAAGCCGGAAAAACATATCGTCAGTTTCAAGATGCTGTCGGATTTGCTGAGCCCGGAATTAAGGCAGTCGTATTCCGGCAATTACATTGCGTTTGTTCCGGTCAGCGTTGACGGCGGTCAGCCCATTCAAGACATCGCTAAAGATATTCATGAGAGAACCCGGCAAGTCAAAACGACCAAGCTGGATTTGACTATTTTCGAACTGACTGAACAAGCTATTGAACAAGGCTTGGTCGGTACCGTCGAAGAGCCGCTATCGTTTGTCGTCACTAACTGGAGTAACTATCGCTTTCTTAATAATCCGGAATATTTACACGGTTGTCAGTCGTTAAGACACCAAAGCGGCGTCAATATCGACCCCGTGGATACTGGAGGCGCCGTTCTGGTCAATCGGCCCATTTTGGTCATTAACTTATCGCTGAATAATGAGTTATGCCTGTCGTTCTTTCCTTCGCTTCGCTCGGAACAGGAAACCCTGACAGTAGCCGATCATATTAGCGATGTCTTCCGACGGAGTTACTGACCTATCGTAGTAGAAAAGCAAACCGAAGATAAAAGTAAGCGACGTAGGCATAGTGTAGGTATAATCGTACAGGGATATAAGTTATAGAGTAGGCCTAATAACAATGCCATTTCTAAATAATAAAATTCATATGGTTACAGCCCGCTGCCCATGGAAAATGAACGCAGAGGGTGAGCAATATAAAGCGATGATTTCGCTCCGGCCTGAAAATTTTGCGCCAGAGAGATAACGGTGCGCGCCATTTCAGATTTCCGGTTATTAGAAGAGCTTTATGGCTCAGGTAATACCCGTGTTTGCCGCGCCGTTAGCCTACGGGACAACCAACCGGTTGTCCTGAAAATTTTAAGCGGCGAGCATCTCCAGTCCGATGCTTTTGTACAGTATCAACGGGAATATGGGATTATCAAGACGCTGAAAGATATCGACGATGTCATCAACGTCTATGGCCTGGTAAATATCCAGAACTCATTGATGATTGTCGAGGAAGACATTGGCGCCAAATCGTTGGACATGATTTTGGCGGCCGAAACGATCGACCTCAAAGAAGCCCTACGGCTTGCGGTCCGGCTTGCCGATATTCTCGGCCGGATTCACCAGCACCGCGTCATTCATAAAGACTTCAACCCCAGCAATATTGTCTGGAACCGGTTGACTGACGAACTTAAGGTAATCGATTTCGGCATTGCTTCCCAACTGAGCCAGGAGCGCCAGGAATTCCAGAGCGTCAATCAGCTGGAGGGCAACCTGGCTTATATTTCGCCGGAGCAGACCGGACGCATCAACCGCAAGCTCGACTATAGGTCCGATCTTTATTCCTTCGGCATCAGCTTATATCAACTGTTGACCGGAACCCTGCCGTTCGCCTCGCAAGACGGCATTGAGCTGGTTCATGCCCATATTGCGGTAACGCCTGTTTCTCCCTGTGAACTCGACCCCCAAATACCGTGGGTGCTGTCACAAATTGTCATGCGCCTGATTGAAAAAATGGCGGATGACCGCTATCAAAGCGCCCAGGGCGTGCAATACGATTTAGAACGCTGCCTTCAGCAGTTGCAGGAAACCGGTGAAGTCGCCGCTTTTCCGCTGGCTGAACGCGATGTTTCCATCCGTTTCCAGATACCGCAGAAACTTTATGGCCGGGAACATGAGATTTCTTCGATTATCAAAGCCTTCGACCGAACCGCGCAAGGCTATACGGAGCTGCTCTTGATCACCGGACTTTCCGGCACCGGAAAGTCGGCTTTGGTGCATGAAGTTTATAAGCCGCTAACCGAGAAGTGCGGCAATTTTGTCGCCGGTAAATTCGACCAGTATCAGCGTGACGTACCTTTTTACGCCTGGACTCAGGCTCTTGAGGCCTTCTGTAAATTACTGTTGAAGGAAGATGAAGCCTCTATTGCGTTGTGGAGCGAAAGAATCTCGGCGGCGTTGGGCAATATCGGCAAGGTCATCACCGATGTGATTCCGTCCATTGAATTGATTATCGGCAAACAACCCGAGGTTCCGCCGCTATCCGGCGAACAAGCGCTCAACCGCTTGAATTATGCATTCGGGAATTTTCTGGAGGCCATTTGCCGGGAAGAGCACCCGCTGGTCATTTTTATTGATGATTGGCAATGGGCCGATGCGGGCTCGCTGTCATTGCTCAAATCGGTCACGGACAGCAAGGCGATTAAGTACCTGCTGCTGATCGGCGCTTATCGGGATAATGAGGCTCATGATGCGCATCCGTTTACGCTGGCGCTTGACGATATTAAAAAAAGCGAAGCCGAAGTCGGCACCATCAATTTGCAGGACTTGCAACAGCATGACGTTCGTAACCTGATCAAAGACCTGCTGAACGATTCACCGGGACTGGACGAGATTACCCGGCTGGTTTATGAAAAGACCCGAGGTAATGCGTTTTTCCTGATTCAATTGCTCAACGATTTATACGAGAAGTCCGTCATTCGTTTTTGTTCCTCCAATCAGCATTGGGTTTGGCTGCAACAGGAGATCGAATCGAGGACGGTAGCCGATAATGTCGTCGAACTGATGACAGAGAAAATACGTAAATTGCCCGAAAGCACGCAATGTTCGATTACCTATGGTTCATGCATCGGCGATCGCTTCGATCTTGCTACGCTGGCGGCTATTCAGCAAAAACCGGCCCATCAAACTGCCAATGATCTTGAACCGGCGCTTATTGAAGGCATATTGGTTCCGCTTGACCTGAATTATCGGGTTGCCAAACAAGAAAATAATACCAGCAATGTTTATTACCAATTCATCCATGACCGTGTCCGCCAAGCCGCTTACGGCATGCTTGAACAATCGGTCATGGAAGAAACCCATTATGCCATTGCCAAGATATGGCTGGAGGAAACCGGCGCTGAACGGCAAAATCGGCATATTTTCGATATTGCCAATCAATACAATGCCGGCAGGCGGCTGGTCATTCAAGCCGGGCAGCAAAACCAGCTGGTCGGCATCAATCTGGAAGCCGGGAAAAGGGCGAAAAATGCGACCGACTATGCCTCGGCTTTGCATTATTTTCAGATAGCGCTTGAACTGCAAGCGCCGGATTGCTGGCAGACGATGCCGGAACAAGCCGCCGAGCTGTATTTGTTGGCCGCGGAAATGGCGTTTTTGAGTAAAGATTATGCATCGATGGAAGTGTGGCTTGACGATTACCTCGGTCATTTAAGCGCCCCTTTGGAGCAGGTGAAAGCTTTCAAAATCCGATTGCAAGCCTATGTTGCTCAAAACCGCCTGTCCGAAGCGCTGGACGCGGCTCTGTACGGACTCAGGTTGCTGGGAATAAAGCTACCTAAGGCTCCGAATCAGTTTCAGGTCCTCGGCAAACTGCTTCATACCAAAGCACTGCTGAAGAAGAAAACCCTGGCCGATCTTCATGCGTTACCGGAAATGACCGATCCCGCCAAGCTGGAGGCCATGGAATTATTGGGGCTGGCCATTCCGCCGGCTTATTGGACTTCTCAAGAGCTGGTATCGCTGATCGTTTTTCAGATGCTTCATGAGTCCGTCATCCACGGTTACTCCCCGAATGCGGGTTACGGCTATTCCTGGTGGGGAATAACCGAATGCGCGATGCTGGGCAATATCGATGCGGGTTACGAATTTGGCGAATTTGCGATCGAGCTGGCTAAAAGACATCAACTCAATTTACAACAGCCGCTGTTTTTCGCGGCCTGGATCATCCGGAAATTCAAACAGCCGCTTAAGGAAGTCATCCCCGTTTTCGAGCAAACCTATGCCTTGTCGCTGGAGAAAGGCGATTTCGAATACGCTTCGTATGCGCGCAACAACACTATTCAAACCTTGTTTCATTCCGGCCGCAGCCTGGATGCGTTGCTGCCGGAAATGGAGTTGGCACACCGCGACCTGCTGCGCTTTCAACTCGGTTCGTCCTTATACTGGCATGGCATTTGGTGGCAGACCGGCCTGAATTTTGTCCATGAATCGGCACAGCCTCAGTTGTTGAGCGGACCGGCCTATGATGAGGCGATATCGCTGCCGCAACATTTAAAAGTCAACGACGCTAGCACGCTGTTTTTATTTTATTGCGCCAAGTTGATGTTGAGCTGCTTTTTCAATGAAAAAGATCATGCGCTGAGCAATGCCAGGCAGGCACGGCTGTATTTGAAAGGCGGCATAGGCATGCACGCCTTTGTGCTGTTTCACTTTTACGAATCACTAGCGCTGCTTGCCGACACGAAGAGCCGTGGCATCATCGACAAGCAGGTCATGCTGTTTAAGGTGCGTGCCAACCAACGCAAGCTGAAAAAATGGGCGGCTTACGCTCCGGACAACTATCGCCATCATTGGCTGCTGGTTGAGGCGGAGCGTCTTCGGGCTTCCGGGCAATCGGACCATGCTCTGCGCTATTACGATCTTGCGATCGATCAGGCACAGCAGAACGCCTTTATTCATGAAGAAGCACTAGTTCATGAACTGGCTGCTCGCTGTTATATCCGGCGCGAGCAGAACCGGCTTGCCGTCTACTATCTCAAACAAGCGCTGCAATTGTATGAACGCTGGGGAAGCCATGCCAAAGTAGCCCAGCTGAAAGCCGAGTTTACTCAACTGCTGCTGACAGTTGCCCAATCGGCAGACCATCACCCTGCATTGAGAAGCCGCTCGATTCCGCACAGCAGTGGCAATACTCAACAGGCCGGGGCTTTCGACGTATCGGCTATAACCCAGGCATCGCAGGCGATTTCCGGTGAAATTCAGATCGATAAATTGACCACGACTTTATTGAAAATCGCGATTAAGCACTCCGGCGCTCAAAAAGCGCTGCTGATTTTGAATAACGGTAAAAAACTGAGCATTCAGGCGCAAGGCCTGGTTAAGCAAGATGCGATTGACGTTAAAGTCGATAACATCGACATCAATGACCGGGATGACTTGCCGCTGCCCAGATCGATTATCCAATACGTTAGCCGCACCTTGACCGCGCAAGTCATCCACGATACTAGAGAGGCCTCCCGGTTTTCCCAGGATCCGTATATGCTCAGGGAGAAGCCCTTATCCGTGCTGTGCATGCCGATTGTCCAGCAGGGCAAGCTGATGGGCATGCTTTACCTGGAGAACCATCTGACTGTCGGCGCATTTACCGAACAGCGCTTTGAATTATTGCGGTTATTGTCCTCTCAGGCAGCCATTTCTATCGAGAACGCCACTCTTTACGGCTTTCTTGAGCAGAAAGTCGAGGAAAGAACACAAAAACTCCAGGCTTCTCTTGAGGTTCAGGAGCGGCTGAATAGCGAACTGCAGATTTCAAGCCTACAACTCAAGAATGCCCATACCGAACTGAGCGAAGCCAACCGGCAGTTACAACAGCAAGCTAATACCGATGGCCTGACCGGACTGGCGAATCGTCGTTATTTTATCGGGCGCCTGCAGTATGAATTGGATCTTTGCACGCGTGAACAGCAACCGATAGCGCTGATTATCTGCGATTTGGATAACTTTAAGCGATATAACGACACTTATGGACATGTCGAAGGCGATGAATGTCTACGTAAAACCGCCAAGGCTTTTTCATCGGTATTCAACCGGGCAACCGATCTGGTCGCGCGTTATGGCGGTGAAGAGTTTGTTATTTTACTGCCAAGGGCAACGCCCGAGCAGGCTGCACACCTTGGCGTATCGCTTTGCAAAGCAGTTGAGGCCTTAAAAATTCCCCATATCGGCAATGCCCAGTACGGTATTGTCACGCTCAGTGCCGGCTGTCATTCATTCATCCCCGACAGCACTACGGTATTAGAAGCCGTCATAGATCAAGCCGATAAAGCTTTATATAAGGCTAAAAGCAAAGGCCGGAACTGCTTTGTTCACATTAATGAAGACCAGAGTGTGATCTCGTTTTGAATATTTGCTGCATGTAAATCTCGTTCTTCGGAACGAGTACTCCCTGTCGTAAAAGCCTCGTTGATTGGGCTGATTGTGAGTTTTTCAACAGAAATGATCAGCCACGCTTGCCGTTAAATCAACAGTCTGTACATGGCGCTGTTTTTGCTTATCAGTATTTATTTACTTTAGCAAACAACGATGAAACTTTTTCTTGACTGGTCCGCTTATCAAAATGCCGGTATGGGCGATGCCTATGCCGATATTCCGAAAAACGGCGGCGATTTTGCCAAAGCGGTAGCCGTATGCATCGGCAGCCGTCAATGCGAGCAGGGCGATAAAGGCGTGATGTGCCCTAGTTTTAAAGTCACCGGCAACCCGGAATTGTCGCCCGGAGGACGGGTTAGGGCGTTGAAAACTGCATTAAACGGCGCCGGCGATAAGACGCTGTTCGATGCCGAACTGGCCGAAGCGATGGGCCTGTGCGTCAGTTGTAAAGGCTGCAAGCGCGAATGCGAGAACGAAGTCGATATGGCGCTGATCAAGGCCGAATATCTGGCCCAACGCCGTCAATTCGCCGGATTGCCGTTTAGACATTCGCTATGGGCGCACCTGCCGAAACTACTATGCTGGCCGCTGGTGAGACAATTAGTGCTCTGGCGCAACCGTCATCAAGGCTTGGCACGAGTTACCGAACGACTGCTGGGCATTGCTGCCCAAGCCCCGTTGCCGGTTCCGACCGAACTTGCCGGTAAAGAAAAGCCCGTTGCCAAGAACGCATTTCATACGGAACCACCCGTATCGGATCGGGAAGTCGTACTGTTCGTCGATACCTTCAGCCTGCATTTCAATCCCGCCGTGGTCGATGCCGCAATCGGCCTGCTTAACGCGGCAGACTATACGGTACACATTGCCGAAGCCGACCAAAACGATTCGACACCGTTGTGCTGCGGGCGCACCTACTTTGCCAACGGCATGATAGACCAGGCCCGGAGCGAAGCCGCCCGGTTGCTGCAAGCCTTGCAGCCGCATGTCGACGCAGGGCATTGGATTATCGGCCTGGAGCCATCCTGCATACTCAGCTTGCGCGACGAATATTTAAAGCTGGGCTTGGGCGAAAAAGCGGCCAAGCTGGCCGAGCGCGTTTTACTGCTGGAAGAGTTTATTGCCAGGGAACAGACCGGTAAACGCTGGCCGCTGGCATTCAAGGCCGGAGGTGAACGTGTTTTGGTACACGGCCATTGCCATCAAAAAGCCGTCGGCGCGATGAAGGCGATGCGCAAAGTCCTGAAAACCGTGGACGGTTTAGATTTTGAACTGATCGAATCCTCCTGCTGCGGCATGGCCGGGCATTTCGGATTGGAAGCGGAGCATTACGCCGACTCGCAAGCGATGGCCGAACTGGCGCTGTTTCCGGCTTTACGCGCCGAACCGCAAGCAGCGATCGTCGCGAACGGTTTTTCCTGCCAACAGCAGATCAATAACGGCGGTTTCGGCAAACCCAAACATATCGTCGAAATTCTCTATGCCGCCGCAACTGAGCGGAAACCACTATGAAGATGCAGATCGATGCTGTTGGCCTGGACCAGTTCAAGCATGGTCCAGTGTTTCGAGGGTTTGTATCATGACGGCCAACGAGCAGAAAAATGCCGACAGTATCGTGCAATTTCGCCGGTATATAGCCGAGCGCAAACCGGTATTAAAAAGACACTATGAGCATTGCTTGCTGAAGACTTGTCCAGACAACAGTGGGACGGATGCTTTCAACGCAATGTGCTGGCCGTCTTGGAACAGGCTTATGACGAGGCGTCCGTGCACTTGCAAACATTGCCGTTCGATAGCGCCTCTATTCCAGTCAATCGCGGATTATCGGATTTAAGCAAACAAGCTCTGGCAGCCTTTGACGGATTCGCTGAGGATTTTTTATTGTTTGTGGTCGACAAGCACCGTACCTCATGTGCCTTATCCAATTTTCCGAATGAACATAAGCCGGACAAAACTTACATTAACGAAGTGATGCGCGAGATCGCCGGACTTTGGCAAAACTTTGCCTTGAATGTTAATGCTTATTTTCTGGAATGCCGGTAACCGAACCCATTCAAAACTTATCACAGGAATACTTCATGAAATTGTATTTAACGCCCGGTTCCTGCTCGATAGGCATCCATATTTTAATGGAAGAACTCGAGCTGGTGTTCGAAGCGCATCTCGTGAATCTAATGGCCGGAGACCAGAATACTCCGGACTATCTTGCCGTGAATCCGAAAGCCACGATCCCGACACTGGTGCGCAACGACGGCACTGCGCTGACTGAGTTTCAAGCGATAGCTTACTGGTTGGCGCGAAGCTATCCGAAAGCCAACTTCCTGCCCGGTGATCCGGATGGCGACGCACGCGTCATTGAGTTGATGGATTACGTGGTCGGCACACTCCACGGCCAAGGTTTTGCCAGAATTTTTACGACCGACCGCTTCACGCCGAACGAAGCCGATTTCGAGGCTGTCAGGGCGCAAGGCATAGACATCGTTAAATGCGGATTTGCTGTCGTAAATGACAGTTTGCCATCCGAAGGCTATATCATGGAGGCTTTCAGCATCGCCGATGCGGCTTTGTTTTATGTTGAGTTTTGGGCCTACAAAACCGGAATTATGCTGCCGGAAAATTGTTTAAGACATTATCGATTGATGCTTGAGCGTCCGGTGGTAAGGCGAGTCTTGATGGAAGAAGGTTATCGGGTGGATTAGCTGGAACTTTTCATAGCATGAGAGCTTTATATAAATCCGCTTTTATACCCAAAGGGCATAAGTTTCGTTTGAGCAGACACACTGATCAACTCAGCTTTAACAAATAAGGTAAACAAAATGGCATTGATCGAAAAAAACGACATACATACGGTGGGCTATGATCCGATTGATAACGATCATGATGAATTTATCGATTTGTTAAACAAGCTGGATGCTGCCGACAACGCCGGCTTCCCGGCTTTGTTCCTGCAATTGTACGAGCAAACAGAACAGCATTTTGAGCGGGAAAACCAGTTGATGAAGCAATCTTGTTATCCGGGCGAAAGCGAACATAAAAGCGAACATCAGCGCGTACTCGGTGAATTCAAGCAATTTAAAACGCGTGTCGATAAAGGACTGATTGCATTCGGCCGTTCGTTTGTCAAAGATCGTCTTCCGCAATGGTTCGGATTGCATGTGACGACCATGGACAGCGCGTTGACGGCTCATATTAACAAACAAGGCTGATGGTAAATTGCCCCGACATTGAGGTTATTGAAGACTTTTTCGATGCCGCCGAATCCGAACGCATCTATCGGTGTTTATTGAACGAACATCAATGGCCCGATAACCGTTATATTGTCGCCGGACGCCAATTCATCCTGCCCAGGTTGCAGACGTGGCATGCCGATCCGGGGATTCGCTACAGCTATAGCAACAACCTGCTGCAAACCAGGCCATGGACGCCTTTGCTGTCAGGTATCCGGGCTCAAGTCGAGTCGCACTTGAATTTCTCGTTTAATTCGGTATTGGTTAACTTATATCGAAACGGCGACGATTATGTCGGCTGGCATGCGGATAACGAACAGGAGCTGGGCGATCAACCGTTTATTGCCTCGTTGACGTTCGGTACGGAACGGCGATTTGCGTTCCGGCATAAAATATCTTCGGAGCAGGATTCGGTATCGTTGCGTGGCGGCACGTTACTGATTATGCAACCGGCCTTTCAACATCATTGGCTGCATAGCGTGCCAGTCGATCACAACGTGGCCGGGGAACGCATCAACTTAACTTTCCGCAAGGTTGTTCCGGCTCCTTTACTAAAAGGCTAAAGGCTAAAAATTTCTTAAACATCAATGCAAGCTTTTTTTGCCCTTTGCCCTTCGGCTTATACTTATCTCCAGTCCGCATGTGTGTCTGAAGTTACAGTTATTAAAAATCAAACGGCATCATGCCGCCAAAGAGCAAATCATCCAAATCATCGCGAGCCGTTCTTTTGGGGATTTTGTAGTTTTTCAGCCAAGCTTTAAATTCAGCCGGGTTTTGAAAGATTTCCAACTCGTTTTGAACGGCCTTTATATTCTCCTGCAATGCCCGAATATCGTTTTTCAGCATTAGCATTAACTGCTTGGGCGATAAACGGACATAAAAAGGCATGTCCAGATTCATCTTGAACATAGCCGCTATTTGATCGTTTTCTTGTTCCAATTCGGCGAGTTGTTCTTTGAGTACTTTGTTGAAATATTTCAGGCGGCTGTCGGCAATTTGGCTTAAATGCGTAGGGTCGATTTGTTCAATCTCTAACTGTAATTCCAGAAGTTGCAATAAGTCCTTTTTGCCGTAAGCGGTATTGACGCGTTGCATTAACTCCGTTTTGCGTTCGCGCTCTTGTTCGTCCGGTTCACGGTCGGGATGCAGTACCGCGACTAATTTTCGGTAAACTTCTTGTACGGATTTGCTCGCCAAAGCCTCTTCCTCTTGTTGGCGGGCTTCTTTTTCCAGTTGCTTTTTGGTTTTTTTACGCTCTTTGACAGGCGCTTTCGCTTGAGCTTCCTGCTGCTCGCTCAGTTTTTGCTGTAAATGAGCATGGAGTTTCTCGGGGGAACTTAAATCGATATCATCCCCTAAATCCACATTAAACATATTTTCCGCGATCATTTTCATCATATCGCCGGCAGCGGAATCGAGTTCCTGATCAATCGTGTCGTAGTCGTCATCGCTGTATTTATTGAACAAGGGTTTCAGTTCATCCTTGTCAAAATCGGCAATTAAACCGCCGGATATTTCGCAAATAAGATGCTTGATCTTCTGCTTGTCGGTTTTTTTGAACAGCGGCATGTCGTAAAACTTATCCAACAACTGCACCCATTGCAATTTATAGTCATTTAAAGACTCTTGCAACGGTTCGAATTCCTGTTCAACTTGTTGATGATACGGAGCAATGGTTTCTTTCCACTCGATCAGCAGCTTTTTTTCTTGATCAATTTTTTTAGTCAGACTATTGAATTGTTTTTGGGCAGTCGATAAAGGTTTTTTTTCGGCTTTTTTCGGAGTAATGCGAACTGTTTTGCTGTTGGATTGAGCCATGTTGTTAACCTCATGATTAACATATAAAAAGGATAGATGATTATCTGCTGCTTTAAGAAAAAATTGCCAGTAACTTAGAATAACCGCGAAGCAAAAGGGCAGGGGGAAAGGGCAAATTGAGACATTCATTTTACCAAACTATCCACAGCCTCATACATCGAGATGCGTGATTATATGGGGCGGACTTCGGTTGCAAGCAAGTGGAAATTAGGACCGCCTCTGTAAATTGCGACATGATCGGTTGAACGCCGGATGAGGCTGTCTACCTTTACAGCGAATTGTTGGTTAATGAGCAATTACGGTGCGGTATATTGTCGACAAATTGTTCCAAAAAGCACCAGGCCTTGTCTCTTAATATCATCAATTAACAATAATAATCAACAGATTAGCTGTATAAATAGCATGGCATTTTATTTGCTTGGTACTGAAATCGAGAGTATCGGCATCGATCCGAAGCCTGTACTTGTTGTTTTCATTAATAGTGAGGTATTGATATGTTTGAAGTTACTTTATTGTTACTAACCATGCTTTTAATTGCAGCGTTTGCTTTTTTACCAGCGGCTTTCAGTGCACTATTTTCCGGTAAATCTTGCCAACAGTCCGATACGGCCTGTGTTCCTGAATTGGAAGTCCAAGAGGATGCGGCGGCTAGCCAGACTTTTCTGGCGCATCTTCAAAGTGAAATCGAAGCTGCTCTGTTTCCGCGTCCGACCGACTCTATTCTACAGCGCCATTACGATGCTTTGGTGAATGCCGAATTGGAGAATCGTCTGGCTGCAATGCCTGATTCTTAGGAATGTACACAAAATAACTTAAGCAAGTTGTAATAGTTGGAGTGCAGGCACCGGTACGCATCGCGTACCTTTTGGGACTAGATCCAGAAAATGGTACGCGATGCGTACCCTACCGCTGAAAAATTACGCCGCGAGTTGTTCAAATTGTTTCATGCTCATTCCTTAACAGGCTGATCGCCAATGTCGGCTTTCCTGCAATATCCTCCTCATTTTGTTGCATTTGTTGTTTAGCAGACATTGGCGATGTCCTTGGGTAATTATTTCTCCCACAATTACAAAGGTTTTTTAGCCGGCGCTAATCCGGCATGGATGTTGCTCCAGCTATGCGGAGCAGCGTCGGCTTGAAAAAATAATACCGATCACTGCGTTAGCGATAATAACAATAAGCGCTTCCAAACCGGTAAACGGTAGCAAGGAAACGCGGTACTGAAGCTTGCCGATGCATTCCTCCAGTAGCCAGTAACGCCAGGAGTTCCTGAATGAATGAAACCTTTTACGATGTCATGCGCAGGCAAGGCATCACTCGCCGCAGTTTTCTGAAATTTTGCAGCCTGACCGCTGCCTCGTTAGGGCTTTCCCCCGCTTTCGCTCCCAAAATCGCTCATGCGATGGAGACCAAGCCGCGCATTCCGGTGCTATGGCTGCATGGGCTGGAATGTACGTGTTGTTCCGAATCGTTTATCCGCTCCGGCCATCCCTTAGCCAAGGATGTGATTTTGTCGATGCTGTCGCTGGATTACGACGACACGATCATGGCCGCGGCAGGCCACAACGCCGAAGCCATCGTCGATGAAATCGTCGAAAAATACAAAGGCAACTATATTCTGGCTGTGGAAGGCAACGCGCCGTTGGCCGAAGATGGCATGTACTGCATTATCGGCGGCAAGCCGTTTGTCGAGCAGCTCAAATATGCGGCTGAAAGCTGCAAGGCGATTATTTCCTGGGGTTCCTGCGCATCCTGGGGTTGCGTGCAGGCCGCCAAACCGAATCCGACCCGCGCGACGCCGACCCATAAAATCCCCGGTCTGGCCGACAAGCCGATTATCAAAGTGCCCGGTTGCCCGCCGATTGCCGAAGTGATGACTGCGGTGGTGGCTTATCTGCTGACTTTCGAAAAACTGCCGACCTTGGATAAGCAAGGCCGCCCGCAAATGTTTTACAGCCAACGTATTCACGATAAATGCTACCGGCGTCCGCATTTCGATGCCGGGCAATTCGTCGAGCATTGGGATGACGAGGGCGCGCGGCAAGGCCACTGTCTGTACAAAATGGGCTGCAAAGGCCCGACCACCTATAACGCCTGCTCGACGGTGCGCTGGAATGAAGGCGTATCGTTCCCGATCCAGGCCGGTCACGGCTGTATCGGCTGCTCCGAAGACGGTTTCTGGGATAAAGGCGGCTTTTACGAACGCCTGAGCGATATTAACGATTTTAGTATCGAAGCCAACGCCGACGCGGTCGGCGGTACCGCGGCAGCCGTCGTCGGCGTCGGCATTGCCGCGCATGCCGGATTGACTGCGCTGAACCGTTCCAAAAAAACCGGCGCTAATCAAACAGGAGCAGATCAACAATGACAGTCACTAAAACCCCCAACGGCTTTAACCTGAACGACGCCGGCCGCCGCGTGATCGTCGACCCGGTCACGCGCATCGAAGGCCACATGCGCTGCGAAGTCAATATCGACGACGACAACATCATCCGCAACGCCATTTCCAGCGGCACGATGTGGCGCGGGCTTGAAGTGATTTTAAAAGGCCGCGACCCGCGCGATGCCTGGGCTTTCGTGCAGCGCATCTGTGGCGTCTGTACCGGCACCCATGCCTTGACTTCGGTGCGCGCGGTCGAGGATGCGCTAAAAATCAAGATTCCTGAAAACGCCAATTCGATCCGCAACCTGATGCAGCTTAGCTTGCAGGTGCAGGACCACTTGGTGCATTTCTATCATTTGCATGCGCTGGACTGGGTCAACCCGGTCAATGCGCTGAAAGCCGATCCGGTTGCTACCTCGGCTTTGCAACAAAAGATTTCTCCGCATAATCCCAAGTCCTCGCCCGGCTATTTTCGCGACACGCAAAACCGTCTTTTGAAGTTTGTCGAGTCCGGCCAACTGGGCCCGTTCAAGAACGGCTATTGGACCAATCCGGCTTATTTATTGCCGCCGGAAGCCGATCTGATGGCGGTGACTCATTACCTGGAAGCGCTCGATTTTCAAAAAGACATCATGAAAATCCGCACCATCTTCGGCGGCAAAGACCCGCATCCGAACTGGCTGGTCGGCGGCGTTCCATGTGCGATCAATATCGACGGCGTCGGCGCTAACGGCGCGATCAATATGGAGCGGCTGAATCTGGTGTCGTCGATTATCGACCGTACGATTGATTTTATCGACCAGGTCTACATTCCCGACTTGCTGGCTATCGCCGGGTTCTACAAAGGCTGGATGTACGGCGGCGGCATTTCCGGGCAAAGCCTGTTGTCTTACGGCGATATTCCGGATAAAGCCAACGACTACTCGACGGCTAACCTGCTGATGCCGCGCGGCGCGATCATCAACGGCGATTTGACTAAAGTTCATGAAGTCGATTTGACCGATCCCGAGCAAATCAAGGAATTCATCCCGCACTCCTGGTACAAATACCCGGATGACTCACTGGGCTTGCATCCTTGGGACGGCGTTACCGAACCGAACTACAAGCTGGGGCTGAACACCAAAGGCGACCGCACCCATATCAAGGAACTGGACGAAGCGGCCAAATATTCCTGGATCAAAGCTCCGCGCTGGCGCGGCCACGCAATGGAAGTCGGTCCGTTGGCGCGCTATGTGATCGGCTATGCGCAAGGGAACAAGGAAATTACCGAGCAAATCAATTTTGTCATAAAGACGCTGGATGTTCCGGTTACTGCATTGTTCTCGACCTTGGGCAGGACGGCGGCGCGCGGTCTGGAAGCGCAATGGGCCGCAGGCAAAATGCGCTATTTCATGGACAAAATGGTTGCCAATATCAAATCCGGCGATTTGGCGACCGCGAATGTTGCCAAGTGGGACCCCGAAACTTGGCCGGGCAGCGTCAAAGGCGTCGGCTTTACCGAAGCGCCGCGCGGCGCGTTGGGTCATTGGCTGAAAATAGAAAACACCAAAATCGCCAATTACCAATGCGTGGTGCCGACCACCTGGAACGGCTCGCCGCGCGACGAGCAAGGCAATATCGGCGCGTTCGAAGCCGCATTGATGAATACCAAAGTCGAGCGTCCCGAGGAACCGGTCGAAATCCTGCGCACCTTGCACAGTTTCGATCCTTGTCTGGCCTGTTCGACGCACATCATCAGCCCGGACGGCACCGAATTAACCCAAGTTAAAGTACGCTGAGGAGCATGGTTATGAAAAAAATTATAGTGGTCGCAGCCCTTATCGCATTTTCCGATGCGGCATTAGCACATACCGGTTTATTGCCTACCGATGGTTTCTGCCATGGTTTCCAGCATCCGTTTTTGGGGTTGGATCATTTTTTAGTGATGCTGGGTTTGGGTTTATGGGCGAGCAGCCAAAGCCGTTTGCTTGCCCGGCAGGCGATTGGTGTGTTTCTGTCGTTTATGATTGTAGGGGCGCTGTTCGGCTTGGCCGGGTTTGGTTTTGCTTATGTTGAAACGGCTATTTTGTTTTCGCTGTTGTTGGTCGGCATAGCATTGAGCTTCGGGACGGCTAGAGTACCGAAGACGATTATCCTGACTTCGATTGCCGCTTTTGCTTCGATGCACGGACTGGTGCACGGCAGCGCTTTGCCGGTTGATGCTTCGGCATACGCTTATATCGCCGGATTTGTATCGGCTACGGCGGTTTTGCATATTTCCGGACTGGCTTTGGGCTGGATTGCGCAACGCATCAACGCGGCCGGTTTGATCCATATTTACGGAACCATGACCGGCTTGACCGGCGCTTGGTTGTTACTTGCATAAGGAACGGCCATGACTGATTCAACATCTCAACCTGTTTACGTCTACGAAAAACCGGTAAGACTGTGGCACAGCCTGAACGCCTTGATCATCGTCGCGTTGACTGTAACCGGCTACTTAATCGCTTCGCCACTTGCATCGGTCGACGGCGAAGCATCCGATCATTTCGTGATGGGCTACGTCAGGTTCCTGCATTTTGCCGCCGGGTATTTGTTGGCGATAGGCCTGCTGTTCCGTGCCTATTGGGCCTATGCCGGTAACGAACATGCCCGGCAAATCTTCATGCCGCCGCTGTTGTCGCGAAATTTCTGGCAAGGCGTCGGCCACGAAATACTGTGGTATGCATTCCTGACCAAGGAGCCGAAAAAGTACATCGGCCATAATCCCTTGGCGGTATTGTCAATGCATTTCGTGTTCGTCTGGGGCATGCTGTTCATGATCGTGACTGGCTTTGCATTGTACGGCGAAGGCACTGGCCAAGGCAGCTGGCAGCACGCATTGTTCAGCTCTTGGGTGTTGCCGGTTTTCGGCGACAGTCAAAACCTGCACAGCTGGCATCATCTGGTGATGTGGCTGATCGTTTGCTTTGTGCTGATTCATATTTATGTCGCGGTGCGCGAGGATAAATTATCGCGGCAGAGCATGTTGTCTACGATTGTGACCGGCTGGCGCACATTTAAAGACGATAAACCGGTGGATGATGTGCATTAATTTTGTCCACGAAAAGCACGAAAGCCACGAGAAATGGGTAATACATCACGTAAAAAATACAAGAAGTTGCTGATGGTTGGAATGCGATTGTTTCCCGGAAAAAACGTATCTGCTGAGGGCGTGCCGTGCGCGCCTCGGGAGCTAAGGCGCGCACGGCACGCCCTACTACTGAAATTGTGGGGATTCTGCTAGTTTCAGCGTGTTAGTTATATGACTTTAACCACTGATTTTTCGTGTCATCTACGTTCTATAACTTTTCGCGCTTTTCGTGGACAAATAACTTTCCAGGATTAACCATGAACATTTTACTGCTGGGCATAGGCAACGTACTTTGGGCCGACGAAGGCTTCGGCGTTCGGGTGATCGAACGCCTGCAAAAAAGCTACCGTTTTCCCGATAGCGTCAAGGTCATGGACGGCGGCACCCAAGGCGTCTACTTGGTCGAACATGTCCAAGCTGCGGATGTATTGGTCGTATTCGATGCGGTCGATTACGATGTGTCGCCCGGCACATTAAAACGGATCGAAAACGACGATGTGCCGAATTTTCTCGGCGCTAAAAAAATGAGCCTGCATCAAACCGGATTCCAGGAAGTGTTGGCGATGGCGCAAATGTTGGGCAATTATCCGCGGCACTTGCTGCTGATCGGCGTACAGCCCGAAGAGCTGGACGATTACGGCGGCAGTTTGCGTCCAATAGTCAAGGCGCAGATCCAACCGGCGATAGAGATGGCGCTCGACTATCTGCAAGGTTTCGACATTAAAGCGGAAATAATCAATAAGGATGCCGATTTGGCCGACCCGGTGTTGAACATGCAGCGTTACGAACAAGAACGCCCGGCAGCTGATCAAGCCTGCCGGATCGGCGATGACCGGGTCTTGCAAGTTAAAGGCTTCGAGTTGCGTCCGCCGCAGCCTACCGGCGAAAACACCGTGCAAGTCGATGTCGATTACCGGGGCAAATACTGATGTGCATCGGTATCCCGATGCAAGTTGTCGAACAGCATGCTGAATCCGCGCGCTGCATTTACCGAGGCCAGGAAAGCCTGGTCGACATGATGCTGGTCGGCCCGCAACCGGTCGGCACTTGGCTGCTGGTTTTCCTGGATACCGCCCGCGAAGTGCTCAGCGAACAAAAAGCCCGGCAGATCGCCGATGCGCTGGAAGCGATGCGTCTGGCGATGCAGGGCGATAACCAAATCGATCATTTATTTGCCGACCTTGTCGACAGGGAACCGCAATTGCCCGAGTTTTTAAAACCATGACCTCACCGCTGCTTGAACAACTGCAATCCCGATACGCCTATCCATTGCTGGATGCGGACAGTTACGACCATTTCGTTTACGGCAATGAGAATGTCGTGCTGTTTTTCTGTAACGATCCGGTCCTGTTTCCTGAAAGCCACGATGTTGCGGTGATTCTGCCGGAATTGGTCAAAGCGTTTAGCGGCCGATTGCAAGCGGCTGTTATTGCGAAGCCTGTCGAGCGCGAATTACAGGCCAGGTTTCGCTTCACCGGTTGGCCGTCGCTGGTGTTTTTACGTAACGGTGAGTATTTAGGCGTTATCAGCGGTATTCGTAGCTGGCAGGAGTATAAACAGGAGACAGCCGCAATCTTGGCAGCGGCTCCCAGCCAACCGCCCGGCTTCGATCTGGATAAAGTATGCGGCAGCGGCCATTGAATATCGCACAACCTTCATGCGTAGGGCGTGCCGTGCGCGCCTTTTGCGAGGTTTGAAGGTTTTGTGCATCTCTGGCGCGCACGGCACGCCCTACTAAAATACAACCCACGATTATTATGACCTCTATCTCACTCCCCATTTTCGGACAAGGCAGCCAACCGGCTGAACAAGACGGCGTCGCGTTGGAATACCTGCAAATGCCGCAGGAAATGACCACCTATTCCATGCCGCGGATTTCGACGGATTTAAACGCGCAGGATTTGATACAAGCCAAAAACGTATTACAGCAATTGCAACAAAATATTGCCGCGTTTCCGGCGATTTCAGCGTCGATCGAATTGACGCAACTGGACGCAGGCAATCGGCGGTTTATCGACGAATTGCTTGGCGAAGGCGAAGTCAGCGTGATTTGCTCCGGCCAACAAAATATCCGCATCCAGGAATCGGTGCTGGCCGGCGTTTGGCGCTTGCAAACACTCAATGCTCAGCGCCAGATCATCAACGATACACTGGAAGTCGGCATTATCCCGCAACAGCTTTCTCGGTGGGCTTTTAACAGGGCGGCCGGGCAAATCGATACCTACTGGACGGTGGTGCCGCCGGGCGTAATGAATGCGCCGCCGCTGCTGACCGAACTGAACGCCAAAATCGCCGAATACCGGCCGGACGGCGAGGCGCATACGATCAATTTAAGCCTGTTGCCTCAGACTGAGCAGGATCTGGAATTCTTGGCGCAACGTTTGGGCGGCGGCTCGGTGACGATATTGTCGCGCGGTTACGGTAACTGCCGTATCGCCGCGACCGGCACGAGCTTCGTCTGGTGGGTACAGTATTTCAATTCGGAAGACACCATGATACTCAATACCCTGGAAGTCAGCGACGTACCCAGCGTGGCCTGCGCCTCGCCGGAAGACATTGCCGACAGTTATGAGCGCTTGCAGGAGATACTTAAGGTGTATTTATGAACGGCTCTTTTTTTGCCGGAGCCTTCGGCGGCGATATGCCGAAGCTCCCGCCGCAAACCCGGCTGGAATGCAAGATTTGCTGGTATGTATACGATCCGGCGGTGGCCGATGAAGTTTGGCAGATGCCGCCCGGCACGGCTTTTTCCGAATTGCCGGATCACTGGAGCTGTCCTGAGTGCGACAGCAAAAAGCAGGATTTTTTGGTGCTGGATGATTGATTATGATTTGTTCACCTCGAAGCCATGAACGGTAAGAACGTTGCGAGCCAGACCTTCCAGGTTTTACGACTGCCATGGATGGCGGCCGAGATTGCTCCAGGCAATCCTCGGCATTTCCTCCATCCATGGAGGTCAGAAGTGCTGGAGCCGCCGGGAGCGGCTCCAGTAAAAATCTGGAAGGTCTCTGCACTCTGCACTAATAATGATCTGGAAAAATAGCGAACAAATCAGCCGTACCTTGGAATCAACATTCAATGAGATATTGAATAAACGCATGTGCGGTTTGCCGATAGTTAATGCCGCGCTTTCGGTGCAGGCCGTCAGTTTTAACCGCTTCGGCGAAGATTGGCTCGGTATATTGATTACACCCTGGTTTATGAATCTGGTGTTGTTACCGGGACCGGACAGCATTTGGCGCAATCAACAACCCGGCACAAAAATAGACAAGCACTTCTCGTATGGCGTATTCGAATTCACATTGGCTAGCGAAGCGCAAATAGGTACTTACGCATTTTGTTCGCTATTCTCGCCGATGTTCCAGTTCGTGAGTCAAACTGCCGCGCTTGCCGCGGCCCAAGCCGCACTGCAAGGCTTGTTGGCGGGAGTTGAGCCGCGTGGCGTTAGCCGTCGCGAGTTATTGCGCGGCGTTATCGGAAAACGTTAAGTGACACCGGCCGGTTTTATCGCTATCGATCTGTATCATCGCTCCGGCAAGGTAACCGGGGTAAACATCGCATCCAGCCGCCCGGAAACAATAGCGCAAGTATTCATCGGCAAAACCCCGGAACAGGTGCTCGATACCGTTCCGCTATTGTTTACGCTGTGCGGCAATGCCCAGGCCTATGCCGCTTTACAGGCCTGCCGCGCGGCGCAGGGTATGACAGCCGAGCCGGAGCTTGATTCTGCCCGCGACATGCTGGTGCAACTGGAAACTTTGCGCGAACATGCCTGGCGTATTTTGCTGGATTGGCCTGTTTTTATAGGGCTTGTCCAGGATAAAAAAAGCTTGGCCGCGTTGCTGAAATTCGATGGCTTATTCAAGCAAAATTTATTCCGGCACGGCGAGGCGTTCAGGCTCGACAGCCGGCTTGCTATCGACACTAATCTGCTGGCCCGCCTGATCGACGAGTTGGAAATAGTAATCGACGCTGCAATATTTAACGGCCGCCTTGCCGGCTTTCAACAATTAAAGACCGAAATACAGTTACAAAACTGGCTGAAACAAAACGATGCCTTACCGGCGAATTTATTGAACTATTTATATAACCAAGGCTGGGCGGAAGCCGGGCAAAATGACCTGGCCTGCCTGCCCGAACTTGAGACAGCCGCATTGAATAGGCAAATGCAGCAGCAAGACTTAACGGCATTCAGTCGCGCGCCGCATTGGCAAGGCCGCTGCTTTGAAGCAACGCTGTTAAATCGCCAGCTATCGCGGCCATTAATTGCCGATCTGCACAACCATTACGGAAATGGTCTGATCGTGCGCATGCTGACCCGCTTGATGGAAATCGCCGTTACCCCATCCCAACTAAGGCAGCTTTTGGCGCAGATAAAAAACAAAACGGATATATCATTAATGAGTGCATCTAACGAAGGGATAGGTTTGGCTCAGGTTCATGCCGCGCGAGGCTTATTAATTCATCGCCTGGAATTACACCAAGGACGAGTATGCGATTACTGCATCGTCGCGCCGACCGAATGGAATTTCCATCCCAAAGGTGTTGTTGTCCAAGGCTTGAAACAATTACAGACCGAGAACCCGAACGACCTGCAACGGCAAGCCGAATTGTTAATCAACGCGGTAGACCCTTGCGTGCAATACGCGTTACACTTAACTGACAGTGGTCAAGAGACAGAATTACATGCATGACATTGGTTTGGAACAAATTTGCACTTGCCCGCAGGGTGCATGGCAGGGATCGCCATGCATGACAAATCCGCCGGGAGCGGATTTGCACTTGCCCGTAGGGTGCATGGCAGGGATTGCCATGCATGACAAGTCCGCCGGGAGCGGATTTGCACTTGCCTATAGGGTGCATGGCAGGGATCGCCATGCATGAAATGTCTCTCTGTGAAAGCATTTTGCAGATATTGGAACAGCAAGCCGAAGCCCAGCAATACAGCGAAGTCAAAACGGTTTGGCTTGAAATCGGTGCATTGTCCAATGTCGAGATTGACGCGTTACGTTTCAGTTTCGATGTGGTCGTGCAAGGTTCAATAGCCGAACACGCCCAGCTTGAAATCATCGAAGTACCGGGCCAAGCCTGGTGCATGCAGTGCAGCCGCAATGTGGTTGTGCAGCAGTTATACGATCTATGCCCGCACTGCGGCAGCCATCAATTACAGGTCAACAGCGGAGATCAAATGCGAATCAAAGAACTGGAGGTAGAATAATGTGCGGCGTATGCGGCTGCGGCGAGGGCCATTCCCACTCGCACGATCATGACCACGAACATACTCACGATCACCACCATCACGACCATGACCATGACCATCATCACGGCCACGAAGCCGGACACTCTCATGCGCCGGGCTTAAGCCCAAAGCGGATGGTGCAGATCGAGCAGGATATTCTGGCCAAGAATAATCGCTATGCCGCCGAAAACCGCCATTATTTTAGCGAGCACGGCATGCTGGTGTTAAATCTGGTGTCCAGCCCCGGTTCCGGTAAGACTACGTTGTTGACCGAAACTATCGCCCGCTTGAAAGACGAACTCGATATTGCTGTCATCGAAGGCGACCAACAAACCGCCCGCGATGCCGAACGCATTCGCGCCACCGGCGTACCGGCATTGCAAATCAATACCGGCAAAGGTTGTCATCTCGATGCGCACCGGGTCGGCCATGCGTTGGAAACCCTGCAACCGAAAAACCATAGCCTATTATTCATCGAAAACGTCGGCAACTTGGTTTGTCCTTCGGCGTTCGACTTGGGCGAAGCGCATAAAGTGGTGATTTTGTCGGTCACCGAAGGCGAGGATAAACCGATTAAATACCCGGACATGTTCCATGCTGCCGACTTAATGATTTTGAACAAGACCGACCTGTTGCCGCATTTGGATTTTGACAGCGAGCAATGCATACAATATGCAAAACAAGTCAATCCGCGTATCAAGATATTGTCGTTGTCGGCCAAAACCGGCGAAGGCATGGATAGCTGGCTACGCTGGCTGAAGGCCGAATTGGACTTGCAGCGTATTGATTATGCGTAGTCTAACTTGACGATAACGCTAAATTTAAAAGAACACCACGAAGACACGAACGACTGCAAGGATGCAGGAGGTAGAGCAACGCAGGAGCAGTTGCCGAGAGCACGAAGTTTTTATCCTTTGCTTTTCTTCGTGTCTTCGTGGTGAATTAATCAATATTGAATGCACAAGCGCAGTCTACAAACCACAGTGATCCTTTTATGTGTCTAGCCCTCCCAGCCAAAATCGTCGCCATTGATCCCGCCAGCAACATGGCAACCGCCTCGGTCGATAACGTCAAAGTCGAAGTGTCATTGGCATTGGTCGATGATGTCGCGCTCGGCGATTACGTTCTGGTGCATGTCGGTTATGCGCTGAATAAAATCGACGAGGACGAAGCCTTAAAAACCCTGACTTTGTTTGCCGAAGCCGGTTTAACGTCAAATGTATGAAATATATCAGTGAATTCAGGCAGCAAGACCTTGCCCAACAACTAGCCAAGGCGATTGCGCAAACCGTCGATCCCGATCGCCAGTACCGGTTGATGGAATTTTGCGGCGGCCATACCCATGCGATTTTCCGCTACGGCGTTCAGGACTTGATGCCGGGCAATGTCGAATTTATCCACGGCCCCGGCTGTCCGGTTTGCGTTTTGCCGACCGGCCGTATCGATAATGCGATACAACTGGCTGAACGCTCGGACGTCATTCTCTGCACCTATGCCGACTTGATGCGGGTTCCGGCCACCGGTCGCAATAGCTTACTGAAAGCCAAAGCGGACGGCAGCGATATTCGGATGATTTATTCGACGCAAGATGCGCTGAAAATCACCAGGGAAAATCCCGACAAGCAGGTCGCGTTTTTTGCAATCGGTTTCGAAACCACCACGCCGCCAACAGCTGTTGCGATCAAGCAAGCCCAGGCCGAGGGACTGACTAATTTTACGGTGTTTTGCAACCACGTACTGACGCCTGCCGCAATGCAGGCAATACTGGATGCGCCGCAGCCGGTCGCTATCGATGCTTTTCTCGGACCTTCCCACGTCAGCACAGTAATCGGTAGCCAACCCTATGAAATATTTGCGGAACGTTATGCCAAGCCGATAGTCATCGCCGGTTTCGAACCGCTGGATGTAATGCAGTCGGCGTTGATGCTGATCCGCCAGCTTAACGAAAGCCGCCACGAGGTCGAAAACGAATACAGCCGCGCCGTCACCCGGCAAGGCAACCAAAAAGCGCAAGCGCTGATGCGGGAAGTGTTCGAGTTGCGGCCGCAATTCGAATGGCGCGGTTTGGGCTTGATTCCTAATAGCGCGTTAAAGTTGAAAGCCGAGTATGCTGATTTCGATGCCGAGCAACGTTTTGATATGCCTGCGATTAAAGCGTCGGATGTGAAAGGCTGCGAATGCCCGGCCATTTTGCGCGGCGCTAAAAAGCCGCAGGATTGCAAGTTGCTGGGCACGGTTTGCACGCCGGAAAATCCGATGGGGTCGTGCATGGTGTCGTCGGAGGGGGCTTGTGCGGCTTATTGGTCTTATGGGCGGGTTCGGGGTTGGATTGAGGCGCGGCAGCGACAGGTTTATTTGGATCCGGTTTAATCAACACACAATAGTCCTAAATTTAATCAACGTTATAGACTTCCTATCTTTCTCCGTTCATCCTTCGACAGGCTCAGGACGAACGGATTTACTTTTAAGCTCTCCCGAGCAAAGTCGACGGGGGGCGCTGATTGAAGAGTTTGGATTTGTGTATACCCAAAATATACAAAGGATTCCTTACACCAATACTTATACTCAAAATTCCAAACATACAGAGTAATCATGAAATCTTGCAAACAAAACTATACAACATTGCCTCCAGAGAGAGGAAGCAAAAGTAGGGTACGCATCGCGTACCTTTAATTTAGTAAGCCTCTGAAAATATTATAAAAGGTACGCGATGCGTACCCTACGTTTAGTGGCAAACGAAGCAGGTTAAACATCGCTAAAGCGTATTTTTATCAAACGAGAGCCAAGCCAGTGCCCAAACCCTACACATCATCCCTAAACCTAAAAACCGGCAAAGTCGACTTAAGCCACGGCGGCGGCGGCCGCGCGATGGCCCAGCTGATCGACGAGTTATTCATCAAACATTTCGATAACGATTTGCTGCGGCAACATAATGATCAAGCCCTGTTTAACGTACCGGCAGGACGGCTGGCGATCAGTACTGACGGCTATGTGATTTCGCCGTTGTTTTTTCCGGGCGGCGACATCGGATCATTAGCGGTGCACGGCACGGTCAATGATGTGGCAATGTCCGGCGCGAAGCCGCTTTATCTATCGGCTGGTTTTATCCTGGAAGAAGGCTTGCCGCTGGCTGATCTGGAAAAAATCGTCATCAGCATGGCGGCCGCAGCCAAACGCGCCGGTACGCCGATTGTTACCGGCGATACCAAAGTGGTCGAGCGCGGCAAGGGCGACGGCGTGTTTATCAACACCACCGGCGTCGGTATCGTGCCGGAGGAAGTGAATATTTCCGGCAACCGTGCGCAACCGGGCTGTGCAATCCTGGTCAGCGGTTCGATCGGCGATCATGGCGTCGCGATTATGGCCGGACGCGAAAACCTGCAATTCGAGACGACGATTGTTTCCGATTCCGCCGCGCTGAATTCTTTGGTCGCCGACATGGTCGCCGCCGCGCCTGCCGACATTCATTGTTTGCGCGACCCGACCCGAGGTGGCTTGGCGACCGCATTGAATGAGTTGGCGCAGCAATCCGGCGTTGGTATGGTTATCAACGAGACGCAAGTTCCGATCAAATCCGAGGTTAAAGCCGCTTGCGAAATTTTGGGCTTAGATCCTCTGTATGTCGCCAATGAAGGCAAACTGGTCTGTATTTGCGCCGCCGATGCTGCCGAACGTCTGCTGGCGGTGATGCGGCAACATCCGCTGGGCCGGGATGCGGCGATTATCGGCGAGGTGATTGCCGACGATCATCGTTTCGTGCAGATGACCACCGCATTCGGCGGGCGGCGCATCGTCGATTGGCCCGTCGGCGAACAGTTGCCGCGCATCTGCTGATGTCCGGCAGGGCGATTCGGGCTCGAGGCGTAGTGCAGGGCGTAGGCTTCAGGCCGACGATCTGGCGCATCGCGCAGCAATACCGATTGACCGGCGAAGTCTGGAACGACGGCGAGGGCGTGATGATCCGTGCTTTCGGCCGCAACGAAGACCTTGAGGCTTTCCTCCGGCAAATCCCGTTGCAATTGCCGCCGCTGGCCCGGCTCGACAGCCTGGACGTGCAAGCGCTGGATGAACTGCCGAGTAGCGACGAATTTCGCATTGTCGTCAGTCGGCAGAATGGCGTCGAGACGCCCATAGCCGCCGATGCCGCGACTTGCCCGGATTGTCTTGCCGACATCGCCGATCCCTCTAATCGCCGTTATCGTTACCCGTTTACCAATTGCACGCATTGCGGGCCGCGCCTGTCGATTATCCGGCGCGTGCCTTACGACCGCTGCCATACCAGCATGGCGGAATTTGCGATGTGTCGACAATGCCGGCAGGAATACGACAATCCGGCGGACCGCCGCTTCCATGCCCAGGCCAACTGTTGCTTTGATTGCGGCCCCAAGGTCTGGCTGGAGGCTGATAATGCTGATGAAGTAAGCTCTCCGAATCGGCGGATGCACTTATCCACCAAATCCAGCTACGATGATTCGATCAGCCATGCCGCCGAACTGATCCATCAAGGTTTTATTGTCGCCATTAAAGGCTTGGGCGGTTTTCATCTGGCCTGCGACGCAACCAATGCGAACGCCGTCAATCGGCTGCGCGACCGCAAGCGCCGTTATGCCAAGCCGTTCGCGTTGATGGCCAGGGATATAGAAACCATCGCCCGCTACGCGATTATGGACGATCAGGAAGCACTCGCCCTACACGACAGAGCTGCACCGATTGTGCTGCTGGCAGCGCAGGGTGAGAAGGTTGCGGCCGGCGTTGCGCCGGACGATGACAAACTGGGCTTCATGTTGCCCTACACGCCGCTGCATACGTTGTTATTGCTAGATTTAGATACGCCCATCGTGCTGACTTCCGGCAATATCAGCGACGAGCCGCAATGCACCGACAACGACGAAGCGCGGGAAAAGCTAAAAGACATTGCCGATTATCTGCTGCTGCATGACCGGGCCATCGTCAATCGCCTGGATGATTCGGTGATGCGGTTGATGGGCGGAAAAATGCGTTTATTACGCCGGGCGCGCGGTTACAGTCCGGAAGCACTAATACTGCCGCCCGGCTTCGAACACGCTGATCATATCCTGGCAATGGGCGCGGAACTTAAGAATAGCTTCTGTTTACTGAAAAACGGTCAAGCTATCGTAGGCCAGCACATCGGCGATCTGGAAAACGCCGCTGTCCAGGCCGATTACCGCAATGCGATCGACCTATACAAACAGTTGTATGCTTTCAGCCCACAGCGCATTGCGGTCGATCATCATCCCGGCTATTTATCGACGCAATACGGACAAACGCTGGCTGCATCCGTCGAGCCGGTGCAGCATCATCATGCCCATTTGGCGGCGTGTCTGGCCGAGTACGGTGTCGCGTTAAATGCGCCGCCGGTTCTGGCAGCCATTTTCGACGGTTTAGGCTTCGGCGATGACGGCGGCTTATGGGGCAGCGAGTTTTTGCTCGGCGATTATAAAGGCTACACCCGGCTCGGCCATTTCCAGCCTGTCGCTTTGCCCGGCGGCACACAAGCGATGCGCGAACCGTGGCGCAATACTTACGCGCAACTGTTGCATTATTTCGACTGGCAAACGCTGCAACAGGATTATGCCGATCTGGACATCATCAAGTTGCTGGCAAGCAAGCCGCTGGCGATGCTGGAGACTATGATTTCCAAAAATCTGAATTCGCCGCCCAGCACGTCTTGCGGACGCTGGTTCGATGCTTTCGCCGCCGCGCTCGGCCTGCACAGCGAACAGGTTCATTATGAAGGCCAGGCGGCGATTGCGCTGGAAACTCTGGCTACGCCGGTGTTTGCTGATCAGCAAGCGTATCCGCAAGCTTGGGCAATCGACCGGAGCGGAGAGTTGCCGGTAATCCGTTGGCAAGGATTATGGCAAGCGGTATTGGCCGATCTTAAGCACGGTGTCGATAAAGCCAATATTGCCGCCCGCATTCATCATAGTTTGAGCGCCGCGACAATCGGGCTTTTGAACGATCTGAGCCGTCAAACCGGTATTAATACGATAGTGCTGAGCGGCGGCGTATTTCAAAACCGTTTACTGCTGGAAGCCGTGACCGGGCAATTAGTGCAGCGCGGTAAAACCGTGCTGTCGCCGCAACGCTATCCAGTTAATGACGGCGGTTTGGCATTGGGTCAAGCGGTGATTGCTGCTGCAAGAAAATAGCGGATTGTGGCAACAGGATGTATTTCCGGTGGCTATATTCATCTTTATACACATTCTCTCTGATTCCCAAAAGCTCCATTTGGCGATCAATGAAAAATCTGCCGATAGCTGGAGTGCAGGCTCTGCCTGCAAGCGCAAGCACCAAAAGTAGGCGCTTGAGACGAAGCTTGCACTCTTGTGTTGCAACAAGTTTGGTCTTTATACTTAACCTTTGTGCCGCTGCATAACGATGAGCGTGTGTAGTCTCGGAGCGAGTGAATACCTACTTAATCTGTAGATCCCAATGTGCACTTAGACTCCCAGCGCAAAGCATGCTCCACTATCGTATCCAAATCCGCATAAGCGTGCAGTTTGATTTTATCGGCATTAGCGACCAAGCGGCCGGGGTCGCCTTCGCGACGCTGGTCTTCCTGTACCGGAATGACTTTGCCGCTGATTCGTCCCGCCGCGTAGCTCAACCATATGAGAACCGATATAACCGGCAACGCCGACCACCAGCACAGTTTTAAGAGAGGTCATAGTAGATAGCGTATGAAATTTAGGGCCGCCTGTGATTTCAGGATTTTAAGCCCACGCCGATTTTTTAAAACCACTCTAAACGATACAAATCAGGGCGTCTATTTGCCAGATTACGAGCGGCGCCGCGAGTACGGACTTGTCTTAATAAATCCAGGTTAACGTCGGCAATTAACGTCATTTCAGTGTTAGGCGTCGCTTCCGCTAATATGGCATCGTGTGGAAATGAAAAATCACTTGGGCTGAAAATAGCCGCTTGCGCGTATTGTATATCCATATTTTCAGCATACGGCAGATTGCCGACACTGCCGGTAATCGCCACGAAACATTCATTTTCAATGGCGCGTGCATGAGAGCAATAGCGTACCCGTTGGTAGGCGTTCTTGGTATCTGTCCAGAACGGTACAAAAATGATTTGTGCGCCCTGAATAGTTGCTAAGCGGGCAAGCTCGGGAAATTCAGAATCGTAACAAATTAATACCGCGACTTTTCCGCAATCAGTGTCGAACACTTTTAGTGCATCACCGCCTTTAACGCCCCAACAAGCGACTTCATCAGTCGTGACATGGATCTTGTATTGGGCCTCGAAAGTGCCGTCGCGCCTGAGCAGCCACGATACATTATAGAGTTCGTGGGCGCTATACTCGGGCATGGAGCCGGCAATAATATTGATGTTGTACGACATGGCCATTTCCAGTAAGCCATTCCTGATTTCACTGGTAAACCCTGCTAAGGCGCGAATGGCATCGGGAGGGCTTTTATGATTGAACAGCCCCATCAGCGGCGCGCTGATGTATTCGGGAAACAGCACAAAGTCTGCATGGTAACCTGCGACCGCATCAATAAAAAATTCGGCATGCTTGAGCAATTCCTCGACGCTGGTCAACGTTCGCATCTGCCATTGCACAACGCCTAAACGGATAATGCTTTTGGAGTCGCCGATAGACGGCGTGTTTTCTACGTAATCAAGATTGACCCATTCGAGCAGCGTCGCATAGCCTTTCGAATCGGCATCGACAGGTAAGTAGCCGGTCAATACCTTGCGGACATGGAAGCCGTTAAACAATTGGAATGAAAGTACCGGATCATAAATTTCCCGGCTTTTGACCTCTTCGATATAACGTACCGGCGTGAGCGTGTCGGCGTATTTGGCATAGCCGGGAATCCGTCCGCCCGCAATAAAGCGGCGCAGGTTCAGGTTCCGGCATAATTCCTTGCGCGCATCGTATAACCTTCGGCCTAAACGCAGCCCTCGATACTTCGGATGGACAAATATATCGACGCCGTACAACGTATCGCCATGCGGGTTGTGATGGGTCAGATAACCGTTGCTGGTAATTTGCGCGTAAGTATGGACATCGCCGAAGCGGGCATAATCCACGATCATGCTTAAGGCTGCGGCTACTAACTGGCCATTATCTTCAATGACAATCTGTCCTTCAGGAAAACGGGTGATTTGGGATGTGTACTGGTCTTTCGTCCAGGCACCACCCAAATTATCGTAGACATGCTCCATTAACACCGCAATATTATCGTAATCATCAAGAGTAAGATGCCGAAGTAGAAGCTTATGTTTTTTGATCTTGTCTTTTTTCATGGCTCAAAAGAAATAACTTTGCTTTTTGCAATGAGCCAATTTATTTCATTCGGGTGTATTAATGAATCCGTGTAACCGCTTACTTTGAGATTGAAACGCCGCAAGATAGTGACGGCGGCTGTTTGTGGCAAGGAATCAAGCGTGCATATGAGCAGCGAGCCAGATAGTCTGAAGTTCGGGTGGCGTCCATTCGACCCGGTGCCGGGTATGGGCGGGAATCAGCAGATAATCACCGGCAGTTAAGTGAAATCTGCGATTGTCTTGTTCGTAAAGAAGAATCGCCTCACCTTGCAGCAGTATTACCCATTCATCCCAATCCTGATCGTACCATTGCCCGGCCGGAGTCATATGGCCCTGAGAGATAATGCGCTCAATTTGTATATTGCCTCGTTTTAAAATGCACTCAATGAGTTCTTCCGGTAAGCGATCCGGTATGTCTTTAAAAATATTAGAGGTAATAGGATTCATCTGGTCTCGTGTCAGCTATGGATTATATTTTCTGAATTCAAGGACTAAACGGTATTGTATAATAGTTATTTTTGTGACGTAGATACTCTGCAAATGATGGGGTTTCCAGCTACGAATCAATATAATTGTAGAGAGCAAGAAGATCAGTAATGCATTGAAAAACTTAACAGAGCCTGCAAACGGGTCAGCGGAAGGGAGCCAGTGCCAGCGCAAAACCGTTGCGATTATCGGCGGCGGTCCGGCCGGATTGATGGCTGCGGAAGTTTTAAGTCAGGCTGGCGTGAAGGTTGAGCTCTACGATGCCATGCCCTCGGTGGGTCGAAAATTCCTGATGGCCGGAAAAGGCGGAATGAATATTACCCACTCCGAGCCATCCGACAAGTTCTTGTCCCGCTACGGCTCTCGTCGAGCCTATATCAAACCGATGCTGGATTCGTTTGGCCCCGAGGCTTTGCGGGCATGGCTGCGGGATTTAGGTATTGATACTTTCATCGGTTCGTCAGGCAAGGTGTTTCCTGTCGATATGAAGGCCGCGCCGTTGCTGCGGGCATGGCTGCATCGGTTACGCATAAACGGCGTCAGCTTTTATATGCGCCACCAATGGCTGGGTTGGATTGATGGTAAGCATGGGGCGCTACGTTTTTTAACGCCGGCGGGCGAGTCGACAGCCAAAGCGGATGCGGTGGTGCTGGCTTTGGGCGGCGGCAGCTGGGCGCGGCTTGGATCTACAGGTGCGTGGGTGCCGCTGCTGGTCCAGCGAGGCGTTTCGGTCGAGCCGCTACAGCCGTCAAACTGCGGGTTTGACGTAGGCTGGACTGAGTTTTTTCGCAGTCGTTTTGCCGGGCAGCCGCTGAAGTCGGTCCTTGCGTCTTTTACCAATTCGGCCGGGGCTGAATTTCGTCAACTGGGCGAGTTGATTATCACTGCGGACGGGGTTGAGGGAAGCTTGATTTATAAAATGTCGGCATTGCTGCGTGAGCAGATTGCGACAGCGGGGACGGCAACGATTTATCTTGATCTTGCTCCCGGCAAGGATAAACAGTTTTTGATCGACAGAATTTCGCAGCCGCGCGGCAAGCATTCCATGGCGAGTCACCTTCGAAAACGAATCGGTATCGATGGCCTAAAGGCCGGGTTGCTGAGAGAAGTTCTATTGAAAGAGATTTTTGACGATCCGATTCGCCTTTGCGCAGCTATCAAAGCACTGCCGGTAAAACTGGTGTCTGCAAGGCCGATCGATGAGGCGATCAGCAGTGCGGGAGGCGTCACTTTTGAGGCGCTGGACGAGCATTTAATGAGCCGTGCTATGCCGGGCGTATTCTGTGCCGGTGAGATGCTGGACTGGGAAGCGCCGACCGGGGGTTATTTGTTAACCGCCTGTTTTGCTAGCGGGCGTGTGGCAGGCGAAGGCGTTTTGGCTTGGCTGCAGGGCTGAATGTAAAAATCGCTTACAAATATGTTAAAGGCAAATCATTAGCCAACGACATATACATCATAAAATAAGCTAATATGAGCGTGATAATTAGCGGGCCAGAGCTTATGTCGAAGCAAAAGACTCGCAAATATTTTTAACTTTTACCAAGGTAGCGCACAAGGGCGGCTATGAAAACTCCTAAAAGTATTGAACCGTTGGTGCAGGACGGTCTCGTTGACGAGGTTATTCGTCCGTTAAAGAGCGGCAAAGAGGCGGCGGTCTATGTTGTACTTTCCGAAGGCGAAGTACGCTGCGCAAAAGTCTACAAAGACGTCAATAAACGCGGTTTTCATAAGCAGGCCCAGTATCAGGAAGGGCGCAAAGTGAGAAATAGCCGTCAGGCACGCGCTATGGAAAAAAACAGCCGTTTCGGTCGGCAGCAGCAGGAAGAGGTTTGGCAAAATGCCGAAGTAGACGCGTTATACCGTCTGGCCGCTGCCGGCGTACGCGTTCCGCAGCCCTACAATTTTGTCGGAGGGGTGTTGTTGATGGAATTGGTGACGGATGAACAGGGTAGCGCCGCGCCCAGGTTGAACGATCTTGAGCTGAGCCGGGAGCAGGCTCTTGAATACCACGGATTGCTGATTAAGGAAGTGGTCAGAATGCTCTGCACCGGGATTGTGCATGGCGACCTTTCCGAATACAACATACTGATCGACGCCAACGGTCCGGTCATTATCGACTTGCCTCAGGCAGTTGATGCTGCGGCCAATAACAATGCCGCCCGAATGCTGGAGCGCGATGTGGATAATCTGGCTGACTATTTTGGCCGCTTTGCTCCTGAGCTGCTGACTACCCAATACGGCAAAGAGATTTGGAAGCTTTATGAAACCGGTGAATTGACTCCGCAAACCGAATTGACCGGTCAATTTCAGGGTAGCACCAAAAAAGCGGATGTTCGCAGCATTATGCGGGAAATCAGTGATGCTCGGGATGAGGCATTGCGCCGTCGTTACGAACATGAAGACTAATTTGGGGTAGCTTATGAGTGAAAAACAACCGCGAAATCCTTTACATGGCATTACCCTGGAAAAAATGCTTGAAGAGCTGGTAGAAGACTACGGCTGGACAGAACTGGGCAGGATGATCAACATCCGGTGTTTTAATAATGACCCCAGCATCAAATCGAGTCTAAAGTTTTTAAGAAAGACGGAGTGGGCGAGAAAACAAGTCGAAGAGCTTTATCTCGACAAAAAAGATTTCTGAGTGTGGCGTTTTTATTAAAAGCTTAGCAAAAACGGGTACTTCGACAGGTTGATAAAATAACTCAACCTAGTAAGGGGATTTAACCATCATTCGCAGCGAAAGATCACCTGTCTTCAACTCTTTTAATTCAATAGCTGCCGAATTTTAGAGTCATGCTCACTAAAAGAGAATATGGCAAACCCGTTCCTACCTCGCCATAGCAATTTAATTTCCCGACGCTTCGATCTATACCTATAGGGCTAAAAAAAGGGAGCCTAATAGACAAATTAAACTCCCCCTTACCAAAGTGAAGGTAAGTTAGAGCGCAAGGCGGTATGTTATCAATGTCCATAAAAAATGATAATGCGACATACTGTCACATATGATTTATAAGGTTTTTTATTGACATAGGTCATGCGGGACAGATTTGGTACAGTTATGGCTCGTAGTCTTGAAAGCAGTGATTTAGTATAAAAACATGCTAGACACTGGAATTTGAGGGCATTCAACACTAGACTCAAACAAGATACGTAAGCGCGCATATTGATAGGCTACTGTCGGCAAGAGAGAATGATTAGGTAGGGTTTGTTTTAACCGGTTGCACTGATCGGTAAGAGCTGCCCCTTTGCCAGTCGCCCGGATCCTGAATAAGTCAGTAATTCGATTAAGGAACTATGATGTCCAAGCAAGCAAACTATATTCGCTGGTTTAATGAATTAAGCATTGACGACATACCGCTCGTAGGCGGCAAAAATGCCTCGTTAGGTGAAATGTACCGGGAGTTAACGCCGCAAGGTATCCAGATTCCCAATGGTTTTGCAGTAACTGCCGAAGCCTACCGCTATGTATTGGATCAGGCAAATGGCTGGGAGCAGCTCCATCAGGCCTTGGACGATTTGAATCCGGACGATGTAGGCGATCTTGCCAAGCGTGCGCTTAAAGCGAGAGAAATAATCTATGCCGCGCCTTTCCCTGAAGATCTTGAACAGCAAATTATCGAAGCTTTCTCGCAACTAAAAGAACAGTACGGCGATGATTTAAGCGTTGCAGTACGCAGTTCCGCCACTGCTGAAGATTTGCCGACCGCCAGTTTTGCCGGACAGCAGGATACTTACCTGAATATACGCGGCGACCAAGCCTTGCTGGACTCCTGTAAACGCTGTTTTGCCAGCCTGTTTACCGACCGTGCAATACATTACCGAATTGACCAAGGTTTCGATCATTTCAAGCTGGCCTTATCGATTGGCGTTATGAAAATGGTGCGTTCGGATCTGGAAGCCAGTGGCGTTATGTTTTCGCTGGATACCGAATCGGGCTTTAAAGATGTGGTGTTTATTACCGGTGCGTACGGACTGGGTGAAAATGTCGTGCAAGGCGCGGTAGACCCGGACGAGTTTTATGTGCATAAACCTACTTTTGAGCAGGGGCATCGGGCGGTATTACGGCGCACCTTGGGTGCAAAGAAAATAAAAATGGTTTACAGCGAAGGACGCACCCGTGAACCTACCCGCAATATTGTCACTTCCGAAGAACAGCGCGGCCGTTTTTGCATTAGCGATGCGGATGTCCTGACCCTTGCCGACTATGCCATTAAAATTGAAAAACACTACAGCGGCAAAGCGGGGCAGGCCAAACCGATGGATATTGAATGGGCGAAAGACGGTCTTGACGGTACGCTGTATATCGTTCAGGCGCGACCGGAAACGGTAGTTTCGCAATTGAGCGGTATGGTCTTGGAGCAATACAGTCTCAAACAAAAAGCCGAACCGATTGTTATTGGGCATGCAGTGGGCAGTAAGATTGCCGCCGGTAATGCGCGAATTATCGATAACGTTGGGCAATTGAGCCGTTTCAATCCCGGCGATGTGCTGGTCGCCGATATGACCACGCCGGATTGGGAACCGGTCATGAAAATGGCGTCGGCGATAGTTACTAACCGTGGCGGACGCACCTGCCATGCGGCGATTATCTCGCGTGAACTGGGCGTTCCTGCCGTAATCGGTTGCGACAATGCCACAACCACAATCAAAAATAATACCCCTGTCACCGTATCGTGCGCCGAAGGCGATGCCGGTAAAGTCTATTCCGGCAAACTCGACTTCGACATTAACAGCACCGATTTATCGGGTCTGCAACGCCCGAAAACCAAAATCATGCTCAATATCGGCAATCCGGATATGGCTTTTAAAACCAGCTTCCTACCCAATGACGGCGTGGGTTTGGCCAGGATGGAATTCATCATTACCGAATACATCAAGGCGCATCCGATGGCGTTGATCTATCCGGAGCGAGTGCAAAACACCGAAGAGCGCGAACAGCTAAGCCAGTTAACGCGCAATTACGCCAGTGGCGAAGATTATTTCATCCAGAAATTATCGGAAGGCGTAGCGACCATTGCCGCTGCGTTTTATCCCAAACCCGTGGTCGTACGGATGTCGGATTTTAAAACCAACGAATACGCTACCTTGCTCGGCGGAAGCTGGTTTGAGTTTGACGAAGCCAATCCGATGATTGGTTTTCGCGGCGCTTCGCGGTACATCCATCCGGCTTACGCGGAAGGTTTTGCGCTGGAATGCAAAGCCATGAAACGGGTGCGCGAGGAAATGGGCTTGTCCAATGTCATTTTGATGATCCCGTTTTGCCGCCGCGTAGAAGAAGCCCGGCGCGTGCTGGACTACATGGCGCAGCTGGGTTTAAAGCGCGGCGAGCGGAGCCTGGAAGTTTATGTGATGTGCGAGATCCCTAATAACGTTATTCAAATCGATGCTTTTTCCGAGCATTTTGACGGATTTTCTATCGGCTCCAACGACTTAACTCAGCTTACTTTAGGTGTGGACCGTGATTCGGCGATTGTTGCCGAAGATTTTGACGAGCGGGATCCCGGCGTTAAAGAGATGATTCGTTTGGCCGTTATCGGTGCGCGACGTAACGGCAGGCATTGCGGGCTTTGCGGCCAGGCGCCGTCGGACTATCCCGAGATGGCGGAATTTCTGGTGGAAATCGGCATCGATTCGATGAGTTTGAATCCGGATACCGTGTTGCAAACGACGCAGCTGGTGCTGGAGACTGAGCGTCGTTTGCAAAGGCAGTCTCCACTGATTAAATAATGTTTCGTTGTAAGCGCACAATTCCAGCTTAATATAAAATAAATAACTTATAGGTTATTATTTCTATATGACTAAGGAGCAGAATGATGAAAAACTATCGCTTGTTTGTATTGGGTTTCGTGACAGTTTCATTTGTTTTGCTCACGGGTTTTGAAAAGTCCGGCGTGCAGAATGTTCTTGCCCCAGCAAAAAAGACTGTATCCAATGAAGTAAAAAAAGTTCAGTCCAAAAGCAAGTTGAAAACAAAGAAAACAGGGCATAATCAGAACGAAGTTTTAGTGCAGAGCGCCAACAGAGGGGCTGAAAATATCGAACTTCAAAAGCCATTAGATCTTTCTCTGTCATTTGATGATTCTGTAAATGCTGGGTTGACGATTGAACAAAACAAGGCCGTTCAGAAAGAATCATTGAATATATTTTCGTCAGCAAAGAAAAAAAAAGCATCGCCTTTATATCTGAACGGTCAGATGTTGATGTCGCAGGAACTGGAAGGGGATAAGCAAAAATCGGTAGACGGGGCCGGGATCGTCATCAACCTGAAACGGTAGACATCAAAAAAACGGCACCGGGTCTGTGACGCCTTGTCTGACAGCGCCAGCCTGCATGACAATCCTGTTCCTGCCTTCGCTTTTAGCCCGATACATGGCTTGATCGGCCATTTCGAGCATGTCGGCGTAATGCGTGTAAGCGGCATTGTACATGGACACGCCGATGCTAACGGTCAATTGATGGCCGTGAAATCGCCGGCTCATAATCTTGCCGCGGCGTTCAATTTGCGACCTTATCCGTTCGGCGTAACCATAGGCGCCTTTTGCATTAGTATTTCTAAGGACAAATAAAAACTCTTCCCCTCCATATCGACCAATGAAATCCCCTGGCCGGGTGAGGCTGCGCAAAATATCCGCAACAATTCTTAAGGCGTCGTCTCCGGCTTGATGCCCGCAGCTGTCGTTCAGTTGTTTAAACTTATCGATATCGATAAAGCCAATCGCGATATTTACCAGTTTTGATTTATCTTCTTGAAAAATATCAGTCAGCAAATTGTTGATCATTCGCTTATTGAAAAGCTGCGTTAAGTGGTCGATTTGCGCGTGTTTTTTCTGCTGTTCATACTTTTTGGCATTAGCCATCGCGATTCCAAGCTCATAGGCAATGGGCATGATTTCGGGCAATAATTGCGGACGCAAAGGCTTTTTCGGCTCTGAATTATCAGCATAAAGCACACCGATCAGACGATTGTGATGTAACACCGGCGCTACGAGAAATTCGTCAGTATTTAATCTTTTAATTATCGGGTTCTCGCGCTCAGTTTTGGCATCGATGATGACGGGTTTTTTTTCGCGAAGACAAGTCAATAACAACCCTGAAATACCGCTAATTTCGATTTCAAAAGATTGCAGCTGGTCTGGTAATGTTGACTTAGGCCAGCAGTACGATGCGATCAGGCAGCGGCGCTTGGGGTCGATGGTGAACATAATGCTACGATCAAAAGAGAATTCGCCCTGTAGTGCTTCCAGCGTCCAAGGTATGAATTCATCAGGATCGAGGCTGTGATGAGGTGCGGTTAAACAGGATGATAATTTTCTGCTGGGCTCAGCAACAGTCGTAAAAGGCCTGTCTTCGCCTATCTGGCTCAGGTTAATGGTCGCCTTGACCAATGTGGCCCGTAGCGTAGTTAAACCGGGCAATTCGATGTTATAGAATTCTTGAGTGGTTCTCATATCCTGATCTACCTGTTGCAGTAGAGTTTCAAGATTCAATTGGTTAACATCAATAGCCTTCAGCACGGAGTGCTGTAATTTGGGATGGCTATCGTAGTTAGCTGAGCCGATGCCTTGTATCCAGGCAATGTAGTTTGCGAACGAAACGATGGCAATTTCTGTTTTATAGTTAGCGTATGCGGATGTTTCATCAGGCTGGTTATGGTGATGAGTCACGATTGCGGTGATTGATGGCGGCAACTGCCATTCCAGACAAAATACATGACCCATCTCGGCATGCGTTATTCCGAAAAAACGATGCTCTTCATCAATAGTTGAATGCTCGCTTTTATCCATGGAGCCAATGAAATCGCTGTAAGTAACGCGTCCGTGGTTTTCTATGACCAGTTTGCCTATATCGTGCAAAAGTCCTCCCGTATAGATCAGATCCGGGTCAGGGTAATTAAGGGCGACGGCTATTCTTCTGCTTAATAACGCGACATAGAGGCAATGCTGCCAGAAAAATAACAAGTCGAACGGCTGCTTTGAATTTTTCTGAATCAGCTTGTTATAAAACAGCAAGTTTATCGCAAGCTGACGCACGGTAGCAAAGCCCAGAATATTAACTGCACGCTTGACCGAAGTTATTTTGTTGGGCAGAGCGTAAGCGGCAGAATTAACCTGTTTTAGAATTTTTGCCGCCAGCACCGGTTCTGTTTCTATGAGTAATGATAATTGCCCAATTCTGGTGTCTTCATCATGGGTAAGCTGTAATAGTTTGATAGCGACGGAAGATATGAGATGAAGACGTTTGATTTCACTCTTAAGAATTGAGTGAGCCGCTTTATTGATTAATTCGGTGCTGTCCTTATTATCATCGGTCATAACATCTTCTCCATCGGATAGGTTTTCTTATTTAAAAAAAGTCTAATGAATTTTTATAGGAAATTGTGAGAATTGCCGATCAATATTTTTAAAATACGTATTTAGCACAGTATCAAAGCTCAGCCGCCTGAGCGTCAGGTACAAAATTTTCTGAATACATAGGGATAGTTTACAATATTGACGAATAAGTTCGCCGATAGAGCGGAGTTACAAATAGACAGGATGTAAAATTATCACATGAAAAAATTAAAATGCGCTGTTATCGGCACGGGCTACTTGGGCAAATTTCACGCAGAAAAATACGCATCACTACCGGATTGCGAACTGGTTGCCGTTGTCGATATTAATGAGACGGCGGCTAAAGATGTCGCCGAAAAACACGGCGCAGAGGCGCTGACAGACTATCAATCTCTGTTAGGCCAAGTGGATGCGGTCAGCATCGTTGTGCCGACGACATTACATCATAAAGTATCCAGGGATTTTCTCAAGGCCGGCGCTCATGTGCTGGTTGAAAAGCCGATCACAGTGACGGTTGAAGAAGCCGACGAGTTGATTGCCCTTGCCAAGGAAAAAAATCTGATCTTGCAGGTAGGGCACCTGGAGCGGTTTAACCCGGCGATTCTGGGCCTGGACAAGGAAGAAAAGCCGCTGTTCATCGAATCGCACCGATTGTCGCCGTTTAATCCGCGCGCCAATGATGTCAGCGTGGTGCTGGATTTAATGATCCATGATATCGATATTATTTTGGCCTTGGTCGATTCCGAGGTGGAACGCATTGATGCCAGCGGTACGGCGGTGTTAACGCAAGGCACCGATATTGCCAATGCCCGGCTGCTGTTTAAAAACGGCTGCGTGGCTAATGTCACGGCCAGCCGGATCAGCATGAAGATGGAGCGGAAAATGCGCATGTTCAGGCCATCTTCTTATGTCTCCGTGGATTTCCAGAATCGTGTGTTAACCAAGCATCGCACCGGTAAAGGAGAAATGTTCCCCGGCATTCCGGAAATAGAAACGGAAGAATCCGTTTTTGAAAGCGGCGATGCGCTGCTGGAAGAAATCAAGCATTTCGTTAACTGCATTCGTACCGGCGACAATCCGCTGGTTTCCGGCGAAGCGGGCAAAAGAGCATTGGAAACCGCAATAGCCATCACTCGGTTACTGGGCGAATAGACGGTAACCTCTACAGCACAAACATTTATTAAATACAAAGGCAATAAAAACATGATACCAATGGTAAACCTGAAAGCTCAATATGCTGAAATTAAAGATGAAATTGAGCGGGGGCTGGCTGAAACAATTGAAAATTGTTCGTTTATATTAGGCCCTAATGTTCAAGCCTTTGAGAAAGAAGCGGCCGACTACCTGGGCGTTAAACACGCAATTGCGGTGGCTTCGGGAACCGATGCGCTGCATCTGGCTTTGATCGCCGAAGGCATCGGTGCAGGCGATGAAGTGATCACTACCGCGTTTACGTTTATTGCGACGGCGGAAGCCATCAAATATGTCGGCGCGGTTCCGGTTTTTGTCGATATCGATCCCAAGACCTTTAACATCTCACCCGAAGCCATAGCCGAAGCTATCACCCCAAAAACCAGAGCGGTGATGCCGGTGCATTTGTTCGGGCAACCTGCGGACATGACGGCGATCAAGCAGCTATGCGACCAGCATAACCTGAAATTGATTGAAGACTGCTGCCAGTCGTTCGGCGCCACCATTAACGGCCAACAAACCGGCGCTATCGGTCATGCGGCCGGGTTTAGCTTTTTTCCGAGCAAGAACCTGGGCGCGTTTGGCGACGGCGGTTTGGTCGTCACCAATTCCGACGACACTGCGAAACAACTTAAAATGCTGCACAATCATGGCTCAGATATTCGTTATTATCATGACGTGATCGGCTACAACAGCCGTCTTGATGAAATGCAGGCGGTGATATTGAGAGCCAAATTAAAACGTATCGACCAATACAATAAAGGCCGCCAGCATGTCGGGCGTCTTTATTCGGAATTGATGGCCGATTTACCCTTGACCACGCCATTCGAAGACGGTCTGGGCGAGCATGTCTATCACCAGTACACCGTACTGTGCGATCGTCGCGATGAGGTGATGAAAGCTTTGCAGGGCAAGCAGATTGCCTGCGCCATCTACTACCCCGTGCCTTTGCATCGTCAGAACGTGTTTAAGGAGGAATACGCCGGCGTCAGCTTGCCGGTGACCGAGTCCGTTGCGGCCAACTGTTTTTCATTGCCGATTTGCCCATTCCTTGCGGATGACTCGATCAGGGAGATTGTGGCGGTTATTCGGGACGTTTTGACTGCATAACACCGCAAAAAACACATCACCACGAAGGACACGAAGTTCTCACGAAGAAAAAGCCAAGGTAAAAACTTCGTGTTCTTCGTGTTCTTCGTGGTGACTAATTATTCTGCTTAAGTTGATGTTCTATTGCGATGCGGCTTACCCATGCCCCAACATAAACCCTTAAAAATCCTATTCAGCGCCGGAGAATCGTCCGGCGACCAGCACGCCGCCAATATGTTCCTTGAGCTGAAAAAACAGCAGCCGGACATATCTGGCCTCGGCATGGGCGGCGCCAAAATGGCCCAGGCGGGCATCGATATTCGCTATGATTCAGCCCATATCGCAGTCATCGGCGTGGTTGAAGTCATCAAACATTACGCCGAAATTCGCCGTGCTCTGAAATTGATGCAACAGCTGGTGGCAAGCGAACGTCCCGATTTGCTGGTTTGCGTAGACTATAAGGAATTTAATTTTAAACTGGCGCGTTACGCCAAACAGCAGGGCATTAAGGTGTTGTTTTACGTCAGTCCCCAAGTTTGGGCATGGCGGCCGGGAAGGGTCAAGGCTTACGGCAAGGTTATCGACATGATGGCGGTGATTTTTCCGTTCGAGACAGCTTATTACGATGCCGAAAAAGTGCCGGTACGCTACGTGGGGCATCCTTCAGTAGATAAAGTCCATGCCCGGCACAGCAAAGAGGAAGACTTATCCCGTTTTGGCTTGGATAACAGCAAACCGATAGTCGGCTTGTTACCCGGCAGTCGCGCCAACGAGATCAAACGCATGCTGCCGGTCATGCTGGTCGCAGCCGAAAAAGTGCAGGCCGATTTGCCCGGCTGCCAGTTTATCTTGCCCCAAGCCGATTCCATCAGTGATGAGCTGCTTGAAAGCTATACCGGACAGTCGCCGCTTAACATTACGGTCATAAAAAATCAGCCTTACGATGTCATTCAATGCTGTGATGCGGTGATGACCACATCAGGCACCGCCACATTGGAAATTGCCTTGCTAACCGTACCGATGGTTATCGCCTACAAGCTTTCACCGTTAACCTATGGGTTGGGCAGATGGCTGGTCAATACGCCTTTTATCGGTCTGCCGAATATCGTGTCGGGTAAAAGCATCGTCAAAGAACTGATCCAGCACGATGCGACAGCCGACATGCTGGCGGCAGAAATTATGCGGATCCTGACCGATAAAGCCTATGCCGATGAAATGCGTCAAAACCTGAGCCAGGTTAAACAGCAGCTAGGGCAGGGCGGCGGCTCTAAAAATATGGCACAGCTGGCGTTGGAAATGCTGAGATGATGTTGGCAACGGAAAAAACCAAACAGTAGGAAAGTTTTTTCTGTTAGTCTTTGATTAGCCGACCAGTTATCGGCGCGGTAAGTTTTACTGACTTACGTAGTTGGTCGAATTTAGTCCGATTAAATATTTCAGTATCATAATTAAGGAATCGCTAGCGTGGGGATTATTTGTATCGGCTTCTCGCACCCGTACGCAAGTTGATCCATGCTCGGCGCGGCAAAACCGGAGAAATACCATCGGCAATATCAGTTGATAACCAACTATGTAAAACTGGCGAGGAGGTCATTGTGGATATTGGAACAGGTTTTAAATTGCTGGCTTTTATGTTTTGGCCGGTGTTACTGATGCTTATAGCTTTTTTGTTGGATAGAAAACGCTTTAAAAAACGTTGGGAAAAATTCAAGCAGGAAGGTTTTTTTAAGTCCAAGTAACATCCTGAATGCGCCAGGCGGGCCAATCGTCTGGCGCATAGCCATATTCAATAGCGCGGCACTGAACTGTCGCAAGCGCAAGACCAGGCATCAATTCCGCCTGTTAAATTGGTAACATTCTCAAATCCTGAATTAACAAGATAGATGCAGGCTTGTTGACTACGGATGCCATGATGGCAAATGACGACGATTTCTTGCTGCGGGTTCAGTTCGTCCAGCCTTTGCGGAATCTGGTTAAGCGGAATTAACACGCTGTTTTTTATGCTGGCGTACTGAAACTCATTGGGTTCCCTGACATCCAGCAAAAACAAATGCGGTTCGTGTTGAATTCTGTTTTTTAATTCAGTCGCTGATATTTGTTGTACGGGCATGGTTATCCTTTATTGATAAATCGTTCTAAACGTTGCATGGCAACCGCCATTCTATCTATGGATGTCGTATAAGCAAAGCGGACATAGTGATTAGCTTCATTTGTCCCAAAATCCTTGCCCGGCGTTATCGCAACCCCCTCAGCCTCCAATAAATCCAGGGCGAACTGATAGCTGTCATCGGTAAATTTGGAACAGTTGGCATAAATGTAAAATGCGCCATCCGGTTTGATTGGGATTTCAAAGCCCAGACGCAACAATGCGCCATAGAGAAAATTACGTCGGGCTTCAAATTCCGCACGCCTTTGCTCAAGCTCGATTAGGGTGGATTCTTCAAATGCCGCTAATGCGGCATATTGCGAGTGGGTTGCTGTGGCGATAAATATATTTTGCGCCAGCTTTTCGGTGGCATCGATGAATTCCTCGGGCACTATCAGCCAGCCGATACGCCAGCCGGTCATGCCGAAATATTTGGAAAAGCTGTTGATGACAAAGACATTATCGCTAAATTCAAGTGCGGTCGGAGCGTCTTCACCATAAACCAGTCCGTGATAAATTTCATCGGAATAAAAGCAGCCGCCGAGTTCATTAACGGTGTGAATGGCTTGTTCCAATTGCTCGGGCGCAATGATAGTGCCGGTCGGGTTTGATGGCGATGCAATCAATGCGCCCTTGGTGGCTTTAGTCCAATGCTGTTTGATATGTGCTGCCGTCAGCTGATAACGACTCGTGGCGTCGACCGGGATGGTTCTGGCTTTACCGTCAAAGAACTTAACGAAATTGCTGTTACAGGGATAACAGGGATCTGCCATCAGCAGTTCTTCTGCCGGATTAAGGCTGGCTCCAAGCGCAAGTAAAAACGCCCCGGAAGCTCCGGGCGTTATAAAAATACGTTTTTTATCCACTGTTACCGAATAACGCTCCCGATAAAACTCGGAGATTTTTTCACGCAATTCGGGTAATCCTGCTGCCGGGGTATATTTTACGTCGCCGGTCTTAAGATGGTTTATTCCAGCTTCGATGATAGCTGGCGGCGTAGCAAAGTCAGGTTCGCCGATTTCCATGTGAATGATATCTCTGCCATGCGCTTCCAGTTGTTTTGCGCGCCGCAGTAGCTCCATCACATAAAAAGGTGAAATTCCCTGAGTCCGCTTTGCCAGCCGTTCGATCATAATATTGACACTTTTCACAAAAGAGTTGAATGATACCAATAAACCTTGCTATCCGGTTGCTATTCTGCTAAAAATGCGCGGTTTTATTTAATCTTGTCTTAGGAGTTAATGGATGACCGAAAATTCTAAAGCTGGCGCCTCACCTTTCAGTTTTCAGCAGTATCAAGAAAAAGAAGGCGAAGAATACATGAACAGTGCTCAATTAAAGCATTTTGAAAATATTCTTAAGAACTGGAAAGGCGAATTAATGCACGAGGTAGATCGTACCGTGCATCATATGCAGGACGATGCCTCTAATTTTCCTGATCCAAATGACCGAGCGTCTCAGGAATCGGAATTCAGTCTGGAATTAAGGACCCGTGATCGCGAGCGGCGGCTGATCAAAAAAATTGATGAAGCCCTTAAAGAAATCGAATCAGGCGATTACGGTTATTGTGAGTCTTGCGGTATCGAAATCGGTATCCGCCGCCTGGAAGCCAGACCGACTGCCACTCTGTGCATCGACTGCAAAACACTTGATGAAATTCGTGAAAAACAAATGGGTTAATTCTGGATAAAAAGCCTACTATTGGCCGGTTTGCACCATCGCCCACCGGCCCTTTACACCTCGGTTCCATCTACACGGCTCTTGCCGGATTTCTTCAAGCCCGCTCACAGCAAGGTCTATGGCTATTACGCATTGATGACCTCGATACCCCCAGAAATGTAAAAGGCTCTGCTGACAGCATATTAAAAACCTTGGAGGCTTTTGGCCTGCATTGGGACGGCGAAGTTTATTATCAAAGCCGGCATATCGACGCTTATAACGATGTCATCAGCGCCTTGCAAACAAACAAGCTGATCTATCCTTGCACATGCAGCAGAAAATCACTGACAGCTGACCCTAGCAGAGGCATACAGCCGGATATCTATCCCGGCATTTGTCGAGAGCGGCAAGCCTTGCCTGACGCCCCGCATGCACTGCGCATTAAAACCGATAACCGTATCATTACTTTTCAGGATGAACTGCAAGGCCCGGTTTCCCACAATCTCGCCGAGCAAGATGGCGATTTTATTGTAAAGCGCAAAGATCGGATTATTGCTTATCAATTTGCCGTAGTGATTGATGATAATTTACAGCAGGTCAATCACATCGTCCGCGGCTTTGATTTACTGGATGAAACGCCGAAACAGATATACCTGCAACAGCGGCTGGGGCTTGATACCCCAAGCTATATGCATGTCCCTGTTATTGTTGACGCGCAAGGTTATAAACTCAGTAAACAGACGCAGGCGATGGCGGTTGGGTTAACGTCGCCTCATCGTATTATTTTTGAGTTGCTGGCCTTATTAAAGCAAAATCCGCCGATTGAATTGCAGGAAGCTCCGGTAACTGAATTGCTGAATTGGGCGGTTAAGAATTGGAATGCGGACGTGTTAAAACGTGTGCAAACCGTTAGCAGTCTTCTTGAATGAAGATCGGTAAAAGCATAGGAATCGATGAATTAAGCCGCCTATTTATATTCCATTAAGTTGTTGTTTTACCAGCTAAGGATCGGTTTCTGTGCCGATTTATTGTTGCAGCCGCATTAAATGTTGCGCCAGTTTCATTCGGCCATCGATTTCCATGTCGGCGAGTTCAACTTTGGCTTCCTGAGCTTGAGCATCAAGCACGTTTTGCGAGCGGCCTTCAAACGGGGATTTAAACGTTTCAACCATCCGATCCAGAAAGGTATGAAGCAAATCTGCAGAAAAACCGCCTAAGATGGCCAACACAGGACGGACAACGCTGTTTGATAATATCCGTTTCAGACAAGAAAGTGAAATTTCAGGAACATAAACGGCCTGAATAATATGGAAGCATGCAACAGCTTTAGCTTAAGCTAATCAGACTATGCGCTAACTTGGCTTAAGCAGAATGAATGCATCACTACGCAATTTCGGCCTTTCTGCTTGGCGAGATACATGGCCTGATCGGCGGCCGCTACCAGCGAGGCAAACTCCAGCCCCGCATGTATCGAATCAGATACCCCGATGCTGATGGTACTGTGCAGAACTTCGCCGCCGAATTCCATTGCCAACGCAGCATAGTTTTGACGTAAGCGGTCAGCAATTATCCAGGCATCTTTTTCGGCCGTTGACGGCAACAGAATGCAGAATTCTTCGCCACCGTAGCGGGCAAAGTAATCGTCGCCCCGAATGGTTGCTTGCGCTAATGCCGACAGACGTTTCAATACCTCGTCTCCGACAGGGTGGCCGTAGCGGTCATTAATAGACTTAAAATAGTCAACATCGATCATCATGATCGCCATCACATCTCCGGTACGATTATATCGTGCAGACAGGCGGGTAGCCTCTCGTTCCAGGCTGCGTCGATTCAGCGCTCCGGTCAACGCATCACTTAACGCCAGTTTGTGCAGGTCCGCAGAAAGCCGGTAATTCAGCATCAGCACGAATCCGAAAGCCAGACACATTTGCGCCATGCTGCCGATAAAAAAAGTCGCAGGATTGATCGGAGCTTGCGAATATAGACCATAGATATCGGCCGGAGTGAAAAAGATAAATATCGCTCTGGCTAGAAACAACGCTGCAACTACCGCGAACGACGCACCGGTAAACCAATAAGCGGTACGTAGCGGTTGCTCTATTCGAATGAACAAGGCATGGGCGCAGGCCGCATTGCATAAGCCTAATACTAGTGAATTGGCGATAACGCGAGCATGAACATCAGGGTGAAGGACAACGAACCATACGCTTTGAATAAACACCAGTCCTGCCAGCGTCCACGGAATATATTTGTTGCAGAGCCCTGTCTTGAATGCCTGGATGCCGTTGAATTGCAAGCCTGTCCCTGCCGCCACCAAAGTGGCGCCGTATATCAGCACCCAAGCACTGCCGGGTAAATCCTGTTGAAAGTAGGAAAAACCCAAGCCCAGTCCGATGCATAGTCCGCCCATTGCCCAGTGCTTTACTCCGCGGTTATCTCCAGTCTGTAGCCCCGCCAAGGTCAGTAGGCAGGAAACCAGCAGGATCGATGCGGACATCATCACCATCATTGTGCGAGAGTCGAGGTTCATTGCATCACCTGATGGTTGAAAAAATCGTAACTTGACTACACACAATATTCCTAATTACAGCCAGTGCTACAAAGTGCTGCGTAATTAAGTGAAAGTTACCGAGCTATCGGATTGGGCCGAGCTATTATAGCTTCCCCGACAGCCGGTTTATTTATATAACGATTTTATTATATAGCAGCTAAGGCATAATGATAGAGCAGAATACTTACATCGTGTCAGTATAAAGCTCGTCACGTTCCTTACTGATAATTAAACGGCTATCGCTTACAATGCTGGTCAAACATAAAATGACACATTACTTTTTACTTTTGTGAACCGCGGATATGAATGATTCTATAGGTAATACTCCAATAAGACGGCTCATTCCCGGCATTTTGCTGGCTTGCCTTTTATTGCTGGGCTTTATGGTGCTGCGTGAATTTTTGCTTACCCTGACTTGGGCGCTGATTATTGCTTATGTGGCATGGCCGCCTTACCGTTACTTAAGACAGCAACTCAAAGGCAATACAACGCGTAGTGCGGCGTTAATGACAGCCATTATTTCGGCGGTGATCTTTTTGACCGTCTTCTGGCTGATTGCCATGTTGCAAGAAGAACTGACGGTCGCTTATCAAACGTTAAGAGACGGTATGGGGCAGGGTGATTACCAGCTGCCGGACTTCATTAGCCGCATTCCCTGGTTGGGTGATGTCGCGCAAAAATGGCTGGAGCGGTTGACTGATGATCAATCGGCAGTCATGGCGCAGTTTGCGGGTTGGGCGCAACAATGGTCAGGTCAATTTGCCAAATTTCTTGGAGGCATCGGCGGCTACATCATGAAGCTTGGCGTTATCCTGATTACGGTATTTTTTTGTTTCCGTGACGGCGATGAAGCGGTTAAGCAGCTGCGCCACGGCTTGGTGCGGTTTTTAGGAAAATATCAGAATGTTTATCTGCAAGCTGCCGGAAATACAACCCGAGCCGTAGTTTACGGCCTGGTGCTTGCCGCGTTGGGGCAGGGGATATTGGCCGGAGTAGGTTACGCTGTTGCCGGTGTCAAGGCTCCTGTGCTGTTTGGCGCAATCACTGCGTTATTAGCAATGGTACCGATGGGGGCGACACTGGTCTGGCTGCCTATCAGCATCATGTTGATGCTGACGGCGCAGCAATGGCAAGGCGTAGGCTTATTATTGTGGGGAATGCTTGCGGTAAGTACAGTGGACAACGTAATCCGGCCGATAGTCATCAGCGGTGCGGGGCGAATACCTTTTCTGGTGGTACTGTTCGGGGTGTTGGGAGGACTCTCTACGTTCGGCGCTGTAGGCTTGTTTTTAGGTCCGGTTATTCTGGCCGTCCTGCTTTCAGTGTGGCAAGCATGGCTGAAGCTGCAAAAATACGACAAACAGGCACAAAGTCAGACAGCTGAGGCACATACCAAGGTTCAGCCCGATTGGCACATCCAGCCGGCCGAGGAAGTACTTGCTTCGTTGGCTTCGGACGCATCTACCGGCTTAAGCCCGACAGCTGCCGCTGACCGGTTGAGGCTTTACGGGGCCAACCGGTTGGCTGAAAAACCGCCGCGCCCGGCTTTGCATTTACTGCTAGCCCAGTTTAAAAGTTTTCTTATTTTGGTGCTGATAGTTGCCGCTGTTTTGGCCGCTACTATTGGCGAGTTAACAGACGGCGCCGTTATTCTGGTGGTTGTGATCATTAACGCGTTTTTGGGGTTTTATCAGGAGTATCAGGCCGAAAAATCGCTGGCAGCGCTTAAGAACATGCTCGCGTTGCAGGCCAAGGTACGCCGTGAAGGCCATAATATTCAATTGCCTGCCGACCACCTGGTGCCGGGCGACATAGTCATTCTGGAACCGGGCGACAAGATCCCGGCTGACGGGCGTATTATTTCCTGCCACACGCTCGAAGTCGATGAGTCCGCGTTGACCGGCGAATCAATGCCCGTTGCCAAACAGAATCAGGCATTGTCGCAGGCAACAATACCGCTCGCCGACCGTAGCAACATGCTTTATATGAACAACGCGGTTACCCGTGGCCGAGCGAAAATGCTGGTGACTGCCACCGGTATGGATACTGAAATCGGCAAGCTGGCGGGCCTGCTGGCCGAGGCCAAAGACGGGGAGACTCCGCTGCAAATACAGCTTAACAGCCTGGGCAAACGCCTAGCCTTGATTGCGGTTGCAGTTATCGGCCTATTGTTTATGACTGCTTTGTGGCGTGGAGAGCCGTTGATACAGACGGCGTTCACCGCGATAGCCTTGGCCGTAGCGGCCATTCCCGAAGGCCTGCCGGCGGTAGTCACCGTAACCCTGGCTTTGGGTATGCATCGCATGGCCCGCCAGCGCGCCATCGTCAAGCGCCTAACTGCCGTGGAAACATTGGGTTGCACGACGGTTATCTGCACCGATAAGACCGGCACCTTGACTGTTAACCAAATGACGGCACGATCCGTTTTCTACAAAGACCGAAGCTATAAAGTCAATGGCGAAGGCTATGGAATTGACGGCCACATAGTGCCGATTGATGGTGGCCATGCAGCCGATGACTTAGCCGATTTATTGCTGCCTTTGGCGCTATGCAATAACAGCCGTTTCCAGCACGAGCAGGCGGTCGGCGATCCGATGGAAGCCGCATTGCTGGTGCTTGCAGCCAAAGGCGGTATTGCCAAGGAACAAGCCAGTTTGCAGCTGCCGCGCATCGCTGAAATCCCTTTTGATGCCGAACATAAATTCATGGCGACTTTCCATCAACAGGGCGACCAGGTCAAAGTGTTTATCAAGGGCGCACCTGAAGTCCTGCTCAAATTGAGTCATTCAATCGTTGATGGCAATGGTAACTCGCTGCCGGTTAAACGGGACAAGCTGCTGGCCCAAAACCATACCATGGCCGGTACCGGGCTGCGGGTGTTGGGCGTAGCGGTTCGCACTTTGCCTGTAAGCGACTTCAAACCGGAGAAAGACCTGTTCCAATACATACAGGAACTTACTTTTGTCGCGCTGGTCGGTCTGATGGACCCGCCAAGAGCCGAAGCCGGCGAGGCTATCAAACTTTGCCGACAAGCTGGTATCGCAGTCAAAATGATTACCGGAGACCAGAAAGTGACAGCCTATGCCATTGCCAAGGAGCTGGGCCTGACAGGCGATGTGATCGAAGGCGAAGAATTGGCCGGACTGGATGACGACGCATTGGCCGAGCGTATCAATAGTATTACCGTTTTTGCCCGCACCGCGCCGGAACAGAAAGTGCGGATCATCAAGGCTTTAAAAGCCGACGGCCATGTGGTGGCGATGACCGGGGACGGCGTCAACGATGCGCCCGCCTTAAAGAGCGCCGATATTGGCATCGCCATGGGCATTACCGGTACCGATGTCGCCAGGGAAGCTGCATCAATGATCTTGACTGATGATAATTTCGCCACCATCGTCAAGGCGGTCAAGGAGGGGCGGGGCATTTACGACAATATGGTCAAATTCGTGCGCTTTCAGCTGTCCACCAATATCGGCGCCATACTGACCGTCGCCGGAGCGCCGCTGCTGGGCCTGCCGGTGCCGTTTACCGCCGTGCAATTGCTGTGGATCAACATCATCATGGACGGCCCTCCTGCCATGTCGCTGGGCGTTGATCCTATCCATGCCGGCAGCATGAATCAACCGCCGCGTGACTCCGAAGCGCAGATACTGTCATTAAGCCGCTTCGGCAACCTTTTTAGCTATGGCTTGACTATGGCTATCGGTACTTTAGGGGTTTTGTATTACGGATTGAAAACCGGTGAAAGCGATATCGCCAGGGAAGGTGTGTCCGTCGCCGAAAGCCTGTCGGAAACAGTCGAGGCGCATGCCGCGACCCTGGCGTTTACCACCTTTGTGCTGTTTCAGGTGTTCAACGTATTTAATGCCCGGTCGGAAAATGGCACGACCTTCAACCGGCACTTTTGCGCCAACCGATTGCTCTGGCTGGCTATTTTCGGGGTGATACTGCTGCAAGTACTGGTCATACACTGGCCGCCCGCGCAGCTGATCTTCCATACCACGGCATTAACGCTGGCGGATTGGCTGATAGCGGTTGGAGTTGCCGCGACTGTGCTGGTTTTTGAGGAGTTGCGTAAGCTGTTTCGGTTTGTGTGGAGGCGCGTTCAAGCCGGTCGGGGCTAGTGGTATTGGAACGGGGTGCCGTCCCGGTGCAGGTGGTGTGTTTGCTTGCTCGTACGCCATTTCCTGCTGAATACTTAAGTGGTCGAAGTATTGGAGGATATGCGCCAATACCGACTTATAAGATGATTGATGTTGTATCAATGCATTATTGAGTTTTATCTCTCTCGAAAGGAAACTATTCATGAAACAATTAACTATCACGTCTTTCTTAATCGCTTCATTAATGACTATTTCAGCTCATGCTGCGGAAAAAGCCAGCGAACAGCGACTGGATGAAGTAGTACAGCGCGGCTCTCATGTCATGCCTTTTGATTTAGAGCAAACTACCCATGTTTTTTCTAAAACAGAAAATGGCGGGGTACAACAAGTCATTGTTAAAGACCCTGCCAATGCCGAACAAATTAAATTAATACGCGAGCATTTAAGCAAAATTTCCAGTGAGTTTCAGCAAGGCGATTTTTCCAATCCCGGAAAAATTCATGGTGACACCATGCCTGGATTAGAGGAGTTACGAAAGGCGAAGCCAAATCAAATTGATATTGTCTATAAAGAGTTACCTGATGGGGCGGAAATCAGTTATTCAACCGATGTCCCCGTCCTGATCAACGCTATTCATCAATGGTTTGACGCTCAATTAAGTGACCATGCACGTCATGCAATACCAGGACATTCACATCATCAAAAGCACAAATAACAACAGCTGCCTAAATTGCCCGAATATCACAGTGTCTCCGTTTCTGCCGTAAGAGGCTTATATGACTCAGCGTATTCTTTCATTTCCCATTAGCGGCATGCACTGTGCGGGTTGCGAGGCGGTTATCACTACAGCGGTGAAGGAGCTGCCGGGAATTGACATGGTCAGCGCCGATCACACAGCCAACAAGGTGAAGGTTCGTTTCGATGAGGCCCTTGTTTCACCCTCTACAATCCTTGCCTGTATCGAAAGCAAGGGATACAGCTATGGAATGCCGGACGAAAGAGTCTCATGGTTTCCTCGTTTAAGGCAGGTTGCCGTATTTCTGGTGTTGCTGGCTTCGGTTGGTGGAATTGCCCTCTGGGGCAAAAGCCTGATGCCTGGATTGATGAAGCTATTCGATGCCAGACTTGGCTATGGCGTAATCTTTATAGTGGGATTTATCACCGGTTTTCACTGCATCGGTATGTGCGGCGGTTTTATGATGAATTACATACAAGGCGTTAAAGGGCGCGGGCGGCGAGCGGTATTTTTCGCCCATTTATCCTATGCACTGGGCAAGAATATTTCCTATGCCCTGCTTGGGGCGGTATTCGGTGCTCTGGGTGCCATTCTCACCGTCACGCCCCAGATGCGGGGGATTGCCGCACTCGTCGCAGGCATCTTTTTAGTGCTTTTTGGCTTGAGCATGCTCAAGCTGATTCCAAAATTTCGCCTTCCTTCGCTGCATTCCAAAGCAGGTACAGCGACACAGCGAATCTACCAGGACCTAAAGCCCAGGCGCAGTCCTTTCATCATCGGTATTTTGAGCGGCTTCTTATTGGGTTGCGGCCCGCTGCAAGCCATGTACATTATGGCGATCGGCACCGCCGATCCACTGAAAGGCGCTTTGCTACTGCTGTGCTTTGGCACTGGCACGCTGATTCCTTTGTTGACTTTCGGCACGTTCGCCAGCGCTTTGAGCGCCAAGACTCAAAATCAATTATTGGCTGTGTCCGGTATTCTGGTTATCTTGATGGGGTTCATGATGGTTGATCGCGGACTCAAACTGATCTGATCCGATTGAATCGCATAGCGGAAAAAGCGCTCAAGTTACATTACGGTTTTTGTTGGATGGCGGTATGCGCGGCGGCGCCTGTGCCGGCTTTTGAAAACGTGCGTAAATTTTTCGAAGAGTTGTTGGCTAGTTCCCAGGTTGGGCGGGGCTTGCGATAATTTAAGCGCCATTCTTGTTGTCGCCGTAGCTAAAACGTTATGGAATGGGTTACAATCCCGCCCCGGCTCAGGTGTCGTATTTGTTTGGATGCTATGTCCTGTTGATTTTTACTAAATTCAATTAAAACAATTAAGTGGATTACGGTTATGAGAGATATACGACAACATGGTTTTTTTATACGACAATTGATGTCGTATATATTACGTTAGGTGTTACGGAGAATTCTTTGAACAAGAGCATCTTCCTAAGCCACACGCATGCGGACAAGCCATTCGTTCGTAAGTTGGCAGCGGATCTTGAAGCGCATGGTATTCGGTATTGGTTGGATGAAGCTGAAATTAGGGTGGGCGAATCGCTCATTGAGAAAATCCGTCAAGGCTTGGACGGAGTGGATTTCGTCGCTGCAGTCCTTTCTCCAAATTCGATTGGTTCCCCGTGGGTTCAGCGCGAGCTGGACGTCGCGATGAATCAGGAAATAGCGGGTCGGCAAACCAAAGTGCTCCCCATCCTGTATCGCCAGTGTGAGCTACCCGGCTTTCTGCTGGGTAAGTTTTTCGCTGATTTCACGGATGAGCAAAATTACCCCTCAGCCCTAAAACGGTTGGTGGAAAGTATTGGGGTTGTATTCAACAAATCCGTTCTTGATACGAGTCGCACGGGCTCTACGCTAGGTGAGGCATTGGATCGAGCTTTTATCTTCAACCTGCCCATGCTTATCAAGCCTTTCCATAGGCCGTTTCAGTATATGGGCATGAGTGTCAAAGAAGTTTTTGACATTGTTGGCGGCGAACTTAATGAGGCTGGCAACATCGTTGTGGAAAGCGATGAGTGTAGGATGTTCCTAGAGCGGGAGGGAAATTTTGTCAGCTATATAGACGTCGACCTCAAGCGAACAGCCCCTTTTAACCAAAATCAGAACTTTGATCCAGAGCCGATGCTAGGCGCACTAAGTATCAATCCAAGTGAGCTTGACTTGGTTCGTTCCCAGACGCATTGCCACACATACTACGACCACAAAAAGAAGCTGAAAGTAACTGTCATGTGCCTATATGACGGTGGCCCGATCACAGTTGCCTTCAGTTCAAAATACTATGGCATGTGAGAGCGCAGGCATCAGGCGCCGTGTTAGAGAACTGAATCCATGGCATTTGATGCAATCGCTGAATTTGTTGTTCGTGCCATTGCGCAGTTTGTCGTCGAGGTTTTGTTTGTTGGTGTTTTCTATTGGCCGGGCTGGGTTGTTCTTCGCTCACTTACATTGGGACGCTATCCACCGCCCCAGTCACAGCCACACAACCGCGAGTTTGTCGCCATAGTGGCTTTTGCCGTTTTGGTAGCAGGCGTAACACTACATTACTCTGGCTCATTTGCATGAAAAGCCGCTCTCTAACATGGCGCTCAACCGGAGCGCGGTTACAATGCGGTTTTATTTTTTCAACTTTCCGTGCCGCGCCCGGTTAGCTTTACGTTAGGCTCTAGTGTTTAATAATATGCCACTAATCTTAATAATGATGGTGCTTGGTGCAACTTTGTCGGGATGTTCAGTACTTGAATATATTTGGCTTGTTCCACGTGCTAGTGGTGAACTAAGCTTTAACCCAGTATTTTCAAATACAGAAATACTCGATACATTTGCACAGGTCGCTCTACCAGAATTAAAGTTTTATAGTCAACCATCTGAAACCTATCGAAATGTAGATGTAGGTATTTTTGAAATTGGTCATTACCATAGTAGAGCAGGCATTGTTAAATCAAGTATTGCCGGATTTTCAGTACACGCTGAAATTGACCGTAAGCAACATACCCTATCATTTGTTGTAAAAGGAGCGGAAGCTTTTTACCAAGCCCTTCCGGTCGATGAAGTAGTACAAAAAATCACCTATAAATTATCAGAAAAATTAAAATAATTAATGTAGGGAGAGACTTGCAATCACTCATCAAGCCTCTCAAGGCGCTCATTTCAACTAATTGAAAATAAATATTATCTTATTGAGCGCCATTACAAGACCTTCCGCCTTTTGGAAGGTTACTTCGCTAACATGGCGCTCAAGCGGGACGCGCCTTTTCGTGACAGTTTTGAATTTTTTTTTTTCAGCTTCGGTGGCTTCCCTAATCGTCTGTGAAAGGGACGCCCCTTAGCTTTACGTTAGCGTACATAACATAAAGGAGCCACCGTGCCAGAGATTACGCAAGAAACCATTGAGGAAATTGAAAGCGAATACGCCAAATGGGCTGAGTTCCTAAATGTCGGCGTTGGCCTCTTATCATTTAGTCTCGGTATTTCCTGTCTTGGCACGCCACGTCCAGACGTAACGGGCTTTCTTTCGTTGCTTTTCATGCTCCTATTCATGCTGTACGGACAAAAACACTTCCCGCACAAATTGCGGGAGCTTAGAAAGGCATCTCTGGTCGGAATAGATGAACTGTTGCTTCTCGGCATTGAACGCAAGTATTTTGGAATTCGAGGTGTCTTTAAAAACTTCCCCGTCTTTTTTACCGGATGGTTGTTCCTTGGTGGTGTTGGTATCTATGGCATCTTCTTCAAATAAATACGCTAACTCGGCTGTCGAGCAGACCTGCGCGAAAAGCCGCGCAGGCCACTCACTTCTACGTTACATGTTTTCGGAGGCGTAGGTGTTCGTCTTTAACGGTTACAGATGGACTATTGTCGATCTGCTGTTAGCGCTAGTGATAGCATTCGGCGGCATATACTTTGCTACACAAACCATAGCCAAAGAAGGCGTATCCCTGACCTCCATCGCGGGTTCTGTTTGGGGATATGGAACCTTAATGTTTATCTTTATCTACCAGCTTCCTATTTTTGGTCAATCGGTAGAGGCGGAACGTTTGAAAAATAAGAAGGAGCTCACAAGAGAAGAAGTGAGAGTTCTGTTTCAAAGGCGAGATAACTCGCCAATGAACAAGAATACGATCAAATATTTCTTCTTATTTTTCTTTTTATCAGGTGGTCTAGCTCTTGTCGGCCTGTTCACGAACACATAACAAATCGCTCCAGTCGACGCCAAAAAGGCTTCTGCCTTTTCGGCGCGGCTGAGCTTGTCGTTACAAGAATGAAGAAAGCACTAATCGCCGTTCTGCTAATTCTGAGCACTGGCTCCGCCGCGTGGACGGAGGCCATTCCAACACAGCTCAAATTACAGGCCGACAGTCTCGCCGGGCTCATCAAGGATTCATACGCGAGTGAATACGAGAGGAAGTATTATCTGGCTCAGGCTGATGCAAGAACTGCGGTAGTGCTGTTTGGGTTCGAGGGCTTTGCGCAAGGAAACAATTGGGCACAGTACATGGCTGTATTCTCCGTCCTCAGTTCTGCGGAACCAGGTCAGCCTGACTACTACAGCCTGCTTGATGTTGCGAAAATCGGCGCGCCTGCGTGGCGCTCTGCCAATTTCTCGGGAGTAGCCGTCGTCGTAGACCCAAAGTCACGCGAAGCGACAATTAGCCTTCACATAAAAGAGTCGGTGCCAGGAGATTCTCCGAATTTTCCCAGCCGGCAATCCGAGGTCACATACAAAATCAAGTTGCGGCAAGGGGAGCGTCTTCGTATTAACGACAGCTTGTAGATTGGCAGAGGTACGAAGCCCAGCACATCAACGAGGCAAAGTTGGGCTTCCTTGCGTCAGCTCAACCTACAACACTTAACAGAGAGGCAAGTTTCCGAGGTATTCAATACAGCTGCCGATGTGGTGCAAAAGCGGATTGATGAGGTCATCCGCATGAAGGGCTGTAGTGACAATCGTATCCATGACCTTCTTAAGCGGTTTGACCTTCAGGCAAACCTAAAACTGTGAACGGCTTCATGGCTAATTTCTCGACCCAGTCTGTGAATTGCAATAATATTGCTCAAGGCCGCTGAACTATTATGTTGGTTATCGCAATGAAAATATCTCATCAGTTTTATCGTCATCACGAGATCCATAGAATCCGAAGCAAACTGGAAAGGGACAGTTTTCCACGGCTCCAGATGCTGCTGCTCGTTACCCTCACTGGCGCTTCCGGCTTTATCGCATCATATATTTTTCTTCATGCCGGCCTTATCGAAATGTGGCTTAGATATCTCGCTTCTTTGCTGTTGGCTACCTGGTGTTCCTGGTTCTGCTGTGGCTCTGGCTAAGAACACGGGCGGAGGATTATGCCGACTTTTCAGTTGATTCAGGGCCGCTATCCTCCGGTTCAGGCGGCTCCGGCACTTGCTACAGCGGCAGAGGCGGGGATTTCGGCGGCGGGGGCGCTAGTGGTTCGTTTGATGCGCAAGCTGAGAATTTCTTGGCAATCGGCGATTCAGGCAGTTCGGTCGGTGATGCTCTCGGCACGGTTGCGGAGACTGAGGAGCTCGCTATTCCGCTGTTCATCCTGGTTCTTATCGGTGCTATGGTTTTCTCGTCCTTCGTTATGCTCTACTTTATGGTTTACTCGGCCCCGGCGCTTTTTGCAGAACTCCTGGTGGACGGTGTGCTATCTGCAAGCCTCTATCGCAGTCTTCGAGGCCTTGAAACACGCCACTGGCTGGAGACCGCTTTCCGCCATACGGCGTTGCCATTCGCTCTTGCTGCGGCAATCATTTCCGCTTCCGGTTGGGCGATGTCTGTCTATGCGCCGGAGGCTCATTCAATTGGCGATGTTATTTTCCATTTTAGACAGAGTAGTTAGCGTGCGGACAACCAAGCTGCAATTTACCAGCCTGTGAGAGAAAGGCTGGCTGGTATTTTCAAACGTCAGGCAACAGTAACACCCCGCGGTCGCCTGACATAATCACCAGGGGTTACAAAAATAAGGAGAAAACATGAATTGGTATCTTGAGGTTTTAAAGAAGTATGCAGTATTTCAGGGCAGAGCTCGTCGAAAGGAATACTGGATGTTCACCCTTTTCAACATCATCATTGCGATGGCCATTGGCTTTGTGAGCGGCTTGGTGGAGGTTGTATTCGAAACTGGCGTAATATTAAGCCTTGCCACAAACGCTATTTACAGTTTGGCTATATTGATCCCCGCCACTGCCGTATCGGTTCGAAGAATGCATGATCTTGGACGAAGCGGATGGTGGATTCTTGTCCCTGTGGTCAATCTGGTCTTCATGTTCTTGGACAGCCAGTCCGGTGATAATGAATATGGCCCAAATCCCAAAGCAGCCTAACCATTGAGTCGTGAGGGACGCGATGTTTCGCGTCCTTTACTTTAAACGTTATGGAGACAGAAATAGGAACACAACTGTCTTCTTGGCATAGGCAATACCGGCTTGAAACACTGCAAGGTCTTTGGGGAAACGACCATGCGTCGTTTTTACGCATAACGCTGTAATTGCGTATGGTCAACCCGAAAAAAAGGCCATCGGAGCCACTGAATCCCATATGACGCAAGCTCCAAGGGCTATTTGATAAAAATCATAAAGTCCGTGGTATTTTAAACAGATAAACCGCTTTTTTTCAGGTTTCTGTATCCGGGAGTCGTCATGAAAATACATCAATTCACTGCTGATGAGGCGCTGGCAAGCCTTCATAGCAGTTATAACGGCTTGTCTAAGGACGAGGTCGAGTTTCGACTGGACGAGTACGGGCCGAATCGGGTTGAGGAGGTGCGGTGCGAACCGCTGACACTCCGTTTCATCAAGGAATTTACCCATTTTTTCGCACTGATACTGTGGCTGGCAGCGGGCCTGGCGTTTTTCGCCGAAGCCATGCAACCGGGTGGCGGTATGGCTATGTTGGGTTATGCGGTGCTCGGCGTGATTTTGATTAACGGCCTGTTTTCGTTTTGGCAGCAATACCGCGCAGAATGCGCTATTTCCGCATTGCAAAAGTTGTTGCCCTATTACGTTAAAGTGCTCAGAGATGGCGAGGTTGGGCTGATTTTGGCTGCGGGTTTAGTGCCCGGCGATGTGATTTTATTGCAAGAGGGCGACAACGTGCCGGCGGACTGCCGCTTGCTCGAAGCTTTTTTGCTGCGCGTCAACAACGCTACTGTCACCGGCGAGTCCAGGCCGCAGGCACGAGATCCTGAGCCTTCCACGGAAGAAAGCCTGGAGCATAGCCGTAATACTTTGCTAGCCGGAACATCGATAGTGTCCGGCGAGGGCAGGGCTGTGGTGTTTGCGACCGGAATGCACACGGAATTCGGCAGGATAGCCCATTTAACGCAAACTGCCGTTAAATCCGTTTCGCCATTGCAATTGGAAATCGCGCGCCTGAGCCGTCTAATCGCGGCGCTCGCATTGACATTGGGTGTGGTGTTTTTCTTTATCGGGCGCAGCATGGGGCTTTCGTTTTGGGAGAATTTCATTTTCGCGATCGGCATAATTGTCGCCAATGTGCCGGAAGGATTATTGCCGACGGTCACCTTATCGTTGGCGATGGCGACCCAGCGCATGGCCAAACGCAATGCACTGATCCGGCACATGCCGTCTGTGGAAGCTTTGGGCTCGGCGACAGTGATCTGTACCGATAAGACCGGCACTCTGACCGAAAACCGCATGGCCGTGCAGGCGCTTTATCTGGGAGGGCAAATGCTCACGCCAACGGCGGTACAGCGACAGCCGCAATTGGCAAAAACCTATCGCCGCTTTTTCGAGGATGCATTGCTCTGCCATGATTTGAAGGAAACCGTAGTCGCCGGAAAGAGTCAGACCTTGGGCGACCCGATGGAAATCGCGCTGGTGCGGATGGCAAAGACCTGTCTGGGCGAAACCGTTGCTTACCCCAAGATTAACGAAGTGCCGTTCGATACTGACCGTAAACGGCTTTCCACGATTCATTAGACTTCTAAAGGCGTGGTGCTTTATAGCAAGGGGGCACTGGAAATGTTGTTGCCGCTCTGCAAGCAGGTGCAAATCGGCAAGGAGCTTATGCCGCTGACTGCTGAAATCCGGCAGGATTTTATTAACGCCCAAGAACAGATGGCAAAACAGGGCTTGCGGGTGCTGGCCTTTGCTTGGAGAGAACTGGAGGTGGAGCATAACGGTGCAGCGCAGGAGCAAGACCTTATATTGACGGCGCTGGTCGGCTTGGAAGACCCGCCCAGGCCGGAGGTGCCTGAAGCAATAAAGAGGTGTCGTCAGGCAGGCATCAAAGTAATCATGGTGACCGGAGACAACCCTATTACCGCCACGGCGATTGGCCGGCAGATCGGCCAGATTCAAACGGATAATCCGGTGGTAATCACCGGCGAGCAGTTGCGGAAATTGTCTGAAACCCAGCTGCGGTTGGCTTTGAATGCGCAGGACATTATTTTTGCCCGAGTCGGTGCCGACCAGAAAATGCGCATTGTGAGCGCATTGCAAAAGAAAAAGCACGTCGTTGCGGTCACTGGCGATGGCGTAAACGATGCTCCGGCGCTGAAACTGGCGGACATTGGTATTGCGATGGGCATCAGCGGGACAGACGTCGCCAAGGAGGCTGCGGATATGATTCTGTTGGATGATAATTTCGCCAGCATCATTGCTGCGGTTGAAGAAGGTCGTGCCGTTTATGAGAATATCCGCAAGTTTTTGACCTATATCCTGACTTCCAATATCCCGGAAATCATTCCCTATCTGGCTTTTGCGCTGTTTAAGATACCGCTGCCTTTGACGATCATCCAAATTCTGGCGGTCGATTTGGGGACGGATATGCTGCCTGCTTTGGGATTGGGCGCCGCAAAGCCCGAGCCGGATAGCATGAGCCGGCCGCCGCGTCCGCGTAATGAGCGACTGCTCAACTGGCGCTTGCTGTTACACGCTTATGCTTTTTTGGGGGTGATGGAAGCGATTGTCTCGATGGCGGCTTATTTCTTTGTGCTGCATAGCGGCGGCTGGCAATGGAGCGAGCGGTTGGCGAGTAACAATCCTTTATATCTTCAGGCCACAACAGCCTGCCTGAGCGCCATTATCGTCACGCAAATCGTCAATGTATTTCTTTGCAAAACACCGGAGCGCAGTGTGTTCGGTGCCCGCTTGTTCGATAATCGCATCATACTCTGGGGTATCGCGGTGGAAATAATTTTGATACTGGCTATCGACTACACCGCTTGGGGAAACATAGTCTTCGGCACCCGGCCGATCGCGCTCGAAGTATGGCTATTTATATTGCCTTTCGCTCTGGCCATGTTGCTGTTGGAGGAGCTACGCAAATTTGCGACTGTCAGTGTGAAGCGATAATCTGTTATTCATACCCAACGCTATAGTGTATTAACTTAACTCGGAATATTGGTATGAACAGAAGAGCCTTTCTCAAATCAGCATTTTCCGGCGGCGCTTTTATTTTCGTAGGAAGTTACCCTGTATTTATCGAAAGAAACATCGTGCAGGTGAACCGGTACAAGGTCCCGATCCCTAATCTGCCGCTTTCATTTCATGGATTTACGCTGGCGCATCTGACAGACATTCATTTGGGTTTTCTTGTCTCACCGTCATTTGTTGAAGAAATTGTGCGCCGGACTAACCAGTTGAACACGGATGCCATCGTATGTACCGGCGATTATGTCCATGAACGCAATACGATTGAGGAAATCGACAAGGTGTGGCCTGTGTTGTCCAAGCTGAGCGCAAGGTACGGCGTCTACTCGGTATTGGGCAATCATGATCATTGGGCCGATACCAACAGATCGATGTATTGGCTGGAACGCTCAGGACAGAATATCCGTCATCAATGCAAGCCGATCTACAAGGGTAAAGACAGGATCTTGATCGGCGGGGCAGGGGACTTTTGGGCGGACAGGCTGAACATTGACCGGGCTTTTTCCGGCTCGGACCAGGGAGATTGCCGAATACTCCTGGCTCATAACCCGGATTCGGTCGATACGGAGTTTGAAACGCCGTTATCTTTAGTGTTAAGCGGCCATACCCATGGCGGCCAAGTTGTGCTCCCTTTTTTGGGCGCTCCGAAGCTACCTGTTAAAAACAAAGCCTATTCGAGCGGTCTTATCGACACCCCCAGAACGCCGCTTTTTATTAGCCGTGGAATCGGCTGGGCTATTTTGCCGATTAGGTTCAATTGTTACCCGGAAATTGCGGTGTTGGAGCTGATAAATCCAAGCTTGACTACATAAAACCGGCAATAAAGCCAAGGCCAAAAAGCTTCACGTCTTTCTTGTTGCCGTGATCTATCTATCCAGCCGCTGATACTAATTAGGTTACAAGGGTGTGAATTTCGGGAAAATTCCACTAAAATTGCTGTCTGGTAAAGACAGGGCATACTAAAAAAATAAAAAAGCCGCGTCTTTATATTACTTTTCACCCAAATACCGGAGTTTTCTTTGCAACTTTCAAACGGGTTTTTCGTCCAATTCATTCGGTTAGCGGGGCCTTTTTGGCATTCTGAAAATAAATCCATGATTCGCAGCTTGGCGCTGGCTTTATTCATGCTTACCGTGATGCAGATCGGCATTGCAGTGTTCATTACGGTATGGAGCGCCGATCTTTTTAATGCGCTTGAACAACGTTCAATGAGTGGATTAATTACACAGGTCATTCTCATTGTGTTGATCTTTGCCGCCAACATAGCGGTTACTACCGCTCATTTTAAAGTTAAGAGACGACTGCAACTGGATTGGCGAAGCTGGCTCACACATCACTTGATTAGCAAGTGGATGACAGACGGCCGCCATTATCTAGTGACGCATATTCAAGGTACGCACGATAATCCCGACGGACGAATCGCCGAAGATATCCGGATTGCAACTGAATCTGCTATTGAACTTAGCCATTCTCTAGTTTATTGCTTGTTACTGCTGATCAGTTTTACCCAGATACTCTGGACACTTTCCGGCACTGTTACGCTTAATCTGCTGTTCCTGGAAATTCCCATTCACGGGCATTTGGTCTGGTTGGCGATCATTTATGCGGCATGCGCGTCCACTTTGGGTTGGTGGCTAGGCAAGCCGTTTACTATGGCGACGGATGACAGACAAACCATGGAAGCCAATTTCAGGTTCGGTTTGGTCACTGCACGGGAGAATTCCCTAGCGATTGCGTTGGTTCATGGTGAAGCCAATGAGCAGAACCGTTTTATTGCCCTTTTTAACGACATTGTCCATGCTTGGCAGCGCCAAACTCTTGCTTGGTCGCATCTGTTCATGCTCACCTCCGGCTATTCGGTATTGTCGATGGCATTCCCTATTCTGGTGTCTGCGCCTCGCTATATTCTGGGTAGTATTTCGCTTGGTGCCTTGATGCAATCAGCACAGGCATTCCAACAAACGGCTGGAGCATTGTCTTGGCCGGTTGATAATATGGCCAAAGTCGCAGAGTGGCGGGCTTCGGTTGAACGGGTGCTGGGACTGGCTAATGGTCTGGAGCGGCTGGAGCAGGAAATAATACTTCATGCTCCGCATCATATTCAGCTAAAAAAGACCGATGAGGATGTGCTACGGCTGCGCGATACAAGCATTATCCGGCTTGACGGCGTTGTGTGCGTATCGGCCATAAATATCGAAATCAGGCCGGGTGAGCGCGTACTGGTAACCGGCAATACTTTTACCGGCTCCAAGTTATTTAAGTCGATAGTCGGTCTCTGGCCATGGGGAGAAGGGGTTATTGAATTGCCTCGCGATCCGGTGTTTTTTATGCCACCAAGGCCGTATTTGCCGGCCGGAACCTTGCGGACGGCAATCTGTTACCCGTATATCAATGCTGAATCTGCCGAGTGTTTGCTTGAAGAGACGCTTGAACTGGTAGGATTGGAAGAATTGAAGGAGCAGCTCGACCGCGTCGATAATTGGGCAGGCGCGCTTTCCCGTGAGCAGCAGCAGCGCTTGGGCGTGGTTCGGTTGCTGTTGCAGAAACCCAAATGGATTCTGCTGCAAGAGGCGATGGATTCGCTCGATTCTGCATGGGAAATGAAAATGCTGCGTTTGATTACCCAAAGCTTGCCGGATGCCGCGATATTGACAATTACTAACGAACCGTTGGCGGAGGGCTTTCATCAACGCCGGATTGTGCTGTAAACCTTGCCTTTAACGCTTGGATATAAATGAAGCATGATTTTGGGCATAAATGCGGCAAGAAAGTGCGCGGTGTTAATCTCGGCGGATGGCTGGTTCTTGAACAATGGATGGCGCCCAGTGCTTTCGAGGGGCTGGAAGCGGTTGATGAAACCAGCTATTGTGTTGAACTGGGAGCCAATGCGGAGAAGGCGCTAAAGAAGCATTGGGACACGTTCATCACTCGTGAAGATTTCGTCTGGCTGGCCAATGTCGGCATCAATGCGGTGCGGATACCGCTAGGCCATTGGATATTCGGCCCCGACTATCCTTATCATGCCAGCTACGGCAAATATCTCTATCCGTTTGTCCAGGGCGGCATAGCAATTCTGGACCGTGCCTTTGACTGGGCCGAAGATCTGGGCTTGCTGGTAGTGCTGGACTTACACGCCGCGCCCGGTTGCCAAAATGGCTTCGATAACGGCGGCATCCAAGGCGTTTGCGAATGGCACACCCAGCCCGAATATATTGAGCATTCACTTAACGTTCTGGAGCGGCTGGCCGAACGCTACCACACCCGCTCCGCCTTGCATGCCATCGAAGTATTGAATGAGCCGCACTGGGAGATCGACACCGGGATATTGAAAAAATATACCGCCGACGCTTATCACCGCATCCGCAAATACTGCCGACCTGAAGACGTTGCCGTGATTTATCACGACGGCTTTCGGTCGTTCCGCGAATACAGCGGATTTTTGACCGAACCGGAATTCAGTAACGTAGTGCTCGACATCCATCGCTACCAATGTTTTGTTCGCGAAGACATCGATAACGATATATACGGACATCTGCAAAAATCCTGCGTCGATTGGAAAAATGAAGCCGATGAGATTATTAACGAACTAGGCTGGACCTATGTTGGCGAATGGAGTTTGGGCCTGGATTTAAAATTCGTTTCGCTGTGGGCAGAGGGACCATTCAATTACGGGCTGCAAGAGATGGACGACTTCCAAATGGACGTTGCCTACCGGGGCTATGCCGCCACGCAATTGCTCACCTTCGAAAAATATCTCGGCTGGTTTTTTTGGAGCTATAAGACAGAGACTGCCGACGCCTGGTGTTTTAGGCGTTGTGTGGAGAAAGGATGGCTGCCGGGCAAATTTGGTTGATAGGTGTCTAAAGAAAAAATTGAAGACATGACGCTGATTGGACGGTTTTCACACCTGCAAATGACCTCAGCCACGACATTAAGTGCTGATATTTTAAGGAAAATACTCCTCTATGCCGGGGAGATTTAAGTCAATGCGAAACCACGGTGATCTGGGTGACGTGGGGTTCGCCTTCAAGCGGATTAAAAATGCTGACTATAGCCCCATTATTTGGTGCATTAAGGTAAGCACCCTGTGAATTACAGAAAAAACTGTAATTTGTTCCTGCAACAACTTGGCTGGCAACAGACAACGGCGTGTACTTCACACCCAGTAAGCTACCTAGAGCAGTATCAAATATTTTCTTTGCTTCGGCGCTGATTTCATCGTTATAAGTTGTCCATCCACCTGAAGTTTGATTTGGCATTGTATTTCTCCTTTTAATTGAATTGCTTAAAGATAGGTCCAGGTATTCTCTTTGCTATCAAATTAGCAACATAAAATACAATAAAGCTCTGTCCCGACATTATTTCAAAGTTCGTGCAGCTTATTTGCACGAGGGAAGGTTATTCCTTTTGGCGCTTTTTGAGCTGACATTTCCTGACCGTTCCTGACAAAGGCTGATATTTCATGCAATGAAAGTAGGGCATAGAATGAGCTGAGAACAAAGCACATCAAATTACATATCATGGCTTCTTGGGGAAGATGTAAGGCGGAGGCTGTAATAGTGCTAGTGTTTTACTCCGTATTTGACTCTGGATTTGTCGGTCAAGCAGCTTGCCCAGCCTTGCTTAAATACGCGTTGCCGTAGATACGTTAAATCAGCTTTCCGATTGATATTCCTACTAAAGTTTGACGACGTATTGGTTATAACGTTTAATGTAATCTTTTGCTTATACCGGTTTTATTCACGGCGTTTTTTAGCGTTATTTTTCAGCCAGCAAAAGAGGGATTCATAATGCGAACACACTTGCTACCTACTCTGCCCAATAATAAACAAAATAAACACGGCAAATGTTTGACGACCAAGTCTTGGACTGCTCTGTCAGTATTATGTTTAAGTGTGTTATTCTCCGCGCCTAGCTACAGCCACCGAGGCGCGCCTGACGAGGTTGATGTTTGCCGCATCAAGGTCGGCCCCGAAGTCATTCACTTTACCGCTTATACGCCGACATTTACCCAAACCGAGGGGTTTTGCCGCTTTATTCCCAATGTGGGGTTGACCAACCTGATTTTCGATTATGAAGGCAAGAAGCTCAGGGATCTTTCGATAGAATTTGAAGTGACAAAAGAACCCGAGGGGACGCGCATTTATTATCAGGAGCCTCAAAAAATTAAAACCGGAACGGTTAAAGCGGATATTGATTTTTCCAAGTACGGCGCCGGTGATTATCTTGCGCATGTGACTATCGTTCATGACGGCGAAAAACAGGATACCCATTTGCCGTTTGCCGTTGGCGCCGAAGAAGACAAATCGCACTGGAAGCGGTATTTGTTTATGGCGTTAGGCGTGGTCGTGTTGGTCCCTATAGGCATTTCAGTATTAAGCCGCAAGCTGGGCGATAAAGAAGATACCGGTTCTTAAGGTTTAGTCTGATGGTATCAAAGCCAGTAAATCGGTGACGCCGACGTCCAAGCCTTGTTGCGACAGCAGAGTAGCTACTTGGCCTCTATGATGAGTCTGATGATTAAAGAAATGCAGCATCAGGCTACCGTAGTTTTTGACTGACGCTACTCTTTTCATATTGCGATAAGCGAGCTTATGATTCAGGTCGGATGCGTTAAGCTGCTCGCACCAGGCTATGATCGTGGTGTCGAGCTGCCGGCGCTCTTCGCTCAAAGCGCTAAAGTCATCATGCAGGATTTGCGAAAGTGCCTGGGGTTTGGGCATTGCGCGAATCCGATCCAGCGCCGGGTGCTGCGCCGGATGTTCGGAAAAGCGTTGCAGCCAGGTAATATCGGCTACCGTGATATGGTTCAAGGTGCCCAGCAGCGAACCGAAAAACGCGCCGCGATCCCTGGCTAGTTCGTCGGCAGGCAATTGGGCGACGGTGTTGTAGAGTTTTTCGTTCATCCATTGGTTGTAACGGCTTAATAAGCGCAAATGCTCAAGCATGGTCTTGTTCCTGTTATAAGTCCAAAATATCCGGCAACGTTTATAGTTTCATAGGGTGGCGAATGTTTCTCTGTTCTCGCTGCTTGTCCAGTCGATTGTCAGATACTTCAAAACTGACTTGTGCCAAATAATTATTCCATTGAGTTCTTTTCCATTTTTTAATCAATGGCGTAGGGGATGGCGCTATCGAATACAGCATTAATGTACAAATAGTCATTAATGCTGTGGCCGTCATGTTGTTATAACTGAATAACTTCAACGCGGTGCCAAAGGATTTTTTCATTCTTAAATTGGATAAATCAGTACTGTAGAGCTCATCCAACAGCAAATGAACCACAAGCCCCAAAGCAATAAAAATACCGTTTAACCACGCATGTAAAGCACTCCAATGCAAAAAATAAAAACTGATGCAGGTTATTAACAACGAAAAAAACAGGGCCGCCAAAATTGAATGAAATACGCCGCGATGATCGGTAAGCTTATTAAACAAGGCAAACATTCCGTAACGAATGAACAGGTAAGTGCCTGCCGCAATCAATATTAACTGATGATGAGGCGCGTAACTGCTTTTAACCGTATAGAGTACAGCCGCTACACCCGTTAAAGCCAATAAGTTGAACAGCAGTTTTACCGGTTTTGAATTGTTCGCATCAATATCAGGCAGTAGTCCGCCTAATGTACCTAGAAAGACAAGCCACGGTATATGAATGGGCGTAATCAGATGGATATTTTCGGCAACTAGCGCAGCCCCGATGCTGGCAGCCGTAGCGGTAAAGAGATGGGTATTAAAATTAGCCATATAAAACAGAATCCTTTTAAAACTTGATATTACCTGTCTGCCATTGCAGGATTGTCAACGTTTAAGCTTGACTTGAGCGTCGACAATCTCGATGCCCGCCCGGCCTAAGTCAGCAAATTAATCAGTATGTTTTCATAGATGTCGGACAAAATCTCTAAATCTTCTATGCCGACATTTTCATTGATTTTATGGATGCTTTCATTCAGCGGGCCGAGTTCGATCACCTGTGCGCCGGTCGGGGCGATAAAGCGTCCGTCTGAGGTGCCGCCGCCGGTATCGTCAACGGTTTCAAAGCCGGTTACGGTTTTGATCGCGGCATGGGCGGCATCGATTAATGCGCCCGGTTGGGTCAGGAATGGATTGCCGGACAAGCGCCATTCCAGCTCGTATTTAAAATCGTATTTGTCCAGTATCGCGTGAGTACGCCGTTTGATAGTTTCCTCATCCAGTTCGGTGCAAAAACGAAGGTTGAACTGTACGTTGACGCTGCCGGGGATGATGTTTTCCGCGCCGGTGCCGGCATTGATGTTAGAGACCTGCAAGCTGGTTGGGGGGAAAAACTCATTACCGTGATCCCAGACTTCTTCGGTCAGGTCTTTTAAAGCCGGAGCAAAGCTGTGGATCGGGTTGTCGGCCAGTTCAGGGTAGGCAACGTGGCCTTGAATCCCTTTGATGGACAGTTTGGCGCACAAGGAGCCGCGCCGGCCGACGCGAATCACGTCGCCGATTTTTTTGTCGCTGGACGGCTCGCCGACCAGGCACCAGTCTATTTTTTCGTTGCGCTTTTCCAGCACTTCGACGACTTTAACCACGCCATTGGTGGCTATGCCTTCTTCGTCGCTGGTCATCATTACCGCGATAGAGCCTTTATTATCCGGGTGCTTAGCGATAAAGCGCTCGACGGCGGTGATAAAGCAGGCGATGCCGCCTTTCATGTCGGCGGCGCCGCGGCCGTAAAGTTTGTCGCCGATAATGGTCGGCTCAAACGGCGGTGAAACCCAGGCATCTGCCGGCCCGGTAGGCACTACATCGGTGTGGCCAAGGAAAGTTAGCAGCGGCTTAGTGTCGCCGCGTCTGAGCCAGATGTTTTGAGTGTCATCAAAGTCCAGGCGTTCTTCCTTGAAGCCCAGTTTGGTTAAACGTGCTGCCAGCACATCCTGGCAACCGGCATCTTTTGGAGTGACCGACTCGCGGCTGATAAGGTCTTTAAGGAGTTCCAGTGTGTCGCTCATAGTAATTCGGTTTGGTAGTTCTCGTTTTTGTAGCCAATGATTAGTTTATTGCCGGTATCTAAAACCGGGCGTTTAATCAGGGTAGGGGTGGTCAGCATTAGCTGCATGGCTTTTTCTTGGGTCAGGCCGCTTTGCTGTTCGGCGCTGAGCTGCCTCCAGCTGGTGCTGCTGCGGTTAAGCAGTTTTGTCCAGTCTGAACCATCTGCAAAATGCTGTAACAGCTCGGGCGTCAAGCCATCGGTTCTAAAATCATGGAAGCGGTAGCTTATGCCGTTTTGATCCAGCCAAGTACGCGCTTTTTTAACGGTATCGCAGTTCTTTATGCCGTAAAGCGTAGGGATGTCTTGATTTTGCAAATTTACAATCTCCGTGTGGAAGTTTCGTGGCATCGCTCGAATTGATGTTGAAATAAAAGGATGCGCAGCAATTCCGGATTCATTGAGGTTGGAGCCGATAATAGGCAGGGTGATTGAGGCTGATTCAACGACTTAGGCCAACATGACGCTCAGCGTCTGCTTGAGAGATGCTTGAGCGGTAGTCGCTCGCGGCGACGCATTAAGTAACGCAACCGGCTTGTTGACAAAAGCCCCGCTGCCCACCATCCAGTCCGGCATTCTTCATCGCTCCCGCTACGCCGTGAGCGTATTCGGGCCTTGCGATAATCCGGTATACAGCTCAAGGGCACACATCATTAGGTGCCAGGGCGATAACGGCTCTCGGCAGTGCAGAGTTCAACGATGCGGCACGCAGATTACCTGAGAGATAGCCAGCAATCTGACAGGCGGCATCGTCGACTCTATAGGGGCCTTACAATTGGCTGTTCAGCAATTCGTCTATGCTGGGCAGTTGTTTGTCTGATTTACAGCGGTTTTTGTAAAGGTCGACGAACTCCATAAAGGCTTGTTCCAGATCAGCAAGAATTTCTTCCTCGTTTTCGCGCTCGTCATCGGGAACATCAGGTGAGTCCAGATATTCGTGTTGCAGGGCGACTTCGCTGTTTAAAGCAAGTGTGGCGTAAATGATGGCATTGTTTGAAATTTGTTCGCTCATGGTATTGGCCTCGGTTAAGTTATTGAAAGGATGCAAACAGGATTGCTATCAGTCCTGTTCTCTAAAACGAATGGTAAGACCTTGTAAAAAGTTTCTTAAAACCTGGTCGCCGCATTCGCGGTGATGTTTATGGCCTTTTTGCCTGAAAAATGAGCTGAGTTCGCCTTTAGATAACTCAAAATCAGCCAGTTTCAGGGTGTTAAGCATGTCCTCTTCTCTAAATTCCAGGGCAATTCTCAGTTTTTTTAGTATGGTGTTATTGGTTAACGGTTCCGGTTTTTTTTCCTGAGCGGGAGCGTTCTCCTGCCTGCCTCTTCTATAAACAATCAGTCCGTCCAAAAACTGTTCCATCAGCTTATTATTAAGCGGAACGAAATCCGGTTCATTATTTTTTTTGAGCAGATTGCGCAGCTCGTCCCGGCTTATTTCTGCGCCGCTTAAGGCAAAGATCTCGATCATGGTCTGATCTTTAAGCTCTAAAGCGTAGCGTACCCGGCGTAATACATCGTTGTTAATCATGGTTTGTTATTCAGTTGATAGAGAGTGAAGAGCATGAAGTGTTGGCACGGTTGAATAGATTTGTATCATATTGCGATATTTATTGCCAAAGATGTGTCCCGTAAGGAAACGCATTACACATCTTTTTCCTGTAGCTCAAGTGCAAGCAAGAGACTTGTTCTGTGTTTTTTTGCAACGTCGCGCCAATGTTCCCCGGATATGGCGGCTTCCAGCCCCCATAATAAATTGAGACTGGGTTTGCACCCGGCTCGCTTCACCATCACATACGCAGAAACAGATCCGATTTCTCGAAGTTGCGAGAGCGAATATATTCTAGCTGCACGCAACATTTCTCTAGATTTAGGGCCAAGGCCGGGCATCTGTTCCTCTGTTCCAATGTGCATTGAAAAGATGCCCGGAGCTAAGTTTATGGGTTTTGCTTAATCAATCTCTCAATAACTCATTAATGCCGGTTTTGCTGCGTGTTCTTTCATCAACCTGCTTGATAATAACCGCGCAATATAGGCTGTATTTGCCGTCTGCCGATGGCAGGTTGCCAGAGACGACAACCGAACCGGCAGGAATGCGGCCATAGCTGATTTCACCGGTCATGCGGTTGTAGATTTTGGTGCTTTGGCCGATGTAAACGCCCATGGAAATGACCGAGCCTTCTTCAACGATAACGCCTTCAACGATTTCCGAACGCGCACCGATAAAGCAGTTGTCTTCAATGATGGTCGGGCCGGCTTGCAACGGCTCCAGAACGCCGCCGATGCCGACGCCGCCTGATAAATGCACGTTCTTGCCGATTTGCGCGCAAGAACCGACTGTGACCCAGGTATCGACCATCGTGCCGCTATCGACATAGCCGCCGATATTCACGTAAGACGGCATCAAGATAGCGCCGGGAGCGATGTAAGAGCCGCGGCGGGCAACCGCATTCGGTACGACTCGCACGCCGGCCTTGGCGAAATCTTCTTCGCTGTAGTTGGCGAATTTGCTGTCGACCTTGTCGTAATAGCGCGTGTTGCCGCCGTCCATCAATTTGTTTTCGTTGATTCTGAACGACAACAACACGGCTTTTTTCAGCCATTGGTTGGTGACCCATTCACCACTGGTTTTTTCGGCGACGCGGGCTTTGCCGCTATCCAGTAAATTGATCGCTTCTTCAACAGCAGAGCGTACTTCAGCGGAAACGCTGCTAGGAGAAATGTCGGCACGGTTTTCAAAGGCGTCGTTAATGATTTTTTCTAGTTGTGACATGGTTTCTTTTATAAAGAGTTAAGGAAATTTTTTATGCGTTGCGCAGCTTCTATGCATTCGTCCAATGGCGCAACCAGCGCAATTCTGACGTGGTTCAGGCCTGGATTGATACCGTCGCAATCACGAGACAGAAAACTGCCGGGCAGCACGGTGATGCTCTGTTGGGCGAACAGCTGCTTGGCAAATTCAGTGTCGGAAATCGGCGTTTTCAACCAGACGTAGAAACTCGCCGGCGGCTTGATGACGGTGCAAACATCGCCCAAAATGTCGATGAACGTAGCGAACTTCTCGCGGTACAAACGGCGGTTTTCGATAACGTGGCGTTCATCCTGCCAAGCCTGAATGCTGGCATGTTGGGTAGGCAGCGGCATGGCACAGCCGTGATAAGTCCGGTATTGAAAATAGTATTTCAATATCTCGGCGTCGCCCGCGACAAAGCCCGAGCGTAAGCCGGGCGCATTGGAGCGCTTGGATAAACTATGGAAAATAACGCAACGTTTGAATGCCGTGTTGCCCATGTTATAGGCTGTTTGCAGCAGACCGGGCGGTGGATTGTTCTCGTCGTCATAAATTTCGGTGTAGCACTCGTCTGAAGCAATCACGAAATCATGCTTTTCCGCCAGTTTCAGCAGTTTTTCGTGGCTGGCTTGATCGATCACCGAACCGGTCGGGTTGCCGGGCGAACAGATGTAGATCAACTGGCAGCGTTGCCATATATCATCCGGCACCGCATCAAAATCCGGCAAATAGCCGGAATCTTCCAGCGTGTTCAGATAATAGGGTTCCGCCCCTGCCAGCAAAGCCGCGCCTTCGTAAATCTGATAGAACGGGTTGGGCATAATGACGACAGGTGAGTTCTTAGTCGTGTCGATAAGGCATTGGGCAAAGGAAAACAACGCTTCGCGGGTGCCGTTGACCGGTAAAACCTGGGTTTCGGGATTAATGCCTTCAGCCGGAATCTGAAAACGCCGACTGATCCATCCGGCTATCGCCCGCCTGAGTTCGGGTATACCTTTAGTCGTCGGGTAGTTAGCCAAGCCATGCAAATGGGTCAGCAGTGCTTCCTGAATCAAGTGCGGCGTAGCATGCGTTGGCTCGCCCATAGACAGGGCGATATGCGGCTTGTTTGCAGGCGGAGTAATACCTTGTTTAAGTTGCGCCAGCTTCTCAAACGGGTAGGGATGTAAATGCTTAAAATTAGGGGTCATTAATTAATTGCAATGCGGTTGTTTACCCGCAGCTTGGGCTTGCTGAAACAGTCCCATCGCTTGCGGCATGTTTTTTTCCAAGTCTTGAATGCGTGTGGCATGTGAAGGGTGAGTCGACATGAATTCTATAGGCTGTTGACCTTGCGCTGCCCGGTCCATTTTTTGCCACAAGCCGATGCTTTGGCGGGGGTCAAAGCCCGCTCTGGCCATTAAATCCAGGCCGATCTTGTCGGCTTCGCTTTCATGCACACGGCTGTACGGCATCAGTATGCCGTATTGCGCGCCAATGCCGAGCATGCCGAGCGCTGCCTGACCCATCACGGTTTGCGGTGAGCTGACTGCCTGAATGACGCTCATGCCTGAACTTACCGCCATTTCTTGCGATGCCCGCTCATTGCTGTGCTTGGCAAGGACGTGGCCGACCTCATGGCCGATGACCGCAGCTAATTGATCCTGATTGTCGACCAATGCGAGCATTCCGGTATGCACGCCGATTTTATTGCCGGGCAAGGCAAAAGCGTTAGGCGAGGCATCTTCAAAAACTACAACTTCCCAGTTGCCGCCCGTTTCCTGTGTAATTGCCCTGGCAATGCAGCTTGCCATCTGGTTGTATTGACTGTTGGCACTGACAGGTTTTTGTTGTTTCAGATCATTAAAAGCCTGTAGGCCCATTTGATTGATTTGTGCATCGGGCAGGAAAACAAATTGGGTTCTGCCTGTAGGGCTAGTGGCGCAAGCGTTTAATAGGAGGATAACCAGAATTGGAACTATTTTTTTGCACATAAAAAATGACCTCTAGTTTCTATTAAAATAGAGGCCATTTTAACGTAAGTTTTTATCCGAAGCTTAAAAATGTACTTATTTGGTCAAAATTTCAGAATCTTGGCGAACATTGCATCGTAGTCTTCTTGTGTCAACACACCGCTGACCCCGGTGCGCTGATGGGCTTTATCGAAGAAATAGGTTCTGGGTAATTCGCCATACCATTTGGGATCGATTTCATATTGCAGCTTTTCGGTATTGTCATCGGCATAAGCCCAGTTTTCAATGCCGGTTAATTGATGTTTTTTGAGAATTTGCTGAATTTGTTCGGTTGCGCCCGGTTCATCCGCCGCCAGCATGATCATTTTAAGATCGGGCCTGCTCTTATGAATGTGACTTAACAGCTCCATGTCTTTCAGGCAGGAAGGACAATTAATGGACCAGACCACCAACATGAATGGACGGTTGGCGTTGGCAGCCAATATTTGTTGATAACTTCCTGAGGTAAATGCAGACGGATCGGCCTGTGCAGGAATATTAAAAACGGTGATAAATGTAAAAGCCACACTCAGGAAAATTTTTTTTAAGGTCATGATTTAAATCCATGTGTCCATTGGTTAAAGTTTTTCGTCAGCCACTAGCCGATGCGTTTCATTGCTTCTCAGCTAAAACATCATTCTTCGCGTCGTTCGAGCAAAGTATACAAAGCCATTCCGAACAGCATCGACACAACGAATAGCCATGCTTTGGGCTGTCCGGCGGCAGCACTCACCACAGCAGGTCCCGGGCAAAACCCTGAAAGCCCCCAGCCGATGCCAAACACCAAGCTGCCTAATAGCAAGCGAGTATCCAGCTTGGTTGCCGAGGACAAGCGCATAGGTGCGCCAAGCAAACTGAACTGACGCTTTTTGGCAATAGTAAAGCCAATAGCGCCGATCAAAATAGCGCCGGCCATGACGAATGCGAGCGACGGGTCCCAAGCTCCGGCCAAATCCAGAAAGCCGATGACTTTCGCCGGATCGGTCATGCCGGAAATGATGAGGCCCAGCCCGAACAGCAGGCCAACGACAAAAGCATTCAGATTCAACATGATTAGAGTCCTGTCAGGTGACGAGTCAGATAGACGGTGATAATACCCGCCAGCATGAAAGTCAGCGTTGCCGCAATGGAGCGGATCGAGCCGCGGGAAATACCGCAAACGCCATGGCCGCTGGTGCAGCCGGATGCATAGCTGGTGCCAAGGCCCACCAGCAGGCCGGCAATGATCAATTGCGCGGTGTCTGCTTCAATTGTCACCGCAGGCAGATCGGAAGCGATTTGATAGAGATACGGAGAAGCCGCCATGCCGAGCAGGAACATGACGCGCCAGATTTTGTCTCCCTTGCCGGCTTGTAGCAGTCCGCCCAAAATGCCGCTGATGCCGGCGATCCGGCCATTCAATAACACAAACATGGCAGCGGCTATGCCAATCAATAAGCCGCCGGATAGACCGGCAATATAGGCGTCGTGGGTGAAGTCAGATAGGTTCATAAGTATTCTTTAAAATGTGGACGCTATAGTTTAAATCATTTGTACCATCAAAAAGGCTTAACAACCGCCAGGATAATGATTCCGACCAAAAACAACACCGGCACTTCATTCATCCAGCGGAAAAAAACATGACTGCGGCGGTTGCGGTCATGTTTGAAATCAAGCAGCCACAGATAACAGAAATAATGATAAACCAGCGTCAGCGCCAGCAACGCCAGCTTGGCATGCAGCCAACCGGCATGAGCATAAACAGCCCAGTCGTAATCCACCAGCATCCAGATGCCGAATAGCAAAGTCGCTATCATGCCCGGCGTCATGATGCCGAAGAACAGCTTTCGCTCCATGACCTTGAAGCGCTCATTGCTGATCTCGTCGTTGCTCATCGCATGATAAACATACAGACGCGGCAGGTAAAACAAGCCGGCAAACCAGGTGACCATAAAAATCAAGTGTAACGCTTTTAACCAGAGCATGGACTAGCCTTTAAGTAGTGATTCGATATTTGTTTTCATCTTCGCCGCGTCGAAAAGGCCGATTTCTTTTTTAACGACCGAGCCGTCCGGGGCAATCAAAAAAGTGCTGGGCGTAAACATAATGCCGCCGAAAGCATGCTCATGTTCCGAATTCAAATCCAGCGCCACAGGGTAGGGCAGCTGCTTGGCTTTAGTCATATCAACAACGTGGTTCGGCGGGTCGTAATACATCGCAACGGCAATCATCTCAAGACCGGCGGCATGGTATTGGGTGTAGAGGTCGATTAAGTCAGGGATTTCTTGAATGCAGGAAGGGCAGTCGGTCGCCCAGAAAGTGACGATGACCGGCTTGCCGCGCAAATCTTTCAGTGCGATTTTCTGGCCGGTGATCGTGGTGAAAGTCACATCCGGCGCCGAGGTGATGGTTTTGCTACAGCCAATTGCAATGAGTAGCAATAGTAATATTCCGAACTGCCGGTATTTTGTTTTCATGGGATAGATATGATGTCTGGGAATGGAAACAAAATAACATACCCAATTTAAAAAACCATAACAACTCTGGATAGTGGGCTTTATGTGTATAATTCCGGCGCAGCTTTTTAACTAGGCGCTAAATTTTATTATTTAAATAGTGGAAACAACCATGAATCACATAGCCACCACAGCAAACGAAGAATCAGCAAAAACTCTGACTACGGTAATCTATGCATTATATGCCGCGTCTTATTTTGTCGGCGTCACAGCTATAGTTGCAATCGTGATGAACTATGTCAAAAGGGATGACGTGGCCGGAACATTTCTGGAAAGCCATTTTCGCTGGCAAATCAGGACATTCTGGTTTGGGATGCTTTGGGGAGTACTGGGAGCCATCACATTCATGTTCATTGTCGGATGGTTTGTGCTGATTGCTAACGGCATCTGGATTGTTTACCGCATAGTCAAGGGTTGGCTGCGGCTTAATGACGGTAAGCCCATGTATACGGTCTAAAAATACCAGCCGTTTGAACGGCTGGTGAAAAATGTAACTGTTATAACTGGAACATAGACGCTACTGCTTTTCCTTGGGTTTCACGCTTTTTCGCACTTTTTTATCGGGGCATTGGCAGGGTTGTTTTTCTGTTGTTTCCGGAATAACAAATTTCTGTTTAAAGTCCTCTTCGCAGACTTTTAACGCCGCATGGTCTTGTGCTTCTTGCACGCAGCTTAGATTTTTTTGAGCGGTTTGCACCTTTTCCAGAACAGTTGCTATTTGGCGCTCTTTATCGGCCTGAAACGTTGCCGGATCGGTATCTGCAACCGCCATTGCGGAAGCCAGTAAAAAAGCGCTATAGGTGACTGTCAATAAGATGGAATTCTTGGATTTCACGGATCCTCCTCAAGGAACTGGTTAACGATTGAAGTTTTCAATACCATTTTCTAATCAAAAAACTACGCCGCAAAAGAATACATGTCAAATGATTAATTCTTTCAGAGAAAGTCGATTTTTGCTTCTTCCACATCTTCAATCCGGAGGTTGCAAGTAGTGCATCCTCGCCATCGGATCGATAATGTTTTTGTAGAAAAATCGTCGTGCAGCTTAAAATAAGGATGGGGCTGACTTGATGCGTATGCAGTACGCTGTAAGCTCAATCGTAAATAACCAACACATGAAGAATATTAAGTTGCAAACCTTACCTATTATTTTAATTCTCATCCTATCTGTGATGGCGGGGCGTTCTGTGAACGCACAAGAAACTAACAAAGCCATAGATAACAAAGTTAAGAATCTGCTGTCGCAAATGACGCTTGAGGAAAAAGTCGGGCAGATGACGCAGATTGATTTCACGGTTATCGGCGTTTACAAACAACAAAATGCAGAAGATCAAATCGATCCGGTCAAGCTGGAAGATGCGGTAATAAACCATCATGTCGGCTCCATTCTTAATACGCCTTTTACCCCCGATAACAAAGCGCAGTCGATTGAGATATGGCGAAAAATGATGCGCACCGTTCAGGATGCGGCATCAAGAACGCGTCTGAAAATTCCGGTTATTTATGGGATTGACGCCATTCACGGCGCTAATTACACGCAAAACTCAGTGCTGTTTCCTCAGGCCATTAGTATGGCGGCAACATTCAATCCCGATCTGGCTTTCAAGGAAGGCGAAATTACGGCAAGGGAAATCCGGGCTTCCGGTCAGCAATGGAATTTTTCCACGGTGATGGATATCGGCCGCCAACCGCTCTGGCCGCGCTTGTGGGAAACGTTCGGCGAAGATGTGCATTTGGCGACAATGATGGGCACGTCTTATATCAGAGGCCATCAAGGCGATGACTTTTCGGCTGCCGATAAAGCGCCCACCTGCCTGAAACATTATGTCGGTTACAGCTATCCGCTTAACGGCAAAGATCGGACGCCGGTTTGGCTTGGCGAAAGAATGCTGCGCGAATATTTCCTGCCGACTTTTGAAGCAGGCATAAAAGCCGGATCGCCGACGGTGATGGTTAATTCGACGGAAGTGGACGGCATTCCGGGGCATGCCAACCATCACTATCTGACCACAATCTTACGCGGCGAACTGGGCTTTAAGGGCATTGCCGTGTCCGACTGGGCGGACATCGAGCGCCTTTATACTCGCGATAAAATGGCCGCGTCGCCGAAAGAAGCGGTAAAAATTGCGGTGATGGCCGGCATCGATATGAGCATGGTGCCGTTTGATTTTTCTTTTTATGATTTGCTGATCGAACTGGTCAAATCCGGCGAAGTGCCGAGGGCTCGAATCGATGAAGCGGTCTCCCGGATACTGACGGTCAAGTATCAGGCCGGGTTATTCGATCCTGAACCCTTGCTTCCGGTTGAAGGCAACTTTGCTACGGCGGATGCGATAGAAACCAATCGGCAGGCGGCTAGGGAATCGATTGTGCTTGCCAAAAACGACCACAACATCCTGCCGCTAAAAAAAGACGCCAATATTCTGGTGACCGGGCCTACCGCCAACTTGTTGAGCGTAATGAACGGCGGCTGGACGATTACCTGGCAGGGCGCCGCTGAAAATTTATATCCTAAGGATAAGCCAACGGTTCTTGATGCGATAAAAAAGAAATCTACCGGTAAAGTGACTTATATCGGCGGGGAATCTTTTGACGCGCCGGTTGATATTGAAAAAGTGGTTAAAGAAGTTGACGATCACGATGTTATCCTGCTCAGTCTGGGTGAACATACTTATACCGAAACCCCTGGCAATATCGAGACGCTGAATCTTGATCAGGCTCAGGTCGACCTTGCCAATGCCGCGCTTGCAACCGGAAAACCGGTGGTTTTGCTGACCTTGGGCGGCCGTCCGCGCATTATCACATCAATTGCGGAGCGTGCTTCCGGCGTCATTTTGGGCTTTTTGCCGGGCATGGAGGGCGGTGAAGCGATCGCCGATATTTTGTACGGCGACTACAACCCCAACGGTAAATTGCCAATTACCTATCCGAGAAATACCAACGGCATTACGGCGTACGATTACAAACCGATAGAGTCGTTTGAGCAGAACACTTATAACCCGCTGTATCCGTTTGGGCATGGCCTGAGCTACACCACCTTTGCAACCAGCGGTTTAAAGGTGGATAAAGACAAGGTCGGCATCGGCGAAAATATCAATGTCAGCGTTAATGTCAAAAACACCGGCGCATTAAAAGGCAAGGAAACCGTGCTGCTTTATATCAATGACGTGGCGGCGTCGGTAACCCGTCCAAATAAGCAACTGAAAGCCTTTAAAAAAGTCGAGCTGAACCCGGGACAAACCGAGAGTTTAAGCTTTACCTTAACGCCGCGTGACTTGTCGTTTATCGGCATCGATCTTAAACGCATTGTCGAGCCGGGCGATTTTAAGGTGATGGTGGGTAATGAGGCGGTTGCTTTTACTGTGATCAAATAATGCTTGCAGTCGTACCCATCCTACGGTCAATCGCATCACATATGAGCAAAGCAAGCTTTAGGCTCCAGACCACCGGTACTTCAAACCTGCTTTGAATTTTAAACATTAAATTTACGTTCCCCGGTAAGAATACGTGCACTGCTAACGGCGTGTCCTTATGTGGCCGACAGAATAAGACTATGACCAATGTAACTGAAGTAACAAGCAGCTCTGATAAAAACCCGTATTTCGGCTCACTGGCGATATTAACTTCGCTGTTTTTCATCTGGGGCTTTATCACCTGCCTGAATGATATTTTGATCCCGCATTTGAAATCGGTGTTCACGCTGAGTTATACCGAGGCCATGCTGGTCCAGTTTTGTTTTTTTGCCGCCTATTTTGTCGTTTCCATTCCCAGCGGCTATTTAGTCGAAAAAATCGGTTATAAAAACGGCATCATTGCTGGGTTAAGCGTTGCTGGCGTCGGCTGTCTGCTGTTTTATCCGGCCGCAGGGTCGCATTCTTATCCTCTGTTTCTGGCGGCTTTTTTTGTGTTGGCCTCGGGAATCACTTTGCTGCAAGTCGCCGCAAATCCCTATGTGACTATTTTGGATAATCCGGAAACAGCTTCCAGTCGATTAACCATGACTCAGGCGTTTAATTCATTGGGTACCACTCTCGCCCCTTATTTTGGCGCACTATTCATCCTTGGCACTGCCGTTAAAACGGCTGATGAAATCAAACTGCTCAATGTCGGCGAGTTATCGTCTTACCAAGCGGCGCAAGCGGCCGCCGTGCAAACTCCTTATTTGCTGCTTGCCGCGATTTTGTTTTTTATTGCGGTCGTTTTTGCGCTGATAAAATTGCCCGAAATTGAAGCAACTAAAATTCGGGATTCAGTCGATGGCAATGATTTTCATGAGAGCGCCTGGGACTACAGGCATCTGGTACTCGGCGCCATCGGCATCTTTGTTTATGTCGGCGGCGAAGTGTCCATCGGTAGTTTTCTGATCAATTTCCTGGGCGAACCTGCCGTTGCCGGGTTGGCAAAACAAGAGGCCGGAAAATATGTATCGTTTTATTGGGGCGGGGCTATGGTCGGACGATTTATCGGTTCGGCAGTCATGCAAAAAATCCAGCCCGGAAAGATGCTGTCATTTAACGCAGTAACTGCGTCCCTGCTGGTTTTAATGGCTATGCTCGGCAGCGGCCATGTTGCGATGTGGTCGATTCTTGCGGTCGGATTATTTAACTCGATTATGTTTCCAACCATTTTTTCTCTTGCTGTTAGAGGCTTAGGCAAGCATACCGGACAAGGATCAGGAATATTGTGCTCGGCCATAGTCGGCGGCGCTATTCTTCCCGTTGTCCAAGGGGCCTTTGCTGATTGGATCGGCATTCAACAGGCGTTTTTTATCCCGGTTCTTTGCTATGGCTATATTGCTTATTACGGGTGGCGGGGAGCAGACCTGTAACAATAAACTGAGCGAAGAAAACGCTACGGTATAGTTATTAATTCTGGCAAACAGCGGGTATAAGCTTAGAAATATTATAAGTTGGTACAGTAATAGAGTTTTTCGCCGTTCTATCATCGGCATAGATGACGAATTCAGCAAGATGGTTTCCATTAAATAAGAATTGATGGAATTCCTGACCGACTATAAAAAAACTGATTAGAGAATATGTCGATCTTGCATTGATAGCTTTGTTCTACTTGGCTTTTTTGTTGTTAAAGTTTCGTTATCTGTCACTGCTTGTGGCGGAATTGCCAATCCTTGAGTACTTATTGTCGCCGGATACGATCCGAATTTTTTGGTAAAAACAGTTTGGAAAGTTTATTCAATCATTAGTTTTGCCATTACCGTCATCAGCTTTGGTTGGGGCGGGATTACGTTGTTGAATTATGCTTTATGAGATAGGCATCACTCGCTTCGTAGAGTGAAATAGTGAGTAGTATTTAGTAACACTGATTACGAATTGTATTATCAGATTTTGCAGAGATTTGAGTCGTCGGGTTGTTCAAACGCCGAATGTGGAAACCGTATGTCCATTAACATGGGAAAGAGGTCTGTAGAATCCCATGTCCTCTACCCGGTTGTGGGTTAGAGCGTACATGAATGATTTGCCCTTGGACCACATAAAAAAACCGCCTCGGTTATCCGAGGCGGTTTGCCGCTGTTGCTTACTAATGCGTTATGCCGAAAGTGTTAGTGCGCAACGTATAGGAAATGTTGGGTTGCTAAAAAACTGCGCAGCTTTACCCCAATCCGATCTGGCTATTTGCCACCCTTTGTGGAGGCGATGAATGATAATGTTCCTTGTTTGGCCTCTTTACCATCTATATCGTCAACGTAGATATCTACGTTATAGGAACCTACCACTGGAATTGAGTAGTTAGTAATGTAATGCAGCACATTACCACTTGTATCTAATTCCCAACGAATATTACTGGCTCCGTCACCCAAAACTCTTGTATCAACATTGTTATTAGGCGCAGTTACTTTAATGCTCACTGTTTCATAAGGTGGCAATAAGTTGCCTTCGCAATCCGTGAAAGTCCATTTAATGGGCAGAGTAGATCCTACCTTGAACTGCCGACCAGCGACGCTCATCGGAGGTAGCGTATTAACATTCAACCCAACCGTATAACTTGAGACGGCCTCACCTGTATGGGATGCATTATCATCGGCCTCAGCAGATAGAAGAAATCCACCGATCTTTGTAGCTGTCCAACTGGTGGTAGCACTAACTTCAACACCCGCAGGAACAGACAAGGAGGGAGCAACCGTTAGACCGCTTGTTAAATCAGAATTAAAAGAACCTCCATTGCTTGTAATCGCCGCGCGAACATCTGTAATACCGGTACCGGCACCATTTTCCTCAGGATCGGTTGCGGTAAAACTCACCGCTAAATCGCCATTCAAACAAAGTTTAGGATTATTGGCTGGGCTCAGGATATTAACCGTAGGCGCTAAGGTATCTACGACAGTGGGTTCAGTCACAATTACTGTGAATGTTTTGCTTTCTGGCGCTCCTACTCCTGTCCCTGGTTCAGGTGTAACGTCGATGGCTACATCATACTTGCCTACTGGAACTTCAGCAGTATTTACATAATCCAGATCTACATCAAAAGAGCCCGTGCCAGGATTTGTTAGTTTTGTAGAAGATGGTGTTAATGTTATGGCATTTCTCAGTGCTGTTTCCTGTGGTATGGTTAAGCTTCCTCCTGTAGGCTCGACAACGGTAACAGTTGCGACTGATACAGTAACATCGATATCGCTCCCGCTATTTCCATTTCCATAAACAGGAGGGAGTCCGCTGTCGCAATTGCCATTACTATTTATAGACGGTGAAGTTACTTTAAACGAAGCAGTGCCCGCACCTGAGGCTGTGCTTATATAACTATAAGGGCTTGGGGTCGGGTCGGTAACAGAAAGAGCGCCTGAGGTTCCACATGGTGGTTTAGGCTGAGGAGCAGCCGTTGCTTCCATAGAAGTAAGCGTGAATCCTAGCAACAAGGCGGCCATCTTATAGGAGCAGTCAGGTAAAAATGGAGATTTTTTGTTTTTCATAATTAATATACCCTATATAGCTGATAAAATTTTACGAAATAAAATCAATCTATCCTATCAGACCAATCTCTCACATACTCAAAATGGAGAATGTCTTAGGGTCAGATTCGATTAATTGAAACATAACCAGATAATCCTGGGTTGTGTAAAACTGTTAACATTAAAACAAACTCACCGCTACCAAACTACGGCTGAATCTCCCGATCATCACTGGTCAAATATCCTGTTTTTGTAGCTTAAATCGGGATATTTATCCCAGCCGAATCTTCAATTTCCCAGTGCCATCAAAACAATTATCTTAATAAGACTCTTAGAAATAGGAGTAGTTTGAAGATGGTGCCTGAATCAGTCGACTATTCGAAAAACGTACCGCTAGGCCGCTCAAGCCATGACTTTGGGTTTCCTGGCGAACAATGCGGCCTTGTGCGGCCAGAGAAGCGCCGCCCGGTAAGCGAGTCAAGCCGAATATGCGCTCGCAGGGCAGCAGGCAAAGAGGCAGCTGTAGATAGAAGCCGCCGTCGCTGATATTGTCGACCAGAGTGTGGGTTTTAAAAGTCCGGCCATCGGCATAGTGGCCTCGCACTAGCACCGGAAGCAAGCCAGGCCAGCGTTTTTGCCGGCGTCGTTGCTTATTAGAATCATCTTCAAGCATCAACATCAGTCAGAGCTCCTTTCGTCTGGATTGAATAGAGCTTTTACTTTTATAAGTAACCGGAGCTTTTAACAAGAAGCACTTATCCCGATGTTGCAGGATAAATATCCCGGTTTTGTGGCGGTTAAACCGAAGAAAACAAGCCCAGGCGACCGGCCTGTAATACCAATTCGACCTGACTGGCCACACCCAATTTGCTGTAGATAACGACCAATTGGTTGCGTACGGTTTTTTCGCTGATAAATAGTTGCGCGGCGATTTTTTTAGCGGGTAGCCCTTGCGCGGCGAGATGCGCGATGGAGAGCTCCCGGCTAGTGAATAGGCTCTCTATTGAAGCTTCAGTCGCTTCGGCTTTGGACGTATCGAGCTTGAAGCTTTGAAGCAGACCGGATGCAAGTGAATTATCAAACCATACTTCGCCGGAATGGACATTATTAATGGCTTTCAGGAGCAGGCGCGCGGGCTGGTCTTTGAGAAAAATACCAATTGCGCCGAGCCGTAAGGCCAGCAAATGCATGTCGCGGTCCGGGTAAGTGGTGAACATTAGGATTTTACAAGCGGGACTGGCTGACAGCAGCTCAGGGATGCGTTCGGTGACTAGGCCTTCTTTCAGTTTCATGTCCAAGAGGATCACATCAGGGGAAAACTGTCGGGCTAGCTGCCGGGTATCATCAAAGTTATCAGCTTCGCCAACTAACTGCAGGTTAGGCTCCGACTGGAATAACGTTCTAACACCGATTCTGATCAATTCGTGACGGTCGGCGAGCAATAAGCGGATAGCGGGATTCATCTGAACGAATATGATGTTGTTTTTATTTTTAATAAAGATTTACGGCCCGAAATCTTAATGAAGCATTATGAAATATAAAAAGTTTTTGCGTAGCTTATCACGAAATAGATAAATTGATTAGCTGCGGCCGAGGTAGAGCTTATAAAACTCTGGTTAGGGTTTTTTGAGTTGATGTTGTTTCTAGGAGTAGCTAAAGCCCCTCCTAGAAGGATTGAATTATGCAACCGCAGCATGTTTTGGTAGAGATAATGAATAATTTGAACGCGTACGTTATTGATATAGTGCCGAGATTTCCCCTGAACAGGTTGTTATAGCGTTTTGACGGCTTAGGTTTGGGCCTTCAATCATGCATTTCGCTTTGCGGAACCAATCTTCGCCAAAGTTGCTGGTAATTATTGATGCGTTTGGATGCTATCAATATCAGAGAGTCATCATGGTGATCGTCGGTGAACTCAGCTGATCATCTTGATGAAAACCCCGAACAACTATGACATTATCGCCCTCGTTTGCAAGTCCGGCTTCAATTGCATGATGACGAGCCAGTTTATTGGGGTGGGCATGGCCTGTATCCTCAGCATACACCGGTATAACGCCCCAGTATAGATTCATTCGTTGGCAAACCCATTTGTTGGCACTGATGGCTATCAGCGGTGCTGCAGGCCGTGCGGAACTCAATGTAACCACGGACATGCCGCCGCTGGTAATGCTGACGATGGCTTTTGCATTCAGGTCAAAGCAAAGCTGCGCAGTTGCGTCGGCTACCGCAACACCGAACGGCAGGGGTTTTTGGTCGTTGTACCGCCGCACCATTTTACCGAAAACATCCTGTTCCCTCATGAACGCTTCGGTTTGATTGATGACACGGGACATCATGTCAACCGCTTCAACCGGAAAATTTCCGGACGCGGTTTCGCCTGACAACATTACCGCATCGGTAGAAGAATAAACTGCGTTGGAAACATCGGTCACTTCGGCGCGCGTGGGCCTGGAGTTTTCTATCATGGATTCGAGCATTTGTGTTGCGACAATGACCGGTTTATTCAATGCTCTTGCGCTTTTGATAAGCTGGTGTTGGGCAATCGGCACATCTTCCGGATTCAGCTCTACGCCTAGATCGCCTCTGGCAACCATGATCGCATCGGAGGCGCTAATAATTTCTTGGCTGTTGATCAAGGCTTCCGGTTTTTCAATTTTGGCAATGATATGGGTATCGTAACCGCTTGAGGTGATCAGCTGACGCAGATCGGTAATGTCTTCGGCCTTTCTTACGAATGACAGCGCCAGATAATCAACGCCCAAATCCAATGCAAATAAGGCATCCGCCCGGTCTTTGTCGGTTAATGAGGGGCAGGATACATTAACGCCGGGCAGGTTGATGCCTTTGTTATTTTTTAGCTCGCCGCCGTGAATGACTTCACAAGTAATGTCGTGAACTTCTTTTTTAAGCACTTTGATTTCGAGTTTGCCATCGTCGAACAGGATTCGATCCCCCGCTGTGACATCGTCTGCCAGGGCTTGATACTGGCAGGGAATAAGGTTGTCATCGCCAAGAATATCGCGGGTCGTTACCACAACTTGGTCGCCTTTGTTGATGATAATACTGCCGTTTACAAATTTCCCGGCTCTGATTTTTGGGCCGCAAAGATCGGCAAAAATGGTGATGTGCTGATTCAATGCTTCAGCCGACTGCCTGATTATCTGGTACAGCTTTTGATGGCTCTCGTGTTCGCCATGAGACATGTTCAGCCTGAAAACATCCACCCCGGCTTTAATAAGATCAGAGATAACCTCATGGGTATTCGAAGCTGGACCCAGCGTGGCGATGATTTTTGTTTTGCGGCTGGATAGGTGAGGTATGTTGACATGGATAGGCATTTTATAAATCCTTTATGGCTGTCTATTAATGAATTTCAGCGCAGGTAAGTCTTCCTGTCGCCACCTGTTTAAACTGTATTTTTACTCCTGTAATAAACTCTGTATTCGGGCTTCTAATCTGGGATAAGGACCGATTGCACAATCCCTGAGAACGCCCTGTTTATCGACCAGAATATGTGAGGGCGTGCCTTTTAAGTCGAAACGTTCGAAAGTTTCTGCATGGCAATCAAGAGACTGCAAATAATTCATGACTTGTTGACTGAGCTGTTGTTGACGCGTTTTGGATTGCCGCTCGAAATCGGGTATATGGTTTTGAATAAAGTCTGCAATGTCGTCATCGGTTACCTCGCCACGATGGCTCACTAAACGATCCATCGCTAGCGGGAAAGGAATTTGATAGGGCAGTCGGCCTGAACTTAACTTGCCTTGCTGGCTGAGTACCCGTAATGTTTCGCCGACGACCTCGCCATGCCTAGCCAGTCGGGTTAGATTTTCAAGATTGTTTTTATCAAAATCCTCAAACGCGGTCGCGACACCTAATACCGTTAAACCCTGTTTCGAGTATTTCCAATAAAACTCTACTGCCTGAGGCAGCGCATATAGAAAACAGCCCGGACAATTGACCTGAAATACCTCGACCAAAATAACTTGGCCTAATAATTGATCGAAATTTACCTCTGTTCCTTGAACCCAATCGGAAACGGATAGTAGTGGCGCTTTTTGGTCTAGTTGAGCTTTCATCATGGGCAGTTAAATGGCAAGGACGCGTATTAATTCAATTTGTGTATCGGTAGCTTCAATTTTCTGATTCAGATATAACAATAACGGAAGCATTCCGACTTCTCCTTTTTTAAATGAGCTTGCAAGCCTTGATGAAGAATCTGTGAGGCCGAAAAATGTATTATTTCTGTATTAGCTTCCATAGACCGGTGCTGATGGAGGGTCAATGTTATGGGGCCTATTGTAGTTTGCATACATGGCATTACGTTAGTGATCTTGGCATCAAGATGGTGTTTTACGGCACCTCCCTTGATTTAAAAATAAATTTTTCGGGGGGAGGGTTGGCATACCTATTTTTACCGGGTTCTGTTTCGGTTTGCTGAGGGCGCCGGATATTTTCAATGGTTTTTTCCTTGATGATATGCTGATGGGGAGGTACCACGGGCGGATGCACAGGGAATGATTGAGGAATAGGAGCTGATGGATAAGCCGGATAATAAGGCGGAAACTGATATTGCAGGTAGGGAGCCGGGATATTTTGGCGCTCCAGCGCATCGGCCTGCCGTTTTGCTTCATACGCTTGCTGTTGCTGGTATTCAGCGCTTTTTTTTAGGGCTTCGACAGACGCCTTTCTGTCCAGCTCGGCTTGACGTTCTTTTTCGGCCTTGAGCCTTTCCGCTTCACGTTTGATGAAATCCTCTTTCCAGGTTTTTAACTTGGCCTCTTCCTCGGCAGCTTTACGCGGATCGACTTTCTGAATTTCAATGGTTTTTTGTTTTACGGAAGATTTGCAGGGCGTGGATTGATAAACCGTTTTGCCGGATTTCAGCTGGCATTTAAAAACCTCAGCAGCTTGGGTTGATGCAGTGATTAGGGCCAATAGAATAAAAAATACTTTTTTCATGATTGAATGCCTATCAGTGTGTGTAAAAGGAATGATACAAATAATCCTGATTACTTAGCAAGATTGGCAAATATACCTACCTTATGTCTACCTGATTCGATTATTTCAAGAAGTGGCACTGCTTTGTTGAGCCAAAGCCCAGCGTATATGTTCTCTGACCATGTCGGAGTTATGATCAAGCATAAGCTTTAAGGCGTCGACAATACGTTCTGAGGAAGGCGCATTGCCCAAGGCCACGGCGATATTCCTGAGCCAGCGCTGGTGGCCGATTCTGCGTATTGCCGAGCCTTCGGTTTTTGCCAGAAATTCAGCCTCGGTCCAGGCAAATACCTCAAGCAGTTGTTGAGTGTTGAGCCTATGTCTGGGGTGAAAATCCTGTTCACCGGTTATTCTGGCAAAACGATTCCACGGGCAAATAAGCTGGCAATCATCGCAGCCATAGATGCGGTTGCCGATCAGCGGCCGTAAGTCTTCTGGTATTGAACCGTGCAGCTCGATAGTCAGGTAAGACACGCAGCGTCTGGCATCGACCTGATAGGGCGCAACAATGGCCTGGGTTGGGCAAATATCCAGGCAGGCGCGGCACTCGCCGCAATGCGCTGTGGCTGGGGTGTCGACGGGGAGCGGCAGGTTGGTGAACAGTTCGCCTAAAAAGAACCAGGATCCGGCTTTACGGTTAATGACATTCGAATGCTTGCCTATCCAGCCCAATCCGGCTTTTTCGGCCAAGGCTTTTTCCAGAACCGGGGCACTGTCGGCAAAAGCCCGCATGGATTCGGGCTGGTGCTGGTGGGAGCCGGTTTCCGCTTGAATTTTATCGGCCAGCTTTTGCAGACGGTTACGCATCAGTTTGTGATAATCGCGGCCCAGCGCATAGCGGGAGATATAGGCAGAAGCCGGGGTAGCCAGTTGTTGCTTCATTGTAGCAGTAGGTTCAGGCTGGTAATCCATGCGCACTGAAATAACGCGCACAGTACCCGGATGCAATAGCTCAGGCCTGCTGCGTTTCAGGCCGTGGCGTTGCATGTAGTCCATTTCCCCGTGATAGTTTTTATCCAGCCAGTTTTGCAGGTGCGCTTCCGCTTCCGGCAAATCGGTGCCGCTGATGCCAACCTGTTGAAAGCCCAGCTCTTGCCCCCATTGTTTGATTTGCAAGGCGAGGGCGGCCATTTTTTGACTGTTTGTGTCCATAGCTGACGACAAGGATATAATGCGCTTATAAAAGATGGCTCTGCACGAAGGATAAAAAAGACGAAGGACGAAAGGCAAAGGGCAAAAAACACCTTTCACCCTTTGCCTTTCATCTATTTTATCAGTGTTGATCCGTTAAATCCGTGTCATCTGTGCTCTATTTTTACTGCTGAGTGGTTAGAAAATAACATCATCACAATACCATGCAAAATTTACCAATAAAACTCTATCGTGCGGCACAGGTCAGGGAGTTGGACCGAATCGCCATTCAAGAACGCGGCATTCCGGGTTTTGAATTAATGAGCCGGGCCGGGCATGAGGTTTTTTTGCGTCTCAAGAAACACTGGCCGGATGCATTGTCGGTGGCAGTCTTTTGCGGCTCCGGTAATAACGCGGGCGATGGTTATGTTGTCGCCAGACTGGCATTGGATGCCGGATTGAAAGTATGCGTATATGCGATTTCAAATCCAGAGAAGCTCAACGGAGATGCATTAGTTGCTTATCGCAAATACCGTGAAGCCCATGGAGCAGTTGTACTGTTTCAGAGTGAACGGACGATTATCGCTGATGTGCTGGTTGACGCACTGCTAGGTACCGGTTTGGACAGGCCGGTAACCGGGTTTTATGCTGAAGCGATACAGTCCATCAATGCTCATCCAGCTCCTGTCGTTGCTGTGGATATCCCGTCCGGCTTAAACGCCGATACCGGCAATGTGATGGGTTGCGCGATAAAAGCTGTTTGTACGGTAACTTTTATCGGACTAAAACAAGGTTTGTTTACCGGGCAGGCGCCTGAGTATTGCGGAGAAATTTATTATGCGCAATTGAGTGTGCCTGATGATGTGTTTACAGGTTTTGATGCTGCGGCAACACGGGTTGTCAAGGTACCGTTACCGCGCCGTAAGCGAGATACCCATAAGGGCCACTGCGGGCATGTGCTGATAGTAGGTGGAGAGCTAGGCTACTCCGGTGCTGCCTTAATGGCTGGAGAGGCGGCTTTGCGCGTGGGTTCCGGTTTGGTCAGTATTGCAACCCGGGCAGGGCATTCGGGGCTTTTGAACCTGCACAGGCCTGAATTGATGTGCCATGGCGTGGAAACCTCCGAACAGTTGTCGGAGTTGCTGGCAAAAGTCGATGTTGTTGTGGTTGGGCCGGGATTAAGGCAGAGCGATTGGGCGAAATCATTATTTCATGCTGCGATAAGCTCTGGAAAACCGACGGTGGTCGATGCTGACGGTTTGAATCTTTTAGCCGCCGCACCGACAGCAAAACCGCATTGGGTCCTAACGCCGCATCCAGGCGAAGCGGCCAGGCTATTAAACTGTGCTACAGCCGCTATACAAAACGACCGGTTTGCTGCGGCTTTGTCTCTTCAGGCTAATTACGGCGGCGTTACCGTCCTTAAAGGGGCCGGTACATTAATCGCGTCCGAACATCAGCTTGCCGTTTCCAATACCGGTAACCCCGGCATGGCATCCGGCGGCATGGGAGACGTATTGTCCGGTGTGATTGCCGGGTTATTAGCCCAGGGTTTATCTTTGCGGGATGCGGCACAGCAAGGAGTTTATATTCACGGTCTGGCGGCCGACCTGGCCACTGAAAAATGCGGGGAAAGAGGTTTGCTGGCCAGTGATTTAATGCCTTATATCAGGCAATTGGTAAATTAATGAAGACATATTTAAAAGATACAGAAGCAACTGAACAGTTTGGTGCGAAGCTTTGGGCGAAATTGCCGTCAAAATGCCTGATATTCTTGCATGGCGACCTGGGAGCGGGAAAAACGACGCTAGTCAGAGGTTTTCTCAGGGCGGCGGGATATACCGGTGCGGTGAAAAGCCCGACCTATACGCTGGTGGAAGAATATACGATAGGAGGTCGCAAGATATTCCATTTTGATTTGTATCGGGTTGTGGATCCCGAAGAGCTTGAATGGATTGGCATAAGGGACTATTTCGATCAGGATTGCATCTGTTTTATCGAGTGGCCGGATATGGGGAAGGGTTTTTTACCTGAGCCAGATAATGTTATCACTTTGGCGGTGGACGGGTCTGGCAGGTCAATAGAGTACGTATGATCACCTATAGTTAAAAAATAGTTGAAACTGACCTAGAAAAACAAATACATACTGCTATAATCTCACCTAGATTATCACTTTGTGAGTTAAGTCGATGGGAAGATATTGGAAGGTCTTGTTTATTATTGGATCGCAGTTATTGGCTGTGCCCGGTTATGCGGAGCAGATCAATATTAGTGCATTGCGTTATTGGAATACGCCTGATCAAACTCAAATGCTGTTCGATGTGACATCTTCGCCTGAACACCGGGTTTTTTTGATGAATAACCCGTCGCGTTTAGTGATTGATATGCGGAACACTAATATAAAGCAAGCATTAAGCCAGCCTGCGCCCTCTCATCCGTTGTTCTCCCAAGTACGTGTTGCGGCAAAAAATAAAAACGATATAAGAATTGTCGTCGACTTAAAAAGAGATATTAGTCCCAAAAATACGTCTTTAAGAACCAATAGCATGAATGGTCATCGCTTGGTTATCGAATTATTGGATAAGGCCTCGGATGCTTCTTCGCGAATTGCAAAGAAAGCGGAAAGTAAAACGACTGAAGATAAAGCGGCTCTTGTCAAAACCGCCGATAGCAAACCTCTTGCTGAAAAACCTGTTAAAGAATCCCAGAAGATAGCGATAAAAAATAGTGTAGCCAATCCGGTTGAACCGACGAAAGTTGCAAAACGAGGTAAAGACATCGTTGTTGCGGTTGATGCGGGGCATGGCGGCGATGATCCTGGCGCTCATGGGCAAAATGGTACCGAGGAAAAAAAGATTACTCTTGCCATTGCCAAGAAGCTTGCGCATTTAATTAATCAACAACCGGGCATGAAGGCTGTCTTGGTTCGCAAAGGCGACTATTTCGTGGATCTTAGAAAAAGAATGCAAATCGCCAGGGCAGCCAAAGCCGATTTGTTTATCTCAATTCATGCTGATGCATTCCAGAATTCAACAGTTAAAGGCGCTTCGGTGTTTACCTTGTCTAACAAAGGTGCAACCAGTGAGGCTGCACGATGGCTAGCGAACAGTGAGAACGCAGCGGACTTGGTTGGCGGCGTCAGTCTTAGTGACAAAGAGGATGTGTTAGCATCGGTATTGCTGGATTTGTCTCAGACTGCTACGCAGGATGCCAGTGTGAATGTTGCCAGAAAGGTATTGAAAAACTTCGAAAGTATCGGTGAATTGCATTACGCCTCTGTGCAAAAAGCCGGGTTTTTGGTATTGAAATCGCCGGATGTGCCGTCTATTTTGGTAGAAACGGCGTTTATTTCCAACCCATCGGAAGAGCTTAAGTTAGTCAACACTGAGCATCAATTAAAAATAGCTGGCGCAATTTTTAATGGCGTGCGCAGTTATTTCAGTAAAGATATTGTTGCGGAAAGCAAGGTAGCTGCTTTGGAAATGTAAGGGCTTGACTTTACGTCGCAATTTATATGCAAGTGTGAATAATTGTCCTAATCATATAAAATACGTTTTTTGCTTTAGGCCGGCTGATGCGTATTCATTCACTCCCCACTCAACTTGTTAACCAGATTGCCGCTGGCGAAGTGGTCGAAAGACCTTCATCCGTGGTTAAGGAGTTGGTTGAAAATTGTTTTGATGCGGGAGCCAGTCAAGTCTCTGTCGATATAGAGCAGGGCGGCTCAAGATTGATAAAAATCCGGGATAACGGCTGCGGCATCGTCAAGGAAGATTTGCCGTTGGCCTTATCCCGGCATGCGACTAGCAAAATTGCCAGCTTGAAAGATCTGGAGCAGGTGGTCAGCATGGGTTTTCGGGGTGAGGCCTTACCCAGCATCAGCTCTGTTTCAAGGCTCACGTTGATTTCACGTATTAGCAATGCTGATTGCGCTTGGCGTGTTAATGCTGACGGCTCCGAGCAGGATTTTGACCCGCAACCCGATCCGCATCCGCAGGGCACCACGGTTGATGTACGCGATCTGTTTTACAATACCCCGGCCAGACGCAAGTTTTTAAAAACTGAAAAAACCGAATTTGCCCATATAGAAACCTTGATTCAGCGTATGGCGCTGAGCCGGTTTGATATAGGTTTTACTCTTTCGCATAATCAAAAGGAAATACTTAACCTGAAACCGGCTATAACGGATAGCGAGCAGGAGCGAAGAATTGCCGGTATTTGCGGCTCTTCTTTCATTGAAAACTCGGTAAGAATCGACTTTGCGGCGTCGGATCTGCAGTTAAGTGGTTGGGTTGGCCTGCCGACTTTTTCCCGCAGTCAGCAGGACATGCAGTTTTTCTATGTCAATGGCAGGCTGGTTAAGGATAAGCTGGTTTCTCATGCTGTGAAACAGGCTTATCAGGATGTCTTGTTTCATGGGCGGCATCCGGTTTTTGTTTTATATCTGACACTCGATCCTACACTAGTTGATGTTAACGCGCATCCGGCAAAGCTTGAAGTCAGGTTCAGGGAAGGTCGATTAGTGCATGATTTCCTATTTTCTGCTTTGCATCGATCACTCGCCGATTTAAGGCCGGGACACAATGTAATCGAACAAACGGCGCCTCAGCCACAATCTGTCTTGGAGGTCAAACCCAGCAATGCTGTCTGGCTAGATGATGTCGTAGCCAAGCAATCAGCGTCCGGCTTTGACGCTAAGGCAACTTATAGCTCAAGACCGCCGCAGCAGGCATCTCTGCCTTTGCAGGTAGAAGAGTCTATACAAGCCTATGCTTCACTATATTCAAAGCCAGAGCCTGTGGTGCAGTCGGCGCAACCAGAAGTGAGGCCGTTGGGACAAGCTATCGCGCATCTGCACAATATTTACATTCTATCCGAAACGCCTACCGGCATCATTCTGGTTGATGCTCATGCAGCGCATGAGCGAATTACTTATGAACGACTAAAACAACAATACCAAAATGGCTCAGTGCCCAGCCAGCCCTTATTGTTGCCGATCAAAATAAAAGTCAGTGCGGCGGAAGCAGATTTAGCTGAACAGGAGTATGACTTTTTCAACACTTTGGGTTTTGAAATCAACCGTTCCGGTCCGGAAACTATCACCCTCCGTTCAATACCTATATTGTTGAGTGATGTCGATATGGAAAGTCTGATTCGCGATGTGCTGGCTGATATAACCGAGCATGGTATGAGTCAACGGATACAGGAAAAATCCAATGAAATACTGGCTACGGTAGCCTGTCATGGCTCCGTCCGTGCACGTCGTCGCCTAACTATTGATGAGATGAACGCTTTATTACGGGATATGGAACAAACCGAAAGAATAGGGCAGTGCAATCATGGTAGACCTACATGGATAGAGTTATCAACTAATGATCTAGATAAATTCTTTTGGCGCGGTCAATAAATTTATATATTCGTAAAAGGAGTCTTCGGGCTAGTTGCTTTTACTTGAAAACATACAAAACTATGCAAGATAAACTCAAGCCTCACGTCATTTTTCTGATGGGGCCGACAGCCTCAGGTAAGACCGCTCTTTCCGTGCAGCTCGCCCAGGCGCTTAATGGCGAAATAATCAGTGTTGATTCGGCGCTTGTGTTTAAAGGTATGGACATAGGTACTGCTAAACCCACGCAGGAAGAGAGAGGGGGAATTCCACATCACCTGATTGATATACTCGACCCTGCCGAATCATTTTCTACCGGTCAGTTCAGGAAGCAGGCGTTAAATTTAATGGACGATATTGTGTGTCGGGGAAAGATTCCGATACTTGTCGGTGGCACTATGCTGTATTTTAACGTTCTGAATAGCGGTCTTGCCGTGCTGCCCGAAGCCAATGCTGAGATCAGGGCTAAACTCGATCAAGACTTGGAGCAATTGGGTAAAGAAGCCCTACACCATAGACTTGCTGAGATAGATCCTGAATCGGCGGCGAGGATTCATCCTAATGATCCGCAACGCGTACAACGAGCTTTGGAAGTCTTTGAAATCAGTGGCAAGCCGCTAACCTCTTTTTTCTCCGAAGCTCAGGCGCAAGATATTCCTTACCAAAAGATAAAACTTATTGTCGCCCCGCAAGATCGTGCCATATTGCATGGAATTATTGCTCAACGCTTTAAGCAAATGCTGGAAAAGGGCTTTATTGATGAAGTGGAGGGATTGTATCAGCGTGGCGATCTGACTGAAAAAATGCCCTCGATCAGAGCTGTCGGTTACCGACAAGCTTGGTCTTATCTGCAGGGTGAGTATGAGCTTGAAACGCTGATCGAAAAAGCCATTATTGCCACACGGCAGCTGGCTAAACGCCAGTTTACCTGGTTGCGTAGAGAGGTTGATGCGACAAGCTTCCAGACTGGTCAAGCGGACCTGTTAACAAAAGTATTGGAGACGGTTAACGATAGGTTGTCGAGTGTGAGTAAATAAGGGATATTGAAGTGGGTTTTAAGAGCTCTTATTTATATATCTATAGATATATTTTGGTGATAATGAAAATCTGGATATCTGAACAATAATGCTGCTAGTCGAATTCATAAAAATCCATAATACGGTGTCGAAAATAGATTTTCTTTATGGCATAAGAAACCAAAATAAAAGAGGTCTATAAAACGAAGAGAGAAGTATTTTCTCAAATGCTAGAGGGAGGGATAACTTCAGGTGAAAAATTACAGGAATTGTCTGCAGGTGTTTGCGTGTTTCATGGTCTTGATTTTAAATTCATGATAACACCTAAATACTAGCTTGCCCCAAAAGCCAGACAGCTTTTGGGGCAAGTTTGTGAGTTTGTTACGCTGGGGTTACATTCTCGGCTTGTGGACCTTTTTGGCCTTGTGTTACTTCCATAGTAACTTTTTGGCCTTCCCTTAAGGTCTTGCGACCGGTGCCGTTAATTGCACTATGGTGAACAAAAACATCTTTGCCACCTTCTTGTTCAATAAATCCAAAACCTTTTTCATCATTGAACCATTTAACGGTACCTACAACTTGCTCTGACATATCACACTCTTACTTAAAAAATTCGCCAATTTTCGTCGGCGTTACAAATCCCAGCTTCACAATAAAGCCGGCTCAAACTTTAATTGAGTCAGATAATAGCATTAAGATGTAAGCAGAGCAAAATATTTTAGCTAGACTCAAAGATAATTCTCTAATTGTTAAAAATACCATGATCAGAAAGGCCTTAAGCAAGAGAGAATTAGTGCAATATTTATCGGCTTGTTGATTCGGCAAAACAATAGTAAAGGCGTCAAAACGATTTGGTTTAGAGCTATGGCTGAATGGCAAGTTGTTGGTAAGCGCTTTGAAAATACAAAAGTGGTTCTCCCGCTCTGCAAACGCTGTCCTTTACTTCACCGATTATGATCCAGTGTGTTCCGGCGTGAATTTTATTTATGACTTTGCATTCTATGGACATGATGCTGTTATCCAATATAGGGGTGTTTGTAGAGCCCATTGTCCATGGTATATTTTCAAACCGTTGTTGTTGGCTGCTGCCGCCGGCAAATTGGTTGGATACATCTTGTTGAGTTGAACTTAAGACATTGACGGCGAAACGCTGGCTTTCTTGAATTCCCATGCCGGTGTCAGCAGACTCATTAATACAAACCAATATTTGTGGTGGATTAATTGAGACACTTGAGAATGCGGTTACTGTCATTCCCTGAAGACCAAATTTTTCAGAATGTGTCGTAACAACGGTGACACCACTGGCCCATAGTTGCATAGCCTTTTTAAATTCATCAACACCAACAGTCATTAATTTTCTCGATTATTTATTAAAGATGTCGCCACTTTTGACTATAAAGCCAAAAGTGGCGATTGTTAAGGTTTACTCAAGCTTTATAATACAGCACCGGCACAAGCTTGTTAAATAACCGGAGAGATGATTGTTCAATTTCTCCGCACAATAATTAAAATTATTGTGCGGAGAACTTTATTAAGATATTGACGCGCCGATTTTTTTCTCTTCCTTCCGGCGTTGAATTGTCGGCAATGGGCATGGTGTCGGCATAAGTGATAGCGCGCAAACGGTTGCTGTCCAGTTGTTGCAGAACCAGAAAATGTAAAACGCTGGTTGCTCTGGAAGCGCCCAGTTCCCAGTTAGAAGGGAACTGGGCGGTTTTGATGGGGATGTTGTCTGTATGTCCTTCAATCAGAATTAGGCCTACCGATTGTTTAAATAAAGGTATAAGGCGCTTTAGTAAGGCTCCACCAGAAGCTGTCAGCTCAGCTTCTGAAGATTTAAACAATACGTTATCCTGAATTTCAAGTTGGGCATAATCTTGAGCAATTTTTATATTAACGTCTTTATCAAGACCAAATTCAGCAACTGTTTTCGTTAATTGTTGTTGCAGTTCGTTTTCCTTCGGTGCATCGGCAGCAGCTTGTTTGGAATCAACCGGTTTGGCAATAGAACCGGTTGTGTTTTCAGGTGCGGCTTTAATATCTGGTGTCGTGGCCAGTACAGGGACTGTGCTGCTGCCTGTAATGGACTGAGTGTTAATGCTAGATATATCGAGATTAGTTACAACTTTATTTTCAGTCGGTACGATTTCTTGTGCATGTTCATCTTTAACAATTAGAGAGGAAGTGTTTGTAACGGCAGATGTGGTTGCAGGCAAGCAGGTTAAGGTAGGCGTTTTTTTTGCTTTAACTGCTTGAAGTTTGTTAGCGATTGTTTGTTGCTGCTCCGTATTTACATCATTTATTGTGATTAATGTGATTACCAGCATGACAATAAGTACGAATACATCCAGGTAAGTTAGTAGCCAGTTTTGTGAATTGCGAATACTCGGTTGGGCAAGCAAATCCTCTAAAGACTGAGACGACTGTAATTTTAGAAAGGGATGTTTGCTCATTAGCGGTATTTAATCAGATTATTGAGAATATATGCAGACTAGATTGATAAATGCGTCAAGCTGCTTAGTCTTTCAATTCATTGTCATAGTGCATAATGAATGATTTAAGAGTCTCTCTTACAAATGACGGACTGCGGCGATCCGCTATCAGTGTAATGCCCTCCATGACCATGCTCATGATCATAATCCTCTGTTCAGTACGTCTCTCTAACTTTATGGCAATAGGATTAAAGATAAGGTTGGCCATGATAAGGCCGTAAAAGGTCGTAACCAAGGCCGTACCCATGCTGTAACTTATGCCCGCTATGTCTTTAATCTCAATGATTTGTAGCATATTTGTCATAGCTATCAAGGTGCCGAGCATGCCAAACGCAGGAGAATAAGAAGCTAGGCTATAAAATATGTTTGCTTCGGCTTTTTCTTTGGCCCTCAAACGAGCAATGCGCCATTTGAGTAACGATAAAATATCTTCAATCGGCGTATGGTCTACAACAAGCTGAAAGCCGGTTTTTAGATATGGGTTATTTATGCTCTCGATAATGTTTTCTATTGCAAGCTTGTCCTTGTTAAACCACATCTGAGAAACTGTGATAATTTCATTGGCTTCCCGTTGAGGATCTAAGTTTTCGTAAATGAAAATAAACTTGAGGGACTTCAGGCTATGTTTAATGTCTTTTAATGGATAGCTTAAGAAAGTGGCGGCAACTGTGCCGCCAATAACAATCACAAGTCCTGTCAAATTGATAAAGGAAAGTGGATCATGAGCTGCAAATATGACAATGAAAATAAATAGTATGATGCTAAGTAGAAGGCCTACGGCTGTTGAAGAATTAATTTTTTTAGGAAGTGTCCTTATTAATGATTTGCTGGATTTCATTTCGTAATAATACTGAATATGTTGATTATGTAAGCCGTAGCGAATTGTTGTGTATTGAAATCATATTACATCAATAACGGTAAATCTACTTACGTATAAATACGGATATAATGTATATTAGTAGTTTATTGAAAATAGAAATGTGAAAGTTTTTTTGCAGCTGGCGTTTTATAATTAACTGATAAAGGGATAAAAGTTATGATTAGTGTTCTGCTTGTTGATGATCATGAGCTTGTTCGAACCGGGATTGAATCATTATTGAATGATGCTGAAGATATTACGGTTGTCGGTGTCGCTAAATCGGGTGAAGAGGCTGTTGATGTGGTTGTCTCCCTGTCGCCGGATGTTGTATTGATGGACATTAACATGCCTGGGATTGGTGGCGTAGAAGCCTGTCGCAGAATTCTGCAACAGGATGCTGAAGTAAAGATTATTGCTGTATCCGTTCACAATGACGGCCCTATTCCCCATCAATTGCTCAAGCTGGGCGTGTTGGGTTTTATTTCTAAGGGATCACCAGTAGATGAGATGGTTCATGCAATTCGGAAAGTAATGGAGGGTAAGCGTTACTTGTGTTCCGAAGTCGCTAATAATCTCGCTTTCCAAGGTTTACCGGGAAGCAATGATTCGCCGTTTACACTACTTTCCCATAGGGAAGCGGAAGTTGTCACTTTAATTCTTCAGGGCAAGACCATTAAAGAGATGTCAGATATGTTGGTCTTGAGTGATAAGACGATAAATACTTATCGTTACCGGCTATATAACAAGCTGCATATAAAAAATGATGTTGAATTAATCCGCCTAGCGATTAAATTCGGATATATCGACAATGCTTTGATTTAGCAGGAGCGAGCAGTTCAGATTTCCACAATAAATTGCGGAAACCTGATGTCATGAACAAAGCTGAATTTCTCAGCTTGTTATTTTGATTTACGCAGGATCGAACTGCATTTCTCTAGCTTTGTTAAATGCATATCTAAAGTCAATGAGCAGCGGCTGCTCAGTCCCTAACATGGATTCTAGTAATTCATGTTGCAGTTGAAACTTAACATTTCCGATAGCTAAAGCTCCAATGCCTACTGCACCTTGGGCGTTGATTGCGTGAATGAGCGGTGCGCCGCAATCATCGCTTTTAATACCCTCTATACCAACGGGCGGTACAGCATTTACATCGGCAGCCACTTTAAGTTGAGTTGCCTGTTTTAGTACCTCGGCACTTAAAACCTGAATGCCTGCTTTTGCGGTGCAAAAGATAATATCAGCATTGGCGACTAGTCGGCTCTTATCTGCTTCGGAATTAGCTAAAGCCCCTTTGAGGGTGCAATTAAAACGGCGGTTGTAAGCTTTGGCGACATCCAAGGCTGTATCAATTGACAGATGATCGGTTAATGTCACATCGGCCCCGGCTAAGGAGGCGATAATGCCTGTGGCTATGCCTACCGGGCCAGTGCCGCCGAAAATCATAATTGAACAATCTTTTAGTTCTTTGTTGTGTTTTGCTTTTAGCTCTTTCTCCGCGCAAGTAACTAACGCCGCAGCCGTGGTGAAAGCGCCGCTGGGATCGGCAAAAACCGAGACTTCAAAAGGCGGAACCATGGCTTGTTTGCTGGTGTTTAGCATGTCCATGGCTAAGCCTAAATCGCGGCCACCAATAAAGATTCCGGTGCGCTTGACCCCTGACGGACTGCGAGAAAAAGTAGCATCTTGAGTCAATCCATAGACGCTATCCAGCTTGACGTTGTTATACGGAATAAGTACATCAAACCCCGCATCCAGTGCCATGTTGATGTCGAATGGACTATTGTTCGGCATGGGGTCAAGCATATGAAGAATGCTACGTTTCGCCATTAGGGCTCCTTGTTATTGTGCAGGTTAATCCAGAATTTAGACTCAAGAGTTTGATTTAATATATTCTCTTGCGGTTTCAAAGGCATGCTCAAAATGCAGATAAACAGGTTTATCGGAATTGAGCATCTTTTGCAGCAACATGATTTGCGTCTGGTATTTAATGTTGCCGATTGCCATGGCGCCCAAGCCGACAGCGCCGCTGTTTGAACCTTGAATAGGCGTTCCGTTATGGAATGCATCAACACCTGCGATACCTGATGGCGGTACGGCATTGACATCGGCAGCAACTTTAAGTTGAGGTGCCGAAGCGACAAGTTCAGCGCTCAATAATTCAATACCCGCAGCGCCGGTTGCAAAAACAACGTCAGCTGTTTTGATGTAGTCCGCCTTATCTGCATCCGCGCCGGCTACAATTTTAATTTTGCCGTCGCCGAATTCATTGTTGCACATGTCAGCAATGGCTTGAGCTTTATCCAATTGGCGACCGATCAGTTTAACATTACCACCGCTTTGAGCGGCAATCACTGCGGCTACTTGACCAACAGGGCCGGTTCCTCCCAGTACCAGAATATTTTTTCCTTCCAGCGTGGTGTCGAATTTGGTTATTAATTCACGTTCGGCAGCTGCCACCATGCCCGCTGCGGTGGTAAATGCGCCGCTTGGGTCAGCGAAAACGGAAACTTGAAAAGGAGAGAACATTGAACGTTTGGCAGTATTCAACATATCCATGGCTTGTTTCGTATCGCGTCCGCCGATGAAAATCCCGGTGCGTTTCAAATTTTTGGCGCTACGGGAAAAAATTGCATCCTGCACCAAGCCTTGAACTTCGCTGGGTTCGACATTGATATAAGGCACTGCAGAAACCCAGCCCGCATCTAATGCCATATTGACATCAAACGGGCTAAGGTTTTTAGCAGTGGTTAGCATGTGTAAAATAAACGGCTTTTCCATGGTATCTCCTTTATGTATTTATCCGGCAAGTATAAAAGAAAATACCGCAGAATAAAAATGTCCTTGCCTATTTGCTTTTAAAGCATAGACCAATCTGTGTATTATCGAAGTAACATTACGTTTCGGGGTTGAGCAATGCATACTAATGGATTTATTGAGGTATAAGCACGTGAATGATCTTAAAAACCTGCAACGGCGTGATGCTTATGAGGCTCGTAACCGGCAGAGCGATAAGGATCTCTTGAGTCGGATCATTTGTGATCGATTTATAGCGCAGCCGATTTATCAACAAGCACAAACCGTGATGTGGTATATCCACTGTCGCTCAGAAGTAAGAACTCAAGCAGCGCTGCTAAACGAACTGGCAACTGATAAACGTATCGTCATTCCTTACTGCACCAAAGATGAGCGGGGGCATAATAAATTGGGCTTATGGCGGCTGGAAGATTTTACCGAGCTGGCACCCGGAATGTGGGGGATTTTGGAGCCGCCCAGGCAGCGCAGAGGCGAGTTGGGAAAGGAAATCGCTTCTGAACAGATCGATTGCATCATGGTGCCGGGCGTCGCGTTTGATCGAAATGGCGGACGCTTGGGTAACGGTGCCGGTTATTATGATCGCTTATTTAAAACTGTCCGAGCCGATGCTGCACTGATAGGCGTTTGTTTTGAGTCCCAATTGATTGAACAAGTTGTTATGGATTCTCATGATGTAGCCATGGATTACGTTATAACAGAAAAAAACATTTATGCCGGTAAAGGGCGGAGGTTTTCCAACTGATGGATTCTCTTGTATTGAAAGACAGTATTTATTCCTCGCCTGCTTTTGTTTTGGATGAAACAGAAATCACCAGACAGCTGGAAATTCTTGCCGAGCTGAGGTCGCAATGCGGCTGTAAGATTTTATATTCGATTAAGTCATTACCTTTTTCCGCAGTCATGGCAATGGCAAAACCTTTTGTTGATGGCTTTTCGGTCAGCTCTTTGTTTGAAGCGCGGCTGGCCAATGAGGTTTTGGAAGGAGAAGGAAGTATTCATTTGACCACACCCGGCATAAGGCCCGATGAATTGGATGAACTGAGCGGGCTATGTTCGCACATCAGCTTTAATTCCTTGACTCAGTATCTAAATTATTCCGAAGTAGCGCAGGCACAGGCATCAATTGGTTTAAGAATTAACCCTAAGCTGTCCTTTCTCAATGATGATCGGTTTGACCCCTGTCGGCTGCATTCAAAGTTGGGTGTAGATGTTGAAGAGCTGAGCAAGTCTATTTGTCTGGACCAAATTGAGGGATTGCATGTTCATAACGTTTTTTCGGCAACCGATTTTACTCCGTTAATTAAAACCGTCGATAAACTCCAGCAATTGTTGGGAGTGGGATTGGCTGAGCTTCAATGGCTGAATATCGGCGGTGGCTATTTGTTTGGTCAGATTGAAGATCATCGTCCGTTTGTAGACCTTGTCAAGAAGCTGAAGCATGACTATGGTCTTGAGGTTTATATTGAGCCGGGCAAGGCGATCGTAGGCCGGGCCGGGTATTTAGTCGCGACGGTGCTTGATAGTTTTGCCAGTGACGGTGAAACCGTTGCTGTATTGGACACCTCGGTTAATCATAACCCTGAAGTGTTTGAATATCAGCGTCAGCCTGAGCTGCACGAGCATGATCCCGATGGTCAATTCACCGTCATTCTGGCGGGCTGCACCTGTTTGGCCGGTGATGTGTTCGGTAAATACCGTTTTAAGAGACCTTTGCAGATAGGGGATAAAGTGGTTTTTATAAATGTTGGTGCTTACACCCTGATCAAGGCGAACCGGTTTAATGGCTACAATTTGCCGGATATCTACCTGAGCGATCCGCTACGGGTAAAAAAAATGAAGCATTATGATTATCAGGATTACCGCCGGCAATGGCTGGCTGATTAAGGTTCAGGGCAGGCAAGTCGAATGATTCATCGCTCATTAAGACATAACCCTGTAAATTTCCATTTTGAAAAAAGGCTAAGAATATGCAAGCAATAATGATGACGGCCGTCGGTAGCCCGGACGTCTTGGAATTACATAATATTGAAGAGCCGAAAATTTCCACGGCAACGCAGATCAAAGTCAGGCTTAAAGCCGCAGGCGTTAATCCTGTCGATACCAAAATCAGGCGTAACGGTCTGCTTTTTGATACTTCTTTGCCCGCGGTATTGGGTTGTGACGGTGCAGGAGAAGTTGTCGAAATTGGCAACGGGGTCAGTCAATTCAAACCGGGCGATAAAGTCTGGTTTTGTCATGGCGGCTTGGGTCGCGAGCAGGGCAATTACGCTGAATATACAGTGATAGAACAGCGCTGGGTCAGTTTGATGCCGCGAAGCAGTTCATTTATCGAGGCCGCTGCAATGCCGCTGGTGCTGATTACCGCGTGGGGCGGGCTGTTCGATCGCGGTGGATTGCAATCCGGGCAAACAGTACTGATCCATGCCGGAGCGGGAGGCGTAGGACATGTCGCGATACAGTTGGCCAAATTAAAAGGCGCCCGAGTGATCACAACCGTGAGTTCCGAACAGAAGGCGGAGTTTGTTAAAGCGATGGGGGCCGATGAAGCGATTCTTTATACGCAAGGCGGTTTCGTCGATGCCGTCAATAACCTGACCGGCGGAAAAGGCGCTGACCTGGTTTTTGATACCGTCGGTGCAGAGGTTTTTAAAGAAAGTATCTCAGCGACAGCGCACTTTGGTCGTCTGGTGACCTTGCTCGATCCGGGCGAACTGAACTTGGCTGAGGCTCGAATACGGAACTTATTGATAGGTTTTGAACTGATGTTAACGCCGATGCTTAGGGATTTGTCCGAAGAAAGAGATAAACACGTTGAAATTTTAAAACAATGCGCCGAGTGGGTTGACAACGGTCTTCTAAAAACCCATATCAGCAAACAATTGTCGCTGGCAGAGGCGGCCAAGGCGCATCAATTGATAGAAGCCGGACATAGTACCGGGAAAATTGTACTGACTATATAGTGCTCTATTGGTGATTATGGCAAATGCTTGCTGATTCGGGCGGTCTTGTATTTATGTATAATAGTTAATATTAATTTTAAGCTAATGTTGTAAGAGGTTATGGCAGAAAAAACAAAAAAACGCGGATCTGGTAGATACGACAATAAAAGAAAGGCAACTAAATCAACTTCACATTGGTTTAGAAATTCAGTACTGATTTCTATGGTCGGGTTTGCGTTTGTATTGCTGAGTTATCTTGGTTACCTGGATTACAACGTGCGCACTCAATTTGAGGGTAAGCGTTGGGCCATTCCTGCACGGGTTTATGCCAGTCCGGTAGAACTTTATACAGGCTACAACCTGACTGCCGCAAAGTTTGAAGAGTTATTGCAGACGCTGCATTATAGGCTGGATACCCGTTTGTCTTCGGAAGGCACCTACTTTAGAAACGGTTCCCAAGTCAGCGTGAAAACCCGGGCGTTTACCTTCTGGGACCAAGCTCAACCCAGCAGCGTTATTCGGGTAAATTTTACTCCGTCAAGTATTGCCAACATCGTGGATGCTTCGCAAACCAAGGACCTTGCCATTGTGCGACTGGATCCCGTACAAATCGGCAGTTTATACCCCAGGATAAAAGAAGACCGGATTTTAATTAAACTGGAAGAAGCGCCGGATGCACTGATTAAAGGCTTGCTGGCTTCTGAAGACCGGGATTTTTATCAACATATCGGCATTTCGTTTAAAGGTATTGCCAGGGCGATGTGGATGAATGTGGCTGCAGGCCATATGGTGCAAGGCGGCAGTACGATTACCCAGCAGTTGGTTAAAAACTTTTATTTGACGTCAGAACGCAGTTTGAGACGTAAAGTAAAAGAAGCCTTGATGGCTCTGATTTTGGAATATCGCTACAGCAAAGACGAGATTCTGGAAGCCTATCTGAATGAAATCTATTTGGGACAGGATGGCGCCAGTGCTGTGCATGGCTTTGGCTTGGCCAGCGAGTTTTATTTCGGCAGTTCTTTAAAGGACCTGCCATTGGAGCATATAGCGTCATTGATTGCGCTGGTTCGTGGGCCGTCTGAGTATGATCCAAGACGTTATCCTGATCGTTCGCTGCAACGGCGCAATCTGGTATTGGAAGAAATGGAAGCGGAAGGCTATATCACCAAAGATCAGGCAACTTTGGCAGCGGCCAAGCCTATCAATGTGGTCGCCAACACCCATCGCTCGACTAATCGCTATCCCGGCTTTCTAGATTTGGTCAAGCGGCAATTAAGACAGGAATACAAGGAAGAAGATTTAACGTCCGAGGGCTTGAAGATTTTTACCACGCTGGATACGCGGGTTCAGGATGCGTTGGAGGAGTCGATGGTCAAGAAGCTGGGGCAACTGGAAAAACTGCCTAAGGCAAATGACCTTGAAGCCGCCGCCGTAGTAACGCGCAGGGACAGCGGGGAAATTGCCGCGCTGATGAGCGGTCGCGATCAAGCCGATGCGGGATTTAATCGTGCTCTGGATGCAGTCAGGCCGATCGGCTCATTAATCAAACCGGTCGTGTATTTGACGGCGCTGGAATACTCCGACAAATACACCATTACTACGCCGGTCGACGATACGGCCATTTTGGTAAAGGGAGCGGGAGGCAACGACTGGAGCCCTAAAAACTATGATCACCAAGAACATGGCACAGTAGGTCTTCATACCGCATTGGCACATTCTTATAACTTGGCTACCGTTCGGATAGGGATGGATATTGGGGTGGCTCGGGTCGCCAAAACATTAAGAAGCATGGGTATCAACCGGCCGGTTGACCTGTTTCCGTCGTTCCTTTTGGGGGCTGCGCAATTAACACCGATGGAAGTAACCCAGATATACCAAACGCTGGCCGGTGACGGGTTTTCAACGCCGCTAAAAGGCATCAGAGCAGTTGTTGCCGCGGATGGCACGCGCCTGCAAAGTTATCCGTTTACGGTCAGGCAGGTGCTTGATCCGTCCGTTACCTATATCGTCAATACTATCTTGCAGGAAGTGATGCATGAGGGTACCGGCCGCTCGGCCTATTCGGCTTTTCCGGCGGATTATGGTCTGATCGGCAAAACCGGCACGACCAATGATTCAAAAGACAGCTGGTTTGCCGGCTACACCGGAGACTATTTGTCCGTGGTCTGGATTGGCCGGGACGATAACAAGCCGGCCGGGTTGACAGGAGCTACCGGTGCCTTGCAGGTCTGGACCTCGCTCATGAGGCAAATCTCAACCCAGCCGGTGACATTGATTCCGCCCGACAACATTAAGATGGCCTGGGTTGATCCGGTCAATGGCCTGCTGGCGAACGAAAATTGCGTGGGAGCGAAGCAGTATCCCTTTATCGTCGGTTCTGCGCCCGAAGAATTTTCACCCTGTGTCGATTCCCCCATTAACCAGATAGAAACGTTGGTTAATGAATTGTTACCGAATAATTAAAAGGCTATTTATGAAAAAAATTACAATTTTTGCAGGATTGATCGCAATGCTGCTCTTTAATGCTTCAGGCTATGCGGAAGATAAGCCTGTTAAGCAATTGAAAGCGTTTTTAAAGAATACAGCATCGCTGACCGCTGACTTTAAACAGGTCTTAATTAATGAGGCGGGCAATCCCACCCAAACCAGTTATGGCGTGTTTTATTTGCAACGTCCGGGAAAATTCCGTTGGGATTATTTAAAGCCTTTTCAACAGCAGATAATCTCGACATCAGGAAAAGTCTGGTTTTATGATACCGATCTGGAACAGGTTACCGTCAAAAAGCTCGACGAATCCGTAGGCTCAACGCCGGCATTGCTGCTAAGCGGAGAGATATCGCTGGAGGATAATTTTACGATGGAACAGCAGGGTGTTGATGGTAATTTGATGTGGATAAAATTGCTGCCCAAGAACCAGGAAAGCAGTTTTAAATATGTCCTGATCGGTTTGAATAACGGCTCACTGGGCGGCATGGAATTGAGCGATAATTTCGGCCAGCTCACGCGTATTTATTTTTCCAATGTTATCTTAAATCCTCCGCTAAAACAGACTTTATTTGAGTTTAAAGCACCCAAAGGTGTCGATGTTTTTTCCGATTAGTCTACGCATGAGTCGCCAGTGTTTGACGATTTAACCAAACCTTTGGCCGACAGGATGCGGCCGAAAGAGCTAGCCGATTATGTCGGGCAGCAACACATCCTGAAACCCGGCAAGCCGCTATACGAAGCTATTGCTTCAGGGCGTTTGCACTCGATGATTTTTTGGGGACCTCCGGGCACCGGAAAAACCACACTGGCACGGCTCATTGCCCAACATTCCGATGCCGAATTTATGCCGATTTCAGCAGTGTTATCCGGCGTTAAGGAAATCAGAGCGGCAGTCGCCGAGGCCAAAAAAATCCAACTGGAAAAGCATCGGCGCACGATTTTATTTGTTGATGAGGTGCATCGCTTCAATAAATCGCAACAGGATGCTTTCCTGCCGCATGTCGAAGACGGTACGGTTTATTTTGTCGGCGCGACCACTGAAAATCCATCTTTTGCGCTGAACAACGCGTTATTGTCGCGGGCTCGGGTTTATGTGCTTAATGCCTTAACGCCCGATGATTTATTGGTAGTGATTGATAAAGCCCTGACCGACAAGGCACGAGGCTTGGGTAATTTGGCTATCGAAATGGCCGATGACATAAAACAGCAGTTCGCCCAGGCAGCTGACGGCGATGCCCGAAGACTGCTCAACCTGCTGGAAATTGCCGTAGAATTGGCCGCCGCCAAAAGTGGGCAAGTGATTAATGAAGCCATTGCCAAAGAAGTTCTGTCCGGCGGCGTGCGGCGCTTCGATAACCAAGGCGAAGAATTCTACAACCAGATTTCGGCCTTGCATAAATCCGTGCGCGGCAGTTCGCCCGACGCCTCGCTGTATTGGCTGTGCCGGATGATGGACGGTGGCTGCGATTTGTCCTATCTGGCCCGCCGCATCGTCAGAATTGCCTCCGAAGACATAGGCAATGCCGATCCAAGAGCTTTGCAGATTTGCATCAATGCCTGGGAAGCCCAAGAGCGCCTAGGCAGCCCCGAAGGCGAGCTGGCCTTGGCGCAAGCCGTTGTTTATCTGGCTTGTGCGCCGAAAAGCAACGCCGTTTACATGGCGTACAACCAGGCTATGGCCGACGCCAGGCAAAGCGGAAGTTTGGGTGTGCCAGTGCATTTAAGAAATGCGCCGACCAAGCTGATGAAATCGTTGGATTACGGGAAGGAATACCGTTATGCCCATAACGAGCCGGAAGCTTATGCCGCTGGGGAAAATTATTTTCCCGATGAATTGGCGGGGAGGCAGTATTACCAACCGGTGGATAGGGGGCTGGAAATCAAGATTAAGGAAAAGTTAAAGCACTTGAAAGAGTTGGATAAGGGCGCAATTTAAGTGAATGACTATTTGGCAGCTGGAAAATAGTTAAGGTTCATTGGCTTACGTCACTTCATTGAAAAACGTTCATAGACAAGTCATAATGACCAAAAGGTAATTATGAGGAATAGCATATGACAACTACACTAATATCCGTAGCAGAAGCCAAATCACATATTTCAGAACTAATAGCCAAGAACCAGTATTCTCATGAGAGATTTATTATAACTAGGCGCGATAAGCCTGTTGCAGCATTGGTTAGTCTTGATGACCTTAATATTTTGGAACAATACGAAGAAAAACAAGGCTTAGCTGCAATCGCAGGAAAATGGCAAGGTTTTGATGAAGTCACGGATGCGATGGGCGATATAGAAACTTTGCGTGCTAATGGTGGAAAAGGGCGCGATGTTTCTCTTTGATACGGATACGATTACCAATATTGTAAAGCCACGCCCCTCACAAAACCTGTTAGCCAAGTTAGAACACGTATCGAAAAACCAGCAGTATATCTCTACGATCACTATTTCCGAGATTGTCTATGGCGCAGAAAAAAGCCAGCGTCCTGAATATCACTTAAACAACCTGGAAACCATTTTATTGCCGGCGGTCAATATAGTCGGCTTTGATGCAAAAGCCGCTTATGTTTGTGGCCGGGTTCGCGCAGAACTTGAGAAACGCGGCACACCACTCGATTTAGCCGATCTTGAAATTGCATCTATTGCAATTGCGAATAACTTGACCTTAATTACCAATAACGTACGGCATTTTGAACGTGTGCCATTGCTGCAATATGAGAGCTGGCTATAGAGGCGTGGTGGTGTTTCCGGCGAATCTGACGATGCTAAACCCAGACTTGATGTGTGATTGCAAGGCCCTGTTTTTTTAGATGCCAAAAGTAGGCGGCTTTTATGGGTTTAGGTGATTTTTTTAGTATGGAAGACCTCATTTCTTTGTATTCAAAGTAATGCACTATGCAAGACTTGACTTTACGCGGAGTTCTACAACTGCAAGGTCCCAACTGCGTAGTTACAGTTTCTAAACTCATGTAATATTATAATAATTACTGACGGAAACGCTACACCGTCTAAGTAAGAATCAATCGAAAAGGAGCTTTCTTAATGAGCCAAACTGCACACCATATCCACAGCGACGAACCAGCGGAAAATGATTTTCTGGGGCGCGAAGCACTGTCAAAAGAAGTCGCACTAGCGGCTGCCACTGCGATGCCACCTCTTGTGCTGGGGGTACATGGGGATTGGGGGGCGGGTAAAACCACTTTTATGAAGCATGTACTCGCTGAGGTGGAAAACGGAGCCAACAATAAGCATGTAATAACTGTTTGGTTCGACGCGTGGCGTTACCAGAACGAGCCCGCGCCAGTGGTGGCACTATTGCAGGAGATGCGGCGCCAATTTTCAAAACCGAGCAAGCTCAAAAGTCAAGCCGCTAAGCTTGGCGAAGTTACGGTTCGAGCTATGCTGAACAGTCTCGACGATTTGACCAAGCTGGTAAAGCTGGAATCCTTGCCGATGTCACCAGGAAAAATCCAAGCGCTGGGCGAACAGTGGGAGAAGGATCACTTAGAAAACCACTTGGTGGTCGATAGTCTGCAACAGCATTTACAGCAAGCCATCTCAACCTAGCTGCCCCGTTCCCCTAAAGAGTTCACACCGCGTGTGGTGATCTTTATCGACGACCTGGATCGCTGCAATCCGGAAATGGCCTATCGGTTACTCGAAGGGCTGAAAATTTACCTGAATCTCAAAAACTGCGTCTTCGTCCTGGCCATGAACCAGCAGGTCATTACTGATGCCATCGCCCAGGCTATGAAAAAGGACGAACCCGATGCTAGAGTAAAGCTGCGCGCAGAAGCCTATTTGGAAAAGCTCTGTGCAAACATTTGGCGCTTGCCTCCGCCGCCGAAGCCCCATCACTTCTTTACAGCTCTTCTGAGCGATGCCGATGCTACACCGAAAAACGCTGTGGACAAAGTCATTGCTCAGGGATTACGGGGCTTCTTGCCACCCAATCCGCGTCGACTGAAGGCTTTGGCCAATCTTTACAACCGGCTGTGGGCGAGGGCAAAGGTTTCGAGTTTGGTTATTACTGATGAGGACTCGGCCTTGCGTGTATTGATTGTCGCCTATGTTTACCAGTTTCATTCCGAACTGTTCCAACGCTGGCGCCACGATCCGTTATTTTTCGAGGAAATGAAGCGCTGGATTAGCACCGGACTCGCAGACGAGAAAAGGGAATCACATTTTGTGGCGCTGACTCTGCCGTCGCGGCCGGAAAACGATGAAACCCAGCCCACGCCGGTAACTGCAATCAAAGGCAATTACCCTGATCCCACCGCGCCGGGTGTGTTTTGGATTGCGCCACTATTGCAAGGCCCGCTGGACAATGACAAACCGAACGATTACAGCCTGCTGTTGGAACTGGAAAACGCATGAACTCTCCTCTTTCGCCCCTGCAAGATTCACGGCTGCGGCCTTATCTGGACGATGTCTACGTTTGGCACGGCTATGTGCGTTTTCTAGGGCTACCTACACTTCAAGACCACCCGGATACCCCTCTGCACGAACTCTTTGTGCCTCCTCTGTTGTCTACTCAATCTGTTTCTCCAGATTCCGACCCTAAAGGCTGGCCGCACGGCGAAGGGGTGCTAGCAGTCCTGCATCAAGCACAGCGACTAGTAGTGTTAGGAGATCCTGGCGGCGGAAAATCTACCCTTATTAACTGGCTGTCTTGGCTATTGGTGGCCGGTGTATCGGAGCGTGTGCCGAACTGGTTACATGAGGCAATTCCCTTGCCGCTGGTTCTGCGGGAGTTGGACCTAGCTCAGGTAAACACTTTCGATGGCCTATTAAAGGCTTTCCTTAATCGCACCGTGGCACAACACCTACGGGGACAAGAGGAGTTGCTACACAGCATGCTGGCAGCTGGACATGTGCTAGTTTTGGCAGATGGCCTGGATGAAGTCAGTACAGCGCAACGTGAGTCTTTACGCCAAGCCTTGCACGATGGGTTTATGCGGTATCCCAAAAGTTTTTTCCTGGTGACCTCGCGCATCGTGGGTTATGCCGATTGCCCGCTAGACCTGGATTTATTGGATCAGGAGAAGACGTTATGAAAGTTCGACAGCGACACAATAAACCTAGACAACCTCAAAATATGGCAGAGCCACAGCAATATAAAAAACTTAGACAACTTCAAAACATGGCAGCGCCATAGCAATACAAAAAACCTAGACAATCTCAAAACATGGCAGCACGACAGCAATACAAAAATCCTAGACAACCTCAAAATATGGCAGCGCCACAGCAATACAAAAAACTTTGACAGCCTCAAAATATGGCTTCAGGGCAGCAATACAGATAACCTAGACTACCTCAAAACATGGCAGAGCAGCATGTTTTCACAACTACCGGAAATACCGGTTAAGTTTATACGACTGCACTATGTAATGCCCTTCGACGATGATCGCGTACGGGCTTTCGCTGGCAATTGGTATCGTCTACGCAGCCTCAAGCAAACGGCAGACAGCGACTCGGCGGACTTTATCCAGGCACTGTTCCGCGACCAGACCACCCTGCGTTTGGCGCGTAGCCCGCAATTGCTTACTCTCATGGCTTTGATTTACAGGGTGAGGGCACAACTGCCGGACGGTCGCGCCCTATTATACGATTTGATTACCGAAGCTTACTTGGAATCTATTGATAAAGCGCGTAAGCTGGAAAGCGACCGCTACCCTTGGCGGGAGAAGCGCCGCTGGCTTGCGCGGGTCGGTTTTGAATTGCAGTACAGGCGCAGCCAAACGGATGGTGACGAACCGGAACTCTTAGCCCGGCGTAGCGAAGTACGTGATTGGGTGGCCGAGGCTATGAAAGCATCCGGCTATAAAGCCGATGCAGCTTTCGTTGACTCTTATCTGGATTGGGTGGCGCGGCGCAGTGGCTTACTTTTACTGCGAGGCGAGGATCAATACGCCTTTGTCCACCTGTCATTCCAAGAATATTTTGCCGCGTTATTCTTGGTGGAACACCTAGCCGACGTCGATTGGGTATTGGCTCAACGCGAATGCACGACTTACTCGGAAGGTGATGGGCGTGTTAGCTCCAATAACCTACGCACCTGGGCCAACGACCCGCGTTGGCAGGAAACTTTGGTATTCTCTTTTGAAAGCTTCGCTTACCATCCCAAAGACGCCAAACGGTTGGCTATCTGGCTTTATGGTGAAAATTTCGGGGAGTTTTGTGATTCACTAAAAAGTTCGGAAGAACTAAATTTGATACCAACACAATCTGCCCGTGCCGAATTGCTTACAAGGGTTTTGATTGACCCCCACAGCGGCATGGAGGAAGCTGAGCGCTTAGCTGCATTCGATGCTCTGTGGCAGTATCTGGAAATTGCTGAAATGCGTTTTGGTGACCGACCATCGCCTTTAGTGGTTAGTCCCAAGGTACTGGCGCGGATATTGGAATCGCCTCAATGGGCAGAGACTTTCTGGCATCGTTTATCAAAGCGTAACCCTAAGTGTCTGACTTTGAGTTCAGCCGGCAGCCTTGATATATCACGAATGGAGGGTCTTCCTAATTTAGAATTTCTCGTATTATTCCTTACTAAGGTAAACGATTTTACCCCTTTGGCTCGCCTGGAGAATTTACGCAAAATTGCTTTAACAAATAAATCAATTGATAACTTAACTGAGCTGTCAATGCTTACCAACCTAGAGTCCATGTACTTGTTTATTGAGGAAAGGAAAAAGGTAGATTTAGCTCCTTTGACCAAGTTACCCAATCTACAAGATCTTACATTCAGAGGCGCGACTGTCGACCTCACCCCTTTACAGCGATGCCCCAAACTTCGATATTTGCTACTTATAGGTAAACACCGTATCCCAAAAGCCTTAAGGAAGCGGCTGGGAAAAGGACTAACTATTTCTAAGAAGTAAAGTTTTTGGCATTTAATTCTTTGATGTGAGAGCGGCCTTTCGGCTGCGAAAAACTGGGAAGCCCGGTAGATGTTGGCGTTCGGCGATAATTGGCGGCTTGCTTCTCGACCCGCTTGAGTGCGAAGTGAAACCGCTCTTGTCCCTTTTTTGTTTTTATACAGAGCCAGTAATCTTATCAACTCGCAAAGTGTACCGATTGAAAGAACGTCCGTTGTTTTTCTGCTCTTTGCCGTGAAAAGTGATTGTCACTAAATCCCCCGGTGCGGCGTTATTTTGTTTCAAGCTGTGTATCAAATAACGGTTTAGGGCAATATTCACAACCGAGCCGTTATCACACTGTAAAAGCATGGCTTTCTGTTCGTCATAGAGTAAATCTTTAAAAGTGCCGCTGCCTTGAATTACGCCTGTGATTGTTTCGCCTGCCGGCGGTCCCCAGTAGGTAACTTTGTTTGTAGTTGGTGGTTTTCCAGTCATTTTCTTATCCTGTTTGTTAGTGGGGCAGCAGGGTGCAATTGTACTCAGTTCATCTTAAGCGTGCATAATAGCAGTGAACGTAACAGGCATTAAAAGGGAATGAGAGGAATATTCGGATTGCGCAACATGCTGATTCGTTTAGTGTCTTTTATTTTTTCGTGTTTTTTGCGGATAAGCTGCGGTTTTTAGGTCAATTGGAGTCCGTAATTTATTTAGAATAAATTTCCGAATTTCGCTAAAATCACCCGTTACTGTAACAACTCTTCAGATCAAGTCTACATGGACCTAAAATTTCTCGATTTCGAACAACCCATCGCTGAATTAGAAGCGAAAATTGAAGAACTCCGCAATGTGCAGTTTGACAATAATATTAATATTTCCGATGCGCTTAAACAGCTCGAGGAACGAAGCCAGGCGCTGACCGAGTCGATTTTCACCAATTTATCCGATTGGCAAATTTCCCAGTTATCCCGTCATCCGGGGCGTCCTTATACGCTGGATTATGTGGAGCATATTTTTACCGATTTCCATGAACTGCATGGCGACCGGGCTTATGCAGACGATCCTGCGATTATTTGCGGCTTGGCTCGTCTTGATGGTCAGCCGGTTATGGTGATTGGTCATCAAAAAGGACGCGATACCAAGGAAAAGATTTATCGCAACTTCGGCATGCCGCGTCCGGAAGGTTACCGCAAGGCTTTGCGTATGATGAAGATGGCGGAGCGCTTCAAAATGCCGGTTATCTGTCTAATCGACACGCCGGGGGCTTATCCGGGCATCGGCGCGGAAGAGCGGGGGCAAAGCGAAGCTATCGCTAAAAACCTGTTTGAAATGGCTCGGCTGAAAACGCCGATTATCTGCACCATCATCGGGGAAGGCGGTTCCGGCGGTGCGTTGGCTATCGGTGTCGGCGACCGTTTGATCATGCTGGAATACAGCACTTATTCCGTTATTTCTCCGGAAGGTTGCGCGTCCATTTTGTGGAAAAGTCCCGATAAAACACAAATGGCAGCTGAGGCGATGGGCATTACTTCGGATCGTATCCGTGAACAGGGCTTTCTGGATGAGGTCGTCAGGGAGCCTTTAGGCGGCGGGCATAGAGATTTCAAAGTGACTGCCATGAACTTAAAGGATGCACTGGTTCGTCATATGAGCGAATTAAAGCGGCAACCAATCGATAATTTAATGGAAAGACGCTATCAACGGATTATGGATTTTGGCGTTTTTGAAGAAAGCGGAAAGTAAATCGCCTCTTTAAGTTGAAACGTTCACGCATCATAGGAGCGGATCGTCGCATCCGCACAAATGATAAAGGGGCGCATGCGTTGCGCTCCTGTGTGGACAGTGTCCTCAAGCTGGATATCGGTGACCGGCGGCAACGGTTTTATATCGGCTACAGCGGCGGTGTGGATTCCCATGTTTTGCTGCATTGTTGCGCATCAATAACTCAAATCAAAAGCAGAATTACCGCTGTTTACATACATCATGGCTTGCAGTCCGAGGCTGATGCTTGGGCTAGGCATTGCGAAAAAACGGCTAATGATCTGGAGCTTGAGTTTTTAGCGCTACGGGTCAATGCCAAGTCAGTGCCCGGAGAAAGTCCTGAAGAAGCTGCCAGAAATGCCCGGTATGCGGCTTTAAAATCGTTAATGAATGCCGATGATGTGTTGTTGCTTGCCCAGCACAGAGAAGATCAACTGGAAACGGTGTTGTTGCAGCTGTTTCGCGGCAGCGGCTTGCGCGGTCTTTCCGGAATGCCGGAATGTCAGGCATTCGGGCCGGGGTTTATGCTCAGGCCTTTGTTGAATACGCCCAAGCAGGCGATTAGCGATTACGCCCAAGCGCATCAATTAAGCTGGGTTGAAGACCCTAGTAACAAAAGCAATGATTATGACCGTAATTTTTTACGCAATGCGGTTGTTCCGTTATTAAAACAACGTTGGCCTGCGCTCGATAAAACCGTATCGCGCTCGGCACAACATTGCGCGGATGCCCAGGTGCTGGTTGACGAGGTCTCCGATGAGTTGTTCGATGCGGTTTTTAATCCGGCAGATAAGACATTGAGTATCAGCCGGTTGATGGAGCATCATAGTCATCAGCAGCAACTTATCATCAGGCACTGGTTCCGACATAGGGGGCTAAAAATGCCCAGTCAAGCTAAGGCCGGGCGGATATTAAGCGAAGTAGTTGCGGCAACCGGGCATCGTGATCCTGTATTGTCGGGACAGGGATACAGCATTCGCCGTTACCGGAATAAGCTTTACTGCTTGGCTAATTTGCCTGGAGCAGATTTGCATTTACCCGAAGGGCATCAGGCAGGAAGGCCTGACTCAAACCAAACCATACAATCAGCACAGCAAAGCCGTGTTTGGCCGATGGGGCAAACGTCGATAAGTATTACCAATAATCAGACATTGGCTTATAAACTGTCTTCAAAAGGAATACTCCATGAGCAGTGGCAGGCTGCCAATGTCGAGGTAAGGTTTCGCCAGGGTGGTGAGAAAATCCGCTTGCCGGGGCGTGCCGGACATCATTCATTGAAAAACCTGTTCCAGGAAGCCGGTATTCCTCCTTGGGAAAGGGATGTTATGCCTTTAATTTATCTGGATGGTCAACTTGCCGTCGTCGGCGACCTTTGGATCAGTGCGGCGTTTTATAGTGAAAAAGCACAAGCTTGTATCAGTTTTTATCTGCAAAGTTAAAATTAAGCCTAAAAGACAATGACGAAAAGCGCATTGTCGATTAAAATACACCAGTTTTACCTAACTTCATCAGTTTTCACTGAAGTCTAAAAATCCTACATGACAAAATACATTTTCATTACCGGTGGCGTTGTTTCGTCTCTTGGCAAAGGCATTGCTGCATCTTCACTTGCGGCTATTCTTGAATCCCGCGGCCTTAAGGTCACCATGACCAAGCTTGATCCTTATATCAATGTCGATCCGGGCACTATGAGTCCTTTTCAGCATGGTGAAGTATTTGTTACTGAAGACGGCACCGAAACCGATCTTGATTTAGGCCATTACGAGCGGTTTATTAAAACCACGATGACTAAAAAGAACAGTTTCTCAACAGGACAAGTCTACGAAAGCGTGTTGCGCAAAGAGCGTAAAGGCGAGTATTTAGGCGCGACGGTTCAGGTCATTCCGCATATTACCGATGAAATTAAACGTCGAGTGTATGAGAGCGCCGAGGGCGTCGATGTTGCGTTGATTGAAGTTGGCGGTACGGTAGGCGATATTGAATCCTTGCCTTTTCTGGAAGCTATCCGGCAGATGCGTTTTGAGTTAGGTTCCGATCGATCGCTGTTTATTCATTTAACACTAATTCCTTATATCCGTTCAGCCGGTGAAATAAAAACCAAACCGACCCAACATTCAGTAAAAGAATTGCGCAGTATCGGCATACAGCCGGATATTTTGATTTGCCGCTCAGAGCAAGCAATACCTGTCAGCGAGCGTCGTAAAATTGCTTTGTTTACCAACGTAGAAGAAAAAGCGGTTATTTCTGCGGTCGATGCCGCTTCGATTTATCAAATTCCGTTGTTGCTGCGTGATCAAGGCTTGGACGATATTGTCGTTAATAAATTGAGGCTGGACGTGCCTCCGGCTGATCTGTCGGAATGGGAAGCCGTTGTTGAAGCGCTGGAGCAACCGGCCAATGAGACCACTATCGCTATCGTCGGCAAGTACGTCGATCATTCCGATGCTTATAAATCGCTAAATGAGGCTTTGATTCATGCCGGTATCCGTACCCGCACCAAGGTCAACATTATCTATATTGACTCTGAAACGATAGAGGATGAAGGCGTTGCCAAGCTGAAAGGCGTCGATGCTATCCTGGTGCCCGGCGGCTTCGGTGAACGCGGCGTGGAAGGCAAAATCGCTACCGTCAAATATGCTCGAGAAAACAAGATTCCTTATCTGGGTATTTGCTTGGGTATGCAGGTTGCCGTTATTGAATTTGCCCGTGATGCAGCCGGCCTGGAAGGCGCACACAGTACCGAATTCTTGCCCAAATCGCCGCATCCGGTAATCGGTTTAATTACCGAATGGATGGCGGAAAGCGGTCAATTGGAAATACGCGACGAAAACTCCGACTTAGGCGGTTCCATGCGTTTGGGCGGGCAGCAATGCCGACTGCAATCCGACTCGCTGGCTTTCCAGCTTTATCAAAAAGACGTGATTGCCGAAAGGCATCGTCACCGTTACGAATTTAACAACCAGTATCTGGAAAAACTGGAACAGGCCGGTATGCGCTTTTCCGGCAAGTCGATTGACGGCCGTTTGGTCGAAGTGGTCGAAATATCCGATCATCCGTGGTTTCTGGCTTGCCAGTTCCATCCGGAATTTACCTCAACACCCAGAAAAGGCCATCCGTTGTTTTCAGGGTTTGTAGTCGCAGCTGTTGAACATAAAAAAGGCGCAGTAAAATGAAATTATGTGGATTTGAAGCAGGTCTGGATCAGCCGCTTTTTTTGATCGCCGGTCCTTGCGTTATCGAAAGCGAGCAGTTAGCGCTGGATACTGCGGGTGCGTTAAAAGAATTAACTACAGCGTTAAATATTCCTTTCATCTACAAGTCATCGTTCGATAAAGCCAACCGCTCATCGCATGAAAGCTATCGCGGTCCCGGCGTGGAAGAAGGGCTTAAGATATTGGAAAAGGTCAAACAACAAATCGGCGTGCCGGTGTTAACCGACGTACACGAAGATACACCGTTAGCCGAAGTCGCAGCCGTGGTTGATGTCATGCAAACGCCTGCGTTTTTGTGCCGGCAAACCAATTTTGTTCAGCAAGTTGCCTCTCACGGCATTCCTGTGAATATCAAAAAAGGCCAGTTCCTGGCGCCGTGGGACATGGTGCATGTCGCCAATAAAGCCAAGGCAACCGGAAACCAACAGATTATGGTTTGCGAGCGTGGCGTATCGTTCGGTTACAACAATTTGGTTTCCGACATGCGCTCGTTGGCAGCCATGCGCGATACCGGTTGCCCGGTCGTTTTCGATGCGACTCACTCGGTGCAATTGCCCGGCGGACAAGGCACGGTATCGGGCGGACAACGCGAATTCGTGCCGGTACTCGCCAGAGCTGCCGTTGCAGTCGGCATTGCCGGACTATTCATGGAAACCCATCCGAATCCTGCGGAAGCAAAAAGTGACGGCCCTAACTCCTGGCCGTTACACAGAATGAAAGAATTATTGGAAATTTTATTAACAATCGACAAGGCTGTTAAATCTACCAGCCTGATCGAAACAACTCTCTAAATAAGGAAAAATAATGACTGCAATAGTAGATATTCGTGCAAGAGAAATTTTAGATTCACGCGGCAACCCGACTCTGGAAGCGGACGTGACTTTAGCGTCCGGCGTGATCGGCAGCGCGATGGTGCCATCCGGTGCATCAACCGGCGAGCGCGAAGCAATAGAATTGCGTGACAATGACAAAGGTCGTTATTTGGGTAAAGGCGTATTGACTGCGGTTAAGAATGTTAATACCGAAATTCGTGATGCCATTGTCGGTATGGAAGTAAGCGACCAAACCGGCATCGACAAAAAAATGATCGCACTGGACGGCACTGAAAACAAAGGCCGTTTAGGCGCTAACGCAATTTTAGCGGTATCTATGGCAGCGGCTCACGCGGCGGCTAAAGAAGCGGGCGTACCTTTATACCGTCACTTGAACACCAGCGGCAAATTCGTGATGCCGGTTCCAATGATGAACATCATCAACGGCGGTTCACATGCGGACAACAGCGTTGACCTGCAAGAATTCATGATTTTGCCTGTCGGCGCACCGACATTCCGTGAAGCGATCCGTTACGGCGCGGAAGTTTTCCACAACTTGGCGAAAGTTTTAAAAGGCAGAGGCTTGGCAACTACAGTGGGCGACGAAGGTGGTTTCGCACCGAATTTGTCTTCTAATGAAGAAGCGATTGAAGTCATTCTGGAAGCGATCGAAAAAGCCGGTTACAAAGCCGGTGTCGATATTTTCTTAGGTATGGATGCAGCCAGCTCCGAATACTACAAAGACGGCAGCTATGAGTTGTCAGCCGAAGGCAGAAGCTTTAATTCTGTTGAAATGAATGATTTCTTCGTTGAATGGGTTAACAAATATCCAATCATTTCTATCGAAGACGGCCTGGATCAAAACGACTGGACAGGTTGGAAAGATCAAACCGAAAAATTGGGCAACAGAGTTCAATTGGTTGGTGACGATTTATTCGTGACTAACCCCGCTACTTTAAAAGAAGGCATTGAGAAAGGCATTGCTAACTCAATCCTGATTAAAGTAAACCAAATCGGTACTTTGACCGAAACATTGGAAGCGATTAATACTGCGCATGCAGCAGGTTACACCGCTGTCGTGTCACATCGTTCAGGCGAAACTGAAGACACTACGATTGCCGATTTAGCCGTTGCAACGGGCACCGGACAAATCAAAACCGGTTCTTTGAGCCGTTCTGACCGTGTCGCTAAATACAACCGCCTGATGAAGATTGAAGAAGAATTAGGTGATTTAGCGGTTTACGCAGGCCGTAGCGCGTTTAAAATGCTGTAAAAGCAGACGAAAGGCGAAGGGCAAAAGGCGAAAAATATGAACCTTTGGTCCTTTGCCTTTAGCTTTTAGTCTCATCCATGAAAGTCATCATTGCCATTATCATTCTGTTAATTATCCATTTTCAATATCGGATATGGGTTGGCGACGGCAGTTTTGCGCAAATCGATGCCTATCAACAGCGTCTTGATGATCTGAAAAAACAGGCAGAGGAAAAAAGACAGCGCAATGAGGCGCTGTATGCCGAAGTGCTGGATTTAAGGAAAGGACAGGAAGCCATTGAAGAACGGGCTCGGGATGAATTAGGGATGATTAAGGAAGATGAGACGTTTTTTCATGTGCTTGAATAAGGCGAAAGACGAAAGGCTAAGGGCGAAAAAAGCACCGGCCTTTCGTCTTTCGCCTTTAGCCCTTCGCCTTTTTTATCCATGACTCATTCAATAAAATTCTGGGCTATCGTGCCCGCTGCCGGTGTCGGCAAACGCATGCAGGCCGATCGGCCTAAACAATATCTGGAACTTGCCGGGAAAACAGTAATAGAACATACCCTGTTGCGCTTGTTGCAGTCTGATGTTTTTGCCGCCATCGCCGTTGCGGTTTCCGAAGAAGATCCTTATTGGCCCGATCTGGCCATATCACAACATAAATATATTATCACTGCTCCCGGCGGCAAAGAACGGGCGGATTCCGTACTGTCCGGATTAAAGACCATCAGGGAGCAAGCATCCGATGATGACTGGGTATTGGTGCACGACGCAGCCAGGCCCTGCATTACCGCGGCCGATATTCACCATCTGATCAATTCACTGGTTAACGATGACGTGGGCGGGATTTTGGCCTTGGCTTCGCCGGATACCTTAAAACAGGTGCAAGGTGACGCCATTACCGGCACGCTGGATAGAAGCCACATATGGCGAGCACTAACGCCGCAGATGTTTCGTTACGGTATGTTAAAAGCCGCATTGGAACAGACGCAAGGCAATCCGGCCATTACTGACGATGCCAGCGCCCTAGAATTACAAGGGTTTCAGCCGAAAATCGTCGAAGGCCGCCCCGACAATATCAAAATCACTCGCCCGGAAGACCTGGCGCTGGCGCAATTTTATATGGAGCAGCAATGATTAGAGTAGGGCAAGGTTATGATGTACACCGCTTCAAAGACGGCGGCGATGTTATTTTAGGCGGCGTAAAAATAGATTACGAACAAGGCTTGGAAGCGCACTCAGACGGCGATGTGGTGCTGCATGCGTTGTGCGATGCGATATTGGGTGCCGCTGCCTTGGGCGACATCGGCAAGCATTTTCCCGATACCGATCCCGAATTTAAAGGTGCCGACAGTCGTGTGTTATTGCGCCATGTTTACAGTATTGTTCAGGAAAAAGGCTATAAGCTGGTGAATGCGGATATAACCATTATTGCCCAAGCGCCGAAGATGTCGCCGCATACTGTCGCAATGTGTCGCAATATCGCCGATGATCTTCATGTGGACGTGGATTGCATTAATGTCAAAGCGACCACCACTGAAAGGTTGGGCTTTGAAGGACGCAAGGAAGGCATTGCGGTGCAGGCGGTTGTCTTGATTGAGAAATAGTCGTTACTTCTTGTTAAATTGTTAAATCCTGTAGGGTACGAGACTGTGAAAGTATTATCCAAATCAGACTGAAAGGCTTTTTTACCACGAAGGACACAGAGAACACGGAGAAAACCAATATTAAAACTTCGTGTTCTCTGTGTCCTTCGTGGTGAATACTTTGATTTTGTTCTAACACGAATACTTTCTCACAGTCTCGTATCTTGCAGAGATTATCTGGATGGCTATAACTTGCAATAGTCATAATTCAAATTAATAGCCTTAATCTTTATGCAAAATATTGAAATCCCCGTCTGGCCTTACGCTTACGGTAGCCCTTCCGGCACCGGCAAAATCCGCAGTTTGCCTGAAGACTTTATCGTTAAAGAAAATCTGTCTTTTGAACCTTCAGGCGCGGGCGAACATGCTTTTTTGCAGATAGAGAAGAAAGGTGAAAACACCGAATATGTTGCAAGACAGCTGGCTCGGTTTGCCAATGTCCGGCAACGCGACGTCAGCTTTGCTGGTTTAAAAGACCGCTATGCGGTCACGACGCAATGGTTCAGCGTTTGGTTGCCCGGTAAAGCTGATCCTGACTGGGCACAGTTTGAGTCGGACAGCACCAAAGTATTGCAATCAGTGCGCCATGCCAGAAAGCTCAAGCGTGGTGTACTGTCGGGGAACTGCTTTAAGCTGGTTGTTCGCGACTGGCAGGGCGACCAGGGAAAAGCCAATCAGCAACTGGAGTTGATTAAAGCCAACGGCATTGCCAATTATTTCGGCTCACAGCGCTTTGGCAACGAGGGACAAAATGTCAATAAGGCTTTGGCAATGTTCGAGGGTGCAAAAGTGGGCCGGGAGCAGCGCAGCATTTATTTGTCGGCAGCCAGGTCTTATCTGTTCAACCTGATTTTGGCCGAGCGGGTAATGCAACATAACTGGAATCAGCCGGTTGCAGGCGATACCTATCAATTCGACTTGTCACACAGCTGTTTTCAATCAGAACAACCGGACACGGAAATCATTCGGCGGCTGGCGGCAAAAGAAATTCATCCCACCGGTGCATTATGGGGCAGGGGAAATGCCGATGTGTCAGCCGATGCGCTAGCTATTGAGCAAGCCGTTATTGACGAGCATCAACTGTTGGCTCAGGGTTTGATTGCGAATGCGGTTGATCGGGACAGGCGTGCATTACGGGTTAACGTGCAGGATTTGCACTGGCAGTTTATTGATGATGCGACGCTGGAGCTTTGTTTTATCTTGCCGGCGGGGAGCTATGCCACGGCGGTGCTGCGGGAAATTATCGTATAAGTTGGCTTGCGTCTAATAATTAACACTAATACTTAACGCCGCTATCTTAGAGTTATATCTCTTTCTAGGATTTAAACCGGTTTTCCAAGAATCAATAATTACTATCCTAACTTTATGGGTAGTTATTCGTTTATATGGTATAAAATTTTATTCATTGACAAATTATGAAATGAATCACTGTAATACTTGGATATGTTTGAATATCATTGATAATCTCCCGTTTTATTTTTAATGCTATTTTTCTTTCTTGTTTGGGAGTTAGCTAGATCCGCATAAGATGAAAATTTTCTGGGTAAAAATAAAGTATTTTTACGATAGGCTTACTAAAGAATTGCAAAAGTAACAAGGAAATAATGATTCTACGCGATCATTAATCTATTTTATTTTTATATGAGCAATAATCTGGTTATATGGTCGGCTAATAAACCAAAATATGCGCAGGGTATTTATTTTTTTGATTAATGGCATTTAAATATATTTCCATTGGCTTATATCAATTAAAAAACTACAGAATTAAAAGTCAGAACTATGTTTTTTTTCGGTAGATATTTGATATTATTAGGGCGGCTATTATGTTTTCTCAGGCATTATTTGAAGTATTTTGCTAAACCAATCGAATCATACATAACCAATATCATAATTTCGCTGATAATGGCTATGCCGAAATATATTTATAGTTGGAACAGTCCGGCATGATTTTAGAAATTTAGAATAAAACCAAGCCATGCCGGAACTGTCACTCAGCATTGAAATAGATTATAGCGATATACAGTCAATTTAAACCATTATATCTAAGGATAAACGATGCTGGCCTGTGGGCCGAGATCGACATTTTCTTCAATATAACGGATTTCATCGCCCACCTGTAACGCATCAAACCCACTTCCAGTCACACTGTTTCGATGAAAATAGACTTCATGCCCGTCATCAGCAGCTTCAATAAAGCCGTGATTCTTTTCCGGCAGCAAGCGGATTACGGTTCCGATGCTTTGTAAGTCGTGAGTTTTAACCTTTCCTTGCTGAATCCGTGCGTAATCTTCAAGCTGCCGTGTCGCAGCGTTGAAGGCGTCACGTATGGCTACATAAATATCTTCATAAGCTTTTTTATCATGATGTTCCCGGCTAATAACCAATTCCTTGCGCGGAGTAGTGATGTCAATGCGTATATGATATTGATTGCCTTGATGGTGGCGTTGATGCTCGGATTCCACCGCAATCCTGCAACCTATGATATGCGCATGAAACCTATCCAACTTGCTAGCTTTTTCACGAATTTTAGCCTCTACAGCATCTGAATGAGGTATCCCACGAAAAGTAATCTGTAATGGGATTTGCATATTAGTCACCTTGTTGAGGCTAAATACGAGAAAGAGTCATCCGTCGCTGCATCACAGGATAATTAAATCTTCAGCTTGTGGGCCTTTTTTTCCTTGTGTCACATTAAATTTCACTTTTTGCCCATCAGATAATGATTTAAACCCAGTGCTGCTAATATTACTGTAATGGACAAAGACATCAGGGCCTTTTTCTTGTTCAATAAAACCAAAGCCTTTGCTAGCGTTAAACCATTTGACTGTACCAGTATTTGTTTGTGTAGACATAATTAACATCCTAGAGAATAAATTAATATAATTAAGTAATGAATAAATTACTTAATTCTGATTTTCGGTGAATGCCAACTATCAGTATGATAGTTAACAAAATATGTATCTTTGTATCTTATTTAGTCAATTCGCCATAACATCTCCAGTAATATATATAAATTGTGATATTAAAATAAATCATTTAGTGAGATTTGTTTTTAGTCATCATTTCCTGAAGTTCTTGCTCTGCCTCAATCCAGTCATCAATTTCGTGGCCTGGTTCAAAACCTCTTTTCTCTGCTTTATAGAAGGCAATCTCAGCAATTTTTGTATAACAGTCGGGGAGATTTATAGGCGTTGAAGGCACTGTTGGGTTTAAAATAGTGTCCTGAGGAGGCGTATGCATTTCCACTTTACTCTTAGCCAATTTTCTAGATTCATCTAAAGTTTTATGACTGTAAAAAAAATAAACTGGGGACATTGAAACAAAAAATTGTGAACAAAAATATCAGTGCGAATACTTAGAAGTAGAGAATTAAAAGGATGTCTAATCTGATGTGCTTTCCCTTTTATACAACTTCAGGCTTTCCGGAAGGATAACCAAGCGTACCATTATGTTTCTTCATTATTGATTGACCCTCTCGAACCGGAGAGACATTCACCTGATGCAAGAAGTCAGAATGATGCAGTCATGCGACAATGTTCTGGAAATAGGCTTAAATAGCGGCTATTATTCAAATACTAGATTTTTTCTACATTGCTAATTACCAGTATTTAAAAGAATTGTTAATTCAAGATGAAACATAATTCTTAGTATTAGGTAGGTTTTGCACAAAGCGCAGGTAGCGGAATTTAACGCTACCAAACTTTTCCACGTTGAGTAGATAACCCATGAAAAATACGCCATTGGATCCTTCACAACTCTATAAGCCATGCAATGTTGAACAATTAAAATTTAGCTCGACCGAAGAGCTTGAAGATATTGATATTGCCGTGGGACAGCAACGCGCTGTGGAAGCCGTCAAATTGGGCATCCATATGCATAAAAGCGGCTATAACATTTTTGCAATAGCGCCTGCCGGTACCGGAAAATTGACTACTATCCGTCAGTTGGTCGAACATGAAGCCGGCAGGCAAGGCATTCCTTCGGACTGGTGTTATGTCAACAACTTCAGTCAACCGGCCCAACCGAAAGCCATTAAATTGATGCCGGGACATGGCAAGGTGTTTAAGCACGATATGGCGCAGTTGATTGATGAACTGAGCATCGCAATACCTGCGGCTTTTGACGGTGACGAATACCGATCCAGGGCGGGTGAACTGGAAAGCGAATCGCGCCAACGGGAAATAAGCGAACTTAGCCGGTTGCGTGAAGATGCGGCAAACGCTCATATTCTTCTTACGGAAACTGCGACCGGCTATGCATTTTCCCCTGCAAATGAAAACAATGAAATTATCAGCCCAGAGCAGTTCAATAAGCTGGATAAAGACAAGCAGCACGAAATACAGCAAACCATTTTCGACTTGCAGGAACGCTTGGCAAAACTGCTGAAAAACTTCCCCATCTGGCGCAAGGAAACCAAACGCAAACTACAAGCGCTTAACCGTGAAGTTGCGGAGCAGGCCGTCAACCATTCCATAGACGACCTGATCGAAAAATACGCCCACCAGGAAGCTGTTCTTAGTTATCTGAATGAAGCTCAAAAAGATATTATTGAGCATGTGCTGGATTTTCTACCACGCAGTGAAAAAGTGTTGCCGTTTATGGAGTTAACACAGGAATCTAATCCGCTTAAACGTTATTACGTTAACCTGATGGTGGATTTCAGCGGCAAGAAATCGGCTCCGGTTATTTACGAAGACCATCCGATCTACAGTAACCTCATCGGCCGTATCGACCACCAGGCCTATATGGGATCGCTCGTTACCGATTTCACCATGATCAAGCCCGGCGCACTGCATAATGCAAATGGCGGCTACCTTCTTATCGATGCCCGAAAACTGCTGTTTCAACCTTATGCCTGGGATACGCTTAAAAGAACGCTGAAATCCGGCGAAATCCGTATTGAGTCTCTGGAACGGACGCTCAGCCTGATCAGCGCCTCATCGCTGGAGCCGGAACCCATACCACTCAATTTGAAGCTGATCCTGATGGGAGAGCCGCTGATTTATTATCTGCTCTGTGCGTACGACCCGGAATTTCATGATCTGTTCAAGATCGCAGCAGACTTTGACGAATCGTTTTCCAGAGAAGGCAATGACCAGGAGTATGCCCGTTTACTGGCCACTATTGCCCGCCGCGAAAAATTACGGCCACTGAGCCAAAACGCGGTCGCCAGAGTTATCGAGCATAGTTCCAGGATGGTCGGCGATACGGAAAAATTGCTCATCCATTTGCGCAGTATCAAAGACTTGTTATCGGAGGCGGACTATTGGGCGGAGAGTAATGGTCATGAACAGATTGCCGGCAGTGACGTACAACAAGCCATTGACCATAAAACGCACCGATTGGATAAACTCCGGGAAAAGCTGTATGAAAATATCCATCGAGGCACCCTGTTAATTGATCTTGAAGGCAAGGTCATCGGCCAAGTCAACGGCCTTTCGGTAGTGCAATTGGGTGAGTTTAGCTTTGGGCAACCATCGCGGATAACCGCAACTACGCGTTTAGGTGGCGGCAAAGTGGTCGATATTGAACGGGAAACCAAACTGGGCGGGGCTATTCATTCAAAAGGTGTTTTGATACTGTCGAGCTTTATCGGCGCCCGATTTTCTCGAAAAACGGAATTCTCTATAGCGGTTAGCCTGGTATTTGAACAGTCCTATGGGTATGTTGAAGGCGACAGCGCTTCTCTGGCTGAACTTTGCACCATTTTATCGTCAATTGCCCAGATTCCGTTACGGCAGGATTTGGCAATTACCGGCTCAGTTAATCAATTGGGAAATGTTCAGCCGATAGGCGGGGTTAATGAAAAGATTGAAGGTTTCTTTGATGTTTGCGTCCAACAAGGCTTAACCGGCACTCAAGGGGTTATCATTCCCACCGCCAATATTAAACATTTGATGCTGCGCTGGGATGTGGTGCATGCCGCCCAAACCGGGCAATTCAATATTTACGCGGTAACAACCGTAGACGAAGCCATTGAGTTACTGACAGGAATGGATGCCGGCACGGTGAATGAGCAGGGGGCTTATCAGCCGGAATCGTTTAACGGCCAAGTTGAAGCCCAGCTGCTGCAATTCAGTAAAATCAAAAAGGAGAGTGCTAAGCACGAAAAATAAGGTGCTTGGAGTCTGAGGCAATATTCTGAACGATTTAATACCAGAGGCCACCGATATGACGGCGAGGTTTCCTGACAGATTTTTGATAGTGGGCAGGTACGGAAAATCTGTCAGGGCTTGAATAGTTCATAGCCTGTTTTGAACCGTCTATTAAACTTAACAATCGCTTTATTCTTTCTTCAGTATCCGGGTGCGTTCTGAGCACTGACGGAATCGTTCCTCTATGACCTCGCCCGAATAGCATGTCGAGAATCGAGGATTCATAGAATTCCAGTTTACTTAAAGCCATTGCCAGACCTTCAGGGTCATTCGTTAATAAAATGGCGTGACGATCGGCATCAAATTCCTTAATTCGAGATAAAGAAAGTTGCAGAAAACTCATGATGGTTGGCGCCACAATCAGCACGCCTAACGCAAACCAGGAAATCGTAACCAAGCCCAGAAAATACAGCGGCAAATTTAAAAAAACTAATATAAAGCCGGTTAAAGACAACGTGTGGGTGATCCGGTTGAGAATATCGGCGTAAGTCATCACGCGCACATCATTATGCTGGATATGACTGATTTCATGTGCCAATACCGCGGTAATCTCCCGCAGAGTCAGAGCGCTCAGCAGTGAATCACTCAGACCGATACCTGAGTTTTTCGACGTACCTACAGAGAAAGCGTTCATAAGCTGACTGGGCAGGTAGTAAAGCTCGGGTGGGGCGGGTAAGTTGGCGCGGTTGGCCAGTTCCTGGGTTATCTGATAAAGAGCGGGCGCATCATAAGCCGATAGTAATTTGCCTCGATACATAGAAAAAATGAAAGACGGCGAAATGTTGGGACTAATAGCCAGTATCAGAACACCTAAAGCCGCCGCCCATAAGATGCCCTCGACCCCGGCGATGATAAAACCCAGTAATGACAAAATGGCGCCCATGCAAAGAAAAAGCACCAAGATGTGGACGAAGTTTTTTAGTTTGTGTTTAAAAGAGATCATTATGAACCCTTTGCTGCAAGCGCCTCTGCATTACGTTTGGCAAGATTATCAATAACTGCGCTTAATGAGCCTTTGGTTTGGATTTCTTCATTAAAGGTCGAGCGATAATTAGTCACCAGACTGACACCGTCAATCATGATATCGTAGACTTTCCATTCGCCTTTAGACAGGAACATTCGGTAATTTACGTTGACAGGTTGAAGGCTGGGCTGGAGAACATCGGTTTTTACGATGACTTTTGTGCTTTCACTGGACATATCAAGCGGCATAAAGCGTATGGTCCAATCGTTATATTCCACAAACGCTCTGGAATAGGTTCTTATTATCAGTGTTTGAAACTCACGTTTAAAGCGCTCCTGTTCTTCAGGCGTTGCTGTTTTCCAATACTTTCCTAAAACTAACGGTGCGATCTTGTCGAAATCCGTATGCTGGGAAACAACACTTCTAACGAATTCCGTAACTTGAGCAAAATTCTGGGTGAATGTTTTATCCTGTAGCTTCTTCTGTAATTGTTCCGAAACGCTTTGGATGATTTGCTGCGGGGGTTTCAAGTCATCGGCTATTACTTTACTGACAGGTATTAAACCCAGTAATAGTGTAAAAAATAAATGAAATATCAGGTTTTGTTTAGTCCGATTTTGCATAATTGGGCATATTGATTGAAGTGATTGGATTAATTGGCTTTGTTCACTGTTTTACGACTTCCATTGTCATCATGTCGACAGTTTTGACAAAGCGCAAGTTGGATCGATTGCGTATTGACAATTAATTAATTGAAAAATTCCGGCATTATTGGCTTATAACAAATCAATCAACCTAAATGCCCGGTCGATTTCTTCAAAAGTATTATAAAAATGAGGCGAAAATCTGATGCCGCCGCCCCGCAATGCGCAAACTACGCCGTTTTTTTGTAAATATTGATAGAGCTCCTCGTTTGCAATCGTTTTATGCTTGAAAGTAACGATGCCGGATTTCAGCCGGTTTTGCCTGGGCGTCAATAAAACCAGTTGCCCGTTTTTATCGATGGACTCAATCAAATAATCGGATCTTTCTAAAACCTGCGCTTCGATTGCGGCCATGCCGGTTTCCAGCAACAAAGACAAACTGGCGGAAAAAGCATGAATGCCCAGCATATTGGGGCTGCCGCATTCAAAACGCCGGGCGGTGGGGTGGATTTCCCAAGGCTGGTTTTCATAATTATGCGTGTCTTTCATCATGTGCCAGCCGTACTGGGTTAGCTTCAGCTTATCCCTTGACTCGGGCGTGGTATAAAAAACGCCTAAGCCTTCCGGGCCGAACATCCACTTATGACCGTCGGCCATCACAAAATCCGCCTGATAAGCCTGCACGTCAAACTGCACCGCGCCCAAGCTCTGGATTGCGTCAATGCAAAACAGGATGCCGCGCCGCTTGCAGAATGCGCCGATGCGTTCCAAGTCCATGCGCAAGCCCGAGGCGAACTGTATCGAGCTGATCGTCAAAAGCCGCGTGTTGTCGTCCACCAACGCAAATAACGCATCCTCCGGCGTCTCGGCGCTGTGCAGATCGGCCTGGCGAAATTCCACGCCCTGATCGGCCAGGGATTCCCAAGGCAGCCTGTTGGAGGGAAATTCCTCATTGCTGGACACAATATTGTCGCCGGACTGCCACGTTAACCCGTAGGCGACAAAAGACAAAGCTTCCGAAGTGTTTTTAACCAGCGCAATATCGTCGGAGGAGGGGGCGTTTAACAAAGCCTGCAATTGGCTGCGCAGTTCGGTCTCCTTATTCATCCAGTCCAAATAGAAGTGCGATCCGTAGCGGGTGTTTTGCTCAGCAAACTTGATTACCGCCTCGCCCGTTCTTTTAGGCCAAGGCCCAACGGCGGCATGGTTAAGATAAATTAGTTCTTCGGTCAGCGGAAATTCCGGATGTTTCATAATATCCATAAGTAGTGATGGTTAAACTTAAAAAAGCATCAATGCGAGATTGCCGGTTTTTATCTCAAATAGCCGGGCAGACTCGTTTTGTGATGAATTTGTTTTTGTAATAACACAAGGCTGTAGGCCGTAAGGTACGCATCGCGTACCAGTTTTTGGATCAAATCCCCAAAAGGTACGCGATGTGTACCCTACGATGCCGTGCGTGAAAATCGGCTAAAACTCCGTTGTTTGACGCGACAACTCGGAGAAAGCCTCCTACGTAACGTCAAGTAATAACACAAGAAACAGGTTGTTTGCACTTATTTTGTTGTTAACTTCAAGGTGTGGTTCACTGCGTTCAATATCGACTTGAATAATCCTCTCAACGCAGCTTCTTACCGCCGCTGGTTTTGCCGGTAACATTTTGGTTAACATGCCGTTGGCGGCTGCCTAGTTTGAATGCGGTTTACTCAAGCAGCATGGCTGGTATCGTATTGATGCCCGAGGCGATAAACCCAAGTATGGCCGCTGATGTTTTCCGTTTACAGAAAAGGCGATTTAACTTACATTTTGAATTGATAACGACACTGGCCGGCCTGCGTAAACAGGATCACCCTCTACGATCAAAACACGCGAGGCCGTCTGGTTGCCGAAGTGTTTCGTTTCAACCAAGAGCAAAAAGTGACTATGGTCTTTGCCTACTATTTATTACTTACGGAATCTTCATGATAAAAATCAGCATCCTATACCCAACAACCTGAACGCACGGTTCGATATGGGGTATTACGTCGATACGCATATGCCGCTGTCGATTGAACTTTTCAGCGCCCATCCAAGATTCAAAACCGTGTCAGTCGAGCGTGGGTTGGGCGGCGTAATGCCTGGAGCGGATGCAGCTTATATCGTTATGTGCCACTTCCTGTTTACTTCGGCTGAAGACTTCATGGCCGTTATCATGCCGCTGTGCTGCAAGGCGACATGCCCAATTACACCGATATAGAGCCGGTCATTCAAATTAGCGAAATCCTTATTCCCGAGTAGACCCATGTATAGACCACCCCATTTTGAACAACCCGATATTGAGACCATGCACGAGCTGATCCGCAACAGGCCGCTGGCGACATTGGTCACACTCGACTCAAACGGCATTAACGCCAATCACATTCCGTTGCATCTTTCGCCAACGCCCGAACCGTTTGGCGTGTTGCGCGGCCATATAGCGCGGGCCAATCCGCTCTGGCACGATCTTGTATCGAATGTTGAAACGCTGGCCATATTCCACGGCCCGGACGCTTACATCAGCCCATCCTGGTATGCGACCAAGCAGGAAGCGGGAAAGGTGGTTCCGACCTGGAATTACGCGGTCGTTCATGCTTACGGTTACTTACGCATCATCGATGATGCCGTTTGGGTTCGTGCTCAGCTTGAAGCGTTAACGCAGCATCATGAAGCCGCTTTTCCTGAGCCGTGGGCGGTAGCGGATGCGCCGGAGGATTTTACCGAAAAGCTGATTGGGGCTGTGGTAGGTATTGAAATGGTTATTACCCGATTAATGGGCAAGTGGAAAGTCAGTCAAAATCAGCCGCCGCAAAATCGGCGTAGTATTATAGATGGGCTGAATGCCAGCGGACAGAGCGAGGCGGCAGCAATGGCAGCGTTGGTTAATGCTGGGATTAAAGATGTATGCTGATCGATGCGGTAATTTGCAATTCAGAATACAATAGATGTTAGATGGTTTGGATGTGATTTACTGGATAGGATGATGTTGTCGTATTTGTTTGTGCGTCATGTCCTGTTGCTATAATGCTTGTTTAATGAAAACAAACGGTTAGATGACCTTAATGAAGAATATACGACAAGTTAGATTTATTATACGACAATTGATGTGGTATATATTACGTTATATGTTTTCGGAGGCGTAAATGTTCGTGTTTAACGGTTACCGATGGACCATTGTCGATCTGCTGTTAGCGCTACTGATAGCGTTCGGTGTCATATACTTTGCTACGCAAACCGTAGCCAAAGAAGGCGTGTCCTTAACCTCCATCGCGGGTTCTGTTTGGGGATATGGAACTTTAATGTTTATCTTTATCTACCAGCTTCCTATTTTTGGTCAATCGTTAGAGGCAGAACGTTTGAAAAATAAGAAGGAACTCACGAGGGATGAAGTGAGAGCTCTGTTTCAAAGACGAGATAACTCTCCAATGAACAAGAATACGATCAGGTATTTCTTCGTATTCTTCTTTTTGTCGGGTGGTCTTGCTCTTGTCGGACTGTTCACAAACACATAACAAGCCGCTCCAGTCGACGCCAAAAAGGCTCCCGCCTTTTTGGCGCGGCTGAGCTTGCCGTGTGTGCCGGGCATGGCACGTTACTATGTCGGTGAAAGTCCGGCAGCCAGGTTTTCGTAGAGCCGAAGGCTAGGGAAACGGCAAGGGCGTTGCCGCGAGGCAGGGTCTGGAAGAAGCCGAACCCAAAGCTGCGGGGCGATGAACAAGAACCGGATATAAGGCGTGATACATCCGGGGCGAGCGGGCACGTGACCGCGAAGCCCTCCATCTACGACTGGGGTGTATTTTGTAAATCCGGCGTTCGCGCAGTGAGAGTAACGTGTCTTACCCCGGGAGGTCTCCAAACCGCTTTGGGATTGAAGCTGAACGACCGGAAACGGCCGTTGAACCGTTTGGAGAAGTCAGCAGACGGCATAGTAGGCGGAAGGCAACCGCCGAAGGCCTGAACGATGAAAGAGGACAACCCTTTGCAATGAATCAAACTATCGCATCAGACCTCCTGCACAAGCAGGCTGTGAATACATCACAGGATGAAAGCGTGATTGGAGCGCAAAGCAAGTTGGACTGCATCCCACCCAAGGCGAGCTTGCAAGCGGTGCTGGAGCGCACCAACCTGCAACGCGCGCTGAAGCAAGTCCGCCGGAATAAAGGCGCGCCGGGCATCGACGGCATGACCGTCGATGCATTACCGCAGTACCTGAAACAGCATTGGCCGGCCATTCGCGAACAACTGGAAACAGGACGTTATCGACCCCAACCGGTTAAGCGTGTGGAAATACCCAAACCCGACGGCAGCCGCCGAGGATTGGGCATACCGACCGTGCTGGATCGCTTCATTCAACAAGCTGTGGCACAAGTGCTAAGCCAGCAATGGGAACCGCAATTTCACCGAGACAGTTTTGGTTTTCGTCCGAATCGCTCCGCGCACCAAGCGGTGCGCAAGCTACAATCGGATATACGTCAAGGCTATCGCTGGGTGGTTGACCTGGACTTGCAAGCGTTCTTTGATCGCGTCAATCATGATCGGCTCATGGCCAAACTAAAAAGCCAATCTTACGATCCGGACTTGTTAAAGCTGATCAACCGCTATCTGAGAACAGGCGTGCACGAAGGAGAAACACTCCACCCCTGCACCATGGGCGTTCCACAAGGCGGGCCCCTGTCACCGCTGTTAGCCAACATTGTACTGAATGAACTGGACTGGGAACTGCAAAGGCGCGGCCACCGTTTTGCCCGCTATGCCGACGACTGCAACATCGTCGTCAAAAGTAAACGCGCGGGCGAACGGGTGAAGGCAAGCGTAACGCGCTGGCTGAGCGAACGGCTGAAGCTCACCGTCAATCCGCTCAAAAGCGCGGTGGATCGCCCTTACAGCCGAAAGTTTTTGGGCTTCACCGTCAGTCGCAACGGGAGTAAACTGAAAGTGGCCGATCAAGCCATCGAAAAATTGAAAAACCGTATTCGCGAACTGACCCGTCGTACAAGAGGCCGCCGTTTGGAACAAGTTGTCACAGAATTAAGAAAAGCCCTGCTTGGTTGGAAAGCTTACTTTGGCATCGCCGAAGTAATGAGCCCGCTACGCGACATCGACAAATGGACACGACGGAAGTTACGCTGCTATATCTGGAAACAATGGGGCAGAGCCGGCTATCGGGAACTGCGCAAGCGAGGTGTATCGGTGCGAGAAGCCTGGAACACCAGTAAAAGTGCGCATGGTCCGTGGCGCTTGTCGAAAACCCCGGCGCTATCGCTGGCGTTGCCGGCGAAGGTATTTGCACAAATGGGGCTGCCCGCCTTGGCGGAGCGGCAGGTATGAATCATCGAACCGCCGTGTACGTGATCCGTATGCCCGGTGGTGTGGGAGGGAGGAGCCGTGAGGCTTCTTCCGATCCCGATTAGGGTGCTATGGCAACCCACTGCTGCGAAACTATGAACTACTGGGCAAACTTCAAGTGCTCAGAACACCCTGACGTTTTCGCGTGTCCAGATAACGTCGTTTTCTTCAAGTCGCGCCCGCGCAAATATGGGCTTATTGTCCACGATGGCGGCTCTTCCTTTATTGATATAAAGTTTTGTCCGTGGTGCGGTTCTTCGTTACAAAAGGAGAATAAAAAATGATTCATCTAAGGTTCGGCACTCTAACCCTGCGCTCAAGCGGGACTGCGCAAAAGCGGCGCAGCCCCTTAGCTTTACGTTAGGGTTACTAGGGAACACATGCCCATTAATATTATCAATTACACAAATGCCAAAGAAGGCGAGAAAGGCCAAGCATTAGAAAGTCTATGTGATGGTGAGTGGGAAATGCCAACACAAATAGAAGCATTGGAAAAATGGCTCATCGAGAATAAAAATAAATTATCGAAGGGCTCTTATGTTGCCGACATTGGCTTTAGTCCAAGGTCTGGGGCTGCGGGTGGTGGCTCAGTGGTAACCACGCAAACCATGGAAATCATGGTCTCAATAGGTATGGAACTTTACTTATCAGAGTATCCTGGGCTTATAGATGAATAAGTAATAAAAAAACCTAACATGGTGCTCAACCGGAGCGCGGTTATAATGCGGTTTTATTTTTTCAGCTTTCTGCGCCGCGCCCGGTTAGCTCTACGTTGGGCATCAAGGTAAGGAAATGGCTGATCGAGCGCAGCTTTACAAATACAAAGGCAACCGATGCAGTAGTTGCGGCTTGTCTGTCGCAGAAATGGTGACGCGTCACGGAACATTCAATCGAATGTTCCAGCTTCACCATGTTGATCCGGGAACAAAGCATCCTTCATACGATAATCTGATGAAGCAGATGTTATCGCTGGAGCAAATTGAAGAAGTGGATAAATGCACATTGTTGTGTACGCAATGTCATACGGTAATTCATGCTCAAGAAATCACAGCGAAACTCGAACTCTCAGTAAAAATTGGCACCAGGACAGTGTCTCAATGTTTAGAGGGCTGAATAAAGGCCGATGCCGTGGACAAAACTTTCACATTAGTAACTAACCAAAGATTTCTATTGCAACCATGTGTGGTGCGCGTTGGAACAAAGAATCCTGTTGAGCTTTGCGTCATCGAAATTGAGCAAGACGGCAATTTATTAGACTGGCTACACAATATCGCGCAATATAAATTTGTTGAAATTCTGGCTCGATCAAATCGTGATGTGCTAATGCAAATTGAGCATCTCGGAGAAAAAGAAGTAAAGGTCACGCAAGCCATCGGGTTCCCAGTGACGGCAATTAATTTGTCTACCCTAAAGAACGGCGCAGATAATGTTTGGATACGTAACGGGGTGATTTTAACGAAGGAAGGTGAAACATTCACAAATGGCACTTTTACTTATTACTGTAATTTACTGTAGCAATTGATGCCCAACACACCATTCGAGAGGTACAGCCCAGAAGCGGGCTGCCCCTCAATTTGACGTTATGCAATTTTTAAATTTAATAAGGAGTATGGAATGTATAAAAAACTAGTGCTGATCGCTTTGGTTTCGGCTTTATTTTCTGGTTGCGCGTCAGTACCCATGGAAAGCACCGAAAAAACTGAAATGGCAAAAAAGTTTAATCCTCCATCCAATGGTAATTCTGGATTGTATATTTATCGTTCTGGTAGTTTTGGTGGGGCTTTAAAAAAAGATGTCTGGGTTGATGGGAGATGCACTGGAGAAACCGCCCCTAATGTTTTCTTCTACGAAGAAGTCCAGGATGATAATGACCATAAGATTTCTACAGAGTCGGAGTTTTCACCCAATGAATTAGTAGTAAAAACGGAAAGTGGCAAGAATTATTTCATTCGACAATATATAAAAATGGGTGCATTTGTTGGCGGGGCAGGTGTGGAATTAGTTGATGAAGTAGAAGGTAAAGAAACTGTGAAAGAGTTGGATATGGCTAAAAATGGGCTGTGCAGTAAATAGCATAACATGGCGCTAAACCGGAGCACGGATATAATGCGGTTTTATTTTTCTGCTTTCCATGCCGTGCCCGGTTAGCTTTACTTTGGGCGTCACAATCGCGAGCTCGCACTATTTCCTAATCCACACGATACAAGGTCGCCAATGATCGCAATGCAATACAGTTTTGTAGGTTGAGCATGCTTTTTAAGCCCAACATTACGATGTTTCATTATCGCGGCAGATTTAGGGTTTGAGCTCGAGCACTCTTCCACCAAATACCAAAATGTCGGCCAATGAAAAGCTGTTGCCCAACTAACGCGATTTTCCAAGGTTGCCCTCCATCTCGAATTTTTATCTGATCCAGATGAAAGATTCAGTTAAATATCGTTCTTTTTCAATTATTTTATAAAAATACCTATAAATGCGTATTTACCGATCATGATTTAAAGTATTTTATGACGGATAGTTTCCGGGAAACTTATTTTCAAGGTATTAGTTTGATAAGTTTGAATTCAGGAGCGAACCATGAGACGTTTTATTCTTGTTGTTGCTTTTTATCTTGTGTTCGCTCAGCTTTTACTTGCGGGCAGCGATACCGGGACGTCTACCTCTCTGCTTTACCCCGATCTTCAAGTCATAGTTCCGACAGATAAGATTTTAATCGAGGGTGACGGGAACACTAGACGACTTCAATACACCCATAACACCTTTAATGCAGGCCCCGGTCCGCTTGTTATTCAGCCAGTCCTCAATTCTGCCTCCGGCAATTACCAGGGAAGCCAGTATATCTACTCATACAGCTCTTCGGAGGGTTGGTTGCTCAATGAGAAAATTCCTGTGGCGGGAGCTTTCATTTTCCATTCGGAGCATGGGCATTTTCATTTTCCTTTAGTAACCTTTGGACTTTACGATACTTCAGGTGCAAATGGTGAGCCAGGGAACCCCATTGCACTCAGTGAGAAAAACGGATTTTGTATCACCGACTCTTTCATTCTCGATCCGTCGCTGCCCCATGCCGGGGAAACCGGCAGTTTTGGCTCGTGCTTGGACCCCACTTCTCTGCGTGGAATACATATCGGAGCTGTCGATGAGTACGACAAAACCGACCCCGGCCAGTCCATTAACATCGAGAATTTACCCGATGGCACCTACTGGCTGCGAATACTGGTTGATGCAAACAATTACTTCGCAGAGAGCGACAAGACCAATAACGAGACTGATGTGTTACTTAAAATCAGCGGCAATAACGTTCAGGTGCTGAGAACCGTTATCCCAGTTTTAGACGCTCCGCCGGTCATCACCTTAACCTCACCTGTGTCCGGCATGTTTGTATCCGGCAATGTTACACTGACGGCAAGCCCTGCGACGGCGAGTGGCGTACAATATCTGCTTGATGGTTTGCCCTACGGTCCAGGCATTTCCGGTGGTCCGTCGTACGATCTTTCCTGGAATACCACAACCGTACCGGACGGGAGTCACTGGCTGGCCGCTCAAACGACAGACCCTGTCACCGGCATCACAGGCACTTCAGAAGTTACCGTGGTGACTGTTAACAACGAGGCCCGTAGTAGCGGGCCGGTTGTGCAGCTCACCGATCCGGCGAATGATTCCATTTTATCCGAGATAGTCACTCTTTATGCGACAGTTGCCAGCAAGGAGCCAATAGCCAGCGTAGAGTTTTTTGTTGACGATATATCAGTGGGTAAAGTGACTTCATCACCGTATATGGTTGCTTGGGACACTACCACGGTGTCGGACGGATCGCATAAGATCAAGGCGGTAGCTACCGATAGCCTAGGCAATGTCAGTAACTCTACAGTAGTCATCCCGACTGTGGACAACAGCCACCCCCCGAAACTGATCGGAACAGACGTTTCAATTTCGGTAGACGGTCAAGGCACCATAACCACACCCGCCTTTTCCACCGCTACTACAAATGACTTGCTTGTCGCTTTTTTGACTTATGACGGGCCTGCCGATTCTGCGCAGACCGCCAGCATAAGCGGCGCTGGCCTGACTTGGACGCTCCTCGTACGCAGCAACACCCAATCCGGCACATCGGAAATCTGGTCGGCGCGTGCCAATGGAACATTAGATAATGTGACCGTCGCATCGCAACAGGGAACTGATAATAACTTTCATGGATCTTTAACCGTAATTGCATTTACCAACACCGCCGGTACCAGCGTAGTAGGCAGAGCCGGGGCACCGTCCGGCACGCCAAACATTTATCTTCCGGGCGTGATTGCCGGTGATTGGTGTTTGCCGTTGGCAACGACTCGGATGCGGTTGCCAGAAAGCCAGTGAGCGGGCAAGTGCTCGTTCATCAAAGAGTTGATAAAACCGCCGATGACACCTTTTGGGTGCAGTCAACAGAGGCGCCTTCCACTGCCAATGGTTTGGTTGATATCCGCGATACCCAGTCGACAAACGGCCAATGGAATTATGCCGCCGTCGAGATCGTGGCAATACATCAATAATGTCGGACTCGATTCAGGAGCTAATCTTTTAAATTTAAAAGAATCTTGCATAAAGTCAGGTAGGTTACGAAGACTTTATAATTCGGAGTACAAACCTAGGTTTGTACTCCATAAATCATATAAAAAATCAATAGCTTGAAAGCAAGAGAAGTATTTTAAGGTGATTTTACAATGCCTTCAGCGTCTCGTACCCTACGCATGCGGTTTTCAGATTTATGGTGCAGTGTTAGATACTGAATCGGAAAGCCGCGTAATTCGTGCCGTTAACTTTTTCGCAAGCGCGCTAATGCCTCTTTCAGTGACTTTTTGGTGCGTACCTTTAAGTTCAATGGAATAGTTTCCGGCCAGACTTGCGGTTTTTACATCAATCAAATGCGCCATCACATAAGAGTACAAAAAACTGCCTTTGCTATGCCGGTCTACCACGACCCAGTCTGCATCGAATTGTCTGCCCAGTTTGGCGGCAACCTCGTCAAAATCGAACAGGTAGCCGACACCGGCATTGGCGGCATTTTGTTCACTAGCGTCAATTTGAATAATTTCATAATCGCCAAGTTCTTTGAAGGCCTGTTCAAGCAAGGGCTTCATTGAGGCTGTGCGGGTCAATTCATCCTGCGTATTCGGTAATGCCGTGATGTCGCGTAGTTCAAAGTTTAAAACGGCAATGCGGGGAGCGGCATTGGCCGGAGAGCTGAAAGCCAGATAAATTGCGAGTATTGAACTGATAAGTTTCATGATATTTGCCCTCTCATTAAATTTATCCTACAAATCAGCGTCCAGGGCGACTGGTCGGTCGCCCTTACAAGGAGCCCTATACGTTGGCTGGCTGATTTTCCAAGTTTATTGCACGGGCACCACGCGGTTATCGCTCAGAAAACTAATGTCCGCGTATTGGCACGCGCCTTGTTCACGCTGAAACAGGCTGACCGCAATCAGCCAGACTTTAACGATATGGTCCGGCAGTGCTCCGCCGATGGCGTTGATGTAGTCTTGATAAACGTCTCGATCCTCATTAAACCATTCGCCCAAGCCTTGCGAGCCGGAACGGATCACAACATGAGTTTCGCGGTCGGTCCAGGTCGGGATTGGGCAGCGAAAGGACGTTTCGGGCGGCAGTTCGGCGCTCCAGTAATAAGTAATGTCTTGGCCGTTATCAAACTCGACCGCGATGCTTAAATAGTCATGCGTGGGCAGGGTATCTTCACGCACGGCGGAGGGCAGGGCATCCATTTTCCACGACCAACGCAGACGGGTATCCGGCTTAAAGGGCAGCGACACCGCTTTTTGCAGCAAGCCGCAGTCATTATGGGTATGGCAGCAGATTGCCGATTCTTTTGCCGGTACCGCGCAGGATTGATAAATTTCCGCAGGGCCTACGAACCACAAGTAATCCCAATTTTCCGGCGATATGACCGGCGAAATCAAGCGGTCGATTTCCATGGCGACCTGGTTATTCACGTCGCCGCATTCGGCAAGGCTTTTTAAGCTATCCAATGTATTGCCCTGCCAGCGAATCAGCAGCACGGCCAGAGTACCGGTGACCCTATCGTACACTTCATCCGGTGTTGCCAGCTCGCCGGTTTTTCTGGACCATTCCCCAGGAAAATAGCTGGCCAGATAAAGCCGTCCCGACCGCTCTGCGGTAAAGCTATGGCTATCGCGAGTGCCGCGGAATATTTCGCCTTCTTGGCCGATACGGAACCACAGCTGGAAGTTGGGTTCCAGAGCGATGGGCAGGTCTTTAAATTGGGTTTGCCCGGCAGCGAATGACGTGAAGCTGTCGCCGGTTTCAACATCAAGGCCGGTATTGAACCAGGGTTTCCGGTTGGATGGAAGTTCAAAATAACGGTGCTCGCGAATCACATTACCGGCAATATTCCCCAGCTTTTTGTTAAAGCCTGATTTAAACTCATCAATATTCATAGGATGTCCTTTTATTTTTATGGTTGGTTAAGTTCATGAAAATCAGTGTCTCGAATTATAATCAGGCGAATGCAATTAAATCTTGTATGAACTGGCTATGCTGAAACTTTATCCTGCTTATATGCGTTTATTCATCTGGCGAGGACGGTCGCTTTATTTCGGTCCGTCGGTGCATCTGGATGCGCACGCTTATGCAACGGTGACATTGCATGTGGGTATTTATCGGCCGTTCAAGATAAAGATCGCTAATGGCCCATGGCAAAGCTGCCGTTGTGCGATAGTTCCCGCCGGTATCCGGCATGAGCTTGATTTTGAGGGCGGCATCCACGGTAAGTTATTTATTGAACGGGACAATTCCGATTTCCTGTATTTCAAGCGCCGGTTTTCATGCACCGGTCAATTGCCGACATTATTTCAAGATGAGGAATTGATTGAACAATTGCGCTGGATTTATGAGTTGGACCCGGATAAAGCCATCGTCGAAAGCTGTCTGGACGACTTGTTGCGTTGCGACGGCGAGCTGACTTTGGTGGTTGATCCGCGCGTACAAGCGGCAATCGACTTGATTTGCGATGAGCCGGATTGCAATTTCTCACAACACTATCTGGCGGATAGGGCTGATTTATCGCCGTCCCGATTTTTGCATTTGTTTAAACAGCAAACCGATGTCCCTTATCGACGCTTTAGAAGCTGGAAGCGCTTGTTTTTAGCTTTAAATAGCTTAAGCGTTACCGATAATCTGACCATTGCCGCGCTGGATGCCGGGTTTTCCGATGCGACTCATTTCAGTCACAGCTTTCGCGAGACTTTCGGTATCAACCCGGCTTATGTGTTTCGGGGCATTAATCGTTTTGATGTTTGAGCGCTGAGTTCAATTCAGAGGCTTATTCGGCGATAATACGCGTTTTGCCCGCTCATAATAACAATCAAAGGAACAACGTTTTATGGCCTCATGGTTAGCCTCATCCTTTTTATCAAAAGACAGAATTATCGCCAAACCCGGTTTTAACCGTTGGTTGGTGGCTCCGGCGGCCTTGGCGGTACATCTGTGCATCGGCCAGGTTTACGCATTCAGCGTGTTTAATCTGCCGTTGACCAAGGTGCTGGGCGTGACCGAGTCATTGCCGGAAGACTGGAAGTTAACCGAGTTGGGCTGGATATTCAGTTTGGCTATCATGTTTTTAGGGCTGTCGGCTGCTTTCGCCGGAAAATGGCTGGAGCAAGTCGGGCCGCGCGTGACGATGTTTTGTTCGGCATTGTGCTTTAGCTGCGGTTTTTTTATTGCGGCGGCCGGCGTGGAGTTGCATCAAATTTGGCTGCTGTATATAGGCTACGGCGTGTTGGGCGGTATCGGTTTGGGACTGGGTTATGTGTCGCCGGTTTCGACGCTGATCAAATGGTTTCCGGATCGACGCGGCATGGCGACCGGTTTGGCGATTATGGGTTTCGGCGGCGGCGCCATGATTGGCGCGCCGTTAAGCGTATTTTTAATGAAGCATTTTGCAACGCCGCAATCGGCCGGCGTTACCGAGACGTTCATGACCATGGGCTGTATTTACCTGGTTTTCATGATGATCGGCGCTTTCAGTATCCGTTTGCCGGAAGAGGGCTGGTTGCCGGAAAATTTCCAACCGGACCTGCGTAAAAGCAAGCTGATCACCAACAATCATGTGCATGTCGAGCAGGTGCTTAAAACGCCGCAGTTTTATCTGTTATGGCTGGTGTTATGCCTGAATGTGACGGCCGGAATCGGCGTGCTGGGTCAGGCTTCGGCGATGAGCCAAGAGATGTTCAAGGATCAGATCACGCCGGAAAAAGCCGCCGCGTTTGTCGGCATGCTCAGTTTTTTCAATATGGGCGGACGTTTTTTCTGGTCGACGCTGTCCGATTATCTGGGCCGGAAAAATACCTATTTCACTTTTTTCATGTTGGGCTGCATTCTTTACTCGCTAGTGCCTTATACCGGCAAAATGAATAACGTCTGGCTGTTCGTGGCTTGCTACGCGGTCATCATGAGTATGTACGGCGGCGGTTTTTCGACCATACCGGCCTATTTGGCCGATATTTTCGGTACCAAATACGTCGGCGCCATTCACGGCCGCTTGCTGACCGCTTGGGCTACGGCAGGAGTAGCTGGGCCGGTGCTGGTTAATTATCTCCGGGAAAGCCAGATCGCGCAGGGGGTGCCTAAAGCCGATGCCTATAACATGACCATGCAGATCATGGCCGGCCTGTTAGTGGTGGGGTTTTTCTGCAACTTGGCCATCCGGGCTGTCGATGAAAAACATCATATCCAGCATGATGAAGTGGATGATGACTACGAGACTGCGTAAAGGTGTTGATTATAATAACTCAACACCTTTAATCTCTATCGTTTAAGGCAAAAACAAGTGCGCGGCGGCAGCGGGATTTGACGGGAAATAACAGTGCAAATAGCTGGCCGTTAACCTGTTTAGCTGATAAATGGCTTCGCCTGCCGAAGTGTTAAGTTCACGCTGGCCGAATGCGGCTGGCGTAAGCGGCGATTCGACTTGGGAATAATGAAAAGTATGGCTGCGCAATACGCCGCCGGGCATCGGTGCGGATTGAAAGCCTAAGCCTTTTAACCGGGTTTGCATGACGGCGTGTCCGGGCAGCAGTCCGGCCATGTCGCCGCGATCTCCGGTTTTATCTGTCAATGACTCCAGCAAATACAGCATGCCGCCGCATTCGGCGTAAATCGGTTTGCCTTGTTGGAAATGGTTTTGCAATGCGGTCTTCATCGCCAGATTATCCTGTAGCGTTTGCAAATGCAGTTCGGGGTAGCCGCCCGGCAGGTAAATGCTGTCTACATCAGGCAGGGCGGTATCGGCAAGCGGGGAAAAGAAAACCACCGTGGCGCCCATGTCCCGCAACAAATCCAGATTGGCGGCATAGATAAAGGAAAAGGCTGCGTCGCGGGCAACGCCGATACGGATACCCGATAACAGTCGAGGCGGCGCTTGATGATCGGGCGCGGTAAACTCGACGGCTTTGGGCAAGTTCGCCAGTCCGGTTGCGGCAATTGCCGTTGCGGCAGCGGACATGCGCGAGTCGAGATCAAGCACTTCTTCAGCCTGGACCAGGCCCAAATGCCGCTCCGGCAGCTTGAACAGGCTGTCGCGGGATATTCCGCCAAAGTAGCATAGGTCGGGCGGCATGCCTTGTTTGACCAGATCGGAATGATGCGGGCTGCCGACGTTATTGGCTAAAACGCCAGCGAACAGCAGTCCAGGCCGATAGTGGGCAAGTCCGTAGGCAATTGCTCCCACCGTTTGTGCTGCTCCCGATGCGTCAATCACGGCCAGTACCGGCACTGAGAATAGCTCGGCGATATCCGCGCTGCATGGATCGCCATCGAACAAGCCCATGACGCCCTCTATCAGTATCAAGTCGGCTTCCTGCGCGGCTTCATGCAGCAAGCGCCTGCATTCCGTTTCGCCCGTCATCCAAAGATCAAGCTGGTGCACTGGCTGGCCGCAAGCGCGCTCGAGTATCATTGGGTCGAGAAAATCGGGGCCGCTCTTGAATACCCGGACTTTGCGGCCTTGCTCGACATGATAACGGGCCAGCGCTGCAGTGATGGTGGTCTTGCCGTGATTGGAGCCGGGCGCGGCAATAAAGAGGGCAGGGCATGAATGTTGGTTTATGCGCTCTGCAGGTTGATTGTTTGGGATGTTCATTTCCAGATTATTTCAGTTAAATTAAATAATAGTGCCGCCGGACAAATCACTGGGCGCGGCAAACGGTAGATTATATCGGTTACTGCTTCTTAAGTTGTTTTTCTGTTTATGCTGACGTCCGTCAGACATCGCCGATGCCCAGACGGTGGATAACGTGCGCCCAGGCTTCGATGCCGCTTTCCGGATGCTTGCTAACAATACGCTCCAGTGCAGGTCCGGTACAACCGAATAGAAGCGTTATTGCCGATGGCAAAACAGCTCAAGCGGGGGCAGTTGACTTTGAGTTGTGGGCGGCCGTCGATTTTCTGGCCCAGCTGTTAAAGCGCTTTCGGGGACTTTTCAGAGCGTATTAGTAAATTCACTCATTAAAAACCATTAAGCATGAGTCATTCCGGTAGTCACGCGTAGCGTGTCGTTGATCCGAAAGGCTGGATTTTGAACTTGTAATTGATGGGGCGTTACTATCTATGATTTCTTGGGAGGCTTTTTAGCGGATTTCTTGGTGAATTTCTTAGTGTGTTGCGTATATGAGACGCGTAGCTCTCCAATGCCGATCCGTAGCGCCTCGACATCGAGTTCATGTTCAAGGCGATGCAGGACTTCATCGCTGATTACGTCGTCGTTCCGGAGATTAATCACGGCCATGCGTTCGGCTGTCAGGGTCTCGTGCCGTAAGTGCCTGAATGCCTCGGTGACGGCTTCCATGTCTTGCGTGTCGCGCACTTCGGCTTCGACATTGCGTTGCAAGCGACGGCCATAGTGGATGCGCAACTGTTCGATATGATCCGAAATCGTCCAGTCTTCATCGGCCACAGCATCAAGAAGTGTCAGAGCTGCCGTTGCCGCCCGTTCTCGGGCCTGTCTCTCCTCATGCTCAATACTTTTGTCGTCATCTAAATTTAAGATACGGATGAGTGTCGGAAACGATAAGCCTTGCAATACCAGGGTGACTAAAATAACCATGAATGCTATCAGGATTATTTCCGCGCGATAGGGGAATGGGGTTCCGGCGGTTGTGGTGAGCGGCAGGGCCATTGCAGCAGCGAGCGATACCACACCGCGCATACCGCTCCAGCCGAGGATTAGCAGATTACGCCACGACGGCACCGGGTCTCGCTCCCGTAGAGAAGGACTCAGGAGCCGAGGAACCCAGGCCGCAACAGGCACCCATATCAGACGGACAGCGATGGCTGTCGCGCTGATCAATAGGCCGTTTATAGTGAGCTGAACCAATTGGCTGGACGGAATCGCCTCACGGAGAGTGTCAAGTTGCAGGCCGATGAGGATGAAAATGACGCCGTTGAGTATGAATACGAGTACATCCCATACCGCCCTGGCCTTGATTCGGGTAATGGGTGCCACGATCGCGCTGAAGTGTTGGCGGATGTAAAGGCCTCCGGCTACGCAAGCCAGTACAGCCGAGGCATGAGCCTGTTCGGCCAGCACCCAGGCAATGTAGGGGACCAACAGCGTAATGGCGATTTCACTGAAACTGTCTTCAGTTATCCGCAAAACCCAGCAGCTTACGACGCCCACAAGAATGCCAACCGCAATGCCTATTGACGCCGCAAGGAAGAAGTCCATCATAGTGTTGCTCAGTTCAAAGGCGCCGCTGATCACAGCGACAAGCGCGGCTCGATACAGTACCAGAGCGGTCGCGTCGTTCACCAGGCTTTCGCCTTCCAGTATGGTGACTTCCCTGCGAGGAAAGTGAAGTTCCTTCACAATCGCCGTCGCCGAAACGGCATCGGGAGGGGAGACAATGGCTCCCAAAACAATGGCCCCAGCCCAGCCAAGCCCTGGCAATAATGCATGGGCGACACTCGCAACCGCTGCGGTTGTGGCCAGCACCAATCCTACCGCCAATAATGTGATCGGGCGGGCGTTAGCGCGAAAGTCTCGCCAAGACGTAAAATAGGCGGCAGACCAAAGCAGAGGCGGCAGGAAAACCAGGAAGATGAGATCCGAATCAAGACGAACCGTGGGCAGACCGGGTACGAAACTCAAGACTAAACCACCGACCACCAGCAGAATCGGATAAGGAATGACAAGCTTGCGCGCGATTGTCGTCAAAGCGAGCACGGCAATTAACAGCAGAATGATTATTTGAAGTTGGTGAAGACCGGTCATATATTCACCTATGTTGCCGAAAATATTAAAAAGCCTTAAATCGCACCTTGTCTGCGAGCCAAATTGTATTGCTAATGTCATAAACTGTTAACACGTGGGGCTTATGATATTTAACGCTATGACAAGCCCGTCGGGCGGCAAGACAGCTTCGATAACCCATTGACATTTTTACTGCCGTGTAAAGGGATCTGCCCATTAACTTGTGTTTTAGTATTGCCTTATTTGCTTTTTGGAATGGTTTAATTCTTCATAGAGATAAGACGGGAACCGCCTTTGGGTGATATAAACAAGAGCTTTTGATTCGAGATGCTGGCCATTTGGCATCATAATACAACTATCAATAAATGTACCACTTGTATACTGTGACTGCCATACCTACATAGATGCTTATAGCATTTCACGAGCAATTAATTGCTTTTGAGTCAGGCAGCGGGTGGTCATGGCTCATTCAAGACGGTAAAATGAAAACTACCGCAAAAAATTAAAAGTAATTTTTTGCGGCGATTTTTAACAACTAATGAGTTAGGGAATAATTTATGTGTTTTAGTGCTGATATGTCTCTGGGTCTGGGTTTGGCCGGACTGGCTGCATCTAGTGTTACTTTTCTGGATAAAAATGAGCCATTGTGGGTTCGGGTTGCCAGATCTTACGCTATTTTTCATTTTGCCTTGATGGAATTTATTCAGTATTTCGCTTATCCGGTTGCAGATCAGTGCGGTTACGGCACGAATCAACTTTTGAGCGAGCTGTCGGTGTATCATATAAGCTTGCAAGCTCTGGCTATTATGCCTGCGTTGGCGACTTATTCATCCGACAAAGACGCGCTGAAAAAGGCGACCATCATCGGTGTCATGCTCAGTTCTTCATTTCTGGTTTTTAATTTTCTGCCTAAAGAAAAACAATTGTTTGAAATTGCACCAAATTTTATAGGCAATATGATCTCGTGCCTGTTTATGGGCAAATACCATATCGGCTACCATATCGGCAGCGCATATGGCCTGCTGATTACGTGGGGATCGTTGTTTGGTTTGGCGGTCAGCGGGTTTGTCTGGAAGGATAACTGGCGTATCGCTTCGTATCATTTTGGCATGGCGATAATGACGCTGTTTATGCCGCAGTGGATATTCGGCGTGTCGACCGGCGAAGCGGCGGCGATGTATTGCTTTTATTCGATCCCCATTACGGTCAGTTTTATGCCGTATTTTAAAAAGTTCTTTACAGCGCCAGCCGCAATAGATGAGCGTGAATTTGCCTATTAGATTCACATTGCCAGTCTGTCTGGATGCCATACGTTTTACAAAAATAGCCCGGCCCGTTTCTTAATCATGTTTTTTGCCAAAGATTTTATTGAAACTGCGGAAGGGCTTATTTTTGCGGTGGTAGAGCAGGGTCTGGAAGATGGCAAAGTGCTGTGCTTTTTGCGCTACGTGCGTGACTCTTCCGGATGGAAAAAGGTTGCAACTGAACAGGCCAATCTTCTGCTGCAACAACAGTATCCGGATTATCTGCATTATTCACCGGTTTTAGATGCGCATTTGCATGCGGTCGCCATAGATCGGATCGTCAAGCATCATCAGCCCAAACACAGGCTGCAGCAGCTCATGCGAGCGGCGCAACATGATGTTGTCGAGCAGGATTTGTTCCGCTTATGTCAATTGCTTGAGCAGCACGGTCTGGATTTGACGCAAATCGGCGTCACCGGTTCTCTGCTGGTCGGCGTGCAAAACTTAAGATCGGATATTGATTTGGTCTGCTACGGCCGGGATGTTTTTCACCAATGCAGGGCCATTACCCGCAAGCTTATCAGTCTGGGGAATTTGCAAGCCTTGAGTGATCAGGATTGGCAGCAGTCTTACGAGCGCCGGTCATGCGATTTAAGTCTTGATGATTATGTCTGGCATGAGCGGCGTAAATACAATAAAGCCGTGATTAACGAGCGAAAATTCGATCTGAATTTTATTGATCATGACGCAAGTCCTGAGCCCGTTGTGTATCAAAAATGCGAGGCGATTACTTTGCAGTGCAGGGTAACTGACGATGCGCGTGCTTTCGATTATCCCGCTGAATTTAAAATAGACCATCAGCAGATCAGTTCCATTGTCAGCTTCACGGCGACTTATACCGGGCAGGCTGTAACCGGCGAAACGGTCGAAGTATCAGGCATGGTGGAACAATCGGAATATGGCGTTAAGCGCATCGTGGTCGGCTCCAGCCGTGAGGCGCATGGGGAATACATAAAGGTTGTGCATTGCTTAAGCTAGCTGATTTTGATGCAGTTATTTTCGATATGGACGGCTTGGTTCTGGATACCGAGAGCACCTATATTATCGCTTGGCAGCAGGCCGCAAATGCGATGGGCTGTGATTTTTCAGACGATTTTTGCCTGTCGCTGTCAGGATGCCACTACAAAGATGTGGAGATGAGATTGACTGAGCATTGCGGAGCGGAATTTGATCTGGAGATGTTCAACCGCTTAAGCAGCGATCGCTGGCGTGAATATGTCGATATTTACGGCATAAAACTCAAGCATGGTTTTATTGGCTTGGTGGAGTTGCTGGTCAGGAAAAAAATCCCCTATTGTCTGGCGACTAACAGCTCTGGAGAAAATGCGCTGGAATGCCTTGAGCTGGCCGGGATTGAGGAGCTTTTTCCAATCGTCGTCGCCCGTGAGCAAGTCCGGCACGGCAAGCCGGAGCCGGATATTTTTTTAAAGGCGGCCGAGTTGATGCAAACAGACATCAGTCGATGTCTGGTGATTGAAGATTCACTTGCCGGTATTGTGGCGGCGTCCCGAGCGGGGGCTGTTACGGTGCTGGTACCTTCGACAGCGCAAATCGATCCGCTGGCAATTGAACTTTGCGATTTGATGGTCAGCGATCTGGAGCAATTGACTAACATGATCCGCGCTTAGTTCGCAGCCGATAGGCCGATCATGTATACTTCCAATATTTTTTGCAGCACAAACACAGACATAATCCTTGATAGTTCAACATTCTAAAGTCTCAGTTATTGCTCCCGCCAGACTGCACATGGGGTTTATTGATTTAAGCGGATCATTAGGCCGACATTTCGGCAGCGTCGGTATTGCGCTTAATGAAATCAGTACCTGCCTGACAGTCAGCAGTGCGGAGCAGCTCACCATTACCGGTCCTGCCGCGCAACGGGCAGCAAAGTGCATGTCTAAATTGTGCAAGGCGCTGCATGTCCCCGACAAGCTCAACATCACCATTGAATCCGCGATTCCTGAACATGTAGGCTTGGGTTCGGGTACGCAAATGTCATTGGCAATCGGCGCGGCGCTTAATGAGTTTTACGGATTAGGCTTGACCGTGCGGGACATCGCCGCCGTGACTGATCGAGGCTTGCGTTCCGGCATCGGTATCGGTGTTTTCGAACAGGGCGGACTGGTTGTCGATGGCGGGCGCGGTGAAAAAACCATTACACCGCCGGTATTGGCGCATATGGATATCCCGGACGAGTGGCGGTTTATTCTGGTATTTGATGAACGAGGCCAAGGCTTGCACGGGCAACAGGAAATACAGGCTTTTACAGAGCTGCCGCCTTTTCCCCAGCAAGAAGCCGCGCGCTTGTGTTATTTATTGTTGATGCAGGGACTGCCTGCGGTGGCTGAAAACGACATCGCGAAATTCGGCGATGTGATCAGCCAACTGCAACGCTCGGTAGGCGAACATTTTTCCTCGGCTCAGGGCGGCGTTTTTACCAGTCCCGAGGTTGCAGAGGCAATGCAATGGCTGGAACAGCGAGGCGCTGTGGCTATCGGTCAGACTTCATGGGGGCCGACCGGATTCTGCGCCATTGATGGGGTTCAATTGGCCGAATCAATCGCCGATCAGGCCAGGCAGGCGTTTGCGCATTTCGATAAATTGAGTTTTGCGGTTGTCAGTGCACGCAACAGCGGTGGGGAAGTTTTTAGGGCGTAGGATGGGGAGAGCGACAGCGAAACCCATCAACAACATGGAAACGCTATTGATAGTCGCCGGTTCAGGAAGAATGCTGGCGCAGGCTGCGAGAACTGCGGGCTTGAAGCCGCTGGTTATTGACCTGTATGCCGATCTGGACATGCAAGGCTACGCTGAGGATTTCCGACAAACACCATCATTAGCTGAACAAGACTTGGCTCCTGCCGTAGATTACTTTATCGAACGCTATGGAGTAACTCATGTCGTTTATGGTAGTGGCTTTGAAGGTCATCCGGAAAGTCTGCATTATTTAAATAAGCGCTTGGTTATGCTGGGTAATGAGCCCGAAGTTTTTGCAAAACAACTGGATAAACAGGCGTTTTTTTCAACGCTGGATGAGTTGAATGTTCCCTATCCTGAAGTTGCTTTTAACGCGCCGGATTATACGGATCATTGGCTGATTAAGCCCATGCAAGGGCAAGGCGGTACCGGGATAAAGCGCTACCATATAGGTGATGAGCCGAATGAGCCGGTTTACTGGCAAAAATTTCAATCCGGTACATCTCATTCAGTGTTGTTTCTGGCTGACGGGCAGCAGGTGCAAGTCGTCGGTTTTAATAGCCAATGGTCGGTTAAGCTAACAGAGAATCAGGAATTTGTTTTTTCAGGCGTAGTCAATGGCTGTGATTTACAGGATGAGTGCAAAGCATTAATAACAGGCTGGTTAGCACAAATAGTTCCGGCGTTCGGTTTAAAAGGCTTAAATTCGCTGGATTTTATTCATGCGAATGGATGTAGTTATGTTCTGGAAATCAACCCCAGGCCTTCTGCCAGTATGCAGTTGTATGATGAAGATTTGCTGGTACGGCACATTCAAGCCTGTGAGGGGGCTGTGGGGGCGACTTCAGCCGCCTTAACGCCAGAGACAGTGCGACTGAAGTCGCCCCCACAGGTTGGCTATCAAATCGTTTATGCAGAACAGGATTTAATCATTCCGGATCAGTTCGAATGGCCGCCTTGGTGCATGGATTTGCCCAAGTCCGGCGATAGGTGTCGCGCAGGACAGCCGGTTTGCAGTATCATTGCGCACCAAAAAAACTCACAGTCGGTAGTGGATCAGCTGCGGACTCAACAACAACTTATTATTAGCAAACTAAAAGGTTTTGACCGTCATGGAATATACAGCCAGCGTTAACAAATTGACCCAGCCCTTGGTTCAGCATTTACTCGATAATGCGGATAAATTACGTTTAGGTGTGGAAAAGTTAGCCAATGGCTGCACCATCATTGATGCGGGTATTAAGGTGCCGGGCGGAATCGAGGCGGGCCGCATTATTGCTGAAATCTGTCTTGGCGGCATGGGCACCGTAACTATCAGTCACAGCCCTTATACAACCAACTGGCCGTTGTCTGTGAATGTACATACCGGCAACCCGGTTCTGGGCTGTCTGGGCAGTCAATACGCAGGCTGGAGTTTGTCTCATGGCAAATATTACGCATTGGGCTCAGGTCCTGCGCGGGCTATGGCAACCAAGCAAAAAGACGGCAAGCAGGAGCCTGTTGAAGAGTTGTACAAGGAATTGGATTATCAGGATAGCAATGATTCCACGGTATTGGTGATTGAAAATGACGCGGTTCCACCGGTTGAAATCGTTGAAAAAGTCGCCGCCGCCTGTAAGGTTGATCCATCAAAGCTGACCATTATCGTTACTCCAACCAGCAGTCTGGCTGGTGGCGTACAGGTGGTTGCCCGAGTGCTTGAAGTGGCTATGCATAAGGCGCATGCCTTGCATTTTCCATTGGAAAATATCATCGACGGCAGCGGCAGCGCGCCGATCTGTCCTCCGCACCCGAATTTTGTTAAAGCCATGGGGCGTACTAATGACGCCATTTTGTTCGCAGGTCAAGTGCACATTTTTGTCAAAGGCAGCGATGAAGAAGCTGAAAAACTGGCTAAAGAATTGCCTAGTTCAACCTCTAAAGATTACGGCAAACCGTTCGCGGATATCTTTAAGCAGTATGAATACGACTTCTTTAAGATTGATGCGATGCTGTTCAGTCCGGCCAGCGTTATTGTGACTGCGGTTGAGTCCGGTAAAAGTTTCCGCGCCGGCAAGCTGGATAATGCCTTGTTGGACCAGTCGTTTGGGGCGTAAGTGGGTCGAATAGCAATTTTTACTGATGATCCCGGCTGGCATGGCAAACAATTAAGTTTGGCTTTTGCCAGTCGCGGTTATAGCTGTGACTATGTTTCGTTGACGGAATGCCGGTTTGCAATTGAGCCCGGCCGTCATCCGATTGTTATTCCAGGTTTTGAACACGCGCTTCCGGATGCGGCTTTTGTGCGCGGCGTGCCCGGCGGTTCGCTTGAGGAAGTCGTGTTGTATCTGGATTTCCTGCACGCGCTAAAGGCGATGGGAATTCCTGTCTACAATGACGGGCACGCGGTCGAGCGTAGTGTCGACAAGGCCATGACCAGTTTCTTGTTGCATAATGCGGGATTGCCGACGCCGATGACCTGGGTGCTGCGTGATCGTGAGGAAGCGTTAAGGATTGCCGAAGCTGAATTAAAGCAGGGTAATTTGCTAATCAGCAAACCCTTGTTCGGCTCTCAGGGTGAAGGCATACGCCGGATAGAAAAATCCACCGACTTGTTCTGGCTGACTAGCAGTCACGGTGTTTATTACCTGCAACGTTTTGTCCATTGCGAAGGCGAAGGATTTTCCGATCATCGTGTTTTTGTGATCAACGGCCGGGCGGTTGCCGCAATGCGCAGGCGCGGAACATTCTGGCTGAATAACGTTGCCCGCGGCGCGGCATGTGAACTGATTGATTTAGAGCCGGAAATGGTTAGCTTGGCTGTTAAAGCAACGGCCGCATTGGCAATGGATTATGCAGGAGTCGATATTATCCGAGATAGAGAAGGGCGTTGCACGATCATTGAAGTTAACAGCATCCCGGCCTGGAAAGGCCTGGAAAGCGTTTGCGATGTTAATATTGCCGGGCTGATGGCGGACGATTTAATCACCCGCAAGATGAACAAAAAAACTGTTGCCGCATGAAGGCTTCGCCAGAGCAACTCGCCGAGCTTTATCGGCAAGCCTGCGAGGTTGATGTGCAGGCATTCAAACCCGGCAATGTCAGTGTTTATGCCGATGGTCATGAAATGACTGTGGCGGATTTTAGAACGAGCGCCAAAGTCAGCGCAGAACCTCTTTGCAATCCGGATTATTCTTTAGGCGAAAAAATTTATTATGCCGTTAAGGCAACGCGTGAGGCGGTTGGTTGCAATACCAATTTGGGTATTATTTTGCTTTGTGCGCCACTGATTCAGGCAATTGGTCAAAAACATCCGGGAATAACGCTAAGGCAGGCGGTCAGTAAGGTTCTTCGTGAGACAACGGTAGAGGACGCCGATTGGGTTTTTAGAGCCATAACACTCGCGTCGCCAGGCGGACTAGGCAGCTCCGAGCAACAGGATGTTAGCGAAAAAGCGTCGGTTACATTGCTTGAGGCGATGAAAATAGCCAGTCAAAAAGATCGCATTGCACTTCAATACATAACTGATTATCAAGATATTTTCAATTTCTCAATTTTAAGGTATAATGCCAGTTTTAATCGGTTAGGTGATAGGAACTGGGCGGCGGTATCGGTATATACCGATATGTTGAGCCAATTTCCTGACAGTCATATCGAAAGGAAATATGGAAATCAGTACTCTGAGATGGTAGCTACCAAAATGGCTCAGCTCAGTGAGGAGCTGTTAAAAACTGATAATCCTGAGCAAATAAAGCCGTCGCTTTTTTCTCTGGATCAGGAGCTTAAGCATTATGGTATAAATCCGGGTACTACAGCTGATATGATAGTGGCAACAGTATTAACGGCATTTTTAGAGGATCTTAATTAGTAACAATACTGTTACTAATAGGGCTTCAAAAGGAATTTGTTAAAAACAAATAAGGGGACATTAATAATGTCGATAGTAGATTCAATTTTTTCATTTTTTTCTTCACAGGGGATATTAAGCATGGCTAAAATCAATAAATTATGCGTTGGCGAATCTTTAGTTGGTGAAGGCAACGAAGTTGCTCACATCGATTTGATGGTTGGACCTCGTGGTTCAGCTGCTGAAACAGCATTCGCAAACTGCTTGACAAACAACAAAGACGGCTTCTCTAGCTTGTTGGCTGTTGTTGCTCCTAACTTGATGGTAAAACCTTCAACTGTTATGTTCAACAAAGTAACAATCAAAGGCGCAAAACAAGCTGTTCAAATGTTTGGCCCAGCACAACGCGGTGTTGCTATGGCTGTTGCTGATTGCGTAGAAGACGGAACAATCCCTGCTGCTGAAGCTGATGATTTATTCGTATCAGTGGGTGTATTCATTCACTGGGCTGCAGAAGACGATGCAAAAATTCAACAATACAACTACGAAGCTACTAAAGAAGCTCTGAAACGCGCTGTTGCAGGTACTCCTACTGCTTCTGAAGTTGTTGCTGCTAAAGGTACTGCTGTACATCCATTCGCTGCTAACTAAGTTTTATTTAGTTATCAAGAATGATAAAAATACCCCGTTAAACGGGGTATTTTTTTGCCTGTAAAAATCGATAAAAACGCTAAGATTTTTTAAAGCTCTGCAATATCTTCAGGTTTAATGCTTCGTGAGTGCAGGGCGCTGGCAACAAGCGCTTGGTGAATGTCGGCCTTACTTAAAAGCACGCAATCCTGTTTATTTCTTATACCGCCTGCGGCGATAAAATTCTTGTCAGGATATTGCTTGCAAAATCCAGTTAGTTTTTTAAGGTCAGGGCCCTGATTGCTGCCTACGCGGTCCAGGGTCATGATGATAATGTTTTTCGGCCAGAAACCGGGATCGGAAAAAAGATCTTCCGGACCCAAAGCATTCGTTTTTGAATAATCCAACGACAGAATAAAGTTGTTATTGTAGGCTTTAATTTCTGCAATAGTATCATTTCGATAAGATTCGCTTCCTAAGACAGGAAGGGCGTTATTGGCAGTTGGAATACCCTTATCATATTTTTGATACCCTTTGTCTATCCAGAACGTTGTTTGCGGATAACGAGCCAGCACGTCGGCTATTAACAGGTCATGGTTGCCTTGATGGGTAATAGCATTCAGGTCTGCAATATAAAAGCTGTCAAACGCATAAACACCCAGAAATGTCTCAATCACCTGAAAAATATCAGACGACTTACACAAGTCGGTATTAATGGGTTCATAGTGCTCGCGATTGCCTTGCCGGGCGTGAACGACAACACCGTTTTTTAAATCTATTACCGGGATTATTTTCATGAAGCAGAGTTTGCTGGTGATATAATGTAACGTTCTATTTTATAGCTGTTTTTTGAGTATTGTGAAAATTCTGGTATTCGAGTATATCACTGGCGGCGGCTTTAATAAGCAGGAGTTGTCGGATTCTCTGGTAAGAGAAGGGAGTTTGATGCGTAATGCCTTACTCGACAGCTTGGACAGATTAAACCAAACTTGGTCAGACAACCTCGAAGTCACAGTCATGCTGGATTGGCGGCTTAACGATTTAGCTACCATGACTGGCGTAAATGTCGTTACCATCAGGCCGGAGCATGATATTGCAGAAGAATTTGCGCAATTGGTTAAGCAGTGCGATTGGGTATGGCCGATAGCACCGGAGTTTGATGGTATTTTACAAGCCCTGTGTCAAACGGTTGAATCATTAGGCAGGATATTATTGACATCGCCGGCAACGGCCGTTGCAATTGCCGGCAACAAACTCAAAACTTATGAGCTGCTCAACCGGCATCATATAGCCGCAGTTCCTACCGATATGTTTGAAGGCGCATATTTACCTGGCGAATGGGTGGTTAAACCGATTGACGGCGTGGGCTGCGAGGATAGTTATGTCCTCACTACCCGATTGGACTTTGAACAGATGGCTATGCGAAAAGGTCGGTATGTTATTCAGCCGCATCTTCAGGGCGCAAAAACCAGTTTATCGTGTTTGTTCAAGCAAGGCCGTGGTTGGTTAGTGTGTGCCAATTTGCAGCGTTTCGAGTTCATCAATCAGCAATATCACTTGACAGACATCGTGGTGAATCATCACCCCGACTTTGGCCTGTATCAGCCATTGATTGAGAAAATAGCCCAAGTTTTTCCTGAGTTATGGGGATACGTGGGCATAGATTTGATAGCAAACGATACAACATGGGTGCTTGAAATAAATCCTCGCCTGACCACTTCATTTGTCGGTATACAAGAGGCCTTAGGCATCAATATTGTCGAGGCAGTTTTACAGTTGCTGCATGGTGAGCTGAGTCTTAAACCGGCTTACAGCAGGCTTATTACCGTTCAAACAAAACAGGAAACTCATGCAAGCTAATATTATCGGGTGGGACATTGGCGGTGCACATGTCAAAGCGGCGGCTATCAGCTCCGGTCAAATTACTGCCGTTTATCAGCAACCGTGTCCGTTATGGAAAGGGCTGGATCAACTGCAAAATGCTGTAAACGCTATTATGAAGGAAATGTCGGGTTCAAATTGCCATCATGCCATTACCATGACCGGTGAATTAGTGGATTTGTTTGATAATCGTGAGCATGGCGTTAAACAAATCATCCAAGCCATGACCGAACTGTTGTCCGCCGCTGAAATGCTGGTTTTCGCGGGCCATAACGGCTTTTTGGAACTCTCGAAGATTGACGCAGAACATTACCCATCCATTGCTTCAGCTAACTGGTTGGCCAGTGCTACATTTGCCGCGCAAAAGCTAGGCAATGGGCTTTTTATCGATTGCGGCAGTACCACCACGGACATACTCCTACTCAGCCAAGGGCATGTGCTGGCGGAAGGTTTTACCGATTACCAGCGTTTAATATCTCAAGAATTGATTTATACCGGTATCGTCAGAACTGCTGTGATGGCCGTTACCCAAACATCACAGGATCAAGGCCAAAAAATAGGTCTGATGGCTGAGTATTTCGCCACCATGGCCGATGTGTATCGGGTTACCGGCGAGCTTAATGACAGGCATGATCAAACCGACACGGCCGACGGCGCGGAAAAAACAGTTTTAGCCAGCGCCAGACGTTTATCTCGGATGATAGGTTGTGATTTTTATGATGATGAATTGCCTCGCTGGCAATTATTTGCTGAAAATATCAGAGACCGGCAAATACAACAAATACAACGCGGCTGCGAAATCCGACTATCCCAACAAGCGCTTTCGCAAGACAGCCCATTAATCGGCGCCGGGGTAGGGCGATTTTTGGTTAAACAGATTGCGTCGAATTTGGGCCGTCCTTATCTGGACTTTTCTGATTTATTCCCTTTACCGGTAATTCAATCAGATATGACTGTCGCAGACTGCGCCCCTGCTGCGGCTATAGCCTATTTAGCGGCAAGGAATGAATGCAAATGAGGAGAAAACCAATGAAAATCCACATTCATAATATCGAATCGACATTTAAAAAATTATGATAAAATATCATTTTTTGTCAACATTAATAAATGTTTACAGGCTCTATGGAAAAAATTGATGTATTTGATCTGATCGAGCGAATGTCAGCGCTGATCCGGTCTGAAGAACGCAAAAAGTGTACAGAAATTGGCTTGCAACCGGTTCATTTGCAGGTAATGGATTATTTGTCGCGCTGCAACCGCTATAGCGATACCCCCGCTGCGCTAACCAATTACCTGGGCATGACCCGCGGCACCGTTTCCCAAACCTTGCTGTTGCTCGAAAAAAAGGGCTATATCAAAAAAACAGCCGATGTAAATGACCGGCGCATGGTGCATCTTAGCCTTTTGGCAGAAGGCAACGATATCTTGAATAAAGCTCGCCCAACAGATTTATACAGTCAAGCCTCGGCAATATTCAACAAAGATGAAAGCCAGGAGAATGTTTTTGTTAACGCATTGACTGCGCTACAAAAAGCCAACAAGTCCCAATCTTTCGGGCTTTGTAAGACCTGTAAATATTTCACCAAAACTTCGGATGGTTTTGTTTGTGGCTTAACCAAAGAACAGCTTAGCCAAGCCGACAGTGAGAAAATATGCCAGGAGCATACCGTTTGTTGAGCTTGCACGACACGATAAACGATTGCTCTTGCCAATCAACGAAAGCCCACCTTGACAATGCGCGCCAAGAACAATGGATAGTAGCCGAACAACGGTTAAAAGAGTAAGCTTTCATAAAATTGTGCAGTAAAACACATTGAGTTTTTTTTCAACTGCTAGGCTTACGGGGCCACTTTAATTTATTCAGAGAATCACTTGGAAGAAGATTTAACTACCGGTTTAGTCGCACTGCAAAGCCATTTGGAAACTATGCTTGAGCGGGTTCAACAGAACAGCGCCATCTTGCGGAAGTTCCAGGCATTCGAGATAAGATTGCTAAAACTCAATGCCTTACCGGACATTATTGATCATTTGCTTGAAGAGGCAAAAAATTATTTTGATCTTGATGTGGTCAGCTTGTGTCTGATCGATGAAGCCGGTGAAATCGCAAAAACTCTTAAGGATAACGGTTACCCCTACCTCTCGAAAAAAAGATTAATGCTGCTGGACAATAAAGAATTTTTAGATTCAGCGGCCGCTCAGCCCTATATTGGCGTTTTTGATCCTGCTCACTACGCCGACTTTTTTCCGCATATTGAAAAACAACCAGCCAGCGTTGCCATTACGCCTTTAACTCGGCGGGACAAATACCTCGGAACTTTAAATCTCGGAAGTCATCAGCCTGAAAGATTTGCCGATAATATGGGTACAGATTTCATTGAACATCTCAGTTCTATTGTCAGCGTTTGCCTGGAAAACAATCTTCATGTCGAAGAGATAAAACGGGTCAGCTATCTCGACGTATTAACAGGAGTTAATAACAGGCGCTTCTTTGAACAGCGTATCGGAGAAGAATTAAAGCGCAGTCAACGCAATGCAGAGCCATTATCCTGCCAGTTCTTCGATATTGATTTTTTTAAGTCAATCAATGACCGGCATGGTCATCAGGGCGGGGATTTGGTGCTTTCTCTGGTAGCCGCCACCATACGGCACCAGCTCAGAGATCATGACGTATTTGTCCGTTACGGTGGAGAAGAGTTTGTCGCTTTATTGTCTAATACTGACGGAGTCAAGGCTTTGGAAACAGCGGAGCGAGTACGCAAAGCTATACAGATGTTGGTTATCGCAGTTAATGATATTTCCGTTTCGGTTACCGTCTCTATAGGCGTATCAACTTATGTGCCGGATGGTCAATCAATACCAATGGACGACGAAGTTATTGAAAGGCTTATTAAATCAGCGGATTCCGCTTTGTATCAAGCCAAACATAATGGCCGGGATCGCGTGGAATACGGTGGCACTGTTTTGGATAAACAGGCTTTAAAAGTTTAACAAAAGAATGAAATGTTGGGAGTTGCATAAGCTTCCCCCAACTCGCAGTTGTTATCCTTTCAACGCTTTTAATACCGCTTGCATGGTCGCGTTGGCATCGCCAAAAAGCATCCGAGTATTTTCCAGTACAAATAGCGGGTTGCCTACACCGGCATACCCCGATGCCATACTGCGTTTAAGTACGACAGTGGTTCCGCCTTTCCAACACTCCAGTACCGGCATCCCGGCAATCGGGCTGTTCGGATCATCCAATGCCGATGGATTGACAATGTCGTTAGCGCCGATCACGATTGATGCGTCAACATGATCCCAGTCTTCATTGATTTCGTCCATTTCATAAACGATATCATAAGGCACTTTGGCTTCGGCTAGCAGCACGTTCATGTGGCCAGGCATTCTACCTGCAACAGGATGGATGCCGAAACCGACTTTCTTGCCTTTATCCCTGAGCAGCTTGGTAATTTCATTAACCGTATGCTGAGCTTGGGCAACGGCCATACCGTAACCGGGAATGATCATGATGGTTTTCGCATCCAGCAACAATTGTGCAGTTTCTTCTGCGTTGATCGGCGTGACTTCGCCTTCAATAACTGCGGCTTCGCCACCGGAAGTGCCAAAACCGCCGGCAATCACGCTGATAAAGTTGCGGTTCATCGCGCGGCACATGATGTAACTCAAGATCGCCCCGCTGCTGCCGACCAATGCGCCGGTCACAATCAATAGATCGTTGCTTAACATAAAACCGGTTGCCGCAGCGGCCCATCCCGAATAACTGTTCAGCATCGATACCACCACCGGCATATCGGCACCGCCGATAGCCATAACCATATGAATGCCGAACAATAATGCAATCACTGTCATAATCAAGAGTGGCATAGAACCGCCGCCGGTTTCGGTTTGTTGTAAAAACATCCAACCCAAAACGACGGCTGCAATCAATAAGCCCAGGTTGAGCCAATGACGGCCCGGCAATAACATCGGTTTGCCGCTAATGCGTTCGCTGAGTTTGCAAAATGCAATCACCGAACCTGAAAAAGTCACGGCCCCGATCAGAATACCAATGTAAATTTCGATTTCATGAATGGTTTTTTCTACACCGGTCAGCGTTGCAGAAGTATCCATAAAATTGGCGTAACCGACCAGCACTGCGGCCATACCGACCAAGCTGTGCATGATCGCGACCAGTTCAGGCATTTGCGTCATTTCGACTTTTAATGCGGCCCTGGCGCCGATAGCACCGCCGATTAACAAGGCAATAATTAAAATAGTGTACGAGGTAACCGACGCGCTTAATGCGGTAGCGATAATTGCAATCGCCATGCCTAACATGCCGTAATAGTTTCCTCGCCGTGCTGTTTCCTGATTACTCAAACCACTCAAGCTAAAAATGAACAGAATGGTGGCGACGATGTAAGACATCGTAACTAAGCTATGGGACATCATATTCTCCTTTTATTTTCTGAACATTTCTAACATACGGCGAGTAACTAAAAAGCCACCGGCAATATTGATAGAGGCAATGAGTATCGCTAGTCCGGCCAAGACCTGGATATTTAGGTTCGGTGAAGAAACCTGAACCAGAGCACCGATTACGATAATGCCGCTGATTGCATTGGTTACACTCATCAAAGGGGTATGCAGCGATGCGGTCACATTCCAGATCACTTGGTAACCAACAAAACACGCCAGCACAAACACGGTAAAATGCGACATGAACGATACCGGGGCGACCGAGCCGATGCCGAACAGCGCCAAACCACCAATAACTAACGGAATAGTTTGCTTAACCCAGTTGGGGATGATGGATTTTTTGGGTTCTTGTTCTGAAACATAAGCGGGAGCCTCGGTTTGCGGGGCGGGGGCGGCAGAGAGTTTAGGCGGTGGTGGTGGCCAAGTGATTTTGCCTTCCTTAATGACCGTGGTGCCGCGTATCACCTCGTCTTCCATATTGACGTTGATCGTGCCGTTTTTCTCGGGGCAGAGTTCCGTTAACAAATGCCTGAGGTTAGTCGCATAAAGCTGGCTCGATTGGTTAGCCAAACGACTGGGTAAATTGGTATAACCGATAATCGTCACGTCATGTTTTACCACTACCTGATCTTTCTCGGTCAACGCGCAGTTGCCGCCCTGTTCGGCGGCCAAATCGACAATGATGCTGCCCGGCTTCATCGACTTAACCATGCCTTCGGTGATCAGTTTGGGAGCCGGTTTGCCCGGAATCAGCGCAGTGGTGATGATAATGTCCACTTCCATCGCCTGTCTGGCAAACAACGCCATTTCAGCTTCTATAAATTCCTTGGACATGGTTTTGGCGTAACCGCCGGCGCCGGAGCCTTCTTCCTTAAAATCCAGCATCAGAAACTCGGCATCCATGCTTTCAATTTGCTCTTTAACTTCAGGCCGGGTATCGAAAGCCCTGACGATAGCCCCCATGCCCTTAGCCGTACCGATCGCGGCAAGACCTGCAACACCGGCGCCGATCACCAACACTTTGGCTGGGGGGATTTTTCCGGCAGCGGTAATCTGTCCGGTAAAAAAACGGCCAAAATGCTGCGCCGCTTCAATGACAGCGCGATAACCGGCGATATTAGCCATCGAACTCAACGCATCGAGCTTTTGTGCCCGGGACATGCGCGGCACACTATCCATAGCCAGCACGGTGGCATTTTTGGCCGCCAGTTTCTGCATCAATTGTTCATTTTGTGCAGGCCAGATAAAACTGATCAAACGCCCGCCTTCAGGCAACAGATCGATTTCGTCAAGCGCCAGTTCAGGGTGCTGCTCCGGTGCGCGAACTTTCATGACAATATCCGCCTTTTCCCACAACGCCTTGGCATTGTCGACGATCTCGACGCCTACTTCTTTATAAGCTTCATCGGAAATATTAGCGTTAAGCCCCGCGCCGCTTTCGACCAGCACGGAAAAGCCCAGTTTTATAATTTGTTCTGCGGCCTCGGGCGTAGTGGCCACACGTTTTTCACCTGGGTGGATCTCTTTCGGTATACCAATCTTCATACAGTCTCCAATGCGAGTAGTTTAAGCATAGTGAGCAAAGGCTTTAACCTCAGCCCAAACCTCATCAGGGAGGATAGGAGATTAAGCGGGGTTTTTCAATAAAAACATAACATGGTGGGTGAGTGTTGAAATTGTACACGGAAAGTGCGAATAGTTACGGAACGGGGTTTTCCATTTCCAAAACAGAATCCAACTCATAGCCTCGCCTAAAAAGCCGATGAGCATGAAGTCGGCGTCGTGAGAAACGGTTCTGCCCGAGCGTTCGATATTGCGATCAAAGTGCCGAAGACTCGGGATCGCTCCGGTTCGGGCATCAAATTTAACAGCAGCTTGGTGCCGCCTTATATGATCCAACAAGGTAATAATCGGTAAGTATGTTTTGGTCGCTTATACCGGCTGGCTGAAAGATTACGCAAGTCTCTATCAAGTTGATTATCAAAATAACGGGATAATATCGGTATTCAGGTCGGTCATTAATGTCTTGATGTGAATGGCAACGCTGGCAGCTAATGCTTTGAGATTATAGCCGCCTTCTAAAGCTGAAATAATCCGGCCATTGCAGCAACTGTCTGCAATGATCATGAGTTCTTGCGTAATCCATTTGAAATCATCTTCAACCAACCTGATCGAAGCTAACGGATCATCTTTATGGGCATCGAAGCCGGCTGAAATCAGCAGTAAATCAGGTTTGAAATTTTTCAATGCAGGCAAAATAAGGCTGGCGTATTTTTGCCTGAACTCTATGCCGGAATCGTCCGCAGCCAGCGGCACATTGATAATATTGCCGACCCCGGTTTCAGAAGGATGACCGGTGCCCGGGTAATGCGGCATCTCATGGCTGGATGCATAAAGCACGTTCGGCTGATTGTAAAAAGCCGCCTGCGTGCCGTTACCATGATGGACATCAAAGTCGACAATGGCGATACGTTCGAGCTGGTAATGTTGACGCGCATAGTTAGCCGCAATCGCTATATTGTTGAATAGACAAAATCCCATTGCCTGCTGGGGTTCTGCATGATGGCCAGGAGGGCGTACGGCGCAAAATGCATTGTCGGCTTTGCCGGTCAAGACTTGATCAACCGCATCGCAAACAGCGCCAACGGCACGAAAAGCGGCCATTCTGGATCCGAGCGACAACACCGTATCCTGATCGTAATAGTGTTGGCCTTGCTTGGGAATGGCTTCAAGAATGGCGTCAATATGCGACTGGGGATGAATCAATCTGATTTGCTCTTCTGTGCCGAGTGGCGGTGATCGTCGAATTAGATCCGAGAACTCCGGTGCGGCCAATGCTTTTTCTATACTTCTGAGTCGGTCGGCGCATTCGGGATGACCAATACCTGTTTCATGCAAAAGAAAATCAGGATGGCTGTAATAAAATGTCTTCACAAAGCCTTGCTCTAGAGTCCGATAGTAAAAATCATATTATCTTGTAGTCGTCCTGATTCTAAGATGATTTGCTGACTTGTTTAAATGTCTGGTTAGTTTACTTTACTAGGCGCAGCCACATTCAATTTGTATCCAAAACCTTTTACAGTCAAAATCCATTGAGGGTTATTCGGATCGTCTTCGATTTTTTTTCTTAATAGATGCATATACTGATATAGATCTGATTTGGTTGCCCGGTTATTTTCAGGCCAGAGGTGATTGATAATTTCGTTGGTCATAAATACCCGATCAATATCTTTCGCCAACAACTCAAAAAGCTCATATTCTTTTCGAGTTAAGTTTAATAACTTTCCGTTAAACAGGACGGATTTAGAGCGTTGGTCAATTTGGAAGGGTTCGACCATGAAGCAATGGTCGTTAGAGGGTAAATTTTTAATCGATTGATTATTATAGGTAGATTCGTTCTGGTGCTCAGACTTTAGCATCCTGCGATCAAAAACGGCTCGTCTTTCATGATTTCTTTTTTCCTGAATAAACCGATGATGAAGCTTGAATTTGTTGTGCAGATAATCTTTTAGCTGATTGACGTCAAGTGGAGCATCTAAAGTTGCATCTAACCAGCAAATTGCATCGTTGGGTAAACTGGCGGCTTTATTAATGTCACGTAAATAACAGACCGGAATTTGATGATTAACACTCATGTCGCGAATCAAGTCGAAGTTGTTTTTTTGATCTTGATTTTGCACCAGACTGTCAGTAAGAATAATTATGTTTGGCTGTATTTGAATCATTTTATTAATGGATTCCCTGTCTGTGGTCGACTCAAAAAACTTATAGCGATGTGCTTGACAGTATCCTTTTAATAATCCTTGATGATAGGGATCATCACTAATCAGTCCAATCCGGAAATTTGTATTCATATGAGTCCTCGTAAAATCCATGATAATGAACAGACGCCCAGTCTGAAGGGACAACAAAAAAATAGTTTATCTGCAAATAGCAAAAAGCCTTAATAACTCAGAGCCGCAATAAATTAGCAAGTTGCAATAACACTATAATAGCGACAAGTTAATGCATAAGACCCTTTATTCCTATTGGTAATAGTGCGTATAAAACAGTAAGAAGTGCTCTTTCCTACCAGTTGATACTCTCAGGCTTTATCAGCAGTAGGCTTATTTGGCAATCAAAGAGACTGAGTCTTACTTATTTTATGTAAATTAGGTAAAATCAGTCAGTTGAGGCTATTCCGGTATTTTTAAAAATCTTGTCCAGGTTTTAGTTAGAACTGCCGTTAATATCTATTGCTCACCAACAGGATTTTTACATCATTGATCAAAGCCTTCAATCATCCGTTCGCTCCCCGTTAACAAACGGGCACCCTTTTTGTTGTGTACCGTGCGTACCTATTTTTTGCGTAAACCATGTCGATTACTGAAATAAGCTCCGAAACCAAGCGTCGTAGAACTTTTGCTATCATCTCGCACCCTGATGCGGGAAAAACCACCATCACTGAAAAACTGTTGCTGTTCGGAGGTGCGATTCAGCTGGCAGGCTCGGTCAAAGGCCGGAAAGCGGCGCGTCACGCGACCTCCGACTGGATGGAAATGGAAAAGGAGCGGGGTATTTCGGTGACTACCTCGGTCATGCAGTTCGAGCATAAAGACAGCATTATTAACCTGCTCGACACTCCAGGCCATGAAGACTTTTCGGAAGATACCTACCGTACCTTGACGGCGGTCGATTCCGCGCTGATGGTGATAGACGTTGCCAAGGGCGTTGAAGACCGGACTATTAATTTGATGGAAGTGTGCCGTCTTCGTGCTACGCCGATTCTAACCTTCATTAACAAGCTGGATAGGGAAGGGCGGGAACCGATTGAATTGATGGACGAGGTCGAGAATGTCCTGAACATTAAATGTGCGCCTATGACTTGGCCTATCGGCATGGGCAAGCGCTTTAAGGGTGTTTATCATCTGTATAAAGATGAAATTCATTTGTTCAGCGCTCAGCATGGCGGCCGAATTGCCGAGGCTGAAGTTATCAAAGGGCTGGATAATCCAAAACTGGATGAGCTGCTGGACGATCAGGCCCAGGAACTGAGGGATGAAATCGATTTGGTTAAAGGCGCCAGCCATGAATTCGATCTTGACGATTATCTGGCCGGCAACCTGACGCCGGTATTTTTCGGGTCGGCCATCAACAATTTCGGGATTATCGAATTGCTCGATGCGTTCGCAGAATATGCGCCATCGCCCAGACCCCGGGAGGCAGAGCAGCGTAAGGTGCTACCGGATGAGCCTAGTTTTACCGGCTTTGTATTTAAAGTGCAGGCCAATATGGACCCGTCTCATCGGGACCGCATTGCCTTTTTAAGGGTGTGTTCCGGTAAATTCGACAAGGGCATGAAGGTTTATCATGTGCGTATCGGTAAAAACATTCAGGTTGCCAACGCCATCACTTTTCAGGCCGACAGCCGGAAGAGCGTCGAAGAAGCTTACCCCGGCGACATCATCGGTTTGCATAACCACGGCACTATTCAGGTCGGCGATACCTTTACCCAGGGCGAAACGCTTAAATACGGCGGCATTCCTTATTTTGCGCCGGAATTATTTCGCCGGGTGGTGTTAAAAGATCCGTTAAGAGCCAAAGCCTTGCAAAAAGGCTTGGTGCAGTTGACCGAAGAAGGCGCGACCCAGTTATTCAGGCCGTTAAAAAATAATGACCTCATTTTGGGTGCGGTTGGTGTGTTGCAGTTTGACGTTACTGCGTACAGGCTTAAGAGCGAATACAACGTCGAATGCGCTTACGACACCATCCCCATCTCAACCGTGCGTTGGGTCAGCTCCGACAAACCGGCCAAGCTGGAAGAGTTCAAGAAAAAGGCCTTTGACAATCTGGCCGAAGACGGCGGCGGTTACTTGGTCTATGTCGCCAACAGCCGGGTCAACCTGCAATTGACCGAAGAGCGCTGGCCGGATATTAAATTCAGCGCAACGCGGGAATTGTAAGATTTTTCCAGTGAAGCTTAAGCTTGATATCTTAATTTAGAAGCTTAGGCTTTTTGTTTCTTAACATTAGAACTTTATTGACACCTATCTCCGATCTGTAAATTGGGGATAGGTGTCAAAGATAATTTTTACCGGAGTTATCACTTTTTCCTTATCCTGAGCGTTACCCTTGCATTGATAGAGGCATTATGAGTTTTCTAAATTGCCTGTTAGATATAACCCAGCGAAAAAATGATTGAGGAATCGGTATTTCGACTAACAAAAAGGCCAGACGTTGGTCTGGCCTCGAAGAGAATCAGGATGGTTGGAAAATCAGAAATTGGAGACGTCTAGCCGACCAGTGGTCACGGTTTTGCCGTACAGTGAAGGAGTAGGGGTGTTGTATGCACTAGTAAGGATTGCACTCTTGATATCAGCTGCGGTAGCGCCTGTATGGGATGCTGCATAGAGTGCGCAAGCCCCGGTCACATGCGGGGTTGCCATGGATGTGCCGCTATAACTTGCATAGCCGGAGACGCTGCCTCTACCGCTTTTAACTGGCACTGTTGAAACAATCCCAGAGCCCGGTGCACCCAAGTCTACTGATGTGGAACCATAGTTTGAGAAACTTGACCGATCACCGGTGGATGTAATAGAGGCAACCGAAATAATATTGGCGTTCTCGTAGCTGGCAGGATAAGACGGTGTGGCGTCGATATCAATAGCGCTATTACCTGCCGCCGCAACGAAGAGTATGTTTGCATCATTGGCACGTCCAATGGCATCGAACAGTGCTTTAGAATAGCCGCCGCCGCCCCATGAGTTATTGGTTGCGACAAGATTGATGCCGTGGCGGATCTTTAGGTCAGTAAAATAGTCAACCGCCTTGATCGCATTAGCAGTGGTTCCGCCTCTGCTGCCTAGGAACTTGGCATTCAAAAGTTTAACACTCCAGCATACCCCGGCGACGCCTTTTCCATTGCCACCCACGCCGCCGATGGTGCCGGCCACATGAGTACCATGGTCATCGCCGGTTCCATCAAATACAGAATTGTTGTTGCCATCGAAGTCCCAGCCGTAGACGTCATCAATTTTACCGTTTCCATCATTATCTTTGCCGTCTTTGGATATATCGATACCGGACTTGATGCCAACTTCACCTGGGTTTTTACCGGCGTTAGCTGCAAGATCAACGTGTTCGTACATATATCCTTCGTCAATGATACCGACATATACGGTTCCGCAATCAAATTTTTCATTCTCCCATGCCATGCTGGCTTGACTACCATAACTGTTTGTGCTGTCCATACCCCAAAGCGAGCCGTTAGTGTAGTAAGTATCGTTAGAAGTTGTTTGGTGAGTATAGATGTAATTAGGCTCCACGAACTCAACGTCGGGATCGGATTCAAGCTCACGCCGTGCGGCAGCAGGGGTGAAGTCCGGTTGATGACGGATTAACACTAATTCACCGCCGCCATCTTGCCGGTTATTTTCAGGCACCACTTTATCGATGACTTCAGCATGTATACGCCCTAGTGCTCGGCCTTTCTCTGCTGTATTGGTGCCTGGTAGAAATTGTACAAGCAACTCTCCAGGTACCGAGGGGGCCTTATCGGTTGGGGCGTTTCCACCTCGTTCCGCCTGACCGGTTAACGGGAGGGCCGTCATTATCATTAAAATCGCAGCCTGGGATTTTAATGATATTTTTTCGTTAAATTTGTTCATTGTTATGATCCAGTAGTGTATTGAAATACCATCAGATGTTACTAAATAAAGATATCTGATAAGGCTGTGTAATAACCGCAGTACGCCCGTATTCTAGGTGGGCTAGCTCATCAATACTAGTCTAGTATAATTACCTATTTTTGCTTTAAAATCTGGTGTCTATTAAACAACGGCCGCTTGCGAATCAAGATATGCCGGCCTAAAAAAGCTTAAGACTTGTCTCTTGATGTAAATTACTTTTATGTGAAGTAAGGAACGCTAGCCGATCAACTGACCTATGCAGTCAATTTCATAGAATGTGTTATGTGCTTATTTGGGGGCAAGGATTGGATAACATGACAATTTTGGGCTTCTAAAAACTAAGCGTTATCATCAAATAGTTTCTTTTGAACAATTGATGATGAGGATGAGTCGGTTGTGTTTTTTGAGCTCCAACTTGAATGTCCATATGTTCCGTTTTCTGGCCTGGTTCTTCAAGCTGGTTTTTCAGATAATCGAGGTGATGTTTGATCAACTCTGTCGTTCGCGTGTTCCGGCATTTGAAAAAGGTATTGATCACATTGTCCCGGTAGGATGCGATGCAATGGATGGTATCCAGTCCCGGCGGCGTCAGGGTGATATTAACCGACCAGTTGCCGTTGCCGGACTGCGCTTTGTTTTCCTTGCCACGCTGCACTTCAATCCTGACCGATTCCGCCTGTTGCCTGTCGATAAAGGAATATCAATGATCCATAGCTGCTTCGAGCGGTAGATTTTGGATTATTCTTATTTGTCATACTTCAAATTCGGTGCATTTACCTCTTTCCTGCATTTAAGAAAATTAATGTGTGCTACAGTATTAGCGCCCTAAATGAGGGGCCATTCTTTTATAATTTTGTTTAACTAAACAAAAAACATCAAGAGTAGGAATTGATGCAACAGGAAACCCCGTCCCCCGGCGATATAAACAACGCAGATTTTGTCTGGCTGCTTGCCAGTTTATGCCAACTACATCGTATTCCGTTTGATGCCGATTTGGTGGGCAGGCAAAACCCGCCGCCACACACTCTAGCCCAATTGCTTAAAGCGCTGGACGATATGGGGCTGGAGACGCAAACCGCCCGGTTCGATGTCCGGTCATGCAAGCGAATGATTTTGCCGTTTATTGCTTTCGAAAAAGCGGCATCTTTCGAGCCGCATCCTGTATCGGTGGCTCTGGTTTTGGTCATTCAAAGTGACGGAGAACAGGTAGTGTATTTTTCTGCGGGTACCGACCAGCCGCATAGCGTTCCGGTTGGCGAGTTTCTTGTCCGTTATGAGCCGGATGTAATTAGCATTGAGAGAGCCATACCCGAACCAGCGGAAGAGGGCGCCGATCTCAATCCCGGGCTCAAGCGTCAACCATTCGGTTTCAAGTGGTTTATGTTCGAGCTGCTGAAGCATAAAACTATCTGGCGCGATGTACTGCTGGCTTCGTTGGCTATTCAACTATTAGGTCTGGGCATGCCGCTGTTCTCTCAGGTAGTCATCGACAAGGTGGTCGTGCATCAAACCCTGTCTACCTTGCAAGTGGTGGGGGTAGGGATGTTCATCTTCATGACGTTCTCTGCCGGAATGGGCTGGATTCGCCAGCAACTGATCCTGCATACTGGCAATCGGGTTGACGCTGCGCTCGGGACGTCGGTCTTTCGTCACCTGTTACGATTGCCACATCTGTACTTTCAGCATCGGCCGACTGGTACACTGATCGCGCGGCTGCACGGTATCGAAACCATCCGCGATTTCATCACCGGCGCGGCAGTTTCGCTGATTCTCGACCTGCCTTTCATGGTGGTGTTTCTGGCAGTGATGTTTTTTTATAGTTGGCAACTGACCTTAATCGCCGTCGCGCTGATCGCATTGCTGGCCGGGTTGAGCTTTGCCATTACCCCCATATTGAGCACCCGGCTCAACAAGCAATTTATGCTGGGTGCCCGTAACCAGTCATTTCTCACTGAATATGTGGCCGGCATGGAAACCGTCAAAGCCTTGCAAATGGAGCCGCAACTGGAAATCCGCTACGGCGATTATCTGGCCGGTTACCTGGGCGCCAACTACCAAACCCGAAGTTTGGCCAATACCTATCAAACGGTATCCAACCTGCTGGAACAATTCCAGACCCTGGCCATTCTCGTCGTCGGTGCCTTGCTGGTGATGAACAATGACGGTTTCACTATCGGCATGCTGGTAGCATTCCAGATGTTTTCCTCTCGGCTTTCGCAGCCCGTGTTACGGCTCACCAGCCTGTATCAGGAATTCCAGCAAGCCAGCATCGCAGTCAAACGCCTGGGCGACCTGATGGATTGCCCGCCCGAACCGCATACTCTGATCCCGACGCGGCGTACTCAAGCCGAAGGGCGCATCGAAATCACGGCGCTGGGTTTTCGCTATGCCGATACCCAGCCGTGGCTGTATCGCGGTCTCAATCTGATCATTCCTCCCGGCAAAACCGTCGCCCTGATGGGGCCGTCCGGTTGCGGCAAAAGCACACTCTCCAAACTGTTGCTCGGCTTTCTGATGCCTGCCGAAGGCGTCATCAAAATCGACGGCGTGGATACCCGCTTTCTGTCCGCCAACGAGCTGCGCAACTCATTCGGTGTTGTCCCGCAGGAAACCATACTGTTTTCCGGTACCGTATATGACAACCTGATTGCCGCGGCTCCCCACGCCAGCTTTGAAGATGTCGAAACCGCCTGCCGCATGGCCGAAATTCACGATCATATCCAAAGCCTGTCTCAGGGCTACCAGACCGAAATCGGCGAGAAAGGCGCCGGGTTGTCCGGCGGGCAAAAGCAGCGTATCGCTATTGCACGCGCTTTGCTCAAACGGCCGAAAATCCTCATCTTCGATGAAGCTACCAGTAACCTCGATCCCATCACAGCAGAAGCTTTCGCCAAAACCATTAACCAGCTTAAAGGCCAGGCGACGATGATCTTCATCACGCATCAATTGCCCAAAGCCTTGCAGGTCGATGGTTTGGTGCAATTAGGAAGGGAAACCGCTGAGGCAGTGCCGCGTGATCAGAAACAGAGGGCTTGAGTTGAGAGCTGAAAGAAATTCTACACCCTCGCCGAATTCGGCTATAGCGGCGGCAATACCAGCGACATCATGGCAGGGCAGGCGTATGAGCATGTGGCCGGCTCAGTCAGAATATCGGGCTTCATCCCCATTTTTATGCCGTGTCGAATCGGTTTGGCCGAGAATGGGAGACAACGCCTAAAGCAGGCAGCGAGTGATGATGAGTAGAGAATGGTGGATTGATTGGACTGGAAAAAATTTAATATCGTGAGCTGCATCACGTTTTTTACTTTACGGAAAAATTCATTCGCTAAATATCTCTCGTCGAGAATGCAGTATCTACGCATGTTGAGGTCATCTAAGTATAAATACGTACGAGAGCGTCAGCATTAAAGGACATACATTGGCTGTTTATTGAAGCACAATAGTATGAAGCTCAAACAACATGCTGACTGGCGGAATTACGACTGATGAAATGTGGAGGAAAGCGGGAATGAAAAAGAATCATGGTTTGTCGCTATTAGCCCTTGGTTTGAGGAAGAAATGGAACAGGAACGTCGAACAGAATATCGGGCTCCGTCCCCTATTGTTCCAAGATGCGGTTTTCCTTAATGACAAACCTTTCTCAGCGGTCCAGGCCACCGACTTCGTCCAACATTGGTCAGTGGTTTCCGGCGGTCATCAACCCAATATGCCCAGCGGATTTTCTGCCACCTTGTTTCAGGGGAAAGCCGATTCGGGCGACCTAGCTGGGCAGTGAAAAAGTGTCAGGTTTTGAATTTTGCAAAATCAAATTGCTTTGAAGAAATGCACAATTCAAGACTTGACACTTTTTTCTTTTTTGTTTTTTTCTGGGAGGGTATGGCTTTGATTGGTTTACTATTTTTGGCAACTATTGCCCTCTGGATCTTTACATGTGTATGGTTATCCAAAAAAGTTGGTAACTTGATAACCGATTCGAGATGGCAATCTCCTACCAAAGTTTTCACATTAATTGTCTTGCTGTCATCACCTTTCGTGGACGAAGTTATTGGCAAGTACCAGTTTGAAAAGCTTTGTAAACTCAATGGCATAGAAAGTGCTGATGTGTCCAAGGCGCAAGGCAGAAAAGTCAAAGTCGAATATGGAGACCGAGTACCTGTGCAGGGAACAATATTGCCAATTCAGGAAAGTGATGTGTCGTTTAGAGATATGGATACCGATGAAATTTTGATACGGCACAAGAACTATTACGCTAGCGGCGGCTGGCTTATGCGCTACACATGGCTCAGCATGGGGTCGAATCATACGATGCTTTTTGATGGGTCGACTTGCGACATCCGCATAGAGCAAAAAATCTTCAAAGCTAATTCAATAACCTTCCTTTACAAGTAACGAGAAAAACATGAGCACAATATTTCAAATATATATCAATGCCCTATTGGCGGATGCAACTTATGCTGTTGGATGGAGGATTGATGCATGAGCGGACTTTTACTGATAGGAGTTGTATTACTTTGGTTTGTGGTCGCAATTGCTATCGCACAAATGCTTACCGCAAAACTCAGGGACTCATGGTTTAAATCGCTGGCTACGTTGTTGGCTGTGGCTGTGCTTATTCCGTTACCAGTGGTAGATGAAATTATTGGTGGAATTCAGTTTAGAGCCTTATGCAATAGGGAAGCCGTAATAACATACAGTAAAGAAAAAGCCTATGGTAGAACTGTGCATCTAAAGAAGGTTGATAGGTTCGATTTGCCAAAAATGGTGTTGCCAGTACATAAAGAAATTTGGAAATATGCAGAACATATATCTAATGAAGATTTAATAAGTTATGTGAATTTTTATTCGGATGGTGGTTGGCTTAGTCGTGCGATTAACTTTAATAATGTTCACAGACCTTATACTTTTTTAGGGGTATGTAGCGGCGATAAAGATGATAGTGTTTTTCAGAAATTGAATATCAAAAAAGTAGACAAATCTTCAGGGGAATAATGTGACCTCAATCCATAATGCTTACATCAATGCTTTACTTGCTGACGCTGCATACGCATTAACAACCAACAAACCTACTGGATATACCCATGACGACTTGAAGAACTTACTAAGTCTAAGCACTCGCATGACCCCAAGCCTCGCCCAATACATCGGCGATAACTTCGCTGTAGTTACACACCTAGATTCCAATGATGTAACCGGTACTGGCTTTGATGCAACGGTCTGGCGTAGCAATGATGGTAAGGTCTACATCTCTATGACCGGCACTGAAGGTCTTCAAGACTTCTTATCCGATGTTGATTTGGCTGTATCCAGCGGTACGGCTCGAGCGCAGCTTGCAGAAATGGTTAACTGGTGGCTCAAAATCAGCACACCAACGACATCGACAGCAGCGCAAATCACGCTTGTTCCCATATATGATAATTCAGTTCCGCCGCAAATTAGCTATGAGTTTCAAAGCGCGCCGCCTGTTCAAGGACTTGGTCTACTTGATGGCGTAACAAATGTTGAAGTCAATGGACACAGTCTCGGCGGTCATTTAGCAAGCGCTTTTGCTCGTTTGTTCGGTGGCTCCGAAAATTCGACAGGTAATGGATTGGTCGCCATAGATCACGTCACCACGTTCAATAGCGCTGGCTTTAACGGCAATAGCAATCTTGTATTTCAGGAAATTGAACAGTTGATTGGTGTTGGGCTGGGGCGTATGCCAACATCGGCGGAGCAGACTAATGACTTTGCCATTAATGGGCTGAATGTCACTACCAACACGTTTTTTTCTAGTCAAATTGGTCAACGGGTTGAAGTATTCAATGAAGAAGGCACCGGCTTTCCTAACCACTACATGTACAAACTGACAGACGCTCTCGCTCTGGGTGATGCAATAGCAAAACTGGATAGTAGCTTTGACATAAATAAAATGAACGTCCTGTTTGATGAAGGCGCTAATAAAACAGAGGCCTCACTTGAAGGTGTTTTAGATGGTTTACGAAAAACGCTATTGGGCAGTGCGGTTGCACCCACACCTATTGGTGACGCTGGAGACAATCCAAACTCGCGCAACGACTATCATGACAATCTATCTTTTTTATTAAACTCAGATGGTTTCAAAAACCTCATTGGCAAAGTCACCATCACAACCCCACCGACCACAGCCAGCGAAGCAAGAAGCGATTTCGGCGCCTTTTTAAGCTTAATTTACTTAACGCCGTTTGCTCTTAAAGCCAACGACATAAATGCAGCTGTTCTGCTTGAAACCCTCAACCTCACCAATACCGAACTCGCACTGAAATGGGAACAAGACAAAATTCTCATACCCGAGCAACTCGCAGGCGGTGAGGGCAACTACTCGGACTTGTGGCTGGCAGATCGTGCGCACATGCTGGCGCAGATTATCCAGCGTAATACCGCCGATTCGATCATGGTGGTTGGCGGCGGAGTTAACGAAACTTATCAGGACTTTGCTACCGGACAAGTGTTCTCAACAGCGGATGTCGCTTACATCGGCCCCGGTTTGCCTCCCGACAGCAAGCACTACGTTTTCGGCGACGATAATGCCAATCCCGATATTCAGGGCGGCACCCAAGCCGACCACCTCTACGGCGGTGCTGGCAATGACACCTTAAGCGGCGGCCAAGGCAACGATTGGCTGGAGGGTGGCTTGGACGATGATACCCTTGACGGTGGCAAGGGCGACGACACCCTGATCGGTGGACAAGGCAATGACACCTACCTCTACCAGACCAATCCCTTTCATCCCACCCAGGGCGATGGCTTCGATACTATTATCGATACCGACGGCCAAGGACGAATTATTTACGACGGTGTTACGTTGACTGGCGGCAGCCAATACGGCGGTACCGGCGTATACCGCGATGCCAACAAGCACCTGTATGTCGTCACCGACCAAGGGCTGCTCATCGATGGCAACTTGCTGATCAAAGACTATCAGGACGGCGATCTCAATATAACCCTAACCGGCTCTACTTTGCCTGAATCTGGCCCGCAAACCGGTAACGACATCATCGGCGACTTGGCTCCGTTGGACATTGATCCTAATACCGATGGGGTACAGACTGGGCATGATGCTAATGGTAACCTCATAACAGACCCCGGCAAACCCGAACCCGGTCGCGCCGATATTTTGTCCGACAGTGCCGGTAACGACCACATCGTCAGCAAAGGCGGTGATGACTTAATCAATGCTTCTCGCGGCGGCGACGATCTGATCGAAGCAGGAACAGGCCAAGACAAGGTCAACGGCGGAGCAGGTAACGATGTCATAATGGGCGAAGCCGGCAGCGACATTCTGAAGGGCGAAGCGGGAGGCGATGCCCTGATCGGCGGAGCCGATAGCGATATTCTCCTCGGCGGCGAGGGCGACGACCGGCTCTATGCGGACGAACAAATCAGCGTTATGGGCGCCATTACCAACGGCGATACTCAGGCCGGCAGCGGTATGAAAGGCGATTTTCTCAACGGCGGCGACGGCGACGACATCCTGATCGGCAGCAGCGGCAACGATGTGCTGATGGGGGGAGATGGACAAGATTTGATAATCGGCGGCGCGGGCGATGACGACATCATGGGCGATGTCGACTTCGAAACGGCTAATTTCAATTGGTCGAATATTGATCCTGCTGACACCAGTTCGACCAAATACACCAGCCTTATCCAATCTACCACCGCCATTAACGCACCCGGCAACGGAGCGGATGTCATCTATGCCGGTACCGGCAACGACAACGTCTGGGGAGGAAGAGGTAACGATGTCATTTTCGGGGGAGACGGCAACGACGCCCTTTATGGAGGGACGGGTAATAATACCGATCAGTTTGGCGGTAATGATGTTATTCTGGGCGGTTCGGGCAACGACGTCTTGTGGGGCGAGATGGGCGACGATTACCTGTACGGCGAAGAGGGCGACGACCGGCTGGAAGGCGGGGCGGGGAATGATGTTCTGGACGGGGGCGCGGGAGCAGATACCTATGTATTCGGAAAAACGGGCGGCCATGATGTGATCCGCCAGTTCGATGCGCAGGACGACCGCATCTTGTTTGAAGCCGGGATTCAGGCCAGCGATCTTAGTATAAGCAAGAACGCCAACGGCGACTGGGTCATTGCCATTAACGGCGCCGATGCCGAACTGACGCTGAGTCAATCCACAGGGTTTGCCGGCGCCGCTGCTGACCAGATCTTCCAATTTGCCGACCGCCTCGACCCTGGCGCATCTCTAGGCATGGTGGACATGAACGGCAGTGGTCAATTGCAGAGCTTGCAAGAAGCGGCGGCTCAGTCTGTCGACTTGACCGCCACACTTGCTAACTATGCGTCCCAAACCACCCAATCAGAGCAGCTTGGCCTCCTTGACAGCCTCGTCCATGCTTGGGCATCCACGTCGGGTGACGCGCAAAACGCGTCCGAAACCATTCATGAGACCATCTATTTGATGCCTGGACAGACGGTTGCTGACTACAATGCTGGCACGGGCTTGGTTTTTTCGGAGTCAGATCGGCAACGACTGGAGCAACTGAATGCGCTTCAGCGGGAGATTACTCAAATGATCGGCACTCTGGAAAAATTTAGCGGCAAAAATTATTTCTTTGTCGACCTGAGTGCGCTGCCGAACCGATTTGTGCAGATTTTTAATTTGGGCACCGGCCTTGAGAACACCGCTGGATCTAGTGGAGCCAACTTTGGTAGTTCTCGAACAGTGTATGTCAATCTTTCCACTGACCAAGTCGGCCAGCTTTACAATAATTTCAATGCCCTCAAAGACTCGGTCTATGGCAGCCTCGTCTCGCAAACAAGGCTCAAGCCTTATTTTGATGCCATCAGCCTTGAAGTCACGGGGGACGGCATTATTCATGACTTTAGCAGCATGAACAGCCTGCTCGAAAGCGCAAGGCAATCTAACCTCAAGGACGCGTTGTACGACCTGGTCGATCTTAACCGTTATGCCGGCAAGCGGCTCTATTCCTTGGGTTGGGACGGGGCGAATCTCCTACGAACCTGGGCCGAACAGGAGGCCGGCACACCCGAAGTAATGGACATGAATATGGATCTCAACTTTTGGGACACCCTTGCTGATAAAAGCGATGACTCATTTGCACCCTCGCTCGATTCATACGCGTATGAAGACAATGGGGTGGGACAGAATACGCCTATGCTGCCTAATGAGATTCAGCGATCTGTCAACGACGTCTTCACCTCCGCCCGCAACTGGTTCCAGCGCCGCGACCCGCTCACCCTCGACCTCGACGGCGACGACCTCGAAACCGTCGGCATCGACCCCGCCAATCCCATCCTGTTCGACCACGACGGCGATGGCGTGGCCAACGCCACCGGCTGGATCAAGCCGGACGACGGCTTTCTGGTGCTCGACCGTAACGGCAACGGGCTGATAGACAACGGCACCGAACTGTTCGGTGACTCCACGCCCTTGTACGCAGGAGGCACTGCCGCCGACGGCTTCGCTGCCCTGGCGCAGGAAGATACTAACGGCGACGGCCTGGTCAACGCCGGTGACGCCAACTGGGACAACCTGCGCGTCTGGCAAGATGCCAACAGCGACGGCATCACCGACGCAGGCGAACTGCACAGCTTAGAATCCCTGGGCATCACCGGCTTCCATGTAGCTAAATCGGAAAACACGACTCGTTTGTCCAACGGCAACCAGATTGCCGACCTCGGCAGTTACATCCGCGACGACGGCACTGAGGGCACCGTAGGACAGATCACCGGCGGCATGGCCGACATCGACCTCGCCGATAACCCCTTTTACCGCAGTTTTACCGATACCGTTCCGCTCACTGAACAAGCTCAGGCTCTGCCCGATATGCAAGGTTCCGGGATGGTGCGCGATCTCAGAGAAGCGGTCAGTCTGTCTCCCACCTTAGGCAGCGCATTGGCCGACTATGCCGCCGCCGATACCAAGGCCGGGCAGATGGCGTTGGTTGATGCGCTTATCAGCCAATGGGCCTCGACCAGCGATTTCCAGACCAGCATCGAAAAAGCTGCTGCCCAGAACGACCAGTTGCTCTTCTTGGTGCCGGGGTTGAAACCATACGACGTGCTCGGCTCGGGCTTTACCGCATCAAGCGGCGGCAGTTCGGGGGACAGCAGCGGCCTCACTATACTCACGGCTAACCAAATCTCGCAGCTCGAAGCACTGAAGGCGCAACAGAGTCACATCACCCAAATTCTCGGTCTGCTGGAAAAATTTAACGGCATGACCTTTGTCAATGTCGAGGAGCAGGGCGTGCGCACCGGGGCAAACGCGCTCCTGGCTCCGTGGAGCGACTCATCCTCCACGAGCACTTCCAGCGGGGGCTTGTCCGGCGGTAGCGACCTGTTCGTCCTCACCCTCTCAGCTACCCAGATCAGCTTTATCGAAGGCGCTTATGAATCCCTGCGCCAATCCGTCTATGACGGATTGCTTCTGCAAACCCGGCTCAAACCGTATCTGGATGCCATCAACCTCACTGTCACCGAAGCAGGGATCGGCCTCGATTTCACCGCCACTAACGCCTTGTTCCAGACTCGCTACGACCGAGCTCCCGGCGAAGGGGTGCGTGACCTGTTGGATTTACAGCGCATTCAAGGCACCAATCTTAACGGTTCAGGCTGGGATGGACTCGAACAATTGCGCGGCTGGCTGGGGAATGCGGTTAATAGCGCCGACCCGGTATTGTCAGCTACATTGGTTGCGGCGCTCACCGAATTCGGCTACCCCAGTCTGCACACACAGGGCGACGGCGGCATCGGCAATGACGTGGTAATCGGTGCCGAGAGCGGAGCCGTACTCAACGGGGACGGCGGCAACGATTTGATTCTCGGCAGTGCAGGCGATGACGTGCTCAGCGGCGGCGCAGGCACCGATACCCTTTATGGCGGGATGGGCAACGACACCTATCGTTTTAATCTAGGCGATGGGGTGGATATCATCATAGAGACGCACGGCGATACCGGAACCGACACTTTACAATTCGGCGCTGACATTCGAGCCGGCGACCTGGATATATTTATGGATGGGGACAAGCTGGTCTTTGCCCATATCAATGGCAAAGACAGAATTTCCATCGCCAACTGGTTCGGTAGCCTTGACGATGAAGCCCACAGGCTGGATACGGTAACTTTCGCGGACGGAGCCACCTTGCAGCTCGATGCTTTGCAGTTAGGATCGGGCGGCAACGACACCCTTATAGGCACATCGAACAGCGATATTCTGATGGGCGGCGCGGGTGACGATATTTTAATCAGCGACGGCAACGACTGGCTCAACGGCGGCAGCGGCGCCGATATCATGAGCGGATCGATTGGCGACGACATTTACGTCGTCGACAACGCAGGCGACACTGTTATAGAACTGGAAGGGGAAGGCAACGATACTATTGATGCACGGGTGAGCTATACGCTGGCGGCTAATGTCGAAAATATGCGCCTCATGGGGGCTTCCAGTATCAGTGGAACCGGCAACGAACTGGATAACATCATCACAGGCAATGCAGGGGACAACCTCCTGCAAGGCATGGGTAGTAATGACACTCTGATCGGCAATGCGGGCAATGATACGCTGGATGGCGGAGCGGGCATGGATACCCTGGTTGGCGGAATCGGCAACGATACCTACATCGTGGATACACTGGACGACACCGTCACCGAACAGGCAGGCCAAGGTATCGACACGGTAAAAACCGATCTCGGCTACACCCTTGGCAATAACCTGGAAAACCTGACTTTGACCGGCACCAATGCGGTGGACGGCACGGGTAACGAACTCAACAACGCGCTGACCGGCAACAGTGCCGACAACATCTTAGCCGGCATGGCGGGCAATGACACACTGGATGGCGGACTGGGCGCGGACGCGCTGCTCGGTGGCATCGGCGACGACACCTATGTCGTCGACAACACTGGCGACCTCGTCATTGAAAATGCAGCCGAAGGCATCGACACAGTCAAATCCTCTATCACCTATACGCTGACCGACAACGTTGAGAACCTAATCCTCACCGGCACGGCAAATCTGGACGGTACCGGCAACGTGCTGGACAACATCATCATCGGCAACGATGCCGCCAACATCCTGACCGGGCAGGAAGGCAACGACATCCTGGACGGCAAGGGCGATGCCGATACGCTGATCGGCGGTACCGGCAACGACACCTACGTGGTGGACAACGCGGGCGATGTGGTCATTGAAAATTCATCCGAAGGCATCGACACCGTGCAATCCGGCATCAACTACACGCTAGGCGACAATGTCGAAAACCTCACCCTCACCGGCAGCGCGATCACCGGCACCGGCAACGCATTGGATAACGTTATTACCGGCAACAGCGGCAACAACATCCTGGATGGCGGCGTGGGCGCGGACATCATGGCAGGCGGTACCGGCAACGATACCTACATCCTCGATAATCTCGGCGACACAGTCACCGAATACGCAGGCCAAGGCGCCGATACCGTCATCAGCCCCTTCGATTACACGCTGGGTGCGAATGTCGAGAACCTCACGCTGACCGAAGGCTCGGCGCTGACCGGTACCGGCAATGAACTTGATAACGTCATCACCGGCAACAGCAACGACAACACTCTAACCGGATTGGCAGGCAACGATACGCTGGATGGCGGTATCGGCGCAGATACGCTGGTTGGCGGCATCGGCAACGATACTTACATCGTGGACAATCTGCTCGACACGACTATTGAAGCAGCGGGCGAGGGTATAGATACCGTCAAAAGCAACTTAACCTGGACACTGGCTGACGGCCTCGACAACTTGACCCTGACCGGAACAGACGCCATCAACGGCACTGGTAACGTGCTGGACAACGTCATTATCGGCAATACGGCGGACAACACGCTCACCGCGCTGGAAGGCAACGACACGCTGGACGGTGGCACCGGTGCCGACACCATGCTGGGCGGTACTGATAATGACACTTACATGGTGGATAACGTAAGCGACTTGGTCATTGAGAACGTTGACGAAGGGACGGACTTGGTCAAATCTTCCATCACTTACACCCTGACCGATAACGTAGAAAACCTGACCCTCACTGATCCAGCCCTGAACTCCGGGTTGGCTCCGGCTAACATCGACGGCACCGGCAACGTGTTGGACAACACGATCATCGGCAACAGCGGCAACAACATCCTCACAGGTCTGGAGGGCAATGACACGTTGGATGGCGGCAAAGGTGCGGACACCCTGATCGGCGGCGCGGGCGACGATAGTTATGTGGTGGACAATGCGGGTGACGTGGTCGTGGAAAATGTCGGGGAAGGGATGGACAGCGTCAAATCCAGCATCAGTTATACATTGACCGATAACGTCGAGAATCTTACCTTGACCGGCACGGCTTCGATCAACGGCACGGGCAATACGCTGGATAACAGTGTCCTCGGCAACAGCGGCAACAACACGCTGGACGGCGGTGAGGGTGTCGATGCTTTGGCAGGCGGCGCAGGCAATGATACCTATATCATAGATAACACCGCCGATGCAGTGACCGAACTGGCAGGCGAAGGTACGGACAGTGTGTTCGCTTCGGCAGATTACGCACTCTCCGATAATGTCGAAAATCTCACCTTGACCGGCGCGTCTAATATTAATGCGATCGGTAATGCATTGAACAACGCTCTCACCGGCAACAGTGCGGACAATCTGCTGAGCGGCCTTGCCGGTAGCGATACGCTCATCGGCGAAGCGGGCAATGACACATTGGATGGCGGTACAGGCGCAGACGCCATGACCGGCGGCACAGGTAACGACGTTTACGTCGTCGACAACATTGGCGATGTGGTGATCGAGAAAGCCGGAGAAGGCACCGATACCGTTCAGTCTTCGATTACTTATACATTGACTGACACCGTCGAAAATCTCACGCTTACCGGCGACGCATCCATTAACGGCACCGGCAACATGTCGGACAACGTCATCATCGGCAACGATAGTAACAATATTCTAAGCGGCCTTGAAGGCAACGATACCTTGATCGGCGGTGCAGGCAATGATGTCCTGGATGGCGGATCGGGTGCGGATAACATGGCCGGCGGTACAGGAGATGACGCTTACATCGTGGACGACATCGGCGATGTAGTCACTGAAGATGCAGATGCTGGTGTGGATTCCGTGCAATCCTCGATCACCTACACCTTGACTGACAATGTCGATAACCTGACTTTGACCGGCACGGACAATCTGGACGGCACCGGCAATGCACTGGACAACACTATCACCGGCACCTGCGGCAACAATGTAATGGATGGCGGCGCAGGCGCAGATACCTTGACTGGCGGCGCAGGCAACGATACCTACATCGTGGACAACAGCGCCGATGTGGTTATTGAAAACGCAGGGGAAGGCACGGACAGCGTGTTTGCGTCGGCAGATTACGTGCTGTCTGACAACATCGAAACCCTGACCCTGACAGGTTCGGCGGACATCAACGGTACAGGCAATGCACTGGACAATATCATTACCGGCAATAGCGGCAACAATGTGCTGAGCGGTTTGGCGGGTAATGACACGCTGGACGGAGGTATTGGCATCGATACGATGAGCGGTGGCACCGGCAACGATACCTACTCCGTGGACGACACAGCGGATGTTATCGTTGAGAATCTCAACGAAGGGACGGACAGCGTATTTGCTTCAGCGACCTATATTCTTTCCGACAACATTGAAAACCTTACACTGACCGGCACGGCTGCGATAGACGGCAGCGGCAATGACCTGAACAACACGATCACCGGCAACGGCGCGGCAAACGTGCTGGACGGCGGCGCTGGGGCGGATGCCATGACGGGCGGCGCGGGAGACGATACCTATATCGTGGACAATACAGGTGACAAGACGGTCGAAACGCTCAATGGGGGTACCGATACCGTACTCTCCTCAGTGAGCTACACATTGGCAGCCAATGTCGAAAACCTTACACTCACCGGTGCTGCAAGCATCGACGCGACAGGCAACGAACTGAACAACATCCTGATCGGCAATACCGGCAACAACCGCCTGTACGGCATGGCGGGCAACGATAGCCTGAGCGGCGATCTCGGTAATGACTTGCTCGATGGCGGGGCCGGAGCCGATGCCATGGCGGGTAATGCGGGAGATGATACTTACATAGTGGACAATGTAGGCGATGTGGTCACGGAAAACGTAAACGAAGGCATCGATACCGTCCAATCGTCGATCACTTACACACTCGGCGCCAATGTCGAGAACCTGATCCTGACCGGTACGGCAAGCATCAACGGCACAGGCAATGAGCTCGATAATGCGATTGTCGGCAATTCCGGCAACAATATCCTTTCCGGTTTCGCAGGAGATGATACGCTCACCGGCAATGCAGGCAACGATACGCTGGATGGCGGCACAGGCGCGGATACAATGGCCGGTGGTGCCGGCAATGATGTTTACGTGGTGGACAACGGTGGAGACATCGTGAGCGAAGCGTTGAATGCAGGTACCGATTTGGTGCAATCCAGCGTTACCTATACTCTGACAGATAACGTCGAGAACCTGACCCTGACCGGCGTGGATGCGATTAACGGCAACGGTAACACGCTGAATAACATCATTACCGGAAACACCGCCGCGAACGTGATGGATGGCGGCGCGGGCGCGGATGCCTTAAATGCCGGTGCGGGCGACGATACGTTGATCGGCGGAGACGGCAACGATGCGCTAAACGGCGAGGCAGGAAACGATCTGTTGCAGGGCGATTCAGGCAACGACACGCTGAATGGCGGCTTGGATGCGGATACCATGCTGGGCGGCGCTGGCGACGATATTTATGTGGTAGACAATGCAGGCGATTTAATCATCGAGAATTTGGGAGAGGGCATTGATCTGGTCCAATCATCAATCAGCTATACGCTGACCGATAATGTCGAGAACCTGACCTTGACCGGCACGGTGGCGATCAACGGCACAGGCAATGCGCTGGACAACATTATCCTCGGCAATAGCGGTGCGAACGCTCTTACCGGCTTGGAGGGCAATGACACACTGAATGGCGGCGCAGGGGCCGACACGATGCTGGGCGGGGTCGGCAATGACACTTACGTGGTGGATAACGTCGGTGATGCGGTTACGGAAAATCTTGATGAAGGTATCGATAATGTTCAGTCCAGTGTTACTTATACGTTAACCGAGAATGTTGAAAACCTGACCCTGACCGGCGGGTCTGCAATCAACGGCACGGGCAATGCGCTCGATAACGTCATTATCGGCAATGCCGCCGCCAACGTTTTGAATGGCGGGCTGGGCGCGGACAGCATGTCCGGCGGGGCCGGCAGCGATACCTATGTGGTGGACAATGCGGGCGACATTGTCACGGAATCGTTGAATGCGGGCACCGATTTGGTTCAATCGTCGATCGACTATACCCTGACGGCGAATGTCGAGAATCTTACATTGACAGGCGCCGATGCGATCAATGGCACCGGCAACACGCTGAACAACATTATTACCGGCAATGCCGCCGCAAACGTGATCGACGGCGGCGCGGGTGCCGACTCGCTCTATGGCGGAGCAGGCGACGACACGCTGATCGGCGGCGAGGGCAACGATTTGCTGGACGGTGGTACAGGCGCGGATGCGATGACGGGCGGTTTGAATGACGATACTTATGTTGTAGACAACATCGGCGATATCGTCACGGAAGCGTTGAACGAAGGCACCGATCTGGTTCAATCCGGTATCACTTACACGCTGACCGACAATGTCGAGAACCTGACCCTGACCGGTACAGCCAACATCGACGGTACGGGCAATGCGCTCAGCAATATCATTCTCGGCAACAGCGGCAGCAATATCCTGGCGGGGTTGGAAGGCAACGATACGCTGAATGGCGGCTTGGGTGCGGATACCATGTTGGGCGGAGTGGGCAACGACACTTACGTAGTGGACAACGCAGGCGATTTGATCATCGAGAATTTGGGAGAAGGCCTTGACCTGGTTCAGTCATCAGTTACCTACACACTGACCGATAATGTCGAGAACCTGACCTTGACCGGCACGGCCGCGATCAACGGCACCGGTAATGCTCTCGATAACGTCATCAACGGGAACACAGGCGCGAACATTCTGTCCGGATTGGACGGCAACGATACGCTCAACGGCAATAGCGGTAACGATACGCTGGACGGCGGCTTGGGCGCGGACATTATGACGGGCGGCGCAGGCAATGACACTTACGTGGTGGACAATGTCGGCGACGTGGTGGCCGAAGCCTTGAATGCGGGCACCGATCTTGTTCAATCCAGCATTACTTACACCTTGGGCGCTAACGTCGAAAATCTCACGTTGATTGGCGTGGATGCGATCAACGGTACCGGCAACACCTTGAATAACGTGATTACCGGAAATTCGGCAGCAAACGTGCTGGATGGCGGAGCGGGTGCGGATAATATGGCGGGCGGAGCAGGCGATGATATTTACATCGTCGATAACGTCGGCGATGTGGTAACCGAAGCTGCCAGCGCCGGGTTGGATACGGTGCAGTCCTCCATTACCTATACTCTGACTGCCAACGTCGAGAACCTTACACTCACCGGTGCTTCCGCGATCAACGGTACCGGCAATACTCTCGATAACATCATCGTCGGGAATGCCGCCGCCAACGTGCTGAACGGCGGCTTGGGCGCCGATACGATGTCGGGCGGAGCAGGCAACGATACTTATATTGTCGACAACAGCAATGATGTCGTGGTGGAAATTGTCAATGCCGGTATTGATACCGTACAAGCCGGTGCGACTTACACGCTTTCCGACAATATCGAAAATCTCACGCTGACCGGCACAGCCAATATCGACGGTACCGGTAATGCGTTGGATAACGTGATCACGGCTAACGGTGGCGTGAATGTGCTCGCCGGTCTGGGCGGCAATGATACTTACTACGTGGACAATAGTGCGGACATTGTTTTGGAGAATGCAGGCGAAGGCAACGATAGCGTGTTTGCCGCGGCGACCTATACGCTGTCCGACAACGTCGAAAATCTCACACTGACCGGCACGTCCAGCATCAACGGCACCGGTAATGCTCAGGACAACATCATCACGGGCAACAGCGGAGCCAATTTACTGGATGGGGGTGAGGGTGCGGACACGATGGCCGGCGGTGCCGGAGACGATACCTACGTGGTGGACAATGCGGGCGACATCGTGACGGAAGGGCTTAACGCAGGAACCGATACGGTGCATTCCGGCATCGTTTACACTCTGGGCAGTAATTTGGAAAACCTCGTCCTGACGGGTACGTCCGATCTGAACGGTACGGGTAATGCACTCAACAATACGATCACCGGCAATAGCGGAAATAACCTGCTGGATGGCGCTGCCGGAGCCGATACCATGGCAGGCGGCTTCGGGGATGACACTTACATTGTTGATAATGCGGGTGATATGATTGTAGAAACGGTGAGTTCAGGTTTCGATACCGTACAGTCTAGTGTGAGCTACGTTCTGAGTGCGAATGTCGAAAATCTGGTTCTGACAGGGACTTCCGGCATCAGCGGCACGGGTAATGTATTGGATAACGTTATCATCGGGAACGCCGGCAATAACACATTGAGCGGCGATGCCGGGAACGATACGCTGGACGGCGGGGCGGGGTCGGACATGCTGTTGGGCGGTACGGGAGATGACACTTACATCGTGGACAACGTGTCCGATGTAGTCAGTGAAAACCTGAACGCGGGAACCGATACCATTTTATCGAGTGTGAGCTTTACGCTCAGCGCGAATGTCGAGAACCTAATACTGACCGATGCCGGCAATATCGATGGCGCAGGCAATCAACTCGACAATGTCATTACCGGAAATGCAGGCAATAACACGCTCAGCGGCGATGCAGGCAACGATATGCTAACCGGTGGCATTGGCAGCGACATCCTGTTGGGTGGCGCCGGCAATGACGGTTATGTATTCAACCTTGGCGATGGCGCGGATACCATCATCGATATGCAAGGCGCTGATACAATCTACATCGGCGGCAATCTGACCGAAGCGAATCTGGAAGGCGTGCGCGATGGCGACAACATGATCATCAACGTGCTCGGCACGAACGATTCGATTACCCTGAGCAACTGGTTTGTGCAAACCGAAGGCGTGGGTCGCATTGAGTTTTCCGATGCCTCGTCGCTGGACAGCATGGGCATTAATTCACTTTTGAATCGTCCGCCGGTCGCCAATGCCGATACTGTTGTTACCAGCGAAGACAATACACAGACCATCATCACGACAGCGTCCCTATTGGCCAATGACACCGATGCCAATGCAGGTGATGTGATCATGCTGACCGGCTTTGACGGAATGACTGCCAACGGCAATGCTATTACCCAAGACGCATCCGGCAACCTCGTTCTGGACATCGGCAATCGCTATCAATCGCTTGCCGCCGAACAGACCTTCGCAGACAGTTTCGGCTATACCATCGGCGATAGCAAAGGCGCTACGGCGGCCGGCGTGGTCGATGTCACTATCGCCGGCAGCAACGATGCGCCGATTGCCGTTGCCGACATAGCCTCTGTGCAAGAAGATATTGCCATCACTACAATCGGTAATGTTCTGGCCAACGACAGCGACATCGATCAAGGCACTGTCTTGAGCGTGGCCGATGCCGGAATCCGGACAGGCAGCTACGGCAGTTTAAATATTAATGCGAACGGCAACTACAGCTATGACACCGACAAGGGTACTCTGGCTGTGCAGTCGCTTGGCAGAACTGCACAGGTGATCGATCACTTCGGCTACACAGTAACGGATGGGCATGTTGCCGTTTCCTCGGCTCTGGACGTTTTCCTGAACGGGGCGAATGACGCTCCAATCCTGATAACTCCCCTAGCTGATAAGAACCTCACGTTTAACAAATCATTTTCTTGGCAGATGCCGGCTGGAAGTTTTACCGACATTGATCAGGGCGACACGCTCGATTATACGGCGACGCTGGCCGACGGCTCTGAGCTGCCGTCCTGGTTGAGTTTTGATTCCACCACTCAGACCTTCTCGGGCAGGACGCCGAAAGCAGTTGGTTTTGTGGACATAATGATAACGGCTACAGATAAAGTGGCGGCTACCGGCAGCACTGAAGGAAGCCTTTCCGCTTCGGATGTTTTTCGAGTATCGGTTAGTCACGGCAACGAAGGGGTTGGCAACGGTGAAGATGCGCCTCCGGCCGGCCATGATGAAAACTTTAATGATGGCGCGACCGCTATGCCGAGTCAACCGGGTGCGAAAGGCGGCAATGGCTATTCGGGATATGCACCGACATATTCGCATGGGCATGAAATAACGAATTATGCCTCCGATACCGAAACACAAGAGCAGGACGAGCGAACATCGGCTACTGGAATCCGCTCATGGTTCAATCAACAAAGCGCTAGCGAACAGTACTCTCCTTATGTCTCCCAAAATCGGAATATCGCACGGGAAAGCCAGATCGATCGGCAAGTTAATAGAAGTATTTCCAAGGGCATAGCCGGAAATGCTAGCTCAGAATGGGAAAGGATGAATGAGCGACTCAAAAATCATCTGGAACAAACTGGCGCCGATGATGGCGTCTTCGCGGAGTCCCACGCTGGCGCCAGGATGCCAGTTCTTTTCGGCGCGAACGGTAACCAAGGCCTATCTCAGTTGGGTACGGGCAACAGCATGCAGATGAAGGGGTTCTCGGGACTTAAGGAGGGACTGGAAAGGCTGGGTGGTTAATAGGCAATTGATCCGGCACAGAGATTAATTGCGACACACGTAGGAGATTTACGATAAACGTCAAACGGGATGCCGGAAATCGATGGGAATCGTGAAAAAATGAAGAGATATTTGCAATGATACATGAATCGTCCGCCATTACCCGCCTGCAACTCACGCCGCCTAGGCCGTTTGGCCGCTCGGTTCTATGGTTGCTGCTGGCGCTGTTTTTTATTCTGCTGCTGTGGGCGATCTTCGGGCGTCTGGATATTGTCGCGGTGGCGGAAGGCAAGCTGGTGCCGCAGACGTATATCAAGATCGTCCAACCGGCCGAACAGGGCGTGGTAAAGGAAATTCTGGTTAAGGAAGGCGAGGAGGTCAAACAGGGGCAGGTGCTGGTGCGCATGGATGCGGTGGTGTCCGATGCAGATGTCAGAACGCTCATGAATGAATCGCAACGCCATGTCTTGGCGTTGCGTCGTATTGATGCAGAACTGGACGGCAAGCCGATGATAAAAGAAGCGGTCGATCCGGCCGATCTCTATGTGCAGTTTTTAGCTCAATATAACGCCAATCGTCTGGCTTACCAGAGCGCATTAGACGAACAGCGTAGCGTATTGGAAAAAGCTCGGCAAGATAAGGCGGCGGCTGAAGAAATTACATCCAAGCTGGCACAGGTGCTGCCTCACTATCGCGACCAGGAGGAAGCCTATAATCAGCTGAGCCTCAAAGGCTTCGCTGGGAAACTGATAGCGACCGACAAGCAGCGTGAGCGTATTGAGAAAGAGCAGGATTTGAAGAGTCAAGAGTTTGTGATCCGTAGCGCACAAGCGACCATTCAGCAGGTGCAAAAGAAAATTACCCAGATTAGTGCAGACTATCGTCGCCAATTACAGACCGAGCGCGTGGAGACAGCGAGTCAATTGAGCAAAGTGACTCAGGAACTGGCTAAACAGCAACACCGTCAGGAACTGTTAGAGCTCAAGGCCTCGCAGACAGGTATTGTCAAGGATTTGGCGACACATACCGTCGGTACGGTTACTGCGCCTGGTACGGTGTTGTTGACGCTGGTGCCGATGGAAGAGCCGTTGCAGGCGGAGGTCTGGATAACCAACGAAGATATCGGCTTTGTGCGGACGAAACTGCCGGTTAAACTGAAACTCAGCGCCTTTACCTTTCAAAAGTATGGCATGGTGGATGGAACAGTTGAGCAGGTGAGTGCTGATGCGAGCGAAACGCCAGGGCAGGAGAAAAGCATGGACATGGTGAACGATGGCTCCAGTTCAGGGTTAGCGTACAAGGCACTGATCGCACTCAAGAATCAAAAGCTGGATGTCGAAGGGCATTCATATTTTCTAGCTCCGGGTATGCATGTGTCGGCGGAAATTCGCCTTGGAACGCGCTCTGTATTAGAGTATCTGCTGTCGCCCATAAAGGGAGCGTTTCACGAAGCCGGGCGGGAGCGTTAGCTTGGCAAAATGATAATCCGGCTCGTTAAAAGTGGGTCCGGTAAAAAAACGTTTAGGCTGTATCGTCAAACAATTTTTTTCCTGCCTGATGGTGAGCATGTGCTGCATGTGTTTTTTGCTGTTCGGTGTGGGCGTCCATGTGTCCCGTTTTCAAGCCTGATTCTTCAAGCTGGTTTTTCAGGTAATCGAGGTTGTGTTTGATCAACTCTGTCGTTCGCGTGTTCCGGCTTTTAAAAAAGGTATTGATCACATTGTCCCGATAGGATGCTATGCAATGGATGGTCTCCAGTCCCGGCGGCGTCAGGGTGATATTAACCGACCAGTTGCCGTTGCCGGACTGCGCTTTGCTTTCCTTGCCACGCTGCACTTCAATCCTGATAGATTGAGCCTGCTGTCTGTCGATAAAAGGAATGTCGATGATCCATTGTTGCTTTAAGTTGTCGTCCTTAGGCAGGGACAGCAATTGGTCCAAGGCTAGCTTGGCAACGGTGTTTTCAGTTTTATGTTGCAAGTTTTTGAGTAGGTCAAGATCGGCTTGATGTGATGGTTGTTCGCCTTGATGGACGATCTCCTGCTTTAAGGCTTGAATAAATTTAAGCAAATTGGCTTTAAAATCCTCGGCAACCAGACTGATCTCACCTAAAGCGCCAGTTTTTGGTGGATTGCCGGCGGTATCAGCGGAGTTTAACTTTGACGGAACTAAATCGGCCTCAGCGACAGGCTTCGAATTGTTATACAACGGCTCTTTTTGCGTCAAATTCTGTAGTATCTCAGCAGCAATGCGTTGCAATGATTGCGGCACGCTTTCGTTTTTTATCAGCTGAGGCAGTTCTTTTATTAATTCGACTTGAGCCGGTATCTTGGCCTCAAGAAACAACCCCGAGTTGGCAATGGCTTGCTTAAGGCCTTGGCTGGTAATTAACTGCTCTTTAGGCGGCAGATTATGGATTATTTTTACGGCAATATCCTTTAAGGCTTGAGGTACGTTCTTGTTTGCCGTCAGTTCAGGCAAGTCTTTGAGCAACTGATTTAAAAAAATGGGCGAAGCTTCATGCTTGGGAAGGAATTGCTTTGTAAATTCGGTTATTTTTGCTTCGGGTATAAATGTGGGGGCGGGAATAATCTTAAATTCCGGAGAGGATCCTGCTTTTACGATTTCAAGCTTTAGATTTTGTCCGGCTTTTAAATCCGAAGGTGCGTTGCTGAGTTGAGCTTTTTTAATAGTAATTAGCGTTGCTTGCTTGCTGCCCGTCTCTGTTGGCGTTGGAAAAACCTGAAGTTGGATTTTGTCGCCTATGATGCTGATTATTTTTGCAATAGCCAGTTGTTTTTCGCTGGCTGACGGTCGCATTTGTTCGTTATTGGTTGTGTTACTTACGCCATCTTTAGTGGTTTGGCGTATCGGTTCTCTGCCGATTTCAGCATTCGCATCACTCCTAATGGTCGGTCGCATTGGTTCCTTAGCAATTGCGACACTCCCGCTATCCTTGGCGATCGAAATTAATTTTAAGCGTAGTTCTTTCAGGTCCGGTAACGGTTCAAGTATTTTAAACTCTATGGCAGGGGCGACTTTAGTGACCTGGACTTTTAATTCCTGCCCGGGATTCAGTGCAATCGACCGGTTACTTTGCACGGTAATGTCTTTGCTGCCCAGCGATAAGGTAATAGCGTTTTTTGCTGCTTGTATATCGGCTTTGATCACTTTTACGTCAAGCTGCTGGCTGACTTTCAGGTTTAAAGTGTTTTCCAGCAGGCTGTTGGCAGCAAATAGCGATGGAGTATTTTTTGGCGAGTTAATATCCACTGAAGAATGTCTTATGCCAGCATTTTCTGAACATTCCCGATCTCACCCTTTACGGCATCCAGCATATCAATCGCGTCATTTGCATCCAAATGTCCGGCCAATTTTCTATAGGCGGGCAGATCATCTATCTTCGGTATTTTTTTAATATCAACTTTGCCGATAAAACTATATATCTGCGAGATCATAACAATATCTGAATAACAGGAGGGGTTATTGTTGTTGCGAAACCAATTTTCGGCATTAATCACCACATCTTCAAAATCGCTGGGAAAATCCCATTGACGGATAATTTGTACGCCAATGGCTGAGCGCAACTCTCTTACCGTTTCTACAAGGTCTTTGGGATTAGCAATAACATCGGGATGATTGTCGGCATAAGTCAAAATGGGCACAATGCCAATATCATGTACCAACCCTGCCAGCATGGCCCGGTCGGGGTCAAAGCCCGGAATTTTATGGGCGAACACAGCGCTAATGGAGGCAATATAACTGCTATGCGTCCATAATTCTGCCATTTTTTTGCGAATAACCGGAGACTTGGCGCTAAATACCGATTTGAGTGCAAACGCTGTAATAATATCCTGGGCCGCCTTTAATCCCAATCGTGTCATCGCCTCGGGACAGCTTTCAATTTTTTTTCGACCTGCATATAAGGGGCTGTTGGATATCTGTATCAGCCTGGCTGTAATCGACGGGTCAATTTGCACTATTCGGGCTATTGAAGAGATATTCGAATTTTCAACATTAATTGCGCGGCGAATTTTGAAACAGGCATCGGGAATAGTCGGCAATACCAGATTATTGGTTTGCATATTCCGGTAACAGTCCATCAATAGTTTGTTTTTAGCCAAACTTGCGGGAGTATTGTTAAGGTCTTTATTGGTTTGGCTCATGTTATGTCTATTTAATATTCAAACAAGCTCGCAAAGTTTAGTTTAAAATCTCTTGTTTCGTCGAACCGTATTGCATCTATCTTATTTTGTCCTGCAATGAAAACAACGCCATCTGAAGTTTTAACAACTTTATCAACCATTCGCGACTACATCCGCTGGGCCGCCAGCCGTTTTGCCGAAGCCAAAGTGTGTTTTGGCCATGGCACTGCATCTGCGCTGGATGAGTCAGCAGCACTGGTTTTACATACTGTTCATCAGCCCTATGACTTGTCGGATGCTTATCTGCAAAGCGTTTTAACGCTGACCGAGCGTCAGGCTGTCATTGATATGATAGACAGGCGCATCAATGAGCGCATACCGGCCGCCTATCTGACGCATGAAGCCATTTTTGCGGGTTTGTCATTTTATGTTGACGAGCGCGTGCTGGTGCCGAGATCGCCTATTGCCGAATTGATCGAGCAGCGGTTTGCGCCTTGGGTGGATGAAGAGCAGGTCGTCCGTATCCTGGATTTGTGTACCGGCAGTGCCTGCATCGCTATTGCCTGCGCTTATGCCTTTCCCGACGCTAACGTTGACGCGGTGGATTTATCGACCGATGCGCTGGCTGTCGCCGAGCTGAATGTTGCCAAGCATCAGTTGGAAGATGTGGTAACGCTTTACCAGTCTGACTTGTTTAATGAACTGCCCGAATTTCGCTATGATGTCATCGTCAGCAATCCGCCGTACGTATGCCTTGAAGAATGGGAGCAGTTGCCGGCAGAATTTCGTGCCGAGCCGGATATGGGCTTTAAAGGCGGACACACAGGACTGGATATCGTATTGCGCATTCTGGTCGATGCCGACCGCTATCTGGCAGAGCAGGGGATTTTAATTGTGGAAGTGGGTAGCAGCGCGGAAACGTTGCAAAATGCTTTCCCGGATGTGCCTTTTTACTGGCTGGATTTTGAGCGCGGCGGCGACGGCGTGTTTTTGCTGACGGCTGAACAGGTCAGTCAATATAACGAATTATTTTTAGCGGCTTTATAACTATGTCTGGAAACTCAATAGGAAAATTATTCACTGTCACCACCTTTGGCGAAAGTCACGGCCCTGCGCTAGGCTGTATCGTTGACGGCTGCCCTCCAGGCATGGCGCTGACCGAAGCCGACTTGCAGGCGGACTTGGATCGAAGGAAGCCGGGCACTTCGCGCCATACCACGCAACGGCGGGAAGCCGATGAGGTCAAAATTTTGTCCGGCGTGTTTGAAGGCAAAACCACCGGTACGCCGATTGGACTATTGATTGAAAACACCGACCAGCGTTCCAAGGATTACTCGAAGATCGCCGATACCTTCAGGCCCGGCCATGCGGATTATACTTATCAGCAAAAATACGGCATCCGTGATTATCGGGGCGGCGGACGTTCATCGGCCCGTGAAACGGCGATGCGCGTTGCAGCAGGCGGCATCGCCAAGAAATACCTGAAAGAACTGGCCGGCATAGAAATACGCGGTTATCTGTCGCAGTTGGGCCCGATAAAAATCGAGAAAGTCGATTGGGCTGTTATCGACAGCAATCCTTTTTTCTGCCCCGATGTCGATAAGGTCGCGGAAATGGAAGCTTATATGGATGCGTTGCGCAAGGAAGGCGAATCCATCGGCGCGAGAATTGAAGTGGTCGCAACCAACGTTCCGCCAGGACTGGGCGAGCCTATTTTTGACCGGCTCGATGCCGATTTGGCGCATGCGTTGATGAGTATCAATGCGGTCAAGGGCGTTGAAATCGGCGACGGTTTCGCTTGCATCGATACCAAGGGTACGCAGTTTCGCGATGAAATCACCCCGGATGGTTTTTTAAGCAACCATGCCGGCGGTATTCTGGGCGGTATTTCCAGCGGCCAGCATGTTACTGCCAGTATTGCCTTGAAACCGACCTCCAGCCTGCGACTGCCGGGCCGAAGCATCAACCTGCAAGGTGAAGCAATCGACGTGGTTACCGAAGGCCGTCACGATCCTTGCGTAGGCATACGGGCAACGCCGATTGCCGAGGCGATGATGGCGATAGTGATCATGGATCATTTGTTGCGGCATCGAGCGCAAAATCTGGGCGTTCAATCGGGAGTGCCGGTTTTAAGATAAACGGTTAGTCATGTATAAAATGTTCATACCCATAATAGGCTTGCTTGTATCGGTTAGCTGTTATGGGGTTGAACCAAAAATCGACACTGTTTTAGTGAATAAATCAGAGAAGAAAATGTATCTTCTCGCAGAAGGAAAATCTATAAAGGAATATAAAGTGGTATTTGGTGCTAACCCAAAAGATCACAAACAGAAAGAAGGCGATGAAAGGACGCCTGAAGGGAAATATGTTCTCGATTATAAAAAAGAAAAGAGTTCATTTTATAAAGCAATTCATATTTCCTATCCAAATGAAAATGACAAGGCTAACGCTAAATATTTAGGACTTAACCCCGGAAGTTCGATCATGGTTCACGGGCAAAAGAATGGTTTCGGTTGGCTCTCATGGCTAAGTCAGCGGTTTAACTGGACGGACGGGTGCATTGCAGTTACAAATAAAGACATGGATGAAATCTGGAGATTGATTGATGAGGGAACAGCCATTGAAATACAGCCCTAAATACTATCCGCAAAATAAAATTACTCTCAATGATATGTCTCGTTTTCCTGCGTTACGATCTGTGTCAGACGTAATGCCCAAAACGTAGCGCTTGGGAACGAGCGCAGATAAATATTCCAATGTCTATCCCTTACTGGCGCCTGTCAGGTTTTTATTTCTTTTATTTTGCAACCGTAGGGATTTTTATTCCTTACTGGGGTCTGTATTTAAAAGAAAGCGGTTTTAATCCTGCTCAAATCGGCGAGCTTTCTGCGATGCTAAGCGGCACTAGAATTGTCGCGCCTATTCTGTGGGGCTGGATCGCCGACCGTACCGGAAGAAACTTGCGAATTATCCGCATAGCCGCTTTTTTTACGGCGGCATTCTTTGCCGGATTCTTATTTATCCATGGTTATTTCTGGTTTGCCTGGATAACGATTGGCTTTAGTTTTTTTTGGAATGCCGCTTTACCGCAATTCGAAGCGGTCACCTTATATCATTTAAAAACTGAAGCGCACCGCTACAGCCGGATAAGGCTGTGGGGATCTATCGGTTTTATCGTTGCGGTGCTGGGTGTAGGTCGATTATTGGATTACCAGCCCCCGGATTTTATCCCGATAGCGATTACCGCACTGATGACCCTCATCTGGCTGGTCAGTCTGATAACGCCGACAATTCAAGCGCCGCATCATGAAGCCGCAACGGTTGGCATAACGCAAATTATGAGAAGACCGGAACTGTGGGCCTTCCTGGTCGTTTATATGCTGTTGCAGTTTGCGCACGCGCCCTATTATGTTTTTTATTCTATCTATCTCAAACATTATCAGTACACGGCAAGCTTGACCGGATTTTTGTGGGCATTGGCTGTATTCGCCGAGATTGTTTTATTTATTTACATGCTTCGTATACTGAAGCGATTTTCGCTACGCGCGATTCTGTTGATCAGCATTCTGCTGTCGGTAGTTCGCTGGTTGATGATTGCCTGGTGCGTGGATTATTTATGGCTGATGCTTTTCGCGCAATTACTGCATGCCGCCACGTTTGCGGGTGTTCATGTTGCGGCCATTCATTTGGTGCATTTATATTTTGGCGATCGGCATCAAGGTAAAGGTCAGGCGCTCTACACCAGCTTAACTTTCGGCTTGGGCGGAATGCTGGGCAGTTATTTTAGCGGTTATTATTGGGACTTATTGGGTGCTGAGTTCGTCTATTCAGTGTCGGCAGCACTTTGTAGTCTTGCTTTCATTATCGCCTATATCTGGGTTGGGCGGGAAAGTTCTCATAACAAAGCTGTCTTAGGTTAAAATGCTTATTGAACTCGGTTTTCAAATTCTTTTTATTTATCTTATCCAGCAGGAGAGGGGATAAATATGACGGATTTTAAACCGCGACGATTAAGCATTGTGTTGGGTTGAGTTAGTTCGGCCGGCAATTTTTTTGGGTAATAATGTGTTTGAAATTATAAAAAGCGGTGGCTGGATGATGCTGCCGATCATGCTGTGTTCCATAGGTGCCATGGGCATTATCGCGGAACGTTTTTGGTCTTTACGAAAAAAGAAAATCATACCGCCGGAACTTGTTTCGCAAGTATGGCGATTGTCCCGCGACAACAAGGTGGATGACGCCACTTTACGGCACTTGAAAAACAGTTCGCCTCTCGGTCGTATTTTGGCCGCAGGTCTTGCCAATAGCCATCACGGCAGGAAATTCATGAAAGAGTGCATTGAAGAAACCGGTCGCAGGGTCGTGCATGACCTGGAACGATTCCTCAATACATTGGGCACTATTGCCGCTATCAGCCCGTTGCTGGGTTTATTAGGCACTGTCTTCGGCATGATTGATATTTTTGCGTCCCTTTTGCAGCATGGCGCAGGCAATCCTGCTGTTTTGGCTGGCGGGATATCGGTGGCGCTGATTACGACGGCATCGGGTTTGACGGTTGCTATTCCCAGTCTGGTTTTTCATCGTTATTTTGAAAGGCTGGTCGATGAATACGTGGTTACCATGGAAGAGGAAGCCTTAAAACTGGTTGATATTTTGCACGATGACCGGAACGTGTCCTGATGAAGTTCCAACGCAAAAAACGGGAAAATGTCGATATTACGTTGATCTCGATGATCGACGTACTGTTTGTTCTGCTGCTTTTCTTCATGGTCTCGACCACCTTTAATCGTTATACGGAAGTTAATATCAAGCTTCCCGAAGCGGAAGGCTCGCCGGCTGAGGAACATCCTAAAACAGTCTCCCTGATAATCGATGCCGACGGTATTTATTCGTTACTCGGTGCTGATGGCCAGCCTCATCAATTAGTCGATCAAAGCAGGGCGGGCTTAAAACAGGAATTGGGCAAGCTTGCAATCAATTCAAAGGATGTCCCTTTTATCATTAATACCGATGAAAAAGCCCCTAGCAAAGCGGTTATCACTGCACTGGATATTGCCGGTCAAGCGGGATTCAGCCATATTACTTTTGAAACATTGCAGCCCGCTGAATAACCATGAAAAAAACCTTATCCCGATGGCTGGTGGACGTTTGGTATAAAGACCCGTTTATCGGCGTGTGGCTTATGCCCTTGGGTTTTTTATTCAGCGATTTCGTCAGATTCAGGAAGTTCCTGTACCGCATCGGCGTGTTAAAAAAGCAATCGTTGCCGGTTCCGGTTATCGTAATCGGCAATATTACCGTTGGCGGCACCGGCAAAACGCCGTTGATTATCTGGCTGGCCGAGTTGCTTAAAAACGAGGGCTTCAAGCCCGGCATTATCAGCCGAGGCTACGGCGGACAAGCCGAATCATGGCCGCAATGGGTTGATAGGCATAGCACAGCGGAACAGATCGGCGATGAGGCTTTGTTGATTGCCAAGCAGACCGGCTGTCCAATGGCTGTAAGTCCGATACGGGCCGATGCCGGCAGGATGCTGCTTGATCAGTCAGAATGCAATGTCATTCTCTCTGATGACGGCCTGCAACATTACGCGTTAAACAGGGACATTGAGATTGCCGTGATCGACGGGGAAAGGCGCTTTGGCAACGGCTATTGTCTGCCGGCCGGGCCATTACGCGAACCGATAGAAAGATTGCAGAGCGTCGATTTTGTCGTCGTGAACGGAGAAAAATACGAAGACAACGAGTTTTCGATGCAAATCACCGGAAACACCGCAGTCAATCTGGCTACCGGAGCGCAAAAACCATTGCAGGAATTCAATGCAACCGGCTGTCATGCCTTGGCAGGCATAGGCAATCCCGACCGTTTTTTTAAGCTGCTGGAATCAGCCGGGTTACGCTGTAAAACGCACAGTTTTCCGGATCATTATAAATTCCGGCACAGCGATATCTCGTTCCCAGGCTCCGAGCCGGTATTAATGACTGAAAAAGATGCGGTCAAGTGTATGGCGTTTGCGGGCGATCAACATTGGTATATCCCGGTAAATGCTGTCCCTGAAGCGGGTTTTTCCGAGCAATTATTAAGTCTGTTGCGAGATAAAATGAACAAGTAAAGCAAGTTTACTTGATTCGTCCAATATGAATCATCGTCGCACGTAAAGAAGCCAGCACATCGATAAACAAGCAAACCATTGAGCTGAAAATAAACAACACGCTGAGCACGACAAAAAGAATCAGAATTTCAGTGTTGATGAGTTGATCGCTAAATCGCAAAGCTATTGAACCCAGCATAAATATGCCGCTGCTGATCGCACTGCATAAAAGCAGGCCGAAACTCCATTTAAGTACTTGGCAGCGGTATACCATAGTGTTGAGTTCCTTTTCCATTTGTTCGTTTTTTTCACCGTTGTGCAGAGTATCGTAAATATCTCTAACCCGGCCTATTGCATGGGTATAACGGGCGTTCAAGGTCAGTACAAAAATGCCGATACTGGAAAACAAAACCAGCGAACCGGTTATCAGTTCGACAATGCCTTCGAGTTGGGACTGCACTTAACCTTCCTGGCCGTCAATCCTGGCACTGGTTAAAATGGGAGCATACACAAAGATAAATAAGGAGAATGCTGCCAGCCAGGAAAGTGTCGATACATAGATCAGGTTTTCGTACCAGCCCGGCATCGCTATCGGCAATAACACTCGAAACAATGCGGCGACATTAATCAGCACAAACGCTATAGCTATGGCATTGGAGGCCTTGAGTGCCCGGCCGGTGTGACCTAGCGAAACTCTTGCCATCATACCTAGCGTTAATACCCCGATCCCGCCCAACGTAAAAGCATGCAGTGCCAATGTCGGCAGCACGACAGAATAGGCCGATAGCGCGGTCAATATAAAGCCCAGGATTATCCAGCTGTAACCGGCATAAAGCACCCATAGCAATGGCACATACCAGATACGCTGTACATACCAGCCGGCCAGTCTGGCGATATTAACGGCAACGGCGACAACCGCGGCCAAAGCTAACAACGTCCCTGAAATATCGAATAATTGCAGAGCAAATACCGCTACGGCTGAAGCGACGGATAAGCTGTCGAGCAACGGGTTTCTGATGATCAGCGTTCCGGGAATTCCCCGCTCGGTAAAGAAAGGGAAAACGCGTCCTGCGATGATCAGTATTAAGATGACAATGGTTGCAACGACCAGCTGGATGCCTATAAATGCAACGTTCTCCTGCAAGCCCAGCATTTCGGCATGAATCAGGCCGTTACCCAAGGCCAGCAGCATCAACAAACCGATGAAAAAAAGATTTCCAAACTGTTTTGCCTGGAGGATGGGCTTGCTGACTTGATAAGCCAGGATGGGCAAAAATGAAAAGTCCACCAATGCAATCAACCCGTCAGGCAAAGCGCCTGCATAAAACGGCAGAATGCGTCCGTAAAGCCATAACAGACACAGACCGGCCAATTGGTCGCCAATTAAGGTCTGTTTCCCGGTCCAGTTTTTAACCGCCGTCAATAAAAAACCGGCAATGACTGCTACGGCATAACCCAACAACATTTCATGGGCATGCCAGTAGTTATTCGGATAATAGTGTTCGGATGTCAGCGTACCATTGAATATGGCGTTCCATAAGACAATCAGAACCAGCGCCGCGAGGCCTGCCAACGCAAAAAAGGCTCTAAATCCAAGGGCAAAAAGCGGGTAGTCAAAAATAGGTTGTGATTTCATTGCGAGGTTTCCATCCAGTTCAGCTCAGCATTCGAGAATGTCGTCAATTATACTCATTTCTCCGGTAAAAGAGCTTTTTGAGTTTCTTGTATGATTGCTTTAATTTTGCTCAACACTCGCTGTTGCTGCTCTAAAGGCAGTTTGGCAAAATCTTGCTCGAATTCGGCCAAGCTATAGGGGGATTCCCCGATTGCGCTATCGGGCACGCTGAGTCCGCAATCGGTAACGACATGTTTCACAGGTTCAACGGCATTTTCCAATGGCAAAGCAGCAGATAAGACTTTGCGTATCATGGTATTAACGCGGATAAAAATGGATTGCCCGGTCAAAATGTCATCGACAATGCGTTTGGCGTGTTCTTCCGTATAGCCTTTTCGTTTTGAGTCCGGGAAGGTCTTCATATGGATGGTCACGGCTGGTTTTTTGTCGATTTGATATTCAAAATCAAAGGTTCTGCCCTGAGAAGCGATTAAACTGTCGGCATCAATGACCACTTGTAGGGCATTGTCCTTACAGACGATTTCCAGTCTGATGTTGTCGTAAAGGCCGCGTGTCGGTAGAGGCGCTCGGGCAAGGCTGTAGGTTCGATTGTTTAATTTATCGGTTTCCTGATGATAGCTCCAGGTATTGGCAGCGAATACGCTAAAAGGACAAAAAGCCAACAGCGCCAAAATGAGCGGTTTGGCGATTTTGTTGGGCGGCAAGTGGTAGGGTAGGGCTACTGCTCTCCGCTTACGGACATCGTTATAGGTAGTACAAAATTTATGGTTACGTATCATTTTTGATGGCCGCCAGTTCAAGTTCACAGGATCACTCCACCAGCTTGAAAAAACTTTTTGGAGCCCCGCATATTGGGCAGGCCCAGCTATCGGGGATATCCGCCCAGCGGGTTCCCGGTGCAATACCGCTATCGGGGTCGCCTTTGGCTTCGTCATAAGTATGTTCGCATTCCAGGCAATGATATTTTTTAAAATCCGACATAGTGTACCTTCTTTAAACTAATTGAAAGGGCAGCTTACGCGCCTTGAAAATCGGTCGCAAAGTTAACCTTTACCCCGAGTACGGGTTCTAGCGCTGGCGTTGGCGGGCGATTTGTCCTTTGAAATTTCCAGCGTCTCAAACCTTTTTTCAATAAATTGAATGATTAAATCCGCAATATCCTTGCCGCTGGCCTCTTCGATTCCTTTCAATCCGGGCGATGAGTTAACCTCCATAATGACAGGGCCGTGATTGGATCGCAGCATATCGACGCCGCACACGTTCAGCCCCATGATTTTTGCAGCTCGTACCGCGGTAGAGCGTTCTTCGGGCGTTAGACGCACTAAAGCGGCCGAACCGCCGCGATGCAGGTTTGAACGGAACTCGCCTGGGGTTGCTTGGCGTTTCATCGAGGCAACGACTTTACCGTCTACTACAAAACAACGGATATCGCTGCCGCCGGCTTCCTTGATAAACTCTTGTACCATGATATTAGCTTTGAGCCCCATAAAAGCCTGAATAACGCTCTCCGCGGCATTGTGGGTTTCCGCCAAGACCACGCCGATGCCTTGCGTACCTTCAAGCAATTTAATCACCAGCGGAGCGCCGCCAACTTGAGCGATTAAATCTTCAATATCATCAGGATTGTTGGCAAACCCTGTTACCGGCAGGCCGATGCCTTTTCTGGCAAGCAATTGAGTCGATCTTAATTTGTCGCGCGACCGTGATATGGCCACAGATTCATTCAAAGGAAAAACGTTCATCATTTCAAACTGCCTCAATACCGCAGTTCCGTAGAAAGTAACTGAAGCGCCAATTCTGGGAATGACGGCATCGAATCCCGTTAAGTCTTCACCCCGGTAATGGATAGAAGGATTATGCGAGGTAATATTCATATAGCATCGCAATACATCCAAAACCCGCACCTTGTGCCCCCGTGCTTCGGCGGCTTTAACGAGCCGGGAAGTCGAATACAGTTTGGGGTTACGGGACAAAATAGCTATTTTCATAAAGACTTAAATTCTCGATCAAATTCATTTGAGATAAAAACATATTTTGACATGAAATAAGGCCGGATGCTTTAGAAATGGGGAAGGAAGAGGGGGTTAAACCAAAACCACTTTAAAAACAGAGGACGGCATTCAATGCAGCATCGTACATGCTGACGAAGTACGCCCGTAATTGATAGTAGCATTGCGCTCTATCTTTTTTGCGAGGTCACCCGTATCAAGATGTCTTATTTGAAATCAAGCAGGTGCTGAAAATAACCTGTCAGATTTGAGGGAGTATGAAGTCGCCGCATCCACCATGGCTGCCGTTATCGTTGTTATACCTTAGCTTTGAGAGCCAGCGCCGCGCCATGCAGAGCTTTGGCAAAGGTAGGGTGAGCATGTATGATTCTGGCCAAGTCTTCGCTGCTGGCGGAAAACTCCATAGCCAGCACGGCTTCAGCAATCATTTCGGAAGCTTGTGCGCCTATAATATGAATACCGAGCAGGGCATCGGTTTCAGCATGCGCGATAATTTTAACCATGCCGTCTGTTTGGCCTGAAGCTTGAGCGCGGGCAGTGGCTTTTAATGGAAAGGTGCCGACTTTGATCGATTCTCCCATTCCTCTTAACGTCTGTTCGGTTTGGCCTACCCAGGCAATTTCAGGGTCGGTAAAAACAACGCTGGGCAGCAGGCCATAGTTGACCGGATTATGCATGCCGGCAATTTGTTCAGCGACAAACAGGCCTTCTTCTACACCTTTGTGGGCAATCATAGGACCGAGCAAGGTCAGGTCGCCTATCGCATAAACGCCGGGCAAGGTGGTGCGGCAGTTTTCATCGACGTGAACATAACCGTTTTCATCGAGCAATAAGTCGGCTTCCGCTGCGGCGAGATTTTCAGTATTGGGTTTACGGCCGGATGAGACAATCAGTTTGTCGACGCGCAGCGCATGAGTGCCTTCACTATCCTGATATTCTACGGTGACTTTTTTACCGCTCTTTTTAGCGGAAATAACCCGTGTGCCCAAGCGCAGTTCAAGTCCTTGCTTGCTGTAAATACGATAGGCTTCTCGCGAAATTTTCTGATCGGCGATGCTTAAGAATGACTCCTGCGCTTCCAGCAGAATGGTTTCAGCGCCGAGCCTGTTCCAAATACCTGCCAATTCGAGGCCTATAATACCGGCCCCGATAATAGCCAATCTCTTGGGCACTGCATCGAGATTCAAAGCCATACTGGTATCAATAATAAACTCGTTATCTATCGGTGCGCAGGGCAAATCGATGGGAGAAGAGCCTGTGGCCAGGATAATATGCTTAGCTTCAATTATCGACACGGGCGAATGGTCTGCCGGCGTGATTTCCACCAATCGTTCATTAAGCAGTTTAGCTTCTGCCTGAATGCAGGTAACTTTATGATGCGCAAACGCGTCAGCGATTTGTTGGCTGAGTGCGCCAATAATATTGTTTTTCCGCTGCATCATCTGCGCAATATCCACGGAAACAGTTTCGACCTGAATGCCGTGTTCTTTCAGGTTTTCAGAAATCGACTGATAAATCTTTGCCGATTCCAGCAGAGCGATAGACGCGACGCATCCGGCGTTGAGATAAGTGCCGCCCAGACTGCTCCGACCTTTTTTGTCTTGCCAGTTATCGATACAAGCGGTTTTTAAGCCTAGCTGGGCGCATCGGATGGCGCTGGAATAGCCTGCCGGGCCCGCACCGATGACAATTACGTCAAACGACAGCATGGATGCCGGGGGCGGGCTGGGAACAATTGCCGATTTTGCTGGTTTCTTTGCCATTGTCTTATATGTTAAGCAACAGGTGAGCGGGCGCTTCCAGGCATTCCTTGATCGTAACCAGAAATTGCACGGCTTCGCGGCCGTCAACCAGTCGATGATCGTAGGATAAAGCCAGGTACATGATCGGCCTGATAACAATCTGTCCGTTTTCAACCACTGGCCTCTCCTTAATGGCATGCATGCCCAAAATAGCGCATTGCGGCGGATTGAGTATCGGTGTGGACAGCATAGAGCCGAAAATGCCGCCGTTGGTAATGGTGAAAGTGCCGCCTTTTAAATCATCGTAAGTCAAAGTGCCGGATCGGGTTTTGGCGCCGAAATCGACGATGCTCTGTTCAATGCCGGCAAAATCGAGCTGGTCCGCATCGCGCAATACCGGCACGATCAGGCCGCGCTCGGTGCTGACGGCTATGCCGATGTCATAGTAACCGTGATAAATAATATCGTTGTCGTCAATGGAGGCGTTAATGGCCGGAAAGCGTTTTAAAGCCTCGATGGAAGCCTTCACGAAAAACGACATAAAGCCCAGCTTGACGTGGTGCTTTTTTTCAAAGCGTTCTTTGTACTGGTTGCGAAGATCGATCACGTTCTGCATGTTGACTTCATTAAACGTGGTCAGCATCGCCGCATTTTGCTGCGCCTGCAGCAGGCGCTCGGCAACTTTGGCTCTAAGCCGGGTCATAGGCACCCGTTGTTCAGGACGAAGATTTGAGACGCCGCGGCTTTCGGCTTCCCCCTTGGGCTCAGCAGGAGCGGGTTTTTCAGCTTCTTTCGGCGCTTCGGGTTGGGCTTTATCGGTGGGGATTATGAGCTGAGCTTCTTGCAGAGTTTTTTTATGCAAATAATCCAAGACATCAGTTTTGGTAAGGCGCCCGTCTTTTCCGGAACCTTTGATAGCGGAAGGATCCAGCGCATTTTCTGCAACTAACCGGCGCACAGAAGGGCTTAGCGGAATATTCGATTCTTCCTCTTCCTCAGGCTCGGGGCTGATCGGCGCTGTTTTTTGACCTTCCGCTACGGCTTGAGGCTCCAGCAAAGCCAGTATTTCGCCGCCGACTACAACGGCACCGTCTTCTTTGAGTATTTTGCCAAGAACACCGGATTCCGGCGCAGGAACTTCAAGCACCACTTTGTCCGTTTCAAGATCGACAAGGTTTTCATTCTTGAGAACAGTATCGCCGGGTTTTTTATGCCAGGCGACCAGTGTTGCATCGGAAACGGATTCGGGTAGATTGGGAACTAGGACTTCAATGCTCATATTATTTTCCTGAAGGTTTGCCGTAAAGTGCCGATTGAACGACGGCTTTTTGTTGTTCTATATGGACTCGGAAATTACCGACAGCCGGTGCTGCCGATGCTTCGCGTCCGGCATAAGCCATGCTGATCCTGGAGCCGATATTGTCGTTAAAGTGATGCCTCGATTGATACCAGGCGCCTTGATTTTGGGGCTCTTCCTGACACCAGATAAACTCTTTAAGCTGCGGGTATTTTCCGACTTCCGCCTTAAATAATTCTTCGGGAAAAGGATAGAGCTGTTCGATGCGGGCAATGGCGACATGCTTTAGGTCGTCCTGACGCCGGGCTTCCAACAGGTCGTAATAAACTTTGCCGGCACACATGACAAGGCGGGTCACTTTTTTAGGATTGATGTCGTCCTGCTCGCCAATGACGGGTTGGAATTGACCGTGAGTTAAGTCTTCCAGTGTGGAAACCGCAAGCTTATGGCGCAGCAAGCTCTTGGGGCTCATAACGATCAACGGCTTCCGGTACGGACGCAGCATCTGGCGGCGCAGCAAATGAAATATTTGCGCCGGCGTCGTCGGACTGCAAACCTGCATATTATGTTCGGCGCACAGTTGCAGATAGCGCTCCAGACGGGCGGAAGAGTGTTCTGGCCCTTGGCCTTCAAAACCGTGCGGAAGCAGCATCACCAGATTGCACATGCGGCCCCATTTGGTTTCGCCGGAACTGATGAATTGGTCGATAACCACTTGCGCGCCATTGGCAAAATCGCCGAATTGCGCTTCCCAGATGATCAGGGAATTCGGCATCGTCGTGCTGTAGCCGTATTCGAAACCCAACACGCCCGCTTCGGAAAGCAAAGAGTCGAATATCTGGGCATTGCCCTGATCTTTGTCCAAATGTTTAAGCGGCGTATAAGTTTTATTATGCAGTTGATTATGCAGAACGGCATGGCGGTGTACAAAAGTGCCGCGGCCTACATCCTGGCCGGTCAGGCGAATATTGTACTTTTCCATTAACAGCGTGGCGTAAGCCATGTTTTCGGCAAACCCCCAGTCCAGCGGCATGGCACCGGCCGCCATTTTACGGCGGTTGTCCATGACCTTGGCGACTCTTGGGTGCATTTCAAAACCGGTCGGCAACCGTTGCATTCTATCGTTGCAAAAGCGTAGCCGGTCAATAGAAACTGAAGTGTTGCAGGGGGCTTTCCAGTCTGAGCCTAGAAATTTATTCCATTGATTGGTGTATTGATACGGACCATCGGCAAGAATAGGCCGGGAAACAACTTCACCGGCTTCCAGCAAATTCTGATAATTTTGTTCCAACTCGGCCGCTTGTTTATCAGTGACTAGACCGTCTTTAATGAGTTTATCCGCATAGAGTTTACGAGTCGTCTTTAGTTTGCGGATTTTTTTGTACATCAACGGCTGGGTCGCTGAAGGTTCGTCAGCTTCATTATGGCCCAGCCTGCGATAGCAAATAAGGTCGATGACCACATCCTTATTAAAGGTCATCCGGTAATCGATCGCCAGTTTGGTGACAAAGATAACGGCTTCGGGATCGTCGCCATTAACATGGAAAACCGGCGCCTGAATCATGCTTGCCACATCGGTGCAATACAGCGTGGAACGCGCATCTTTGGGATTGCTGGTAGTAAAGCCGATTTGATTGTTGATCACAATATGCACGGTACCGCCGGTGGTAAAAGCGCGGGTTTGCGACATATTCAAAGTTTCCATGACAATGCCTTGTCCGGAAAAAGCCGCATCGCCGTGGATTAAAATCGGGATGACCGTGTTTTTGCCGTTTTTACCTGCTCGATCCTGACGGGCCTTGACCGAACCTTCGACAACCGGGTTGATAATTTCCAAATGTGACGGGTTGAATGCCAGCGTGATATGCACAGGGCCGCCGGGTGAACTAATATCGGATGAAAAGCCCATGTGATACTTTACATCGCCCGTGCTGACACCCGGCGACAGCGGCGAAGTACCGGCAAATTCATTAAACAAGCTGGCAGGACTCTTGCCGAGAATGTTGACCAGAACATTTAATCGGCCTCGGTGCGCCATACCGATCACAATTTCCTGAACGCCTTTGCTACCGAATCCTTGAATTAACTCGTCCAGAATCGGAATCAGCGATTCGCCGCCTTCCAGAGAAAAACGTTTTTGGCCGACGAAACGGGTGTGCAAATAGTTCTCTATGCCCTCAGCGGCGGTCAGTAATTTCAGTAGCCAATATTTCTTATCCGGTTCCGGTTCCAAGTTATGCTTGGAGCTTTCCAGGCGGTTAATTATCCAGCGCCTGATCTGGGTATCGACTATATGCATGTATTCAGAGCCGATACTGCCGCAGTAAATTTCCTGCAAATTAGCGATAATATCGCGTAGAGGCAGACGCTCGGTCCCGTAAAGCGCACCGGTATCGAATAGGGTGTCCATATCGGGCTCGGAAAGACCGTAATAAGCAGGATCCATATCGGGAGGAGGGGGCAAGGTTTTGCCCAATGGGTTATTGGCGGCAATCTGATGGCCGCGCACCCGGTAATGATTAATAAGCCGGGCAACAGCCGACTGTTTTTTTACGCTTTCTTCGGTAAAACCTTGCAACTTTGCCAATCTACCTTGGGATTTAAGCGCAAGTTGTGCAAAGCGTTCTACGACAGGGCTATGAGGCGTCTCAAAATCTGAGCCTTCGTGGATTTCGGCGAATTTTTTTTGCCAGCTGGGTTCGACAGAGTCAGGGTCTTCCAGGAACCGTTCATATAAGTTTTCAACAAAGCTGGCGTTGCTACCATAGAGAGAAGAAGAATCTTGAAAAAGTTTAAGCAGCTTACTCATCATGAATGTCCAATTTATTCTGCAAGGATTTTGTCTTTATCTGCACTCTTAAGTAGCATAGTACCAAGATTTAACGCATTCGCTGACTAAAATATGCGATGCTGAGCCTGTAAAGACAACCAATTGTTTTCACCCTAAAGTATGGTCTATAGGATTTTATGACAGACAAACGAAATATTGTAATTAAAGTTAAATATCCGGTATCCGGAAAAGAGACAGAGAACTTTACGCCTAAGATGGTCACAGAATGGAATATTAAAAGGATATTGCTTGCCGCTGGTGTGCTGGTTTTTATTGTAGCGGGGATGTTTTATTCTTTTATTAAAGATCCGCAAGAAAACAATTCCGATAACGCAGAACTTGTAATTAATTCCGGACAAGAAAAGGTAATATCACCGATTGAGATTAAAGAGCCGGAGATAAAAAGACAGGATATATCCAAACAGATAGTCGCTAAAGCTAACACTAAAATTAAGCTGGTGAACGGACCCACTAAGCAAAATAAACCAACTTCCAATACTGCGGTTAAACAAGTAGAGAAGAAACAATCTTCTAAGAAAATTATTACAGACCGTAAGTATTCAAAGGTTAGTCATAATGTGACCAGGGCAGTGTTAACTTACGGTATTAGCAATAAAGAACCTACAGGTGAAATAGCGAAAGCTGTGAACGTTGGCGGAAAAAATCCGACATGGGTTTATTACTTTACTGAATTAAAATCAATGAATGGCAGCAAGGTCTACCACGAATGGTTGAAAAATGGTGTACTTGATTCCAAGCGGGAGTTGATTATATCGGGTGATGCTTGGCGGACATCAAGTCGCAAGTTACTGGCCGACTCTGAAAAAGGTAACTGGACAGTGAGGTTAATTGATGAGCATGGCCAATTATTAAATGAAAAATCTTTTAAGGTTAATTAATGCTGTACGTTATATATCTAATATATTTATAATTCGGTTAATGATATAGTTAATATATCTTTTCTTATTTTAGGGACTAAAAATGACCGATTATCAAAATCTTTCTGAAAGCGAACTACAGGCTGTTATTGAAAATGCAGAAAAAGCATTAAAAAATAAACAGGCTAATAAACGCAGAGAAGTTATAGCGCAGATTAAAGAATTGGCAGCATCTATTGATGTCACTGTAGAAATCCATGAACCTGAGAGGGCATCTACTCGCAAAGGCTCAAAGGTTGCCATTAAATATCGTCATCCTGATGATCATAACAAAACCTGGACGGGACGCGGAGTGGCGCCAAAATGGATGCAGGAATTGCTGAGCGCGGGGCGTGATCGCTCCGAGTTTGAAGTGTAGCACGGCGTATATTGAACAATAGATACGATGAAACGCCCGATGCGTTTCATCGTATATATAAAAAACTCCTCGTAAGCCGCTGTCAGTAATCCATAAAATCCTATTCGCTACAGCATCTAAACTGATCCAAAAACACCGCTAATTACTGCCCGGATTCCGTGACGGTAAACAATTAGTTTGGGCTATGAATTTATCGTCCATTCCGCACAAAAAACCGAATAAATCCGCCATCATACCTGCAATTATCGTTGTTTTCCGGACGCGCTTGTCAGGATTTATACATCCTGATGAGCTTGAGATAAGTGCGGTACCGTACAGACAGTAACATACTGTCGGACATATTCTTTACTCAACAATATTGACCTCTATACAGAGCCCATATTTTTGAGTGGATGTGATTATTTTTCCAATAGTCTCCACCGCTTATCAATAGAGTAATTGATAAGAAGGAAAACGATTAAGTGACTTACGGGGTGGCAAAAACGGTACTGGTTTGCTTTATGTGTCAGTTAAAGCAAGTTTTACGTATCCGATTTTATAAGGCGAGGATAAATTAATGAGCTTACTTAAAATAATCGTCACCTTATTGCTGTCAGTTCTTGTTATCTTGTTATCCAAAATAAAAAATGCTTTGTCCGTCCGGATGCAAGCAAGAGAGTCGGCGAATGCAAACTAATCTGTTAAAGTCGTTTGCTTTTATGGAATTGTCTGCCTTGGCCGTACTGGCTTTGCTGTCGTTTTGTTATGCCGAAATTGCAGGCGTTTTTTCGCGACATATGATTATTCATATTGCGCTGATGACCGTTGCAGCACCGGTTTTGGCAAGCCTGCTTCTACAGAGGCGAAATTTATCCACTCAACCCGCGAGTGTTTCAACACTGGTTGCGGCCATCGCCTTGCAATCGGCTTTATTGTTTGCATGGCATTCGCCGCTTGGCATCGGTCTGGTGATGAACGGCCATGCCGGCGACTTGTTGATGCAGGCAACCCTACTTTTCTCAGCCTTGTGGTTTTGGCTTGCCGTATTCAATCAGACCGGCAAATATTTGTGGCGTGGCGTTCTTGCGCTGTTGTTGACCGGCAAGCTGTTCTGTTTGATTGCCGTATTGCTGATATTTGCGCCGCGCGTGCTTTACGGCATGACGGCCGCCAATATGCCTATGGCTATTGAACTCGCCGACCAGCAGTTGGCCGGACTGCTGATGGTTACTGTTTGCCCGATCACTTATGTGCTCGCCGCGATTGTGCTGATTTCTCGTTGGTTTCAATCGCTGTCCGATTCGCAAAGTAATATCTCTCCCTCGGCGGTTGCAGCGGAAAACAGCTGATGGCAAAGCCGGTCAGAAGACGTTTGCGTAAACTTCTGCCGTGGGGGCTTGGGCTTTTTATCGCGGGCGTTGTGCTTGTCCTTGTGATTGCATATTCCGGCATTTTCAACATCGCGGCCAGTGCAGGACACCCGGCTTGGCTCGAATGGCTTTTAATGCTGGGCAAGGAGCGCTCAGTTATCGTTAACAGCAAGCCTGTTGACGTGCCTGAGCTGAATTTTGTCGAGCTGGTGCCGCTTGGCGCAGCGCACTTTCAGGGAGGGTGCGCCACTTGCCACAGAATGCCGGGACAAGTGCTCAACCCCGTCTATGATCAGATGCTGCCTCCGCCTCCGGACTTGAAGATCCATGCGCCCATGTGGACGCTCGAACAATTGTTTTGGATTGTGCGTCATGGCATCCAATTCACCGGCATGCCGTCCTGGAGCGGCCAGGACCGCGATGACGAAGTTTGGGCGGTGGTTGCATTTTTGGAGGCGTTGCCGTCTATGAATGTAGCGGATTACCTGAAGTATGCGAGCGGCAATAGCAAAAATAGTATCGCCGCTAAAAACTATCCAGCTAGTCAGTTAGCAGGTGAAGGCAGGCCCAAGGTTAATCATAGCGCATGCGATCGTTGTCACGACACCGGCAATGCGCCGCCGACAAGTCCTTACGTGCCCCGTCTTGGCGGCCAGGATGCAGCTTATTCAAAAAGGGCATTGCACGAATATCACAGCGATTTGCGACAAAGCGGCTTTATGGAGCCTATTGCCGTCGAACTTGATGATGAGCATATTAATAGCTTGGCGGACTATTACGCGTCGCTAAAAGGTTCTGTTGGTAAAACCGCCGAAAGCGTATCTTCGAAAGGAACCGATCCGGGTCGCCAATTGGCGGAGCATGGCGATCTATTGCGCAAGATTCCGGCTTGCCTGTCGTGCCACGGCAGCAGTAAACGTCCGGACTATCCTCGTTTGACCGGCCAATCTGAACAATATATCCGGCAGCAATTGCAGGTTTTCCAACGAGGAATACGCGCAAAAACACCACACGGAGCGATTATGACCACTATCGCAAAGCGTTTGAACGAGCAACAGATCGAAGCCGTGGCTGCATTCTTTGCAAATCGATTACCGGCTGAAAGCACCGATCACAACGCAACAGAGGGTTTGCGGTAATGAAATATATGAGGCAGATGCTGTGCATTATGACGTTATTGATCATAGCAGGCTGTGATAGCCGGCAATCGGCATTTACCGGCCTAGGACCGGTTTCATCGCGAATTACGCTGTTGATCTGGATCATGTTTATCGGAGCTGCATTGATAACGCTTTTAATATGCGTGCTGATGATGATTTCAATATCAGGACCTGCCGGTTGGCGTCAAAAATTGACCAGTAAAAAAAGTATTGTGCTGGGGGGAATTGTTTTTCCGACCGTCACTCTTACCGTTCTTTTGATTTATGGTTTTTTGATTTTGAAAGCCGGTGAAACGTTGACCCAGGCCGAAAACCCAGTACGTATCTCGGTGGTCGGCGAGCAATGGTGGTGGCGGGTTATCTATCGGCATGACGATGGCCGGACTACGGAAAGCGCCAATGAACTGCGGATTCCTACAGGACGGCCGATTGAAATCGAGTTAACGACGGCAGATGTGATTCACAGCTTCTGGATACCGGCTTATGCTGGCAAGATCGATATGATTCCAGGTCGTACCAATGTTCTGCATTTTATTGCCGATAAACCCGGCATTGTAAGCGGGCAATGCGCGGAATATTGCGGCGGCGCGCACGCGCTAATGTCGTTTTATACCGTGGCGATGACGCCTTCAGACTATGAAGCCTGGCTCGCCAAGGAGCGGGCGAACGCGAGACCTGCACTGGATAGCCAAGGCGAACAGGTCTTTTTATCCAGTGGATGTGGGGGCTGCCATACGGTTCGAGGTACTCAGGCGAACGGAAAAATAGGGCCGGATTTAACTCATGTCGGCAGCAGGCAGTCGCTCGGCGCGGGCATTCTGCCAAACACTACGGACAGCTTTACCAAATGGATTACTCAGCACAAATCGATTAAACCGGAAAATTTGATGCCGCCGTTCAATATTTTTTCTGAAAGCGAGCTTCAGTCCTTATCGGCTTATCTGAACAGTCTGGAGTAATCGTGATGCTTAATGTCGATGGAAATAGTCTGGCTGTTAACTTATTGATCTTTACAGCGGCGGCTTGCGCTGTTTGGATCGCAGGCACAAAAATCGCAGCCTATGCCAATGAGCTGGCCGAGCGCTTTGAGCTTAGCCATGCGCTGCTCGGTCTGTTGCTGCTCGCAGGAATTACTTCGCTACCGGAAATTGCGACCAGTTTTACTGCGGCTCATGCTAATCATGCTCCGCTGGCCGTCAACAATATGCTCGGCGGTATTGCAATGCAGGTGGCGGTACTGGCTGTCGCCGACTTTCTTTTCGGCAACCGGGCTTTGACTTCGGTGGTTCCTAATCCTGTAGTCATGCTGCAAGGTGCATTTAATATTTGCCTGTTAACTTTTGTCGCCATGGCGATCGTTGTCGGCGACGTTCCTTTTTTGGGTGCCGGTGCTTGGTCGTGGGGAATATTCGTCGTTTCTGCGTACAGTTTTATCAAAATCAGCTACGCCGAGGAACGTCATCCGTGGATTATCAACAATCCCGACGATAAAGAGCTTGGCAAAGAAAGTGGCAATATAGAGAACGACCGGTCTCTTGAAGGCGATAGTTCGGTTTGGCTGATCTCGAAAATAGTCATCAGTGCTCTGGTCATCCTATTTGCGGGTTATAGCTTGGCGACTGTCGGAGATGTCATTGCCCGGCAAAGCGGATTAGGGGAGTCATTTGTCGGATTTGCCTTGATGTCAGCCGCAACATCGCTGCCGGAAGCGAGCATGGTGTTCGCCAGCGTGCGTCGCGGCCTCTATACCATGGCTATATCCGGGATTTTGGGCACCAATCCTTTCAATGTGGCGCTGATATTCGGCGTTGACATGATAGCCCCCGGAGCACCGGTGCTGTCTGACATCGGCGATTTTTCCGCAATCGGTACGCTGCTGGGTTTAGCCGTCACCGGCCTTTTTTTAATGGGGCTGATAGAGCGCGCCGACCGGACATTTTGGCGTATGGGTGTAGACTCAGCGGCGGTTCTTATCGTTTATACCGGCGGCATGTTTTTGCTTTACTCGATGAGGGGGGATTAGTGACAAAAATAACCGAACAAAAGGCAGCGCTACCCAACTCCTTGCCGCGCCCCGAAGGTGAAGAGGAACAACTGCTGCGCATTTGGTATGCGCCGACCGGGTGGAGATGGTTCACGGCAGTCAACAACACAACGGTGGGCGTGCTTTATCTTGGCGCCGCCTTTGTTTTTTTTGTTCTCGCCGGTTTGGTCGCTTTAGTGATGCGCACGCAATTGGCTGTACCGGAGAATCATCTGGTCAGCCAGGATTTATACAACCAGCTTTTTACGGTACACGGCACCACCATGATGTTCTTGTTCGCGGTGCCGGCCATGGAAGCATTGGGAGTGTTACTGCTGCCGCAAATGTTGGCTGCCAGGGATTTGCCATTCCCGAGATTGAGTGCATTTGCCATTTGGGCTTATATCATTGGCGGCGGCGTATTTTTCAGTACCATCTTTTACGATCTGGCCCCCAAAGGCGGTTGGTTCATGTATCCGCCCTTGACATTAACGGAGTATTCTCCGGGCGATAATGCCGATTTCTGGCTGCTGGGCATCGGTTTTATTGAAATCTCGGCCATTGCTGGGGCAATTGAGATTATTGTCGGCATTTTGCGGACCCGGCCTCCCGGCATGTCGCTCGATAAGCTGCCTATTTTTGCTTGGTCCATGCTGGTTTTTGCGGGCATGATCGTGGTGGCGTTCCCGGCGGTGATTCTCGCAACAATGTTCTTGGAGATCGAGCGCTCTTTCGGCTGGCCGTTTTTTACTGCCGCCGGCGGTGGCGACCCCCTGTTATGGCAACATCTGTTCTGGTTTTTCGGCCATCCGGAAGTGTACATTATTTTCCTGCCTGCGGCCGGGCTGGTCTCGATGATCGTGCCAACCATGGCGCGCACGCCTCTGGTCGGTTACAAACTGATTGTCGTCGCCCTGATTGCGACCGGGTTTTTCAGCTTCGGCTTGTGGGTGCATCATATGTTTGCGACCGGCATTCCCTCGCTCAGTCTGGCCTTTTTTTCCGCGACCAGCATGGCCGTGGCGGTGCCATCAGGTATCCAGGTTTTTGCCTGGATCGCGACCATCGCCTCGTCCAAAGGCCGGTTTCAGTTGAATACGCCGTCGCTGTTCGTGCTGGGTATGCTGTTTATTTTTACCGTTGGCGGGCTGACCGGCGTGATGGTCGCGATGGTGCCGTTCGATTGGCAAGCTCACGATACCCACTTTATCGTCGCTCATCTGCATTACGTCTTGGTCGGCGGCATGGTGTTTCCGCTGTTTGCGACTTTTTATTATTGGGCGCCGATGGTCAGTACGAGAATGCTGTCCGAGCGGCTCGGGAAATGGTGTTTCTGGCTGATGTTTATCGGCTTTAATCTGACTTTTCTGCATATGCATATTACCGGACTGGTCGGCATGCCGCGCCGTGTGTGGACTTATTCGGAAGCGTCAGGGTGGGGGACGTATAATTTCGTCTCAACGGTGGGCGCTTATATTATCGGTGCCGGAGTACTGGTTTTTATCATCGACTTGATACGCAATTTCCGTGTCGGGCAGCACGGCATGAGCAATCCCTGGCAAGCTGGAACCCTGGAATGGCTGCCTACAGATTTGTATTCCACTCGCTCCATTCCCCATGTAACCAGCCGCGAGCCGCTGTGGGACCAACCCAATCTGGCTGAGCAGGTCGAGTCGGGGCAACATTATTTGCCCAATGCCCCTACCGGCGGACGGGAGACTATTGTCACTTCACCCATTGAAGCCAAACCGCAATATGTCATTCAAATGCTGGGTCCAGGCTGGATGCATTTTTTTGCCGCTGTTTTTACTGCGGCGTGTTTTCTTTTGTTGACTATCAAGGTGGTTGTGCCTGCGCTGGTTTGTGGGGTGCTGGCTATTGTCTGCTTCCTGATCTGGGCGTGGGAACTGGATAAAGGACCAGCCAAGGGCCCGATCGAGATCGGAGCGGGGTTTAAGCTTCCGGTTTATGTGACCGGCCCGGTCGGTCATGGCTGGTGGGCAATGGTTATTCTGATGCTCGTTGCCGGATCGTTGTATTTTGCCTATTTGTTTTCTTATCTATACACCTGGACCGTATCGCCCGGAGTCTGGCCCTCCGATGCTACAGACCTGCCAAGGCTACAGTGGCCGATCGTTAGCGCATTGTTATTTATTGCCGGCGCTGCATTTTTTGCTGTGGCAAAAAGAACGCTGCCGGAACCGGGAGAAAAGCACATTTTGACGCCGCTGCTGGTGCTGCTCGGTGCATTATCGAGTGTGTTTGCAGTGTACCTGGATATCTGGTGCCACTGGCAGGCAGGTCTCAAGCCTACAGAATCTAGTTATGGGGCATTAGTGTATATGGCCGGTGTTTTAGACGGACAGTTGGTTTTTGCGGTGCTGATGATGTCGCTGTTTGTTATCGCTCGGCATTTTACCGGCAAGTTGGACCGGGTGCGCTTTGCCAGTCTGGAAAATACTATGTTGCTGGTTTATTACACCGTGGCTCAAGCGCTTATCGGTCTTCTATTAATTCACGGTTTTCCGAGAGTGATTTAATTATGACGACATCAAAGCCTGAGTTTTCTGAAAGTTTTATCGGCATTGCGCTACTCACTCTAGCCGGCCCTTTAATTTGGGTGCTGCATTTTGCCATCGTGTACGGGGTTCAGCATATTGCCTGTGTCACGCTCAAGGAACGTGCCGATTTTTGGGTGAACGTATCAATTATTGCGGTAACGGTTGCGGCGCTGCTGGCGTTATTATTTTTGACACTCAAGCCTGATGTATTGCAACGTCTGGATAGAAATCAACCGAGACCGGAAAACATAAAAGCGTTTTTCTCCGGCATGATGCGTTTGCTGGCATTTTTATCTTTTTTTGCCGTTTTATGGTCGGGGACAGCTTTATTTTTTCTGCCTGCATGCGGTTCAGTTGCATAGAATTAATCATCATTTGGTCTACGAGCATAAAAAAATAGACGCCAAGGAAATAATCGTCACGCCGGCTTAGTTAAATATTCTTTTTCTCCCTGTAAATCCTTATGGCGCCATAGTTTCTCCGTAGATATGGCGTTCGCTTTTTTATTTTTTCCTGCCCATGAAAACACCCATTTAAAAATACCGAAATTACATAAGTTATTATGATATAGTTATCTTAATGAGAATGATTGTTGATAACTTTTGACTCGGTTAATTTTTTAATGCACTTTATTTCGATGGTCAATTTATGACAATAAGCTTGAAAAATTTGGCTGCGGGCGATTTCGGAAAGATCGTCGGCTTTGAACAGTCGGGCAAGGCTTATCGAAAACGTTTGTTGGCTATGGGCTTAACGCCGGGCACCGAGTTTAGTGTGACCCGTTTTGCCCCGATGGGAGATCCGGTTGAAATTAAATTGCGCGGATTTTCATTAACCCTGCGTAAGGATGAAGCGGCAGTATTGTTGATAGAGAAACTCTGATGAAAACTGACTTTACAGTTGGCGTTGTCGGTAATCCAAATTGCGGCAAGACGACATTGTTTAATGCGCTGACCGGCGCCAAACAACATGTCGGTAATTGGCCCGGCGTTACGGTCGAGAAAAAAACCGGTGAATACAGCTTCGATCATAAACGGATACAATTAGTTGACCTTCCGGGGACCTATTCTTTGGAAGCCGCCGATGATCAGGTTTCATTGGATGAAAAAGTCGCCCGCGATTACGTCGCTTCCAAACAAGCCGATTTAATCATCAATATTGTCGACGCCTCCAATCTGGAACGAAATCTGTACCTGACTTCGCAGCTTATCGAAATGCAGGTGCCGATTATTTTAGTACTCAACATGATGGATGCTGTGAAACAACGCGGCATTAAAATTGATATTGATTTTCTTGAGCGACTGCTCGGATGTCCCGTTATTCCAATTACCGCTTCCACTAAAGGCGGCATCGGCACATTAAAGTCGGCAATTAACAGCGCCGCCATCACCAAACCAATACCTTCGGTAAAAATCAGTTACGCCGCTGCACTGGAACAAGCCATCGATGATATTTCACCGTTGCTGGTTGAGAGTGCCCAGCAACATCACTGCGACCTGCGTTGGTTGGCCGTACGCGTGCTGGAAGACGACACGCTGGCAAAACAGTTTGCCGGAACCGCCTTGTTACCCACCGTTACGCAATTACAGCGCCGGGTAGAAGCCGAAACCGACGATGAAATCGATATCCTTGCCGCCGACGCTCGTTATGGCTTTGTCAATAAAATGACCAGTAGCGCAGTCTGTAAGCTGAACGAAGTGAGTCGCCACACGACCGATAAAATCGATGCCATTGTCTTGAACCGTTTTTTGGGCATCCCGGTTTTCCTGTTAGTCATGTACGCGATGTTCATGTTTACCATCAATATCGGTAGCGCCTTTGTTGATTTTTTTGATCAAGCGGTAGGCGCCTTGTTGATTGACGGCTTAAGTCAAGTGCTCACCGGCCTGAGTTGGCCTGAATGGCTAATTGTATTAATTACCAACGGTATAGGCGGCGGCATACAGGTAGTCGCGACCTTTATTCCCATTGTCGGTTTTTTGTTTATGTTTTTATCGGCGCTGGAAGATTCCGGGTATATGTCTAGAGCGGCATTCGTGATGGATAGATTTATGCGCATGATCGGCTTGCCCGGCAAGTCGTTTGTGCCGATGATTGTCGGTTTCGGCTGTAATGTGCCGGCGATTATGGCGACGCGGACGCTGGAAAGCCAACGCGACCGGATATTGACCAACCTGATGAATCCGTTCATGTCATGCGGAGCCAGATTGCCGGTTTACGCCTTATTTGCCGCCGCATTTTTCCCGGTCGGCGGCCAGAATCTGGTCTTTGGTCTGTATTTGTTAGGCATTGCCGTCGCGGTCCTGACCGGTTTAATCATGCGTCACACCCTGTTTAAAGGCGAATCGACGCCCTTTATTATGGAATTGCCTGCCTACCACATGCCGACAGTGCGCGGCGTTTCTATCAGAACCTGGGACAGGCTTAAGTCGTTCTTGTTCAATGCAGGGAAGGTGATAGTACCGATGGTATTAGTGCTGAACTTTCTCAATGCACTGGGCACAGACGGTACGTTCGGGCAGGAAAACAGCAATAAATCGGTATTGAGTGAGATCGGCCGCAGCCTGACGCCAGCGTTTAAACCGATGGGCATAGAAAAAGACAACTGGCCTGCGACAGTGGGAATTTTTACCGGCGTTTTAGCCAAAGAAGCGGTGGTAGGAACTTTGGATGCGTTATACAGCCAGCTTGCCGCAACTGACGCTGCTGCCGAGAAAGCGCCGTTCAATCTTGAGCAGGCTTTAATCGATGCCAGTTTAACCGTGCCTAAAAATCTGCACGACGTCGCAGACAAGTTATTAGACCCATTAGGCCTGAATATTGGTTCCGTCGATGATGTGGCAGTGGCCGCCAGTGAGCAGGAAGTCAATGCCGGCACTTTCGCTGCGATGCAGCAAAGTTTTGATGGCAAAGTTGGGGCTTTCGCCTATTTACTGTTTATCCTGTTGTATGCACCTTGCGTTGCGGCAACGGCTGCAATCTACCGGGAAACCAACTTAAATTGGACTATTTTTGTAGTATTTTGGACGACCGGCATTGCCTACATGACCGCCACTGTTTTTTATCAAGCGATGACCTACAGCCGCCATCCAGGCTATTCTTTAGTTTGGATAACCGGGTTAATCTTTGCGTTTTTAGCCGTATTGATCGGGCTGTGGTTACTCGGCAAAAATGCCGATGTGACAGGCTTAAAACCCGGTTTAAAACAACGTAGGGAGTCTTTAAGTGATCCTATCTGATTTAAGAGATTACTTAAAAGAGCAGCGCCGTGTTGCTTTAGCGGATCTGGCCAATCACTTTGGCATGGATGCTGATGCCTTGCGCGGCATGCTGGGCAAATGGATCAGCAAAGGCAAAGTGCGTAAATTGCCGCTGACTGCTTCTTGCGGCACCAGTTGCTGTCAGTGCGATACGGCTTTGACTGAAATTTATGAATGGGTTGATGAGTGAACAGCTGGGAATGCTATATATTCGCTTAACGGTTACCAAAATGCCGCATTTATAGTGTCAGAGTTGATCCAACGAGCTTAACATACCCCTGCCGCCTTTATTCAATACATGGGAGACATCGCTATGCCCCAACAATTCCTGCACCGTACGGATGTCGTAACCCGCTTCCAGCAGATGTGTCGCAAATGAATGCCGCAAGGTATGCGGCGTGGCCGGTTTGGCAATCCCCGCAGCTCAGAGCGCGTTAGCGCTAACGGCAAGCGCCGTGATTTCTTAGCCCGCACCCCATTGCTCAGCCACGGTAAATCTATCGCCAACACCTCCTTGTACAAAAAACAGTAGCGCCGATAAAGCTTGATTCTGTGTCGAAGCCGATACATGTCCATCAACCGCCAAATGCGTTAAAAACGCCTCCACCTCCGCAGCCCCATTTCTTGGGGATGACGTTTGTATGAAAAAAATAAACCGTTTGATTCATTGCACATATTGCGTTTCTATTGCGTATCGGTATGAATGCTGTAGTGCTTAACGCGAATGCGATCATGCATTTGGTCAAACAGTTTAAGAGGTACATTTTTATTCGACATTAGAAGGTTGCTATCAATAATGTAATTACTATAGAGTCTAGTCTAACGGACTAGTGAGGCGGCATTATGCACCGGTAATTTAAATTTAATATGCACCTAAAAAGGTGTCTACTTAACGTTAGGCCGCAGACATGAGCGCAACACCAGCCGTTGCCAACACACCCGAGCCGCCGTATTACGCCGTAATCTTTTCTTCTCTGCGCACCGGAGGCAACAACGGTTACAGAAATATGGCTGAAGAATGGTTGGTTGCCCTTGCCGCCAAGCAACCCGGCTTTCTCGGCGTTGAAAGTGTCCGTGGTGCCGATGGCTTTGGCATCACGGTCTCATACTGGGCGTCCTCCGAATCTATCGCTGCCTGGAAAGCTGATATCGAGCACTGTGCCGGGCAAGAAATGGGGTAAGCGTGCATGGTACGAACACTATGAAATCAGGGTCGCAAAGGTTGAGCAGGGCATATGGCAAGCCAGCGGCCTAACATTGCAGTCGATAGCCACTCACTTTAATCGTTTGACCTGTAAACAAGTCTGTCTATTGTTTTTTTAAAGCAGTTGTGGGAGGCGAATTTTCGCAATCACCGTACCAAATTCGAACATAACTATCATGGTTTCTTTCGAGTATCGTGGCTCACTATCATTCAACTGATAATAAAGTGTAAGTGCAGCCTGTTTTTCAACAGTAAGTGGTTTTATTGTAAGAGGATTAACTAAAATGACGCGAAGCGGACTATCTTTGATTTCTATCATCCTGCTTTTTCGTACAATCGTATGCAATGCCGCTCCACAAGACATTGTTCTCGGTTTCGACGGGTTAGCAGACCTATCTACCAATCTTAATGCTTTTGGCGTTTCGTTCACTGGCGCAACAGTTCTTGCCTGCGGAGGCACTCTAAATTGCGGACAATTTCCTCCGCTTTCGGGACGCAATGTGATCTATGACACTCAAGGGGGCAGTGGTGTAATTACGGCAACCTTCGATTCAACAATCACAGGCCCTGTGCAAAAAGTATCCGCTCGTATAACGGGCAATCGCAATATTACCATGACCGCTTTTGACAAAGACAATGTCGTCCTCGACAGCTCGGCAACGGGTGGGCCAATTATGCCAGCGTGGGAACGCCAAACAAGTTGCTGACTGTTAAATCTGATACAGTTCCTATTGCCTCAGTCACTTTTCATGATAGTGAGAATACTTATACCATTGATGATTTTACTTTTACAGCTGATAGGTACGTCATAGTGCTTGATCCGGGTCATGGACTGTTATTGGATGCAGATGGCGTTACGCTGCACTATCAAAGACCCGCCACACCAACTTTCGAGCTTCGAGAGGATAATCTGACTCTTTCCTTTCCATCGCTAACGCAGCCAAAGGTCAGTTGGAAGCAGACAAATATACAGTTTATTTAACTAGGGAAGGCTCGTCTGCACCTATAAATGAACGTATAAAAGGTTGTGGAGCTCCAAAATATGATTACTGCAACGAGGATCTTCAACTGCGTGTTGAAAGGACGCGGCAATATGATAAAGACTCGGATGTAGGCGCGGTGTTTGTGTCTATCCATACCAATGGCAGCGATATCCCTCTGGTTGGCAGGTTGAAGAATGGCACCGAATCTTATTATTGTTCCGGCGACCGCGACTATAGCCCACTGGCGCAGGGTATTCTTGACGGCATCGTAGCGCTTGGAACAAATAATCTGGGCATTTATGATGGTTGCGACAAAGGGGTATTAATGCGCATGGGGCAGTCCAATATCCCGAATAGTCTTGTTGAAGTCGCCTACCATTCAAACTCGGTCAAGATACCCCGCCAGCGTTTGAATGATCCGGCATTTAGAACAAGCGCCGGAAATGCAATCGCAACAGCAATAAATCAATTTATAGTTAACGTGCTGGACCAAGGTGAATAATTATGACGACGCCATTAAAAAAATTTAATGTGATTTTAGGTCTTATACTCATAGCCTTAATGAGCGTGTCTGGTTACGCATGGGCAAGCGGTGAAGAGCAGCAATCGTCCTACGCGGATTGGGCGACTTCTTCCAGGGATGGGAGCAAATTGGCGTATGTTGTCTCGGAACCGGACAAACGCAGCGCCATTTGGATTTCTGACCGTGATGGCTCAAATCCACGAATTCTCATTGATTGGCCCGACTCTATGCAGACCGAACCTGATTGGTCAACGGATGGGCAAAACATCGTGTTTGCTTCAAATCGAGGCTCAAGGCGCTCAAATATTTGGACGATCCAAGCGGATGGCAGCCTTCCGACTCAACTAACGACAGATGCAGCCGATGATCGCCAGCCTAGATACTCGCCTGATGGCAGTAAAATTTTGTTCACCTCCAACCGTACCGGCAAGCGCGAACTGTGGTACATGGCATCGAATGGCAGTGGTCAGAAGGCGATAGGGCTTCAGTCTTTGCTGGTTGGGGATCCCTCATGGTCGGCAGATGGGAAAAGCATCGTTTATACAGGCTGCACACTTCCCCCTGGTCAAGCGTTTTCCAAGGGCGTCTGTAATTTGTTTACAATTTCTCTTGACGCAAGCACGGCAAGACAGGTGACTTCAGGTATCTTTGAAGATTGGAACCCAGATTGGGGTGCTTCCGAGATTATATTTAGCTCGAATAGAAATCATACATCAGGTCTTTGGTTGGTCAATCCGAACGGAAGCAGCCTTCGGCAAATAACCAGCAACTCCCTCGATCTGCATCCCAAGTGGGATCGATCTTCCAACTCCGCTGTGTTCACAAGAGGCAACGAGATTTGGTCTACCGATCTCCTCGGCAATGAAACACAATTGACGCATGTAGCAGATGCCAACCGTCTTCCCGTTGCCAACGCTGGCGCGGATCAAACGATCGAATGCGCTGGTCAAGGCGGAACAAACGTCACGCTCAATGGCTTGGCATCTTCCGATCCAGACAACGATACACTGACGTACACATGGGTCGGTCAATTCGGCACGGTCAACGGCCCAACCCCAACAGTAGCACTTTCCATAGGGCTAAACACGATTACCCTTACCGTAACCGATGGCAAAGGCGGCACATCATCGGATGAAGTGATCATAAATGTTGTAGATACTACAGCCCCAAGCATTGAAAATGTCAGTGCAAACCCAAGTCTTCTATGGCCACCCAACCACAAAATGACATCGGTGGTTGTGAATGTTTCTGCTTCCGATAGCTGTAGCCCGACAACGGTATGCAAAATTGTTTCGGTAAACAGCAATGAGTCGATTAATGGCTTGGGAGATGGGGATACCGCGCCAGACTGGGAAATTAATGGGAATCTTGGGGTAACGCTTCGGGCCGAACGTGCGGGAACAGGAAACGGGCGCATCTATACTATCACTGTTCAATGTACCGATGCGTCAGGAAACAGTGCGACGAAAGAAACAGTTGTAACCGTCCCTCTTAATCGATCCACTAAATAAACGTCCATTTGGCGGGCATAATGTGGCTGCTTGGGCTGCCTGTTTTTTGGCAACCCAACATTTACTCATTGGCTTCGCTTATTGACCTGGCCCTGTAATGTTTGAGCCATCTGACTTGGTTTTCACTTCAAAACCAAATAGATAAAGAGTTACACCCGCTTTGTTTTGGGAAAAGTTAAAACTTCAGAGGACCGAATCAATAGGAACGTACTTTAAAATGAAAATGGCCTAACAAAACGGTCAAAGGGACGCGCCGCCCTAATGCGATTTTAAAGGTTAGGTTGGCTGTTGAATCAGGCGGCGGCTTCGCTTGGCTTCCGTGAGCGGCGCACCCTTACTTTTACGTTAAATTGTAAAACGTGAATTTTTCGAGATTACAAATGAGCAAAGAATTCCAAATCGGTGACCGCGTAAAGGTTTCATCAGAAGGCGGTTGGAAAAATACTTGCTTAGGCATCGTCTGCGGTGGGCCCGAACCCATCGAAACAATGAAAGGTCCGGAGAATTTTTATTGGGTACAATTTGACGAGCCTCAGGAAGACGTTAATGGCCCTGACAAATACTCCAAAGCTCAAATTCTCAGTTGTTACATTGCAGTAGTTCAAGCCTAATCGGACAGTTACTGTTTTTCAGAAGTGTCTGTCAGGTTAGGTTTAATCCACTACAAATTATTATCCTATTTTGTATCAGCAAACACCGCCAAGCCATTTCGAAATGTCTATAAGAAAATGTTGTTAAGTAAATTCCCGCTGATCTGTCTTGATCAGTGTGATTAACAAATCGTATGCCGGTTTTAATTATTTTCCGTTTCTTCTATGACGTGGCATGATGGCTTTAATATTTAATTAATATCGCATTTACTCTTTGAAATTGAGCATAAACCCAAATTTAAAGTCATCGTAACTGAAAATATATTATGCGTATTCTCTGTCTTTTGGCTCTTATAATTCTCTCAATTGTTGAGATTGGCCCCATCCCTATCTCTCCGGTCATATTAATTTATGTCGTGTTGTTTCGGCCGGCATGGTTTTATGATCTGGTCATCAAGATATATAACAAAAACTAAAGTTGAATTGGATAACGTCAAGATAGAGGCGCTAGCAACTCTTTGTTCCAAATCCGATTTCGGGAGAGTTGGGCTTAGCCGATCGGTCCGTAAGATGGTAGCATTAGTGCATAAAATCGCCGTCGGGCAGAATTTTGGAAAATTAAAGTTTCCAACACTCTCGAAATTATCTATATGAATCTTAAATGAAACCGATCTTTTACCGTCCTGCCCAGCTGCGCGGCTTGGCTTTCCTGGCTCTATTGCTGATGGCTCTCGCCATACTCGGCGGCATGATCTGGCGAAATGTTCATCACTTTAAAACGGTGTTCTCATACGTTAACTATTCGCATCGTATCCAGTATGTTTCCGTGGGTCTGCAACAATCGCTGATTGAATATCTGACCGAAACAGCGGCGGATTCTCATCCCGAGGTACTGACCAAAACGCTGGGTGAGATGGATGCTTTAATGATGGATAACCGCTATTTGTCAGCAGAGACCCGGACAAGCTTGGAGACAGTCAAAAACATGCTGGCTGATTTGCCGTCACTGAAAAAAGAAGAAAAACACAATCGTCTGTTAACGGCTCTTAAATTAATGAGCGAAACTCTGGACAATGAGGCGCTGCAGCGAGAAGAGTTGCTGGAAGATATTAGCCAAGATACGCAAACTGAACTGTATATGGCGCTGGCGACATTCACGGCGATATTATTTGTAGCTGTATTGTTTTTACGGTTTAGAATTTTGCATCCGCTTAATGATTTGAGGAAGCTGCTACAGCGTCTGACCGAAGAAAACTTTACTCCGATTACCACTGATCATCTTGATCCGTTGTTAATGCCGGTATTCAATAGTTATAACGACATGGTTACGCACCTGGCGGATCTGGAAGATGCGAATCGGTTACATGCGCAGTCGCTGCAGCATGAAGTCAGGTTAGCCACGCAAGCTTTGCTGGAGCAGCAGAACAGCTTGGCCCGAGCCGATCGATTGGCGGCTATAGGCGAAGTCGCAGCAGAATTAGCGCATGAAATACGTAACCCACTGGCCGGAATCCAAATGGCTTTCAACAACTTACGCCGTGAAATTGACGATGTAGACCAACTCGAAAGGCTGGACCTGATTAACGCCGAACTAAAACGCATGGCACGATTGCTTAACGACATGCTCGATCAAAGCCGTCATTCTCCGGAAGTAGCTACCGTTTTCGATATAAAAACCTTGATTAATGATTTGGTTGCGTTGACCCGCTACCAGATAGCCGACTCCATCAGCTTGCAAGTGGATGCACCTTATTCTCTGCCCGTGCACTTGCCTGAAAGCGGCATACGGCAAGCTTTGCTGAATTTGATACTGAATGCAGCCGATGCGCTTGAAGGTAACCCCGGAACAATCTGTATCCGGGCTCATTCAGATAGACAGGGCTTACAAATCGACGTGCAGGATGACGGCATCGGCTTTTCTCAGGATATGCTGGAACACGGTATCCGTCCGTTCCGCACCAGTCGTCAACGAGGCACCGGACTGGGATTGGCAATGGTGCAACGCTTTGTAAAAGATGTAGGTGGTACAATCAGCCTCGCCAATCAACCGACGCATGGCGCCTGTGTATCCATATTGCTGCCCAATGACTGCATTGTTAGAGCTGAATCATGATAGAAACCTTACTCATCATTGAAGATGAAAAGCTGTTAGGCTCCGAATTATCCCGCCATTATCGACAATCCGGCTGGGAAGTGGCGCTGGCTACTAATCTGAGTGAAGCCAGGGAATTGTTACTGAAAAAGAAAGTAGAGCCGTTGCTGATTCTTTCCGATATGAATCTACCGGATGGCAACGCGCTGGATTTCATGGAAAAAACCAAAAAAGAAATCAGTTATGCCGAATGGCTGTTTTTAACCGGCTACGGTAATGTGCCGGATTCGGTCAGAGCGCTACGGCTGGGGGCTTATGATTTCCTGGAAAAACCCTGCGACCTGGAACGCCTTGACCTGTTGGTCGCCAGCGCCGCACGCAGCGCAGCCATTCAACGGCGGGTCGCCTATCAGACCCAGCACCGGCACCGGCGTTATTCGCCGGATGCTTACGTCGGCCATAGCCGGCAAGCACAGGATATACGGCAGTTATTGGCACGATTAACGCAAGTGCCGTTCAGTGCTCTGATTATCGGCGGCGAAAGCGGCACCGGCAAGGGCTTGGCGGCGCGCATATTGCATTATGGCGGCTCCCGCGCCCAGCAGCCGATGATCGAAGTCAACTGCGCCGCGTTGCCTCGGGAGCTGCTGGAATCGGAATTGTTCGGCCATGAACCCGGCGCTTTTACCGGAGCCGCCGGACGCCATCGCGGCCTGCTTGAGCAGGCCGACGGCGGCACTCTTTTTATGGATGAAATCGGTGAAATGCCGCTGGAATTGCAGGCAAAATTACTCAAGGTGATTGAAGACCACAAAGTCCGGCGCTTGGGCGGTGAAAAGGAAATTCAGGTCGATGTGCAGATAGTTGCCGCCAGTAACCGTGATCTGGAAAAAATGGCTCAAGATGGTAATTTTCGCGTCGATTTATATCATCGCCTAAGCGTGTTCAAGCTGATTCTGCCGCCGTTACGCGAGGCGGTAGAAGATTTGGACGAGCTGGTGCCGTTATTCGTGGCCGAATATAACGCTAAAGCCGGTAGGCATGTTAAAGACATTCCCGATGCGGTATGGAGCAAGCTGAAAGCCCATTACTGGCCGGGCAATGTCAGAGAGTTGCGTAACGTTATCGAGCGTTGCGTGTTATTCTCTGACGGGGCGATATTTCCCGGGCAATGGCTGCAACTGCCCGGACAGCCTTCGGCAGAAGCCTCGCATACCGACCAAGGCATTTGGCTGCCGCTGGACGGCAGCATGGCGCTGGACGATATGGATTGCTTTATTATCAAGACCGCGCTGGAGCGAGCGGATAATAATCTGACTGCAGCGGCCAGAGCGCTGGGCGCTACCCGTGAAACGCTACGTTATCGGGTCAGGAAATATAACCTGAAAACAGCTGACTGATTTTGTGATGAATTAATTGCCAACGTTGCTTATAGAATAAATAAGCAGCCAGACTTGCACCGCTGGTATCGGCAATCCAATCGAAAATATCCGAGGAACGGCCTTCAACAAAAGATTGATGCCATTCATCCGATATGCCGTATAAACTACAAAAAGTAGTGCTGATCAAGGCAAGTGCCATAGGCTGGCTCAGCAGATGTTTAAAACTGCGCCATGCCAGTACACCCATTATAAAATACGCGCCGACGTGGAGAATTTTATCCTGAAAGGTGAATATATGCGGTACCGGCAGGGTAGATTGGTCAGAAAGCCAAAATATCAACAGGCAATACAGGAATAATGACGTGAAATCCAGAATCTTAAACATAGTTATTTGCAATAATTAAGTAATGAAAAAATTATTTAAATTTGCCGAGGCGTTTTTTTGCCAAGTCAATATCGATGATAAGTTGGCGCTGACGCATCAGGCTTGGCAAACTTACCTTGCCGGAGAACTAACGCTAACTTCGGACCGGCCTATAATGCCGATAGAGCAAATAACATTTCCTGATAGGCCGGAGTTATTGGCTCCCCGCCAGATGCCGCGGCGCAAATTGACCACGCCTGACGGTGTGGCCGCTTTCTTTCATGCCATTGCCCATGTTGAATTTGTGGCCATTTATCTGGCCTGGGATATTTTGTATCGTTTTCGCGGCATGCCTGAGAAATTCTATCAGGATTGGTTGCGCGTTGCCGATGAAGAAGCACAGCATTTTGCATTAATCAGGACGCATTTACAGGCTATGCAGGTTGATTACGGGGATTTACCGGCTCACAGCGGCTTATGGGATCATGCCAAAGATACGGCCGATGATTTGCCGGGCCGGTTGGCGATGGTTCCGCGCTGTATGGAAGCGCGTGGTTTGGATGTAACGCCTGCGCTAATTGAAAAATTCAAGATGCTGGGCGATGATGCAAGCGTGGCAATTTTAACGCGTATTTTGACTGACGAAGTAGGCCATGTGAAGCTCGGGTCTTACTGGTTTAAGTTTGTTTGTCAGCAGCAGGGATTTGAAGCTGAAGACAAATACCGGGACTTAATCGACGAATATTATGTGGGCGGTAAGCCTAAAGGCCCGTTTAACAGGGAATTGCGCAAACTCGCAGGTTTCTCAGATGCTGAGATAGATTGGCTGGAATGTTAATGACGCCGGTCTTCAGGCTGAAAACGATGCTATTACCCCTCTATGACTGACATCCCAACAAATTTAAATTTACGGCCTGCACTGGAGATCGTTGAACAGGATTCCGGGCAACGTTTTGTCAAACTGACAGGTAGCTGGCTTCTGCGAAATTTAGTTAAATTACCCGAGCTCAACCAAAAAATCGGTTCATACGCTGCCGATAAAAATATGCAATGGGATATGAATTCGGTTGAAGCGCTCGACAGCGCCGGCGCATTGATTCTCTGGAAAGCTTGGGGGGAAACGATGCCGGCTGCGTTGCAGATGAAACCTGAACATCAGCGTTTGTTTGACCGCTGGCAAGCCATGGAGATTCCAAAACCCCAGCCGGTCAGTTCCAGATCAAGCCGGATTATTAAATACAGCTATCAGCTGCTCACCACCTTCCGGGACCAATTGCTGCAATTGGTGGCCTTACTGGGCCAGTTGGTTTTAGATATAGGTTATTTATTACTGCATCCTGGCGACATTCCTTGGCCGGAAATTTCTATTACCATTTATCAATCAGGCGTTCGGGCTTTAGGCATTACGGCCCTGGTTGGCTTTTTGATCGGCATCGTGCTCAGTTATTTGTCGGCGCTACAACTGAAGATTTTCGGGGCGGAGATTTATATCATCGATATTCTGGGCTTGAGCGTCATTCGTGAGCTGGGACCTTTACTGGCAGCCATTTTGGTCGCGGGCCGCTCCGGTTCGGCAATGACGGCGGAAATCGGTATTATGCGAGTCACCGAGGAACTCGATGCGCTGTCAGCGATGGGCATATCCCATTCCTTGCGCCTGATTTTGCCCAAGGTGATGGCGTTGACCATCGTCCTGCCGCTGTTGAGCGTATGGACCAGTGCGATGGCGCTGATCGGCGGGATGTTTTCGGCGCAGACAACGTTGGACATCAGTTACCAGCAATTTTTTCTTAAATTGCCTGATGCGGTACCGCTAACAAATTTTTTTATCGGCTTTGGGAAAAGCGCGGTTTTCGGCTTGATGATTGCCCTGATTGCCTGTCACTTTGGTTTCCGGATCAAGCCCAATACCGAAAGCCTGGGCAATGAGACCACTAATTCTGTGGTGGCGGCTATTACGGTAGTCATTATGGTGGATGCGGTCTTTGCTATCATGTTTATGGATATAGGGATGCCATGAGTAATTCATATGCAATACAACTTGAGCATGTCTGGACCAGCTTTGGCGATCCCGACCATGGCGGAAAGATCGTCCATAAGGATATTAACCTTTGTCTGGAACGTGGCGAGATTTTAGGGCTGGTGGGTGCATCGGGATGCGGCAAGACGACCTTGTTGCGCGAAATCATCGGCCTGCAAACACCCAGCCAAGGCGAGGTGTTTGTGATGGGGCAGTCTTTGAAAAGTGATAATGTAAATCACGGCCAGCGGCTGCGTAACAATTGCGGCGTACTATTCCAAAAAGGCGCATTATTTAGCGTGTTAAATGTGTTTGATAATATCGCCTTTCCTTTGCGGGAAATCGGCTTTCATGATGAGGAACTGATTGCCCGCATTGTGTTCATGAAGCTGGCTATGGTCGGTTTGGCTGAGAACGATGCCTGGCTAAAGCCGGCCGATCTGTCGGGCGGCATGACCAAGCGGGTTGCGCTGGCTCGTACCATGGTCTTGGAACCGGCGTTATTGCTGCTCGATGAGCCGACCTCGGGTCTTGACCCTATTTCCAGCGAGGATTTTGTCGCCCTGTTATCCGAACTGCATAAAGACCTTCATTTCACGGTAGTCATGGTGACTCATGATTTGGATATATTAAGAGATTTGTGCACCAAGGTTGCCGTGCTGGCAGATAATCAACTGGTTGCTTTTGGGACGCTGTCTTCTGTTTTAAATTGCAAACATCCTTTCGTAGATAATTTTTTTCATAATAAACGCGCTGAACGGGTGTTTCAGTATCAGGAGGCTGCTCATGGGTAGAGAAAATCATGCACTGGCTACCGGTCTGTTTTTGATTGCGTTGATAATCGCATCGACAGCGACTGTTTTCTGGATCGGCACTATGGATCAGGAACGCAATCTCTACGTTATTTCAACACGGGAATCTGTTTCCGGTCTTAACCCGGAATCTACGGTTTTTTACCGAGGCATAGCCGTCGGTAAGGTGCTTAAGGTTCAGTTTGACCCTTTAGACTCAGGCAATATTCTTGTTCCGATTGAGGTCGATAAGGATATCGTCTTGAGCAAAGGCGTTTATGCAACCTTGCGCTTAAAAGGGGTGACCGGCCTAACCCAGATTCAGCTGGAAGATTCCGGCACTATAACCGAACCGTTGCCACCCGGGGACGAGCCTTTGTCTCGTATTCCTTTAGAGCCGTCAATGACTGATAAGCTGATGAGCTCAGGAGAAGAAATTTTGCATAAAGCCGATCATCTAATGCAACGGCTTAGTGCATTATTAAACGATGAAAATGAAAAAAATATCGGCGATATCTTAAGCAACCTGAAAACGTTAACCGACAAGCTTTCAGAATTGCAAAAGAGCGTGGATAAAGCGCTTGCCGGCGTTCCTGCATTAAGCGCCGGCGCTCAAAAAACTCTGTCCAATATCGATACGCTGACTAACGAGTTACAAGACTTAACCAGAGAAGTACAAAGTCTCAGCATAAAAGCCGGCAGCCTTGTCGATAGCGGTAAAACTTCTGGAGATACTTTGGCTAACACCACAATACCGAAAGTTAACAAACTGCTGACTGAGTTACAGTCGACAACTCAGCAGGTAAAAAGAGTTGCTACCATGCTGGAACACGATCCGCAGGAATTATTGCTCGGTCCACGTCAACGGGATTCAGGGCCGGGCGAGCCGGGTTATAAGGAACAATAATGAGATATTTATTAATCGCTTGGATGGTGTTTTTTAACTCGGGCTGTGGCGTTACCACCAAACAGCCTGCACTGCATGATTTCGGTCTGGTTGGGTCAACAGCCGCTCAGCAGGACAAAAAAGCGTCGGTTAATGTTAATGCGCCGACTTGGCTTTGGGATAATCGTATCCGTTATCGGCTACTTTATTCCTCGCCTTCCCAAGTCAGGTTCTACGGTTTGGACCGCTGGATAGCATCCCCGCCCGAATTGTTTGAGCAATTACTGGCTTTCAACAGCAATCTACCTGATTATGCATTCGTAATCCGATTACAGGATTTTGAACAGCAATTTGATGCGCCTGATCGAGCTCGTGTGATCTTGCGTTTTTCTGTGGAGGCTTATTCGGGCAATAACCATAAAATTGCTACGCAAGAGTTTTACCTGCAGCAATCCACTAAAACGCCTGATGCGTCTGGTGCAATAATCGGCTTTACTGATTTAGCGCACCAAGCCAATGAGAGAATTTATGATTGGGCCGCTAATAAACTCTCGGATCGCCAGCAATAGGGCAGGGGACGGTTTCATTCGTTGCCTTAAAACCTTAGGTTAACTCCTTTCTTATAGGCAAAAAAAACCTCCCAGTGCCAAAGGCAAAGGGAGGCAAAATGTACAGACACTGGATAGTTCTGAACTTTTCACATTACGAGGAGGTATATATGAAACTATTGGAGATAAGCAGATTAAGCTTTAATCTCATGGTAATGCTAAAATAACAGCACTACTAAAAATGGTTGAAAATAGGTAAGAAAAAAGCCTGTATCCTGAAAAATACCTTTATAAATCAGTAAAATCAGCTTCATTCCCGATGGCTAAAGATTATACGTATGTGTACGTAAGCCAACAATAGGATTGAAAATTAATAGATTGTTTCTATTTTATTGATAGTCTGCGAAAACATTTCCACACCTAAAAAAATAAGTGGCGCTAGCGTAAACTCAATAAGTCCTGATAGGTGTTCAATTCACTTTGTTATAAATAAATATTATATTCACAATCAATGTCTTGCACGGCATGTATTAAGTAATTTTACTGATTGTATAAAAAAAACGTCTACTTTATCCTGTAATTGCTTTAAACAAATAACTAAATTTCTAAAGTTAAATTGGTTGAGCATGCAATAGACAAAAGGCGGGGCTTCCATGCTGTTGTCGTTTGGTTTCATAGAAAAATTATCACCCATACTACTAATAATGAGGATAAAATCATGAAAAAATCAACATTTGCATTTGCAGGTTTATTGCTATTATTAAGTACATTTCTAAGTACAGCTGTTTTCGCCGAGGAACATGCTCTCACTGCAATAGAGCACACCAGCGCTGCAATAGCTCAAGGCAAGGTAAATAAAGCTCCGGCATTAGTCGAGCATGCACAACAAGCGCTGGAGCATGCAAAACAGGCCGAAAATGCGGCATTAGGCCATTCAAAAAATCAAATGCAATCTGCCGTAAAAGCACTGGAAAAAGCTATTGATACCGGTAAAACAGGTGATTCAAAAAAAGCTACTGAATCTGCAGAAGAAGCACTGGGATTTCTTCAAGCCGGAAACAAATAAATTTAATATCTTAAAAAGGGCGGAAATATTCCGCCCTTTTTTTTATTCTGCGTTTGCTATCTCCAGCAGCATAAATAGGATATTTTAATGCTCATGGCGGATTTATTAATATTGCGATTTAGTCGTATCACAATATCAAAAATATGTTCAATTAATTGATTGCGATTTAAGCCAGTCATTTTTTTATTAAATCATCCAATAAAACTGTTTAAATATCCGGTAGTTGTTGTATTTAAAGGCTGTCAAAAATTAAGATTAAAAGATATAATTAATATATAACATTCATCCAGTTGATGAGAATAGAGTGGATATTAAACAATATATGCAAACGCTGGGTCAGCAGGCCCGAAAAGCAGGACGAGAAATAAGCCGTACTGAATCAGGCAAAAAAAATCTGGCCTTACTGAAAATCGCCGAAGCTCTTGAGAACAGTTGCAAACTGTTGATAGCGGAAAATCGTAAGGATTTGGATGCAGGTAAAAGCAATGGACTGGATGCGGCCTCGTTGGATAGGTTGGAATTAAAGTCATCGGGTATTCAAGCGATGATTGGAGGCTTAAAACAGGTTGCAGCGCTACCCGATCCGGTCGGCGAAATCAGCGATTTAAGCTATCGACCCAGCGGCATCCAAGTCGGCCAAATGCGCGTACCTTTGGGTGTGATCGGCATTATTTATGAATCCCGTCCCAATGTGACAGTCGATGCGGCGGCCCTGTGTCTTAAGTCCGGCAATGCCTGTATTTTAAGAGGCGGTTCGGAAGCCATACATTCCAATCAAGCGATTGCAGCGTGTATCTCTCAAGGTCTGGAAGCGGCAGGTTTACCGGTGGAAGCCGTACAAATCGTAGCGACAGCGGATCGCACAGCAGTGGGCGAATTGATTACGATGGATCAATTCGTCGATGTAATCGTACCGCGCGGCGGCAAAAGCTTGATCGAACGTATTTCCAAAGAGGCAACGATTCCCGTGATCAAGCATCTGGATGGCATCTGTCATGTTTATATTGATGACAAGGCCGATCTGGAAAAAGCGATTCAAATTGCGCTCAACGCTAAAACCCATCGTTACGGCGTCTGCAATGCCATGGAAACCCTGCTGGTTGCCGAAAGTATTGCCGCCAAAATTCTGCCGCTTTTGGCCGAAAAATACAGGGAAAAAGGCGTTGAACTACGCGGTTGCCTTAAAACTTGTTCCCTGATCCCAAATTGCATCAGAGCGACAGAGGAAGACTGGAACACAGAATATCTTGCGCCGATTTTATCAATTAAAGTTGTCGACGGTATTGATGAAGCAATGGAACATATCAACCGGTACAGTTCCGCTCATACCGAAGCTATTGTCACCGAAGATTACACTTTAGCCCGTCGCTTTTTGCGAGAAGTCGATTCCAGCTCGGTAATGGTCAACGCCTCGACTCGCTTTGCAGACGGCTTCGAATACGGACTAGGCGCTGAAATCGGTATCAGTACCGACAAGTTGCATGCCCGAGGACCGGTCGGTTTAAAGGGACTAACTTCGCTGAAATATATTGTTTTGGGTGACGGTCATATCCGGCAATAAATGATCGGCATTTTCGGCGGTACTTTTGACCCCATTCACTACGGACATTTGCGTTCTGCACTTGAAGTTAAGGATATCTTCGGACTGAATGAAGTCCGGTTGATTCCCTGCGCTAATCCGCCACATCGCGGACAGCCTGCCGTAACCGCCGAGATGCGTCTGCAAATGCTGGAGCTGGCCATAAAAAACCAGCCGGGGTTAAAGATCGATACCAGGGAATTGGACAGGCATAAAACATCTGAGCAAATGCCGTCGTACATGGTAGATACGCTGAAATCGTTGCGACAAGAATTTCCAGTCGAGCCATTGTTGCTGTTTATCGGTGCTGATGCATTCAAGCATCTAACCCAATGGCATCAATGGCAGCAATTATTTGATTACGCGCATATAGTGGTAATGACCCGACCTGGATTTACCATAGAAACGCTCGATAACTTTTTTAAAGTCAGACTGGCTGAACCAATGGAATTGTCGCAGGCTGCCGCAGGAAAATTATGTTTTCAGCAAGTCACCCAGTTGGATATTTCGGCAACGACTATCAGGACCATGATTGCAAATAAACAAAATCCGGGTTTTTTATTACCCGATGCTGTCTTAGAATACATTCAGCAGCATAAGCTTTACGAGACACATTGATCTCATTATTTACACTAGGAATTTGAATGCAAGCAGAACAAATATTGAAAATTGTCCAGGATGTTTTGGATGAACGCAAAGGACAAAACATAACGGTACTCGATGTTCGGGGCAAAACCAGTTTTACCGATTATATGGTGGTAGTGACCGGTACCTCGGATCGTCACTTGAAATCTTTATGTGAGTATGTCTCGGAAAAATTAAAAGAAAACGGCATTAAACCTTTAGGCATGGAAGGTGATCTGGGATCAGATTGGGTCCTGCTGGATTTAGGGGATGTCATTGTCCATGCGATGAATGCTCAGGCACGCGAGTTCTATCAGCTAGAGAAGCTATGGTCGGTTGATCAAACCAAGGAAAGCGACGCCGGTTAAATTGGCTTTATAGATTGGGCCGCCTGCTGTTTGTAACCCAAAGCAGGCGCTTTAGGCGATCCAGTTTATGACTGATGTTGGGTTAACGAAAAAGCAGTTAACCCAACCCACATATATTCTTGTTAAACTTCTTTATGTCTGGCTGCTAAAGCAGGCATTGACTGAACCAGTTTCATGATGCCATATCCCAAAACCATATAGAGCAGGGCAGAACTGACGTATGGCGGATAATACATGGCTACCCGTGAAAAGTACTGTCCCCAAGATAAATCCGGGTAACGGCCTGAAAATAAATAAAAGCTGCCGTTTGAAATGGCGAATGCAGCGGATGTCGCCAGTGTGATCATACCAAATTGCGTTGCCAGTTCGGTCATTTTCAGCGATTTAAATGCCGCGCAGTAACGGCCTGCAAACCACATTACTGCATAAGTAGGAATCAGAAAGACATAAGCCGCCGATACACAAAAGCTGCTGGTGCCGTTTGCGATAGCAACATAATCAATTAATCCCGCAAGAGCCAACAAGAAGACGAAGAATATTTTTTTGCGGTAAAAACCGGCAAAGAAAAAGACTGCCAAAGAGGCATCCGGCAGATGCAGTACATCGCCAAAGTGATGAAAGCGAGTCAGCGCCATCAGCGCGATCAAGGGGATTGGCAAATACTCTGCTTGTAACCATTGTTTTATATTCATAATGTTGTTTCCCTTAGGTTAGTTGTTATAGTGAATTGAAAGAAAGAAATTCCGGTCTGCGGTATTGTAGGTGTTAATAGTTTGATACTGTTTATCCAACAGGTTATTTAATTTTGCACTCAGCGTCCAGTTTTTACTTAAATGATAGGCTGTGCGTAAATCAACAGTCACATAACCGGCAACTATGGTTTTGTTCAACGCATCATCAAATCGGTCGGCTTGAGCCAGCACGTTAGCGCCCAGGTCAAACTGTCCGAATGAACGCGATAAATCGTAGGACAAAGTTTTTTCCGCACGGCGCGGCAGTCGCGCATTAGTTACTCGGTTTTTAGGGCTTAACAGGTTCATGTTCAACTTATTGTTCCAGCCCAATATCTGAGTTCCTATTTCAGCTTCAATGCCGTCAATTTGCGCCTTGCCGACGTTTTCCGCAGTAGATAGAAACGTTGTCGGATTCGTTACCGTGACAATTAAATTGTCGATATTAGTATGATAGCCGCGAAGTTCCCATTGCAGCCAATCATGGTCACCGGCTACGCCCGCTTCGAAAGAAGTCGATTGTTCCGCTTTCAGAGAGGGATTGCCAAATCCAGGAAAATAAAGCTGGTTAAATGTCGGTGCTTTAAATGCATTACCAAAGCTGGCAAACGGGCTGATGCCGTAATCGCCATTATAACGCCAGCCGAAATTACCGGTCACCTGATCGCCGAAAGCCTCATTTTTATCCCCTCGTATCGATGCGTTGATAAAATGGTCATCCAGAATGCGGCTGTGCAACTCGGTGAAAATACCTGCGTCATAACGGGATTTTTCGATGTAGGCGGTTGAGCCATCAACTTGATCCAGCCGGTAATCGGAACCGATAACCAGCTGATGATTATCGGACAAGGCCACTTCATTCAGCCAACTGGCGTTCCAACGGGTACTGTTAAACTGGCTTAAAAATGCCCCGCTAGGCGCAAAACTGTCATTATCGTCGCGGCTTTGTCCCAAGCGCAATATTGAGCGCCAGTTATCGACAATATCCATACTGGCTGAAGTGCCTACAACCTGGTTGACGAATTCCGTTTTATTCGGGGTGCCGTCAAATTCGGTTTTTCCCTCTGATCGTATGAAAAATGCTTCAACTTCGGCATTATTATCGAAACGGTGACCTAACCGGGCATTCAGAGCCGTATTCAGGTAGCCGTCCTTGTCGGGTTGGTTAATACCGAATCGTCCTGTGGTTGGTTGTCGGGCATTAAATCCCTGAGAACCAAACTGCGATGAACCCAAACTATACCAGTTGTTTTTCCATTTGCCGCTGACAGAACCTGAAACTCGGTAAGTATCATAACTACCGCCGCCTGCATCCAAGGTCACGCTGGGCTTATCCTGCTGTCCGCCTTTGCGGGTAAAAATCTGGATAACCCCGCCTATCGCTTCGGAACCGTAAAGGCTGGATTGAGGACCTCGAATAATTTCCACCCGCTCGACCTGATCGAGGGGAATGAATTGAAAAGGCGTGGTGCCGCTGGTAACAGAGCCGACCTTAATGCCGTCAATCAACACCAGCACGTGGTCGGAATTGGTTCCGCGCATATAAACATTAGTATCCTTTCCGTAGCCGCCGCTTTGCACTATATCGATGCCGGTCGCGCCGCTTAAAAGCTCCGGTAATGTTTTAGCCTGAAGGCGTTCAATGTCTTTTCGGGTATAGACGGTAGCCGCAGCCGCCAGCTGATTTTTAGCGGTTTCCGTCCTTGTGGCGGTAACAACCAGATCAGGAAGGTTTTGCGGAATTTCCTGCGCTTGCAATGGGGTATTAAAGCCCGTGAGTAGTAATGGGCCGAAGATCATTTTTTTCAAGTTTGTGCCTCTCTGCGCCGCCCGCGCATGATGATTGATTTACACAACAGAGGACAAAAGAAAACGAGAGATGACGCAAACGTGAAGCTGCACTGTCATTTTCGCAGACAGCCCTCCGCTGCACCGAATTAAACTTTCGGGCCGGTCTCCGGGCTTATAAGTGGCGTTAACCTGAATCATCACCTTCCCATGCGTGAGCACAGTGGCATCTCGATGAAGCTTTTACTTATCTACCGTTGCGGGGGCAGCGTCGGACTTGGCATAAACCTTACCGACTTCCCGTTTAACCATTAGGTCTGAAAAACCCTCTGGAACCTGAAAGCAGGGATGATTATAAAGGCTGATGAAGATAAAGCAAATTTGCTGGGTTTGGTGAGGAGCTGGATTTTGTGTAATTAGTTTTTTATCTAGTGCTGAATTGTTTATACTTCGACAGCATTAAAAAGCAGGGCAGTGTTATTTGCCGTTCAGGATTTTGATATACACCAATTACGTTAGAGCTATCTCACGGTTCCACAAATGTTCCTAATTATTGAAATCTCAATCTCTACCCCGGTTACTGGCGTAGTTGGCTTCGTCATTCAGCTCCGTGAAGTTAAAAAAGGCTGCCTCGAAAATAAAAAACTTCAACTTCGATTCGCCGGTAATGCCTCTACTTATCTTACTAACTGGTTGGGCGGAATTTTTGTCGCTCAATGTTTGAATTTAAACTTAGTGGGCTGCATCACCCCGGCAGTCAGCTAATAATTTAACGGGGACAAAGTGGAAGGAATAGACTATGAATTGGTATCTGGAAGTTTTGAAAAAATACGCAGTGTTCGGCGGTAGAGCCAGAAGAAAAGAGTATTGGTACTTTTTTTTGATAAGCACTGTTATCAGCATCTTTCTTGCGCTCATTGACTCTTTTACCGGCACTATAAGTGAAGAAGCCGGGATCGGCCTGTTAAGCGGCATATATGCACTGGCCGTCCTGATTCCCGGCCTGTCGGTAACGGTCCGCAGGCTCCATGATACTAACCGTAGCGGTTGGTGGATTTTGATTGGGTTGATCCCGATCATCGGCGGGATCGCTCTGTTAGTCTTTATGGTTCTGGATAGTACGCCCGGCGACAACCAGTATGGACCAAACCCAAAAATAGAGTAATAGCGACTAAATACTCCACGGAGGGTGGATGCGTATTGGTCAGGATGGGTTCAGCTGTAGCTGCTGCCCATCCATATTGCCGCATTTAGATTTACCTTTGAAATTTTCAGCCTAATCCTTTAGGCATTTGATTAACACTATTGCCAGGAATTGAAAGATTGGATATAACAGCATGTCTACCGTTGACGACTTCCTTGCGCAGAACGTTTCAGCACATCCCAGACCGAACGCAGATTGGATTCAGGTTCAGATAACAACAAAGTGATTACTATCTCTTCAATGGCGGCCAGTATGCATATAATCGCAGCAATCCGGAACGGCCATGTCGAACCGTACAAAAACAGGATATATAAGGTTAAGCCCATGGATGCAGCGGCGATTTTGACTCCCCAGGTGTGATAACTGGTGAAACGGCCGAACTTGAGAATACCCGCCAGCGCGGGTAGCAGGCAGCTAGCTATAATCAGGCCGACATAAAATAGTTCCCGACGTACCATTTCAGGCCATAACCACCAACAACACAATGCGATGGTTAAATAAGTGATGACATCCGCCCAGCTGTCGAGAGTTGCGCCAAACTGGGTTGCTTGCCCGGTCAGTCTGGCAACCATGCCGTCGAGCAAATCGGTAAGGAAAGCAACCGCGAGCAATCCCATAAAGGCAATTCCATATCCATTCCATGCTAACCACAACAATACCGGCGCAGCAATAAAGCGGAAACCGGTCAGAAGGTTGGGTAAATTCAGTTTAGACGGTTCGCCGTTCATAAGGCAAATGAGGCCGTTAATGGCGCATGATCTGAAAGCGCATGCCATGGTGCTTGGGTCAGGCGCTCGCATGATACCGGGATTAAACCGCGATAATAAATTCGGTCCATCGGCAAAAACGGCATCCATGCAGGAAAACTTCGTGCATAGCGGCCATGAGTTTCACGAAAAATCTCCTGTAACCCTAAATGATCATGAAAGAATCGATCAGCCTGTCCCAACCAGTCATTAAAATCGCCGGCGACAATCAACGGCGCATTAGACGGCACATGACTTTCGATTCGTGCTGATAGTTTGCTCATCTGAAGACGACGTTCCTTGCCCATCAATCCGAAATGAATGCACACAATATGCACATCCTGATTGCTTCCTGATAACCGGATAACGCCATGCAACAGGCTGCGACTGGCCCAAGGAAAAGGCGACACATTGATGTTTTCCCAGCTTTCGAACGGATGTTTGCTCAAAATGGCATTGCCGTGATGCCCGGCATTGTAAATCGCATTTTTTCCGTATGCATGATAGGGCCAGGTATTTTCAGCAAGAAATTCAAGCTGGGGTAAAACCGGCCAATCGGCGATTCTTTTTTCATGGTGCAGATGCTCGCCTTGCATTTCCTGCAAAAACACCAAATCTGCATCGGCGACTATTAATGCATCCCGGATCTGGTGCAGAACAAAGCGCCGATTGCCGACATTAAAGCCTTTATGGATGTTATAAGTTAATATTCTTAATCCTTTTTTATTCATATGCTTGGTGGGTCAATTTAATCTAATAAGGCCGCTTTTTAATATGCAATCGATAAAGAACCGGCGAAATTAATTCCTCAATCAGAAAAAAGAACATTACGACCAAGATGATATCGATCAGGCTCAGTGTCAGTGGTTCTTTTAACAGCATTATCGGTAACAATGATTCAGGCACTGTATCAAGACCTCTCGCCTGACTGCTTTCAGCGTAGCCCATTCTGCGTTTGATAAAGCTCGCCAGCAAATCCCCGGACATAACTAATAAGCCAAATAATACACCCGTTAAAAGATCAATTCCGCTTAAAATTGCGGCGAGAGTAGTAAAAAAAATAGCTGAACATAAGCCGCGCCAAGTTTTGCTGTCGCCGAACAAGCGATGCCCGTCGCGCAATTTCAATCCGAGATCTACCGGCCATGCCCAACGTGTTCCCAGGGTTTTGTTGATCAGCACCGGTGCGCCGTTCGCTATAATAAGCAGCATGGTAGCTTGAATCATACAATATAAACACAATGATAATGCATTCATCTTAAGCCTCGATTGATCAAAATAATCAAGGTTATTTGATCATAGCTGACAATTACTGTCGATTCAGGACGGGTGCTATTTTTGCCATAGGGTGAGCATGAAAAACAGGCAGCTTAAAAATGCTGTAAAATGCTGTAAAATGTCTGAAAGCAAAAAATATTCCCTTTTGCTGTTTTCTATAATTTAAGAGAAACCTATGATCGATAAAAAACTGCTTGATATTCTGGCCTGCCCTTTATGCAAGAGCCCGCTGCTTTATGACAAATCCAAGCAGGAACTTATCTGCAAAGCCGACCGTATTGCTTTCCCTATTCGTGACGATATTCCCGTCATGCTCGAAGACGACGCACGCGAATTAACTCATGACGAAATCGACGCCTTATACAAATGAGTGTGCGTTTTAAAGTCGTTATTCCGGCAAGGTACGCCTCAACAAGATTGCCGGGCAAACCGTTGCTGGATATTGCCGACAAGCCGATGATCGCGCATGTCTGCGAGCGCGCACAGGAAGCTGATGCCGACGAAATTATAGTCGCCACCGATGATGAACGGATTTTTCAAACCGTTACGGCTCTGGGGATTAAAGCGGTTATGACGCGAGCGGATCATCAGAGCGGTACGGAAAGAATTGCCGAGGTTGCAAGGCTTTGCGGCTGGACAGAGGCTACCATCATCGTTAATCTGCAAGGCGATGAACCGCTAATTCCGCCTTCTTACATCCGTGAGACCGCTGAAGCCCTAGCTGACCAGCAGCAGGCAGGCATAGCGACACTCGCTGCCAAGATCACCGATCCGGAAGAGATTTTCAATCCCAACTCCGTCAAGGTGGTCTTGAATCAGGCCGGTTACGCGCTTTATTTTAGCCGTGCGCCAATCCCTTGGGATAGAGATGCGTTCACTCAGCCTAAAAGTACACCTTCCGGTAAGATGCCTTATCTCAGACATATCGGCATGTATGCATATACTGTTGATTTTCTAAATCGCTATTGCCTATGGGATGCTTCATTGCTTGAATCAGTTGAATCCCTGGAACAGCTGAGGATACTCTGGCACGGCGAGAGCATTAAGGTGCATATCGTCGACAAGACACCGTCCGCCGGTGTCGATACAAAAGAAGATTTGCTACGCGTAGAACAAGTATTGCGTTTGAATCGCTAGCCGTCCGGATGCTGCTTACATTTGACATAGCATTTTAATAACAGTAATTTGGGCAACATTTTTTAACTTTCACTTAAACACCGGTTTTTCAAGAGCAGTCAATGGAAGAATTTCAAAGAATAAGTCGTTTACCTCCCTACGTTTTTAACATTGTTACTGATCTGAAAGCCAAAGCCCGAGCGGCGGGTGAAGATATTATCGATTTTGGCATGGGCAATCCCGACCAAGCCACGCCTGAGCATATCGTCAATAAATTGATTGAATCGACCAAACGCCCTGATACGCATCGTTATTCGGTTTCCAAGGGCATACCCCGGTTAAGAAAAGCCATCTGTACCTGGTACAAAAACCGTTTCGATGTCGATTTGGATCCAGAAACCGAAGCTATTGTCACCATAGGTTCAAAGGAAGGCTTGGCGCATTTGGCGTTGGCGACTTTAGGACCTGGAGATGTGGTGCTGGTGCCCAATCCCGCATATCCGATACATCCTTATGGCGTTGTAATTGCGGGTGCCGATCTAAGGCATGTACCTATGGTTCCGGGCGGCGATTTCTTTGATGAACTGCACAAAGCCATTATCGATTCATGGCCCAAGCCGAAAATGCTGATCCTTAATTTTCCCGGCAACCCGACCAGTCAGTGCGTGGAGCTGGACTTTTTTGAAAAGATCATCGCCGTCGCCAAAGAACATAAAATCTGGGTGGTACAGGACATCGCCTACGCAGACATCGTTTTTGACGGTTACAAAGCGCCGTCAATCCTTCAGGTCGAAGGCGCAAAAGACATCGCGGTCGAGTTTTTCTCGCTGTCAAAAAGCTACAACATGCCGGGCTGGCGTGTGGGCTTTATGTGCGGCAACAAAGAACTGGTTTCCGCGTTGGCACGCATTAAATCTTATCTGGATTACGGCACCTTTACGCCGATTCAAATTGCCGCGATTGCAGCTCTTGAAGGGCCGCAGGAATGCGTGGCTGAAATTGCCGAGATGTACCGGAAAAGACGCGACGTATTGTGCGATGGCTTAACGGCAGCAGGGTGGCCGGTTGAAAAACCGAAAGCCACAATGTTTGTCTGGGCACGTATTCCCGAAGCCTATCAACATATGGGTTCGCTTGAGTTTTCAAAAAAACTGCTGGCAGAGGCCAAAGTTGCGGTTTCGCCAGGCATCGGTTTCGGCCAGCATGGCGACGATCATGTCAGGTTCGGCCTGATTGAAAATGAACACCGTACCCGGCAGGCAGTTCGCGGCATACGCAACATGATGAAGAAAGACAAGGTTATATAATGTTGCGTTTTCATCATTCCCACATTCCAGAGGCCATGAAACAATTCGTGTGTTAGCATAAAAAATTAAGAAATAACCACGAAGAACACAGAGAACACGAAGTATTAATATATTAATTGGATTGTTTTCTTCATGTCCTTCGTGTCCTCTGTGGTAAGTATTTTTTTAACTGGAGTTTGATTTGAAACCGGTAAAAGTAGGTATATTAGGATTAGGGACTGTCGGTGGCGGCACCGTCAATGTGTTGAAGCGGAATGCGGCGGAAATCGCCCGCAGGGCAGGCCGTGAAATTATCATCACTCGTGCCTCGGCAAAGGATTTAAACAAGCAGCGTATTTGCGACACGCAAGGCATCGCCTTAACGACCGATCCTTTTGAAATCATCAATGATCCGGAAATCGAAATTATTCTGGAACTCATTGGCGGGGCAGGGCAGGTCAAAGACATGGTGTTAAAGGCTATAGAAAATGGCAAACATGTCGTAACTGCCAATAAGTCTCTGATTGCATTGCATGGCAACGAAATTTTTGCCAAGGCCAGCGAAAAAGGCGTTATCGTCGCTTTTGAAGCCGCTGTTGCCGGTGGCATTCCCATTATCAAAGCCATACGCGAAGGTTTGAGCGGCAACCATATCGAGTGGTTGGCGGGCATTATCAACGGCACCGGCAACTTCATCCTGACCGAAATGCGCGATAAGGGCCGTGATTTTGCTGACGTATTAGCCGAAGCTCAGGCATTGGGTTACGCGGAAGCCGATCCTACCTTTGATGTCGAAGGCATCGATGCCGGGCATAAGCTAACCATTCTGGCTTCGATCGCTTTCGGTATCCCGTTGCAGTTTGACAAGGTTTTCACTGAAGGCATTACCAAAATCACCCGTACTGATGTCGAGTACGCGGAGCAACTGGGCTATCGCATCAAGCATTTGGGTATCGCCCGAAAAACGCCGGAAGGTATCGAGTTAAGAGTGCATCCGACCCTGATTCCGGAACGCCGTCTGATTGCCAACGTAAACGGTGTGATGAACGCCATTTTGGTTAAAGGCGATGCAGTCGGCCCTACGCTTTATTACGGCGCCGGAGCTGGTGCCGAGCCGACGGCATCTTCTGTTGTTGCCGATGTCATTGATGTAGTCAGAGCCTTAACCAGCGATCCTGAAAACCGCGTGCCGCATTTGGCCTTTCAGGCCGATGCCTTAGCAGACATACCGGTATTGTCTGCGGACAAGTTCAGAACTTCTTATTATTTGCGGTTGAATGCAGAAGATAAACCGGGCGTTCTGGCTGAAGTGACTCGGATTTTGGCCGATCATCAAATAAGTATTGAGGCGATTAGCCAGAAAGTGCCGCTGAACAATGAAACGTCAGTGCCGATTATCATACTGACTCAGATCACCTTAGAAAAAGAAATGAACGCAGCTATTGCCGAAATTGAAGCGTTAAAAACCGTTACCGGTAAAGTTAACCGTATCCGCTTGGAAACTTTGGGATAAATTAAAAACATGTCTACTCACAAACATCACACCGGCCTGATTAATCGCTATAGAGACCGCCTGCCGGTTAGCGAAAGCACTCGCATTATCAGCTTGAACGAAGGCAATACTCCGCTGATTCAATTGCAAAATATTCCCCGACTGATCGGCAAGGATGTCGATATTTATGTTAAATATGAGGGGTTGAACCCAACCGGCTCATTCAAGGATCGCGGTATGACCATGGCGGTCACTAAAGCCGTGGAAGAGGGCAGCCAAGCCATCATCTGCGCCTCGACCGGCAACACCTCCGCTGCTGCTGCGGCATATGCGGCACGCGCCGGCATCAAAGCGTTCGTGCTGATTCCCGACGGCAAGATCGCCTTGGGCAAGCTGGCGCAAACCTTGATGTATGGCGCTGAAATCATCCAGATTAACGGCAACTTCGATAGAGGCATGGCATTGGTCAAAGAAGTCGCCGATCATGCGCCGGTCACAATCGTTAATTCGATCAATCCGTACAGAATTGACGGACAAAAAACCGCCGCTTTTGAAATTGTTGACGATCTCGGTTTCGCGCCTGACTATCATTGTCTGCCGGTCGGCAATGCCGGAAACATTACCGCTTATTGGAAAGGTTACACCGAATATGCCACCAGCCGTGTGTGCAGTAGTCGCCCGGTCATGTGCGGTTACCAAGCTGCCGGGGCAGCACCGTTTTTAGCCGGACATATGATCGATGAACCGGAAACCATAGCGACAGCGATACGCATCGGTCATCCGCAATCCTGGGATTTTGCCTGGGCTGCGCAGAAAGAGTCCGGCGGCTGGTTCGACAAATTTACCGACGAACAAATTTTGGCGGCTCACAAAATGCTGTCCCAGTTTGAAGGCATCTTCTGCGAGCCCGCTTCGGCAACATCATTAGCCGGAGCACTGCATGATATTGGTTCCGGCAAGATTCCTGAAGGCAGCAAAATTGTCTGTACCTTAACCGGTAATGGCTTAAAAGATCCCGATACGGCTATATCGCAATGCGCCTCGGCTCATCCTGTGACAATTGACGCCACTTTGGATGCGGTTAAACGGGCTATTTTGGATTGTTTATAAAATAGCGCACGGATGACGCGGATTTGACGGGTTAGCACAGATAAATTTGTTTTGGCGGACGGGGCGAGGGATGTTGTCCCGTCCGGCTTGAGCATCGTTATTAAAAATAGAGCTAAAACAACATGAAGCCCAGTTTCATGACAGCTAAGTTGTTCTTACGTCAATACTCGAAAACGTTGATTATCTGTGGCGTTTGTTTTGTTGCCTTCCTGCCGTGGCATTATTTCTGGGGTACGGCAACAATCTTCCTCATTACCACTTTGGGCTTGCCTATCTGGGCGATTCTAGGCTGGCTTGTTATGAAAGCCGCTCTTGTTTCTAAAGGAAAAGATTCTAAGAAAGAGTTTTACGTTCAAATTGTCTTGTTGTGCGTTACTTTCTTCGCAGCGATTCCACTAGCTCATCTAGCTGATTACTATGTTGAGCAACGCGAATTAGAAAGCATCAAAGAAAGAATTGAATGGTACAAAAAACAGCAGGGTGTTCTCCCTGCTAAATTGGAAGAAGCCGGTATACCTAGGCAGGATAAAAGAATTTACTATAAGTTAAATCAAGATGGAACGTCTATCTTGGCGTATTCATCCTATTCAATCGGTGTCGGCTACTATGTTTATGATTTTCAGAAACACCACTGGTATACAAAAGGATATAATTATGCCTCGGTAAGCGAATCAGAATATTGGGATAACGATCGTACAATGCACTAATGCTAAGTTTGCGATAAAAATTCGTGTTCTTCGTGTCTTCGTGGTGAATTTTTGTAGAATTTAAAGCCGACCAATGTCGGCTTTTTTGTTGAGAAAACCATGTATTATCAAGGCGTAAAAAAAACCATCGTTACCCGCCCAGTCCCGAAAATGCGCGCTAAATTTGGGGAATTGCATCCAATACTGGAGCGTATCTTTTTAGCCCGGGGCTTGACTACGGAAGCGGAACTGGACAGGACGCTGGCTAAACTTCCGTCGCCATGGCTGCTATCGGGCATGGAAAAGATAGTGGAGCACTTGATCACCGCGATCAATGAGCAGAAACGGATTTGCATTGTGGCCGACTTCGATGCCGACGGCGCAACCAGTTGTGCGGTAGCTATTAAGGGTTTGCAATTGCTGGGCGCAAAGGAGGTAACCTTTGTTGTGCCTAACCGGTTTGAGTACGGTTACGGCTTGACTCCTGAAATCGTCGATCTGGTTAAGCAGCAAGATCCTGATGTGATTATTACCGTTGATAACGGCATATCGAGCATAGATGGGGTTAGGGTTGCCAAAGAACTGGGCATAAAAGTCCTGATCACCGATCATCATTTGCCGGGGCATGAGTTGCCCATGGCTGACGCTATTGTCAATCCCAATTTGATAGATGATAAGTTTCCCAGTGGCACGCTGGCCGGTGTCGGCGTTATTTTTTATGTGTTAATGGCGTTGAGAAGCCGGTTAAGAGATCAGGGCTGGTTTGAGCAAAAACAGTTTCAAGAACCCAATCTAGCTCAGTTGCTTGATTATGTCGCATTGGGGACGGTTGCCGATGTGGTGGCACTGGATCAAATCAACCGGGTTCTGGTGTATCAGGGGTTGTTAAGAATACGTACAGGGCGTTCGCATCCGGGTATAAAAGCGCTTATCGAGGTATCAGGCAGAAACTCTGAAACCGTTTCTGCCTCCGATTTGGGTTTTGCCATAGGGCCGAGGCTTAATGCGGCAGGACGTATGGATGACATGTCATTAGGGATTCAGTGTCTGCTTACTGAAGACCCTGCTCTTGCCAAGGAAATGGCATTGCAGCTCGATGAGCTGAACAATGACCGGCGGGAAATTGAAGGGCAAATGAAAAACGAAGCGATGGCTTTGTTAAGTGAAATGAAAAAGCTTGATGAGCACCATTTGCCTGCGGGAGTCTGTTTGTTTGACTCAAACTGGCACCAAGGCGTTATCGGGATTTTGGCATCGCGCATTAAAGATCAATTGCATCGTCCGGTTATCGCTTTTGCGCCTGCCGGAAAAGATGAGATAAAAGGCTCGGCGCGTTCAATTCCCGGCGTTCATATCCGTGATGTACTGAGTGATATTGCTGCCGTACATCCTAAGCTGCTGAGTAAATTCGGCGGTCATGCGATGGCCGCAGGCTTGAGCATAAAAATACACGACTATCCACCGTTCGCATTGGCTTTTGATGCCTTGGTCAGAAAGCGTCTAGTGACCATCGATCTGGAGCAGAAAATCTATTCCGATGGCGAGTTGACCGAACAGGAGATGACCATCGAATTTGCTGATTTATTGCAAAATGCCGGAACCTGGGGACAGGAATTTCCCGAGCCTGTCTTTGATGGAGTTTTCGATGTCATTCAATCGCGCATTGTCGGACAGCGGCATCTTAAATTAGTGCTGAGAAAACCGTTCGGCAAGTTACTAATCGACGCGATTGCTTTTTATGTGGATAAACCGGAAAACTGGCTGGGTTTGCGGCACATTAAAGCGGCTTACAAACTGGACATCAATGAATTTAGGGGAAACCGCAGTGTGCAGCTGATAGTGCAGTATCTGGAAAAAATCGTATAAAAAAGGGCGGATAATCCGCCCTTTTTTGTAACGCAATATTATTTTTTGGGTTCTGCCGGCGCTGGTTCAGCTGCTTTGGCGGGCTCTTCAGTTTTGGCTGGTTCTGCCGGAGCCGCTGGAGCTGTTTCAGTTGCAGCGCCTTCTGGCGCTTTAGCAGGCTCAGCTGCTGGTGCCTCAGGCTCTGCAGCAGGTTGTTCTGCTGGAGCCGGCGCAGCTTCAGTTTTTGGCTTTTCTTCAGTCAGGGGCACTAATACCTCTACTTTAGCCTGGTTACGCAAGCCTTCTATCATGCTTTGAACTTTTTTGCGTTGCATGAAAGGTGTCAATTGCTCTTTAACCGCTTCCAATGGTGGAGGTGTTACAGGGCGATCATCTTCTTTTAAAATTACATGGTAACCAAACTGGGTCTTAACGGGTGCTTTGGTGTATTTTCCTTTTTCCAGTGCGGCCACTGCTTCAGAGAAAGGAGCAACCATCTGTGCGGCAGAGAACCAACCTAAGTCGCCGCCGTTTTGAGATTCTTTAGCATCCAATGAATGCTTGTTGGCTAATTTTGAAAAATCCGCGCCCTTATCCAATTCGGCAATCAGTTTTTTGGCTTCTGCTTCGGTTTTAACCAGAATATGACGTGCTTTATATTCGGTACCTTTTTCAGCCGCTACCTTGCTGTCGTATTCGGCTTTGATTTCTGCGTCGGTTACCGGATTGGCTTTGATGAAGTTTTGCAGTACGGCTTGGGTTAATAATGCCTTTTTAGCGGCTTCAAGCTGCGCAATAAATTCAGGAGATTTGTCCAATTGTTTTTGTAACGCATCCTGAACCAATAATTCGCGCTGAACGAGTTCTTCGACCAATTTTTCCTTAGGGAAAGTTTGCCCATGACTACGTTCGGCGATTTCTTTCTCCAACGTTTCCAAAGAGGATTTAGGAATATATTGGCCGTTAACAACAGCGACAGCATCAGCTTTATCAACCGCAGGTGAAGCAGTTGTAGCAGGAGTGCTGCCGGCATTAGTGGATGTTTCTTGGTTACAGCCGGCGATCAATGCTGTGCCGACAACAAGTAAGGGGATGAATTTTTTCATTTAGAATCTTCCTTTATTTTCTTCAGAGGGTGAGAGAGCATTAATGCCTAAGGCATGAATTTGTTGTTTCATCATGTCGCCCAGCGCTTTGTAGATAAGCTGGTGCCGTTGGACCAAAGATCTGCCTTCAAAAGCTTCAGCAACAATAGTGACATGATAATGACCGCCGCCGCTACGTGCGCCGGCATGTCCGGCATGAGCCGCACTGTTATCGATGATTTCCAAGAGTTCTGGTTTAAAAGCATCGTTTAACAGTTGTCTAATTAATTCGGATGTCATTGTGGAAAGACCTTTTTAAATGGTTTAACGGTAACCTTGGCATAAACCCCGGCATCGATGTAAGGATCAACGTTTGCCCATTGCTGAGCATCTGCTAAACTATCAAATTCGGCAACCACCAGGCTACCGGTAAAACCGGCAGAGCCGGGATTGTCGCTGTCAATGGAAGGGTGGGGGCCTGCCAGAATCAGTCGCCCAGCATCCTGTAGTTCCTGCAACCGCTTGAGATGCGCGGGACGTACCGTCAGTCTTTTCTCCAGGCTATCCGCTACATCTTCACTAATAATGGCGTATAACAACGTCTATTCCTCTGTATCGGGTATGTGTTTATATAAAAAAACCATTTGCAATAAAATAAAAACAACCATCAAGGCGGGTACGCCAAATGTTTTAAAAGTAACCCAATCGTCGGTATTGTAATTGTACATTACATAAACATTGATAAAACCTACGCTGATGAAAAAGCAGCCCCATAAAGTGTTTAAGCGTCTCCAGACCAATGCAGGTAAAGTTAAACTACCGGACAGCATCTTTTCAATGAAAGGCTTTTTACCAATAAATTGGCTGCCCAAAAAAGCTGCGCCAAATAGCCATTCTATAATGGATAGTTTCCATTTGATAAATTGCTCATCCTGCAAATAAAGAGTTGCGCCGCCCATCACTAGGATCAACCCCAAGGTAATCCATTGCATGGTTTCAACTTTCCGGTGTTTAAACCAGGCATAAGCTACTTGAATGATAGTTGCCGCAATAACAACAGCGGTAGCGACATAAATGTCGTAAAGTTTGAATGCAATAAAAAATAAAAGTATTGGGAAAAATTCGAAAAGCTGTTTCATTAGTAGCCAAAAGTAGGATGATCAGGCGTAAGCATCTATACCTGTAATCAATTGAGCACGTTGATCTTGCAGCGGTGCATTGAACGCCTGGTTATAGGCAGAAAGTGCTCTTAAGGTTCGTGAGTCGGTTGGTTTAATAATATTGTCTTGACCTGATAAATCAATGGTTAAGCTAATATCATTCTGTGTTCTTTTTATCTCTTCTGATGAAGAAGACTGATTAAGTTTTTTATTTTGAGCATCTTTTGCAACGGATAGTTCATTTTCGTCTTTATTTTGCGCACTATTATTCCTACCAACTTTCTGGTTAAGGTTTATAGGCGAAAAAGTTAATGATGAACTATGAATTCTCATATAGGAAGCAAGTCGTTATGCTGTAGTTCATTGTAAAATCTTTGATGCGGAATGTACATGCTTGAATAATTGTTTCTGCTAAAATGCCGATTATTTTTGGAGCAAATTGTGGATAGAGACACACAAACAAAATTAGAAGCTGCCGCATTCAGACGCTTACTCAATCATTTGCAACACCACACCGATGTTCAAAATATTGATTTAATGATATTGGCGGATTTTTGCAGGAACTGTCTGGCTAAATGGTATATGGCGGAAGCAGTAGAGCAGGGCATAGAGATGGATTATGAGCAAGCACGGGAAATTATCTATGGAATGCCTTATAAGGATTGGAAAGATAAATTTCAGAGCGAAGCTACCGCCGAACAATTAGCGGCTTTCGAACGCAAACAGCAAGCTAAATTAAATGATAAATAAATCACAATACGACGCAATGTTCTCCGGTGTAATCGGACAAGACTATGATCTGCTTAAGTTAATTTGCCCCATGGCAACGGAAATGAGCCGCTTGGTCGGCGTTGCTGCTTCTGAATATGGCGAGCGGGCAGCCGAAAACCTTACCGTTGTAGAGCTGGGTGGCGGCACCGGCATTACTACATTATCGTTATTAAATGCTTCAGATAAATTTAATATCCTAAGTATTGATAACGAGCCGATTATGCAGGAACAGGCTAAACAAAATCTGCGTGACTGGGTTGCAGAAGGCAAACTGGCTTTTTGCGGAGATGATGCCTTAACGGCGTTAACCAGCATTGCAACTGATAGTGTGGATATAGTCGCTTCAGCCTATACCTTGCACAACTTTCTGGATACTTATCGCAAAGAAGTCGTACAAGAAATTTTCAGGATTTTAAAACCCGGCGGACAATTCATCAACGGTGATCGTTATGGTTTGGATGATGTTTCCAAGCATACGCGTACCATTCAGCAGGAAGTCAGCGGTTACTTTCAAACGCTAATCCAAATTAGCAAACTGGACGTGCTGGAGCATTGGATAGTGCATCTGTTTAGCGATGAGTCGGAAAATCGCGTCATGCGTGAGTCGGTAGCATTGGAACAGTTACGCGACATTGGTTTCTTGAACGTCACTCTTAGCCATAGACTTGAAGTCAATGCGCTGGTTACAGCTACAAAGCCGGGGTTATAAATTTATCTAGTGGCATATCACGAACATTTCTAGTGACGTGTTCGTGGATATTAGAGCGGATTCTTGTTAGGTTCTTATTCGAAAGTTGACATGTATGAGTTATCTGAATCTCATAATTAATTTTCCTGGTAACTTCCATTTAGGAAGGGTAATTGACCAACCTTATGCTCGTATTCGTCCCACAATATAAGTAATCCGTCTTTTTTTCCATCTTTGTAATTTGTTTCAACATATTTCTTTTTATTTGGGTGAAATTCCTTATGCTTGCCGGTAAAAGGTTTATCGTGGGTAGGTAGATAAGCAAGATCATTTCTAACTTCCAGCTGTTCTGAGGTGACTATATCTTTCGGCCTTGTATCTTTTATTCGTTTTGGTTTTAAATTTTTTGGAATATTACTTGCCGGCTTAGTTTTATTTATAGGCTTCTTATTTTTCAAAACACTAATTTTAGATTTGGCTTTTGCTTTTGCCAGTATTTCCGCTAAAACTCTAGCATCAGCGGTACAATCTGAACTAAAAAAGACTATAGCCAATATAAATATTATATTTTTCATTAGAATAATCTTGGTCTGATATTGTTTCTGAAAACAGCAAATTAACAGCTTGAAAGGAAACGAGTCAATTTTAGTTTCATATCGCTTTGGAGCAGCATAATAATAGACACCACATTGATTTAACATAATATACATTATGCGAAGTCTGAAAACGGTCTTTCCAGGGTGGTTGTAACGGTAAATTCTACGCTACCTGATACGGCGCTGCTTCTCTGCGCCTATCGGTCGACAGTCAGGCGTTAAAGCGGTTGATTAGGTGATGAATGGCACGAGCGGAACGGTGAATGATCGTTACTGATGACAGTTGGTCGTAATGGCCATTCACCACGATGAGCAAGCGCCGCTGGCGCAGTGATTTGAAAGTTAGTGACGCAAGCGCCATGCTGGCCGGCGGCCGCGACGGCTAACGCCTGTCTGCATTAGTCGGTACCTGCGGCATTACGTAACGATAAGGCAGATTTAAAGCAACGCTGGCGCATGAACACATTTTTCTATCCGCACCAGTTTTAATGGATTTATCTGGCGCAGTTGCGCCGCCGTCCCCGTGTGCTCCTGACGTCGCCCCCGCTGCCGTCGCCACCTCCGCACCAGCATTAGTTGATTGTTCCGGTTCGATTATTGTTACTTGTTACAGATTATCGACGCTGTCCGGAACCTCCCCGCGCGCGGGGTCCCCTCCGGCCAGCTTGTCGAATGACTGGCATACGTGCGACGACAATCAGGAACGGGTACACGGTAAAGACAATAATTGTAATCGCCTGGATGAGCGCCCATCCGTGGGCTGTGCGCTCAACTCAGTCGATGACAACTGTTGTAACTTGGCTTGATAGGTTCGATCAGGCCGCTTCCACGTCGGCCAGACATGCGCCAACCTGAGCAATCTCGACATCGATCAAAGGAAAGTATTCAATCGAATCAGGCTCAAATTCAACACCTATATCAACGCGGCCTGAATGGCTCAAAGCGACCGATTCAACAAAGTACCAACCAGGCGTATAAGGATAATCCGGATGCAAAGAAGGAAATCGAGAAAAATAAACGAGCTGTCCGCAAAGATCAGCAGCTTGAAAAAGAGTAAAATTGAAATCAGTCATTATTGAAACCTCATAGCGGTTTTAGTAGTGATTAGTTCGATTTACTGTTGACGGACAGTAAGTCGAACGGCCTTTAAAAATCAGTCAAATTAAAGATACTTACCAGGCTTTAAGACGCTCATATCATGCGAGATATAGCCTTTTCGAACACAACGAAGCATATAACGCTTAAGAGCCGCAGAAGCTGTGTATTGCTCTCGTTTACATAGCTTTAAAAAATCCTCTTTCAATTGCGCATTAACTCGAAATGTATAAGAGGAATCGTCAATTAAAAGCTGATCATCTTTCTCGCGCTGATCAGCATCATCAATAGCAGAACCGTAGTAACTGTGTTTAGTCATAATATTAAAATTGCAGTACATTAGGAGTGCAAAAGAATAACAAACGTTTTACAGAAGTCAAACAATACTGCATTTGTAAGACAAACGAAAAAAACGGAGCCGAAATATCTATTAAAAATCATTGTCTTAAAAATCGAGCCTCATAAATGAGGCAAAAGGACAGTACTACTTACCCCTGTCCTTGCGTCTGAGCTTATTTTTCCGTTATTAGTTACGATAAAGAAAGCGAAGCAGCCGAAAAAAGAAGGGGGGCTATCGCATGATGCCGCCCATAAGTGGTGTGAGGCTCACGTGAACGAATGCAGGCGGCATAATGCGATAATTGACAGCCACTGCGATAAAGAGCGGCATGCGATAGCCCCCCTTCTTTTCTCTTTCTTGTGTGTGTAATGGCGGTTTTAGAAGACTTCGCATAATGCACGCTATGCAAAAAAGCCCCAGTGGAGTTCCATTTTCCACTGGGGCTTTTCTACATAACGTTGTCGATATTATGCGAAGTGTTAGACGCCGGATAATCGGCGGCATAGTTCGTGCTCTAGGTTCCTGTTTTGCCAAATGGAGCCAACAAAATGACGATTTACTATCAACTTCCGCGCACGTTTAAAGAATGGCGGCAATTTGCCCGTTATTCAATTCCTGAATGCGCCGTCACTTTTGCGGTGACGGTGCGAACGGTGAAAAACTGGGAGTCCGGAAAAATAGAACCGCCTAGAGCGGTTTTTATTTGCCTGATGCTGTTCTCGGGTCGCCTGGATCATCTGGGTAAACGCTGGCAAGGTTTCCGGATCACGCCGGAATGCATTGAAGCGCCCAATGGCGATTTTGTGCGTTGCGAGGAAATACGGGCGCTACGGTACGCCATGCAAGCGCTGGATATTGATCGGCTCAGGCGTTGTCAGATGAACGCGAATAATGCGCCGGAAGCGATTGATTTTAATAAGGTAACATTCATTGATAAGGCGCCAAAACTGACAAAACCACGCCACCTGGACGGGGCTGTTTCTCTGCCCCTATCTGTTGAGTATCAGGCGTTTAAAGCGAATTATTAAGGTGATGAATGGCGCAGCCGATAGATAAATTATCGTAACTCGTTATATTAACCGTTTGAGCCATTCACCACGGGCGCAGTTATTTGGATAGTTAAATGACGCAAGCGCCAGCGCGTGGCATTCTTAATGCTCAAATTCATTCAGCCGAGCACATGAGGTCGGCCTAGCGCCGTTTGACTGTTTCAGTTCGACCCAAACCGGCCAGAGACGCTTAATAACCAAGTATGTAATTTTTACCTGACAATTTTTCGCAGCCTTCAGTAATTAAATCAATAAAATCCTGAGCATCAGAAAAATAGTTTTTAAATGCAAGTCGAATATCTTCATTTCTATCTGCTTTAACAAGAACTATATCTTTGCCAGGCATTTCTTTTTCTAATATAAATAACTCTCTTAGCGCCTCAGTTGCTCCACGAAATGTTCTTACCTCCAATTCACCATCTGGGGTAAAAATTAAAATAGCGTTTCTTTTGGTTGTAGCGGCCGTCTCAACTGTATATAGACCCTCATTAAGAGCTGCCAATGTTCTCAATAAATTTAATTCACCATCTAATTCTAAGAATTCCCTAACCACATCAACATCTGATTTTTCGGGGCATGGGCCAAATTGTTTTTCAAAGTATCTTGAAAGAATCTCACTAGCCAGCGCCATTGCTATTTGATACCTATTATCACCCTCTTGAAATTTTGGTTGACTTTCAGTAATAAAACCAATTACTTCAACCGCCGTTGCCCAAGAATGTTGTATAAGTGTCCTGTACTGAATTTCTAACAATAAACCTTTCAGATTGCGTCCATTATCTGAATTTACATCATAAGAATAAACGTCATGAATCCCTCTATATCCAGTTGATTTTGGGTTTTTTATATAATCATATTTATCATCATCATTACGTCTTTTATGAAGGAATTTAGCTTTATGAAACTTCTGTCTGAATGTATACAGCTCTTCAATAGATTTAAATATTAGGCGAAAACCTGCAACATCGTCCATTCGTGCCAACTGCATATCAGGGTATCGCACTAATTTTCCAAATATTGTCGTTTTGCGTTTATGTCGCTGGGCAACAACGATACCAAACCCTCTAGTACGATTACGAAGGATAGCCTGAAAAGTATTAAGCACATTTCTATGCGCAGACCTCCACGCGTCGATTACATGCAAATCCTCATAGTTACACAAGTTATTTCGAACATTTGCACCGGCTTTATTAACGCGAGGCTTAGAACCACCAGGAAATGCATCTTTAATATTTACTTCCAATATCAACCCCTATTTATTTAATGCAAGCCACCATATCGCTTTGCAAACTTTTGTATTGAGTAACTGACCGCTAAATATTGTTTTTACCAGGTGTTTTTTTGGGCTTCTTAATGGTTTTTTAACGGGCTCAGGATTTAAATGTTCAGGTATTTGATAGAAGCCATTCAATGCGGTTTCAATGAGAACCGCCCTGCTCTCCAGCTATCTGTCCATTGAATCAGGTACGGCGGTAGCTTGATCAATACCGGCGTTTTTATTTGTTAATCAGCGCGAAAAACTGCTCAGACCAGTGATTTCAAAAACTCGGAAGCCCTCTCCTATCAACCGTACAGCACCATAGAAATCCGACAGGAAGGTGAACCTATCGCTTTTTTAATAGATCACTGTTGATTTAAAGCGTCATAAGCTTTGCGAGCCCTGATGAATTCATTGGCGCACGCGCAATATTTCCCTACTCATTCCGTTGATCAGCTGAGTTGCGGCAGTTCTTGACGGATCAATAACCCTAGTTCGCACCGGATCTGGAATTAGCTGAGAGCCTGTCTTGATAGGCTGATTTTGTTGGACATTCGTTCCGAGCGGTACTATTTGCAATGGCTTACTGTTGGTTAGTTGCGGCTGATACTGCTGAAAAGCATCAGCCACGCCTTTTATTACTGCACCCGTAAATAACATCCATCCGGCCGTTGAGATAATTCCAGCCAGCACTATGCCAAAGACGATTTTCCACATTGATTTTTCCTTCTACCTGCAAAATGAGCGGGCAATTTAACATGAGTCATGAGTCGACAAAGCGATCAATAACGGAAATTGAAAATTATGTGTCATCTAGACAGGGCTGTTCTCCTGCCTATTGATGATATGATTCAGGCGTTTATAGCAGTTTATTCTGGTGGTGAAGGCCCTGCGCCGATGAGTCATGATCGTTAATTGTGACAGCCGGTCGTTTAAGCCATTCGACACGCGCAGCGAGCCTGCGGAGGCGGTATGGGGATAGCTAAGACCCAAGAGCCATGTTGCTCTCTCTCTACGACCGGCTTGGCCGTATCTACATTTGAGGTTGATGATCTAGTGTAGATTCTTTCGATTCAAGCTCGGAATCTATCAACATTTTCATTCGAGGCAATCTGTCCCTTAGTGAAGCCACAGTAAGTAAAGATACAGTTAGCTTACGCTGAAGATCGGGCGGCAATTTATTAAAGTCTTCTACCGCCTGTTTTTGAGCTTCTATGGATTTGGAATTTTTAAACATATTTTGTTCTTATTATTAGCGTGTTGTTAATCTTAATTATTACAACCTTGTTACAGGTCGGTTACATATTACATTAATTATATAGAGCAAGCTATTAAATTAATTAAGATAAGTAACTAAAAAGACCTCCCCTTCCCGTCAAGCGGATAAGCAAAGCGTCACTAGTTACATTATTTTGCCGCGAGCTGCTCCGGGGAGCTGCTTTTCGTCCAATACAAATGCCGTTTTGACGACCTGAAAAGCGCGTGATGATCTCGCCGTCCACATCACATAATCCTCATAATCTTCACGTTTACATTTAGCCGCATTGATCAGCCGTGTAGCGCCTGATTGACTGATAAGAACCACCATAGCCAGCCAAACAGGGGGAGCCGAGGCGTAACCTGCTGGCATCTGGCTATTGTTGGTTTTGAGCCGATTGCGCATTAAATCACTAAGGCCTTTGACATAAAGACCCGTAAACAACATACAGCGATCATTCCGGCCTAAGTGCTTCACCGAGAGCGATTTTCAACATAAACAAACTTCCTTTTACATAAAAAAATATTGCAAACACTTTAACATTAGCTATCAGTCGCTAAATAGTTAAGCCCCGGTTTATCGGATAAGAGCGGTAGATGCGAAGGTTAAAGGTTTTGATGAATAGATAAGGTCAAATGCCTGCGAGAAAAAATTATGCGCTAACTAAACGGGACTGCTTCAATGTCATTATATTTTTATGTTCATGCACTTACAGAAGATTATTAAGAGGCACAGCCGATAAAGTATTTATTGTTACACTTGACAACTGGTCGCTTGAGCCATTCGCCACGTGCAGCAAGAGACCCCGATGGGGTCAGTTATTAAAAAGTTAAATCTAAAATCCAACCCAATTCACAACATTTAATTATTATGAGCTTATTTAGAAAGACTTCGTTTAATTGAGAGAATTTCTTCATACATAACATCTAAACGTGCTCTTTGTTGCATCTGTTCTTCTTTGATGGCCAATATAAAATCCCATGTTTTTGATTGATCGTCCACAGCCACCGTGGTGAAATCTTGTAATTGTTTAAGACACTTTCCAATTTGAGTTAAGCGCAAAATTATGTCATGGCTCATTTTATTTCCCAGATGTTTAGTGACTAGATAAAGTAAATGTAATTTTATGTGCTTATTTCTTAAATTTGCTAAACACATTATAACCCAACATGGACGTTAGTATAAACAGCGTTTATTTTGCCACTAGCTTTTACATTATTGAGCAAATAACGCCACCTCAAAACCTAAAAAGCGCGTGATGATCTCGCCGTCTACGTCGCAATAGTCCTCATCACCCTCACTCTTGGATTTATTCGTACTGATTACCTGATTGATGAGAACAACTATTGGCAAATTTTCAGTAAGATCACCTCAAGTTTTAAATTTAGTAACTAAAACAATGACACGCCCTAATCAGACCCTCGCGTAATATTTATCCTATAACCACGTAATGTTCTTGTTGTTGATCTGAGGACTGCGATTAACTGGAAATCAGGATAAAGAAAACTGGCAGCATGCGTAAAAATACTGAACATAAAGAATTGTTTAGCTCAAATCATTTATAACTGGTTGTGCATCGGGCATCGTTACAAATTACTGATTTTGTCCAAGTCGTTTTTGCTGTTTTAGGCGGCTGATGTGCTTGAGGAGGATTCATCGGCACCTGATAAAAGGAAGGCTGTGGCTGAGCAACCCAACTAGGTTGTACTGGTGGAGGAACGGTTAAGCTTTTTTCAATTTCGGCAATTTCTTCGGGTTTGGTAAATGCCACCAATGTTAGCGTGTTTACGTCTTGCGTCATGCGAAAATATTTTAATGTACTCATGCCTATAAGCACTTCATTAAGATGCTGATTAATGATGGCATTAAGATTGCCTATTTCCGCTGTACCAATTTTTAAGCTATCTATATGGGTTAATTGATCAACAACCTTACCGCCCGCTGTTTCCGTTTGAACTGAGCGGCCAAAAGGTAAACCCGAGGCTACAGCCAATTTTGTCGGAATAATGGTATGTGTTGCTCCGGTATCGATTACGAACGGCATTGAGTAACCGTTAATTAGGGCTGTTCCCCTAAAGTGACCCGCAGCATCAGCGCGCAAAATAATACCTCCAGTAATCAAGTCATGTGGATGTGTATTAATTGATTGAGAGTTGGCAGCTTTTAGAGTTTGTATTTTGGTTAAAAACGCATTTGCCGAATAAATAAAAAAGCAGATTATCGCCGATAGAAATAAAAGATGTCTAAATCCAAGACCTTTTTTGAGTGGTTTATGCGAGCTATACCTTGTCATGTTCGTTCCAATAAATAAATTCAGAATGACTTTTTACGTTAGTATGCTATCACTACAGTAAGAAAAACCGAAGTTGGAATTGTATGCCCGACTGGACAGAACCGCTTCTTTGTCCCCGTTTGTGTGAATGTAGCCCTATTCCATCCTCATTCTGGCAAACTCACGGCTATATAACTAGCATTGATGCTTATTGTCGACCTCATCAATTCATGATAGTTTTTGATTGGCAAATATCAATAGATGCTGAAATATCTAATAATTACAACTCAAATCGGGAGAGCTATTATGGTCGAATTTGGAATTACAGTGGTGCTTGTCGCTTTGTTGATAGCAATAGTGATTTTCTTAAACAAACGTAAAAAAAGTTCATCCAGTTACGCATCAAAAGAACCACTCGAAAAAGAATCTAACACTCCGGAGCAGCTGAAAAAGAAAGCGCCGGAAATTAAATCAACCGCAAAGACCGAAGCTCATGCCGAGCCTGCTGTTGTAAATTCGCAAGTTACCGATGCTAAAGTCGTTTCTTCCTCAGCGCCTGAACCCGTCAGCAAACCAGAAAGCGGTATTGAAACTCCGGCAAAACCACAAGCGAGGGAAACAGTCTCAACTGTAAAAGCCAGCAATACCGTAAATTCACAAGTTACCGATACTAAAGCCGTTTCTTCTCCAGAATCTGAACCCATCAGAACGCCAACTAGCAAGATTGAAACTCCGGCAAAACCCCAAGTAAAAGAAGCCGCCTCATCTGTAAAAACCGGCAACATCGAATTTCCTGAAGATTCAGTGCTGAAACGTCACTTTTTCAGTCACTTATGCACTATGATTGAAGAACTCGGCCCCCAGTGTCCTACGGATTCTGTTTTACGCCGTCATTACTATACGATGCTGGTCACCCGAATAGATCAATGCTTAAACGATAAAAAAGCTATGGAGCGACTGATTTACGATTATGAGAATCGCACACTGCATAGCATGTGATAAACGTCACGAAGCGCATCCGTCACAAGCGATGCGCTTTGTTTTCATCGGCAGGATGGGAAGCGATAACGGATTAAAAGTTGATATACAACGATCCCATAATCAAGTGATGCATAGTGTTATTAGTGTGGGTGGCATCATCCAAATATTGGTTAAGATATCCCGCCTCAGCCCGAAAGCTTTGATCAAAGGTCCAACCCAAGCCGGCAAATACGCGATTTTGATCGAAACCTGACTGTCCGCCGAACTTGGTCGAATTCACTCTGATGAAAAACTCATCCCAAGTGATCAGGCTTAAACGTGGCTCGAATTCCAGAGGATGCATAAAACGGAGCATTTGGCGTGGTCTGAAGCGGACATCATCCCCTTGTACAAAATTGCTTTCAATCATGGTTCTAAAGCTGAAAGTCCCGATATCAGTAGGCAATACATAGCGGAATGCCGGCCAGACATCTTGCTGAGAAACATAATCTTTTCCGACGTTTTGGGTCGGCAACCAGGTATAACCGGCCCAAATAGTGGCCCGGTCGCTAAGTGAATACCCTACTGCCGCACGGACCATACCCTGATACCAATGGTTCCAGTCGTCATCGAAGCGGGATTGGCCTTCCAGCCAGATACGCCCTTTTTCCAGCTTGGGATTCACTACTTTCAAACTGCCCTCGCCCACGATTTGTAACCAACTGCCGGCATCCTGAAGTAAGTCGTCCGCCATCGAAGTCATGCTGGCTGTCCCCAGAATGATGGCGGCAATTGCCCGCAGTCTCATTTTCTTAAGCATATTTTTCTCTATTATTTTGACGGGTTTCCGATAGAGCCGCTCTGCCCATTTATACAATGTCAGTGCATCCATATCGAATGGATTGTTCAATCTTGTTATTTTTTAGTGTTCATCAATCCTAACAGTCCCTTCATTAACGCCAAAGGTGTGGGTGGGCAACCGGGAATCACCGCATCGACGGGAATGACATTGGATACCGCACCGCAACTGGCATAAGACACGCCGAATTCGCCGCCGCAGGCCGCGCAATCACCAGCGGCAACCACCCATTTCGGGTTTGGTGTCGCTTCATAAGTGCGCAGTAATGCGGTCTGCATATGCCGTGAAACCGGCCCTGTGACCAGCAGTACGTCGGCATGTCTTGGCGAAGCTACAAAATGAACGCCGAAACGCTCAATATCGTAAAAAGGATTATTCAAGGCATGAATTTCCAATTCGCAGCCGTTACAAGAGCCTGCATCAACTTGACGTATTGCAATGCTGCCGGAAAACTTTATATCTATATGGCTTTTAATTTCGATGCCCAGTTGCTCCAGCTCGGTATCCTTGGGAGCTTTAAACTGTTCGGTGACAACACCGGTGGTCAGGATTTTTTTAAAAAGTCTCAGCATCTTGCTTTCCTATAAATCGTTGCCTGAATAAGATCCGTTGACGGATTTGTTGCACACAGGAAAATCCGGCACGATATTATTCAGCACCAGCTTTTCCAATGCAGGCCAGTTTAACTGACTGGGGTCGCGCGGGTAATATCGGGCAATTTTATTATCGGCATCAAACCGGATATGGCTGATAATTTCGCCACGCCAACCCTCAACAATGCCCAGCCCTTCACTGCCTGCCGGCGGCATTTTCCAGTCGGAACGCAAGTCTCCGGCCACGAGCTGGTCGATGAAATTTTCAATCAGCCGTAACCCTGTTCTGATTTCCTTGTAGCGGACCCAAAATCTGGAGGCAATATCGCCTTGGTTTTCCAATGCGACTTTAACCGTTACCTGATCATAAGGTGCATAGGGAGCATCGCGGCGCACATCCTTATCCTGTCCGCTTGCACGTCCGACGTAGCCCACGGTTCCGAAAGCGGCGGCGATTTCTTCAGGCAGATAACCGGCTGTATAGAGCCGGTCTTCCAGAGATGAATTAAGATCCAGTGCGAGTATGACCTCAGTCAGTTCTTTTCTTAGTGCAACGATCTCTTTATTTATCAGTGCGCAGGATTCATCCGATAGGTCGCATACAACCCCGCCGGGAACAATTTTATCCATTAACAGGCGATGCCCGAAAACTGCAGCATTGGTGCGCAGCCAGAGTTCACGCAAACGAGTGAATTGCATTTGCGCGAACACAAAAGCGACATCATTGCAGATAGCGCCTATATCGCCCATATGATTGGCGATGCGTTCCCGTTCCGCCAGAATGCCGCGTATCAGAGCGGCGCGAGGCGGAATTTTAACATCCGCCGCCTGTTCCATCGCCATACAGGCTGCCCAGCAATGTCCGACTGTCGTATCGCCGGAAACACGTCCAGCCAGTTTAGCTAAGGACTCCGGCTCCCTGCCTTCGGCAATTTTTTCTATGCCTTTATGGACATAACCTAAACGCTCTTCCAAATTCAAAATCAGTTCACCGACCGCCTGAAACCTGAAATGACCGGGTTCAATGATTCCGGCATGCACGGGGCCCACAGGAATTTCATAAACGCCGGCTCCGTGGGCTTCAATAAACGGATAGTGCATATCAGGTGGCGTAACATCTAACGGCGTACCCTGAACAGAAAAATACTTCCGTAACGGATAGCTGTCTTCAGTCCAGGCCTGATGCCGTGTCCAACGTCTGTTATCGGGATGGCCGATAAACTGAACCCCGAACATATCCTGCGTATGGCGTTCACTGCGGTTGGCGGCCGGATAAACCGTGGCTTGGCTCGGCAGTTCCGGGTTTGAACCGCTGATGATCGTACGCAGCAGGATATATTCGCCTTGTTTTTCAAAAACGGCGTTAATGAACAACCGGTCCTGAACCTGCTCCGCCCACCCGGCAGCCCAACGTAAATCTTTCTTCACTGCCTGCTCGGCAAATCGTTGCCAGGCATCGCTTTCAATTTGCCACAAAGTAATTGACGGAATATCGATTAGATTAACCGTAATATCCTTGGCTGACTGGCTTAAAAAATCTGCAGTCCAGTTTGAATCGCTCATAACGGCGTACTCCCGGAGATTAATAGTGTGGCCTGTGAAAACCAGTGCGCCAGAAAGCCGGGAATGGCCAGGCCCAGCCAAAGCACCAAGGCCAGATGTATCGTGACCGGCCAAAGGTTAGCCGTAATCGGTTGTTGATTTTCGGGTTTGTCGCCGTAGACCATCGGCTGGATGTGTCTGAACAATCCGGCAAAGGCGATACCGATACCCAGCAACAGTAAAGGTGTCAGCCAGGGATAACTGTGCATCGTAGCCAGCAGCACCAGAAATTCGCTGGTAAATACCCCAAATGGCGGGAATCCGGCAATAGAAATAGTGCCGATCAATAAACCCCAACCGATCTTGGGCTGGGTTTTAATCAAGCCGCGGATTTGCTCCATTCGCTGGGTTCCTGCAAGTTGAGCCGCATGACCTACCGTCACAAAAATGGCCGACTTGGTCAACGAATGCACGGTCATATGCAGCAACGCGGCAAAAGTGGCTAGAGGCCCTCCGATCCCGAAAGAAAAAGTCATCAGTCCCATATGTTCAATGGAAGAGTAACTGAACAGTCTTTTAATGTCTTTCTGACGGTGCAGCAGCACGGCAGCAACCAGAAACGAAAGCAGGCCAAAACCCATCATTAGATAACCTGCCATACTGGAATGCGTCGCCCCATCCACCAGCATTTTATTGCGCACCACCGCATACAGGGCGTCGTTTAACAATAATCCCGATAATACCGCAGACATCGGTGTCGGGCCTTCGGAATGAGCATCCGGCAGCCAGTTATGCAAAGGCACCAGGCCGATTTTTGTGCCGTAACCAATCAGTAAAAATACAAAGGCAATTTCAACAATTTCCGGATTTAGTTTAGCGGCATTTTCATAAAGCACCGACCACAGCAAGGCATTATCCCCATCGCCGATCTGCACCGCCGCGTAATACAACAAAATGGTGCCGAACAAGGCTTGAGCTATACCCACGCCGCACAAAATGAAATACTTCCAAGCCGCTTCAATAGATTCCGGGGTACGGTATAGGCTGACCAACAGCACGGTTGCCAGTGTCGCCCCTTCCATCGCCACCCACATGATGCCCATATTATTGGTGGTCAACACCAGATACATGGCCAACATAAACCCCTGATACATCGAATGGTACAGCTTTAAACGACCGTCACTGAGCTTGCCGAGTTCTTTTTCATGAGCCATATACGGTGATGAAAATATCGACGTGGTAAAGCCGACAAAAGCCGTCAAGACAATCAAATACACATTAAACGGGTCGATTAAAAAAGCCTTGCCGGATGAAATAATCGTGCCTTGATTGAGCACATTAACAGCCAGCCAGATAGTCGCCAGCAAGCAAACGCCATTGAACCGGACATTGAGTTTCCCGGTATCTTCCCGGTGTCCCGCCAGCGCGAAAAATACAATGCCGACTAAGGGTATTAACAACACTAAATAGGCGGCAATCATTTATCTACCTCATGTAACTTGTTTAACAGATCGACATCCAGAGAATCAATGCTGGTGCGTATATGCAGGAAGAAGATGCCGAACAGCACTGCCGCCACCAGTACGTCAAAAGCCACGCCCAGTTCAACGACCATCGGCATGCCATTGGTTGCGACGATGGCGGCGAAAAATAAACCGTTTTCTATAGACATAAACCCGACCACATGGGAAATAGCCTGCCGATGCGAAATCATCAGTAACATGCCCAGCAGCATCACTGACAAACTGACCACTAACGCATTCAGCATGACCACCGACGAGGATTGCACAATAGGATGCAATACGTAATAACTGAATATCATCAAACTGGCGCCGCCCAGCATGACTACAGTATTATTTTTTAATGCCTCAATATCGCGATGCATGTTCATTTGCAGAACCTGTCGCCTTAGCATCCATGGGATAAAAATGACTTTCAGCACCAGAGTCAGCACGGCTGAAATGTACAGATGATGGTTATTCAGGCTGTAGGCCGCCAATGCAGTAGTCAATGTCAGTAAAAAACCTTGCAAGGCAAACAGAAAAATCAGCCGTAGCAATCTTCCCTGCCCTAACATTAAAAACGAGGTGAGCCCTATCAATGCAGCCATTGATAAAATGGCTTGAGTATAAAAATCTAATTGTTCAATGTTCATGAGTAAGATCCAAGAAAGGCGAAGGGCAAAAGGCTAAGGACTGGATGTGATGCGTAGTTTTCGCCTTTCGCCTCAATCATCTCGCTGCCTCCAAAATAATGTGGCTCAACAAGCCAAGCAGCCCCAATAAATAAGCGAAACTCAAATATTCCTGCACCCGAAACAAGCGCATTTTGGCAAACAGCGTCTCCACCAGAGCCAGAAATATCGCCAATACGGCAAGCTTGCCGACAATAGCCAGCAAGCCGTAGCCTAACGCCTGAAGGTTAAAAGTTTCGGCAATACCCCAAGGAAAAAAGATATTGGCGATCAATACGCCGTAAAGCATCAGCTTCAACTGACTGGCCCATTCAATCAGTGCCAGATGACGACCGCTGTATTCAAGAATCATCGCTTCGTGGATCATGGTCAGCTCCAGATGCGTCGCCGGATTATCCACCGGAATTCGTCCGGTTTCAGCGACGGCAACCAACACCAAAGCCGCCAGTGCAAATACAAACGAAGGGCGTAAAACCAAGCCGTCATTAAGCAGATAGGTAATGGCAAACGACAAGTTGGTCGTTGAGGCGGTCATGGTCAGCGTAAAAATCGCAATCAACATCGCAGGTTCCGCCAACGATGAAATGGTCATTTCCCGGGATGAGCCCATGCCGCCGAAAGCGGTACCCACGTCTAATCCGGCCAGCGCCAGAAAGAACCTGGCAAAGGCAAAAAAGCCGACCATCACAATCACGTCAGCGCTGGCCGAAGTCGGTAAATCGACGGCAATTAACGGCACGACGGTTGCCGCCAGAACGGTTGCCGAAAAGATAATGTACGGCGCTTTGATAAACAGCCATGAGGCTTGTTCCGAGACGACGGGTTGTTTATGCGTTAATTTAATTAAGTCACGATAAGGCTGCAATAAAGAAGGCGCTTTGCGGTTTTGTAGCCGGCATTTGCAGTATTTGACCCAGCCCGCCAGCAGCGGCGCCAGCGCGACAAACAGCATGGTTTGTAAAACAGCGATTAACCAGTTCATCAGCTGATCACCCATAACATAATAATTAAGGTCACGAATGAATAGCCCAGGTAAACCCGGATATTTCCGGTTTGAATGCGTCCCACCCGTTTGGCCATGTTGTACACTGCGCGTTCAATCGGTTCATATAAACGCGGCCAGCTGTGATCCTGAATCTGCAACTGGTAATGAACCGCTGCCACATCCTGATTCATTGCGCCTCGCATGTCTTTGTCGATCTGCTCGTCAATAATCCAGGCTTTGGCGAAAATGCGCCGGAACGGCATCGTAAAAGCGCTGCTGGTGTATTGCATACGCGGCGTTAAACCGCCAAAACCGCAATCCCAGGTTTCGGAAATACGTAATGCTGTTGCAGGATCACGGCGCAAATACCAAAAACAGATGCAACCGGCAATCAGCGCACCGACCAGTACCAGTGGCGGCGCATAAGAAGCTTGACCGGTAGAAACCGGCGCCAGCCATAACCAGCCTAAAGCGCTGTCATTCGGCAAGGTTGCGCCTAATAACTGTCCCGCAACACTATTGATCAGGCTGATCACCGGACCCGGAAAGATTCCAAACAAAAAGCACAAACCTGCCAGTAGCGAAGGACCGGCCAGCATGCCTTTATCCTGGACTTCATGGGCTTTATCGCAATGATGCGAACGGGATTGTCCCAAAAAAATCAAGCCGAATACCTTGACGAAGCAGGCAGCCGCCAATGCCGCCGTCAGCGCTAAGGAAGCGGCGGCGACCGGTATCAAACTGCGTAATACGCCATTGTCCAGCACATCGACCTGCAACGCGGTCTGAAAAGCCAGCCATTCCGAAACAAAGCCGTTGAATAGCGGCAATGACGAGATGCTCATGCAGCCGATCAAAAACAACACGCTGGTTTTCGGCATCTTTTTAATCAGGCCGCCCATCGTATCGATGTTTAACTGGTGGGTTTGGTGATGAATAATGCCAGCGCCAAGAAACAGCAGGTTCTTGAACAAGGCATGATTGAACGCATGAAACAACGCCGCCAAAAAGCCCAGCGCCGCCAGTTGCGGATGACCGTTGGCCATGAAAATCATAGCCAAGCCCAGCACCATAAAAATAATGCCGATGTTTTCGACCGAACTGTAAGCTAAAAGCCGTTTTAAATTGGTCTGCATCATCGCGTACAAGATGCCGCCCAGCGCCGAGATAGTGCCCAATATCAGCAATACCACGCCCCATTGCCAATGCACATCGCCCAGCAAATCAAAGCAAAAACGAATCAGCCCGTAGAGTGCGACTTTAAGCATGACTCCGCTCATCAAAGCGGAAATATGCGAAGGCGCAACCGGATGCGCTTCCGGCAACCAGACATGCACTGGGACAATCCCGGCCTTCATGCCAAAACCCAATAATGCCCACATAAAGGCAATGCTTGCCCAGGTTGTCGATAACTTAGCCTCGCGCAAGGCATCAAAGGTAAAACCGTCCGAAAACCCGGCCAATACGCCAAAACCCAGAATAATGGCTAATGCGCCAACTTCCGCCATCAGCAGATAGATAAAGGCGGCACGGCGATTGGCAGAGTTTTCATGCTGGAACGCGACCAAGAAATAACTCGCAACCGACATTAATTCCCAGGCAATCATGAAAAAGAAGGCATCATCAGCCAGCAACACCAGCAGCATCCCGGCAACAAACAGCCCGGTAAATAAGCTTAAGATTGCAAAAGGATGCCGGTTTTCATCATAACTGTTCACATAGCCCGGCCCATATAGGCTGGCTGCGCTTGTGGCAATGCCGACGATTAAAAAGAAAAAACCCGATAAACAGTCAAAACGAACATGCCAAGGCAGCCACGGCAATCCTAAACTGAGCTGATCGGTAATAACTTCTTTACTGATCAATATTCCCAATCCGGCCAATATTGCAAACACTCCCGACAGACCCAGCAAAACAAATACCGCTTTCCGTAAAAAATCAGGATACTGTTCTTCTCCCAGATTGCCTGCAATCACAGACCGATAATGTTCATTACTAATCGGGAATTTTTTAAGCCAGTACTGGCTAAATTCCAGCACATACCGGCGCTGCTTCATCATCAGCCCCAGCAAGCCGGAAGCAAAGCTTAAAAGAACCGCACCGTAAGCCAGATCAAGGATCATGAAATTCTCCGTATTGCGTAATGGGTTAATGTAGCGCTTTCAACCTGGGCTGCCGGATTACAACGCTACATACAATGTTTACAATTATTTGCGATCATCCGCCGTCATTAACCGCGCAGCAAGAGCGTGATCTGAAAACGTCTCAAACGCTTTGCCTATTTTTTGGCATCGGCCGCCTTGCGCTTCATGGTTTTGCTGATAATCATGAATAAACTCCATGACGGTATGATCAATCAGGTAACCTTCTGAAAAGTCAAAAATAATCGTCTTATCTTTGTCCAACTGGGCAAGCGCTTTTTTCAACGGCAGGAAGTTTGAAAACAAGGCGGAACCTAATAATTTAACGGTCACGGTGTCTTTATCCGGCTGTTGGATCGTAAAGTGAATCTTGAATAAGTTGTTAGGCCAAACGCCCCGAGCCAGATTAATGGCAAGTTTTACAATAATCCCCAAAATCACGCCCATCAGTAAATCGGTCGTTAAAACGCCAAAAATAGTTACAACAAACAGAAATAACTGCTCTTTGCCTATTTCCCTGACTCTGTAAAATGTTTCAGGCGAAGCTAAACGGTACCCGGTGTATACCAGCAAGGCGGCCAGAGAAGCTAACGGAATACTCTGTATAAATCCCGTAAACAAGACCACGAACAGCAGCATTATTAAGCCATGAAAGAAGTTGGCCCAGGCTGTTTTCGCTCCGTTATTGATGTTCGCCGAACTACGCACGATCTCCGCAATCATCGGCAAACCGCCGATTAAACCAGCCACCAGATTACCGATGCCGACTGCGGTTAAATCGCGGTCAAGATCGGAATGGCGTTTATAAGGATCGAGTTTGTCGACTGCTGTCGCGCTCAGCAGGCTTTCAAGGCTACCCACTAAACTGATACTCAATACAGCCTCCCAAAACGCTATTGTGGTTATTTTTGAAAAATCGGGAAAATAAAAACCGGCCAGAAAATCATCAGGAATCCCAACCACATATTTCGTTCTATTGGCAGCCTGGTCTTGGATCAAGTCAAAGTGCCAGGCAAATAGGATGCCCACCAGCAAGGCAATGATCGGAGCGGGAATTCGGGTTCCGACAAGTGGCCAGATAATCAGTATTAGCAAACTTAAAAAACTAATCAGGCCGATTTCCGCATTCATATGAAACAGGCTATTCGGAATCTGCGTAATAACCGAAAACAGGCTGCCGGGTTCCGGCGTGGCCCCGAGCATGACGTGGGTCTGTGTGGCAATAATAATGATACCGATAGCCGCCAACATGCCATGCACTACCGATGTGGGGAAAAAGGAGCTCAGTTGCCCCATTTTATATATCCCCATCAAAACCTGTAATAAACTGGCCACTACAATGGCAGCGAGGGTGTAACGATAACCGGCCATCGCGTCACCTTCGCCCAACGCTTGCACCGCCGCCAAAACCACTACAATCAGGCCGGCCGCCGGACCATTAATGGTGAGATATGACCCGCTAATGCGCGATACCAATACCCCGCCGATAATAGCCGTGATGATGCCGGCCGATGGCGGAAAGCCGGAAGCCACAGATATGCCAAGACACAAAGGCAGAGCAATAAGAAAAACCAGCAAACCTGCTTGTAAATCACTTTGCCAGTTTTCTTTTAAGCCCGCCAGACCGGTTTGGGGGGTGGCTGAACGGGATGGTTTATTCATAGATATCCTCATTGTAGAAATAGTGTGTCGCTAAATGATTTTCAGGCCACCACTATACCACTGTAGCCTTAACAGCAAATCCTGCTACGGCTTAAATACCATAATGGTCGCTTTTGCGGCGACTCATGTTATTTCGTTTCATCCTGCGCACCGCCAAAGGGTGTTCCGAGAAAGTATCATGATATTCCATTCCGAAAAACTTGCATTTTCCACCATGACTTTCATAGTTATGCTGAAAGTTATGAATAAATTCCATGACGGTATGGTCAATCAGATACGCATTGTTCAATTGAAAAATAACCGTCTTACCGTGTTCCAGATTGGCCAAAGCGGTCTTCAGTGGCATAAAGTTAGAAAAAATCGCAGCGCCGACGATCGAAATCACAACGGAACCGGGATCTTTCGGTTCAATCACAAAATGAATTTTGAACAGATTATTCGGTCTGACGCCACGCAACATGTGAATAGCGAATTTGGTCAGAATGCCGATGCCGACACCGATCAACAAATCGGTCGCCAATACACCGATAATCGTCACCACGAACATAAACAATTGTTCTTTGCCGACGCCCATGACTTTGGCAAACTCCTTCGGCGAAGCCAAACGAAAACCGGTGTAGACCAGCAACGATGCTAATGCCGCCAGTGGAATGCTATGGATCAGCCGAGGAAACAACACCACGAACAGCAACATGAATAAGCCGTGAAAGAAATTAGCCCACTGGGTTTTCGCTCCGTTATTGATGTTCGCCGAACTACGCACGATCTCCGCAATCATCGGCAGACCGCCGATTAAACCAGCCACCAGATTACCGATGCCGACTGCGGTTAAATCGCGATCAAGATCGGAATGGCGTTTATAAGGATCGAGTTTGTCGACCGCCATGGCGCTGAGCAAACTCTCCAAACTGCCGACCAAACTGATGCTGACTACTGCTTCCCAGAACGCTGCGGTAGCGAACTTTGAAAAATCAGGAAAGTAAAAGCTGGACATAAAATTTTCGGAAATCGCGACCAAGAACGCCGGCCCGACGGTTTCTTCGTGATGCGGTAAAAAATGTGCATCCGGCAGGAACAAATACATGTGCTCATGTTCCAGGTCAAAATATCGCGCTAAAGCCATTCCCGCTAAGACTACAATAAGCGGCGCTGGGATCATCTTTAAAGTCGGTTTTTTTATCATCGACCAAACAATCAATATCGCCAAACCGGTGAAACCGATAATGGCAATTTCATGATTAGGGTTGAAAAGACTATGCGGAATTTGTGCGATGGTCGAAAACAGGCTACTGCCTTTGTTCGGCGTAGTACCCAACATGACATGGATCTGCTTGGCCATAATGATGATACCGATGGCCGCCAGCATGCCATGCACCACCGACGCAGGAAAAAAAGAACTGAGCCGCCCGGCTTTAAAAACGCCCAGTAAGATTTGCAGCACACTGGCGACCACAATAGCCGCCAAAGCATAACGATAACCGGCCATCGCATCGCCTTCGCCCAGTTCCTGCACCGCACTGAGCACCACCACGATCAATCCAGCGGCAGGGCCGTTAATGGTTATAAAAGAGCCGTTGAAACGCGAAACCAGCACACCGCCAATAATGGCCGTGATGATGCCGGCTGATGGAGGGAAACCGGACGCCATCGATATGCCCAAGCACAGAGGCAAGGCAATAAGAAAAACCAAGAAACCGGACAGTAAATCGCTACGCCAATTTGCTTTTAAACCGGCTAAACCGGATTTTGGCAGCCCTGGTAGGGATGACTCACGCATATAAAACCTCGTAATGATAAAAAAGCTTCTAATGAGGCGTAAGCGATTATCGTGCCAATTAATGTTTTCTTATAAGTGATTGATCCTATGTATTATTATTGTTTGTCTTGCACAACTGAAAAGAAAGATCAAAGGTGCAAAACAACCAGTTGGTTGTTTTGCACCGATGCTGGTGTGACTAACGGCGTGTTTAATGCTTGAGCCGAAAACGAGTACCTGATAAAAATCATCCAAACACAAGCGTACCTGTCGTGTCGGATAATCATCCGCATTGATCTACAAAACAACGAGTTTTCTGTAATAATCTGCCGATGAGTCCGACCCTATATAGCAAAAAACCTATAAAATCCGTATGACCTTGCTTCATCAAACTCTAGACGATCAACCCAATGCCGAATGCCGTTGCGTTTCACTTGATCGGGAAGCCATGCGAAAGGCCTTACGGCAACAACTGGCTGATGATTTACTGTATCGGATGCTGGTTGAAGAGCGTCCACACCAATTCGCCGAATCTTTGGTTTTTGTCACTGAGAGCAGTCTGCATAGGCAACGCGACATTATTGCCGCCATAGAAAGCGTTATTGCCATGCCCGCCTATCAGCAACGTGTTCTGGCTTATGCACCCGAAGCGGCGCAGTTTACTCCCAAAGCACATGGCGTCTTTTTCGGCTATGATTTTCATTTAAGCCCTAAAGGCCCGCAATTAATTGAGGTCAATAGCAATGCCGGAGGCGCATTGCTGAACGCCATTTTGGTTCGTGCGCAAACGGCCTGTTATGAATTTGATAATTTAAATATAACCGCAACCGCAAATCCGGAACAGCTGTTTATGGCGATGTTTGTTGAAGAATGGCAAGCAGAACGCGGTCAACAGCCTTTATGTTCAATCGCTATCGTCGATGAAAACCCACCGACCCAATTCATGCTGCCGGAGTTCTTGTTGTTCAAGAAGCTGTTCGAACAACACCATATCAACACCGTTATTTGCGATCCTTCCGAGCTTGATTATCGGGATGGAACGCTTTGCTATGGCAATATGCCTATCGATCTCATTTATAATCGCTTGACTGACTTCGGCCTGGAAGCTGAATCGTTAAAATTATTACGTGAAGCTTACTTGGATAAAGCTGTCGTCGTCACGCCTCACCCTAGGGCTCATGCGCTATATGCCGATAAAAGAAATCTGGCGATATTGACTGATGAAACTGCGCTGTTGGATATAGGGGTTGCCGCTGAAACCAGGACTCTGCTGCTTGAAGGCATCGCTCACACTACTTGCATACATAAGGACGACGCTGAGCGCTTATGGGCTGCACGTAAGCAATTGTTTTTCAAACCGGCCAAAGGCTATGGCAGCAAGGCCGCCTACCGGGGCGAAAGCATCACCAAACGGGTGTTCCAGGAGATTCTGCAAGGGAATTATGTGGCGCAAACGCTGGTACGGCCTACCGAATGGCAGTGGAAAGTCGAAAATGAAATGGTCAATCTTAAACTTGACCTGAGACAGTTCGTTTACAAAGGCAAGACGCAGTTGACCAGCGCCCGCTTATATCAAGGACAAACCACCAATTTCCGAACGCCCGGCAGCGGATTTGCGGGGGTTGTGGTGGTTTAAGAAATGACCAGGGCGGCCGGACCAGCCGCCCTGATGCTAACTTAATCGAGAGCTAGGTTTTTTAAATAATCCCGGAAATCGCTCTTCAATTCGTCATGTTCCAGGCCGTATTCAACGGTAGCCTGCAAATAACCGAGTTTTGATCCGCAATCGTAACGTTTGCCGTCAAACTCATAGGCTAAGAACTGTTCGTCATGCATCAATGCGGCGATAGCGTCAGTCAGCTGGATTTCGCCGCCGGCACCGCGTTCAGTAGTTTCAATCTTTTCAAAAATTGCCGGCGTTAAAATATAACGGCCGACCACTGCCAGGTTTGACGGCGCGCGCTCAGGAGCCGGTTTTTCTACAATCAGTTCAACCTTCCCTACCGATGAAGAAACTTCACTGGTTTTAACAATGCCGTACTTGTCGGTTTCTTTAGGATCGACCCGTTCTACGCCCAATATGCTGCACTGGTTTTGATCGTATTGTTGAACCATTTGAGTCATGCAGCCGCTACCGCTTCTATTTGTGATCAAGTCGTCAGCCAGGATAACCGCAAACGGTTCATCGCCAACGACCGGCTTGGCGCAAAGCACGGCATGGCCCAGTCCCAATGCTTCAGACTGACGAACAAACACAAACGACACATTAGGCGGTATTGTTTCCTTAACCGTCTTCAATAATCCGGTCTTGCCGCGGAGAGTCAGCTCGGTTTCCATTTCATAAGCCTTGTCAAAGTGATCCATGATGACGTTTTTGGTTCGGCCCGTGACAAATATAATCGTATCGATACCCGCTGCGACAGCCTCTTCAACGCAATATTGGATTAAAGGTTTGTCCACAACCGGCAGCATTTCCTTTGGGCTGGCTTTAGTGGCGGGCAAAAAGCGGGTTCCGAGACCCGCAACCGGAAAAACTGCTTTTCTTATTTTTTGATTCATTTATGACGTTCTCGACAATACAGATCACTAAAAATCAAATGCTGTGTCCAGCATTTGATCATCCCTGCCCTTCAACGGGCGATTCATTTTAAGCTTTTTCCTGGCTTCGACTCCATCAATCTTTAGAGGCGTTTATTCAAGGTCTAAAAAATTTTCAACCAATGTCATAAAAACATCGGGTTGCTGCACATGCAGCCAATGTCCGGCGCCGGAAATGGTGGTTAAAGCCGCATCCGGGAATAATAAGTTTATAGCTTCAGGCTTAACGAAATCTGAATCGCCACCCGCTATAAACAAGGCTTTGCCGGTAAACGGCGCTAAATAGTCGGTATTCGGGAAAGCGGCAATATTAGGCGCCATACGTTGAAAAACATCCAGATCAATCCGCCAGCAATATTTGCCGTCCTTTAGGATCAGATTTTGTAATAAAAACTGCCGATACCCCAGCTCGGGTATGCGTGGCGCAAGCAGTGTTTCGGCCTGTTTACGATTGCTAAGCTCAGCCAGCGACAGTTCTTTTAATGCCGAGACGGTATTATCGAAACTGTGTTTGTAGCTGACCGGAGCAATATCAGCCACAACTAGCTTATTGACTAGATGTGGATTGGTAAGCGCCAGCCACATGGCGATTTTGCCGCCCATACTGTGTCCTAACAGGTTGGCTGTTTCCAAGCCGCGCTCATCCATAAACCGCAACAAATCAGCAGTCATGGACGGATAATCCATTAACGGATGATGCGGCGATGCGCCGTGATTGCGCATATCCGGCACATAAACGTGAAACCGTGCAGCCAGTCTTTGCGCTACTTGCCGCCAGTTCCGCGATGAAGCAAAAAAACCATGCAGAATAATAAGCGGACTGTTATTCGAGTCGCCGAATTCTTCAAACGCTAGTTGTATCGTTTCCATCAGGCAAAATCGAATAATGCGCCCATCAGGCCGCCGAATATGCCGCCCCAAACGACCAGCCAGCCCAGATGTTGGCGGATGATAGCCTGAACCATTTCCTTAACTAGTTGCGGGGTTAATTCACTCAGGCGCTTATCGATTACCGATTCGATTTTGCCGACAATATCGCCGCCGATTTTGCGCGCATCCAGCCCGTGTTTTAATGCGGATTTAAACCGGTCGGACTCGACCATCTCGGTCAGCGTGATTTTCATTTTTTCGGTAAACGGTTCTTTTAACGGCGCCAGCGCTTCTTCGCCGCCCATCATCATGAGCATACCGCCAAAAGAAGAGTTCATGATCGAAGATACCAAGCCTTCATAGACCTTGTCGTAATCGACGGCATTTAACAAAGGCTCCAGGTTCAGCAGTTTTTTGCCTTGTTGCTCTTCGGTTTCAATAAATTGTTCGATGTTGTTTGCGGTAAAAAACTGCTCCATCATCAATTGCTTGATCGACAGTTTAAACTCTTCAAACCGGGCCGGTATAACGCCGGAACCGTATAAAAAAGGTACTCTTTCGAACAGCATATAAATAGCTAGCCAATTAGTAATCGCTCCTGACAATGCAAAAAAACCGATCGATTTAATTAACTCCGGTTGTACAGGGCTAACATAGCCGATAGCAATGATCACAACCGAGAGGAAATTGGTCATGAAGCTTTTATTAAATATTTTTTCTTTCATTGTTTCCTGGTAAAAAAATCAGTAATTGTTCTTTCGGACACTTTCGTCGAAAAGCCCAGAATTTCGGTCAAAGTTGAAGCGCATGTGCCGTTAATATCGAAGTTATTCCATCTTTAAAGTCAACACGGCTTGCGTAATTAATTTTCCGCCATCGCTACCGAGGATGAATGCTCCGAAAGTATGTCCGGTTTGTTTGTCGTTAAAAGCCTTGTTTAGTGAGCATCCACTTCTCAATCACAGTAAGTCGTTTTAGTTCAGTTTTTTAATGCAGATGAACTTATTTTCGGGTGTTAGTTCCATTTCGAAATAACCGCTGACGCCTTGTTTAGTCAAAAAAGGTTGAATCTTGCCTGCCGGGAAAGCGATTCTTCTGCCATCATCGGCAACAACCGAAACATTTTTTGCAATACCTTGATAGACCTTAAGGTATTGATCGTATGACAGATTTAGCATAAAACGGATACATTGAGACTGAGCCATAATATGAAGAGAAAGCCGGACATTAAATGTCCGGCATAGCTTGAATTAACGGTTGTTTTGCAGCGCGGCAATACGCTCTTCTAATGGAGGATGACTCATAAACAACTTGCCCATACCGCCACCGTTGATACCGAAAGCCGCCAACTGCCCTGGCAAATCTTCCGCTTCATGTCCACGCTGTAAGGCACGCAAAGCGCCGATCATTTTTTCCCGACCAGCCAGATTTGCGCCACCGGCATCTGCTTTAAATTCCCGATAACGGGAGAACCACATGACCAGCATGGAAGCCAAAATCCCCAAAACGACTTGCGCCGCCATTTGGATGATGTAATAGGCGGGACCATAACCGCGCTCGGTTTTAAACACAACTCGGTCGACAACGTGACCAATGACGGTCGCAAAAAAGTAAACAAAGGTATTCACTACGCCCTGCATTAAAGCCATCGTCACCATGTCTCCATTCGCAACATGGCTGATTTCATGACCGACAACCGCTTCAACTTCATCAGGGCTCATGTTTTGCAGCAATCCGGTGCTGACTGCTACTAACGAACTGTTTTTGCTCATGCCGGTAGCAAAAGCGTTAGCATCAGGGGTTTGAAATATGCCGACTTCAGGCATGTCGATACCTGCTTGTCTGGCTTGTCTGGACACAATGTTAACTAACCATTGTTCCGTTTGATTTTTGGGCTGTTCGATGACATACACGCCCATCGCCCTTTTGGCCGACCATTTAGACATCGCCAATGAAATAACGGAACCGGTCATGCCGATTATTGCAGACATAACTAAAAGAGCATTCAGGTTAAGACCAATGCCTTGCGCATCGAGAGCACTGCTTAAACCTAAGACATTAAAAACAATACTAACTACAACCAATATCGCCGCATTGGTTGCAATAAAAAGAAAAATGCGCATCATATGTTTGAGCCTTTTGAAGTTGAGGTTTAATCAATATGGGGTTTGAATGATACATTCCAACCCTGCTAAGGGTGTTAATATAACTTAAAGTTAATTAATGGAGGTTATTCCCATGAATATTATAAAAGTAATATTGTTTGCCTTGTTGTTAATTAATCCTTATTTCACTTTCGCACAACCGAATAATCATCAGGATCTTTTAGCGCGACTGCGCGTACCCTCCGGCTTCACTCTGTCAATTTTTGCCGATAACCTGCCTAATGCCCGCAGTTTAGCCTTGGGTGATAACGGTGTAGTCTTTGTAGGTACCGGATCCGACCAAAACACGGTTTATGCCGTACAAGATAGCAATAACGATGGCCTTGCAGATACGCGTTATGTCATCGCCAGCCATTTATTTACACCCAATGGCATTGCTTACAAGGATGATTCACTTTACGTGGCGGAAGTTAACCGTATTATTCGTTTTGATCACATCATACAGAGTCTAGCTAATCCACCAAAACCCGTTGTCGTGTACGACCAACTTCCATCAGAAGAGCATCATGGCTCGAAATATCTGCGTATTGGCCCCGATAATAAGCTGTATACCGCAGTTGGAGCTCCATGCAATATTTGTGAGCCTGAAAAACCGATTTTTAGCTCACTGGTCAGATTAAATCTTGACGGCAGCGGTTTTGAAATGCTTGCCAGAGGCATTAGAAGCTCGGTCGGGCTTGATTGGCAGCCCGAAACCGATGCCTTGTTTTTCACCGATAATGGCCGCGATTATATGGGCGATGATTTGCCACCTGATGAGCTGAATCATTGGACTACTGTCGGCGAACATTTTGGTTTTCCCTATTGTCATGGCGGTGATATAGCTGACCCCGAATTTGCTGCACCAGATAAAATCTGTGGTCAATTTACAGCGCCCGAATGGAAATTCAGTGCGCATGTTGCGTCATTGGGCATGCGTTTTTATCGGGGCAGTCAATTTCCGGTTGAATTCAAAAATCAGTTGTTTGTAGCCCAGCACGGTTCATGGAACCGGTCTATTCCGGTGGGCTACCGCGTTACTTTGGTAAAATTCGACCAAGGCAAGCCTGTTTCAGAACAAGTTTTTATCGATGGCTGGTTAACTCAAGATTACGATGTTCTTGGTCGCCCCGTCGATATTCTGGAAATGCCTGATGGCAGTCTGTTGATTAGCGACGATAAACTCGGCGTCATTTATAAAATTTCATATACAGGAAATCATGGATAAACAGTTCGAAATTCTAACCAAAGAAATTATTTATCAAGGCTTTTTTCGCGTGGAAAAGTATCGGCTTAAACACACTTTATTTGGCGGAGGTTGGAGCACTGAAATAACCCGCGAGTTATTTATGCGTGGCAGTTGCGTTGCGGTTCTGTTATATGATCCTCATGCCGACAAGGTGGTATTGATAGAACAATTCAGAACAGGCGCAATTTTAAATCCTGATAAAGCTTGGCTGGTAGAAATTGTTGCGGGAGCCATTGAAGAGGGGGAAACTGCCGAGCAAGTCGCTTATCGAGAATCAATTGAAGAAGCAGGCTGTGAAATTCAACAATTGATGGTTATTAATGAGTTTTATACCACTCCGGGCGGTTCATCCGAATGGATCACTCTGTTTTGCGGCAAAGTAGATAGCACTCAAGTCGTCGGCGGCATCTATGGCTTAGACCATGAAGACGAGGATATATTAGTACGCGCCGTTGATTTTAATGAGGTGTATCTTATGCTGGAAAATGGGGAGATAGAATCTGCAATTCCCATTATTGCGATTCAATGGCTGGCATTGAATAAACATAAACTTAAACAGGAATGGGGGGAAGATCGGAAGGAGTAAGGTTTTAATGCCTTTTGTCGAAACATTGAAGCTCTGCGTAAGTTTTACAGAGCTTCAACGAAATATCGATTAATCAACTATCTTGCATTTTTCGCGAGAAGCATCCACTCGATCACGAAGTTCTTTACCAGGTTTGAAATGCGGCACATGTTTTTTGGATAATGCTACAGACTCACCTGTTTTAGGATTACGCCCCATACGAGGAGGACGCAAATGTAGCGAAAAGCTACCAAAACCTCTGATCTCGATTCTTTCGCCGGAAGATAACGCCTGATTCATTTGCTCAATGATGCATTTTACCGCTATCTCCACATCTTTCTGTGCCAGATGCGGTTGATGTTTGGCAAGTGCTTCAATTAATTCTGATTTTGTCACATTCTATCCTGCGAAAACAAATAAAATTAAAGAGGCATACAGTTCATGCTGCATGCCTCTCATGATTTTTATTTTTCCATTTGCTTAAAGATATCAGCAAAAGTAGGTGTCGCAGCACCAACTGATTGCTGAGAATGATCTTTGATAGTATGAGACTCTTCATCGCTATCTTTAGCTTTGATAGATAAAGAAATTGATTTGCTTTTCTTGTCTACGCCGATGAATTTAGCTTCAAGTTCATCGCCTTCTTTCAACAAAGTTCTAGCATCTTCTACGCGATCGCGTTGGATTTCAGAAGCACGTAAGTAACCTTCAACATGATCAGCTAAAGTAATAACTGCGCCTTTAGCATCAACTTCTTTGACAGTTCCTTTTACCAAGCTGCCTTTTTCATGAGTAGCCAGGAAGTTTTGGAATGGGTCTTGTTCTAATTGTTTGATACCTAAAGAGATACGCTCACGTTCAGAATCAACCGCTAAAATAACAGTTTCCAGTTCATCGCCTTTTTTGAAGTCGCGAACTGAGGCTTCGCCTTCATCTGCCCAAGAGATATCGGACATATGAACCAGACCGTCGATACCGCCATCCAGACCGATGAAAATACCAAAATCAGTAATTGATTTGATTTTTCCTGAGATTTTATCGCCTTTGTTGTGTGTTGCAGCAAATTCATCCCAAGGATTGGTTTTGCATTGTTTCATGCCTAAAGAAATACGACGACGTTCTTCATCAATTTCCAGAACCATGACTTCAACTTCATCACCTAATTGAACAAGTTTAGAAGGATTAACGTTTTTGTTGGTCCAATCCATTTCTGAAACGTGAACCAAACCTTCTACGCCTTCTTCAATTTCAACAAAGCAACCATAGTCAGTCAGGTTGTTGACTTTACCGAATACGCGTGTGCCTGCTGGGTAACGACGGGCGATATTTTGCCATGGATCTTCACCCATTTGCTTCATGCCCAATGAAACGCGATTTTTATCTTTGTCGTATTTCAGGACTTTAACTTTAATTTCTTGACCGATTTCTACACATTCGGACGGATGACGCACGCGTCTCCATGCCATATCAGTGATGTGCAACAGACCGTCAATACCGCCAAGATCGATAAACGCGCCGTAATCGGTGAGGTTTTTAACTACGCCGGTAACCACTGCGCCTTCTTCCAGCGTTTTCAACAATTCTTCTCTTTCTGCGCTGTATTCTTTTTCTACAACAGCACGACGAGACAGAACAACATTGTTGCGTTTTTGATCGATTTTTATAACTTTGAATTCCAGGTCACGATTTTCCAGGAAAGTCGTGTCTCTGATTGGACGAACATCAACCAGCGAACCAGGCAAGAAGGCGCGCAGAGCACCAACAGCCACGGTGAAACCACCGCGAACTTTACCGGTAATTCGACCGATAATGGTTGCTTCTTTTTCAAACGCATTTTCAAGTTCTGACCAAGCTTTGTTCTTCTTCGCTTTATCACGAGAAAGCAGTGTGGCACCCAAGCCGTCTTCAAATAAATCAAGGGCAACCTCGACTTCGTCGCCAATGGCAACTTCTAATTCGCCATCGTTATTTAGAAACTGCCATTTTGGGATGACACCTTCTGATTTTGAATGGGTGCTGACGATGATCATATCGTTTTCGATATCAACAACTCTACCCATTAACATGGCACCAGGACGCATTTCCGTCTTGATTAGACTTTCTTCAAATAATTCAGCAAAGCTTTCGCTCATTTTCTATTCCCAAGCCTGTCGAAACAACAACAAGCGTTTTCTTTATCAAAGTTAAAAAAAGATCACGCAAACAATTTGCTGTGACCATGCAGTAATAATCCTTAATGGATTAAATTCAGTACTTCTTCAATGACAGCATTCAATGTCATATCCGAAGAATCGATATAAAGCGCATCATTGGCCATCGCTAACGGTGCGGTCTTGCGCTCCATGTCTCGACGATCTCGCTCTTCTATCTCATTTGTTATCTGTGTTAGGTTAGCATCATTCCCTTTTTCTATCAACTGTTTATATCGCCTCTTAGCTCTTTCGGCTGCGCTGGCAGTTAAAAATACCTTATATTCTGCGTCAGGGAAAACCACCGTCCCCATATCGCGGCCATCTGCAACCAGTCCCGGCAGTTGTTTGAAATCTTTTTGTTTTTGCAATAAGACGCGTCTGACCTCAGGTAACGCCGCAACGATGGATGCGGCATTACCTGTACTTTCAAGGCCCAACTGGGAAGTTATGTCCACACCATCCAGCCTGACGATTAATTCTTCATTGCAATCAAACTCCAGCATCATCGCTTGAGCTATATTAACAATGGCAGCTTCATCTGCCAAATCAACAGCTTGCTTTAACACTGCTATTGCCAGCGAACGATAGATAGAACCACTATCCAGATAGTTCCAGCCCAGTTTTTTTGCGACTGCCCGGCTAACCGTGCCTTTTCCTGCGCCGCTTGGGCCGTCAATCGTCAATACCGGAACAGTCATCATTCTTCCTTGCAAACAAGATCAAGGCCTAAACGCGTTGCCAAATCTCTAAACTCAGGGAATGAGGTATTCACGTTTTCGCAATCATGAATGGTGATCGGTGCATTCGCACGCAAACCGGCAATTGAGAATGACATTGCAATTCTGTGGTCGCCATGTGATATGACTTCGCCACCGCCAATTGATCCGCCCTGAATGACCATGCCATCCTCAGTCGACTGTGCGTCTACACCCAGAATTTGCAAGCCGTCTGCCATTACCTGAATACGGTCCGATTCTTTCACTCTGAGTTCTTCCGCGCCGGTTAACCGGGTTTGGCCTTCCGCACAGGCTGCGGCAACAAACAACACAGGAAACTCGTCAATAGCCAGCGGCACCAGATGCTCGGGGATGTCTATGCCTTTAAGAGGACTGTAAACAACATGCAGGTCGGCTACCGGCTCGCCGCCGACAGTGCGCTCGTTCAGGACTTCAATGTTGGCACCCATTAATCTCAGGATGTCGATGACACCGGTGCGGGTAGGATTAATGCCCACATGTTTCAATAGCAAATCGGAACCCGGTGCAATGGATGCTCCAACCAAAAAGAAAGCCGCCGAGGAAATGTCGCTGGGTACATCAATATCGGCTGCAGTTAAACGACCTTCGGCGGTAATACTGACTTTATTACCTTCTTGCTTAACCGGATAATTAAAGCCGGTCAGCATGCGCTCGGTATGATCGCGAGTTGGCGCAGGCTCGGTAACGCTGGTGACGCCTTGTGCATACATGCCTGCCAACAACAGACAGGATTTGACTTGGGCGCTGGCGATCGGCATTGCGTAATCAATACCGGTCAACTGCCCTGCTCTGCCGGTAATATGCAGAGGCGCAGTTCCTTTTTCAGTAGTTTTAATGTCGGCGCCCATAGTTGCCAACGGCTCGGTAACACGTTTCATCGGCCTGCCGGACAATGATTTATCGCCGGTTAATACTGAGTTGAATGACTGCCCCGCCAATAATCCGCTCAGCAAACGCATTGATGTCCCTGAATTACCCAGATACAAATCATTTTTAGGCGCTTTCAAGCCATGCTTGCCGACACCGTGTATGGTCAATTCGCCATTGACCGGCCCTTCAATTTCAACACCCATATCACGAAAAGCTTGCAAGGTCGCCAAGGCATCTTCTGCTTCGAGAAAGCCTTTTACATGAGTGACGCCTTCAGCCAGAGATCCCAGCATGATTGAACGGTGCGACATGGATTTATCGCCGGGCACACGTGCCTCGCCTTGTAATTTACCGCCTGGTTGAACGTAAAATGTGATTGATTTTGACATATTAATTATTATGGAATTGGTCAAGAAAGCGTTGCCGTGCGTTTTTGGCATACGTAAAGGTTTCAAAAAGCTGCTGGGTGTCGTTACTTTCCAGCAAATGTTGTATTTTATCCAATTCTCCCTTTAACTGCTCAATTAAAGGGATGATTTCATCTTTATTGGCTGCGCAAATGTCTTTCCACATGATCGGGTCGCTGGAGGCTATCCGCGTAAAATCCTTGAATCCTCCGGCCGCGTATTGAAATATCTCGCTCTGTTCGTCTTTATGGCCGAGCATATCGACCAAAGCAAAAGCCAGAATATGCGGCAAGTGGCTAGTCGCAGCCAATACGCCGTCATGATGCGCGACATTCATCACCGATACTGATGATCCCAGCCGTTCCCAGAAACGTTGGATTTTTTGCAGCGCTTCCGGCTGAGTATTGTCAACCGGCGTGATAATCAGGCGTTTATTCAAAAACAAATCATCGACTGAGGCCGTTACACCACTATTCTCGGCCCCGGCGATAGGATGAGCGGGCACCAGGTTATCCGGAACAACGCCAAAAACGTGCTTAGCTGCGGCAATGACGCTGCCTTTGGTGCTGCCGACATCGGTATAAATCGTATTATCCGACCATAACGGCTTAAGCTGGGTGAAAATGCTCTCGATGCTGGCAACCGGCGTTGCTATCACCACACAGTCAGTGCCTTGAACAGCTTCTGATAGCTCAAGGGTATAATCGTCAATGACTCCCAATCTCTTTGCCGTTTGCAGATTTTGCTCATCGAGTTTTCGCCCATAGCCGACTATGCTGTTGCATAATCCCTGTTGCCGTGCCGCACGAGCAATGGATCCGCCAATTAAGCCGACGCCGATAATGCAAATCCGCTTAAACATTGCTTGATAAAACTTCAGTCAATGCCTGTAAAAACAGCTGATTTTCTGCCTGTGTGCCGATGGTAATGCGCAGATGATTAGGTAATTCATAGACGCCGACCGGTCTGACAATAACGCCTTTGCGCAGCAAAGCCTCGTAAATCGGCATCGCAGGCTGCTTTAGATCAACCAGTACAAAATTGCCTGCTGATGGAATCCATTCCAAGCCCAATTTCTTAAAACCTTCAGTTATGAACTGCATGCCCTGAGCATTAACGGCAATAGTGTTTTGTAAATGCTCAGTATCCGTTAAGGCCGCTTCGGCAGCGGCTAAAGCCAGCATATTATTGTTGAAGGGCTGGCGCACCCGATTCAGTATATCGGCTAACTGCGGACTGGATAAACCGTATCCGACGCGTAATCCAGCTAACCCGTAGGCCTTCGAAAAAGTACGGGTAATTAATAAGTTGGGGTATTTTTCCAGCCAAGCGATTGAATTTTCAGTACTTTGGTCGCCAACAAATTCACAGTAGGCTTCATCAAGTACGCAAATGCAGGTGTCCGGCAGCGCCTGAATAAATGCCTCCAAACTAGCATGATCCAGTAATGTACCCGTGGGATTATTCGGATTTGCTATAAACACCAGCCGCGTTTTATCGGTAATCCGTTCCAGCATGGCGCCCAGATCGTGACCGTAATTTAAAGCCGGAGCCACGACCGCTGTAGCGCCAACCGCCTGAGTTACTATCGGATAAACGGCAAAAGCATGTTGCGAAAAAACCACTTCAAATTCCGGCGTCAAAAACGCTCTCGCTACTAATTCCAGAATCTCATTGGAACCATTGCCCAAGGTAATCCGGTTCATCTCGACAGCATATTTTTTCGCTAACGCTTGCTTTAAATTAAAGCCGTTACCATCCGGGTACAAAGCCAAATCCGGCAAAATTGCCTGTATCGCAGCCAAGGCTTTTTTGCCGGGTCCTAAAGGATTTTCATTGGATGCAAGTTTTATGATTTGGGTTAAGCCAAGCTCACGCTCAAGCTCCTCAATCGGTTTGCCGGGTGTATAGGGGATAAGCTTTTGCACGCCGGATACGGCAAGATTATATATTTTATCAGCGTTGTTCATGGAGTCTGTTTGCGATTAATGAATGCTCATACCACAAGGATGAGAAAGAATAATTAGAGTACGGCTTTAGGATAAGAGCCCAACAACTTAAGCATGTTTACGTTGTCGTTCAATATGGCCAGAGCCTGGGCGACATCGTCGTCTTCGCTATGACCGTCAATATCGATAAAAAATACATAATCCCATAATCCCTGGCGTGACGGCCTGGATTCAATATGCACCATGCCAATATTAAATCGCGCGAAAGGCTCCAGTATCCGATACAGCGCACCGGGCTGATTGCCGGTGGAAACAACCAGTGAAGTCTTATCGTTACCGGTTGAAGACGATATCTGCTGTCCGATAATGATAAAGCGAGTCGTGTTATTGGGTTCGTCTTCGATATTTTTTTCGATGACATTGAGTTGGTAGATTTCTGCGGCAACAATGCCGGCTATGGCGACAGCCTGCTTATTGGCCGATGCCAATTTTGCGGCCTCGGTGTTGCTGTTAACGGCGGTTCGCTTGGCATTCGGCAAATGCTTATCCAGCCATTGCCTGCACTGCGCCAGAGATTGCTGATGAGAGAATACCTCGGTGATCTCATCCAGGCTGTCGACCACTCCCAGCAAGTTTTGATGCACCCTGATCTCAACTTCCCCGCATATTTTTAATGGCGAAGTTAAAAACCTGTCCAGCGTATGACTGATGACGCCTTCTGTAGAGTTTTCGACCGGCACGACGCCAAATTGGCAGTTGCCGCTCTCCACCGCATTAAAAATGTCGTTAATGGTTGTCGCCGGTATAGTTTTAACCGCAGAGCCGAAATGCTTGATTGCGGCTTGTTGGGTAAAAGTCCCCTCCGGCCCCAAATAAGCCACATCCAGAGGCTTTTCCAGCGCCAAACACGCCGACATCAATTCTCTGAAGAAATGAGCCGCGGTATCGTTGGATAAGGGCCCTTGATTCATGTCTTTGATGCGCCGCAATACTAATGACTCACGGTCCGGGCGGTAAAACGATCCGTTCTCGCCCTGCGCGATCTTGGTTCTGGCAACCTCCATTGCGCAAGATGCACGCTGATTCATCAATTGCAGAATCTGCTTATCGATTGCATCAATTCTGTCTCTTAATTCTGAAAGGGGCGTTACAGGTGACATGACGGTCTGATTCATTTATTACTTTTTCGATTAATGGGTACGTTCAAACTCTGCCATGAAATCAATCAAAGCCTGTACGCCGGCCTCCGGCATTGCATTGTAAATACTTGCCCGCATGCCGCCCACTGAGCGGTGGCCTTTTAATTCAAACAAGCCATTGGCTTCGGCAGCTGCCAAAAAAGGCTTATCCAGGCTTTCATCAGCCAGAATAAACGGCACATTCATACGTGAGCGAAACGCTGTTTCCACCGGATTGGAATATAAAGCCGACTGGTCGATAGCTTGATACAGCTTCGCCGCTTTTGTGATATTGCGCTGCTCTATAGCGTCAACTCCCCCCTGCCCTTTTAACCACTTGAGCACCAAGCCGGCCAGATACCAACTGTAGGTTGCCGGCGTATTCAGCATGGATTGGTTTTTTGCCTGCTCGGCATAATTAAAAACCGGCGGCACTGTTTTAGGTGCATAGCCTATTAAATCGTCCCGCACTATCACCACGGTAACACCGGCCGGCCCCATGTTTTTCTGCGTTCCGGCATAAATCAAACCGTACTGACTGACATCGATTTTGCGCGATAAAATATTTGACGACATATCCGACACCAGCGGCAAGCCCTTGCTGTCCGGGCAGGATTGAAACTCCACGCCGTGTATGGTCTCGTTCGAGGTATAGTGCAGGTAAGCCGCTTGACTATCGATGGCCCAGCTTGCAGCATCCGGAATGGTAGTGAATTGGGTGTTTTCGGAACTGGCACTGACCACCACTTCGCAATAAGCCCCAGCGTCCTTGATGGCCTTTTCCGACCAAGCGCCGGTGTTCAGATAACAAGCTTTGACTTTTCCATTCAAAAGATTCTGCGGTATCAATGAAAATTGCGCCGATGCGCCGCCTTGCAGAAATAAAATCTTATAGTTATCAGGAACAGCCAGCAGTTCTCTCAAATCGCTTTCCAGCTCTTCGGCAATCATGGAAAAATGCTTGCCGCGATGGCTCATTTCCATGACCGACATGCCGCTATCACGCCATTCCAGCATTTCCTGCTGTGCTTGCTGCAACACCGGCTCAGGAAATGCAGACGGTCCGGCGCTAAAATTATAAACTCTAGACATTACGATTCCTCACCCGACTCACTATCGTCATTTGTCGTTTCTTCCGATACATCCAATTCCGATTCGGCGTCATCCGAAAAGTCATCATCGGCATCATCTACGCCGGCCAAGCCCTCGATACGATCAACGCCGATCACTTTTTCATTCTTATCCGGCTTGATAATCGTCACGCCTTGAGTATTTCGGCCAACCACAGAAATACCGTCGACCCGGGTACGGACCAAGGTACCGCCATCGGTAATCAGCATGATTTCATCATGATCGTTGACCAGCACAGCGCCAACCACTGCGCCATTACGAGCGGAAGTCTGTATCGCAATCAGCCCCTGACCGCCGCGTTTATGGCAGGTAAACTCTTCCAGCTTGGTGCGTTTGCCAAAGCCGTTCTCGGTGATATTCAGCACCGTGCCCTCGGTTGCAATAATCAGTGATATAACCTTTTGCCCTTCCTGCAAACGGATGCCTCGCACGCCGGACGCCGTTCTGCCCATCGAACGCACATCCTCTTCATTAAAGCAGACTGCCTTGCCGGTGCTGCTAAATAACAGCACGTTTTGATGGCCGTCTGTTACGGCAACGCCGACCAGCGTATCGTCCTCTCTTAAATCGATGGCGATTTTGCCGTTGGTCCGTTGGCGCTCGAATTCTTTCAATGGGGTCTTCTTGACGGTGCCCGCCGAAGTCGCCATAAAGATGAATTTATTGTCGCTAAATTCGCGTACCGGCAGCATCGCACTGATTTTTTCGCCTTGCTCCAACGGCAGCAGATTAACGAATGGTTTACCTCTGGCGGCGCGGCTAGCAACCGGCAATTGGTAAACTTTTAGCCAGTACACCTTGCCCCGCGAGGAGAAACACAAAATAGTGTCATGGGTGTTGGCCACAATCAGCTTATCGACAAAATCCTGTTCCTTGGTTTGCGTCGCTGATTTACCGCGACCGCCGCGCCGTTGCGCCTTGTAATCGCTGAGCGGTTGGGATTTGACATAGCCTTCGTGCGACATGGTCACGACCATATCTTCTTCGGTAATCAGGTCTTCATCGGACAGATCCGAATGATTTTGGATGATTTCGGTGCGTCGCTCGTCGGAATACTGTTCCTTGATAGCCACCAGTTCTTCCCTGATGATTTCCATCAGCCGAACATCGCTGCCCAAGATAAACAGATACTCATCAATTTGTTCCAACAACTGTTTGTATTCATTGACTATCTTATCCTGCTCCAGACCGGTCAAGCGATGCAGGCGCAAATCAAGTATGGCTTGAGCCTGGGTTTCCGACAACCGGTAAATGCCGGCATGAATACCGAATTCCACCGGCAAGTCTTCCGGTCTTGAACGATCCGCATCGGCACGCTCCAACAGCGCCGCAACCAGTCCTGCATCCCAGTTTTTTTCCAGCAAGCCGACTTTGGCTTCAGCCGGAGTGGCCGCTGCTTTAATCAGCGCAATCATTTCGTCGATATTGGCTAAGGCAACTGCAAGCCCTTCCAAAATATGCGCCCTTTCCCTGGCCTTGCGCAGGTTATAAATCGTTCTACGGGTGACAATTTCACGCCGGTGATTAATAAAGGCGCTGATAATCTCCCGAAGGTTCATACAATGCGGACGGCCATCCAGCAGCGCCACCATGTTGATACCGAACACGGTCTGGAATTGCGTCTGCTTGTACAGGTTATTCAACACTACCTCAGGCACTTCGCCGCGGCGCAGTTCAATCACCATGCGCATGCCGTCCTTGTCCGACTCGTCGCGTAGTCCGGAAATGCCTTCAAGCTTGCCTTCTTTAACCAGCTCGGCAATTTTTTCCAGCAGTCTGGCTTTGTTGACCTGGTAAGGCAATTCGGTCGTAATAATCGCTTGACGACTGCTGTCGCCGATGTCTTCGAAATGACAACGCGCACGCAGATAAATCTTGCCGCGTCCGGTGGTGTAAGCGTTGTAGATGCCGGAAGCGCCGTTGATAATGGCCGCAGTAGGAAAATCAGGTCCGGGAACATGAGCCATCAAGTCATGCACAGTCAGATCAGGCTGGTCGATCATCGCCAGACAAGCGCTGATCACTTCAGATAGATTATGCGGAGGAATATTTGTGGCCATGCCCACCGCGATACCGGATGAACCGTTAACCAGTAATGTTGGCACCCGTGTCGGCAAGACTTTCGGCTCGGACTCCGATTCGTCGTAGTTCGGTGCAAAATCGACGGTTTCCTTGTCCAGATCGGCCAGCAATTCATGAGCGATTTTAGACATGCGCACTTCGGTATAACGCATCGCCGCAGGCGAATCGCCATCAACCGAACCGAAATTGCCCTGCCCGTCAATCAGCATATAGCGCATTGAAAAATCCTGCGCCATCCGTACCATCGTGTCATAAACCGCAGTATCGCCGTGAGGGTGATATTTACCGATTACGTCACCGACCACACGTGCCGATTTTTTATAAGGCTTGTTCCAGTCATTGCCCAACTCACTCATCGCATATAACACACGGCGGTGAACCGGCTTAAGGCCGTCTCTGACATCTGGAAGGGCTCGACCGACGATAACGCTCATGGCGTAATCGAGATAAGACTGCTTCATCTCGTCTTCGAGATTGACAGGTATAATTTCTTTAGCGAAGTTTGACATTGATCCCTATATACACAGTGTACCGTTAGGTTTCGTGACTATGTATGAACACACTTTTCCTGATTTTTTCTTTTTAAGTGTAACTACATGGCATGAAATAAGCTTCTAATTATAGCAAATTGTCTCAATAGTGTCGAAACCGATAGTGTTTTATATCACACCGATTCACTGATGAGCACAATCCATATTGCCAATGCTCAGTTTCCGAGCCTCTGGCGCTTATTATCAGGCGAATATTTCCGACAAAAAATTTTGCATGGCTATCCATGAACGCCGGTCAGCAGAAGGCTGATAGACAGTGCCGAATACCGGATCATTGGCGACTGGATTGGTAAACGCATGCATGGTATGTCCGTAAGTATGCAGTTGCCAGTCTGCCCCCGCATCGGTCATTTCCTGCTCGAAGGCCAGCACTTGCTCAGCGGGATTCATTGGGTCATCCCGACCATGTAAAACCAGGACCTTAGCTTTGATGGCGGTGTCTTGCGTATTGCCCGGCGCCTCCAGTAAACCATGAAAGCTGACTACACCCTTGATATCAACGCCTGTTCTAGCCAGATCAAGCGAACACAAGCCGCCAAAACAAAAACCGATTGAGGCGATTTTGGCATCGTCAACCCACGGCATCAATTTCACCGCAGCCAAAGCCGCTTTCATACGCTGTTGCAACATGGCCCGATCATCCATAAAAGGCTGCATGAGCTTCCCGCTTTCTTCGCGGCTGGAACCTAAAACGCCCTTGCCGTACATATCGACGGCAAAGCCGAGATAACCGAGCTCAGCAAGTTTTTTGGCTTTTTCGGCAACAAAGTCATCCCGGCCAGCCCAGGTATGATTAATTAAAACCGCCGGCCGTCGGCCTGACTGCGAGTCATCAAAGGCAAAAAAACCTTCGAGCAGCACATCGCCATCCATATAAGCTACGGTGTTCGATACAATCGCCATGATCTCGTTCCTTAGTTAATGCGACCGGATTCCCGCAAGGCTTTTAAAAAGCCGGCGGAAGCTTCTTCTACCATATCCAATACCCTCTCAAAACCATAAGAGCCGCCGTAATAAGGGTCGGGGACCTGACGTTCGTTCAGGTGCGGCGCATAATCAAGAAAATATTTGATTTTGGGTTTGTGCTGCTCAGGGCAGGCATTGATCAGTATCGAATAGTTTTCATCATCCATTGCCAATACATAATCAAAATCCTCAAAATCGCCTTGAACGACTTGCCGGGCCCGCAAATTGGACAAATCAATGCCTCGATCCCGGGCTGCCGACTGCGCGCGCAAATCCGGTTCGTTGCCGACATGGTAGGCATGGGTACCGGCTGAATCAATGGCAAAATACGCATCCAGCTTATGGTCCTTGACCAATTTTGTGAATACGCCTTCAGCCGTCGGCGACCGGCAGATATTTCCCATGCAGACAAAAAGTACCTTTATTTTACCTTTATTATTCAAAACCTTACCTCAATAAAATGAAATTTTTTATCCAATTTTGCGCTTTTTTATAGCTAATTATATCAGATACTTATGTTTATATTTTGGGGCGAAAATAGGTTATTAAAATGGCCAAGTACAAACAACGATTAGATAATGCAATAATCACATGCAAGCATAAGCGGTAATTCTGCTCCCTCGCTTCTAGGCGCTACTCAGACTGTAGGTAGCACCAACAATGGGGAACGCTAGACAGCCATGCTTAAACCGCTTGCACGCCATTGACTACAAGACCTTGATAATCAAATAAAACAATCATTAACATATGCCGTTATAATGTTATGTATGCTTACAACTGTCATAGTTCAGCTTTCTTAACTATTAACCGGGATAAGCACGATAAATTGCCTGTGTCGTCCTATACCCCACAGCCACAATCGGAAAACAATCATGATTCAAAGTTTCTATGCGCCTATCAAGCATGGGCCCGTCACTTACATTGCTCTCGATACCCTGTTCAAACGCCACCATAGCATCACCGCAATGGGCATCGGGAGAATCAATAACGAACAGCCTTTTTTGTCCGACACTGGACAGCAAACGCTGCATGCGCTTAAGCACTTCATCAGCAAGAACACCCCATCTACAGCCCTGATGTTTTGGGAGGTCGATGACACCGATAAGATTAAGGTGACCAAAAGACTGAAAGAAGGGCTCAAAGCCGCTATGGCTTATCAAAAAAGCGCAGTTTTTTTTGTTTGTAAAAACAGTCATGTTTATGACGCAGTGTATGAAGCCCTGCATGTAGATGACAGCAAGCCCTCAATTCATTAAAAGCATATTTTTATAAGTGTTTTTGGGGTATTGGGTATTTTTGCGGCATTTGTATAGTCTCCACTAATACAAGTGGCTGCTCAAATTAACCCGCGTTTTACAAAATGTATTACCATGAATAAACTAACGTACCTTATCTCGTTGAGGATTGTCTCGATGATTTGAGTTCTTCTCTTCAGAGTAATTTGGACTATAAATTCGATATAAATCATAGGGCATGACAACCGTGTCGAACACGGCCGAGAAAGGCAGGTCGACAATAAGCATGGTTGCTATCATTCCCTTGGCCCAGACGGGATCCGAACTTTTGCCGCTGAATAATCCACCCGTATCTTTTACGTCCCGCTGAATACCGGGATAGACTGTCCACTCCTTATCAGGAGTTTCAGTCCTGGCGCGTATGCTTGAGCAACTCGACATAATAAAGCTCATAAGAATGACTGCAATCCATTTTCCAATTTCTGACTTCATAAATATTGCCTTTAAACCAATAAGAAAATGAAGTTGGCTACCTTATTTACGATATTGAACATACCCGACGACGCAGTCAATATGGGAAGACACCTAGTACGATACTTACAGAATTCCATCACCGAACGTTATTGGAAAAGCCGATAGCCTGTCGCTTTTATGAAACTGACTATTTTTTAGACATGTTAACAAAAAGGCTTATTTAAATAGGTACTTATACGTATAAAACATAGGTCAAGCACAAGTTTATCCACAGTTTTTGTGGATAACCCGCAACGAGATCTTTTGCATCAAATATAACCTTAGTCTGTACAGAATAACATGCCGTATATTGATCGGTAATGATTCACCTGCTTTTCTGCTTTAGCTTACATATTCTCAGTAGTTAAAGGGCATGAAACTCGGTAAGTCGGTGTTGCCCGACTTAATGTCTATTGATAAATCTGTCCGATCTACAAAGCTTTATCGCGTACAGATAAAATCAACAGCACAAATCCCATTGAAGCTGTCAGCTATCAGCGGGTTTAGCGACCACTTTGCCCATTAACTTGAATCCTACTAAACGCCAGCCTACAATCATTTTTAAATTAAGATACGACGTAAAGCCGCCCTCCTATACCTTCCCATTAAATTTTCATGTCAACACATAGAAGCTCTTTATTTGATAGCGCTGTTACTCTCGCCGTTACCACAGCATTTTTTTATGCCATAAGCACTGCTTACTATGACGGTTATTTCGGTCCGCTCCACTTAGATGCCAATGTTTTGGATCGTAATGTTCAACAAAGTTTATATCGAGGCTTCGTAATTTCACTTACCCCTACGCTTATCGGATTATTGATTTACGCATGTGGATGCGCTTTTTATTCGCATGTACTATTACCAGTTCTCAACGATTGGCTCCGTCATAGCCGATGGTGTAAACGCCAATTTCTTAAACTCAAGCACTTATGTCTGGGAAGAGAGAAAGATCCGGAAATCGAGCGATCCCAAAAAAAGCATACGCTTACAGCCTTTTTATACCTTGGTATTTTCACCATACTAATTCTTTCACTACAGTATTTTGAACGTAAAGGAAAAGAAGTAGCTGTCGCCGACTTGAAAACAATCGAAAGCAGTGCCGTTCAGGCATCAGATCTGGTTACTGTTAAGATCGACGAGAAACTAATGCAGCTTCTCCCCTTGGTGTGCGGTGCAAGAAACTGCGCCGGTATTGATCCTAAAACAAAAGTGATTTACTACTTTCCACAGAACGGCCATTCATACCAGTTCATCGGAACTAGCACAAACCAGATGGCGGATTGAGATCATGTTTGTAGGGCAACGTGAATATGAGCACGTTGCCCCAAAGCTGCCATAGCTACCCCGTTTTGACAACTGTTTTATGAGTAAGTTCTATAGACCGGGCAACAGCTTTTCGTTGTCCGGATTATTGTCGTTTAATGGTAGGTATAGACAACACGCCTAACCTTCAGGACTCGCAGGAATTCTTGCATCCCTTCCAGTCTGGCTTATTCGGATTAATGGCATTACTATGCATGGTTGCGCTGTCTGCTTATATTAGTGATTGATCCAAAAATATTTGCTAAACAGTCCACCCTTTCCTCTCAGCTCATATACCAGATATAGCGATAGCTTCTGGTGACGAACTAGAACCAAATATAAAACAATGCTAATAAGGAGAGCCGATCATGGCTTTAGTATCATTACGACAACTTTTGGATTATGCAGCGGAGCATAGCTTTGCCGTACCTGCGTTCAACATCAGTAACATGGAGCAAGTTCAGGCCATTATGCAAGCGGCCGATGCCTGTGACAGCCCTGTGATTATGCAAGGCTCGGCCGGCGCAAATAGCTATGCCGGCGAAGTATTTTTGCGCCATTTGATTCTTGCTGCCGTTGAACAATATCCTCATATCCCGGTCGTCATGCATCGGGATCATGCACCCACACCTGCTATCTGCGCACAAGCTATTCAATCAGGTTTCAGCTCAGTAATGATGGATGGATCTTTGCTGGAAGATATGAAAACGCCTTCCTCTTTTGAATATAACGTGGACGTTACCCGTACCGCGGTCAAGATGGCGCATGCTTGCGGCGTATCCGTTGAAGGTGAAATCGGCTGCTTAGGTTCATTGGAAACGAAAAAAGATGCCGCCACTACGCCAGAAGCACTGGATCACAGTCAGTTGCTGACTGACCCTGATGAAGCGGTTGAATTTGTAAGGCAAACTCAAATAGATGCTTTAGCTGTAGCCATCGGCACAAGCCATGGCGCCTACAAATTCAGCAAACCGCCCACCGGCGAAGTTTTGGTAATTAGCCGCTTAAAAACATTACAACAACGCTTGCCTGATACTCACTTCGTTATGCATGGATCAAGTTCAGTGCCGCAAGATTGGCTAAAAATCATCAACGATTATGGGGGTGACATTCCCCAAACGTATGGGGTGCCGGTTGATGAAATTGTTGAAGGGATTAAATATGGAGTTCGCAAAGTCAATATTGATACCGACTTACGAATGGCATCTACCGGCGCCATTCGCCGATACGTCGCCCAACCGGAAAGCACATCGGACTTAGATGCACGCAAGATTTATAAAGCGGCAAGAGATGCGATGCAAACGCTTTGTCAGGCACGCTATGAAGCATTCGGCTCAGCTGGGCATGCCGGTAAAATCAAACCCATTCCATTGAGCGGAATGGTTAAACGTTACCAGTAGGATAAAAAATAGAAAGACAGTGTCTTTTGCTGCGAGTAATGTTCAGGTAAAGGCTTGCTTAGCGTTTCGGTGGCCTGAGCAATACCCTAAAGGCAGGAAGCCCATTGCTCGCGATTGATGCGCCTTCTACGTCGGCCTGTGTGCGCTATCGTACAGACCCTGCCGTCCAGTTATTATTAAATTAAAGTTATTAATGATTAATTCGTCATCATGTCGGTATAAAGTTTTTCTAAAGCTTTTCAATAGCTTTTACCGACGCCATCCGATAATCACAGCAAAGGCTTTATTTTATGAATATTATCAAAAACACAGCCCTAATTTTTTTACTGGCTTTCTCTTTAGGCTCAACCAGCGCCTCTTATGCGGAAGAAGCCGCCAAAAGTTCAGTTGTCAGCCCCAATGAAGCCATTATGCATATTGAAAAGGCTAAGGTTGAAATCAGCCATAGAGATTTCTTCCCACCCAGCCAGCATTTAAAAGAGGCGCGTGCGGCTTCCGAGAAAGTAACGGGTAATCAGGATATTGTCAAAAAGGCCAATGCAAGCATCATTCAGGCGCAAATCAAAGTAAACCAAGGCGATATAAAAAGTGCAACGGACGAAATGAACAAGGCGTTAGAGCTGTATAAGTCACTTCAATCAAAATAGTAGATAGACCTCGCTTTTCCGCAATAAACAGGTCGGGCAACATCTTTGCCGCTGCCCGACCCAGTGCATATTGATGCCGGACATAAACACTATCCCCAAAACGAATTGAACAAATCCCCATATCGTTCAACAAAAACGGCACGCTATTTAGAATCTCCCGGAACTAAAACTGAACTGCATCAATAACCGCAATGCCTGAATCTAAAATAATGGCCGGCGTTTCATGATGACGCGAGCTAGTCACTTTTTATTGCTATTACCCACTGTCATCAGGGTTATCACTAATAAAGTAATGATCAGTACCGGCCAGAAATAAGGCGCCATGATGAAAATCCCTATCAATGCAACAAGCATGGCGAACAGAAACACAAACATGCCGACACCTAAGAACAGCAGTACCATCAGTGTCCCGGTGATAATCATAATTAACAAAAATGTCGGGCCGGCTGCAAAGCGAACCAGTGGTTCCGCAACCGGCTCGCCGTTGATTATTACACTGAGCTGTCCAAAGCCGGGATGAAAAAGATAACTAAGGACGGCAATCACTGCGCCGACTATCAACACCCTTACAATCAGTTTTTTACTGGTTTTTTGCTGCACAAGCAAAACAATTTAAGAAGCTTAACTCGGCTTATGGTGTAGGCTTATTTTAACCATCGACCAACCCAAAAAAAGCATATTAATCCCTAAAAACAAACCTAACAGCCACTGCGCCGATTCAGACCAACTAATCCAGATGACAAGCGCAAAAATCAGAGCAGTAAGGCCGCTGAACAGAATCAGTCCCCAGTTAGCCAGAGGCCGCATCATCAGCGCAATGGAGATTTTGGCTACGCCTTCCAGAGCGAAAAACGCCGTCAACAGCATAGTCAGCGTCACTGCGCCGGCGACCGGCCTGGTGATAAACAAATAGCCGATGATAATCTGCAAAATCCCCATGAATAACCACCAGCCAAAGCCCGGCATACTGGAAAACATAAAGGTCCGGCCAACATGAACTATTCCGCCAAACAGCAAAAGCCAGCCCAGAAATATGACTGTCGCCACCGTAAAAACCTGGGGAACCACTATCGCGCAAAGCCCAAGGAAAATGAAGAAAATACCTTCCGCTAGAAACAGCTGCCAATGCGTTTGTAAATAATTCTGCATTTGCTGCTGCATGTGCTGCATTTCAGTGTTGAAATCGTCAATTTTGGTCATGGTTTTTCTCCTGTCATATTTGAAAAAATACCTGTCTGCTCTATAGGACCTTTTAACACGTTTAACGATGAGCAATAAATCATAATCCGGACGCCGGTTTACCGATGTCCTAATGGCCGTATCATGCACCCATACAGATTTAAAATAACAGCTATATTTTTGATTTGTTCTCCGCGTCAAAATTAATTCCCAAGTTGAGCCAATGTTCGCCAAACCACAGCTCAGTTCAGGAATTTTGCCAGAATATTATTGGCTTACCGCTAAGGATACTAACGCTCCGCAAGAGTATTACATCATTTGTTTTTTTGTTGCTCTGCAGTCTCCCGTAATTTCTGCCGGGTTGGTTCAAACAGCGCGCTTAGACCTACACAGGGGCTTGGCTGATCTAGCGCACCAAGCAAAGCTGCTGCCAAGCCAAAATCCGGGGCATTATTCATGGATTTATTGATGCCGCGTCTTGCAATACCTGGAGCAATTGCCACATCAGAGCAAGCCAGTTCGATCAGTTTCGGGTGCAACACATCCGTACGGTACATATCCAGTTGCAATGGATTACGGTATCCGCATTCCAGCAACGCTGGATTATCGCTGTAGCAGTTTGTTTGACTGCTCGTCTTTCCTAACGGTACTCCGGTTCCGGCAGTGTTCATACGTGCCTGAAATACGATAATTTTTTCACTATCCAGTATCTGCTTGAGCGTTGCTTCCAATCGGCGTTGCTTGCTCTCGTTCCAATCCGGTAATGAGCTGTTACTTATGAATGCACCATCGAGATTGGCTTGCGACCAATCAACGCCCAACAGTTCTGCTTCGCTCAGTTCCGCTCCCTGTAGGTCTGTCAGGGTCAAATCCGACCCATGCAGCTTGGCATAACTCAAATTTGCGCCTTGGAAATTCGTTTCGCGCAAGTTTGCGCCCTGCAATTTTGCACCGCGCAAGTCTGCACCCTGAAGTTTGGCCCCGATCAAATTTGCACCTTGCAAATCCGCGCCGCGTAGATCAGCGCTCTGCAATTGCGCCCAGCCTAGAGCTGCGCCTTGCAAATTTGCTCCACGCAAATCCGCGCCTTGCAGAACCGCCTCGATCAGCCCTGCCCCCTGTAGCTGAGTCCCTCCCAGAATCGCACTCTGCAATTGTGTCTTATCCCAACCGATCACACCCTGCAACTTTGCTTTTAACAGGATCGCGCCCTGCAACTGAACGTGGCGAAGATCGGCTTTGGGTAATAGGGCTCCATAAAAATTAGCAAAACGCAGATCGCGATTTTGTAAATTCAGTCCGTCGAATTCCTTAAAGGCAGCGTCGCGCTCCTGTTTGTCAGGATCTATTGCTCGGGTCAAAAGTGACAAAGACACCCCTTTGGGCACCAACCTAGCCTCCCTGAGGTCCAGGTTGCGTGGAAATAAATCCAAATTGAACCATGAGCAAGGACCGAGCATGACCTGGAGTATGGATGCGTCCGATTTTTCAGCCATTTCGAGCGGCGTGCAAGTAACCACATCATGCTTATGCGCGGCGACGCTCAGCCATGATTCGGGTGCTAGGCGGATCAACCAATCCTCGAAGTAGCCGGGGTTATTTTCAGGCTTGTCCTTTTCAGGGGCGTAATAAGTCTGGACGGTAATACTGCCCGGTATGACCGCGATAACACTGGCCAGAACCATCACCGGCACAGAGACTAACAGAAATATCATGCCCTTAGGCTCTGTCTCGGGCCGCAATACGGGACGACGGGCAATTTCATGCGCGGATAAACTCGGCTGGCGCCGCCGGATTGATCGTCTAACCCGGTGCCACCCGAGAGTACTCAAATACCGGAACCAGCCAGGCCAATAATCAACTAATCGGAAACCGAAGTTCCGCCACCATTCGCGCGCTCGGTCTTGGGGTGAGGCGATCAAAGGCCATAAAGTAATCAGCATGACTGCATCGACCCAAACCGCTAAACGTTGCGACCATGTGATCGCTTCGTCATGAAACGGCAGGAAACGGACTTGTGCCGCCAGCAACATCAATAAAGGTAGAGCGATAACAGTAATGCCGACGACTAAAGATAACAACCAACGGATCAGCAAAACCTTAGAACGCCCTGCGATAAGATGCGTGAACGGAAAAATGAACAAACGATCGCGCACTTGTTGCCCTGCCGGTGTATCAGGAAGATCAAGATCCAGGTTCCAAAGTTTGGTAGAGAGCAATTCCAATTGCATCAGCAGATTGAAATGGAGCAGGACGACCATCCACGGCACAAAGGAATAAAAATTGGTCAGCGGAAGCTCCACATCCAGAATCGGCAATTTAACAGGGCTGATGCGAAGCAGGTCATCGTGTGTTGTTCCCCAGATAATGACGCCGAGATAAGTGACAACCGCCAGAAATGCAACATGCAGCGCCGCTACTGTCTGAGATGCAGAGTTGGCCGCTTCCAGAAGTTTCTCAATATGCGCTGAGAGCTGGTGATTGGCTGGTGATACCGGATCGGTCATAACGGATGAACTGGCTATTGCGGCTGCTAAATTTCAGGAACTATAAATCAGGTCATCTTGATGGATTTATAGCGACGATGACCAGTGCAATTTACCCACATCTGTCATAGGTTGGTAAGCGCTACCGATGGAGAAACTACCCAAATATTTTTTGGCATGGCGTAGTAGATAGTTAACCGGGCATGACTAAAAGCCAAAAATGAAACCGTATAATGAAACAAGCCCCGCATTTTCTTTCAAAATCTATTCGCAAACATTACGTTGCGTCGGCCAAAAAGCTCATTCCAAATCCTTTCACTAATAGTTAATTTCCTGCCTATAAGCTTGGGCAAGTGCTTGTCAGTTAAAATTTAAATTGCCAATGTTAATGTAAAGCCATCGGGCCATTGATAAGCATAGAAATTGAACTTCATAAGACTATTAAGTATCTAACTTACTGGGTTGTAGCATTGGTGTGATCGATATTATTTATTATTTACTGCTTCAGTCACAGACTATAGAAAAAAAGCATTTATACAATTCGTGAAACCACCTACTTGGCTGAAATGATGATTTACAGCTGATTTACACGTGACACAAGCAATTATTTGCATTATTAAACTAACGATAAGTGCCGGTTAATGACAGAGAAAAAATAAACCCATCTTTCATATATCTCTCATAAGGTATTTTGCTGAATCCTTGCAATAACCTTGTGAACATAAAGATTCCACCAAAAATAATAGGGTTGCATGATAGAGGAAAAATAAACTAACCTTCCGTACATGCTTCATCCGGCTTCTTGCTGAGCTTTTGCAGGAAACCTTATGAACACCAGGATTTCACCCAAAATAATAAAAAAGGAATCTGTTATGAAAATCAATCTGCCTGTAACTGATGTGGAGTATGTCCTCACAGAGCGTGACTCCGTGGTTTCCAAGACCGATCTGAAGGGCATCATCACCTACATCAACGAAGATTTTCTCCGGATCAGCGGTTTTACCCAACAAGAACTCATCGGGGCTTCGCACAATATCGTCCGTCATCCTGACATGCCCTCTGAAGCGTTCGAGGATATGTGGCGATCGCTCAAGGCGGGCCGCCCATGGACCGGGCTGGTCAAGAATCGCTGCAAAAACGGCGATTTTTATTGGGTAGTCGCCAATGCCACGCCGATTCACGAAAACAATCGCCTGATCGGTTACATGTCGGTGCGCAGCAAACCCAGCCATGAGCAAATTCGGGCGGCAAGCTCAGCCTATAAGCTGTTCCGCGAAGGCAAGGCCGGCAATCTGAAAATACAGGACGGAAAAATAGTCAAAGCCACCTTATTAAAGAAGCTTAATGTATTTAAGTATCTCAATATTAAATCCCGTATAACAGTAGTTATCGCTACCATGTCAATCCTTTTATTGGCCATTGGCGGCATGGGAATATTAGCTAATGACGACCTGAGGACGGTATATCAGAATCGCTCAACTTCGTTGGATAAGATTACCTCTATTCAAAAGCCGCTGTTGGCCAACCGGCTGCGTATTTCCGACAGCTTGGCGGCATTGACACTGGAAGAGATTCAGAGAAATACCATAGCGGTGGAGCACAGCATCGAAGAAATCACCAAGATGTGGGATGTTTATAGGACGACTAATTTGACGCCTACGGAAAAAATTCTGGCGGACAAGTTCAGCGAAGATAAAAAACACTTTGTGGAGATGGGGCTGAAACAATCTATCGAAGCGCTGCATGGCCATGATGCTGCACAGGTTAAGAGAGTGATCGAAGAAAAAGTTCTTCCCCTTTACGAATTCTTAGCCATTGATATTCAGGATTTATTGCTACTGCAATTTGAAATCTCCAAGCAGGTGTTCGAGGAAGCCAACTCACGCCATGACAATATCCGCAATATCGCCATTTGCATGATGGCGGCGGGTATCGCTCTGATGCTTTTACTGGGCATTACACTGATCAGAACCATTGTGCGCCCGCTGGATGCCGCCATCGGTCACTTCGGCCAGATAGCCCAAGGCAAATACAACAATACTATTGATATTGAACGCCAGGATGAAATCGGCAAAGTATTAGAAGCTCTTAAATCCATGCAAACTAAGCTCGGTTTTGATGTCGCGGAAATCAATCGCATCTCCGGCGAGAATCTGCGCATCAAGATTGCGCTGGACAGTATCTGTACTGGAGTGATGATTGCCGACAACGATCGTAACATCGTTTATATCAACAAATCGGTAGTCGATATTCTTGGCAAAACCGAAGCGGAGATTCGCAAGCAATTGCCTAATTTCTCCGTTGCTGATTTGGTGGGCACTAATATTGATGATTTCCATAAAAACCCGGCGCATCAGGCTCAGTTGCTGTCATCTTTAACCGATACCTATAGAGCCGGCATGTTGATGGGCAATCGTTCCATGGTAGTCATAGCCAACCCGATGGCCAATGAACAAGGCCAACAGCTGGGCACTGTTGCAGAATGGCTTGATCGAACCGATGAGGTCGAAGTTGAAAAAGAGGTGGCCGCTATTGTGGAAGCCTCGGTCAGAGGGGACTTCACCAAGCGCTTGGATTTGCAAGGCAAGGATGGCTTCATACTGCAACTGGGCGAAGGCATGAATCAGCTTCTGGAAACCTGCGAAACCGGCCTTAATGAAGTCGTGCGGGTTTTCGGCGCCCTGTCCCGCGGCGACCTGACCGAAAAAATCACTAATGACTATTCCGGTACTTTCGGACGACTCAAGGATGACTCCAATACCACCGTGGAAAAATTGCAAGAAATCGTCAATAAAATAAAAAATGCTACTAATAGTATTAATGCGGGGGCTAAAGAAATTGCGGTCGGTAACAATGATTTGTCGCAACGCACCGAAGAACAAGCCGCCAGCCTGGAACAGACAGCGGCCAGCATGGAAGAGCTGACCTCTACCGTGCAGCAGAACAGCCACAACGCCAAACATGCCAACCAGCTTGCTATTGAAGCATCGGACATAGCGGGTCAAGGCGTGAAAGTGGTTAACGAAGTGGTCGCGACAATGGAGGATATTAACGAAGCCTCGCGTAAGATCGTGGACATTATTTCAGTGATTGACGGCATCGCTTTCCAAACCAATATCCTGGCCCTCAACGCCGCCGTGGAAGCGGCCCGTGCCGGCGAACAAGGCCGGGGTTTTGCGGTAGTGGCCGTGGAAGTGCGTAACCTCGCGCAACGCTCCGCTGCTGCCGCAGGAGAAATAAAGTGCCTGATTGGTGATTCGGTAGAAAAGGTCGAAGATGGCACCAAGCTGGTTGCCCAGGCCGGGAAAACCATGGAAGAAATTGTGAGTTCCATTCGCAGGGTGACGGCCATCATGTCCGAAATCAGTACTGCCTCAATTGAGCAAACGTCGGGCATCGAGCAGGTTAATCAAGCTATCACCCAAATGGATGACGTGACCCAGCAAAACGCCGCGCTGGTAGAACAAGCCGCAGCGGCCGCAGAGTCGCTAGAGGAGCAAGCGCAACTGCTGTCAGGCGCAGTGGCAAATTTCAAGCTACATAATTTTAATCATTCTTTGAATGCTGATTCGGCACAAAAAGAAACAACAAAAGCTAAGAGTACAACTGTAAAGGTACCGCAATCACTGTTAGTCACTTCCGTCAGCGATGAGTGGGAAGAGTTTTGAATACGAAAAGACCTGACGGGCTTAAAACCCAAAGAGAGCCCCGATCGATTTAATGAGCATAAAAAACCAAACCCAGCCATTACGAATGAATGGCTGGGTTTGGTTTTCTGAATCGGAGTTTATATTACGTTAGCACGAATTAATGCAAGGGGAATTCTAAAAGGCAGTCATTGGGGCACCCAGCCTTGGCATTAGCGGTCATCGATTCGAATTGGCAAATGGCCGATTATATTTCGAGTACGAGCCAAACCCGATCTAGTCATTTAAACTATTAAAAGCTATTAGCCTTTGCCCGTGCTTCTTTTGCTCCGGCAAAATTCTGTTGTACTTCTCTGGCGTGAGCTATCAATAACCAGCAGTGCTTTTTCAACGTATTATTTGTGGAAGCCAATAAAGCGGATTTTTTTGCCAGATCTTCTGCCAAATTGGGCTTGGACTGTTGGAGCCGCAATACCGCTAATTTGTAAAATAAAGTCGCATTTCTTGGCTCAATTCTGATGGCTCGTTCGATAGATGCCGCCGCAGAATCAAGATCACCGGCTTTACTGTTTTGGTTGGCCGCTGAAACTAAAGCGCCTACTACCGGCGATAACGGAACTGTCGCTTCTATTGGTTGAAACGGAGTTAATTCCGAAGAAGCGGGAGGAACTGGCATTGACGGTTCCAGAGCTTCTAATGTTGCAGGTTCGGTAGGCGTAGATTCCATGGGTGCCGACTCCGCAGGCGGTAACTCTACAGGAGGAGCCAATGGTTCAGTCTTTATCGCCGAGAAGTCTTTAAGCGGCTGCGTTTTAACAACCTCTTTAGATACAGCCCCAGATGATTTGGCTCTTTTTTGTGAGCTGGATGAAGGCTTTTGACTCTTTGGTTGACCGCCATAGACTGGGGCAGGAGGCTGTGAACCGTAGAATTCAGCACAACCGACAAGAAAAGATGGCAGCGTGCAAATTATAACTAATCGTTTAAATGACATTGTTTAAAAAAGTTCTATATTGTCGGACTCGCCTTCTTGATGCGCATTTTTTATCGACAGGGCTTCAGTGACAGACTTGCCTTTCACAATGGCGTCGAACATCAGTTTTTCAGACTCCATAGTATACCGGGAACGGATTTTGCTTTGAAATTGTCCCCATTCTTCCGGATTATAAAGTCGGTCAGGATTTTCTACCAGTTCAGATAAACCTTTTAGGTTTAACGTGACATGTTGCAAACATTGCTGCATCCGATCATAAAACTGGAATGCGATAATCGATGCCTGAATCTTGTCGGTTGTTTCCGTGCAGCACGCTATGGCTTCGTCCCTTATTGAACAAGAATCAAGAGCAAGCAGATGCGAATTAATGGCTTGCATATGCTCAACAATGGAAGTAAACGATTCTGTTAGTGTATTAACCGACAGGTCTGCTTCATTCAGCATATCTTCTACTTGGATAGCCGATAAGATGAGCATCTTCGATGTTTCCTTTACATGGGTCCAATCAAGATCAGGATTACACGTGTTCGAATTAGACATGTTTTAGTACCAAGTAAAGATTTGTATAAATGATTTACACTTTTCAGCTTTATGTCTCAGCTTGGATTTAAGTAGGAGAAGCCCAGCTTTAAGCATTAAATTTTGGTAAATTATAGCAAGTTTGATTGCCTAAAGCGTTATTTAAAATAATTACTCAAGTATCCAATATATGTATATTTGGCTGTGTGAAGCTGATTCGTCATAGCCGCTTATATAAAAGCCGGATTTACAGCATTTAAAAATGCGCCTAGGCTTTAAGTTAGCAGCCATTTACAATAGCCGTACTTTGTAGAATTTTTTTGTTGTTATATGTCCAAAAGATCCCTCTTTTTATTAATGCTGTTAATCCCTGCATTAGTCGCCGTTGCCGTTTATTTTGCACCGTCCTTATCACAGAAAGCCGATATTACGCCGCCTACGACCGTTTTTAACCGATCGGCAGAAAGCGCGGTTGAAAAACCCTGCTCTAATGAGCATCCCGAATGGCGACAGGCACAGGTGATTGACGGCGTAAAAATTAATGAATCACCGTCATGCGAGCCCGATAATCCTTACGACATTGCCGTTGCCGTCAAAGGCTCTAACAATGTGTCGATGCAGACCTTGATGCAGACCCATCTGGCTCAGGATGCCCTGACCATGACCGACGACCTGGATAATGACGGCGATCCCGACGTTATTCACATAAAGATGGAAGTCGTGGAGCTGAACGGCGCGAGTCCCGATGGCGATTTCCTGATCAACACTTATGACATCGCCCCTGGCATCCAGCCGGGGCTTTGGGTTTTCGCGCCCAAATCCAGCGGCATGGCGCTTAAAAACTTCAACTCGTTGGTCGCCAACCCGCTGCTGCGTGCGCCATCGCCGGTCATTCGTGTCGAACAGGGCGACAAGGTTTATATCACGCTGGAAAACACCCATTATTTACCGCATACCATCCATCTTCACGGCGTCGATCATTCCTGGGAGACCGCTGCCGGTGACGATAATGACGGCATGGAGGAACATCCGGTGTTCCCCGGCAAAAGCCATACCTATGAAATCCAACCTAGGCATGCCGGAACCATGTTCTATCATTGCCACGCACAAACCGCCCAGCATTACATGATGGGCTTAAACGGTATGTTCATCGTCGAAGAAAACCGCCCTGACAACTGGGTGCAAACCTTTAATATCGGTGCGGGACAAGTGCGGCATCCTTCGGTTGAAGTGCAAAAATCCTACGACCAGGAATACGATTTATATTATCAATCCGTCGATAAAAAACTGGCGCAAATCATCCAGAATGCCAATGATCCGCGGCTGATCGCACACCGGATGAGCCGCGAATACAATATGACCGAATCGTTTGAAAATTACTTCATGCTGAACGGCCATTCCTTCCCTTATACACTAAGAGACGCAGTGATCGCCGCCAATGACAATGAAGATATCAAACTGCATATCGCCAACGCCCAGCGTTCTTTGGTGGCATTGCATATTCACGGACACAAGGCCACCATCACCGCTTTCGACGGCGTTGAACAACCGGCAGGGACGCAAATAACACGTGACGTGTTCGATATCGCTCCGGCGCAACGGCTTGATCTGCGTTTGCGCACCCAAAACAACGGCTTGGACAGCTACGGTCCCGGCTTGTGGATGTTTCATGACCATGTGCCGACCGGCACCACTACCGACGGCATGGAACCGGGCGGCAACATGGCAATCCTGGCCTACAAGCCGCTGCTTGACGAGCAAGGCATGCCGAAAATGCACCAGGCCCTGTTCGATCAGGTCTTCAACAAAGATTACTACGCCAAAAAACAAGCGGTCTGGGGTGAAGGCGACTTTGCGCCGCTACTCGGAGAAGCCGGATTAATTGCCCCCGATTATGTTCAAATCATCATTTTCGGCTTGGCGGCCGGGTTATCCATAGGACTTGTTATTGTTGTGGTGCTGGTTTACAAACGGAAACAAAAGCTATGAAATTATTAGTGACACTCCTGATAATGCTGGGACTAAACTCCCACCCGGCGCTGGCGGACGAGCCCATGACCATGATGCATCACGGCAGCATGATGATGGATGAAAAAGGCATGATCATGAATGCCAACAGCGACAATCTGCCCAAAGACTGCCCCAAGATTTCCGGCGATGTGAATATCACCATTCGTGCCGGCCAGAAACACGCATTGAAATTTCCCGGCAAAATGTTCGCTTTCGACAATCAGGAATGGGATGTTAAGCCTTGCTCGCGGATCAACATCACCTTTATCAATGATGATCAGATACGCCATCAACTCATGATTCACGGGCTGCCGGGTTACCTTTATCCTCAAGGCATGTTTCATCTGGAACTCTACGGACAAGGCGAATTGAAAGCCTCCCTGATTCTGCCCAGCCAGAAAAAAACCTACCTGGTGCACTGCGAATTGGCGCAACATATGGAAAAAGGCATGAAGGCGCAATTAAAAGTCGATGGCGGTGACGTTGATTTACCTAGCATTCCAGGCATCAGCAAGCCGGTCAAAGCCGATATTTATCCGGTAGATTGGACACAAGCGGCTTGGGCGGTAGTTATTGTTTGCGCATTAATTGGTTGTGTTCTCCCGTTTTTCGTGGTCAGGAGCAAATTGTAATTGATGCTGCATATTGTTTACGAAAGGCACGAAAAAGTTATGTTAGCTGCGTTCGGGATCAGTCTCCCACAAACCCGGATGCAGCCGTAACCGGATAGCGTTTGCGGAATCCTGGGCTTTATAGGATGGATTTCACTTCGTGCTCTAACGAGTCACTGCGTTCCTACTGCACTTTCGCGCACGGCGCGTCCTACTTCTTACCCAATCATTGCTATCGGTGATTCTATGAAACGGTTTTTGTCCTTCATTGTCATTTCAATAATGTTAATTATGTGCCAAAACGCATCGGCACGTGAGAAAACACCTAAACCCGCTAAGAAAGACGCATTACAATGCGCTGCCTTTAGCCCTTATGTGGGCCAACTGAATCCCAACTATGGCGCCCATCCGTCCAAAGAATTAATCGACCAGCTATTGGACAAATTGGTCAAAGACACCCCGTTCCGCTGCATCATGACTTACGGCGTCATGAATGGACTGGAATATACTTTTGCCGCCGCCGAGGCCCGGCATCTTAAAGTCATTGCGATCATCTGGCTGGACGATGACATTGCCGTTAATTCGCGGTCGATAACAGCGGGCATTGGCGTGGCAAAAGCCTATCCCAAAACCATTATAAAATTAAGCTGCGGCTCAGAAGTCAGGACCCGTCATGACTATGCTTTTGACGGCGAAATCAGCCGTTGCATAAGCGCTCTGCGCGAAGCTGGTGTATCCCAACCGATCACCACCATAGATACCTGGTGGGAATGGTGTAATCGCGTTTCGCCCTGCCATCAAACCAATTTTGGGGCGCAAGTCGATTGGATAGGGGTCAATGTTTTTCCGTGGTGGGAAAACAAGCATTCCGGCGTTTTTCCCTGCACTCCAGCCCAGAAAGCGGCTGATTTTCATATTGCACGAATTGAAGATGTTCGCCGAACCTATCCCGGCAAAGAAGTCATGCTGACTGAATTCGGCTGGCCGAACGGCCCCGAAGGCAGCATTGATTCAAATAAACGTACCCAGCAACAATGCAGCATTGCCAGCAAAAAAAACCAGGCACTGGTAATTAAATCCACATTCAAGAAACTGGCCGAAAAAGGCTGGTCCGGTACCGTGTTCGAGGCGTTCTCTGAAAACTGGAAGCCCAGCGAAGAAGGCAACATTGGTCGTTTCTGGGGAATTTGCCAAGGAGAGCCGCCTTATTCCTGCATAAAATTCTAGTGCCCGGATACTTCAAACGCAAGGAAGCGCATTAATATCAAATATCTATGATAACCGCTACACCCCAGGCGCTGGCTCAGCCATGCACGTTATTACAGAAATCTAAAATCCGATTATTCATTACATTCATCGCAGTTTATAATCGCGTTTTATAACTCTTACTGTGCATAGGATGCGCTTTATTCCCCTGCCCCTTTGCACTAAACATTTATCTTTAAATTAACATGGCACGGCCGTTTTGTTGGGACAATCCAGGGTCCAGCGAATGAAACCGGCATTCGTGCTTTTGATTATCTATCCTTTTGAGAAAAGTTTTACATGACTAAAGCTAAACTATTGCTACTTATTTTGAATGCCGTATGGATGTTTGCAGTGTCCCAGGTCAGCTATGGCCGCCATGCAGCCATTATTATTGATGCAGACAACGGCAACGTCCTGCATGAAGTAGAAGCAACTCAGTCATGGTATCCCGCCTCTTTAACCAAACTGATGACGCTGTATATGACATTCGATGCGTTGAAATCGGCCCAAATTAATCTCCACGACACCATGACTGCATCAGCTCATGCGTCCCAGCAACCCCAAAGCAAACTGGGCTTACGACGCGGCGAACGTTTAACCGTCGAAGACGCGATTTTGGCGATTATCACCCGTTCTGCAAATGACGCGTCCGTCGTACTTGCTGAACACTTGGGCGGCACCGAAGAAAATTTTGCCGCTAATATGACGGAAAAAGCACATTCCCTGGGCATGTACAACACCCATTTCATGAATGCGACCGGCCTTCCCAACAACTGGCAAGTAACCACGTCCCGCGACATGGCAATGCTGGCCTGGAAAGCACAGCGTAACTTTCCTGAGTATTATCACTACTTCGGCGCACACGGCTTTAATTTCAAAGGCACAGAACTACGCGGCATCAACAAATTCACCGCCAACTATCCCGGTGCCGAAGGCATGAAAACCGGATTTACCTGCGGTTCCGGTTTCAACCTGATCGGTGCGGCACATCAAAACGGCAAGCATCTGATCGGCGTAGTCATGGGCGGTATGACCAGCAAAGAGCGCTACCAGCTAATGATGCAAAAAATGGATGCCGGTTTCGCTAACCTAGCCAGTGCCGATTCAACAAGAAACATCAATACCATGCCTACAAGCTCAGCAGGAAGCCCGCCCTATCAGCTTGATTGCGGCAACGGGGCCCCTACCCGTTCAATACCGGTCTCTCATCGTGCCGGTTATGCGCCTAAGCACAAACATATCATCCGGGCCAAAACAAATCCCAGACACATTATCGCGGCTCAACCTAAAGCGGCCACTCCGGCTAAAGCCAGCCTAACATCCAATAACAAAAATAGGATTTTGGCACAAACTATCAAACAGGCTAAAATCAGTGTAGTGCCAGTCAGCAAGCTACCGGCTAAGAACAACAACTTCCATAAGCCCAAAACTGTCCTTAAATCGGCCAGCAAGATAAAGACCACGCAAAAAGTGGCTCTCCATTAAGCTAAATCGTCGTGACATGCGCCGGGTGTATGTACTTGGCCGCATGTTACAAATTGGCAATACCTTCCTATTGTATAATTTCTCATCTTAAAGAATCGCTACGTGTTCTGTCATCATGCCCGAGCCTGAAGCGAATCCTTTGCCGCCTCCGCCTTCCTTCTCAATCCAAGGTCAAATTCTTTCAGGCGGCTTTTATAAAGTCCAACGGGTTCACTCTATTCGGCCTTTCTCCAATTTAAAAGTTTCACACTTTGAACTCCTCCCTGCCCTGTAGCGCTTAAACAGTCCAATTTGTTTCCACGGCAGAAACTTACTGAGGCAAGCCGCTCCAGTTTGCTCCGAGTTTCAGCCATAAATAATGACAACTGCCGTAACAACGCATGGGTATATTGGCTGCCGCTGTTCATCGAGCTTTCACTTCCTACTCTCCAAATCCAGATGCCCGTTCCTGGCGGCTTTATCAATTAAAAATCAGTCAGTTATTATTTTTAAATTGTTGTAGTAATATGCTATTTTGGTATAATATGAATATATTCATATTAAGTATGAGTTCGTTCTTCCGTTAGTTCAGGGTGAATAAATTAAAAAAAGCGGGAGCTATTTTCTGGTCAGTTGATTTGTAATATGGACAAATTACAAGCCAAAAGCCGGCTTAAAATATGAATATATTCATATGCTGTTTTTAAGTCCTTGGAGGCTTTATGTTAGTTCAAATCGTTGATAAGCAACGCCACGCGGTCAATATAGTTAAAACCGCGCTTTTATCGGTCGGCATTACCGGACGTGCTATTTACGTACAAGTTGACAGTCGACGCGATCAATGTGGAGGAGAAAACTATTCAGTCTTTGTCTCAGCGCCTGCCGGCGCCAATATTGAACCCTTTTTCATAACGGGAAAAACGCTAGTGGAGGCAGTTAAGAATATGATCTGCTCGATCAAAACAGGAAAAAACACCGCTGCAACGGAAGTGTCCGAAGTAGCGCCGTTTTAAAGCATTTTTATCAATCAAGGTGATCGCCCCCTGACTCAGATTTTTCCAAGTTTGCACAATTGAGGAGTTTTCAGATTATGCCATCTCAACAACGCACTCAAACTAAGCCCCTTCTTTACCAATCCGCAGGTGCGCCGGAACATTCGATGCACAGACGGGCTTGTAGTCGTTTGCTCCGCTTTTATTAATTTGTACATTAGGTATTTGTCATGTATTCGACAGAACAATCAGTTGACCGGGAAACACCGGTTAAAGATCAAGACACACAACTGGCGGTTATTTCCGCCAATCCGCTGGACCTTCCGGCGACTACTTTTCAAGAAGGTTTAGACCGTCGCAAGCAAAACCGGGCTGCGTTAATGGCTTGGATTCGCGATGCGTTGGTTGATGGCTCCGATTATGGAAAAGTGCATGTCGTCAACCGTTCAAAATGCCAGGCCGGTAAAAATTGCCAAAACCCGAACCATTTCAGTAAATCGAGCTTATTTAAGCCGGGCGCTGAAAAAATATGCGGCATGTTAGGCGTTACCGTGCGTTATCCATCGCTGCCTGAGTATGAAAAGGCCGCACTGGCCGGCACAAACCTGAATCAGATCATCATTCGTTGCGAAATTGTCGACGGTTCCGGCCGGGTTGTTGCGGATGGCGTCGGTGCTCGCATTGTCTCTCAAGACAACGGCGACATTAACAAGAGCCTGAAAATGGCCGAAAAATCCGCTCACGTTGACGCAACGCTAAGAATGGCCGGCCTTTCTGAAGTGTTTACTCAGGATATTGAGGATATGGTGCAGCGCCGAGAAGCCGAAAGTATCCAGCGAGCCGAGTCCGAACTGAACACCGGCTTTGACGGCATTAGTAAAATTCAGCATCAGCAACTCGAAACCAAGATTAAAGAGCTCGGACTTGACCGAGCCAGGGTTAAAGAGTGGATGGCTAAAGCATCGCACAACCGCTTCAACAGCTTTTTAGAGCTCAATCAGGACTTTTATCAAATCCTTTACAGCAAGCTTGACCAGTTCGCGCAAAGCGGCTCGATGAGCGTTACAGAGGCCTTATCAATTTTAGGACTGAATGCTTTTGCAGATCAGGAGGCCATCAAAACTGCTTACCGCAAGGCTTGCATGAAGTACCGCCCCAACAAAAATCAGGCCGGTACGGAAATGATGAAAGCCGTCAATGCCGCTCACCGGTTATTGAAAGAAACGGTCTATAACGGCGTAGAGCAACCGGTTCAGGAAGACGTCAACAGCGACTTTGGCGATTTATTAAATGATGCGATGAATGCCGTTATCGGCTTGGATGGCGTCAATGTTAGGGTTTACGGCGCTTCGGCTTGGCTGTCAGGCAACACCAAGGAGCATAAAGAAACGATAAAAGCCGCAGGTTATCGGTGGGATAACAAAAAAGCCGCTTGGTGCTTTCGCCTAGCGGATCACGGAAATCTTAACAAAGGCGACTGGGACATGGAGAAAGCGGGAGAACTCTATGACGGCAGCATAACTGTAAACAAAGAGCCACCCTATAAAACGGGTATAGAGCTCTAAGTTTACATCAAGAGCGGCGCTTTTAACCGCCGCTCGACCCAATCGAGAAAATCATTATGAACAGATTATCTTTATACGAGTTAAGCACAAACTATCTGCAAGCATTAGACTTTCTGACCGACCCGGAAATGGATTTGCCCGTTGAAGCCGTCAATGACACGCTGGAAGCTTTAGGCGGCGAACTAGAAGACAAAGCAATCAACGTAGCCAAATTTTTCCGCAATATGGAAGCTACCGCCGCCGCAATCAAAACTGCCGAGGCGGACATGGCTAAACGCCGGAAGGCCTTGGAAAACCGGGTACAATGGTTGAAAAACTATATAAAAGAAAACATGGAGATGTGCGGCATCAGCGACATTGAATGCCCACATTTTAAGCTTTCGATCCAAAAGACCCCTGCCGTTGTTAATGTCTTGGATGAAAACGCAATCCCGGCGCAATTCAAAGAGGAAGTCATCAGCTGGAAAATTGATAAAAATGCGATCAAAGAGGCCATCAAAGCCGGTTATAGTGTACCCGGCACGGAAATGATCAGCGGCACGCGCCTAGCCGTAAAATAAGGTATTCAGCCTAAAGAGAGTCGCAGCAGCGGCTCTTTTTTTTGGTCAAATTAGAAATTCATTCATATAATAACCAAAATTTCTAACACTAACTCATGAACGAGTACCTAATGCAAATAGGCGACATTGTAAAATGTAGAAGGCTGGATCTTAGCTTGATTCAAAAAGAGCTTGAATCCCGGTCTGGCGTAACCCAATCGATGATCAGCAAAATCGAAAACGGCAGCGCTGAAAACGTTTCTATCGATGTCCTAAGGAAACTGGCCAGAGCTTTAAACTGCTCCCTGGTTGATTTACTGCCCGAAGCCGACAAAAATATCAGCAATAAAGACTCTTATAACACTGAAGAGAAATAAGCCGGGCAGCTCACTTATAAAGCGGCGATTGAGCTAGTTTACTTTCCAGAACGAAAAACACTCCTTTAATAATTTCAGTTGGCTCTTGATCGCATCGACAAGTTTTTGGTAGATCAACACTGATACCAATGCTGTGCCCGCGATTTGATATAACCAACGTCATAAATGCTTCTTGATTTTCTTACCGGCTTCCCTTCTTCTCATCAGCCAGCTTACAGATTTCCGGCTCCATCTACTCCTGCGTTTTATCATCCCTTATTAACTGATTTATAAGGGCCGACGGTCTACGGCAAAATAGTCATTAAAACCTTAAATTGCTACTACAAACACAAGCTTCCCGTTAAAATCCGAAGTGGAAGTATTCTGTTATTAATTATGACAATAAATTCAATGACCTAAGAGCACGAGTAAGATGCCCGGCTTATACTCGACGGCTCAGTTGAGTTCATGGATGGCGTATTTCCATGGCCTTTACCGTAAGTCACTGAAGTCATGCCAATATGAAACATACGCTTGCCTTATCTCATCAATATCCTGTATAAATAATATCGATTCAATACCTTTTTTGATGGAGAATAATCATGAAAATTATTAGCAAAACATCATTACTTGCATCAGCCATTGGTCTAACCTTAGCCAGCGGCGTGGCTCTGGCTGAAACTGCCGGCTATTTGTCGCTCAAGGAAGTTGAAGTGGAATGGGAAACTAAGGGCGATAAAAAATTGCTGGAAGTGGAAATCAAAACCGACAAGGACATTCCGATGGACGGGAAATCCGGCGCTTTCGGTTACGGGGCATTAACGGACGGAGGCAATAACGTACTGATCTTGACCACTCATCTGCCTATCGACGACAGTACTCATGAAGCGACACCTTCCGGTTTTCATACCCATGTTCTGGACTTGAAAAATCCAACCGATGCCTGTCCCGGCGCCAATTTTGAAGTCGACCTGGAAAACTCCGGCAAGAACACCGCTTTCGATGCGGATTACAAGTGGAAAATCGACAATAATAAAGCGTCCATTGAAAAAGTCCCCGCCTCCGACTTGGGTGACGCCGGCGTAGAATCGGTCGTCTCATTCACGCTGAAACCGATACAAGATGCCAATAAAAAACTAACCAACCTTTGCGTATCGGTGGTAGACAAGACCTAATTGCACCGTGCGGCGCAGTATCGGTTAGGTGTTGCGCCGCACCTGCCGGTTTCAGTCCCCCTACAAGATACAGTCATGGCCTGCCTCTGATCTCTGCAAGTATTTCTTCCAGGCGTTTTCCGGAAACGGGCTTTTTCGCAACGCCCCGCAGCGTATAGCGAATTCCCCGTTCTTCAAGTCCCTGGAATACCAGATCCTCGTCCTGCAAAAACTCGAGGATTCGCTTCACCTCATGACCGTCTTCCTTCGCATCAGGGCTTGCCTGAATTGCACTTAGATATTCAACGGCCACAGCTATCGCTTGGAAGTCACAGCGTCCTGTCTGCTCGGAGATCATAGCCACAGACCTGAAGAAAGGATCATGATGCACTTGCTTATGCCATTTTCCTTGTTCAGGCTTGGCGCCGCGTAATCTGGAACGTACAGAATCGGCATAGATATCCCTCGCTTGCGGCGATTCGAACAGCATCATGGCTTCGTGAGCTAGGCGGGCACCTTCGGCATCACCCTGTTCGATTTCGGCGAGCACCAGAGCGGCTAGAACTTTAGTCTCCGGAAAGTGACAAACCGCTTCGAAAAATCCGGGGTCGGAGTTTCCGTACAAGTCCACAATCAGGTCGGCAAGGTGCGGCTCGACCGCCCATAGGGCCCGGGCCAAGCCGGAGGCCGGCTCAGGGCCGCGGATATTCGCCCAGTGTTTCTCGCCCAGCTTGATCAAGATTCGCTGCAGATCCTCAAGCTCCTGCTCCGAAATTCTCCCGAGGTGCTTTCGGGCTTCGCTTGCGATAAAGGAGAGTTTCGTCATCATGCCTACCTTGGTCTCGTCTAGGAGCAGCTATCCGTCAGCCGACTAGCTCTCAGGCAATTCAAACTCCGCAACGACCGGCGCATGGTCCGACTCCGGAAACTTCACATCCGTTCCAAAAGCGACCGATTCGTCGTGCAGCAACTCATTATGAATCTCAGCTCCACGATAATGCGTCACCAAAGAGCGGGAAACCAGCAGATGGTCGATCATTTCGCCTCGACCATGATGGATCAGGGAGAACCGTGCAGGTTCGGGAATGGTCCGCTCGCAGGGCACCATGACGCGCTTGGCCAGTTTATCATTGCCGGTATTTTCGACATCGCCCCGAATGGCTTGCATCGGCACTTCGTCCAGATCCGCGTTGAAATCGCCGCAAACCACGATCAGCGCATCCTCATCCGCATCGAACAATTTATCGATCAGCATCCGTGTCTCCAACGCCTGTCCGACCCGCTTCATTGAAGAAAGAAAGAAGCCTTCCGCCCAGCCTGAAGCGGTTTTCCAAGTGTATTGATCTTCTTTCTGTCCCGGAATGTCCGAAGGCAATCGCGATTTCAGATGTACATTAATCAGGTACAGGACCCGGGTGTCGTCCAAATTGATCTCAGCGTGCAGGATAGGCCGTTCCCAGGTGACGGCGTTGGCCTCGGTCTCTGTAGGGGCGGAAGTCACTTTCTGGTATCGGGGAGCGGGCGCATATTCATGCAAGTATTGATGGCGTTCAGTTATTTCGAAGCGGCTCAGAATGACGAGGTTACGCTCATCATAAACCTGCGTGCTTCCTTCAGCCAGCGTGGAAACATGATGGTAGTCGGCATAGGGAGTATCGGAAAGGAGTTTTTCCAATGCCAGCAGAAGACGGGGATGCCCTGCTTTCTCCTGGCCATTGACCTCTTGCAGGCACAGGATATCGGCGTTAAGCCTTAAAAGCTGGCGCCGTATGAGTGCGATGCGCTCATTGAGCGTCGGTTTCTGTCCTGGCGTTTCGTCAAGGTTTTCCAGGTTAAACGTGGCAATGCGTAGTTTGATTGACATGGCTGTTTACCTCTTTCTTGGCTAAATGCGCAAATTCCCGTGATGCGTTATAACGGCTTAAGCTATATGGCAACAATGCGCCTTTATCTGACAAATTCAATTCGTAAAGATGCTTAAAGGCGCTGCGCGATTCTCATTTGGCCCGTGTCAGTTTGTTCATCTTACGGGTCGCAAGTCCGGAAACCAGGGCCAGTGCCGCAAACAGAACTCTACAAATTTTTTTCGTTTCCTCTCCTCCATGGTGCGTCAAAAACCGCTAGGCATGAATCGTTAGTTAAAAGTCATAACCCAAATGGATCAAAATAAACTCAAAAATGCCGGAGCCGCATAAAAATCCGCCAACCCGCACTTTCGATTTAGGAAACTTTGACAATAGCGAGCTAAAAAACATAGTCTTGGCCCAATCCCAAATGAACAGTGAGGTAACGCCATGAAAAAAATGCGGTTTGCCATCATCGGCCTGGGCCGTTTGGGCCACAAATGCGTCGAGGCCGTTTCTGCCGACCAGGATACGGAACTGGCGGGCATTGTGCAGCGCACTGTCACTGCATCGAAGTTCAAAGCGGATATACCTGTCGTCACCCATGTCAGCGAGCTTAAAAACGTTGATGCCGCGCTGATCTGCGTCCCCACCGAAGCGGTGTTGGGCGTTGCCAAAAACCTGCTGCAAAGCCGCATCCCTATAGTGGAATGCGCGCGTCTCCACGGCGAAGACTTTCTCAGGCATAAATCGGAAATTCATCGGATTGCGCTACTTCGCAAAGTGCAGGCTGTCGTTGGTGCGGGGTGCGATCCGGGCGTACTGTCATTATTTCGCAGCTATTTTGCATTGTTGGCCCCGCACGGGCACACGGAAACTATTCTGCACGCGGGATCGAGCCTACACCATAGTTTGGCTGCGGAAGGCGTCAAAGGCGTCAAAAAAGCGCTGGCGACGGAACTCAAACCGGCAGCAGGAACCATGCAGCGTTATGTTTATGTTGAATTGGAACCGTCGGCCGATCAGGACGAAGTGGAACGCCTGATTGTAAATGACCCGCTGTTCCTGGATGAACAGACTTTAGTATTCCCGGTACCCAGTATAGAGACGTTGGAGGAAACCAACCGTGGCGTGATGCTGGAACGCTATGGTAAAGCGGGCGATGTCGGCCATGCTTCTTTTTTGCTCGAAGCCCGCTTTGATGAGGAGGGACTTGCCGCACGAATGATGGTCACAGCCGCGAAATCGCTAACCACACCCCGCGTAGGTGCTTATTCTTTATTAGACCTGCCGCTAAGTACGTTGTGGGGACAACAGGGACCAGCCGAGGAAAAGGAGTGGATATAATAATGCGTCGATTTCTTTATAGATACTTCAACTATAGAAAGAACCTGCAAACAGCAGGCCTACTGTAATATTGTCCAACGTCAAAACCAAGGAACCGGAGTCGCCTTCTTCGGGCATATTGGTGGTGACGATCTGGTCTCTCCTTCCACCGTAACCGTGCGTTTATGGCCGTGATTCTTCCGGTTATGAAATGTGTGGTGCGCCCGGTCTTTTTCATTAAGGTGCCTACGGTAACATTTGCCTACGGCACCAGCCACGGACATAACCGCTTCAATAATTTCCCGTTCCAGATCTTTCTCCCAAGTTCTGAACTCAATTAAACCTCAACGAGCTAGGGTAAAAACATCTCATTTAATATACTGACTTCTGTTATCAGAGTCATAAATCAAACGGGTCAAAATTAATGCCGAAACGCCATGCACACCCTTCAATCGACATTTACAATTAAGGATATCCTGTCGACAGCGCCGTACAATCCGGCACTGTGGAATTTATTCATAGCGGAACTAGCCGGCATCATGCAGTGCGACAGCGGTTTTTTAGCGATTGCCGATCTTAGCCACCGAGGTGGATTCCATCATTTGTACCGCTACAATATTCACCCTGAGCAGCAGTCCTGTTTCGAACGGAACCTGTGCAAAGCCGATAGCTTCGAGGCCAGCGTCGCGAAACAACCGCACCAGGTTTTATGCTCCACCATACTAAACGCAAGCCTCCGTCATGACAGCAGCTCAGAGCCTGACGCGCCTGAAAAACTTTGTCGTTTCGGAGTATCATTTCCTTTAAACAGCCGTTATGCATATTGTTTGGTTATGAATGGCAGCCATCCTGGCGCCGAGCCGGAATTGCAGGCGAGCGTGCAGCGGCTGCAAACGCTAGTACCTTCGTTGCAAATCGCCTTACAAAAGGAACAATGGCTCAATCTTTACAGCCAGATTACGCTACTGACCGGCCAGCATGTGACCGCTTACGTGATTGTCGACCGTGCCCTGAACATACTGTTTTGCTATCCGGTATTCAACCGTATCATAGCGGATATGGACTGCGTCGAGATTCGAGGCAAGCGCCTGACCTTTTTAAACAAAACCATGGAACAGCGTATTTTGTCGTTGATGACAGGAACAGGCTGTGATGCCGTGACCATGCCATTCCAGTGCGCTTCCTGCGCTATTACGGTCATTCCGGCGCACGCTCTGGACAATTTGTATGGCTGGGAATTTTATAAAAAAGGCGTGGCGCTGACTTTTACCAGCAGCCCCGAACACAGTCCCACGCTGGTGCGGCTGATGGCGCTATACAACCTGACCAAATGCGAAGCTTTATGCGCGCTGCAATTTATCGCTACACCGTCAATTCACGAGATCGCCACCGATTCTAACCGATCTACGGAAACGGTCAGAAACCACATCAAAGGCATCATGCAGAAACTTGACGTGCATAATCAGGGCGCATTGATGAAAAAGCTGCTCGCCATAGCTGCTTTATAAAACTCGAAGGAGTGCGCTTTTAGATACGGATTAAAAATAGTAAAATTGGGAACAGAGTATGCAATGCCGTCATGTTGTCGCCAAGTCGGTCGGGTTCGCAGACCCGCCAAAGCTGACTGCCATTAAACGCATCAAAGCCAATTTTGGTTAAGTCCCTAAGCACTCTTCCCTATCTCACATCCACCCTAAATAGTTTGCCAAATGATGTTCAGTTTTTTATCATCGTCAGGCAGTTGGGCTTACCCAGAGTAAGTGTTTTGCTTTTATCGGTAACTCAGGTGATCGGACGATGAACTTGCTTAAATCTATCCCATTCATGCACCAGTCCAGCCTCCGCATTGTTCTTCTTGAATTGGCTCATTCAGAGCATACCACTCCATGCATTAAGCAAATCAGCCCTTCCGCCGCTGTGTCTTTAGGTTATAGCGAACAAGAGCTGATCGGCAAGCCTGCTGATCTTATTTATGCTACAGGAAGCGACAAAGAATTATGGCAGGCGGCCCTCGCCGAAATAATAGGTAAAAACGTCAGCCAAAGCTTTGCTTACAAGAATGTAGGTAAGGAGCGTGAGCCAGCAGAGATAAGCTTTACCGCAGAAATAGTTACCAAAGCCAACGACAAAATCCGAGCCTTAATATCGCTCTCTGCCTTATCCGGCTATGAGTCCGATAAAACCGACATTGTTTTACTGATTCAAGATAGCTCTTCCGAGAACCTTAGCGCTGAATCGGCATTAGCCGAAAGCGAAGAGCGTTTCCGGCAGATGGCGGAAATGGCCGGTGAATGGTTATGGGAGCAAGACCCTGACGGATACTATAGCTATAGCAGTAATGCTGTGACCCAGATACTGGGTTATAGGCCGGACGAGGTACTCGGCAAACACTATACCGAATTCTTAACACCTCGGGACAAAGCAAAACAGCAGCGATACTCAAACAGTCACCAGCCTTTTTATGCGGTGCTTTCCCACTATCAGCACAAAGACGGCCGGCAGATACTGACCGAATCGACCGGCTTGCCCATTAGCAATGCAGCCGGGAAAGTCATTAAATGGCGAGGGGTTGATAGAGACGTTACTGCCAAAGTGCATTTTCAGGAAGCGCTTATCGAAAGTGAAAAACGCGTACGCTTAATTATTGAAAACTCCTTGAGCGCTATCGTGATTATGGATTCACACGGCATTGTTATCGACTGGAACCAACCGGCAGAAAAAATATTCGGTTGGACTAAAGAGGAAGCCATCGGGAGACATCTTGATGAGTTAATTATTCCGCCGGCGCAACGCGATGCGCACCGGCAGGGATTAGAATACTTCCTGCGTACCGGGGTTGGCCCATTATTAAATAAATCAATCGAACAGACCGCCATTCGGCGCGACGGCACTGAATTCCCCGTTGAAGTCAGCATCTCGTCCTTAAAGCTGGGAAACAGTTACATTTTCAGCGGCTTTGTTCACGACATTACTGAACGCAAGCGCTTGGAGCATCGGTTCCGGCAAGCGGTTGAATCCGCACCCAATGCCATTGTGATGGTCAACAAATCCGGAACCATTGAGATGGTCAATTCGCAAACGGAGGCGTTTTTCGGATACTCCCGTTCCGAATTAATTGGCCAACCGGTTGAAATATTAGTACCTGAACGTTTTCGCAAGCATCATGTTGGCTATCGCGACGCGTATCTAGCCGCCCCTGTGTCGAGGCCCATGGGCGCAGGCCGAGATCTCTACGGATTACGCAAAGACGGCAGTGAATTCCCGGTTGAAATAGGCCTCAGCCTGATCGATAGCAAGGAAGAAACACTGGTGCTGAGCACGATCGTCGATATTACAACGCGAAAAGCTACTGAAGCGGCAATTCGCCAAGCGCAGATTAATCTGGCTATTGCGCAGAGTGAAATCAAAATTGCCCAACGTATTCAGGCATCACTATCACCTTCGGCGCCGATCAAATCCAGTCATTTTGAGGTCACGGGTTACTGCCTGCCGGCCGATAAGATTGGCGGCGATTATTTCGATTATTTTTACCGCAATGAAGACCATTTGGATATGATTATTGCCGATGTTTCCGGCCATTCAATCGGCCCTTCCCTGTTTATGGTGGAGACTCGTAGCGCCATTCGAACTCAGGCAAGCATCTCAGCGACACCCTCAGAAACCCTGAAAATCCTCAACAATTTTCTTTTTGAGGATTTGGACAAATCCGACTATTTTATTACGTTGTTTTATTTGCAATACAACATCGCAACTCACCAGCTGAGTTTTGCCAATGCGGGTCACCCGCCGCCGTTACTGCTCAATCCTTTCCAATCGGAATGCGAGCAATTGGATGCGGACGGGTTAATACTGGGTGTGTATAAGAATGTGGTATTTGAAGAAAAAGTCGCCACGCTGTCAAAAGGCGGATTAATTCTGCTGTATACCGACGGTTTAACCGAAGCGCAAAATGCTGATGGCGAGTTTTTCGGGCTAAAGCGCGTCAATGATATTTTTATTCAACATGCCCAACAATCTCCTCAGGTCATCATTGAAACGCTGCTGGAAGAGCTAAAACAGTTTTGCCGCCGTGAAGTTTTTGCTGATGATATTACGTTAATGGTTTTTAAACGGCATTAACAGGAACCTGACATGCCCTAAAATGACGATAAAGACGCGGCAAAGTTCTTACAAGAACTCATCGGCGGGTTAAGCTCAAAAATAGCTTGAAGCCCAAAACAATACGGCACCGGCCAACACACCGGCCAACACGTCATCCAACATGATACCCAACCCGCCGCATACTTTCCGGTCAGCCCAACTGATAGGCCATGGCTTGAGTATGTCGAAGATTCTAAACAAAATAAAGCCCAGCACCATAGCCTGCCAAGAAAACGGAACCAGCCATAGGGTTATCAGGTAACCGGCAATCTCGTCCCAAACGATGCCGCCGAAATCATGCTCATCCAGCTTCTTTGCGGCACTATCACAGATCCAGATGCCGGAAACGGCGACGATCAGGGTCAGCAGGCTGTAAACGAAAACATTGGTTTGCGCAAACAGCCAGTAAACCGGAATGGCCGCTAAAGTACCCATAGTGCCGGGCGCTTTTTTTGCCAAACCGGAACCAAAACCAAAAGCCAGAAACAGGGTTGGGTCGGACAGTATCTGCCTGGGCGTCAGCTTATTTTTGCCCAGCTGAGTATTAAGAAAAATGCTCAAATCCTTTTACCTCTAATGGTTTGATAGTGCCAGACTTATTCAACCGCAAACCTGGCTGTGCTTCTATGAGGCCGATTTTGGTCGCCGCTATGGTCAACTGCGCAGCTTGCTCGGGGCTTACGGTAAAGCACAGCTCGTAATCATCGCCGGCGGTCAGCGGCATGGACCAGTCGCCGGTATCGTTGATATAGGCCAACACTGCATTTGACAATGGCAACGCGTCCCAATCAAGACATGCGCCTACGTGGCTTTGTTCCAAAATATGGCCTAAATCGCCCGCCAAACCGTCCGAAAGATCGATGCAGGCGTTGGCAATGCCGATCAAGGCCTGCCCTGCTTCGATTTGCGGCTCCGGCCGGTTAAACCGGGCTAAAGCCGCTTCTGAATCAGTGCAGAAATAGCCTTGTTTTATCTTCAAGCCCAGCCCGGCATCGCCCAAGTGGCCGGTCATGTAAATAAAATCGCCCGGCCGCGCCGCTGAGCGCATCAGCGCCCGCCCTTTCGGGACTAAGCCCATGGCTTGGACAGTCAAGGTCAACGGTCCGGAGGTGGTATCGCCGCCGATCAAATCCACCGAATGGCGCTCGGCCAAACTTAATAAGCCTCTGGCAAAGGCCGTTAACCAGGTTTCATCAACCTCGGGTAGCGTTAATGCCAGCGTCACGGAGACGGGCTTTGCGCCCATGGCGGCAAGATCGCTCAAATTGACGGCCAGCAGTTTATGGCCCAGCAGTTCCGGATCGGCGCCGGCAAAGAAATGCACGTTTTCCACCATCGTATCGGTGGTTATCGCCAACTCGAAACCTTCGGGAATTGACATCAACGCGCAGTCATCCCCGATGCCTAAACGCGTTGATGAATTTTTGATCGGCTGCTGGGTGAAGAAGCGCTGGATTAGGGCGAATTCAGAAACTGGCATGAACAGCCTTTACTTTTCAACCCTTGTTTTGCTCTTGATTTCCACCGCTCTTTTTTGCTGAGCGACCTTATCCAGTATGCCGTTAATATACTTATGGCTACCGTCGGCGCCAAAATACTTGGCGAGATTGATGCCTTCATTTAAAACAACCCGATACGGCATGTCCAGGCGATGCAACAACTCATATACGCCGATTCTTAAAATCGCTCTTTCGACCGGATCGATGGTATCAACCGGACGGTCTACAAATTCCGACAAGGCCTGATCGATGGCCTCCAGGTTTTTAGGTACGCCGTAAAACAATTCGACAAAATAACTTTTCTGAGCGTCTTTCAGGCGCTCTTCTTCCAGAAACTGCCGTTCAATCTCACTCAGGTTCTGACCGGCCATCTGCCATTGATACAATGCCTGTACAGCCGCTTTTCGGGCATTGGTTCGAGCTTGACTCATTCGATTTCCAGGTTATTAAATAAACTTACCATTTCAATGGCTGACATAGCCGCTTCTGCGCCTTTATTGCCGGCTTTAGTGCCCGCACGCTCAATCGCCTGCTCAATACTGTCAACAGTCAGCACGCCAAAACTGACCGGCACGTTATATTGCAGGGAAACTTGCGCCAAACCCTTAACGCATTCACCGGCAACATATTCAAAATGCGGCGTACCGCCGCGAATCACTGCGCCGATGGCGATGATCGCATCGTATTTTTTTGCCGCCGCCACGCGTTGCACCACCATCGGTAGCTCAAACGCACCCGGAGCTTTAACCAGATGAATGTCATCTCTATTAGCGCCGTGACGCACCAACGCGTCAATCGCACCGGCTTCCAATTGTTCAACGATGAAGCTGTTAAACCGGGAGGCTACGATGCAGAATTTTCCGCCTTGAACGAGCAAATTGCCCTCAAAGGTTTTTAATGTTGACATGATGTTTCTCTACTTTGTGATTAACTTGTAATGTTGTTGAGCTAAGGAATGCATACGAAACAACTTGGGCAACTTGCCAATAGCCGGATTGCAGGCTTTGCCTGCATGCGCAAGCAAAGCTTGCACTCCCGCTGAAAACAGCTGTTCAATTTATTTTATGCTCGTTCCTAACTTATTCAACCGACATGCTCGGAGACTTCCAAATCAAACCCGGACAATGCGACATATTTTTTCTGGGTTCCTAAGACCTTCAGCTTGTGCACACCCAGATCGGCCAGTATTCGGGCGCCGGTTCCGGTGGTACGCCAGTCTACGGAACCAGTCTGAGCCGGACTGACAATACCGTGATCTTCCAATTGATAGTGATGTATCAGTTCAGCCAGCGATTTATTGTCCTCGCTTTGCCTGATGACGACCAACACCCCGCGGCCTTCCTCGGCTATTTTCTGCATCGCTGAACGCAAAGAAATGCTGTAATCGTTACGCTTCGACGCAAACAGATCATCGAGCAAATTGCGTGCATGAACCCTGACCAACACAGGCTCGTCGCCGGAAACCTGTCCCATGACCAGCGCCAAATGCAGGTTATTGTCATTCCTGTCCTGATAGGCATAAAGCCTGAAATCGCCGAACTCAGTCGGATACGCGCACTCGCTGATGCGTTCCAGAGTGTTTTCGTGCTGGATGCGGTAATGGATCAAATCGGCAATCGTGCCGATTTTAAGATCGTGCTGCTTGGCAAACACCTCTAAATCGGGCCGTCTTGCCATCGAGCCGTCTTCATTGAGTATCTCAACGATAACCGCCGCCGGTTCCACGCCTGCCAATCTGGCTAAATCGCAGCCCGCTTCGGTATGCCCGGCACGGTTTAATACACCGCCGGATTGCGCCATTAACGGGAATATATGTCCCGGCTGCACCAGGTCATCGGCTTTGGCATCCCCAGCGACTGCGCATTGTATGGTACGCGCTCGATCGGCTGCTGAAATGCCGGTGGTTACACCGGTTGCGGCCTCGATAGATACGGTAAAATTGGTTGAATGGGCGGTTTTGTTTTCATTGACCATTAGCGGCAGACGCAATTGCTGACAGCGTTCGCTGGTCAAGGTCAAGCAAATCAGGCCGCGGCCGTAACGAGCCATGAAGTTGATGTCTTCGGGACGCGTGAAAGAAGCCGCCATAACCAGGTCACCTTCATTCTCACGGTCTTCATCATCCATTATGATGACCATTTTGCCTAAGCGTAAATCTTCAATAATTTCTTCGATAGTATTCATTGTGCCTTTGGGCTTAGCCTAAAAAACCGCTTTTTTGGAGTAACTCTTCTGTGATGCCGCCAGAGCTTTGGGCTGCCGCATCCCCTTTGATTAACCTTTCCATGTAACGAGCCAGTAAATCCACTTCCAGGTTGACTTTAGTGCCGACCGCCGCTTCGCCTAAGGTGGTCTCTTTAAGCGTATGCGGCACGATATTGACACTGAACACGGCGCCGTCGACATCGTTGACGGTCAGGCTGATGCCGTTTATGCAAATAGAGCCTTTTTCGGCAATATATTTAGCCAGATTATCAGGAGCTTTAAATTTAAAGCGGAAAGAGCGCCCGTCCGCCTGCTTTTCGGTCACTGTGCCGATGCCATCGACATGGCCGCTGACGATGTGACCGCCCAGCCGGGTTGACGGCGTTAATGCCAGCTCCAGGTTGACCGGTGTGCCGACCGTTGCGGCATTTAGAGTGGTTCTGGACAAAGTTTCATTGGAAACATCGGCGCAAAAAAAGTCTGAACCCAGCTCCACCGCAGTCAGGCACACGCCGTTGACGGCAATGCTGTCGCCTAGCACGACATCGTGCAGCGGTAATTTTCCGGTCGCTATGGTCAATCGGCAATCGCCGGCTTTACGTTCGATTGCCGATATTTTACCCACTGCCAAGATAATGCCTGTAAACATGAATACTCCGCTCCTACAGTGGTGTGTAAGTTAACTTTAAGTCCTGGCCGATTTGCCTGACATCGCGCAGTTTTAACTGCTTTTTATCGGCCATCTGCTGCAAACCCGGCAACGTAAACAAGCCGCGCCCCTGGTCGCCTAAAATGCAGGGCGCCATGTAGATAATGTATTCATCAACCAGACCTTCGTCCAGTAAGGCGCCATTCAGTACGGCACCGGCCTCAACCAGCAGTTCGTTGATTTGTTGTCCGGCCAAAAACTCCATCACGGCATATAAATCCAAGCGCCCGTTTTTGGAGGCCAGCGGGTATACTTCGAAACCTGCCTGTTGCAATGCCTGCTGTTTTTGCTGATCTTCCGCACAGGTTAAAATCAGGCTGCGCCCCGGCAGTTTTGTCATCTGCGCGCTTATCGGCATATTCAAATGCGTATCCAACACCACTCTGACCGGTTGCAGGACATCACCCTCTACACGGGCATTCAACGCCGGATCATCCGCCAATACGGTATTGATGCCGGTTAAAATTGCCGAGCTTTCCGCTCTTAATCGCTGGACATCGGCTCTGGATTTATCCGATGTAATCCATTTGCTCTCGCCCGATGCCATGGCGGTGCGTCCGTCCAGGCTCATCGCCAGTTTGCTGCGCACAAACGGGCGGTTGTCAGTCATACGTTTGATGAAACCGCGGTTTAACGTCTGTGCGTCTCCCTGTAATACGCCGCTGACAACTTCAATGCCTGCCGCTTTGAGCTTTTCTAGTCCCCTGCCCGACACCAGGGGATTCGGGTCCTGCATAGCCGCAACAACCCGACTGACTCCGGCTTTAATCAGCGCATCGCAACACGGCGGCGTCTTGCCCTGATGACTGCAAGGCTCCAGTGTGACGTATGCTGTTGCGCCTTTGGCATCCGGTGTGTTTTTTAAAGCTTCAACTTCCGCATGGCCTTGGCCCGCTTTAACATGCCAGCCTTCGCCGATCACGACATCGTCCCTGACTAAAACGCAACCTACGCGCGGATTGGGATCGGTCGTATAGCGGCCTTTCTTAGCCAGATTAATGGCTCGTGCCATATAGAAAGCATCGCGTGGCGCTGTCATTATTTCTTTTGTAGATGCTTAATCATATCGGTAAATTCACTGACATCCTGAAAACTGCGATAAACCGAGGCAAAGCGTACAAAAGCCACATGATCCAACAAACTTAATTCCTTCATGACTTTTTCGCCCAGTTCCTGGGCAGGTATTTCTCGTTCACCCATCGCCCGCAGTTCTTTTTTAATCCGATTGATCGCCGCTTCGATATCATCGCTGCTTACCGGCCGCTTTTCCAACGCCCTGAGCATACCTGAGCGTAATTTATTTTCCTCGAACGGTTCGCTGATGCCGTTGCGCTTGATGATACGAGGCAGCGTTAATTCGGCCACTTCATGCGTAGTAAATCGTTCTTTACACACATTACATTCACGCCTGCGGCGAACCTGGTCGCCTTCATTTGCCAGTCGGGAATCAAGCACCCGTGTATCTTGCGCCCCACAAAACGGACATCGCATAAGTTAAGCCACTGTTTTTTTGTTTACCGATGGCCTCCATGGACGGAGGAAATGCCGCGACTGCCGGGAGCAGTCGCGGCAAAATCGGCCTTCAAATTTGAGAACCGTCAATTTTATAACACTCTGCATTTTATCTGTATTTTATTTTCTAAACTATACTGTAGCTCCGTTCATAACTGCCCAGCCATACTAGCCTCATGACCGAACAAGAAGGCGTTATAAAATATCAGCTAAAGCATGCGCATCAACCGGTTGATCCCTCGTTTTCGATAACCGAAATCAATGCGTGGCGCACTATTTTCGTCCGGCTTGATCTGATCGGACAAGATCCTGAGCGATATGACAACATCGGCTTCGGCAATATCAGCCAAAGGATCGATCCTGACAGCGATCAATTCCTCATCAGCGGTACTCAAACAGGACATATAGAACATTTAAGCCTCGAAGATTATGCTCTTGTTATAAAAGCGGAACCTCACCAGAACCGCCTTCAATCCTGCGGCCTGTGCAAACCCTCTTCAGAATCTTTGACCCATGCCAGCGTGTACGCTCAGAACAATACTATTCAAGCTGTAATTCACGCCCACAGCCCTGAAATTTGGAAACATACCGCAGCGCTAGGCTTGCCCCATACCCGTGCCGATGTTCCCTACGGTACAGTGGCAATGGCAACGGCTGTCGAGCAATTATTCCAATCGGGCGAACTAACGCAGACTTCTCTATTTACCATGCTGGGACATGAAGACGGCGTGGTTGCATTCGGCAAAAACATGCAGGAGGCGGCATGGGAATTGATCAAATATTTGGCAATGGCCATCGGAATTGAACAACAACGTATTAACCGATAAAATGCCCGAACCTATATTAGCAATCTTTAATAAAAATATGCCGGAAATACTGATTTACACCACCAACATTTGTCCTTATTGCATGATGGCAAAACGCCTGCTCGACAAAAAAGGAGCTTCTTATACGGAAATCAATGTGGATTCCAAACCCGGCTTAAGAGAAGAAATGATGCGCAAAACAAACCGCAGGACAGTACCGCAAATCTATATTGGCGATTATCATGTCGGAGGCTTTGACGAATTGTATGCGCTGGACCAGCAAAAGAAGCTGGATGCCTTATTGTCATCAAGCACTTAGAGGCAATGATTTTCACGTATTAAACCTTAATACTGATCAATGAGGAGACATCCGATGGATCACTATAAACTGGTTTTACCCCAACATTTAAATCATTACGGTTATTTATTCGGCGGCAATCTGTTGCAGTGGATCGACGAAATTGGCTATATTGCAGCCAATCTCCAGTTTCCGGGCCATGAATTTGTCACGATTGGACTGGACAATGTGGTATTCAAACAGAGCATCAAACTTGGTTCCATTCTGAAGTTTGAATCGAACCTGATCAAGCTCGGTAACACGTCGGCAACTTATAATGTCAAGGTTTCCTGCGAAGATCGCGACACCGGCTGCATTGCCCAAGTTTTTGAAACCAATATTACTTTTGTCAGTATTGACAAGTCCGGCAATAAAAAACCGATTAATGCCAGCGGTGCCGATCAAGGAACCATTATTATTCCCTGATCCACACCAAATCCGCCGCTTTATCTAAATACGGCTCTCTTTCTTGGTTTTACAGACCTCGTAAAAGGTCGTTTTTAATATCTTCAATATTTTCCAGTCCGACTGAAACCCTCACCAAGCCGTCTTTAATACCGGCCGCCGCCCTGACTTCCGGCGCCAAACGACCATGCGTGGTAGATGCAGGGTGAGTAATGGTGGTTTTAACATCGCCCAGATTTGCGGTAATCGACAGCATTTCGGTGGCATCGATCAGCTTCCAGGCATGGTCCTTGCCGCCGGTCAATTCAAAACTGACCACTCCGCCGAAATGGCTTTGCTGACGCTTGGCCAGTTCATGCTGGGCATGCGATGGCAAGCCGGGATAGTGAACTTTGGCGATACCAGCCTGTTGCTCCAGCCAAAGAGCCAGTTCAAAGGCGCTGTCGCAATGTGCTTTGACTCTGATTGCCAACGTTTCAAGCCCGGACAGAAATACCCAGGCATTAAAAGGACTCATGGTCGCGCCGCCGGTACGAAGATAAGGATAAATATGCTTTTCTATGATCTCTTCACTGGCAACAACCGCACCGCCGACACAACGCCCCTGCCCGTCTATATATTTAGTGGCTGAATGAACAACGATGTCTGCGCCCAGCTCTAAAGGCTTTTGCAGCACGGGCGTACAAAAACAGTTGTCAACGATTAGCAGACAGTCGTGTTTGTGAGCGATATCGGCAAGCGCTGAAATATCGGCAATTTCCATCAATGGGTTGGATGGCGTTTCAAGAAATAAAAAACGGGTATTCGGTTTAATCGCCGCTTCCCAGGCTGCGGTATCGATCAGGTCGACAAAATCGGTTTCAACCCCGAATTTACCGAAGTAATTCTGGAACATCAATACGGTATTGCCGAACACGCCGCGCGAACAGACCACATGATCTCCGGCTTTAAGCAAGCCCATACCGACCGCCATAATGGCCGCCATACCGGAAGAAAAAGCCAAACAACGCTCGCCTTTTTCCATTAATGCCAGCCTTTCCTGGAAAGCGTTAACCGTTGGATTGGTAAAACGAGAATAGATATTTCCCGGTTTCTTGCCGGTAAAACGCAAAGAGGCTTCTTCGGCACTCTTGAACACATAACTGGATGTGGCAAAAATCGGCATGCTGTGCTCATCTTCATGAGTACGCCGATGTCCGGCTCTTATTGCTTGGGTTTCCTGATGGTAGTCGTTCCAGTTAATATCTTTCATTTATTATTAAACGTATTTATTTGTTAAAAGATCAGGCAAAAGGCGAAGGACGAAAGGCAAAAAACCGGCCTCAATGACCGGTCTTCGCCCTTCACCCTTCGCCTTTTGCCTTTATTCAGCCTTACTTCTCAATCCCCGTTCTGCATTTCAATGATGAAGTTTTCCGAGTTGCGTTGCTGTTGGGCGCTATCGTTGCGCAAAGCCTCAGTACGCTCCAGATACTCATCGTCAATATCACCGGTGATATATTCTTTGCTGAAGCAGGAGGTATCGAAGTGCCCGATATCCTGATTACCTTTGCGTACCGCGTCAATCAGGTCGTTCAGTTCCTGATAAATCACCCGGTCTGCGCCTATGGCTATACAAACCTCGTCTTCAGTACGATCATGGGCAATCAGTTCATGAGCAGCCGGCATATCGATACCGTACACGTTGGGATAACGAACCGGCGGCGCAGCGGAGGCAAAGTAAACTTTCTTAGCCCCGGCGTCTCTGGCCATCTGGATGATCTGCGCAGATGTTGTGCCCCTGACAATGGAATCATCGACCAGCAACACATTCTTGCCTTCAAACTCCAGGCCGATCGCGTTTAATTTTTGCTTGACCGACTTTTCCCGCATTTTTTGACCCGGCATGATAAACGTCCGGCCGATATAACGGTTTTTTATAAAACCTTCACGGTATTTTACGCCTAGCAGGTTTGCCATTTGCAAAGCTGCGGTTCTACTGGTATCGGGAATAGGAATAACCACATCAATATCATGGTCAGGCCAGTCTCTTTGTACCTTTTTAGCTAATTTTTCCCCCATGCGCAGACGTGCTTTATAAACCGAAATACGGTCGATAATTGAATCCGGTCTGGCAAAATAAACGTACTCGAAGATACACGGACAGTGATCTATTCTTTCGGCGCATTGTTTGGTATGCAATACGCCAGATTCTTCAATAAATACCGCTTCACCGGGCTCTATATCTCTATTAATTTCAAAACCCAGCACATCAAGCGCTACACTTTCTGATGCAATCATGAATTCCGAGCCTTGCTCGGTTTTTCTTTCGCCAAACACTATCGGCCGGATGCCGTGAGGATCTCTAAAGCCCAAGACCCCGAATCCGGCAATCATAATCACGACCGCATAAGCCCCGCGACAACGGCGATGTACGCCGGAGACCGCCTGAAACACATCATCTACACTTAACTGCAATTTACCCAAACTCTGCAATTCGTGAGCAAAGACATTGAGCAAAACTTCAGAGTCGGAATCCGTATTAATATGACGTTGGTCTTCTACAAACAGGGCCTTTTTTAACTCCGCTGTATTGGTCAAATTGCCGTTATGCGCAAGCGTCAAGCCAAAAGGAGAGTTTACATAAAAAGGCTGGGCTTCTGCGGAACTGGTGCAGCCCGCCGTTGGATAACGCACGTGGGCAATACCCATATTACCTTTCAATTTCAACATCTGGGCATTGGTAAAAACATCACGGGCTAAACCGTTTTCCTTGCGCAAATGTAGCCGTCCGGCTTCACAGGTCACAATACCCGCGGCATCCTGACCTCTATGTTGCAAAACTGTCAGAGCGTCATATAGCTCTTGATTAACAGCTTGATGTGAAACGATACCAGCAATACCACACATTATTTTTTAACCTGCATTGTTTTATAGAGATAAACGAAAGAAATTAACGATAAATGATGTATTCCGTCATTCCTGACGAAAAATGATCTCGCAACCATACCGCGAGCAATTGAAAAGGTGGAATCAATGTTGATTCTGTCCACCAGGAATCTTTGGGCAAAGGCGTTAAACCCGCTAGGATTACCACAACAGTAACAACGATCAGGCCCCGAACAGCGCCAAAAAGCATTCCGCCGAAACGTTCCATAAAGGTCAAACCGGTTTCTTTTGTCAATACGCTCAATAAGAAACCGATTAAACCGCCAAGACTCAACGTAATAGCAAACAAAGCCACAAAAGATGCAATCATTCTGGCTGACAGGTGGCTGACAGTCGGTTCCAGAAAACCTGAAAAATCACGACTGAACATTAAACTTACCCAGATTGCCAGCAACCAGAATACTAATGAAAAAACTTCCTTGATAAATCCGCGCAGCAGCCCGGTTACAAAGAAAATAAAAATAAGCCCTAGAAGGGTAAAGTCTATCCAAATCATGCTCTTACTAAGCGCATTACTCGGAAATCAGGATTGCCTTTATGTTCGATTTATCCAATCTGGCCTTCATTGCGGCCGCTTTTTTTCCGTCAAGTTCCGGACCTACACGGAGCCGGTATGAAGTTCCCTTATCCGTTTGAACCGTATCCAACGAAGCAGGCAAGCCTTGTTCATGCAAGCTATTCCAAAGCGACATCGCATTTTCTTTTTTGCTAAAGCTACCTAATTGAATATACCAACGTACCATTTTTTCAGCCGGCTTTGGCGCCACTACCGGTTTTTTGGCTTCAGCTACAGCAGCAGCCAAATTTTTTGCATTATTAGGCTGTTTAATAGCCGGCTGTAAGGTCGTTGCTTTGGGCGTGGTTTCTTTACTGGCTAATGACGGTTCAATTTCAGGTTTTTTAACTGTGGGTCGTACAGGTTCTAAGGCTTTTTGAATTTTTTCCGGCTCTTTAGCCGCTGCTACTAAACCATGTTCCCTGATTGGCGCTTTTGGCGTGATGCTTTTGCGGGTGCCATCCACAACGGCTGCCGTTAAACGCTGTTCTGCTGAAGTCTGTTTTATCTGCGATTTTGGTTGAGTATTTTCAGGCTCAATGCCTTCTTCTACCCCGGCATCCTCGCGATTATAGCCTTCAGATTCGGTATACAAAGTCTCTTCGGAATTTCCCTGTTTAGCCGACACAGGTTCTTCGATAATTTCTTCCGCCGCTCCGGTACTCTCAAGCGCATCGCCCGGTTCAGGCTCCGGCAACTTTGAAACCTGTTCGGCACTGGTCGGCAATTTATCGGCTGTGTTTGCGCCTGAATCAGCTGGAGCGGGAATATTCAGCTCGCTTACAAGCTGACCACTATTATCGACAGGATCATCGAACAGCATGGGGATAAAAATAGCACATAGCGCCGTAACAACGACGGCGCCAATTAAACGTTGTTTTAATTCATGATCCATTTCGTCTACTCACTTATTCTCAAATTCAATCAAGCACTCAGATACCAAAAAAAAAGATCCAAAAACCAATAACAGATCACCTTGTTGCGACTGCTTTTTTGCTGCAAAAAATGCTTCAGTAAAATCCGCGAAACCAAACGAGACATTAGTTACTGAACTTTGTGAAAAAATGTCACGCATAACGGATTCGGTAGCCGCTCTAGGATTTGCCAGCGGTGCAAAAAACCAGTCATAAACTACAGGATGCATAATTTCAATGACTCCGGCGATATCTTTATCTTTCATCATTGAAAACACTGCATGGATGCGCCTGCCTGGAAAAACAGTCGTCACATAGTCGGCCAGCGTTCTGACTGCTTGGGGATTATGCCCTACGTCCAGCAGCACGGGTATTTCGCCGTCGATCAATTGGAAACGCCCGGATAAATGAACATTTTCCAGCCCTTGCTTAATCGATGCTTCAGTTACCGGCAGGATCCCGGCCATCTGGATTACGGCTAAGATGACCGAAGAGGCATTGCGATATTGGTGCTCTCCTTTTAAACCAGGCTCAGGTAATTGTAACATTTGCCGGTCCGCAAAATACCAATCCCATCCTGTTGCCCGCTTTTTATAACCAAAATCTTTACCTATACAATACAGTAGGGCATGCTGTTCCATAGCACTATGCACCAATGATTCCGGAGGTTCCGGATCACCGGTGATGGCCGGAGTGTCGGCTCGAAAAATACCTGCTTTTTCCCGCCCTATAGCTTCTCGCGTACCGCCCAACCATTCAATATGATCAATGCAGATGCTGGTAATTAGCGCGACATCGGGATCGACAATATTAACGGCATCCAACCGTCCTCCCAAACCGACTTCAAGCAGTTGAACATCAACTCCGGCGCGGTGGAATATGTCCAACGCCGCCAGTGTGCCAAATTCAAAATAACTTAATGAGGTATCGCCTCTTACCGACTCTATTCTTGCAAATGCCTCGCAAATTACGTCATCCGATACCGGCTTGCCGTCTATCTTTATTCTTTCATTATATTTCAGAATATGCGGCGATGTATAAGCCCCTACGCGGTAGCCTTGCGCCGTGTAAATTGACTCAAGATAAGCAACTGACGAACCTTTGCCATTAGTTCCTGCGACAGTAATGGTTGGAGGCTTAATATAATCAGGGTTAAGCGCATGAAAAACCCGTGACGCCCGCTCCAATCCCAGATCAATTACTAAAGGATGTAAGCTCTCCTGCCACTTCAGCCAGCCCTGTAGCGAATCAAAATGTGTCATTAACCGGTATTAAAAATCAGTCTTCCTGATCCGTGTGATGTTCAACATCAGCCGCTTCATCGTCAACAGCCACTGCTTTTATCTCGACACTAAAACGTTGTGCAGCAACGTCTCTACCGGCCATAAGCAGCGCTAGAACGTCGGCTATTTTGTCGCGCATCTCGCGTCTGTCGATAATCATATCGATAGCGCCATGTTCCTGAAGGAACTCGCTGCGCTGGAAGCCTTCCGGCAGTTTTTCCCGGACGGTTTGCTCGATGACGCGAGGACCCGCAAAACCAATCAACGCATTGGGTTCGGCAACATTAATATCGCCCAGCATGGCCAAGCTGGCTGAGACGCCGCCCATAGTCGGGTCGGTCATAAACGAAATGTACGGAAGCCCCGCTTCGGATAACTTGGTCAATGCTGCGCTGGTTTTGGCCATCTGAAACAACGAAAACAGAGACTCCTGCATGCGCGCGCCGCCGCTAGCCGTAAACACGATAAAAGGAACGCCCAGTTCCAGGCTTTTGTTGACGCCGCGAACAAACTTTTCGCCAACCACCGAACCCATTGAACCGCCCATAAAACTGAAATCAAAAGCAGCAGCAACAATATCCCGGCCTTTTAGCTGGCCTTTTATCACGACCAAGGCATCATTTTCTTTGCTCTGCTTTTGCGCTTGGGTAATGCGATCCTTATATTTCTTACTGTCTTTGAATCTTAACGGATCGACCGGCTTAACATTTTTGCCTATCTCTTCGTGACCGCCCTCATCCAAAAACATATTCAAACGCGTTCTGGCCGAAATCCGCATGTGATGATCACATTTTGGACACACGCTAAAATTTCTTTCTAACTCTATGTTATAAAGAATTGCGTTACAGCTAGGGCACTTATTCCACAATCCTTCAGGCACGGCACCTTTTTTATTTGACCCTTCGGTTCTAATTGTTGAAGGGATTAACTTCTCAAACCAACTCATTCGCATGCCCCATCGTATTTCATCATCGTATTCAATCAAACCCTGTCTTTTAGCTATCCATTGCCTGACGCATCGCTGTCAATAACTCGACTATTTCTTTTTTGGCACGTTCCGGATCATCCAGATTTGCTTCAATTTTGCTGATCAGAGCGCTGCCGATAACTACGCCGTCACCCAGATTTGCAACTGTTTTCGCAGTTTGCGCATCTTTGACGCCAAAGCCAATTGCCACAGGCAAGTGTGTATTTGCCCTGATTTGGTTGAGCTTGGTTTCTACATCCTCAACATCCAAATGCCCTGCACCGGTTACGCCCTTTAGCGAAACATAATAGATATAACCGCTACCGGCTGCATCCATTTTTCTAATCCGGTCATCGCTGCTGTTGGGCGCCAACAGGAAAATCGGATCGATGTCGCGCGCCTTTAGCAAGGCAACGCATTCATCCGCCTCTTCCGGCGGCAAATCAACGGTTAAGACCCCATCAATCTCGGCCCGTTGTGCGGCATTGGCAAAGCCTTCATAACCCATGGCTTCGATAGGATTAACATAGCCCATCAACACCACAGGCGTTTGTTGATTGGTTTTTCTGAATTCTGTCGCGATGGCCAAGGTGCGTCTTAAGCTCATTTTGTGTTCCAATGCGCGTTCGCTGGCTCGCTGAATAACCGGGCCGTCCGCCATAGGATCGGAGAACGGCACGCCCAGTTCGATAACATCGGCACCGGCCTCGACCATGGCATGCATCAATGGCAAGGTGAAATCAGGCCTGGGATCGCCTGCGGAAACAAACGGAATTAATGCCTTGCGGCCTGCTTTTGCTAATTGTTCGAATGTAGCGGCTAATCGACTCACAGTACTATCCCCTCGCGTTGAGCCATCGTTTGCATATCTTTATCGCCGCGACCGGACAGGCTGACAATAATAATTTCATCTTTCTTCATGGTAGGCGCAAGTTTCATGGTGTAAGCCATCGCATGACTGGATTCCAACGCCGGAATAATGCCTTCCATTCTGGTTAGCGAATGAAAACCTTCCAACGCCTCATTATCGGTAATATTGACATATTGAGCTCTGCCCGTATCTTTCAGCCATGCATGTTCAGGGCCGACACCCGGATAGTCCAGACCGGCCGAAATGGAGTGCGTCTCGATAATTTCGCCGTCGTCATCTTCCATCAGGTAAGTCCGGTTACCGTGCAATACGCCAGGACGTCCTGCGCATAAAGGCGCTGAGTGACGACCTGTTTCAACGCCGTCGCCGGCTGCTTCAACACCGATCATTTTTACCGAATGGTCGTCAATAAAAGGATAAAATAACCCGATGGCGTTTGAACCGCCGCCCACGCAAGCCACCAACGCATCAGGCAAACGACCTGCCTGATCCAAACATTGCTGTCTTGCTTCACGACCAATGATGGCCTGAAAATCCCTGACCATCGCCGGATAAGGATGCGGACCTGCAACCGTACCGATAATATAGAAGGTGTTATCGACGTTAGTTACCCAATCTCTGAGCGCTTCGTTCAATGCGTCTTTTAGGGTTTTGGAACCGGATTCAACAGCGACAACTTTGGCACCCAGTAACTTCATCCGATATACATTTAAAGATTGCCGGGCAACATCGACAGCGCCCATATAAACCACACATTCCAAGCCCAAGCGCGCCGCAACTGTCGCCGTCGCAACACCATGCTGGCCGGCTCCGGTTTCAGCAATAATACGGGTCTTGCCCATGCGTTTAGCCAATAGAGCCTGGCCTATCGTATTATTTATTTTATGTGCGCCGGTATGATTGAGGTCTTCGCGTTTTAGATAAATCTGCGCTCCGCCCAGCTCGCGACTCCAGCGTTCGGCATGATATAAAGGCGAAGGACGGCCTACGTAATGCTGAAAATCGGCATCCAGTTCCGCTATAAACTCAGGATCGTTTAAATACTTCTGATAAGCGGCATTCAATTCCTGAATTGGTGGAATCAATGTTTCTGCGACAAACATTCCGCCATAAGGGCCAAAGTGTCCCCGTTCATCGGGCATATTATATTTTTCTGTCATATTATTATTCTGTCACCCTCATTAACTTCACGTACGAATGCGGCCATCTTTAGCGCATCCTTAATACCTTTTTCCGTTTCCACACCGCTGCTGACATCCAGAGCATAGGGTCTTACTGTCTGCACCGCTTGTCTGGCATTATTTATATCCAAGCCGCCCGCCAACACAATCGGCAAGACGCAATGTTCAGGGATCAAGTCCCAATCAAACCGGCTGCCTGTTCCGCCTTTTGCTCCCGGATGGTAGGCGTCCAGCAGCAATCCTGCCGCATCATGATATTGCAGGGCCAAGTCTGAAACATCGATGCCGCCCTGCATTCGCACCGCCTTCATATAGCGCTTGTCATACAACCGGCAAGCTGCAGGCGGCTCATCTCCATGAAATTGCAGGCAATCTATCGGCACTTGCTCCAGAACCTCACGTATCCGTGACTCCTGCTCATCAACAAACAAAGCCACGACCGACACAAATGCAGGCAAAGCCTTAACAATTTCAACCGCTCGATCAATATCAACATTTCTCGGACTGGGCGGATAGAAAACCAGACCGATTGCATCCACGCCCAGTTGAGCCGCATAAGCAGCATCTTCAGCGCGGGTAAAACCGCAAATTTTAACGCGAGTTCGCATAAAGTGATATTAGAAATTTAACCAAACAACTAGCCGCCTAGAATAACATAAAAAGCCTGATGATTTGTTTGTAATAATCATTAATTTAGTTCCTATAAAGCAAGGGCACTTGTTGTTCATAATGGAACCGATGCGTTAACAAGATAATGACGAATGGCTTAGAACGGGGCAATAAATAGTTTTATGAAATACTCTTTGTGCTATGAAATGTAGGCTTTTTTCAGAATCGCATCGCTTCATTCAAAGGACGCGACTGATGAGCAAGGGCGCGGGGCAAGTAGCTGCCGCATGATTTCACAGCTTGCTTGAACCCGGATGCCAAACAAGCTTTCTGTGAAAACAGAAAAGTTCCGGTAAAAGTTTGCACTACAGGATTTCGATGGACCGCGCCATCATATATAAAACGCAACCAATGAATGAAGCAGCAAAGCTGACGATTCTGCAACTCAATGTTGATGTTGATGCTCATGTTCGTTTTCGTGTTGATGCTCGTGAACACCAGCATCACGGATTTGAGCAGCATCAACACCTACCCCATATTTAAAAACCATCAAGCCGCCTAAATCCGCGCCCAGCACCATTACAACGCACAGCAACGCCGCCAATATCAGAAAAAAGCTGTTAGCCCCTGACTGAATCACTCCACCGGCTTTCCAGCGCCAAGCGGACAATATCGTCGCTAAGGACAGCACAGACACGCCATAATACTGATGCCGCTCCATGATTTCATGGACCTCATCCCCATGCGCCACCGTATTTGCAGCAATAAAGCCGGCCATCACTGTAAAGGCAGCAGTTACGGTACCCAAATAAAGCAGCCAGCTTGCGACATTGCGCCAGTGTTGTTTTTTGGCCAGCGTACCTATTACATCCAAAACAAAAAAAGTCGACAAAAACGCAAGCGGAAAATGCACCAACATAGGATGAATGTTATCCATACTGGAGATGCCAGGCAGAATTATCGAAAAGATATCTTCAGGATCATGGGATGAAAGCTCTTCAAAAAAAGCCAGCAAACTTGCAACACCTTCTGCAATGCCGCCGCCGTGATCGGCTCCGCCATGAACCTGAAAAGACAAAAAGTTGTTCATATTAACCATCGTTATTGTTTGTAAGGATGACAATCTACTGGATATTCAGACAATTGCAAATAAGCATTATAAGTCTTTATCCCTAATCATGCCGCTTGACATCAATCGGCAATTTGTCAAATACCGGATGTTTGGCAATGCCGTAATGTTCGGGATAATAAACCGCGCCCAGATACAGACCATAAGGAGGCGCCGTAACACCGCCCAACTTTCTGCATCGGAACTCAAGCAACTCTTTCGTCCAGCTTACCTCCTGCTTTCCTGCTCCTATATCGATCAATACTCCGGCAATATTCCTGACCATGTGATGCAAAAAAGCGTTGGCGGAAATATCGATAATAACCTTATCGCCGTCCCGATACACATCAATAAAATACATTTCCCGGCAGGGACTCTTGGACTGACAGCCTTGCGCCCTGAAAGTGGAAAAATCATGATGACCGATCAAATGTTGGGCCGCCTGATGCATCCTATCGGCATCCAGCGGACTGTGGTGCCAAGTCGCCTGATTGCGCAGCAGCGCCGATTTGATCGGCCTATTAAGAATGACGTAGCGATAAAAACGGGCAATCGCGCTGTATCTGGCGTGAAAATCGCCCACTGCCGGTTTTACCCAAGTGATCCTGACATCATCCGGCAGATTGCTGTTGCCGCCCAGTACCCAAGTATGCAGTTCTCGCTCTACTTTTGCGTCAAAATGAATCACCTGCTCCAGCGCATGCACACCGGTATCGGTTCTTCCGGCGCACTGCACGGTAACCTTGTGATTGGCGACTTTCGACAAGGCCTGCTCCAGCGCCTGCTGGACACTGCGTTGCTCGGTTTGCCACTGCCAGCCAGAAAAGCCGCTGCCATCGTACTCGATGCCTAAAACGATACGCGACATCCAAGCCCCATTACAAAATAATTACTCATGTATATAAACCTTAACCCCAACTTCAATCCTATTAAACAAATCCAACACATCGGCATTTTTCATCCTAATACAACCGTGCGATTCAGGCTTGCCGCACATCAACTCATCTGGACAACCGTGGATATAAATATACCGCCAAGTGCTGTCGACCTTACCGTAACGATTCTTGCCCGGCTCCAGGCCGCCAAGCCATAATATCCGCGTCAATATCCAGTCCCGTTGCGGATATTGCATAGCCAAATCGGCACTATAAATTTCACCCGTGGCGCGCCTGCCTATAAAAACCGAATTTAATTGCTGACCCACACCGATTTTGGCCCTGATTTTATGCCAGCCGGTGGGCGTGCATTCACTGCCCATCAGTTCGCCTGCGCCTTTTTTGGCTGTAGAAACGGAATAACGTTGCGCCGGTTTGCCATCTGCATAAACGGTCAATTGCTGGCTGGCGATACAAATGTCCAGATAATTCAGCTCACCCTTTTGGCTATTTTTCATCCATCACCCAAACGCCATAGAAATTAAAATCCAGCACACTTAAATTCATGCAATAAAGCGAAGAAACCGCTTAAAAAAGTTAGAGCAGAGGGTTTTATGTAAATTATAACAGTCAACACGGCATTATATATGCTTATAGCTCCGACTTGCGGCCCTGTCACGAGCATTCGAGCTTATCGATCAAAGTATCGCCGCATACGAATCTTTGACAGGGAAAGATGTATATGCACGAATTTGTGGACTCACGCTCCTGAAGGCAAAGCGCCTTGCTGTCGGAGCATACCAATCTGATTCTCGACGGCTTGGCTCAAGAAGCTGACGCCCTGATTCGTCCCTTCCATCGAGTACAGCGCACCCTAGAGTTTTATGGTAAAAAAGCATTGCGGTTGGGCGCGACCTTAATTTCAACGTTAGTTAGAAGGCAATAAAATGAGATTTTTATTAACACTGCTTTTAGTATTTTTATCCAACATTGTTTCCGCTGATGATTTGGCAAGAATTGCGGGTAAATATAACTATGAGCAGTATCAGCTAATACTTGGTGACGGTAGAACTTTATCAATGAATGATATCGGTGCAAAAAATATAACTATCGAATTTAAAAAAGACTCTACGATATTAATGACAATGAACATGTTAAATGGAGAAGTTATTACAACCGAGGCTCTCATAAAAGAAATTAACATTGAGGAAAGCAAGGGCTACTGGATAGCGCAGTGGCCTGATATGACCTATACAGTTAGAAAGGATTTTTCTTTTCACGACGATTTTTTTGAATATGAAATCAAGTTTGAAAATAAGCAAGACCCATTACGTTACGGGAGTGTTGAGCATGCCGTTCTTAAAAAATCAAACGCCTTCTAATCCTGTCTTCGGTCGACTGGAACGCGCCTCTTAGCTCCACGCCAAGCAAAAGTAGCCTATGAAGTTATTCAATAAGCCTTTATCTATCTTTTCATTGCTTCTTCTGTTTTTTTCTACCAGTTCCCAAGCGGAAACAAAAAACGAGCGGTTTCTTGTTAATCGAACAATCGAAGCGATCAACATCTGTTACCACTATACAGAAGAGATCGGCGATCAATCCAAGGAAAGAAACGAAAAACTTGCGCGCGGCATAGACAACGACTGTCCCAAAGCAAAAGAAATAGCTAAGCGAGCTTTTAGTAAATATCCAAACAATACACGCCTCTACGAGCCGATACTTAATCTTTCTGATATTGGCTGGTACCAACTATCCTCCGACGAGAAAAATAAGCTTTGCGATTCAAGTCCGGAAAACGCAACTTGCCAAGTAAGGTAGGTTTGGCTACCCCCCTCATTCAAGCGGGACTGGGGCGACCTGTTGCACCGTTTGCAATTGGTGGCGCATGTCAACTTTCGGACTTCGGCCAACCTGCATTGTGACCAGCCCCTTACCTGAAGCACTCAATATCCGAAAAAATACTTAAATTCCGAATTTCACCACTCAGTCTTAACAGCCAAGGATATTGCTTCAGGATTTCTTTTTGATCCTTATTTAAATATCGCTCGAATAGCGTTTTTTCCTTATGGCCGGCGCCGAAACTATCGCCGTTCTCAAAAACAATACCGGTCAATCATTAATGACCTTTTCTATTTTCTGAACAAAGCAATCGACTCCACATGCCCGGTTTGCGGGAACATATCCATCACCCCGGCTTTGACCAGCTTATAACCCAGCTCATTAACCAGTATGCCTGCATCACGGGCGAGCGTTGACGGATTACAAGACACATAAACAATCTGCTCGGGTTGCCATTTTTTAAAATGATGCAACACCTCCGAAGCTCCGGCTCTGGAAGGATCAAGCATGATTTTGTTGTATTTGCGGTTAGCCCAGGGCTGATCGCTAATATCCTTGCTTAAATCGGCCGCATAAAATTCAACGTTTTCAATGCCGTTATGGCGGGCGTTTTCTTTGGCATGATTGACCAGAGGTTGATCGCCTTCCACGCCGACTACGTGCCCTGCAAACTTCGCCATCGGCAAAGTAAAGTTGCCTAAGCCGCAAAACAAATCCAGTACCGAGTCGTTTTCATTCAAGTCCAAAGTTTCCAGAACCCGATTGATCATTTGCCTGTTAATTTCGTAATTAACCTGAGTAAACATTGCCGGCTTGAACTTAAACTCCAAGCCCTGGTCCGGCAGCGCATAAGTCGGTATCACTTCCGGCTCGCCATCCAGCGGCACGATGGTGTCCGGGCCTTTGGGTTGCAGGCACACCGATATGTCATGCTGATGGGCGAATTCGCGCATCCGTTCTTTATCGGCAGCGGTTGGCGGCTCCAGCACTCGAAACGACAGCACGCATTGCTGATCGCCGATAGCCACTTCGATCTGAGGGATTTTGTCCCTGACGGTCAATCCGCCGATCATTTCCGATAAAGCCATAAGCTTGGTACCGACGATCGGATTCATCACTACGCAGCTTTCAATTTCAGCCAGATACGGATGCCGCCTTTCCCTGAAACCCACCAACACCCGGTTCTTTTTCTCAACGTATTTAACGCCCATCCGCGCTTTGCTGCGATAGCCCCAATGCGGGCCTTCCAAAGGCTGCCAAAGCTCGGGTATTTCGGTCTTGCCGATGCGTTTGAACTGATCGATCAGCAAATCCTGCTTGATTCTGATCTGCGCAGCCGATTCGACATGCTGAAAACTGCAACCGCCGCATACGCCGTAATGCGCGCACGCTGCATCGACCCGATCTGCGGCGCGGCTCAACAGATTGACGACCTTGCCTTCCGCATAATCCTTACGGCTCTCGGTATAGATAAACTCCACTTCTTCGCCCGGCAACGCTTCATCGATAAAGATCACCTTACCGTCGACATGTGCCACTCCTCGCCCGTCATGGGCCAAAGATTCTATAGTGACTTTAACCGGTGTATCCGGTAACTGCTTTCTGACTCGTTTTCTGTTTGCCATGTTTACTTTTGTTTCCAGCTTCCTGAAGATTGATACCACCAGCCCGGTTGAGCATTACTCACCCAGCGAGCGGCAAAGGTTGATTTGATTTGTGCCGCCCATTCGGGGTGACCGTTGGCATTGGCGATTGCCTGATAAAGGTTTTGCCGGTCGGCATTTTCAGCGGCGACCAGTTTATTGACCTGATTCCTGTCTTTAAGCGGCACACTGCCAATATCCCTGACCGCCAGCAAACCGTCCGCCTGAATGCCGATATAGCCCGCCGCATATAAAGGTTGCAGACTGGCAAAGCGAGACTCCATAGCCGCACGCAACTGCCTGATTTCAGCACTGTCGATCGCCAGATTTGCCTCAGCGGCCTGCGCGGGCGATACCACCACATTGATTGCCGTATCGATTACCTGATACAGGCTCACCTGCCAATCCGGCAAACTGGCCTTAGGCTCAGGTTCAGTTTGTTGCGGCGTGTTTTTTTGTATGTCTTTGATGATTTCATCCGCCGCTTTTTCAGCTGCGGCAGCGGGAAAATAAATATTGATAGTGACACAGGCAGTCAACAATATTGCGCTTAAAACTGATATTTTTCTCATAACGCTCTCCAAATTATTCAAAGGTTATTGGTCTGATGTCGACTAACTGTTTCATCAATATGCTCAATCAAGCGGGGGATTATAGCCGATTGCGCTGTTTCGCGGCAGACTAGCGTCAGTAATAAGAAGAATGAGGGTGTAGCATGAGAATGGATTTCGATATTGTGGGCCGTACGTTCAGGCTGTGTACCACAGTCGTGTATTGTTCGACATTTCGTTGTCCGGCATTTGAAACTTGATCATCTGAGAGACAAAACTAAAAACCGTTGTCTTTATTGGAGCATTGGAATGTCCGGCATAAAAAGCATACCCTGCCTGCTGGTTAGAGCTATATATTGCAAATAAACGCGAAGCAATGGCTTGAATGATCTCTGGACTGAGACTCAACTTGCGCCACCGTTGTTAATTGTCGATTTATTAGCGAATTGAAGTCTAAAGAACCCGTATATTAAAAGAAAAAGAGCAGCTATATCGCTATGGAAATAACCTGCTTTTGCGCGAAGATACTTTTCTACTTGCTTTTGATAACTTATTACTAATTTTCCATCAACCTCTAGTTGGTAAAGACGTTTGCCTTTAAACCAACCAAATTCATAAGTTTCAAACCACCAAACTTTCCCAGTTTTGCCCTGATAGTTTTTAAAGTCCTTTTCGCTAAATAAACAGTCATCTCTTATGCCATCGGTAATCGCGCAACTAAAGCGTATCTTCTGCTTATTAATGATCAAATAGAATGGAATACCGACTCTTACCCTTGGCCGATCTATCATTATTTTCCCTTCGCTGATATTCAATTGATCATAGCCTGGAGTTTCAAGAAGAATAACGCTTACGTCAGCCAAGGAAAGGAATGCAGCAACTAAAATAGCGCCAGCAACAAATTTTTTCACAGGATCGTTAAATAAAAACTTAATTTTTTCTGCTATTTTTTTGCTTATGATCAATTTTCCAGCCTCTATACTTCGCCATTAAGGAAAACAAAAAGATGTATTAGGACTTCCTTGTGCATTTCCAAACTTACACATAATGCTGGCAAGGTACGTACCACAATTTTTTATTCCTGCATTCTCATTTGTAATTCAGTAGCCCTCGTGTCGTTGCTTACCTTCAGCCGAATAGGCCGGACGACATCTTTTCGTTGCCAGACAGATGTGACGAAAATCGCTGCCTTTAATGGGTATTAGAATGTAGGGCATAACCACTATGCCCGATCTATCCGGCTTAAAGCCCTCTATATGACAGAGCCGGCAGAGTCTGCAATTGCAGACTGGTGTTGATGAAAGAGGTAGCCTTTTAATACTTCCGTAAAGCCGACCTGATAATCCTTGTTTGAATTGAGTCTGGTAGCGGTCCACCAGACTGTTAGGAATAAAGACAAGCAGTATTAAACATCAAAACACATTGGTACAGCTTTCCCTGATCTCCTTAAGCTCTACGGCAATCTCCCGGCGCATGCGAAAATCCCGGCGCGTATGGACAATGTTATAAGGAATATTAGGGTTCTTTTCATATTTTACGGCTGTGCGGATGATGCCTATCCACTGCCGGTCGTTATCTTCCATATCTTTAAAGCGGTTACGAATGCGCTCCAGTTCCTGATTGCAGTAGGTAATAAATCCTGCGGCATAAAACACGCTGTTTTTCAGGTAATCTTGCAAAGCGGCTAAATCGCCGTTAATTTCGGCAACCACTTCTTCAAAGTTGGCCGGCTCGGTAGAGAACATTTTATCTGCCGGTTCTTCGATCAGTTTTTTGACCGGAGGCATCGCTTCAGCGGTTACCGCATTGACAATATCTTGTATTACCTGGTTTTTGGCAGTCGGCTTTTCCACCGTTTTGCCACGGCTACCGGTAGCGGCGGTTTGAGCGAGTTTTGTCCACAGGCCGTAACGCAAATAATGTGTCAGGCCGCCTTCGCGTTTAGCTTTATCACTGCCTTGATAGAATGCTTCTAGGGTTTTAATTTCGGCTGAGCGCTCGTTTAACAAACGCTCTCTTGCATGTAGGGGCTTGGCAATAAACGCTTCAACGGCAACTCGGCTAAAGCGTAAAAACAGCACTTGAAAACCGTGGCGAATACGAGCCTGTTCAAGCGCTTCATCCACTTCGGAATGCAGCAGAGTTTTGCGTACTTCTTCGGTTTCCCAAAGCAGGCTTTGAGTTTTAAGTGCGATTTGGTCGATAAGAGCTTGTAGTGCTTGCGCCAGCTGGTCGGTCAGTTCGGTCTCGAATTTTTTCTGAATTTCCCGAAACAATTCTTCGCGAATTTTATAATTGCCTTCGCGCGGGTCGGGCATCGAAATAGTTCCTCCCGCTGTGTAAATACGTTTTAACTCGTCAGGTTGAGCTGTAATCAGATGGGAAAGTAAAAACTCGATTTTTTCATCATAAGCTGAATGCAGAGCGGCCAATTCGTGATGTTCCGATCCCAAAGCATCGGCTTCTTTGCGGCCTTGAATAACTTCCGCATACCAGGTATCGAAATCTTTTTTGATGCGTTGCCACTCGCGGCCCCACCACTGATTAAAATCTTTACCCAGTAAATCATCTTCCTGGATTTCAGTTTCATCGAATACTCCGTAAACCGGTTCGAGCTTAAGCAATATTTCGTTAGCAATTTGCCGGATGCTGCTGACCAAGCCATCGCAACGTCTTTCTAAAACACCCGAGCGTTCATTGTCGATGTAATAATTGATGGATTCCTTTAGCGCCACCATGCCATCGTTAATACCCAGCTTTTTCATTTTCGCTTTGTCATCAGCGCTTTTAGTGCGCCTCAGGGTATCATCGGAAGGAATACCGAATTCGACTAAATGAGCGCGCGCGCAAACCGGAATCAACCGGCGCTCAGGCACAGACGGCCAATAGCTGCGATGTTTGGTATAGGTCTCTTTAAAATCGATCTGATCATCCATCGCATCGGCTTGGGTGAGCACCACAAAGACCTTATCGGAGACTTTGACCGTAGGGTCTTCGGAATCGGCAATGACCAGCATTTCTTTCTCAGGCCCGGTGATAGACGGCTGCTTCATTTCCTTGGCATAAATGATCGCATCGCAGTTTTTCAGCCGTTCGGTCGCCTGCTCAGCGTGCATTAAAATGCCTGAATTAAAGCCCGGCACATCGTGAAAAATAATGTCACGGTCACTGCGTAAACGCACGGTCTTCAATTGAATACGCTTAATCGCTAAAGATTGAGCCCGATTTTTAAACACGGCCGATTGCAATTGCTCGCTAATTTCGCCGATATCGGTAAAGTGTTGCGTATACCCGGCTTTTTGTTTGGAAAACACCAAAATCTGATTAAGATGTTTTTCCGTATCGTCAAAATCTTCTTGTATTTCTTTGCGTTCGCGTTCGCTCAGCAGGCCTAACAGGGCATCGCGCCGCTGTAGTTGAAGCTTGCTGATTTCTTCTTTGGTGTAATATTGAATAAACAGCAGCTGGTCTTGTTCAGTTTGGGCAGACCATATTTCGGTGCTGGTGAAAGTGCAGCGCTCGCGTGCGGACGGCAAAATTTCCTGTCCTAACCAGGCATTCAGCAGTGCGCTTTTCCCTGCCTTTTCCAAACCGATCACGGCTACTTCAAAACGATTGGCATGCAGACGTTCTAATTGCCGCTCTAAACGCGGACGCTCAATGTTAAGCCGCCTTAGCAAGTCGGGGGAAATATCCACGCCGGTTTTATTACCCAACGTAATCAGTTTATCTGCCAGCACCGAGGTTTTTTCCAGTCTGGCTAATTGTTTTTGACAGGTTTCTAACCAAGTAGTCATGAGTGTTCCGAAATTGCAAGAGAAATGAGACGACCTAAATCGCTATAGTTTACCGTATTGTCAGACGTGCGACTCGACAAGTTATTGTATTATTAATTCGTAACGAAAAAAATCAGGCGAATAATTAATTCGTTTGCGAATATTAAAAGTCGTTTAAAAAACGATTTATAGTAGCAATAAGTCAAACACATTAATCAAGAACAGATCTCAAGACTTTGCTGATCTGCATTTTCTGCAGCGATTAAGTGAGTAACCGGATGCCGTCAGCTTAATTCAGAAATCCAAGCTCGGCAGAACCAATATCATTAAACAAATCCAACGAATTATCGTATAGCAATTTACAATACATCGGTATCGGCTTGGAATTTGAAGCCATGCCGTGCTCATTTTTAAGTTTTTTAAATGCCGGAAGGCTTATTATCTCTATCCATGACCGGACACATACATTTCTAGTCATTCTTTAAGGACGCCTTAGTGCAAATATTGACCGATTTTCTTGGAATAAAAGATCTTATCCCTCATGGTTTCTGCTTAAGTTGGAGTTCTACACTGCTATGGTTGCACGTTATTTCCGATGCGGTAATTGCCCTCTCCTATTATTTTATTCCGTTGACTGTCGTTACATTTCTTAAACGGCGTAAAGATATCCCATATTCATCGCTTATTGTCTTGTCATGTGCCTTTATTGTCGCTTGCGGAACAACACACTTTTTATCGATAGTTACCATTTGGATACCGCTATATTGGTTAGACGGTGTTATAAAAGCTCTGACAGCAATTATTTCTTTAATAACCGCAATAGTCTTATTGCGGGTTGTACCCGAGGCTCTCCAATTACCCAGCACCGTTAAACTGTTGCGCGCCGAGATTCAAGAAAGAAAAAAAGCCCAACGTTCCGAAAATCGAGCTTTAAGATCTTTGCAAGAAAGTGAAGAGCGGCTCCGATTGGTTTTAGAGGGAGCGGACTTAGGTTTTTGGGATTGGAATATAGTCACCGGCGAAGTAAAAAGAAATGAAATTTGGGCAAAAATGCTTGGCTATAGCTATAAGGAAATAAAAAATTCGACACGGCAATGGACCGACTTTATTCATCCCGATGATAGGGAAAAAGCGTGGCAATCTATCTATGACACGCTAGAAGGAAGATCGCCTGCCCATAAAATAGAATATCGCATGCTGCACAAAGATGGCGGTATTAGATGGATACTTGACCATGCCAATGTGATGCAACGTGATACCAATGGCAAGCCAACTCGCATGTGCGGCACGCATATTGACATTACTGAGCGTAAGCATGCTGAAATTAAATTACGCATTGCTTCTACCATTTTTGAATCGCAAGAGGGCATGTTTGTAACGGATGCCAATTCGGTCATTTTACAAGTTAATGACAGCCTCACCAAAATTACAGGCTATATGGCTGAAGATATTATTAATAAAACGCCGCGAATGTTTAGTTCCGGGCGGCATGACAAAGCCTTCTATAAGCAATTATGGCAAGCGATTACCGAAAATGGCGCATGGCAAGGCGAAATCTGGAACCGACGCAAAAATGGCGAAATATATCCGCAATGGTTAACAATTACTGCAGTCAAAAGTGATAACGACCATTATGTTAGTCATTACGTTGCTACACTCATTGACATTACTGAACGCAAAAATAATGAAGAGCGTATCCATCATCTTGCATTCCATGATCCACTGACTAATTTACCGAATCGCTACTTGCTACACGAGCGTTTAGAACATTACATCAAGTTGGAACGGCGTAATGGCGATCAAACAGCAGTGTTAATGCTTGATCTAGATAAGTTTAAAGCTGTAAACGATACCTTTGGGCATTTAGCGGGCGATGAATTATTGCAACAGGTCGCTAAACGAATTAGCCAAAGATTGCGTGGTAGCGATATGGTCGCACGTTTAGGCGGCGATGAGTTTATTTTGCTGATCCACAACATCAATCAAACGCAACTTGTTGGAAAAATTGCCGAGGACATAATCACTGCACTGAGCCGTCCTTTTACATTAAGCCAAGGTAATACGGTAGAAATTGGAGCAAGTATTGGCATTAGCATTCATCCGCAACAGGGTGATAGCCCTGAATTACTGATAAAAAATGCAGATGCCGCGTTATATCACGCTAAAAATAATGGACGAGGCTGTTTTGCTTATTATTCGGATAAATTACAGATCACTTAATAATCACTTCATCCGAAGCCGTAATACGCCCTAACCGCTCCATCAAAACATTCCAATCAACGCGGGGGTTATAACCGATCACATCGATACGCGGCAGACCGCCGCCGGTGATAATGGCGTAGCCGCCTGACTCTGTAGCCTTTACGCCCATCAACTGACACACGCCGTCATGCAGATAACAACCTAAGCCCAGCTTGTCATAGCCGAAGGTTTCAAAAAATCTTAAGAAGCTTCTGGACAGTAAATCGGCTGCTCCGCCACCACCGATATTGGCAATGTTTTGTACCGCCTTTTGACTGATCCGGTGCCGCGAATCATCGTTTTCAGGCGTACCCAGCCACGCGAAAAAAGAGACCGGATGCCAGTTTTCCATATACAACTGCTGCACATAGCCTGATAACTTGCCGGTAATACCGCCAAATTCAAACCGGCCGGTCAGCTGCTCCAGGTCCAGGTTGTTAATTTCAATATCGCTGTGAAACTTGATGAAATCCGTAAACAATCCGGAAGAGGCCAAATTGCTGACCTTTATCTCACCGTCAAACGCCTTGATAACCAGCTCGCCGCCCAGACTCAGGGTTTTGTTGCTATACTCGACTCGGGGAATATGGCCACTGATACTGCCCGATAACGGTGTCCAGTTCAGGGCGCGGGATAGCTGCTCAAGCGACACATTGTTTATATTTCCTTCAAAAGACACTTCGGGGTCTTGCTGCTTTTTGGCCTGCCAACTGAACTGATTGATTGAGATTGCGCCGCCTAATAAAGGCAAGTGAGCTTTTTTAAGCAACCGAATACTGTCAGCCCGACTCAGGAACGATAGCTCGGCAGGGCCTGCAGCCACACTTCCCACCTTCAATTGCTGCCAGGAAAATTTCGACGGCCGGCTAAAGAACTCATTATCCGCCCAGTTAAACTGACCTGCTCCACCCTGAATTTCACCGCGCCCTGCTGCATCTTTAACACCAAGATTATCAAAGCTTGCCGCCACCTCGGTTAAGGACTGATCGTTAATAAAAAAGTCGGCTTTTAAGTGCCCTGCGAGCGAGACGTCTTGCAATGCAGTCTGCTCAAAAAACGGTTTCATATATATTGCTGAAACAGCCTGCAAATTATCACTGTTCAACGAGAGTTGGGCCTTTTCAATAGTTGCTTCATCCTTGTATTGAACGGTTGCGTTGCCGTTTATTTCCCCAACATTTGAATGTTTGTAATGTGCAGCATTAATTTCGACTCTGTTGTTTGATGCGTCCCAATCGCCTTGGGCATCCAAAACTATATGCTGTCCGGACGGCTCCAGATATAAAGGCTCTACATACAACGCTCCGCCGTTAACATTAATATGACTTTGCCATTGCCATAAGCCGTTATGGTTTTTGGCATCTAGCGTTGACTCCAGCATTAATGCCTCAGCCGCAAACCGCCCGTCTTTGCTCTGTCCGGTCAGGCCGTTAAGCCCGGCGGTTAAGATAAACTCATTGACCCGTGCATGACTGCCGGATGCATTGAACTTGATATTGATTTTACCGGCTTTAAGTTTGAAATGTTCCTGCGGCAACAACTGTTGAATCAATTTGCTATCCACAGCTTTGGCGTCGATATGCAGCTGCCATTGCTCACCCCGCTCCTTGCCGTCAACCGCAACGGTACCGCCAGCCAAGCGCAAACCGGTCAATTTGAATGAACTGCGCTTTTCCGTAACATGAAAAGAAAAGTTGGTTGTCGGCGATTGCCAGCGTTTTGAACGCATCGCTGCCCTGCCTTGTTCGCACAACAATTCCTTGTTTTGCCAAGTGAACGAACTACAACGAATGTTGACCAGGTTGAGGTCATTAAAAGGTTTAGGCAGGCTTAACTTGGCGATCGTTAAGAACAGTTTTTGCGGATTTTGCTGTAAGTCGGTCAGGGCGATATTGATGCTTTCCAGCTTCCACTGGGTTCCAGCAATAGTCCCGACATTAAGCGATACGCTATCCAGTGCATAGACGGCGGGCGTTGTTAAAAGAAAAAAGATGACCCAATTGGACATCTGTGTAAACCGCCGCCACATTAATTTTACTCAACGCGACTATGAAGAAACAAGAGCGACCGGCCGGTCGCTCCTACGGATTTTTCAGCAGGCTCAGGACGAGCGACAGCCATTAGCCCGGGAAAACGCCTGTAGATAAGTATCGGTCGCCCCGGTCACAAATAATCACCACAATGACTGCATTCTCGACTTCTTCAGACAACTTTAAGGCGGCATGAACCGCGCCGCCCGATGAAATCCCGGCAAAAATGCCTTCTTCGGCAGCCAAAGCGCGGGTAACGTTTTCTGCCGAAACCTGATCGACATCGATAATCCGATCAACCCGGTCGGTTTGATAGATCTTGGGCAAATATTCCTGAGGCCAGCGCCGGATGCCGGGAATTTTAGACTCACCTTCAGGCTGCACACCGATAACCTGAATATCGGCATTCTGTTCTTTCAGGAATTTTGAAGTACCCATAATCGTGCCGGTTGTGCCCATGGAGCTGACAAAATGAGTGATTTTTCCGTGCGTGTCCCGCCAGATTTCAGGGCCAGTGCCTTCATAATGCGCACGCGGGTTATCGGGATTAGAAAACTGATCCAGCACCTTGCCCTTGCCGGCCGCTTCCATTTCCCTGGACAAATCAATCGCCGCTTCCATGCTGCCAGCGGCCGGCGTCAGGATGATCTCGGCTCCGTAAGCTTTCATTGAAGCCCGGCGCTCTTCACTCATGTTGTCCGGCATAATCAAAGTCATTTTATAGCCCTTGATCGCCGCCGCCATCGCCAACGCAATGCCGGTGTTGCCGCTGGTCGCCTCGATCAAGCGGTCACCGGGCTTAATCTCGCCTCGTTGCTCGGCATGTTTAATCATGCTGAGTGCCGGACGGTCTTTGACCGAACCGGCCGGATTATTGCCTTCCAGCTTAACCAGGATAGTGTTGCCGGTATTACCGGGCAAGCGTTGCAGCCTGACCAGAGGAGTATTGCCGACAAAGGATTCAATGGTTGGGAAAGTCATGATAGTCATTGTGATAAGTTAATTGAGGGCGTGGAAAATTGTTTCAGGTGAATCAGCGTGTTTCATTTTTGAAAGTGATGCGTTGGACATTGGCCGTCTCTCAGGCTGATGATCGGCCAGTTGGAGGCATTCGCAAATTCGGCCAGTTTTTCATCAGGATCAACAGCGACCGGATTATCTACAAGCTTTAGCAGCGGCAGGTCGTTATGAGAATCACTGTAAAACCAGCTGTCCAGCATGGTTTCGCTGGTATCAGTCAACCATGCTTCCAGCAGTTTCACCTTGCCTGCCTGAAAACAGGGTATGCCGTTAAAACCGCCTGTGTATCGACCGTCGATAAATTCCGGTGTGGTCGCCAATAAATTCTCAATGCCGTACAGCCCGACTATCGGTTCGGTCACAAAACGATTGGTTGCGGTGATAACCAGTAAAGTGTCGCCTCGGTCTCTATGCTTGTCGATCAATTGCTGGGCAGACTCTAACATCAGGGGCTTGATGATTTCTTCGATAAATTGCGCCCGCCATTGGTAAAGTTGCTCTGGATTGTGGTCCGCTAAAGGCTTTAGCGAAAAATGCAGAAACTCGACAATATCCAGCGTGCCTTGTTTGTACTCCTCATAGAATTTTGCGTTAGCGCTTTCGTAGTGATTTTTATCGACAATGCCTCGATCGACAAGAAACTGCCCCCACAAATAGTCGCTGTCATCGGCAATCAGCGTGTTATCCAAATCAAAAATCGCTAAGCTCACGGTCAATCCTGTCTTGAGTAATTAAAAAGCGCTATGCGCTATGGCATCTGCACTTCATTTATGGAACAATGCGGTCATTAAATTTAACTTACTGACCTATCTCTAAAGAATTTTACCATTAGCAAGATTAAAGATATAGGAAAGGTAAAAACACAGGTTTTAACATGATTGACTCTAAAGGATACCGGCCTAATGTCGGAATCATCCTTTGCAATGACGAGGGTCGCGTGTTTTGGGCAAAACGAATGGGTGTAAACTCATGGCAATTCCCGCAAGGCGGGATAAATCCGAATGAAGACCCAGAAGCTGCGATGTATCGGGAGTTGTGCGAAGAAACAGGGCTGCAACAGCAGCACGTCCAGGTACTCGGCCGTACGCGCTATTGGCTGAGATATCAGCTGCCCGAACGTTATATACGCAAGAACTCTCTGCCGTTATGCATAGGCCAAAAACAAATCTGGTATATGCTGCGCTTGGTGACGCATGAATCCAACGTGCGTTTTGATCTGTGCGCCAAACCGGAATTTGATGACTGGCGCTGGGTAGACTACTGGGACCCGCTTAAAGATGTGGTGTATTTCAAGCGCAAAGTTTATCAAAAAGCGATGAGCGAATTGGGCGCCATTCTGACTGCCGATTCCGTTCCGGTGAATGCCGCCGGGTATTTGGCCAAGGAAATTGAAAAGGTAAAAGACAAAAGGCGCAAAAAATAAGAGTGCCGTCCCACGACTCCCACGGTTTCATGAGCAAGCTGTGGGAAGACCACCTCTACAATATCCCCTTCTACCTGATACAAGTATTTGCCCATGCCATCAAACAGCAGGAAAACTAATACCTTTGCAACCGCCTAACATAAGCTATTTCTTAGTATCAGGGGCGATGCCAACTTTTACCGGCGGCAATGTCGTGACTTTTATGGGTGGCAACTCAGTGATTGCAACATCGGCACCGACCTTAACTTCGATCGGTTTATCGACAGCTAGGGAAATAGGTTTATCCGTTGCAACATTCAAGTTCACAGTAAGCGGGCAACCTGACAATAGAACTGAAGCAAGCATTATCAGCTTCCGCTTAATAAACAGATGGAGAACCTTATTCATATCGATTATCCTCTTTTAGGCTGGCTGCCAAGCTCCAGCTTGATAACCAGGAAGGCGAAGCGCTTGTTTCGCAGGATGAGAAGCTGGAGCTTTCAGACTGGATCCCTAAAGTGGAAACTAGGGATCAGTCGGATATCGGTTTGTATTTAGAATAATGAATTCAAATTCTTTAATCAATTAAGTGCCGTTACCTAGCTAACGTGCATTCTTAATTTTGCAGGAAGGCTTCGCTAGTCGAACTAAGCATTTCCCTTTGCTTGTGTATGTGATGATTAGGCGGGCTTTATTCCTGATGTGCAACCGGACTCGTTAAAGTGTGGGTCTACTAAGGCAATGCACCAACACAGTCGATAGCGTTTGAAACTGCATAGTTAATAGCGCTGGCATCCTCGAGCTTGGGCTTCGGTGCGTTAGCCAAGTCGGTGGCAGTGTCGGATATGTTTCCGAGTTTAGTTATCACATCACTGTATATTTCCAGATAGATCTGTGCTTGAACCCCATCCAGTTTTGCAAGAAGATTACTGGGATTGGTCTCGGCCTTATTCCCTAGAAAATTAGCGCTTTCGATTTTCTGCCCTACAACCGCTAGTAAATCATCGCACTGACCGGCATAAGACTCCGCATAGCTCTCGCTTGGCAGCAACAAATTCCAAGCTCACAAACATAACGCGGCAGCGACCGTCGCCTTGCGTTTTAATATACCAGTCATGGTTAATACCTCTAAAAGGAAAATGACGATCCAGATTTTGGACTCATCACTCAGAAAAACGAGTGCGGAAATCCGCAAATGCATTCGCTTTAGCGGTATTATTCATATTTCTGACCGGATTTATATCCACTATTACTGATTAAATAGAGCTTGAGCCAGCATATCTACTGATATGGGCAGAGGGGACATTTATAATTTGTAGGTTATTGCTTGTACTCTCAAAACTGCTGCGTATCTGAACCTACAGGAAGATTCTCGAATTCCAAATAGTCATGTAGGTTAGCACCAACAATAGGCGCTATGGGCTCCGAGATTTCGATATTCAGTAATGGAATAGCCAAGGTCAAATTCAAAATCTGCCTTCATATTGAAATATCGTAATGTTGGGCATAAAAGACATGCACAACCAACGAACCTAAGAACACGAAGCATTTTAAAGTGAAAAAGCGCTAATATTTGTCAGATATGTTCCAATCAATAATAGCTTCAGGCATGGGCAGGTAATTGCAAGTCCCCCAAAAAATCTTCATTGGCTGATTTTAGGCACTTACGGGCACAACTGGCGCAACGACCGCACTCAACGCTTACCTGCAGATCTCGGCGTAAATCCCTAAGTGTTTTTGCTCCGTTTCTGGCGGCTTGATGAATATCGAGATCAGTCACCGCCTGACAAACACATACATACATAGAAAAAGCTCCTATAACCCAATAATGTTTTATTGAGAAGCATTCTTATTTAGTTTTGAGTATCTGTCAAGAGTAATTGAAGTTTGAAACAAAAACAGCGCCGTCCATAGCAAGTATTTACAAGTGACGACACTGTTAATCACTTACTACATATGCGATTGCAAGTAGTTAGGCAGACTGACATCCCTCATTAAGCTTTGCTGGGTTTCCAGCCAATCGATGGCTTCTTCGCAGTGCTCCAGCAATTCTGCGAATAGATCTCGACTGACATAGTCCTGCAAGTCCTCACATAAAGCCACGGCGTTTACCAGCAGTGGGCGCTGAATATTTTTTTCGTATTCCAAATCGCCGTTTAAACATTCGACGACATTTTCTCCGATCAGCAACTTTCCGAGATTTTGCAGATTGGGCAGACCTTCTAGAAACAGGATGCGCTCAATGAGCTCATCGGCTTCCTTCATGACGCGGATCGATTGCTTGTATTGGTAGTCGTTAAGTTTTTCAAGGCCCCAGTTACGAAACATACGGGCATGCAGAAAATATTGATTAATCGAGGTTAGCTCGTTTTTAAGTACTTTATTGAGAATTTCAATGATTTTTTTATCGCCTTTCATATTCGCGCTCCCGCCTGCTTAGATACCTGGTTTCATTTGACTTTGCTGATAATTTTCCAAGCCTACCAAGCCGATCAGCTTCAATTGCTGTTCTAACCAGTAAGCATGATCCATTTCGGTATCATCCAATTGTGTAGTCAGCATTTCTCGGGTTACATAGTCTCCGGCTTTTTCGCAGGCGGCGATGGCTTTTTTCAATTCATCCACGACATGATATTCAACGTCCAGATCGGCTTTTAGCATTTCCTGCGTCCCGTTGCCGATATTCAAAGCTTCGCGTTTAGCTAGGTTGGGCGTACCTTCTAGAAATAAAATACGCTGAATCAAGGCGCGGGCATGAAGCCGTTCATGCTCCGACTCGTGTAAGCTTTTTTCTGCAAGATGGTGCAGACCAGAATCTGCGTACATCTCGCCATGGATCAGGTACTGATCGGATGCGGTCAATTCTCCGGCAAGCAATCCGTTAAGAATTTCCAGAATATTCATATCGCCTTTCATAATGACTCCCCTTAAAGTGAATTGGACACAAACCTATCAGTTAGCTTGCGCGAATTGATAAGTATTTGAACACTGATTCTATCTCGTCTGCCCTTACCGTCAAATTAATCTTTTTGATTAGACAAGCGTTGTACCTCAGCACATCCTATACTTGCGCATCTTATAGCGTTTCTTGAGAGGCAACTTGATCATGACATTTTGGAAACATGTTTAAATGCAAAGAATATGACAATTGCCGGGGCAATCAGTGCCATGACGCTCCATAGTCCCATCGCAAGAAAAACAATCTGGTTGAGCGCGACAAGACCAGTATAGGTATAAACGGCCCATTTTTTCATCATCCACAACCCGAGCATGCAGACTAGTCCTATGAAGGACGAAAAGCCTATATATAATTGATAGCCAACACCGATTTGTTGCGCTAAGGGTGAGAAAATCAAAGGCACTGCCATTAGCGCTCCAATGAGTCCAACGGCGCAGATAACTGTTATTGAGGTCGGGCGTTCGGCTTCTGTTATTTCATTCACGGCGTAGATTTCCTATTTTGTTGATTTCTAACAAACCTAACGGCATGCGGCTTGGGCTTATCTAATACTCATGCAGGCCATTAATGCCTTTAAATTCGATTATGACGTCAGCAATCTATTCCCGTCAATCGTAAAAAGCCATTGAAAACTGGGAAATCGGAGCGATGAATCGCAATTTTTCAACCCAGTCTACCGCTATAATGCTTTCGCCTAGTCTGTCTGAGTGTAGGGTTGGTGCGACGCGTTACAACAACCATGTAAAGGCTGCCTTAAAAGTCAGGCGAGCATCGTTTTCAATAATGGGCCCATGCGCCAGAACGATCCTCATGAAATCCCATTCCAAAATTCGGTGTAGCGAACGACGTGCAGCGGCTTTGTCTCGGAAAAACTTCCTGAGTAGAAATGAATGACCAAACCGGTTGTAGCACCCGTTGATGCGAGCATAAACACGGGAGCCGAAAGAATCCCATGGCCCCATAAATACCGCCAAGTCATTAATTATCAAAGTGCGAGACGATCGCTCAAAGAAAACAGTTTCGTTTAGCTCAGTATTTCCTTCAATAAACACCGAATCAATGGAATCAAACCAAGGCGCAGCGGTTCCAATTGGAATAACAGGATAGTCAGCGAACGCTGCATTTTTAGAAGACAGATCCTTGGCAACATAAAGTTGAGCGCGCGGATATGCTATTGCACAATCAAGCGCGTAGAGATGGTGCATGCGATTCGGAGCCACAATATATTCGACCGGTCCGATAGCATCGAGACTAGCCTTAAGCTCCGCGTTTAAAGGAACAGGCGAATGTGGCCGCAGCCCACCTGATGCCAAACGAACCACGGTCATACAGGTAACCATCTTGAATCCGCAAAAAGTCAATGGATGACGAACGATCCATAAATTGGGTGCAACGGACGTAAGCTTGAATTCGGGTTCGGCGCTCCACATCTGTATGGGATTATTCATTGAGAAATGGGGTAAGTGACACCCAATGGCCGAACTAAAGGGCAAACAGCGGCATAGATTGCCTCTTTTTGAGCGACATATTGCATCTTTATTCTTACCGAGTGTCCTGCATTCAATTAACAAAATCTAACTGCAATTCACGTAAGCATCGAAACTTACGTTGTCATTAATGATTTCTTACTGCCGGAGAAGCTTATATTGCGGCACCGGAAATTTTAGTTTTGGTTATAAAGTGAAGTCACTTAACCTGAGTACTGAAAAAAACGTAAGTGCCAGGTTTGCAAATCCCGTCCGCTTGATGATTCGGTTAATTCTGGATTCCGCAAGCTTTATCCAGATTATTCTCTATTATTTTGACTGTTCAATTATCGTTTCAAGTGCTTGTTGCAATGTGTCAAGATGAGTTTGTACGGTCTCCCAGACCATCACAGCATCAACGCCCAGATATTCATGGGCTAAAACATTGCGCATACCGGCTATTTCCCGCCAAGGCATATTAGGTGTTCAGCTAACAAAGTTTCAATGCCGAAGTCTTTTAGCGCTTGACCGATGATTTCCAGATTGCGGATCACTGCATCCTGGGTTTTTCTATCAATCAAAAATCCAGCCAAATCGTAACCTTCGGTGTAAGACTGAATCAGCTCGATGCTCTCCAGTGCCACAGCAATGAAGATAAACCGATCTTTCATAGAGGAACAGCTTCTTGCAAAATTCGTTGCCGCAAATGTTTGTTCAATGCCCGTTCGCTAACTATATCGACCTTGCGGCCCAGTGCAGTCGATAACGCATCAATCAGGCCGACTTGATCCAATAGCGTTGTACCGGGCAAAAAATCGACCAATAAGTCTATATCACTATCTTCATGCTCTTCACCATGCGCAACAGAACCGAAAACGCGGACATTGACAGCATGGTAATTCTTGGCAATATCCAGAATGCTGGATTTTTGCTGTTTTAAGGTGTCATATAATTCAGTCATGTTAATGTCTCTTTGCTTATGTCGATTATACATAAATCCGTAGTAGGGTAAATTTCCCACCAATCAGCGGACAAGAAAGTCTGTCACAATGAGATGGATGCCTAGCGGCGAATCCATCCTATAAAAATGATTCTCCTTACAGCGCTAGCATCATCAAAACTAGGGGCGGGGTTACAGACCCCATTCTACTTGAAGCGTTAAATTCGTCCTGCTTTCTTTTGATTTTCTTCTTTTAACGATGGCTGAAGTACGGCATACTTCCTATGAAAATCCTGAAATTGTGACTCCACGTTTTTGTCTACTAACTCAAGATATTCCCCTCCTCCCTTTGTTTCAAGGAAATTAATATCCACCGAATAAGAACAGTAAAATTGCATTAATAGCTTCCAAAACGGAACCTTATGATCGATTTGAAGCTTTGCGTTCGTTTCTATTGCGCGGCCAGATATACCACATACAGCTGGAAGCTCGATTGTTTTTCTGAAATCCATTAACTGTTGGCGAATAGAAAACCGAAACGCTTCAATGACTTTTGCTCGATTTGTGACTGTTTGTCCGTCTATACATTTTTTATATGAGAATGTTTTTTCGGTGCCGTCGTTACGCACAACCATAAACCCTTTTCCTGAGCCACGTTTGTTTTTAATAATGACAAACTGCTTTACTCCACTTCCTGTTTTTTCCTCCGCTCTCGGATGTAGCATGAGCAAAAGCTGAAGTTTTTCAATTAAAATCACATGCAAAATAATGCCTTCTGGAGCCGTCGCAAGATATACTTTTAACTTTGTCTTCAAATCCTCTTTTGATGCATATTCGTATTTTCCAAGCTGGAACATTGCTAATCACTAACGTATATATAAGATATCGATTGTCGTGCATTATTCATAAATGCATCCAATTTTGTTTTATTGAGTTAACTTTACAGCTCCGTAGGCCGAAATAAGCCTTTTGAGCGATAGCGAAAAACAGGCGTTCCGGCAATACACCACCAGAACTCGCCGGAAACGCCACCACGCGCTACGGCTTGGGTGGTCTTATTCCTGCCTACGCAACAACCCCAAATACTCCTCTTCACTAATAACCCGCACCCCTTTTTCCGTTGCAGCCGCAATTTTTGCAGCCCCGACATCAGTGCCGGTAACCAAAAAATCGGTTTTACCGGTGACAGAGCTGGCCACTTTTGCGCCCAGGCGTTTGGCTTCTTTGCTCATGTCATCGCGTTTTCCGTGCACCATGGTGCCGGTAAAGACGATGGTCTTGCCGGAGATCGGGCTGATGGCTTGCTGTTGCTCGGCTATTAACGGCGTTGGGATTAAATTAAAACCCAGTTGGTAGATTTGCATGAAGTCGGTTTTAATTTTTGCCAGACATTCGACCACGGCAGCACTGGTCTTATCGGCAAAGCCTTCGATATTCATCACGTCTTCAACGGTCAGGTTAAAAATATCCAGCAGATGGTGATGTTGCAGCAGGCGCTCGCAGTTGCCAAGGCCCATCCGGTAAATACCGAATGCACCCAGAAAGCGCCAGTCGTCAATGGCTTCGGTTCTGCTGCGCTGCAACTGGTCCAGCAGGTTTTGCGATGTTTTTTCGCCAAAACCCATGGCTTGCAATTTATCCATGCTCAGCTGATAAACGGCATAAATCGAGTTGACGCCGAAAGTATGCAGCTTTTCTACAGTCTTTTGCCCAAAGCCATCGACATTCGCCAAAGTTCTGAAAAAATGCTCGATGGTATTTTCAATTTGCGCCGGACATTTTGTAGTGTTCAGGCAATAAAGGTAATCGCTGTCCCAAACCAGCTCACTGCCGCAGCTGGGGCAGTGCTCAGGGATTTGCGGTGTTGCCGGGACAATAACCCGTTCGATTTTGGGTATCACCAGGCCTGAGCGCGTTAATTCAATCAAGGTGCCGGGACCAATGCCCAGTTTTTTGACCATACCGTAATGATGAGACGTTGCCCTGGAAATCATTGCTCCGCTGAGTTTGGTCGGCGTCAGCTCGGCAACCGGATTGACCCGGCCGGAGCGTGAGGTTTGCGGAGTGACTTTCAGCACAGTCACTTCGGCGGTTTCTATATTGTTTTTGTAGGCAATCTGCCAGCGGTGGTGATGCCGCGTAGCGCCTAAATATTTTTTTATGCGCTCATTGCCAACCAGCTCAAAAACGACGCCGTCGACATCGTAATCGACCAGTTTGTAGACAGCTTCGATAACGTGGTCGAAATCAGCCAGCACTTCGGCGGCTGTGCCCTGCCAAGCGGGCAACTGCGAGAACGGAAAAAAAACCGCTGCATGGTTTTGTATGGCTTCTAAAGCGTGTTGTTCCAGGTCTTTTTCTTTAATGATGCTGGCCTGAAAATTCCGGGAATTTTCAAAATAATCGGCCAGATAGTTGTTGAAATAGGTCTGACTGACCACGATCTCACCGGCCCCCTGCCCCCTTTGTCCATTGCCGCCAACGATCAAGCCGCGCTCGAATACCCGGCTAATATCCGTGCCTCTGCGGCCATCGCCGCGTGTATAGAGTATCTTCCCGTCATCGTAAGCCGCATAGCCGTCCAGTTTGGGCGTTGCCCGGATCAACAGTGTGGAAAAATCCACATCGCAATCTTCAGCGGCTTTTTTCAGTCGTGCCAGCCATTTCTCGATGCCGCTTTGGGTATAGGTTTTTTCCGTTGAGAGCATGGGTTCCGGCAACGTGACAGTTTTTCCGACAGCAATGACTTCCGGTTCGACGGTTTCTAAATAGCGATGATGAGGATGGCGTTTTTGCAGCTCTGCCAGGAAAATAAAATCATAATCCGCATCGGAAATAAGCGGCTCGCCGCTGCGGTACAGGGCATTGCACACTTGCAAAAACTCAAGCAGCTGTTCATCGGCCAACTGCTGGGGATTGGCTTGTGTTGCGATTTGAGCGATAAGCTCAGGAGATAAATGGATTGATAGATCGGCTTCTTTTAAAAGCTCTAATTGCGAATTACTGAGAGATGGCATTTAAATAATCTGGACTGATGGATGCAAATGCGTAAGTTTCGTAGGGTTGCACATAGCGCCAGCACAGTACAGATGGGGTAATGCTCATACACGCAACATCGTCATTCCGGCAGGGATTCGCTACGCGCTTATCGGGTCACTCCGGGCTGTTCTGCCCGGAGCTTTTATGGCAAAGAGTCAAAATCACAAACTCTGCCGAATTGCTTGAACGGTCGCGTCGGTCAGCGGCTGTCTTCTATGGTCAAGAATCACGCCGTCCAGTTTGGCGGCCAGCGAATTGATGGTTTCTATGTAATCGTCAAAAACAGCCTGTGCATCATCCAACGCTTCAGGCTGCATAAAAAACACGATACCGGGGCAGTAGAAATTTTCTAAATTCTTTTCAGGAAACGTGCCTGGCTCTACAATACAGGCTACGCCATAATCGACCAGCCGGTTAGCATCCAGGCGTTCAAATATTTTTAAACTGCCGTATTCAAGCCCGACCTCTTCAAAAGCTTCAACCAAATCAGCGCCGTTAAAATCTTCGTCCGCTTTGGTGATAATGCTGAACTGAATAATCGCCGGTGCGGCAGCGCGTGGCGGCGGTTCGATGTCGTCATCCTGCTCATAGTAGTCTTCGTCATCGTCCTCATCATAGTATCGATCCGAATGGTCATGAGTATCGGCGGTACTTTTAGACGCAGCCAGCGGAGCAATATCAAAATCGTCACTTATGTCTGTCAGCGCATCCGACGTCAGCGAATGATCGCCGGCATCGTCGTAAAGATCCAACTCTTCACGCGCTTTTTTATCTTTGATATAAGCCCAAACCAACATGCCAATAACGACAAGCATGCCGGTTGCAATAATTACAATTCTTAAAATTTCTTTATCCATTAGGTTTCCGCCAGACTCACTGCTTCTTCAATATCAACTGCGACCATCCGGGACACGCCCGGCTCTTTCATAGTAACACCTGCCAGCTGTTTTGCAATTTCCATAGTTGCTTTGTTATGGGAAATATATAAAAACTGCACAGATGCTGACATTTCTTCGACCATCCTTGAAAACCGCCCAACATTTGCATCATCCAGCGGCGCATCGACTTCATCCAGCAAACAAAAAGGCGCCGGATTGAGTTCGAAAATCGAAAATACCAAGGCTACCGCGGTCAGGGCTTTTTCTCCACCTGACAACAAATGTATAGAGCTGTTTTTCTTGCCGGGAGGTCTGGCAATAATGTTTACCCCCGATTCCAGCTCGTCTTGCTCAGTCAATTCCAGATAAGCATGACCGCCCCCGAATAATTTTGGGAACTTTTCCTGCAAACCGGAGTTTATTTTATCGAATGTTTCCTTAAACCGCTGTCGACTTTCTTTATCGATTTTACTGATTGCCTGATCCAGCGTTTGCAATGCCTCGATTAAATCGGCATGTTGCTCATTCAAAAAATCCATCCGCTCGGACTGCGCCTTATATTCTTCTATTGCAGTCAGGTTAATGGTACCTAATCTTTCGATTTGAGCCAATAAGTCATCGACTGTTCTTTTCCAGCTGTTTTCTTCGGCCTGTTCCGGCAAGCTTTGCAGCACTTGCTCGACATCGGCATCGATTTCCTTAAGCTGCTCGTTGACGGTTTGCTGGCGTACTTTGCTTTCCTGCAACTCAAAACGAATCGTATCCAGTGCTTCTTTCTGCTTTTCCAAAGCGCGCTGCACCCGGATATGTTGCTCGGATAGCCGGGTTATTTCCGCTTCAAGGTCTTCCTGAAGTTGGCGTTGTTTTTGCAGGCGCACCTCCATCTGCCCCTTGTCCACCAGCATTTTCTCCAACTGCTTTTTTTCCTCGTCCATCGGAGTCAGCGTTTGGTGCAGATTTTTTTCCAGCTCGGCGATGCGTTCTATCGATTGTTGATGTTGCTGTCGCAAACGCTCCAGTTGTTTGCCGGTTAGGGATTCGGAAGAACGTAGCGATTCAATCTTCGACTTGATGCTGTAAACCTGTTGCCTAGCTTCATTGGCGGATTGATCGATACGCTGTTGCTCGGATTGCAGCTCCTGATTTAACGCCTCCAGGCTTTGCTTTTTTTGCTCCTGCTCGGCCATGACCTGTTCGGCCTGTTCCTGCAACAGCCGGGACTCGGCGATCGTCTCGGCATTTTCCGCGGTCTCGCTGCTGATATCGTCGATATCATTGCAGACCTGCTCCAGACGGCGTTGCTGATGTTCCAGCCGGGCGGAACGCGCACTGAATTCGGCGCTTTTAACCGACAGCTCGTTGCCCAGGCTATTATCCTGTTGCTGAATCGATTCGCGCTGGACTTCCGCGTCTTTCAAGCCGGTTTCGGCAGATTCCAGCTGGTCTTCAAGAGCTTCAATCTCAATGTGCAGATCTTCCTGTCGCTGCTTCAACAGGCGCAACTCTTTTTCGCGCTGCAATACACCGGTTTTGCTGTCTTTGGCGCGGATGATTTTTATCCAGCCGGAGCCGAACCAAGTGCCGTCCGGGGTAATGACCGATTCATGGGCTTTAAGCTGGGAGGATAAGGCTCTGGCCGTTTCGGCATCATCGGCGCAATAAACGCCGGCCAGCAAATTGCTCAAATCCCACGGTGCTTTGACCTTGTCAAGCAAACGTACGAAGGCCGGGTTAGCGTCAACGTAGCCCGATGTTTTTGCTCCGGTCTCAACCAGCATCAACGATTCATCGGTCAATCGCTGCAAACCCGGAATAACCTGGTCGGCACTTTCAATGCAGATTGCTTCGAGGTAAGAGCCCAAAACCGTTTCAACTGCCGTATCCCAACCTGCCTGCACGTCCAGAAACTCGGCTAAACGGCGGTTTTCAGCTAGATCCACGGACTCCAGCCATGCGCTCAGGTGCTTGTTGTCTTTGCCCATCGCATGTTGCTGCAATAATTCCAGCGAAGTGATTTTGCCTTTTACGCTATGCATTTCCGAGCGGCGCGCATGCAGTTCATCATGATACTGCTTGATCTGTTGGCGCTGTTCGCGGATCTGCTGATGCAGGCCTTCAAGCTGCTGCTGTAGGTCGGCGCGTTGCGTCTCAATCAGTTCGATGCCCGCATCCAGCGATTCAATCTCGCTTTGCAGCTCGCTGGATTCCAGCTCTCTGCGTTCATCCTGCAATTTGTCCAGACGGATTTGCAGCTGGCGGTTCTGGTTTTCCAGCTGCGCGGTTTTTACCCGCTGCACTTCGGACTGTTCCTTATAGCTCGAACTGGTGTTGCGGTACGCTTCCCATTGTTCCTGCCAGGAACTTTTCTGCTGCTGCACTTCCTGCTGGCTGTATAAAACGTCTTCCTGTCTTTCCTCGGCAACAATCAATGCCTCTTCCGCTTCAAACAAAGCCTCTTTGATCTGTTCCAGCTGCTGCACATCGGCTTCCAGTTCCGCTAACGACTGATCGGCCTGCTGGCGCAGGCGGTTAATTTCGATCAGGGTTTGCTCACGGCTGGTTTCGCTGTGCTTGATGGTCTGCTCAAGACCGCTGACTTCGGCGACAATCTGGTAATAGTCGCCTTGAGACTTGTTGGTCTGCTGTTGCTGGGTTTTATGCTCGGCACGCTTGGCTTCGATAGTGTTATCGATGTCGCGCAGCTCGACAAACAACCGGTTGTGTTCATGAGCGACCGTCTGCAACTTTTCATCCAGCTGTTTCGCAGCCTGATGATAGGCGTTCCAACGCATCGCCAGCAACTCCAACCGGTATTGGCGTTCTTTTTTCTTAAGCTCAGTATATTTCTCGGCTTTTTCGGCCTGCTTTTGCAGGTGCTTGATTTGCTTTTCAACTTCGTCGCGCAAATCGTCCAGCCGCTCCAAGTTTTCACGGGTATGCCTCATACGCGTTTCGGTTTCGCTTCGACGTTCCTTATATTTGGAAACGCCCGCCGCTTCTTCGATATGAACCCGTAAATCCTCCGGCTTGGCTTCAACCATGCGGGAAATCGTGCCCTGCTCGATAATCGCATAGCTTCGCGAACCCAACCCTGTGCCCAGGAATATGTCAGTAATATCCTTGCGTCGACAACGCGAACCATTCAGCATGAACACGGAAGTGCCGTCGCGGCTGACCTGACGCTTGATCGCGATAGTATCGTATTGGGAATATTCGCCGCCCAGCTTGCTGTCGGTATTATTAAAAACCAGCTCGACCGAAGCCGTACTGACCGGCTTGCGTCCCGATGAACCGTTAAAAATCACGTCAGCCATGCTGCCGCCGCGCAAATGCTTGGCCGAGCTTTCGCCCATTACCCAGCGCACCGCATCAATGATATTGGATTTGCCGCAGCCGTTTGGCCCGACGATGGCGGTCAAATTACCAGTGATCGGTATGACCGTTTGATCAACAAAAGATTTGAAACCCGAAAGCTTGATTTTTTCCAGTTTCATAGTACTGGTATGAATATCCCGACAGTTGAATTAAAATAACAGCATATTATTAACGATAATTAGCCGAGTATCGAATTTTTTCGCCTAAGGCGCCCACTTTTTGTACCCCTTTTATTCTACATATAAGCTGAAAATGACTACACAACCAAGCAAAGATCTGGAAACTTTCGACAACCCAAAACCAGGCCGCGATTATACGATCCGTATTGATGTGCCTGAGTTCACTTGCCTATGCCCAAAAACAGGCCAGCCGGACTTTGCCACTATCCAGATCGAATACATCCCCGCAGCACTGTGCGTAGAACTTAAAGCGCTCAAACTGTACATGTGGGCATTCCGCGACCAAGGCGCGTTCCATGAAGCTGTCACCAACGAGATCCTCGACGACCTTGTTAAAGCCATCTCGCCGAACTTCATGCGTATCCGCGCTGAATTCAACGTACGCGGCGGCATCTACACCACTGTTGTTGTAGAACACAGAAATCCCGATTGGCAAGCGCCGGAACTGGTTACGCTGCCGTAAGGCATCATGGCTAAGACCTACTACACCTCGGACATTGCCGTCGCGTTAAAATACGACGGCAAAAACGCGCCCAAGGTAACCGCCAAGGGCTCGGGTCTAACCGCCGAACAAATCCTGGCAATCGCCGAACACCACGGGATACCGCTGCAAACCGAGCCTGAATTGGCAAGAATTCTGGCTCAAATTCCGTTAGGCGACGAAATCCCCAATGAACTCTATGTTGCCGTTGCAGAAATTATCGCCTTCGCATATTTCTTAAGCGGCAAAGTACCTGACAATTACCAGCCATGAACTTTAAAGAAGCCCTGACTACCCTGCCCCAATACGTTCTGCCGCATCACGCCCTGTCGCAAATGATGAGCAAACTGACTCACTGCGAAAACACAGCCTTTAAAAACCTGTTTATCAAGCAGATCATCAGGCATTACGGAGTTAACATGGATGAGGCGCAGGAGCCGGACATCAATGCCTATAAGAGCTTTAACCACTTTTTTACCCGCGAGCTAAAACCCGGCGTTAGAGCGTTCAGCAGCGAAACAAACGCGATTATTTGCCCCGCCGACGGCGCAGTCAGCCAAGCCGGAGACATTAGCGACGGAAAGATCTTCCAGGCCAAAGGCAAAAGCTTTACCGCAACCGATTTGCTGGGCGGCGATGCAGCTCGTGCCGAACCGTTTAACAACGGCGTGTTCACTACTATCTATTTGTCGCCCAAAGACTATCACCGCCTGCACATGCCGCTGACCGGCACCTTACGGGAGATGGTTCATATTCCCGGACGCTTGTTCAGCGTCAATGCCGCCACCACCAATTCAGTGCCCGGCTTATTCGCCAGAAACGAGCGAGTTGCGGCGATTTTTGACACCGAAATAGGCCCGATGGCCCTGGTGCTGGTCGGCGCCATCTTTGTGTCTAGCGTAGAAACCGTCTGGCATGGCGTCGTAACGCCGCCGAGCATTACCTCAGTGCAGAATTGGCAATATGGCGATGATGCGCCTACGCTGAAAATCGGCGAAGAAATGGGCCGGTTTAATATGGGCTCTACGATTATTGTGTTGTTTGGCAAGGATAAGGCGGAGTGGGATGCCGGGTTTAAAGCGGAAAAGACGGTTAAGTTGGGAGAGTTGATTGGTCGGGTTGTTGGCTAATCCCGTGTCCCTATATAGGCCGGTAAGCTGATTTGAGCAGTAGCGAGAATTGGCTTTTCTGGCCTTGTCAATTTTTGATAAATACATGCCCAATAAATAATTTCATTGGGCTTAAACCTAAATAATAGTCTGAAAAGGAGAATACATTGGCTGAAAATCTACCTTATAGCACCTCAGTTGGAACATTAGAGAAGATGCTTGATAAAATCAAAATGGCATCTGCCCCAGAAAGATTTACTCAGGACTTCATTGGTACAAAGTTATCAATGAAAGGAGGTACTGCTAATGCCTGCATTCCCCTTTTGAAAAAAATGGGATTCGTTGCAAGTGATGGATCTCCAACAGACCTTTATAGAGAGTACCGAAACCCTGCAAAATCCAAAGTAGCGGTAGGCACCGCGTTTAGAAAACTCTATGCCCGTCTCTATGAAATGAATGAATATGTTCATGATGCCAGCGAACAAGACGTTCTAGGGCTCATAGTTGAATGTACAGGGAACGAACATGATAGTCCCGTTACCAAATACACTCTAGCGACATTCAATATGTTGAGGAAACGTGCTGACTTTGATACCGAAGAAAATGTTATCGAGGTTCTTGATAACCATGTGCTAAATCAACCTAACCAAATTGATTTTAATATTCCTCAGCAAAGCGCACAGCAAGGAAGAGGAATCAATCTTTCTTACACAATAAATTTGAATTTGCCAGCAACTAAAGATATTGAAGTTTTCAATGCAATATTTAAAAGCCTTAAAGAACACCTTCTTGAGGAGTAAGTATGTCATTTAATGAGAAAGTTAAATCCTTTGGAATGACAAATATGCTGATTGAAACGGATCTTGATAATATTGAAAAAAGATTTGATATTAGATTACGGGAAGACAACATTTCTTCAAGCGATTCAAAGGATATTGAAGAAACCTATTTCCCCCAATTTGAGGCGGAACTAAGAAAAGAAGCAGCATATATGTCGAGGAATTATGAACTTTTTTATTGTCTTGAAAAGACAATAAGGAATCAAATTTCCGAATTGCTGAAAGACACAAATGGGGAAAATTGGTGGAATGATACTGTTGTTCCTCAACACATTGTTGGTGAAGTTAAGAAGAGAATACAGCGAGAGCGTGAATCGGGTATAACACCACGCTCGTTGGAGCCATTGGACTATACAAATTTTGGTGAGCTTGGTGAAATAATTAAAACGAATTGGAATATATTTGCCAGTGTCTTCAATAACATGAAAGCTGTCGAAAAAGTAATGTTTAATCTTAATACCTTACGCAACCCAATTGCACATTGCAGCATGTTAGCAGAGGATGAAAATCTAAGGCTTGAATTGAGTTTAAGAGACTGGTTTAGGCTAGGCGAATAATACTAGCTGAGTAGAGAACAGATTAGCCCCGTAGGCCGGAATAAGCCGGTTCGAGCGGTAGCGAGAATTGGTGTTTCCGGCAAACACCACCCAAACTCGCCGGAAACGCCACCTCGCGCTTCGCGCTTGGAGGCCTTATTCCGGCCTACTTTGAGAGTTGTTCATGAGCCACTATCGGCGTTTGTATATTCCCGGCGGAACGTATTTCACCTGAATTCGGGATAAGAAAACTGAGAATGAGCGCCGCCCTTTTCGTATAAGATTCTGTTTCCGCAAACAAATCTTAACCTGATCCGGGAGGTGCTCATGGACAGTTTAACTGAACTTTATTGCCT